>Ga0316202_10000023_pt1 | contig 393468 bp, 408 predicted proteins | sample 3monrhotite_MG_FD_204934 | JGI IMG/M metagenome (GOLD analysis project Ga0316202, IMG submission 204934) | Microbial mat bacterial communities from mineral coupon in-situ incubated in ocean water Damariscotta River, Maine, United States -... | ecosystem: Environmental > Aquatic > Marine >...
CGATCGCCAGTTGAGCCTTGTCGGTTTGACGCAGCAAAACCTGAACACCCGCGCCGTCGACACGTTCCAGATCGTCGAAGGTGAACATCAACTGCCTGATGCGCTCGGCGCTCTCGCGGTTGCGTTCTTCCAATGCGCCCATGAAACGGGTTTCGGTGTTGCGATCCAGCGTGTTGAAAATGTTCGCCATCATTTCATGGCTGTCTTGGCGCGCTGTGCGGGCCAGGTTGGTCATGAATTCGGTGCGCAGGGTCTTTTCGACGTGATCGAGGATTTCCTTCGACACCGCTTCCATCGACAACATGCGGATCACCACTTCCATGGCGAAGTTTTCAGGCAGGGTCCCCAGCACGTTGGCGGCGTGCTCGGGGCGGATTTTGCTCAGCACCACCGCCACGGTTTGCGGGTACTCGTTCTTTAGATAATTCGCCAGCACCGCTTCGTTGACGTTGCCCAGCTTGTCCCACATGGTGCGCCCGGCGGGGCCGCGCAGCTCTTCCATGATTTGCGACACGCGCTCTTCGGACAGGGCTTTGTTCAGCAGGCGTTCTGTGGAATCGTACGACCCCACCAACGACCCGGTAGAGGAAAGCTGGTCGGCAAAATCGAGGAACAATCGTTCCACAACCTTGGAATTGACCGAACCTAGACCGGACATGATCTGCGACAGTTCGCGGATCTCTTCGTCGTCCATAAGCTCAAACAGAGCTGCTGACTGTGCATCATCCAGAGACAGCATGAAGATGGCCGCTTTTTGCGGGCCGGTTAGGGAACGATAGTCATCTTTTACACGGGCCATGATGAACTAGATCTACAGCGATTCTGTTGCAAATGAAAACTTACTCGATGCACGAGAAGAGTGGGGAGCTTATATAGCAACCTTTTCCCAATGACAAACCAGGCCAAGTTCACCGACGGTGTTTGTGACGGTGGCAAGACAGGTGTTTTCATTTTCGGCTGGAATGGCGACAGATGCGCTGATTACGTATTGGTTTCGTTGATCGCCAGGGACGCGTTCTGAATTCAGGCGTACGATGTTGGCGCCGAACTGCTGGAAGACTTCACACAACCGCGCCATCAAACCGGGGCTGTCGCCGCCGGATACGGATATCGTATGGGTGATGGTGCCTGATGCCGACTTTGTGGACGCCAGTTCAAAGCGTGTGACCTTGACCTCGCCCTCGCCAATTTCCGGTAAGGCTTCAAGTTCTGCTTGCAAGGACTCAAATTCCATACCACCCGGAAACTCACAGATGGCGGTGAATTCTGCGCTACCGCCCAGCACCACGAAAGAGGTGTCACCCAAGTCCGCGCCCAGGTCGAACAAACGCCCCGTGATGGCGGAAACCAAGCCAACGCGATCGGGACTGACGATAGAAACCAGTGCTATTGATGTCATGTGGCTCTCTGCCTCCTGTTGATGGGCATTCTTAGGTTTATTTTATACAGCTCTGGCATTCGATACAAAGAGAGTCGTGATAGGGTGGTTGAGGATATTGTCTTACCGCCATGAGCCGGAGTGTTACGATGCGGATGTTTTTTGTCCTTGGTGTGTGCTTTTTTTTGGCCAGCGTATCATCGCTAGGTGCAGAAGAATTGCGGCCTAAGCTGAACGACCTTGTCCGCCACTTCGGTCAAGTTGTGTTTGGCGATGAGTATGGGTTGAATTCAGGCCCCAAGGTCATCGCCAAATGGCAAGGTCCGGTCGGCCTAACGGTGCAGGGGCGGCCCACACAGGAACTTGCAGCGATGGCCAGTCGGCACCTGGGCGGTTTGGCCAAGATGACAGGCTTGAAATTCAGCCAAGTCAAGCCGGGAGCAGATGTTCCTTCGATCGATTTGCTGTTTTTAAAACGCAAGGAAATGAGAGCTATCAAGGGCGATAACATCGACGCCAACGTGATTAAGCGCTTAACGGCTGATCCCACGATGGTGTGCTTTTTTCTCAATTGGAAAAAACCGGTGGACCGGATCGTCAAGGCCATCGTCGTGGTCAATGTGGAACGGGACCCGGTGCAAATCAACGCTTGCCTATTGGAAGAATTAACCCAGGTTATGGGGCTGCCCAATGATGTCGAGGCTTATTGGCCAACCTTGTTTCGGCCCCTCGACACGTCTCAGACATGGTCGCGTTGGGACAAGCTTTATCTGAAAACATTGTATGACCCGCGCATAAAACCAGGCATGAAGCCCGTCGACGCCCTATATATTGCGCGGGGCATTTTTGCAGACGCATTGGCGAAAGCACCATAAAGACCCTACAATATCAAGACGGTCTACGTTTGAAACCTATATAGGGGACAGCCAGCATGCCACGCGATGCATTGATCGAACGTAAGGTCTATCCAGAACACGAGATCATTTTCAAGCAGGGCAGCACGGGACGCATGGCGTTTATCGTGCAAAAGGGAAACGTCGAAATTTTCCGCCCCCAAGAAGATGGTGGTGAGCAAATTCTTGGCGCCGTTGGCGTCGGTGGTATCTTTGGTGAAATGTCGCTGATCGACGATAGCCCACGTATGGCCAGTGCCCGTGCGACGAAGCCAACGACGGTGATCGTGGTCACCGAACAGATGTTTTTGCATAAACTGGATAATGCCGACCCATTTATTCGGGGGCTAATGCACATCATGGCGGACACAATCCGCTCAATGAGTAAGAAAACACCCGATTAACCGTTTGTTTCGGCCACACTATCGCCCGTTTTGATACCCATTATATATTCGTGATGGAAATCACTTGATGATGGCGCACGCTTGGTAGACTGTGCGCTTCAGGTATTTGAACCCCCAGCAGAGCACCCCCCCTAATGTCCGATCAAAACTTGCCTCAAGACGCAGATGCAAAACCCGTCCGCACCAGCTTGCTGGCTAAATTGCGCGGTTATTTCATCGCGGGCATTTTGATTACCGCACCGATCTCCATCACATTTTATCTGGGGTGGGCGTTTGTCACCTATGTGGACGGCAAGGTCACACCGCTGATCCCCGATAAGTACAACCCCGAAACCTATCTTCCTTACGGTGTTCCGGGCTTGGGTGTCGTGGTGGTGGTTGTTGGCTTGGTATTGATCGGCGCGTTCACTGCGGGCTTCATGGGGCGCTTTTTTCAGCGTCAGTGGGAACGTGTTGTGGGCAATGTGCCGGTGCTGCGCGGGGTGTACAAGGCGCTTAAACAGATTCTCGAGACTGTTTTGGCACAGCAATCCAACGCCTTTCGCCAAGCGGTTTTGGTCGAATATCCACGCCGCGGCATGTGGGTGATTGCGTTTATCACCGGGTCAACCAAGGGTGAGGTGCAAAGCCTGACGGAAGAAGAGGTCATCAACCTGTTTGTGCCGACCACACCGAACCCAACCTCGGGATTTTTGATTTTTGTGGCCAAGCAAGACATGGTGCCGTTATCGATGAGCGTTGAGGATGCGTTGAAGATGGTCATTTCCGGCGGTATCGTTACGCCGCCAGATCACCGTCCTGTTGAAGAGCGCGGCAAAATCGTGGCGCGTTCAACGGAGCATCTGGACAACCCTTAACGCTCTGTCAGGGACGTCAAAATTTCTTTCAGCCCATCTGCCATTTCATAATCATCGAGTGCATCGGGTGCTACCCAGTGGGCTTCAGTGTGCTCGTGCGATAACACCACGTCGCCTTCATCCGCGCGGCATAAAAACGTGATGCCGATAGACTCTTCTTTTTGCGGGCCGCGCAGAAAATGAAAGGTGTCGATCACGCGTAGCGGTTCGACGTTTAGCCCGGTTTCTTCGCGTGCTTCGCGAACCACAGCTTGCTTTGGGGTTTCGCCGCTTTCGATACGTCCCGAGCAGGGATCCCAAAGCCCAGGCGCGTGTTCTTGTTTCGGGCTGCGTTTAAGCAACAGCACTTTGTTGTCGCGTTTGATCACGGCGGATACGGCGACGGAAAATGTTTGTCCCATACGGTGTGTTCCTTAGCCCGAGCGTAGATATTTGATCGCGGCGTCGCGCTCAAATAGGTAAAGCAGGATGCGCAAAGCCTGTCCGCGCGGTGTATGCAAATCCGGGTCGGTTTCCAAGATCACTTTGGCGTCATTGGTCGCGGTGCTCAGTAGGTCTTGGTGGGATTCCAGATCGGCCATTCTGAATTCAGGCAGACCACTTTGGCGCGTGCCCAGCAGCTCACCTGCACCGCGTAGCTTCAAGTCTTCTTCGGCAATGACAAAGCCGTCTTCGGTTTCACGCATGATTTTAAGGCGCTTCTGCGCCACTTCGCCAAGCGGCGTTTGGTAAACCAGCAAGCAGGTCGAGGCACCTTGTCCACGCCCGATGCGCCCACGCAGTTGGTGCAATTGGGCCAGGCCGAAACGCTCGGAATGTTCGATCACCATCACCGTGGCTTCGGGGACATCGACGCCGACCTCGATCACCGTGGTTGCAACCAGAATGTCGATGCTTCCGGATTTAAAGTCCTCCATCACGGCATCTTTTTCCTTGCCCTTCATACGCCCGTGTATCAACCCAACCCGGTCGCCGAACATTTTCTTGAGGTCTTCAAAGCGGCCTTCGACTGCGGCTAGGTCAAGAGTTTCGCTTTCTTCGACCAATGGGCAGACCCAATAGACACGCGCTCCCTCGTCGAGCTTGCGTTGTACCCCTTCGGCGATGGAACTGAGTTTAGAGGCGGGTATGACCCGCGTATCGACCGGCAAGCGACCTGCGGGTTTTTCCAACAGCCGCGAGACATCCATGTCGCCATATGCCGTCAGCATCAGGGTGCGGGGGATAGGCGTCGCGGTCATTACCAACACGTCGACGGCGTTGCCCTTGGACGCCAGTTCGAGGCGTTGATGCACACCGAAACGATGCTGTTCGTCGATCACGGCCATGCGCAAGTTGGCGAATTCCACGTCGTCCTGAAACAAGGCGTGGGTGCCGACCGCGATTTTGATATCGCCGGATTTGAGACCGTCCAAAATGGCGGCGCGGTTTTTGCCTTTGTCACGTCCGGTTAGCACCGCCACCTTGACGCCGGCGGCTTCGACCAATGGCTCAATAGTTTTGAGGTGCTGGCGGGCGAGGATTTCGGTGGGAGCCATCAACACCGACTGAAATCCAGCCTCAATAGCCGCAAGCATCGCCAGCAACGCCACCACGGTTTTACCCGACCCGACGTCGCCTTGCAGCAAACGCAACATGCGCACATCGGTCTCCATGTCGTCGATGATTTCGCCCAGTGCCGTGGTCTGTGATCCGGTCAGCTCAAACGCTAAGGCGTCAATGATTTTTTGGCGCAGGTGTCCATCGCCACGCGTGGGGTGACCTTTGGCCTTGCGCATACCGCGTCGGACCAACCCCAAGGCCAGTTGGTTGGCGAGCAATTCGTCATAGGCAAGACGCTGACGCGCCGGGGCCTGAACATCTAGCTCAGACAGGTCTTCAGGTGTGTGGGCTTTCAGAAGGCATTCGTGCCAGGACTGCCACTGGTATTTCGCTTGCAAGGCCGGATCGTGCCATTCTGCCAATGGTGTGGTTTGATCCAGTGCGCCGTGGATGGCTTTGGCGAGCACCTTTTGGGAAATGCCGTAGGTGAGGGGGTAGACCGGTTCAAGACGCAACACGGTTTCAATCTCATCGACCTTCACCACATGGTCGGGGTGGGTCATCTGGATTTCACCGGAATAATGCTCGACGGTGCCAGACACCACGCGCAGTTCGCCTTCGGGCAGAGTTTTGAGCAGGTAATCTGTGTGGGCGCGAAAAAATGTCAGAACTAGGACGCCGGTGTCGTCCTCGCAGATCACCCGGTAGGGCCGCGATTTGGTCGGTGGTGCAATGTGGTGCTGCACGCGCACCGTGATGGTGCACAGCTCGCCGTGTCCAGCCTCGTTCACCTTGCATTGATGGCGGCGGTCCACTGCGCTTGCAGGCAGGTGCCACAGCAAGTCAACAATATGCTCACCGGCTAGCCGTTCAAGCGCCGGTTTTAGGCGTGGTCCCACGCCTTTGAGCGTATCGACGGGCTTAAACAGCGGATAAAGTATTTCTGGGCGCATGTTGGCGTGTCCGAATGAGTGTGCTGACAGATGGGGCACAAAGATTTATACCTTCATCCGCCCTAACACACTAGCCGAGCTGAGCCATGCCCGAAATACTCGATGCCAAGCGCAAACGCCTGCTTTTCCGTTGCACCCACATGGGGATGAAGGAAAACGACGTGATGTTCGGCGATTTTGCCAACGCACATATAGCGACAATGACCGACGATGAGGTCGAAGACCTGGAAAGGCTGCTGGGTAATAACGATATGGATTTGTTCAAGTGGGTGATGGGCAAGGCCGATGTGCCGGGTGAATGGAATACAGCCATGATGAAACGCCTGCGAGATTTTAATGACGGCCAATAAGAAAACGGACCGATAAAGACGTGAAACACCTGATCGAAAAACTGGCGGTGCCGGGTCGCATTCGCATTTCCGGTGCACCCGGAGGCATGGATGCCCGCGTGGCCGCTGAATTGGCCAACAGCGGTCGGGACGTGCTGTTCATTGCACGCGATGATGTCGCGGGTGCACACCTTGACGATGCCTTGCAGTTTTTCGCACCTGAAGTTGAACGCATCGATTTTCCCGGTTGGGATTGTCTGCCTTATGACCGGGTATCGCCCAACGCGGCAATCGTCAGCCAGCGCATCGATGCGCTGACACGTTTGTTGAGCAAATCCAGCGATCAGGGGCGTGTGGTGGTTGCCAGCGTCAGTGCTTTTTTGCAACGTGTCCCACCACGCGATGCGTTTAAGGGCTCTACCTTTTTGATCCGCTCGGGCGATACGGTTTCGCCTGACAACCTGGACCGTTATTTGGTCGAACACGGGTATCACCACGCCCAAACGGTTATGGAACCCGGTGAATTTGCCAAGCGGGGCGGGTTGGTCGACATTTTCCCCACCGGTGCGGATGAACCCGTGCGCCTTGATTTCTTTGGTGACGAGGTAGAAAGCTTGCGCCGCTTCGATCCGGCCAGCCAGCGCACCACTGGTGACGTTAAGGAACTGGCGTTGCGCCCGGTCAGTGAAGTGCCGCTCAATGAAGACGCTATTAGCCGCTTTCGTACTGGTTACCGCGCCCTGTTCGGGGCGGTGACCAAGGACGACGTGCTGTACGAAGCCGTGTCCGAGGCCCGCCGTCACATCGGTATGGAACACTGGTTGCCGCTATTTTATGACGGCCGTCTGGAAACTGTGTTGGATTACATGCCGGGCGCAGTGGTGTTGCTGGACCATCAGGTGCCGGAATCCATCGAAGCCCGCCTGGATCTGATTGCCGAGTACTACGCAGCACGCAAAGCCATGATGAACGGCCCCAAAGGGAGCGCAAAAACCACGCAAACCACGGGCGCGCCGCCTTATAAACCAGTTCCACCGGAACGGCTGTATCTGCAAGCCAAGGAAATCGATCAGGTCCTGCGCCCTTTTGCTACAGTAGAGCTTGTTCCGTTCGATGCACCCGAGGGTGAGACCAATCTCAACGCCGGGGCCAAAGCCGGGCGTGAGTTTTCAGACGCCCGCGTCAACCCCGATGCCAACGTGTTCGACGTGCTGGGCACCCACATCAACGCGTTGGAGGTTCAGGGCAAGCAGGCCTTGATCGGCGCGTTCACGATCGGTACCCGCGAACGGCTGATGACGGTGATGGGTGAACACGGCCTTGGACCACTGGTCGCGGTCGAAGGTTGGGCGGACGTCGACGGCTTGACCAAGGGGGCCATCGGTATTGCCGTGTTGGGTCTTGAACGCGGGTTTGTGACCGAGGACATCGCGGTCATATCCGAACAGGATATTTTGGGCGAACGTCTCAGCCGTCCCGGTAAACGCAAGGTATCGGCGGAAAACTTCATCGCCGACGTTTCAACCTTGTCCGAAGGCGACATGGTCGTGCACCTTGAACATGGCATTTCGCAGTATGCGGGCCTGGTGACATTGGATGTCGGAGGCGCGGCGCACGATTGTCTGAAACTGATTTATTCCGGCGGCGACAAGCTGTTCCTGCCGGTCGAAAACATTGATGTCATCACGCGTTACGGATCGGAAGACGCCGGCGCGCAGCTGGACCGTCTGGGCGGTGCTGCGTGGCAGGCTCGCCGCGCCGGTCTGAAGAAACGTTTAAAGGACATGGCGGAAGAGCTGATCAAAATTGCGGCCGGGCGTGAATTGCGCCAGACCGAACGCATGGTTCCCGAACCGGGCGCGCTGGATGAATTCGCCGCACGCTTTGCCTACAGTGAGACTGAAGATCAGGCCCGCGCCATTGCCACCGTGGTGGCGGATTTGGGCGAGGGGCGACCGACCGACCGTCTGGTTTGTGGCGACGTCGGTTTTGGTAAGACTGAGGTGGCGTTGCGTGCCGCGTTCGTTGCGGCGATGTCGGGGCGTCAGGTGGCCTTGGTGGTTCCGACCACGCTGTTGGCGCGTCAGCATTATCGTAATTTCGTGGATCGCTTTAAGGGTTTTCCCATTCGCATTGCCCAGCTTTCCCGACTGGTGACCGCCAAAGATATGAAGGCCAATAAGGAGGGTATGACATCCGGCACCGTGGATATCGTCGTCGGCACCCATGCGCTGTTGGCCAAGGATGTCGGGTTTCGCGATCTGGGCTTGCTGATTATCGATGAGGAACAACACTTTGGCGTGAAGCACAAAGAACAACTCAAAGCCTTGAAAGCTGATGTACATGTGTTGACGCTGACGGCGACGCCGATCCCGCGAACACTTCAACTTGCCCTTACCGGGGTGCGGGAAATGAGCCTCATCGCCACGCCGCCGGTTGATCGCTTGGCGGTGCGCACGTTTGTAATGCCGTTCGACCCGGTTGTGGTGCGCGAAGCGATCATGCGTGAACGCTTCCGTGGTGGGCAGACGTTCTATGTCTGCCCACGCATCCAAGATCAAGCGCATTTGAAAAAAATGCTCAAGGAACTGGTCCCGGAAGTGAAGGTCGCGGTGGTCAACGGCCAGCTGGCGGCGAGCGAATTGGAAGACGTGATTTCGGACTTTTACGATGCCAAGTACGACGTGTTGCTTTCGACCAATATCATCGAAAGCGGATTGGATCTGCCCAGCGTCAACACCATCTTGATCCACCGTGCCGACATGTTCGGCTTGGCGCAGCTTTATCAGCTACGTGGCCGGGTGGGGCGGTCGAAAATTCGCGCCTATGCCTATCTGACCTTGCCGCCGGGGCAAAAGATCACACCCGCGGCGGAAAAACGCCTTACCGTCATGCAAACGCTTGATACCTTAGGTGCAGGTTTTCAGCTGGCGTCGCACGATCTGGATATTCGCGGTGCGGGTAATTTGTTGGGCGAAGAACAATCGGGCCACATCCGCGAGGTTGGGGTCGAGTTGTACCAACAAATGCTTGAAGAGGCCGTCGCCGAAGCTAAGGGCGAACTGTCGGGTGAGGGTGCACCCGAGGAAGATTACTCCCCACAAGTCAGCATCGGCATCCCGGTGCTGATCCCCGAAAGCTATGTGTCGGACCTCAATTTACGGATGGAGTTATATCGCCGCGTGTCGCGTCTGGCGGATGATGCGGAATCGGAAGCTTTCGCGGCAGAGATGATCGACCGCTTCGGCAAACTGCCGGGCGAGGTGGAAAACCTGCTCAGCACCGTGTCCGTTAAGCGGATGTGCCGTCGTGCGCACATCGACAAGATCGACAGTGGACCAAAGGGTGCGGTGGTGTCGTTCCGCAACAACGAATTCCCCAACCCGGCGGGTCTGATCCACTATATTACCGATCAGGTTGGCACCGTGAAATTGCGCCCGGACCATAAATTGGTCGTCAAACGGGCGTGGGACGGCGGTATGGAGCGTCTTAAAGGCGTGAACGGCTTGGTGCGGGCACTGGCTGATATTGCATCTGCGTAAAGTTCATATACCCGTCACGTCACCGTTACATGAAATCCCTAGCGTTCATTGATGCGCCGAATTGTCGTTCGGCGCATCAATTTTTGATTGAAAGCAGAGGGGGTCTTTTCATGACCATCAAACCAATTACGGGTGGCGTTTGTGCCATCATCGCCGCTGTTAGCTTGGCGGCATGCGCGCAGACATCCACGTTGCAGCAGGGTGTCTATTCGGCCGAAAAAAATGCTTTGGATCTGGGCACGGTTGCTTTCCACGGTGGCAAGACCATGGATTTCAACGTCGGCATCGGCAGTGGAGCGTTTCATTATAAGGGTGATCCCGACAACGTTTTTTACACCGTCACTGATCGTGGCCCGAACATTAAATGCGGCGATGTGAAAAAGCTGTTGGGTACGGCTAATGAAGGTCTTTGTGGCAGCGACAAAAAGGGCAAGGTTTTCCCTATGCCGGGCTTCACGCCGACCATTTACAAAATTGCGCTCAACGCCGACCGCAGCTTTAAAGTTTTGGAAACCGTAACGCTGAAAAACACCGTTGGTCAGCCCATCAGCGGCGTGGTCAATCCGTTGACGACCTCCAACACCGAAAACGGCTATGGCAACATGGGCGCCCATTTGGCGTTCGACAGCGAAGGCCTAGATGTGGAAGCCGTGGTGAAAATGTCCGATGGTACATTCTGGATTTCGGAAGAATACGGCCCCTCCATCGCGCATGTGGCTGCTGATGGACGCGTGCTCAACCGTTTGGTGCCGACGGGATTGGACAAAGACCTCAAGGCCGCCAAGTACCCGGTCACGGCCAGCCTGCCGGGCATTTTGAAATGGCGCAAGCTTAACCGTGGTATTGAATCCATCGCAGTATCGGACGACGAAAAGTCGTTGTATTTTGCAATGCAAAGCCCCTTGGCCTATCCCAACGCAAAAGCCTACAAAACATCCAACGCGGTGCGCTTGTTCAAGCTCGACATCGCCAGCTTGAAGGTGGTCGGTGAATATATCTACCCGCTGGATGACCCGAAAAGCTTTGCAGTCGATAACGCCAAGAAAAAACGTACGCCTAAAGACATCAAAGTCAGTGAAATGACAGCGTTGAAAGGCGATCGCTTGTTGGTTCTGGAACGTATCTCCAAGACCACCAAGTTCTATGTGGTAGACCTGAGTAAGGGCCACAACATCGCAGGTAGCAAGTGGGACGCAGAAATCGTTTCGCCGTCGCTTGAACAGTTGAAGGTCGAAGGCATGGCGAAAAAGGGCATTCCGGCGCTGGCCAAGACCTTGGTGATGAACACCGACAACCGTGGCGGTATGCCCAAAAAAATCGAAGGGATCGGCCTCGTTGATGCCAACACCATGATGCTTATCAATGACAACGACTTCGGTATTGCAGGCGACGGCACCGTGGTTGTGGTGGTCAAGCTGAGCACACCGCTGTTCTAAGGTGATTGCATTTATGAAATGTGGGGGCTCCGGTTTGGGGCCCCCAATTTTTGTTTTAAGCCGCAGCGGCGTCAAGCAGCCGGGCGATTGTTTCGGGTGGTTGGGCACCTTGCAAGGCAAGGCTTCCATCCAGCAGAAAACAGGGGACCCCGTTGATGCCCATTCTGTGGGCCAAGCTGTTGCGTTCACGCACCCACGACACATCGGTACTGCTGTCGAGGTAACCGTCCAGGACGCTGCTTTCTAAACCGACCGAGCGACCAATGGCGGAAAGTTCATCCAAATCACCGATGTCGCGTCCTTCTTCGAAGTAGGCGCTGAATAGGCGTTCGACCACACTTTCGGCAAGACCGAATTCGTTGGCGTAATGGACCAGTCTGTGCGCATTCACGGTGGCCGGAGTGTGGTCGATGCGATCGAATTGAAAATCGATTTCTTCGGATTGGCCGGTCTTTTCCAAGGCACCAAGTAATCGCCGCACGCGCGACTCTGAGCCAAATTTATGCGCCAAATAAATCGTACGCTCCATGCCGGAAGGCGGCATCTCTGGATTGAGCATGAACGGTTGCCAATTCAAGGTGGCGCTGATCGAAGAGCGCAGACCAAGCGCACGCTGTAACCGGCGTTTGCCGATATAACACCAAGGACAGATGGGATCGAAAAAGACGTCGATTTGCATGGTCATCATTATTTCACGATGCATGGGCTTAGTCGATAGACCCTGCGATGGCGGAACGTTCTAGTTCATTTGTACAGTGTGATTGGTTGACCCTGTGTACGGAGTTACCATATGCTCCAAATCACCAAATTAATTCTGGAACGTCTTCTTGAATATGATCCAAAAATCTCAAAACATCAGTCGTGTTGAGCACCGTATAACGGCTCACGAACGTTCTGCCAAAAGCGGTCATAAGGGTGGCGTAGTGTGGTTCACGGGTTTACCTGGCTCGGGCAAGACCACTTTGGCTTTTGCCTTGGAAAAGCATTTGTTTGATGCGGGTTTTCAGGTTTACGTCTTGGATGGCGACAATGTGCGTCATGGCTTGTCCGGTAATTTGGGATTCAGCGAAGAAGACCGGCGTGAAAATATCCGCCGGGTGAGCGAAGTGTCGGGGTTGCTTGCCGAGGCTGGCATCATCGCCATAGCGGCATTTATTTCACCTTATCACGAAGAGCGACAACTGGCGCGCAAAATTGCGGGTGATGACTTTATTGAAGTATTTTTGTCCGCATCCGTCGACGTGTGTGAAGCACGCGACCCCAAAGGTCTCTATAAAAAGGCGCGTGCGGGAAAAATTAAGGACTTTACAGGTGTAGATGCCCCGTATGAGTTGCCAACTAACCCTGAATTGGTTTTGGACACGGGCACGGCTTCCGTTGATGAGTGTCTTGTTCAGATTAGCTCATTGATTAAAAACAAATTTTCCGCTTAATGCACGTATCATCATATGATTTTCAGGGAACGTTCGGCGCCATTTTTTTGTAACGAAATGGTCATGCGAGCTTGCTAGGGTGATAAAATGTCTTTGCCCGATTACATTCCCGTTAATGTTGCCATCGAACGCACCGCCTTGTCCGATGGGCGCGGGCGGTTCCGCGAAATCGTCGCTGCATTGAACGCGGATCACGGCAACGACTTACCTGATGCCCGTCCCACGAATGATTTTTTCACATTCCTGAGTGCAGAACCTCAAGGCTCAGGTGCGCCAACGACCATTTCCGGTCGATTGGAAGGCATTACTGTGATCGCTGTGCCGGGTTTTTTGACCGAATGCATTTCTTTTATGGCCGATTGCTTGACTGATGGGCTAGCGCACCTCGAAAACTTGGGCGCGCGGACGTCCATCGCGCCTATGGCAGGGCGGGGCGGGTGTGCGGAAAATGCTCGCAGGCTGCGGGATCATGTGCTGGAAACAATGGCGAAGGCACCGCAAAACGGTAGGGGGGCTTTCACGATTTTGGTCCCTATGTCCAAGGGGGCGGCCGATACGCTTGAAATGCTTGCTTTGTATCCTGAAACAACTGACGAAATCGATGCAATTGTGTCTTTGGTCGGCTGTGTGGGCGGCTCCCCACTTCACGCTATGACGCCCGATTGGCTGAAATGGATTGAGCGCGCCTTGCCCATGCCCACCTGTGCACGATTTAGCGGTGCCGCAGTTGACAGCCTCAGCCCGCAAACCCGGACTGCATTTCTTGAAACATTCAAAATGCCGACCACGGTACGCGCGTATAGTGTTTGTGCCGCGGTTGAAAACGCCGTGGATATGTCGGCAGGGATGATGGCGGCGTATCTGGCACTGTCTCGAATCAGCCCGCTTAATGATGGGCAGATGCTACTTGCCGATCAAATCCTTCCGGGGGCAACGTTTTTGGGGGCGCTTAACTGCGATCACATTGCTACGGGCATGCCGTTTAACCGCAACCAGGGGGCGCTGGCGCGCCTCGTCACCAGACATTTGCTCAATCGCAATGCATTTCCGCGTGAAATCATGTTGGAAGCAATGGTCCGCTACGTTTTGGAAGACCTCACCGCATAAGGCTACGGTTATTGGGTGTTTTGAAGTTCGTCGAGTAGACGTAAAACTTCCTTGGACGGTTCCTCCACCAACGCAATTTCAGCTAGCGCGCCTTCAAGGTCATGCTCTATGAACTTGCGCGCAGCTTCGATGCCGTGGCTGTGGACAAGGGCATGCGGTTTTGACAAAGCCTTAAGGGCAGGGTGGTCCTTGATCGCCGGGTCTGAGACGGCGTCGGCCCACTTACCCAGCCGACAGTGATGATGGTCTGCCAATTCGTTTGGATCGAGAGCCTGACGACCAATAACCATTTCCGCGAGTTTTTTCTTCCAGATAACGTGATCGGATTTGGCGCGCTGGATTGTGGCATGGGGGACCTGCATGGTCATGACATCATCCATATCAGACGTGATGCCTTTGTCGGCGATATCCATAGCGTCGACCACGCGGTCAATGGATTCAACGTTTTTGGCCGCCATTTCCGCGATCACCGTGATGCCTTGGCTGACCTCGTTAGAGGCCTCGGACTGTTGGGCGAGAACGCCAGAGATATCTGCCATACGGTGGGTGACGTCGGTGATGCGCGTTGAAATGGTATCCATTTCGTCGCCAGTGGCTTGAATGACCTCTCGCCCAGCTGCGACGGCGACGGCCCCGTCTTCCATGGATTTGACAATGACATTCATTTCCAAGCGCAAGTTGTCTATACGCTTGGTGATTTCGTCGGTTACGCGCGATGTCTGGTTTGCAAGATTTTTGACCTCAGAGGCGACAACGGCGAAGCCTTTTCCGGCTTCACCCGCGCGTGCGGCTTCGATGGTTGCGTTGAGGGCGAGCAAATTGGTCTGCTTGGCGATGGCATCGATCTCACCGATCATGTCGCTGATTTGTGACGTCGCCTCTTGTAAGGTATCCACCTTAGCAGCGGCGTTATCTACGGCGTGTGCAATTGATTCCATTGTGCTTACGGAGCGCTCGGCCGCAGCCTTTCCAGATCGAGACGCTTCATGCGCATGCTCTGCCTCAGTCGCGGCAGCTTCTGAATTGCTGGCAATATCTTTCACAGTGACAACCATTTCTTCCGTTGCCGCCGCGATCGATTGCGTTCGGTGGTTCACTTCGCGGACATCACGGGTCATGGATGCTGCGGCAATAACGCCATCATTCAATGCGATGGAGACACCAACCATGCGCCCAAGGGAACGCCCCCCAAACCCCATCATTTTATTCGCAACTTGGCGCACCAATTGTCCAACCTGCGTGGTTCCGTCCGGCACCTCGAAAAACGCGCCGGCCTCCAATTTGGTCAGCGCCGTGCTCAGGTCTTCATCGTGTTCGGATTGTTCATATTCGGTCGGGGAATCCATAATGACCTCAATTTGAATGATTGATGTTGTGGAATTCTGCAACTCTAAAGCACACTCTTTATTATGTAAAATATTAATGTGTGACCCCTGAAATGATCGTTAAATTTATGCGTCGAGCGAAGAAATAGACTGAGTAGAAATACGGCAAAGGATAGAATGAATAGGTGGAAGGGCATAAAGTTGAAAATAGTGCGGCAAATAGTTGCCCCAATCCGCACTGGGTGCTATCAGGTCACTCACAGAGGATGGGTGGCCGAGTGGTTGAAGGCACTGGTCTTGAAAACCAGCGAGGGTTAACGCTCTCCGTGGGTTCGAATCCCACCCCATCCGCCATTAACCCCGATTTGTACGGGGAAACAAACACATAGCATTTCCAAAACTTGGCTTGCTTCCGTGCTGGTACAGAAAACTGGTACAAGGAAGCAACGCCATGGCCCCACAGCGCCCCCATTATCTGGTTCGGCGCGGGGACACCTTCTACTTTCGTAGAGCGTTCCCCGGAAATCTTATTAACCGTTTCAGCCGTAATGAAATCAAAGTATCCTTGCGTACGGACAGTCCCCGTTTAGCAAGGATGCGGTGCCGGGACCTGTCCAATCGCTTTGAACACTTTATTGAATTGGTGTGGGCTATGCCCGAACTGACCCCGCAAGTCATTGACAGCCTGTTGAAGAATTACTTCTTGCAGGAACTGACCAAGTTCAACGATATCCTTGATATCGCTGTGGGAGATGACACGTCTGGTTTCGTAATTGATGAAGAATTGCCTTACGTTGAAACAAAGCTACCTGAACTTCGCAAGAACCTAGCAGCCCGTAAATATCCCCGCGATGTATTAGCGGATGCAGATGGCACTTTGGCGCACGCTGGATTTAACGCTTCCAAGGCCACTACGGACCAATTGGCGGCAGTCCGTCATGGTGTGATGCGGGCCAAGGTGGAACTTTACCGCATCTACGCCGCATTAATGCGGGGCGAATACGATGACACCAATCCCAAAGACCCCTTGTTCATGTCTTCCGTGTCAGCGGTCATAGGACAATCTACTTCCATGTCCCAAGGAGAAGAACTTGGTGAAATTGTCAGGAGGTTCATCACCTTCAAAGGGACCTTGGCTGACAAGACATTGGGGGAATACCGGCGCGTCATGGATTGGTTCATGGAAATGACGGGTAAAACGTTGCCCATCACCGCAATTTCCAAAGACCACGTAGGCGAATTCCGCGATGCCGTCATGGCGCTACCGAAAAACTACATCAAATTCAAAGAATTTAGCGGGCTGTCATTCACGGAAGTTATCAAGGCGGGCAAGGACTATGAAAAGATAGCGGGCAAAACGGCAAACAAGTATCTAATAGACTTGAAGACCTTTCTGAAATGGTGTGTCGATGAAGAATACATAGCTTCCGTTCCGGGGGCGAAGGTCAACTTGCCCAAATCAGTGATAGAAGACGGTACGGACCGTAAGCCATTCGACCATGACCAGTTAAAAACGATCTTCACCTCACCAGTCTATACAGGACGACAATCGCGCACCCGCCGTACGAAATCCGGCAAGCTGTTCCTTCGTGACGGGCATTTTTGGGTACCTTTGATAGGTTTGTTCAGCGGCATGCGTTTGGGGGAAATCGTGCAATTGCGGACTGCCGATATCCGTCAGGATGGTGGGGCATGTTATTTCGATGTCACCACGGTGGAAGGAGACGATGGTGAATTCTCCGTAACGGAATTACGGAAACATTTGAAGTCCAAGCAGTCCCAAAGGCGCATACCTATTCACAGTGAACTGATAGCAATCGGGCTGCTTGATTACGTTTCAGACAAGCGAAAGAACAATCACGGCAGCAATCGTCTGTTTCCTGACATCAAGCCGGGTAAAGACGGATATTACTCTCACAACTTTTCCAAAACGTTCAGCCGTGACTTGGAAGCCTTTGGCGTCAAAACCAAATCGCACGTTTTTCATAGCTTCCGCCACAACTTTAAATCAGCAATGGATTTAGGTGGTGTTCAAGATACCCACAAGGATGCCTTGATGGGGCATACAGACATGAACCAAGCGAAAAACACTTATGCCCCCCTGTACGATAACGTTGCTGCCCTAGTCCCGGATATGGATAGGGTGAAGTATGCCTTAGACCTTAGTCATCTTTACAAAAACACCCATAAATAGTAGTATCAGGAACAGTCTGTTGGCGGTCACCTTCCTTTTAAAAACTCCGGCAAGTCCCCTTTCTAACAAGACAGGACTTAAGAAGCTTAAGGTATCCGACATAGCGTATTCCACTGGTATGTTCGGTAAGAATACAGTCCATGTCCTTAGACCTAAGATAGATAAAATATCCATCACGTATGACATTCAGAACGCCCAAGACCAAGAAGGCGTAAATAATTTGCTTGCCCAAGCGGTCATAGATGGAACCTGTCCTGAATATGAAAGTGCTACATACAGCAAGGGCAAAGCGTGGGGGTATAAAACCAGCGTCCATCTAAAACACCCGGACACCAACGAACGCATCCTTATTCAAGCAACGCCGAACAAGAAGCAAAACCGCTTTATGCGATTTGAATTCAACCCAACCAAATTGGGTAAGGCGGGCATGCAGTTCTTCCGTGAAGAATTGGACGGATTGTTTGGGGGGCATTACAGCTATTCCAATGTCATCACCGAAGGCCATATCACACGGGTGGATATCGCCAGTGACTTCGTTGGTATCACAATGAATGACATCCTTGTGCGTTCTGTTAAGCCCGGCATCACCATGGCGTTTTTGGGGAAGGCAGGGGTGCTTGAAAGTGTTTATCCATCGAAACCCCCCAAGGGCGAAAAAAGCCCCAACAAGGTCTATGATAAGAAGCAGGAACAGTGGGGAAAAGCGAATACGCTTGAATTTGGGGGCATATCCCATCTACGTGCTGAAATCAGTGTTGAAACCGATTTAAGGGTTCCTGATTTACATAAGCTGAAAAATCACTTCACCAAATTAGATATTATCGCCCGTGCAGCCATTACCCCACCCGAAGAAGAACACCATTGGCGCTTCTTCTTCGATAGCTGCCGTGTAAGGGGCGTGAAGGGGGCTTTAGACCAATTGCCGGACCATCTAAAGGAACCTTACGCGACGGCCCTTAGGGACGCAGGCAAGGCTTTCTGGCGACCTGAGAAAATCTGGTCCTATTGGCCTAAGGAGTTCAAAAAAAGTAACCTGCTTGATGGACTGTGAATAATATCATGACGGCTTCTTGTGCAATTGATTGCACGCCAATGGCCCGGATGTTTCCTATAAACAAAAATGTATAAAACCCCACCCGTGAACCCGCTAAAAAGTTGGGATCATTTTGCTTGCTAGTTGAGAAGAAATCGGCGGACAGTAGGGTATGTATTCGGCGAAATGATGTGGGGCCTTTGTTGGGTCGGGCACATAGCTGAATGTGGGGGGATATCTTGCAAAGACCCTAACCACGGAAGGTCAAAACAGCCTTTTTAGGAATGTTTCTGCTAACCCACATTTACCTGTCATGTGTGGCTATCAGGACGCCCTAACACCTTAAACAAACTCAATTTCCCCACAGTGCAATTAATTGCATGGGATTGTAACCATACCGGTGGCGGTGAAAAAGATGACAAATGGAAAGGGGGGTATGAAAAGCACCCCCAAAACCAAGAAAAAAACCAAAGCACAGGCCACCATGAAGGCGGTTGCCACGCGGATTAAACATGTACGTCCAAACAAGGCCACCAAAGAGAATGCGGTAGACGCCGAAGGGACCACCCTTGTTGATATTCATGGCAAGTTACCTGTTTGCGTAACCAGCCTAACCCGTTTATCCGCCATGATGTTGACCGTGGAAGAAATTGCGGGGTTTTACGGCATCAGCCTATCCACCATGAACCGCCGTCTTCACCAACCCGAATTCCGTAATGCCTTTGACCGTGGACGGGCACATGGACGGGTAAGCCTTCGCTTTGCGCAATTGCAGACGGCCCATGCCGGTAATCCAACTATGCTAATTTGGTTGGGCAAGCAATATTTGGGGCAAAAAACCGAACACACCGTTAGGCTATCTGCCGAAGATGAACTTCCCGACATGGAAGGGCCGCGTATGGTTCACATTCCGTGGACAGAAGATTTAGAACGGGAATGGAACGCCATTGACGCTGAATTTCCCGAAATCCCGACGGACGTTTAATCCCCCCTAACCACTTCCAATCACAACCACACCGCGCTATGGTCCTGACAGGGCCAAGACGCATGGCCTTGGGGCTTAGAAAACCCATCACTAGGCGGCAGTCACTGGCCGCTATCAGTGGCACTCCTGACTTATGGTCGGGGTGCCTATGGTTATACAATAGGCCCTTGGCTAAAAGCCGTAGGGATCGTCCTAGTGCGGTTTTCTAACACCCCGGTCACCAAGTAGGTTGCCATCTTCCAACGGGCGCGTTGTGAAGCACTGGCTTCCAAGACGGGGGCAATCCAATGACTATTCAAATCAGGCAAAATCTAGCTTACGCCCTTGGATTAGGGGCTGTGGTTATTGTTCTATCAACAGCATTTGATACACATGCTGCGCAGAAATTTGAACAAATTGGGCTGTGGGCATACTACTCAAAAATCAACGATTTTGATGACACTACAACATACGGAACTTTTGTTTTTGATGAAAACAAGCAGGATAACGTATCCCTACACATCAAATGCACACCCGGCAAAACTAAAGTTCATATGTTGTACCGGCCCGGGCAATTCATGGGCATTCTTACACACGAACAAGACAGTGAGGTCCGGTACCGAATAGATAATACACCTACGATTACAGAAGATTGGCGCATATCGGAGGAAGGGATCATAAACCTTTATAAATCCCAAGCGGCCACGATGATTAATCGTATGATGGGTGGCCGTCGGCTTGTCATTCAGGCGCATGATTACGATTTTAAACCTGTAAAACATACATTTGGCATATATGGAGCTGACAAGGCTCTCTCAAAACTTCTCAGGGACTGTGGTTTACAACAACCCGCCAAATATCAGCATCAAAATCCCTTAGCAATTCCTTATGAACAACCATCGAAGCCCCAAGTCCGTAGGCCAATTAGTGGCAGCACCACCGGGATGTCCCTTGAAGACATTTTGGGTCAATAAGGGGACTTGGTTATGTATGGAAGACTTCTATTCAGCATTGCATTCGGTATTGGGGCGGTGATTTTTTGGGACCACTTTTTATGGTCATTGCCATGGTGGGGCTACGTGTTGGTGTTTCTTATGATCGTGGGGGGAATGCACCAAAACTTAGAACGTGACGCCGCCAACAGGTATCTTGCACGGAAGGGGGACGATTATGGAAAGGGGGAAGGTGACTAAACCTTCCTAGAACGGCTTGATGGCAGATGGGAGAGTATGTAGGCTTGCATGCAATGTATAATCGCGTGTTGGGGGCGGAAATGTCACGGTTACCATTTAATAAGTTCATTTCTACACATACGAATGTGCATTGTGTCGGATTGGTTTTTCCTGATTTCAGAAGTAGCCTGACAGATGCGCAAACAGGAAAAATATTGCCGACACCAAATAACTTGGTGTCTGTATATCTCAGACCGTTGACCAATGGTTGGACTTTGAAAAGCATGAAAGTGAAATATCAATTGGTCATGCTTGAAGATGCTGCAGATGTGCAGCGTTTCTCCCAATTTCCCAGAGTGCGGGCAAGTTCATTAAATCCAGCGTGCACTTCGAGCACAGCTTTTCAAATTGACATGCAAACCCATATATCAATCGCGAAACAGCTAGGCTTGTTTTAGCTGAAGAAGATATCCGAAACAGACTTGTGCATGTCCCACTGAACCAAGCCCCATAGATACACGGCTACACCTCATTCAAAGTGTCCCATATAAGTTAGGATAGACTTTTGGGACATATTGTTCCAAAATAGACCCTAATGGGACACCGGGGTTAATCATGAAAATTGGATATTCGCGTACTTCGACCATCGAGCAGAAGGCCGGATTTGAAGCGCAATTGCGTGAACTGGAAAATGCTGGTTGCGAAAAGTTCTTCAAGGAACAGGTCTCGTCCGTAGGGGACCGTGACCAATTGGACGCGGCTTTAGGCTTCGTCCGTGAAGGTGATACGCTTGTGGTCACCAAGTTGGACCGTTTGGCCCGCTCTACCGCCCATCTTGTGCAAATCACCGAAGCATTGGATGCCAAAGGCGCATGCCTGAACATCTTGGGGCTTGGAATTGATAGCAACACATCCACCGGACGGCTTATGCTGACCATGTTAGGGGCTATCGCGCAGTTTGAGCGCGAGATAATGTTGGAGCGCCAAAAGGAAGGCATTGCGAAGGCCAAGGCCGATGGAAAGTACAAGGGACGTAAGCCCACGGCCCGCGCAAAGGCCGATGAGGTCCTAAGACTGAAACAGGAAGGCTTGGGGGCTACGGCCATCGCCAAGGAACTCAAGATAGGCCGGGCATCCGTATATCGAATTATAGGGAACAAAGAAGCCGCATAGGTTATGACCAAAAAACCACCCCGGAACACGAATAAGGAACTGTTGGCGCAAGCCGCTGCCGGGCCACTATTGCTACCCGATGACTATGACCCGGATGGTAGCGATGAAGTGTTTGCGTTTGATATCAAGGCTGAACGGGAATGGTACGAAAGCCGGGGTTATGAGGTCCCCGAAGAATATGCGGAAGGATATGATCCTCTTGATAAGGATGACCAAATGGAGGGTTGGGTAGAGGACAAAGAGCATAATCCTGTCCGTATTATATCCCCGAAGAATGCAAAACACCCTGAGTAGCCAATGCTGTGGGCACTGCATTGCAACATGAAATCTTTACTAATCATCGTTATGCCATGATTATGGTCGTAAGTTGGGAAAACCAACATCACCGAATGACTTTGGGGCTGACGTGACACCAATTCGCGCAAATGCAAATCCACAAATGCTGGCTTGGGCACGCAAGTCACTTGGGATGGGTGTTGCCGAAGCGGCTCATAAAATCGGTGGTAAATCCTTCAAGCCCGAACGGATTGAAGCGTGGGAAAATGGGGAAGCCCAACCTACGGTCAATCAGCTTCGCAAAGCTGCCAAGGTCTACAAGCGTCCGTTAGCCACGTTTTTCCTTTCTGAATTCCCAACAGACTTCACCATCCCGCGCGATTTCCGGCGTTTGCCGGGTGACGGGTTGATGGGGCTATCGCCATCCCTTCGGTCACAATTGAAAAGGGCCGAAGAACGCCGTGAACTGGCCTTGGAACTTTATGACGAATTGGGTGAACAAGCGCCGGAATTTCCGGTTTCAGCCACCTTGGACGATGACCCCGAAGAATTGGGCGGGCGTATTCGTGAAGCCCTTGGCGTGACCTATGAAGAACAGGTCAGTTGGCGGGATAGACAACGATACAAACCTTTGAACCAATGGCGTTCTCGCATGGAAGAGATTGGCGTATTGGTGCTTCAATTTACAGACATTGAAACACACGAAGTACTTGGTTTTTCGATTTCTGCGGAAACAGCTCCGGTTGTTGCCGTGAACAGAAAGCTACGCCTGAATGGCCGCATCTTTACGATGATGCATGAATTCGTTCATTTGGCTTTGCGTAAAAGTGGCTTGTGCGACATTGATGAAAACCTTGAACGCCGTCCCGAAGAACAACGTGTGGAAATCTTCTGCAACCGGGTTGCTGCCGCAACGTTGGTTCCGGCTGCACAGCTTTTAAATGAACCAGTTGTGGCGGCACGCCCTGCCGATGCCCGTGAATGGGATGATGAAACCATCAATGTGTTGGCGGACAAATATTCTGTTAGCCGGGAAGTTATTCTCCGCAAGCTGTTGACGTTGAACCGGACGACAGAAGCGTTTTATCGGGTAAAACGTCAAGAATACCATCGTCAAATAGAAGAAATTCTTCGGCGACAAACAAGACCTGCTTCGGGCTTTGAAAGTCCGGCAGGAAAGGTGGTTAGCACTGACGGCCAAGGTTTTGTGAAGTTGGTCTTGGAATGCTATCACCATGGCAACATTACCCTTAGTGATGCATCAAGCTATTTGGGCGTTCGCATCAAACATATTCCCACAATCGAACAAAGGTTGTCGGCTGTATGATTAGCGAACTGCCAAATGGGGTCGTGTATAGCTTGGACACAAGCTGCCTTATCAATGCGTGGGGCAAGAACTACCCATTTGACATGTTCGAACCGCTTTGGACGCATTTGGATGCGTTAATAGATGGCGGGTTGGTTGTTGCGTCAGCGGAAGTACTTGTTGAACTTGAACGCCAAGACGATGATCTGTCCGCATGGGCCAAGGATCGCGATGATCTGTTTTTAGACCTTGTGCCAGAATTGCAAGACGTGGTCACGAACATCATGCAAACGTATCCTAAACTTGTCGCCACAGGGCGAAATCAGGCAGACCCTTTTGTTATCGGTGTTGCCCAAATGCACAATGAACCGTTGACCGTAGTTACGGAAGAAACGGCTACCCGCGCAAGTCACAACAAGCCCAAAATTCCGTTTATATGCGCGGAACAAGACGTCCGGTGCATTACCTTTTTGGATATGCTTCGAGAAACCGGGTGGAAGATGTAGCCATGTAGCACTTACATGCACGTCTAATTTATATGTGAGTTGTCGCACATGCATGTGTACGACTTATAAAGGAAAAGCTTGGACAGGCAAAAGTCATTCGTGTACCAAATAGGGCAAGTTCAATCATGACGTCATACGGCCTATTTGGGGAAAATCTGCATGAAGATATATGCTTTTGGTGTTAGCCAACCCGGAAAAGGTGCGCAAGTAGGCTTTGAAGAAGCCGTGGATTATGTCCACAGTCTGCCTTACGAAGACCGCTATTATAGCGGCATGCGTTTGGAAGCTGTTAAGCAGCAGAAAAACGGCACGTATAAAATTGACTTCACAAAATTGCGAAACAAGGGATTGCCGGGTAAGGCCACCAAGAAGGGACCAACTAAGTCACTTGGCTTGGCAAATAATGAAGTCGTTTCGGAAGAAACTGCTGCGCTTTTTATCCCCCAAAACAACGTTCTGTTGTTGCAGCTCAATATGTATGGACCGCACCGTGGGCTAATCGAAAATTACATGTCCGTTTTCGCCTATCAAGCAGCCAAGCAATTGAAGGGGACGAACGGTAAGAATGAAGGGTTTGACATTGGTGCGAAGCTGAACCCAAGCGTGCAAGCACAATTCAACAAGTTTAAGTTGATGCGGAAGTTGGAATTTAAGGTTTCAGTTCCTGCCGTTTCTGCCGCCAACAGACAACAGGGGCAGTCTTTAGGCAAGGTGATAGACAATGGCTTGATTGGCGGTCCCCGCAATGCACATGTAGTCCTAAGTGCAGGACGTAAAAAGGCGGCATCACTTGATTTGGGTTACGTAACTGATGCCATTAAGTACCTACGTAGTGGTCCCGGTGATGTTGAAACGTTACGCGTTTCAGGTAAAGAATACATTGATAGCAACACAGTTGTGCTTGACTTGGTTGATGCCGTTCTGAAAACGGATAAACCAGTTAAGCCGGGCGATGATAGGCGGCTACCGCAAAAGGATAGGTGGTCTGCCTTAATTGACGCATATGATGAATGGATGTCCGATGGCGTCCTCCCCTGAGCCTAAGGCCAAAAACGACCGCGAATATGGGCTTATGTGGGAAAAGGTTTTCCCATTTGTAGGTGCCCTAGTTTCTGCGTTGTTATTCCACTTTATTGGCGCGCCGTTTCCACCTGTATCTGCTTACCCTGAATTGATGGCTGCTTCAGGTGGTTCCGCTGCAATTTTCGTTGGGTTCTTAGGAACAGCAAAAGCCATTATCCTTACCATCATAGCGGCCCCTGCATATCAGGCTTTAAAAGATGCGGGCTATGCTGAAGACTTATTGGCATACCTTATGGCGGCCATCGAAATGTCAATAATTTTTGCTGTTTGGTCCATCGCCATGATGTTTGTGGACCCTGCCATAACAACACTGATTGAATTGCCGTACATTACAATTACTAACGCATTTATGGTTGGTTGGGTATTTTTCGGTGTGTATGCAATCTTGGCATTTTGGCGGGTCAGCCGATTAATGTTCAGATTGTTTAAGCTTGTATAGCCGCACATTAGCCCCATGTCCGGTGACGTTAAGCTTCCATTTGGTTATTCACATCAATCGCAACAGATAATGCACATTTCCGAAGTTCCTTCGGGCTTGGCATGCGAATGCACATGCACAGGCTGTAATGCGGTGTTGGTAGCCCGTAAGGGCAAGCAAAAAGCCCACCACTTTGCACACCACCATACTGATGATTGCGGCTTAGCGTTTGAAAGCGCCCTGCATCAATACGCCAAGGAATTGATATCCGAAAAGTTGTGCCTGTTCCTGCCGGAAGTCCGAGCGGAATATAAAGAAGAAAGTGAATGTATTCGTGAAGCCAAGGTCATCACGTTCGACTGCGTGGAAACCGAACAAGCCATGGGAAGTATCCGGCCTGACATCATTGCCAGCAAGGCGGGCCATGACCTGTTGATTGAAGTTGCCGTAACCCACTTTTGCGATGACGACAAAATCAATCACCTAAATGAACGCGGCTTGGCTGCCGTGGAGATTGACCTGTCCAGCTTGTCTTGGGATGTAAGTAAAGAAGAATGGGGTGAAGCCATCTTAATGGATGCCCCAAGGAAGTGGTTGTCCAACAGTAAGATTGATGCTGCCCGAAGCAAGCTGAAAGAAAAGCGGAAAACGGATAAGGAAGCTGCACAAAGACAGGTTGAAAAGGAAAAACAAATAAAGCTTCTTCGGATACAGCGCCAAGCAGACATCTTGATTGGGGCGTTGGAAGGTGTGTACGAACCCATCTTCGTCCCATCACATTTTAACAGGGATGTGGACAACGTGTTACAGGCCGGGTTTGACGGTATCGTGGGGGTTAAAATTCGCGGTGACGTATGTTTCACGGCAGAACCAAAGGTTTGGCAAACCTGTATAGTCAGTTCCTTTGTTGTATTGGCAATCAAACGGGGCCAATTTCAAACGATGTTTTCAACAAAGAAGTTATATCGGTGGGTCAAGCAAAAGGGATTTCTGCGAAAGGAATTTGCATCCTTCATTCACGAAGCAGCCTCCAAGGAAGTTCAGCAAAAACATCCTGAGTTTCAACCTCCCTATGATGCCATTCAGGCCTACCTTGAACACCTAACTAAGATGGATGTTTTAACGTTTTATCGTGGGCGTTGGCATCTTACTTGGTTAGTGAAACAAGAATTCAAAGACGCAAATATGTTCTGACATTGGCACCTTGTATTTGGGGGAAACAAGGTTGGGAAACTGGTACACAAAGATGCTAAACTCCATGTGTATCGCTGGAATGCAAGGTGTTGATAATTAAGGGGTATGGGCAGGTAAGCCGAAAATCCTGTCGGGCCCATCATTCAGCCTTTAAGGGCTTGAAAAATATAGTCTCCAAGCAGACGGTTTAGTGCAGATCGCTTTCGGGTGGCCGGATGAAAGTGGATATACCTTCTTCATCAATGGTCCGCATGGCTTCATCAAGTGCGGCTTGGTCCGTAAAGAACGGTTCGTCCCACAGGGTGGACGTACCGGCTTCGTCTTCCACTTCCAATATCCACCCAAAATTTCCATCGCTGTAGATTTGGATGTCTACGGTTATGCCTTCACGGGTCACTTCACTGCACAGTGGGGAATATTCAATTTCAATATCGTCCATATCGTCAGTCATCATGGAATAGTCCGAACAGCCTTGCGTTAAAGCCCACTATAGCCGCTGGTACAATAGTTTGGTACAAAGTTTGGAAGCGCACGGAGGCGCAGGAAGTCTAATGTTTTGAAATGGTTGCGGAAAGTAATTTGGTATTCCTTTCCCACCCCATCCGCCAATACATGAGGTCCTGCAAAGCGTTGCGGGGCCTCTTTTGGTTTTATGCGCAATTCAATGCACATTCATGGCAGAGGGAGTTGGCATAACATGGGTCTTTATTCGGTCTGGCGGGTAGGGGGCAAAACAGCTGGAAACTTTCGGCCATGATATTTCATTGCATTGGCAGAATACGCGTGCGGGAACAAAAAGTTAGATACCACTGCGCACGTTGCAGTGTTGTTGTCATTGCATAGATGGGGTGGTGTGGGCAGAGCGGTAATACGAACTGGAACCGTCAGTTTTTATAACTTAACGAAACCAGCTGAAGGCGGATTTCACGGTCTGTGTGAACAACTGCGTAATGCGAAAAACATCATCGGTGGAATTTTTGAGTGTGTCGGCAAAATTCTCATCGACCGGGGCGTTTTTAAGTTCTGCACCCAGGTCCTGTGCCCGCCCCAAGTTCACAATTTTTTGGCCACCATCGGACAGCGTCACTGTGTCGTATTGGGCGCGCGGAGACGATGCCTGAGTGGACGTTTTGTCCGCATTCGTCTCAGGTTTGTCCTCAGGGCGCGGGGCAACAGCCTTGCCCGCGTTCACCGCCTGGGTGAATGCGCTCCTAACGTCGCTGCTTTGGGTATCGATAATTGCCATGCGTGTAGCTTATCACATTTTGTTCAAAGTTTCATGACGCTTGTTTACGATAGGGTTTTGTATGTTGCCTTGAAGGCATCCCGGTCGGCTTCTGTTTCGAAGTAAACCGCCATGGCTTTTTGCCCAAGTACGGTGGAAATAGATTCGATTTCCAAGTCCCATTCGCCTTTGCAATTGGCTTCAAGCCAGTCTTCAATCACATTGATCGGCGCAGATGTTTTAAATTTAATACCAGTGTGCAGGGCCATTTTAATATCGCCTCCAGATTGTAAAAATCCTCTATCAGATACAAATTTTTTCAGATCGTTGCAAGGACATGGTTTTTGAACCTATCCGTACGGTTTTGCCTCAATTGATCTGCGTGCTGGTGCTGATGGGGTCAACGTCGGTTTCAACTTCGACTTGGTTGCCGTTGCGGTCCAACAGAGCATATTCATCTATCGCGCCAACCATAATTTTTTCTCTCATATCGGCAAGAAAAGACTGGGCCTGTTCTTCGCTGGGCAAGCTGGCGTCGTCGTTTTTGGTAACCCCCACAACAACCATGTTCCATTCCGGGCTTTGTGCATCGGCGACCTCTCGGAGCGAGCTGAACGACATGCCGTGTACTGCTGGCTGATGGGCGTCAAACAGCACCTGAACCATCATTGCATCTTCGTCTGAGGTTCCCTCGGTGTCCTCTGGATTAATCGCACCGACGCGGACGAAAACATAAAGCATGCGGTGCTTAAACCCAGACATGACGTACTGCTGGGCCAAATCTTCAAAATTTTCTGCGTTCATGGAAATGATCTCAATTCAATACTGCTGGGGCTGTGCCGATGAACAGGAGCTTATTATGGCATTTAGGTGTGTCTGGCAGGGATGTCCAGGGTTGAGGTTACATTTTGTTAAGGTCGGACGCGTATAAATATATGATTATTAACGCTAATGAGACTGATTCTGAGATGCTGTAGCCCTTTTGTGGTGCGTCCAGAAGGATGCCGGGCTTGGCCGCAGGAGCGGTGGACAGGATGTCGAACGTGATGCACGCTACCCACACACACGCTACCCACAGATTTGGGACCAGGCATGATTTGAAGCGCGTCCTTGGCGCGTTTGTCTTTTGCGCCTCAACTTTCGCGTTTATGAACATGTCGCAAGCGGCTGAACTTCTTGCCCAAACGGAAATTGCTGCTGCGCCCCCCGTTTCTTTGCGTCTTGATGTTTCAGCATCGTGTATCGATAGCGGTGCGGTGTTCAAACTCACAAATCGCGGCGCGCAATGGCCGCGCACGGGGCTGTTGAAGCTTTATTATGCTGATGACCAGACCTTGATTGGACAGCGCCGATTGCGATTGGCGGACAATCAACGCGTATCCTTCGTGGTCAAGGATAAGCTCATTGCCGGACGACCAATCGCCATTTGGGTTGAGCCCCAGTGGTATGACCGTATGTTTGAATTTGACGCCTCCATGTCGTGCTCCTGAACATGCGCGATATCAAGGAAAATCAATTTCTGATGCATCCTTTGATTTTTGCATGTTCTTTTTTGTATGGTTTTTGTTAATGCTTGCACGTTAGTTTCTGGAAAACATCGGAAATAATCGTTTAAAGTGGTGTTCATGAGTGATTCTGCGCCCCCAAGTTCAGTAGCACCCCCAGCTCAAAAAGAGGTGGCGATGCACACTTGCGATACAGGCAGCCCGGAAGACACTTTGGTGGCCGGCTACGATGAAGCGGCAGTGCTGTTCAATCCGCAAACCGGTAGCCTTTCGGTTAACCAACACGCCTCGCGGATTGAAACCCTGCTTGATGGCAAACTTAACGATCAACTGAGTGAACTTACCTCAGCCGCGCAGCAACATGCACAGGTACGCACATCTACGCTCTCTTTACTTACGCTGTCTGGGCAAGTGATTTATCAAGTGACCTTGATCCCCAATGTCTTGGGCCAGCAGGTGTTGCTTCTGTTTCACGATCAAACTCTGGACAGCAACCTGCGCGACGCTCTTATTGAATCACGTCAGCGTTTTAAGGACCTTGTTGAGGTCTCTAGCGATTTTTCCTGGGAAGTGGGTGACGACGGTTGTTTCGTGTTCGTCTCTCGCTCCGGTGCGCTTGGATATATGCCTGAAGATATAATTGGACGTAGGCCGGAAGAGTTCATCATTGATGCTGAAGAATACAGCCCGATTCCATTCCTGTGTGAAAAGCGCGTTGAGGACATTGAAGTCTGGATGCATAGAGCAGACGGGGCCTCGGCGTGTGTAGTCGTGTCCGCTATTCCGTTCCATGAGGAAGATGGCAATCGTCTTGGCATCCGCGGCGTGTGCCGAGATGTCACTGCCGAACGGGAACGGGCGACGGCGCTGGCCCATGCCCATCAGCGCGAACAGGTTCTCGGTTATATCGTCAATACCATTCGCGATGAAATAAACCCGACGGATATGTTGGGCGCCGCCGCCGCCGCAACAGCTCGCGCTATGGGCGCTAGCGGATGCCGAGTGTTGCGCACCTCATTGAAGGATAAAGATAACGCGCACCTGGAATTTGAAGCCACTTCAGAATTCGGCACTGGCGGCCCATACCATATCAGTGAGGACTTCTTGTTGTTTCCTCATGAAAATCCGTGGCTGCGGGAAGCTGAAATTGATGGCTGGCAGGTGATTGCCGCGCCGTGCCTTCACGGTGGAGAGATCAACGGTGTGATTTGCCTGTGGAAACATTCCGCTTGGACCAGTGATGATCAGTTGCTGATCAACGATATCTCCAACCAATTGGGCATAGCCATCGAGCAGATTGAAAACCACGAAAGCATTGTGCGTCTCTCGCGAACGGACAGCATGACCGGGTTGTTGAACCGACGCGCTTTTTACGATGAAGAACTACCGCGCCGTTTCCATCGTATGGCGCATGACGGATCAAGCGGAGCGCTGTTTTATATTGATATGGACAACTTCAAAATGGTCAACGATGTACATGGCCATTTGAAAGGGGATGAGGCGATCCTCCTGTTGCGCGACTTGCTGTACGATTTTGTTCGCCCCGGTGATGTCATTGCCCGCTTGGGTGGGGATGAATTTGCCCTGTGGCTGGATGGGATGGATGAAACGACTGCCGTTGCGCGTTCGCGCCAATTGCTCAAATTGTCTGAGCAATTGCGCGATTTATCCGGCAGTCAAGACCATCCGTTGGGAATTTCCATTGGAATCGCCGTTTACCGCCCACAGACTGGCGAAGAGCTTGAAAACCTTTTGGCGAGGGCCGATGCGGCCATGTATGAGGTCAAGCAGACCTCAAAGGGCGATTGCTGTCTGGCACCGCCTTGCGATGTCAAAGGGTGAGTGAAGGTTGTGTTCAAAGGTCTGGTCAATAAATTTAGGGGCAAACCCATCGATTATGATGAGGCTAAAAAGCTGGCCCGTGATGAGGACGTCAGAGTCCGCCTGAAACTGGCTAAGCGTAAGGATTTGGTTCCGGAAATTCTTTACTTTTTGGCCAAGGACCCTGCGCCTGAGGTCCGTCGTGCAATTGCCAAAAATGCCGCGACCCCACATCAGGCCGACCTTTTGCTTTCAGACGATAGCGATGATGTGGTGCGCTACAATCTTGCGGAAAAAATTGCCCAGCTGATCCCCGGTCTTAATGCTGAGGAGCTGGGTAAAGTTCATGACTTCACCTATCAAGTCCTGGAGCGTTTGGCTAGGGATCAAGCGATGCGTGTTCGACGGATATTATCGGAAACGCTTAAGGATATCGCCAATGCACCGCCAGAAGTTATTCGAAGGTTAGCGCGCGATGTGGAGCTGGTTGTCTGTGCGCCGGTGTTGGAACATTCTCCGGTTTTGACTGATGATGAGCTTCTCGAGATCATCAGGTCTGGCCCAGTATTAGGTGCGTTAAGCGTTATTGCCAAACGTACCGACCTGAGCGAAGACCTCTCCGACGCGATTTACGAGTCAAAGGATGTCGATGCCATCGTCGTTCTATTGAGCAATACATCGACACAAATTCGTGAAGATACCTTAGACCGGATTGTTGAGCAGGCTCATGATATTGAACCGTGGCACAAACCACTGGTGGAACGCCCGACGCTTTCGCGTAAGGCCGTTCTGCAATTGGTTGAGTACGTCGCTGATAGCCTACTCGACACCTTAGCATTGCGTGAGGATATTGGTGATAATGCAGCTGAAGCTGTGCGTGAAGAGTTTACCCGTCGGATGGAGGCCGCAGAGCGTACCCGAGAACGAGATGAGGGCGGGCCGCCGCAAGAACGTGCTAAATTAATGTTTGAACGCAATGAGTTGGACGATAAAGCGGTCCATGAAGCCAGTCAAAGTGGTGAGGTCGAGTTTGTAAAAGTCGCCCTCACGCTCATGTCCGGAATAAACCCGACCACTGTGAGTAAAATTATCGAGATTGCCAGCGCGAAAGGGATCGTGTCGTTGTGTTGGAAAGCCGGGCTGAGCATGCCTACAGCCATGCTCATCCAAAAGCGTATTGCTAAAGTGCCGCCGCGCGAAGTTCAAGGCAGTGCAGAAGGGGAATACCCCTTTACTGATGAAGAGATGACCTGGCAGTTGGAGTTTTTTCAGGACTCGCCCTGATCTGCAATCGGATCGATAGATGGTGTGGTTTCTTGATTTTTAGCTTGCGCCGCCGCTTGTTTCGCGGCCCATTTTTCATCTGAGCGTTTGCCCAGTTTTTCAATCAATATGCCAAGGCCATACAAAAGTGCGCCGGGAACGAAGGCCACAACCGATAGGGCGGTGCCGACGGGATCGTTCGCAATTTGCTGTGCCAGCTTGTCCCAGCCATAGACCATGCCCATGCTCAAATGGCTGAACACGACCAGAGTGAAACCAATACCGAGCACCAGCATTCCAAAAAACTTAACGACTTGTCCCATGGGTGTGGTCCGTATGCTGACAAAAGACGAGAAAGGATCAGGCGACGTTGGACAAAATATTGTCGATATCGAGCCCTGATTCGAGCACCATGTCCTTATAGTCCATATCACGCACCAGAATATGGCTTTGTAACCAACTGAGCAGGAAATCGCGAATTTCGTCTTCCAAATCGCTAGACGGATTGCGCATATATTTTTGCCGCACCCCCATGAGCTGTTCTTTAAGTTCACGGTGGGTTTGTTTGTGGTTTTCCAAGCCTGAGTAGCCGCTGGCTTCCATGATCGCCTCTTCGCGAGCAAAATGAAAATTGGTATAATCCAGTAAAACAGAGAAAATTCCGTCAATAACGAACACGCCTTCGTCATTTTCCAAGGCGTCGATATATTCGTTGAGGGTCTGTATCAGAACTTTGTGGTCATCATCGAGCGCAGAGCAACCAACGCTCATGCTTTCGGTCCAGACAATAGTGTCCGCCATAAATTCCCCCCGTAGAACGCCGCAAGTCTTTACAGAATCTTGAAGTCGTGGCGTTTTGTTTTTGACCCCAGATAATTCAGCCACGAACATTACTTATATTCAATAGGTTTTCATCCAATTGTCATCATTGTGGGATTTTGGATATGCGAACAATTGGTGTTAAGAATGAATGAGGGTAAGGCTAAGCCCGAAAAGCAGGATTACGGGGACCATGCCCAAGACTTTAGTTATTGACGACGACCCGGAATTTGAACAGCATATCCGTGCTCATTTTGGTGGCGCGACCGGGGGCGGGGAGAATACGTTTGTTTTTGCCCGCGACCAAGCGCAAGCGCTGAGCCTTATGGCAGAGCTTGACGACATCGACATTGCCGCGGTGACCATCGACAGTGACGACATTGGTGGATTGGGCATCTTTCGTAAGCTCAAGGGTAAACGCCTACGTGTACCTCGTATTGCGGTAACCAAAAGTCGGGATATTGCGGCCATTCGGACAGCGATGAACCAGGGAGCTGTGGATTTTCTGACCAAACCCGTTGCCATGAATGATCTGATCGCAACCCTTGATAAGGTATATGCCGACTGTGAAATTCGGCGCAAGGCGTGGCACACGGAATCTGAGCTGGCAGCCATTCGTAGAGAAATGGATCTTGCTGGCACCATTCAAAAGCGGATTTTACCAGCCAAATTCCCTAATTCCAAAGACTTGCAGGTTTTTGCTCAAACCACACCGGCTCAGGAAATGGGTGGGGATTTTTACGATTTCTTCGATCTGGATGACGGCAGTATAGCTGTCGTCGTGGCGGATGTATCCGGCAAGGGGGTTCCTGCGGCGTTCTATATGGCGGTGGTGCGCACCTTGTTTCGTGCCGCGGCACAGAGTCAATCCGGTCCTGCAGCGTGCCTGTCAGAGGTGAACCGGCTGCTGATCGGTCACGATATTCCGGGGATGTTCGTCACGGTGTTTTACGGTGTGCTCGACCCTAAAACATGGCAATTCACCTTTGCCAACGGGGGGCACCTGCCGCCGTATTTGGTGGGTGAAAATGGCGACGTGCGCCCCATTGAGACCGGCGGTGGCGTGGTCTTGGGTTTTGCGCATGGTGTGCCTTATCAACAAGATATCCTTCATTTAAAAAAGGGCGATGCCCTGTTCATATATACCGATGGCCTGACCGAAGCATTCGATTCAAAGCGCAATGCATTCAGCGAAGAGCGACTGGTCGATTGTTTGCTCGAAAACAGGTCCTTGTCGGCACATGCGCTGACCGCCAATGTGTTTGCCTTTGTCGGTATGCACACTGACGGCGCGCCGCAATCCGATGACATCACCAGCATGGTCATCAAGCGATTCTGAGACTAATTTTCTGACAATTTTATCGAGTGATTGGCGTCATAGTGCGCACGTAAGCGGGGTTATAGGTTGGTCAAATCGCTGACAGCCTAAGGAGACCCCCAATGCATGTCATCGCCGTCGTCTCACAAAAGGGCGGATCGGGAAAAACAACCCTTTCAGGTCACTTATCCGTTCAGGCCGAACGTAGCGGTCATGGCCCCGTCGCCGTGATCGACACGGATCCGCAAGGCAGTTTGGCTGCGTGGTGGAATGAACGAGAAAATCCCGCACCGGTGTTTGTGCAGACCTCATTACATGAGTTGCACGACCATTTGGAAAACCTGCGTCAGGCCGGTGTAAGTGTGGTGGTCATCGATACGCCGCCAGCCATCACCGGCGCCATTCACGAAGTGATCAGCATTGCCGATTACGTGGTGGTGCCAACCAAGCCCAGTCCCCACGATTTGCGAGCGGTTGGTGCGACGGTGAAATTGGTTGAATCCTGTGCGAAACCGATGGTGTTTGTCCTTAATGACGCGTCACCACGCGCCAAAATCACTTTTGAAGCGGCGATTGCGCTCAGTCAGCACGGCACCGTCGCCCCTGTGACCATTCATCACCGAACGTTGTTCGCGTCGTCTATGATAGATGGGCGCACCGCGATGGAATTGGAACCGAACGGCCAGTCGGCATTGGAAGTTTTAGGCCTTTGGGAATACATTAATGCCCGTCTCAACGCTCAGGTGACATCGACGTCTATTGGTCTGGATGCAAGCCGTCGCCATGATGGTCTGTCGAGCGGTAAGCAGCCCTTTGCGCTGTCACAGACCGAACCTGAAGTCAGTACCGAGGATGAAGACATTGCTGAAATTCTTGTCCCAACCCCGGAACCTGCCCATACGCCCCTGACGGAAATCAAACCGTTGGAGCGTGTTCCGGACCCGATCCCCAGCGCTTTTGTGGCACCTCCGACCCAAAACTTATGGGAGGGTTTTGTGTCCACCGAAGATAAACCACCTGAACAGCCGCAGACTGCACGGATGGTTCCCCGAACGGGCCTGAGGGCCACCACCGGGCATGAACCCCGAATTTTCGGCCGTCGCCGCGTGCGTCAAGTGATTTAAAGGTGAGGAGCTAACCCATGGCCACAAGTACAAAACCCGCGATCCGCCCGGTTGCACGCCTTGACGCCTCGTTGCTATTGGCGCGCAAGGGCGAGGCGCTACCTGCAATCGCCGCCACGCAACATAACAATCCAGGGCTGGTGTGGGGCGCGCAACCGCACCCGGATGATTTTCAGCCGCAATCGTTTCAAACTCATCACAATTCGCCTCAGGCACCGCGCCCTCAACAACCTGCTGCGCGTGTGCACCCGTCCGCAACCGCACGATTGCGTAATGCAGAAGCATTGTTTGCCTCTCGGACGACCAAGGTGCCCGCACGCCAAGGCCCACACAGCCAACTGGACGATGTGGCCCTGTCATTGCGTCTTGAAGATGAGACCTACCTGCGCCTTAAGTTTCTGGCGCAAAAAAGTGGCCTGAGTACCCAGAAAATACTCAATGAAGCCTTGGCATTTCACTTGGTTCGTAAAGGTGTGCCGCGGTCACGTAAAATATCTCTAAATTCTGAAAAAACAAATGACTAAGAAATTTTATTCAGATTTCAAATGATGATATTTACGCTCTGTTCCGCGTAGATAAATAGGGCTTTTCGAGCTTGCTGAAAGCGGAAGTCCTGGCCGTTTTGCGCCCCACCAATTTGATATGCGCGATTGGCCTTAAAGACCTCTGAGTGCGCTGGGGCGTTTTGCCCGCCGTCTTGCTGGGCGCCCACTGAACTCCTTTGTGTTTCATCGAGGTTCAGGCGCTCTTCACGCGCAGCCTGCGCCACTTCATTGAGCACTTGGTGGGCTTGGGCGGCAACTGCGACATCTTGCGCCGATGGGTTGGCGGGGGCCAATGCTGCGCGGATCACCGCTTCCATCTTGGCTGCGGTGGCTGCTGGCGATTGTTCACGCCCCGTATCGATGGAAACTTCACCACTGACGGCATATTGCTGTCCATCGGGACCGCGGATGTAGGTGAATTGTGCACTGCCGGTCAGGGTGCCGCCTGCGGCCCTGTGCGCACGTTCGTGAGCGCGGACCTCGCGGTCTATTTTTTTGAGTTCCTGAACGCGTTTCTGTTCTTCATCGCTCAGGTCTTGTGGGTTGTCGGAACGGCTGTGTTGTTCTTGCGGTTTGGCCTGTGACTGAGACGTTCCATCGCGGCGAACATTACCAACGTTGCGGGTTTCTTGGGCCGCCAGCAGGGTTGAGGGGGCCGTGACGTAAGTTGAGAACCCAGGACCTTGGGTGTTTATTGGCGCAGTTGGGGTGGGGACATTTGCTGTGCGGGCTTTTTGACGCGCAGAAGGGCTGATGCCCAATGTAGAGGCGTCAAGAGATCCATAAGATGTGCGAACTTGGCTATCGATCATCACAAGGCGCTCTGCACAAGTCGTTTTGCTGCGTTACAGAGGGTTTCTTCCCGTGTTCGGCTCATTCTTGAGGCGTTGATGTTTAGAATCTACAGACTTTTACGGGTTTGATCCAGTTGCTTTGATGATGTGGTGTGTAAATGCATTCAACTTGGTCACCCCGTACTGTTGAAATGTATCGCGCTTGGTCCCACGTTATGGGGAACGTCAAACTCCACCGTCAGGAGGTTTATCGTGCCTATATCCTATCGCACTCGTAACTACGCCGTTGTCGGACTGAATTTCAGTGTCTTGATGTTTGGCGCCGTGATAACTGCGAACGCTCAGGATGCTTTGCCGTGTAGCCTCCTCCACGAAGCTGCATTTTTAGATGAACCTGAAGAGGTGCGCGACGCACTGGCCCACGGCGTGGATGTGGAATGCAGGGATGTTTTGGGCCAGACGGCCTTGGTGACAGCGGTGAACGGTGCGTCGATTGAATCCTTTAATATCCTGATTTCGGCCGGGGCCCAGGTCAACGTGCGCACGGAATATGGAAACTCTTTATTGCAGCACACAAAAAGAAAATTTCGATCCGTTGACCAGCAAAAGGGCATGGAGCAGTATCGCGATCTGTATCAAACCATGATCGTGCGGCTGCAGACGGCCGGCGCCGCCAATTGAGGGTTCCTTGAACATTTCCACACTGACATTCTTGTTCACGAAGGTCTTGGGCTTCGTTTTCAATCCAAATGCGCTGTTCATTGCAGGGCTGCTGTTGAGTTTTCTTTTATTGACGACGCGGCGGTGGTTTCGAAAAGGGCGCTTTTTACTGGGGTTGGTTTTGTTCGGCTATGTGGCGTTCGGGATGTTCCCGGTTGCCTCAATGGCGGTCAATGTGTTGGAAGACCGTTTTCCAACGACCCGCAATTATAATGCCCCCATTGCAGGCATCGTGGTTTTGGCCGGGTCCGTCGATACGGTTATGACGCGTGAACGAGGGCAGGTTTCTGTTAGCAACAGGATTGAACGGCTGAGTGAGTTTTTGCGTTTAGCTCGACAGCATCCCGAAGCCAAATTGGCTTTTGTGGGCGGGCAGGGGCGTGTCTTCGATCGCAAGCCAAGTGAGTCCGAAGTCGCCGCGCAATTCTTGAGTGAAGCCGGCATGGATACATCGAAAATTTGGTTCGAGGATACCTCGCGTAACACCGAAGAAGGGGCCATCGCGAGTTATCAAAAGCTACAACCGAACGGTGGGGCATGGGTTTTAATCACATCGGCTCGTCATATGCCGCGCGCTGTAGGGCTGTTTCGCAAAGCTGGTTGGACTGTGTCGGCTCATCCGGTTGACTATCTGACTTTTCCCGGTGGAATAAAGAAATGGACCCCGAGCTGGCCAGGTGGGCTCAATACACTCCACGAAGCGATGTACGAATGGGGGGGGCTGCTTTTCGCATGGCTACGCGGCAAGATTGATGAGCCGTTTCCTGGACCTTTCCCTCAGCCAAGGCCTATGGCACAAGTGACGAACTGAGATTCTCTATAGGGAGCCCCCATGCGCACGCTGGTTTTCTTCGTTATCGCCATCATTTTCCTGTCTGCCGCCCACCCTCATGATGTGAGGGCCGCCGGGAATACCGTTGCTCAGAGCAAGCCCTTTGCCGAGTGGCTGGTCGATCTGCGGGCCGAAGCGCTGTCGAAGGGAATTTCTGCGTCCACCCTTGAAGCGACACTGACGGGGTTAAAGCCAATCCCACGCGTGATTGAATTGGACCGTCGTCAACCGGAATTCACCTGGACGTTTCGCAAATACATGGAGAGTCTGGTTAACCAACAGCGGGTCGCAAAGGGAAAGAAAAAGCTGGCCGAAAATGCCAAGCTGTTAAACCTGATTGGAAAAAAATATGGCATCCAGCCCCGCTTTTTGGTGGCATTCTGGGGGCTTGAAACCGACTACGGACGCTTGGCGGAAGGCTATTTTTCGACCATTGCCGCATTGGCGACGCTGGCCCATGACGGGCGGCGCGGTGCTTTTTTCCGCGAACAATTGCTCACTGCGCTCAAAATCATCGACCAGGGCCACATCACGCCACAGCGCATGAAGGGATCATGGGCCGGGGCCATGGGGCACTTTCAATTTATCCCGACCACGTTCGATGCTTATGCAACAGATTACGATGGCGACGGTAAAATCGATATTTGGGGTAATCAGGGCGATGCCTACGCGTCCGCCGCCAATTTCCTGACCAAATCCGGATGGAAAGCGGATGAAATTTGGGGCCGTGAAGTGGTTCTGCCCAAGGGTTTCGATTTCAATCTTGCCACCATGAAGGTCCGCAAGCCTCTGGAGGATTGGCAGGCTATGGGGGTCCGCAAAGTGGGTGGGGCGAACTTGCCAATGCCAGCCAACAGCACCATGACCGCCAGCATTGTTGCCCCTGCGGGTGCCCATGGCCCTGCGTTTTTGGTGTACGGGAATTTCCGCACCATCATGGTGTGGAACCGTTCGACGTTCTATGCGCTGGGCATCGGCCAACTGGCGGACCGGCTTGTCGGTCTGCCCCAGTTCACCACATTAGGTCCCAAAGATGGGTTTGGGTTGAGCTTCGAAGAAGGGCGCCAATTGCAACAGCGCCTCAGTGCGATGGGCTTCGACACCGGGGGCGTCGATGGTGTGGTTGGTCCCAAAAGCCGTGATGCCATCCGTAATTTCCAGCGCGCCGCAGGATTGGTGCCTGATGGCTATCCGTCTCGGGAATTGTGGGAACGGGTGCAGAAGGGACTCTGAAATCGTTCTCTAGCGTTTACACTTCCGAAAGCTCTCGCGTGTAACACTTTGATTGTTACGCTTTTTAGCTTGAGAGAACCATGCGCCCAACCCGCACCCTATACAAACTTGCCCTGTTCGCCACCACGGCTGTGCTGCTAGCGTCGTGCGCTGAAACCCGATTTGTCATGCATACCGCCAAGCGGTTGGGCGATACCAACAAGTCGCAAGGTGACTACAAAGTTGGCAAGCCCTATCAGGTCAGCGGTGTGTGGTATTATCCGGCTGAGGACATGGCTTACAACCGCGTTGGCATCGCGTCTTGGTACGGTCCCAATTTTCACGGTAAATATACCGCCAACGGCGAAGTGTACGACCAGTGGGACGTCACCGCGGCGCATAAAACATTGCCCCTGCCATCGGTCGTGCGTGTCACGAATTTGGACAATGGACGTTCGTTGGTGGTGCGCATCAATGATCGCGGTCCTTTCGTGAGCGGGCGGATCATCGATCTTTCCCGACGCTCGGCTCAATTGTTGGGCGTTGAAAAAACCGGTACGGCCAAGGTGAGGGTGCAAATCCTAGCTGAAAAAAGTCGAATTGCCGCTGGACGCGCGCGGGCAAGTGGCACCCAGTTGTCTGCTGCGGAAGCCCCGATCAAGACCGAAGGGGTTGGATCACAACCCGTCGCATCACAAAAACTGCCCGCACCGGGTATGGCACGCCAAGCCGAGCCCGAGATAATACAATCCAAGCTATATGTTCAGCCGCAGTCTGTGGCCGATTCCGCGTCCATTAAGCCTGCGGCGGTTGAGCAGCGCGCCCTTCTGGACGCCCCAGTGGCTGAGGCACAACGTACTGATTTTGTTATCAATATGCCTCAAGTTTCCGCGTTACCGTCGCGTTTGTTTGTGCAAGCAGGGGCGTTTTCCAATGCAAGCAATGCAGAACGCGTTAAGCAAGATTTGGGTGTGATCGGTAAAGTGAGTGTGACGCCGATTTCCGTTGGCGGGCGTGACCTGTTTCGTGTGCGCATAGGTCCGATAACGGACGCGACGGAGGCCGAAGCATTGCTCTCTCAAGTGGTTGATGCCGGATATAGTGGTGCGCGCACCGTAGTGGAAAACATCGCCGCAAACTAAACTGCCATAGTGTTGGCTTTTTTCCCCAGTATAGGGGGCTAGCCCTGACGTTCTTGGGCGCGTAAAGTTGAGCCGATTCCCCATCATATGTAATGTAAGACGACACTGATGTTCCTGCCTCGCCGTATTCACCATACCGTTCTGGCCGCCGCCGTCCTGAGCGTGCTTGGCCTCATGCAACCTGCGTTGGCGTTCGAGACCCCCGCCATCCACGCTTATATGGTCGACACCACGACCGGCACCGTTTTGCTCAATAAAAAGGGTGATGAGCGCATGGCGCCTGCATCCATGAGCAAGCTGATGACGTTGTACATGGTGTTTGAGCGGTTGAAGGACGGACGGCTATCGCTGGACGATAAGTTTTATGTGTCGGAGAACGCCTGGCGCAAGGGCGGGGCAAAGACGGGTGGCTCGACCATGTTTCTTGAGCCGAGCATGCGCGTGCGGGTTGAAGACCTGATCCGCGGCATCATTGTTCAATCGGGAAACGATGCATGTATCGTGGTGGCCGAAGCCTTATCGAGCAGTGAAGAAGCCTTTGCCCAGGACATGACCGAAAAGGCCAAGGAATTGGGCATGACGGGGTCCACCTTTAAGAACGCGACCGGGTGGCCGGACCCTGAACACCGTGTCACGGCTCACGATTTGGCACGTTTGGCGCAACTGACCATTGAGCACTTCCCGGAATATTATCACTATTATTCTGAGCACAGTTTTATCTTCAACGGAATCAAGCAATCCAACCGCAATCCTTTGATCTACAAGGATATGGGGGCCGATGGTTTAAAAACCGGTCACACTCAAGAAAGTGGGTACGGTTTGACCTCATCTGCCGAGCGAGATGGTCGTCGTTTGATTTTGGTGGTCAATGGTCTGTCATCAAAGAAAATGCGCTCTTCGGAATCTGAGCGCCTGTTGGACTGGGGCTTTCGTGAATTTGGCAATTATGCACTGTTCAAGGCTGGTGATGTGGTCACGGACGCCAATGTGTGGCTTGGCCAGAAAGCCAGCGTGCCTCTGATCATCGAACAAGACCTGACGTTGACTTTGCCCAAACGGGCGCGCGGTAAAATGACCGTCAAGGCGACGTTCGAAGGCCCGGTTCCGGCCCCGATCAAAAAGGGCCAGCGCATTGGCACTTTGACCATCAGTGCGCCGGACGTGACGCCTGTTGAAGTTCCTTTGCTGGCGGCTGATGGTGTAGAACAGCTCGGCCTCGTCGGACGCTTGGGCGCTGCGCTTGATTTCATCTTGTGGGGCGGAACTCAATAATCTCTGGCAAGAGGGTCGTAGAAGTGAAGGGCGAGGGCATGGGGCGGTTCATCACGCTGGAAGGGGGCGAGGGAGCTGGTAAGTCCACGCAGATTACCCTTCTCAAAAATGCGCTTGAGGCTTCTGGTCGTTCGGTTTTGATCACCCGCGAACCCGGCGGCTCGCCCGGCGGGGAAGACATCCGTAACCTTTTGGTCAACGGTGAAACCCATCGCTGGGAGCCTTTGACAGAAGCCTTGCTTAATTACGCCGCACGCTACGAACACCTGCAAAAAGTCATTTTGCCAGCGCTGAGTGAGGGCACTTGGGTCCTTTGTGATCGTTTTGCTGACTCGACCATGGCCTATCAGGGCTACGGCCACGGCATGAACCGCGAGGTCATTCGCCGTCTTCATCGTCTGGTGGTCGGCGAGACGAAACCCGATTTGACCTTGATCTTCGATATGCCGGTCGAAGAGGGGCTTGCCCGCGCCGGTGCGCGGGGGATCATTGCGGGCGAAAACACAGGTGGCCGTGAGGATCGCTATGAACGTATGGGGCACGAATTTCACAATCGCCTACGCGAAGGGTTCCTCGAAATCGCCAAGAAAAATCCTGCGCGCTGTGAAGTTATCGACGCCACCGGAGACATCGGCGCGGTGGCGATGGCCATTCATGACGCCGTAGCGTCGAAACTGGGAGTGACGTTCTGATGAGCGGTGATCTCCTTTCCGATGGGCACCCTGATTTCGACCCCGACATTGGGCCGCCGCCGCCAATAGAAAACACCCGCTTGCAAGGCCACGGCGAGGGCGAACAGGTCCTATTGGATGCCTACAACAGTGGACGCTTACATCATGCTTGGTTGATCACCGGGCCAAAAGGTATCGGCAAGGCCACCTTGGCGCATCGTTTTGCTCGGTTCATTTTGGCCAACGGTAAGAAAGGTGCGCAAAACGGTGGCGGGCCAAGCCTGTTTGGCGATGCCTTACCCGCAACCGATCCGACCAGCCTGCACGTTGGCTCCGAAAACCCGGTCTACAGCCGTATCGTTGCGGGCGGTCACGCCGACATGCTGGTGATCGAACGACGCATCAACGAAAAGACCGGCAAGCTGAAAACCGTCATCGACGTGGACAGTGTACGCAAGGTGGGTGGTTTTCTACAGCTCACCCCGGCGGAAGGCGGCTGGCGGGTTGTGGTTATCGACAGTGCCGACGAAATGAACACCAACTCGGCCAACGCGGTGCTCAAGGTGCTTGAAGAACCACCGAAAAATGCCTTGATGATTTTGGTCAGCCACAATCCGGGGCGCTTGCTGCCGACTATTCGTTCACGCTGTCGCACGCTGAAACTGCGCCCATTGGCCCCTGACATGGTGAGTGGTCTGGTTCAAACTTACGCTCCTGGTGTATCTGCTCAAGATGCTGCACGTTTGGCGGCGCTGTCCGATGGCTCCATCGGTCATGCCTTGGGTTTGATGGAAGAGGGTGGTCTGGAGCTTTACGCCGAACTGCTCAGCTTATTGCACACCTTGCCGCGTCTTAACGTCCCGGCCTTACATGCCCTGGCCGACAAAGTTGCGCGCGCCGGCGCCGACGGTGCATTTCATACCGTGACCGGCTTGTTGCGCTGGTGGTTGGAACGCATGATCCTGACTGCAGCGGGAAAGGCACCCGAAGGAAGTGGCATGGCTGATGATGAAGCCTTGTTCATGGCGGGCTTGGCGTCCCAGGCAAGTCTTGATCGCTGGTTCTTAGTGTGGGAAAAGATCAATCACTTGGTGGCGCGCACAGACGGCTTGAATTTGGATAAAAAACAGATCGTCCTGGATGCCTTTTTGGGGCTAGAGAGCACGGTTCAAGCTGCGCGCTAAACTGTTAAAAGTTTTTAAATAGAAAGAGTTACGCGATGGCCGCGGCTAAACGCTACTATGTCACGACGCCGATTTATTATGTTAACGATGTGCCGCACATCGGTCATGCGTACACCACGCTGGCCTGTGATGTTCTGGCCCGTTTCAAGCGTTTGGATGGATATGACGTCAAATTTTTGACTGGCACGGACGAGCACGGTCAGAAAGTCGAAAAGTCAGCCAACGACAAAGGCGTCGATCCGCAGGCCTTCACCGATCAGGTGTCGCAGCGTTTCCGCGACCTGTTGGGCGTGATGAATTTTTCCAACGACGATTTCATCCGCACCACCGAGGAACGCCACCGCATTTCGGTTCAGGAGGTGTGGAAGCGCCTTACTGATAAGGGCGAAATTTACCTCGATAAGTACGCTGGCTGGTATTCAGTTCGTGATGAGGCTTTTTATGCCGAAAGCGAACTGACCAAAGGCAAAGACGGTAACTTCGTTGCGCCCACCGGGGCGCCGGTTGAATGGGTCGAAGAAGCCAGTTACTTCTTCAGCCTGTCCAAATGGGGCAACCGTCTGCTGCAATTTTACGAAGAAAACCCAGATTTTATTTTGCCTAAATCCCGGCGCAATGAAGTGATCAGCTTTGTTAAAGGCGGTCTTTTGGACCTTTCTGTGTCGCGCACCACGTTTAAGTGGGGCATCCCGGTGCCTGGCGATGACGCACATATCATGTATGTGTGGCTGGATGCACTGACCAACTACATCACCGCAGTCGGATTTCCCGACGAACAGCACGGCGAGTTCCAGACCTACTGGCCTGCCGATCTGCACATGGTGGGTAAGGATATCTTGCGCTTTCACGCTGTCTATTGGCCGGCGTTCTTGATGGCAGCCGGAATTGCGCCGCCGTTACGCGTATTCGCCCACGGGTGGTGGACCAACGAAGGGCAGAAAATTTCCAAATCGACCGGCAACGTCATCGACCCGATTGATTTGGTCGATACCTACGGCCTTGATGCGGTGCGCTATTTCCTGATGCGCGAAGTGCCGTTCGGTAACGACGGTGATTTTTCCCATTCTGCCATGGTCGGGCGCATGAACAGCGAACTCGCCAACGACTTGGGGAACTTGGCGCAGCGCGTACTGTCGATGGTCAACAAGAACTGTGACGGTGCCGTGCCGCAACACGGTGCGTTCACCGACGATGATACTCAAATGCTGGACGCGGCCCGCGGTGTTATTGATAAGGTGCGCGAACACATGGACGTTCAGGCGTTCAATCTTGCGCTTGAAGATGTTTGGGTCGTGGTGCGGGCTTGCAACGGCTATGTCGATCGTCAGGCACCTTGGAAGCTGAAAAAAGAAGATCCGCCCCGCATGGGTACGGTGCTTTATGTGCTGTCGGAATGCATTCGTCATCTGGCCCTTGTGCTTCAGCCGTACATGCCGCAGGCCATGGATCAGATGCTTAACCTTTTGGTGGTTTCACCAGAACATCGTAGTTTTGATTTCATTGGTGAAGGTCACGCTTTGGTCCCCGGGACGGCGCTGCCAAAACCGGAGGGGGTCTTCCCGCGTTACGTCGAACCGGAAACGGGTGAGGGGAAGTAGGACTTAACGATGCTTGTCGACAGTCACTGTCATCTCGACTATCCGGAATTCGCCGATCTTGGCGACGTTGTGCGCCGTGCGGCTGATGCGGGCGTCGGTGCGATGTTGAGCATTGGCACCGAATTGAGCCGTTTTCCTGGTGTTTTGGCGGTGGCCGAGGCGCAAGACAATATCTATTGCACCGTCGGTGTGCACCCACATGAGGCCGGCAAAGGCCCAATGGTCGCGCTTGATGAGTTATTGCGCCTGGCTCAGCATCCCAAGGTGGTTGGTTTTGGCGAAAGCGGTCTGGATTATTTCTATGAACACAGCCCCCGCGCCGAACAGCAAGAGAGCTTTTGCATTCATATCGAAGCCGCGCGACGCATGCAGTTGCCGCTGGTGGTGCACACGCGCGACGCCGAAGACGACACGCTCGATATTCTTAAGACCGAAATGGGAAAGGGTGCATTTCCAGCGCTTATTCACTGCTTTAGCGCCTCCAAAGCGTTTGCCGAAGAGGTTTTGGCACTTGGGCTTTACATCTCTGTTTCCGGCATCGTGACCTTTAACAAGGCCGACAATGTGCGCGAGGCTGTCAAAGACGTACCGCTTGACCGTTTGTTGGTGGAAACCGATGCCCCATATCTAGCACCGATACCGTTTCGCGGTCGCCCAAATGAGCCCGCATACACCCGATATACGGCTGAAAAACTGGCTGAAATCAAGGGCATTAGCTTTGATGACCTAGAGCAGGCCACCACAGATAACTTTTATCGCCTGTTTGCCAAAGCCGTGCGTCCTGTCGGTAAAAACAGTAAAAACAGTAAAAACAGTGAAAAGGGGGCTGCCTAAGTGCGCATCACCGTTCTTGGATGTGGATCAAGCACCGGAACCCCCAGCGTAGAAGCCGGTTGGGGCAAGTGCGACCCATCCAACCCCAAAAACCGACGCACACGCCCGTCTATCATGGTTCAAGGTGATGAAAAGCAGGTCCTTGTCGATACATCTCCAGATCTGCGCGAGCAACTCCTTCGTCATGATATCAAGCATTTGGATGCGGTTGTTTACACGCACGCGCATTCCGACCACCTGCACGGTATTGATGATCTACGCGGTATAAACCGGCTGATGTGCGCCGCGATTCCGGCCTATGCCGATGCAGCGACTATTCAGGCCATTCGCGATCGTTTTGGCTATGTGCTGGAGCCTTTAGCCGCCGATTCAACGATGTACTACAAGTCGACCCTTGTTCCTCATGAATTTTGTCATGGTGATACGTTTGATGCCGGTGGCTTGGACGTTACGGCTATTGAACAGGACCATGCGTATATGAATACCTTTGGTCTGCGCTTTGGCGATTTTGCGTATTCGACCGATCTGATTGCCATGCATGAAGACGGCTTTGATCTGCTTAAGGGTATCAAGGTGTGGATGCTCGGCACCTTTACAGATAAACCACATCCCACGCATTTGGATGTCGATCGTGCGTTGGAGTGGTGCGAAAGGGTAAGGCCCGAGCGGGTGTATCTGTCCCATCTGAGCTACGGCCTTGATTACGATACCCTGCAAAAGCGGCTGCCGAAGAACGCGTTCGTCGCCTATGACGGTCTGAAAATCGAAGTCTAGTAGCCATGGCGTAGGGCAGTGCGCCTAGCTTGGTTGTTGCGTCCTATCGGCATTTCTAATTGGTAAATTAATCCACCACCAATTCGATGTAACATATTGTTTAAAATAAGATACTACAATTTTCCATAATATACATTATGCGAGCTTTGCGCACGCTTGTGGCGCGGCTTCGTGCGCTTCTCTCTTCACCGTGGTTGTTTCCTCACACAATTTAATTGTGTATGAAAGCGGCATTAATAATCATGGTCATTACTTCCCAATGGATACTCGTTTTCTTCATCACCTACCAGCCGACGCAATCGAAGAACTTGCCGACGATTACGAAAAGCAAGCCCGGATGTTGCGCCTTCGTGCGCGGAACGTACGCGACAAAGAAAACCGCGCCGCCACCTATCAGCGTCAACTCAACGCCCGAGATGCAACTTTGAAACTGGTCATGGATATGATTGAGCATGAGCGCAAGAGCTTCGACGTTGCCGTACAAGCCGCCGCCCGCTTCTCCGGTATCCCCGCCCTCACCATCGAACACGACATAGGCCAGTTGATGAAAAAGCGCGACCGTCGCGCCCGCCTTGCCAAGGATGCCGCCGTGATGGGCTTGTTGCGCTCGGGACTGACGAACCAAGATATTTCAGCACGGCTTCATATTCACCCGAACACCGTCTCCAACATCAAAGCAAAGGTATTGAACCCATGATACGACCAAGGGCATTAGATCTATGTTGCCGGGCTGGCGGCGCTTCCGTTGGCCTATATCGGGCTGGCTTCGATGTGGTGGGCTGCGATGTGGTTTACTCGAAGAATTACCCCTTTCCGTTGATCGTTCACGATGCCTTGATGATTGAAGAGGTTGTGAGCTGGCCGAAATTTGATTTCATATGGGCATCGCCGCCGTGTCAGGAACACAGCAAGGGACGCGGAAACGCACCTACAAAGCACAAATGCATTATTGAGCCCATGCGCCAAAATTTGGACAGCTCAGGGCTTCCATACGTGATTGAGAACGTCGAGTGCGCGCCGATCCGCCCGGACGTGATCTTGACCGGGGATATGTTCGGCCTCAACACCTACCGCAAACGACACTTTGAAACGTCCGGCTTTTTGTGTCTCGCCCCCGCTCCACCCGGGCCAAAATTTGGTCCGGAAAGCCGTCCCGGTTCTGTAACCGTCGCGGGTGGTGGTAGCGGTAATTTTGACGAATGGTGCAGGGCCATGGAAATCACCTGGATGACAAAGCGCGAGATTGCTCAGGCTGTACCCCCTGCCTATGCCGAACTAATCGGGCGTCAAGCTGTACGACATCTTGGCTATGACCCAGCCGAAGTCGGCCGGCCAAACTTTGGGCCGGCGAGAGCGTCCGCAAAATGGGATGGCGCTTTAAGCCAGGAAAAAACCGGGTGAGTGAGCCCAGGCCAAAATTTGCATCGATCACCGCACTCACCCAAATTTGCGACCGGTAACAGTGTGACAACAAAAAGCCCCTAGGTTCGCGACTAGGGGCTTTTTTCTTAAAAGGGGCTGTATTGCCACCCTGAGGTATTGCGGGTCTCAATGGGTACGCCTGAGGCCGTGGTGGTGGTCACTTCCCTAGATGACCACCACGTACGAACTACGAACGCCGCCGCAATGATGGGCAAGAGGATCAACAGTGCCCGCATAGCTAGGCGACCGCCTTCTTGATCGCCTTGACCACCTTTTGCGCCGTGGTGGCCTTTTTACGCCGCACCGTGCGCCTCTTGGTGGTGGTGGTGCGTTTGGTAGCCGCGCACCGCTTGGTGGTGCTCCGGCGCTTTTTGGAGGTCTTACGCTTGCGCTTATTCGCCGCGATCATGCGGGCGGTTGCGGCTTTCTGTTTTGCTGTACGTGCCATTGTTTATCGTCCTTTCGTGCTGTTGCGTTTGTCAAGTGTTCGCGAGGCGCTGTAGCCGAGATATCCAGCGCCAAAGAGTGCCCATAAAGGTTCTGGGATTGCCGCGAGCATGTTGCCGATGTTGTCCGCAGCAAGGGCCATCTGCGTAGGCCACCAAATGCCCAAGATGCCACCCACAAAACACAGGACAATCACCGCATACATGACGTAGAGAAATGAAGGCCGCGCCCGTGAGGTCCACGGGTCTTGCGATTGCGCCTCAGCCAGAATTGCAGACATGGAAACCTTGACCTCAGCAAGGTCGGCTTTGCGTAAAGCCACCTCGGCTTGGGCACGTTGCACCGGATCAGGGTAGACCTTATCAAGCACCTTTCCGGCGAGGCTTAGAGCACCATCCAACCCGAACATTAGACATGCCCCCCGATTTTAAGCTCCAAGCGCAGCAATCGCCTGTCGAACTTCCACAAGGCCCACACAAGGGCAACCGTGGCAGCGTCACCGCCCATGCCCAGCAACTCGCGCAATGTGTCGAACATTTCCATTAGTTCGCCCCCTTGAAATGCTTGAAGGTGAGCCAGATCGCCAGCGCAAGGATGCCCGAAACCATCAGCCACGCCATAAGCCCCGGCCCGCCCGTCTGAGGATCATTGCTGGACCCGGCGACGGTTTCCCCCACCTTCATCAATCCGATGCTTGAGAGGCCCCATACAACGCCCCTGCCAATCCATGGTAATGCCGCCCACATAGGCCCTACTCCTTACGTGTAAAAGATGTGATTGCCGAGAACGCTTGAGACCGTCAGAGATGCCGACCATGAAGGCGTGATTTGTCGCGTGTGATAATGGGTTGCCCCGCCCGTCACGTCGCCAAGATCGCCCGCAATCGCCGCCGCCGCGATGTCCAGCGCCAAGTCGAAAACGGAGTTGTCTCCAGCCTCCATGGACTCGATTTTAGCCCGGTTGGGATCGTTCGCGTTCCATGCCGAGAACTGCCAAGGCTTTTGGCAGACCGCGACCACGCCGTCACCGAACCAGCCGCCCGCCTCAACGCGGTTCATCACCACGTTTGCGACGGCCGTCATGCCCGCTTCGCCCTCGCCCCGCGCTTCGCCGTAAATGGTCCGCGCAAGCACAAGCTGTTCTTCGGACTGTTTCATTTTGCGTACTCCAAAAAAGAGGATGAGCGCGCCGATTAAGAGGATCAGCGCCGCCCGCATTTAAGCCACCGCTCGTTGGGTGCCGTCGCCCAAAACTTCGATGTGTTCAATGGTTGTACCGTCCGCCCGCTTGAGATGGCGCGACGCCACCACGTCACCATCGGCGGGTGGCGCGGGCATCATGACCAGCGCGTCGGCTTCAACCTTGGCCAGCGCCGTGGCAATGTCTGGGTACGTCGCCGGGTCATGGGCTTGTAGTTGATAGGCAAGCGAGAGTTTGTTAGCGTCAGTCATTGCGGGCCTCACAATAGGTCAAAAGTTAAAGCGAAATATGAATTCGCACCGCCAGCAGAGATATAAAGGCCATGACCGGGCGGGACATAAAAATCGTGCAAGACTTGCTGCATTCCCGATGGTCCAAACAGATACATCAGCCCCTTTTTTGTGTAGTCCAAATTAGAGACTGGTGGTGCTGTGTCCGCGTACAGGCTCAAGTCCGCGAGATTGCGGGTAAGGTGGGCCGTGCGGATAATGCAGCCGTTCAAATTTGAAGCTCCCGCAAGTGCGGTAACGACGCCCAAAATGGTTTGACCAATGCAGAAACTTGCTCCAATTTGGCTGTAACCATGGCGGGAAATTTCCGACAGGCCGTCAGGGAACGCAGCCGGGAAGTTGGTCACGTCACCGGGAAACGCAGCCGGGAAGTTATTCACGGCAATGCCACCGCCCGCCGCCAACACAAGGCGATTGTCGCGGATACCTTCGTCATTGAACGCGAGGCGCGCCGTAAGCTCGACGCCCGTTTTGTTTTCGATGATGACTTGCTTGTATCCCCACTGGCCCGCTGGAATGGCGAGGCCCGCTTCAATACCTAGCTGCGTGTCGGAATTGTCGAAGCCGAGCGAAAACTCGCCCGATGCAGACAGCACCGTGAGCCAAAATCCTTCTACCGGGATACGCTCTACGCCGTTAGCTGGTACGGAAATATCACGCACCACATAAAATCTCTGGCTCATTATTTTTTCCTCCGAGCGAGAAACCACAACAGCGCGACAAACAGGACAATGCCCGTTGCTGCGATGGTGGTTATGGTTGTTTTAGCAATGTCCTTGGCGCTGTCGGTTTTGTTGTCCGCCAAGATTTTATTGTTCTCTTGAATGACCTTGATCGCAGCGTCAGAGAGGCCGCGCCCGATGTTCTGGATTGCATCCCAGCCGCCGCCAATCGCCCCGGCGATATCGCTGGAAGCGGAGGCAAGGTCTTTGGCTATGCCTCCGTCCGTGATTGCAACATCTACATTAGCGCCCGAGCCAACACCTATACCGCCCTGCTCAACTGCAACGCGACTGTCGTTTACTTCGCTTCGGTTTTCGGTCGATTGGCTGGAGGAACTGGAAGAACTGCCGCCCATGGCTCAAGCTCCAAACCGCATGACGATTTCGGCCTGCATGAAGCCCGCCCGCCTGAGAGCGCGCACCATGGCCTTGTTGTCGGTATGGGCACGCATGGACACGCAACGGTTATCATTCATCAAACGGCGCAATGCTGGGGCGATGTAGCCTGCCTTTTGCAAGGTGTTGACGAATGCCGCGCCAGCTTGAAGCACAAGCTCATTATTTCCGCCGAACGGTTCAATCCACGCCACGATGTAGCCGAGATGCACGGGCTTTCCCGTGTTGTGATCGACCACCATCATCAGGCGCGACTTTCCGCTTTCGACCTCATAGCGTAGCTCGTTGACCGTGTAGGACGGATTGGAGCCAGTGGCCTCTTGCAAAAGGGCCTCGGCCTCCGCACTCCACCCAGTTTTTAAAAATTCAATTAGGTTCGGGTTGCTCATTTGAAAATCGCCTTTACAGCAAACAACAAAACCAGCGCCACGAGGCCAAAAGCCGCCACCGTGGGCCAAGAGGTCGAACTTTGATCGACGCCCGCACCCGAGCCGCCGAAAATAAAGGGCGCGCTGTACGGGGCCTCGTACCAAGAGGCCCCGAACATTGCATCAGCCGAGCTAGGGCCAGCGTCACCGCCATTGATCGAAGGAACGGAAGAAAACGGGTCCATACTGCCTAGCTCCGGCTGTTTTTTAGGAATGACTGGTACGACAACCATGTCATTTGCTTTTCATCAACAGGCCCGCCGCCGTGATGATCAAACCGATCACCCCGATCACCGCCGAGACCATCACCCAATCTGTGGGCGGTGATGGCTTCTTGGTGCCGTTTCCCGGCTGGGTCGGAGTACCCGACCCACCCGAAAATACGTTCCACCACGCATTGGCCTCAGCTTCTTGGGCTTTGATTTCACGCTGCAATTTAACGTCTTCGTGGTTGTTCCAAGCCCCGAGACCGCTATCAATTGCCTTGCCGATATCGAACTCATACCAAGCCATGGAAAGCCCCCCTTATGCCGCTTTACGGTTGGGCAAGCCGTTGATCACCACCTCATAGAGGATAGAAAAATCGGTCGCAGCCGTGGTGGTTAGGCTCAACAAAGGCTTGGTCCAGTTGGAGGTAGCCCGCATGTCGCCAATGCGGTTGCCCGCAATGTCCAAAGAAGTCCAACCCGCAACGGCTTGGCGTCCACCCGTACGAAAAGAGGCCACATCGTCAAAGAATGGCGCAATATCCGTATCGACTTCCTCAAAGTTCTTGCCGTCTTCGCGGTAGACAATCTTCGAGATTGCCGCCGTGTCGATGTGCAGGGATTTGAGGTTTAGGCCATCGTCAACCCAAGGCTGAGAGCCTTCACGAATGTGATACTCGCCAGCAGCCGCCTGAGACTGATAGAAAGTGTCCTCATACGTGATGAAACGGCCCAACGGTTGGTTAGGACCGTCATAGACCATAGCCCAACTGTCGATGGTCGGATTGATGACCGTGCTATCGAAGTCGATTTCGATTACAGGGCGTTCAATGTCCAGCGTTCCCAAGGCTAGATGGTCTTCCTCGACAGGCGAGACCAAGTGCGGTTGGGCGAACATCAGGGGCAACACGCCAACGTAGGCAGGGACCTTGTATCTGTCATTGAGGAACAACAACTGAGCGCCCGTGAGCGACCAGAGGGTTTCCTTGCCAGCTTGGAGGCGGATACGCGTAATATGCGTCGCCATATCAACATCACTCATCGCCGTGACCACCGTCGCGACTTCGTGGGTAATCTGACAGGCGACGTTATGGTAGGTGTGCCCACCGGTGCCGCCTTCGAGCAACAGAGAGGCGGTTTTCCCGGCCTTGACGTTGATCCAATCGGCTGTTTTCAAGCGAGACTTAGACATAGCAAATCCCCCTTAGCCGGTCAGGCCGTCATAGTTGCGAAGAATGGGCCATTCTTTGTTATTGGCCTCATTGGCGACCTTGAGGCCCATCATCACGGCGAGCACCGTAATGACGAAAATCGCCCCGAGCTTGATTGCAAAATCCATAAGGGAAACTCCTGAGTGAGAACGAAAATTCCCGCCCAAGCTGCTAGACTTGGGCGGGTTTCGTATCGCTCTCGGGTTTTATTCCCGTACGGGTTTTTAGGCATGTACGGGCGTGTGCCGATCCCACAATCCTTCCTCATAAATGATGTAGTGACGCGGTTCGAGGTTGAGAATGGCGTCCCTCAAATCGTTCTCCCCGCTTGCCCCGTCCGCCATCACCGTTGCGGCCCTTATGCCCGCGGGCTTCATGAAAATCTGGCGGCTGAGAAGGTCACGAAAATCAGTGGCGACTTTCTGGGGTAGATTGGTTGCGCCGATGATGTTGACGCCACCCTCGCGCAGCATCGACACCGCATACATGAATTGTTCCCCGGCCTTGCCTAGCGGATTGGGTGCCACCGTTTGCACCTCTTCGACAACCAACGTCATAGGTTGCCCGTACATGCCTTCCATGTACGGGCTTTGTAGGTGGATCAACAAACGACATATGTCGTTAAGGTCGGCAATGCGATTGTGCGCCATTGGCTCATAGACGACGCGAAAGCCCGTATCCCAATTGTCGCGCAACACGTCAATAAGATCGTCCATATCCCGAGCCACGTAATAGGACATTTCCCGAGCGCGTTTCTTGTATGTCTTCTTGGGATCGAACACGATCAAGCGTTCACTGTCTTTGGTTAGATGTTGGGTTAGGTGGGTTTTTCCAGAACCAGAGTTTCCAGAAATTCCGATGCGCTGGCCTTCGATTGTTTCACTCATGCTCTGTGTCTCCATCGGCTGTTTTTTGTTGTGCGGAACGGTTGATTTCGCGCTCAAGTTTTTGCGCCTTGTCCTTTTCCACGACCTCCGTAATGAGGCCATACGCAACGGGCGAGACACCGACGAAAACCAATATCGCGTCCTCGACAGCTTCGTCGCCAAGTAGCTCAAGTAACTTAGCGAACGCAGTGCCAGCGATGCGCCGATGCAGAACCTCCACGGCAGTTTGAAAGTCCTCATCAGTCGGATCAACTTGAAGAGACTGGTAGCCTTTCTTGCGCCCGATCCAGCCGAGAAAGTTGACCATGTGCTTGTGCATTTTTTCGGACGAGTACCACGACTTGAGCTTGTCAACGGTGATGCGCCTTTCATATTCCGGCTTTTCGTCCCGGCCCTCTTCACCGGGCATGATTGCCGCCGCGTCAAAGACCAGCCGCCCGCCTGAGACCTCAATCCCAGCGAACAAATCAGAGCTTGAAGAGGTTGAGTTTTCGCTTTGCTGGTCCATCGGTTTTGATGTCCTTTTTCTCGGGTGGGGATTGCGGCTTTTCGGCCTGTACGGGTGCGTTTTCCGGCTTATTTTCCCGTACGGGTTTTTGGGTGGTTTCCCGTGCGGGTTTTGTGATCGGTTGATCAGCCCGGACAAGAACGCCATAGTTCAAGCCCGTGATGTCTTCCGATACGGAAATATCAGCCGGGAAACGCACCTCAACGCCGCCGTGATCGGTCATGCCTTTGACGTAGAGCACACCGCCCGCGTTGAACTTGAGCCGTGGCGGGTTGTTGAATGTGATGGTGACGCTTCGCACCTTGTAGGGAGTGAGTTCCGGCATGGTTAGGACCTCCAAAAATGATACATAAAAACCAACATTGATCCGACCACATAGCCGCGTGCGGCTATGTCGAGAAGGTCAAGGCTATTCATTTCCCGGCCCTTCCCTGAGGTCTCCGTCAGCGATTGTGAAGAATTTTCCGCCGTGGACTCCATTTTTGCCGTGCTGTGGCCCCGTGGCGTCGCCTCCCCATGGGAAGGGTTCAAAATCCATGCAATCGCCCTCCTCGTCCATCCTCAGGGGGTTTTCAATGGCGAGTGAAACCATATCAGCCAGCACCGCAAAATCTTTGCGCGCCGCAGCAAGGCCGATGCGCGTCTCAGAAAGTTCTTTTTCCAGCGCCTCAATGCGGTTTTCGTGGTCAACAAAGGTCGCGACGGCAAGGTCGCCCGTGGCCTCTTGGTCGCCGTTGATGGTTTCGAGTGCCTGAAACATCCTTTTTTGGGCGTCATGGAACTGTTTTCCGAGGGCAAGGCCCTTGTGTGGTCGTTTATCGGTCATGATTAACCTCTTCGGTTAGGGTTGCCTTGCCGGGCGTGTTTGCTGGTTTGCCTCGATAATCGAAGCCGAATTCTCTTAGGGCTTGCTCCATATTCGTCGCTGTAGCGCGACCTATGAGCCGTGCAACGTCTTGGCGGCTCATGTGCTTTGAAGCCTCTGTAATCGGGCTGTAGGGCGCTTGAGACGCGCTCTGGACGGAGTTTCGGAGCAAGGATTTAGTCACCTGCAACCTTGCAGGCCCGGAGGCGGAGCCGGAGGTCTGAGGCGAAGCCGAAGCACTTAACGTAACTTCTGAGCCGTCAGGCGAAGCCCTTAACTCTTCTTCTTTCTCAGCCTCCCCACATAAAGGGGTAAGGGGAATAAAGCTGTTAAGGTTTGTTTGTGCGCCCCCAGTAGGCGCAAGATCATGCGCCCCCCCCTCAAATTTTTTTGAGGGCTTTCCGTCCGTGCGTAGTGCGCCCTCAGTAGGCGCATTATCTATTTCGGGCTGTACGAGTTGATAGAGCCATTTCCGGTTGCGCCGTTCGACCTTGAGCAGGTAGCCCAAGTCCTCTAGCTGTGCGACCAATTGCCCCGCTTTCCTACGGCCCACGCCCATAAGTTCGCCTATGGTGCTTTGTGCAGGCCATGCGGAGCCTGAATTACGCCCGACCTGTACGCCTAACGCCATGAGCGCCCGCAATGCGGTGCGCGATAGGCGTCGGTCTCTAAGGGCATATTTTGGGAAGTTAGTTGTGAGCATATCCGCTGGGGATACGTGTTTTTCCCACACCGTCTTGTTTTGTGGTGCGAGTGCCGTCATAATAGAGGCTTCCGTGACATGAAAATCTTCCTCTGCCGGAGGGTTTCTTATTCACCGGACCGGGAGAGAGGTTGCACCCTCTCTCCCACACTCCGGCAAGAATGTATGGCGCGAAACTATGTCCTACGCCATGAGACGAACTTATCCACAATATATTGTGGTTGTCAACATGTTGTGTCTAACGATATAATACACGCCACAAACCCGGCAAGGTGATGAAAATGATTAAAAAATCTTTAACAATATCAGACTTTTTAGACCGTGCACGTAAGATGCAAGGTCTAGATAGTGATCGCAAACTGAATGATGCGCTTGGCTATCAGGGGCAGATTGTCAACGCTATGCGCGTGCGTGGTGTGCTGCCCTCAGAGCCTAAAATGCTCTTGATTGCCGACATGATCGGCATGGATCACATGGAAGCATTGACTTGGCTCTCTTATTGGGAAGCCGAGAAACGCCAAGAACCCGCCGTAGCAGATATATGGATGCACGCCCTAAAGGCCATGAAAAAGGCTGGACACGGCCCCGCCATTATTGCCGTTTTACTTACTGCAATACTTTCTGCACCAGATGCGCACGCAACGAACAATATAGGAACAAAACACAACGGAAATCATACTTTGTATACATTATGCGATAATTATTGAGGCAATAATAATGATCAGGTCGACACGTCATAGCCCCCATTGCCCTATCATGCGCTTTAACGCTATAGAAGTGCTCACACCGTTTCGTATCCTGTTTATTGATAGAGAGTATCCGTTATGACCGAATGCCCCTGCAACTCCGGTAAAGATTTTGATGAGTGCTGCGGCCCGCTTCTCGACGGATCTCAAAAGGCCAACACCGCTGAAGCCTTGATGCGCTCGCGTTACTCTGCGCATGTCAAAGGCAACTTCGATCATGTCGCCAACACCCACGCACCTGAAGCTCAAGGTAGTTACAACAAGGCTGCCGCTGAGGCGCAATCGGTTGACACAGAATGGGTCGGACTGGAGATCACTGAAACGATCGCCGGTGGTGAAAGTGATGACATCGGCACCGTGACCTTTACGGCTCAATTCAAAGAAAAGGGCGAATTGCATGCCCACCGCGAACGCGCTGAATTTCGCCGCGTCGATGGCGAGTGGATGTATGTTGACGGCAAAATCAATCCGCAGATCGAACCGCGCACCGTCGAGAAAATCGGCCGCAACGACCCCTGCCCCTGCGGTTCCGGCAAAAAATACAAGAAGTGCTGCGGTGCCAACTGATCCGGGGACTTTGTATTTATGGAGCGTCATTTCAGCTGCACGGCCTGCGGTAAATGCTGCCAAGGCTGGTTGCCGCTAACGCTGGCTGATGCTTTGCGCCATGCGGATCGCTTTCCATTGTTTTTGCTGTGGACGCCTCAGCGCCCTGGCGGAAAGTCATATGATCTGACCGCGAAACTGGGCTTTACGCTGAAGTTGAAAAAACGCAAGCAGGTCGCCGTGCGCGTCACGGCGATGTCCTATGTGCCGGCGCCTGCCCCCTGCCCGGCGCTGGGCGAAGACGGACTGTGTGGCATTCACGAAACCAAGCCACAACGTTGCCGCACCATGCCGCTTTCGGGCAGTCGCGCCGAAGACGATCAAACAGATCTGTTGATCCCAAGTCCCGGTTGGGAATGCGATGTTTCTGATGCCGCGCCGGTGCTTTACCGTGATAAAAAAATCGTCGAACGCTCTGATTTTGAAGCGGAGCGAACGCAATTGCACAAAGATGGTGAGGCCCTTCGCCCCTTCGCTGAGCAGATGCTCGACAGCCTGCCCAGCCTGCGGATGGAATTGGAAAAGATGGCCCTACGCCCCCAGGGCGGTCATGTGATTGTCAATTTCTCAACGCTCATTTCCCGCCTGGCCAATGTCGATGTGTATGACCTTGCCGCCAAACAGTTACCGGTAATGGAAGCCTTTGCCGCATTGACCCAGGACAACCCGGCACTCAACGACGAGCACCAACGCTATCTAGCCTGTGCGGAGGATTGGCGGCACATGTTGACGAACGCGCCGCGCTAGAGGGGCTTTGGGCGTTTGTGCCGAAACAGCGCCTTTTCAATTTCCACCAAAAACAGCACGCTGGACGCCACTGCCACGATGCGCAGCCAGTCCACCAAACCGATATCCGTGGTCCCGAACAACACCTGGAACGGCGCTAAGTAGGTGAAGCCAAACTGGAACACCACCAACAATCCGACCGCGATCAGCACATAATAATTGCCGAACAAACCCCGTATATTGAGTACCGGCGCGGTGACGTAACGGGCATTGAACAGGTAGAATATTTCAAAATATATCAGTGTGTTGACGGTAATAGTTCGTGCACGTTCGATGCTTGCGCCCTGCCCTGTTTCCCACAAGAACAAACCAAATGTGCCGATTAGCAAGACGATGGATACAAACACGATGCGCCACAACAACAACGGCGACAGGATTTTCTGATCGCGGCGCCTTGGCGGACGTTTCATCACGTCGTGTTCCGGCGGCTCGAACGCCAAAGACAGCGCCAGCGTTACCGCAGTGATCATGTTCACCCATAAAATTTGCAGCGGCGTCAGTGGCAAATCTTGAAGTCCCAAAATAACCGCGCCGATGATGGTCAGCGCCTCACCACCGTTGGTAGGCAGGATGAACAAGATCGACTTGCGAATGTTGTCATATACCGTGCGTCCCTCTTCCACCGCGTGCGCGATAGAGGCGAAGTTGTCGTCGGCCAACACCATCTCAGCCGCCTCTTTGGCGGCCTCGGTCCCCTTGCTACCCATGGCGATACCCACGTCGGCTCGCTTGAGCGCGGGGGCGTCGTTCACCCCATCGCCGGTCATGGCAACGGTGAGGCCGCGTTCTTGCAGTAGGCTCACCAGCCGCAGTTTGTCTTCGGGGCTGACGCGGGCGAACACGTTGACGGCGTTCAGGCGTTCACCCAATTCAAGGTCGCTCAGGCGTTCCAGGTCTTGCCCGGTCAGAGCGATGTCGGGGTTGTTTAGCCCCAACTGGCGGGAAATGGCGGTGGCGGTGGCCTTGTGATCGCCGGTGATCATTTTGACGTTGATGCCGGCGCTCTGGCACGTTTGCACGGCGGTGATGGCTTCGTCGCGCGGTGGATCGATGAAGCCGAACAGGCCCAGCAAGACCAAATTGTCGGCGACGTCCTTAAAATCCAGCTCGACCTCATGGCTCAGTCCCGGCTTGGTTGCTACGGCCAGAACCCGCTGACCCCGCGCCGCCAGTGTCTCGGTAAGGGTATTCCATTTTTCAACATCCAGCGGCACCTCGCCCGCATCGGTGCGCACGGTTTTGCACTTGGCCAACACCTGCTCTGGTGCGCCTTTTTTGAAGATGTAGGCTTCACCTGTGTGACTATGGTGCAGCGTCGCCATGAACTTGTGTTCGGATTCAAACGGAATCAAGTCCGTGCGCGGATAGCGCAGGGCCAAGTCATCGGGCTCAAGCCCTGCCTTGATCCCGGCAATCAGCAACGCCCCTTCCATAGGGTCGCCATGGACCAGCCATTCCCCATCGCGTTGCTCAAGCTGTGCATCATTACACAGTGCCGCAGCGCGTGCGGCTTCGCGCAGCACCGCCAGGTCACCCACATAGACGTCTGCACCATCGACCTGAAACCCGCCATGAGGATCGTATCCGGTGCCCGACAGTTCAAATTGTCGCTCCGCCGTGATGATGCTGCGCACGGTCATTTCGTTGCGGGTCAACGTACCGGTCTTGTCCGAACAGATCACATTGACTTCGCCTAAGGTCTCGACCGCTGGAAGACGTCGGATGATGGCGTTTCGCGTCGCCATGCGCTGCACACCGATGGCCAGTGTGATGGTTAAAATCGCGGGAAGGCCCTCGGGGATGGCCGCAACGGCAAGACCCACGGCGGCCAAAAACATCTGGGTCGCGCTATAGCCCTGTGCCCATATGCCAAAGCCGAATGTGATCGCCGCGATCACCAAAATACTAACCGTTAGCCACCGGCCAAAGTGTTCCATTTGGCTCAACAGCGGCGTGGTCAGTTGTTCCACCCCCGCGACCAAGGTGCTGATCAGGCCGATTTGGGTTGCCGCCCCGGTAGCGATCACCACGCCTTCGCCCTGACCGGTGGTCACCAGCGTGCCCGAATGGGCCATACTGGTGCGGTCGGCAAGGACGGTGTGAGTCTCCAGTGTGTCGGTCGTCTTGCTCACCGGAACGGATTCGCCCGTCAGTGCAGCTTCTTGAATGTGCAGACCTTTGACACGAAACAGCCGGACATCGGCTGGGACCCGGTCGCCCGACTGCAACACCACCACGTCACCGGGCACCAGGTCTTGGGCGTCGATGGTGATGCGCCGCCCGTTGCGCAAGGCCATGGCTTGGGGCGACAGCATCCGGCGGATTGCGCGCAGGGCATCTTCGGCCTTACCTTCTTGAAGAAAGCCAATGATGGCATTGATCAGCACCACACCGACAATGACCGATGTGTCGATCCAATGGTTGAGCATTGCCGTGGTCGCGGCAGCGGCCAACAGCACATAGATGAGGGTGTTGTGAAACTGGGCCAAAAACCGTACCAAGGGGCTCTTGGGTTTGATCTCTGCCAGCCTGTTCTGTCCATACTTTTCCAAGCGTCGCGCCACATCAGCAGTGAGTAAGCCTTTGGCCGTGGTGTCGAGGGCCACGTACACGTCGTCGATGCCCTGAGCGTGCCAGGGTTTGTTTGGCGATGGTTGGAGATTAGGGGCGGTATTGGGCACGGTCATGGAACCACTCACAATTAAAGGGCTTCAAGCTCACCATTGTCCCATTTTTAGCTGTTGTTTCAAAGTGGTCGTTGTGTGGATTTGTAAGGTTTTTGGGAAAAGAACATGCCTTTTGACTTGTGATTGATCCGGTGGCCCTGGATAATCCGCTCCATGACAAAACACGACATTCCCACATCCGATCTCGACGGCTTGATGCGATTGATGGCGCGGTTGCGCTCTCCCGATGGTGGTTGCCCTTGGGACTTGGAACAAACCTTCGCCACCATTGCCCCCCATACCATCGAAGAAGCCTATGAGGTCGCCGACGCCATTGATCACGGCGATATGGGGCATTTGAAGGACGAACTGGGCGATTTGCTGTTTCAGGTGGTGTTTTACGCCCAGATGGCGAATGAACAAGGCGATTTTGATTTTCACGACATCGTCGCCGCCATCACCGCCAAAATGATTCGCCGCCATCCTCATGTATTTGGTGATCAAAGCGGTATTGACGACGCCGAAGCTCAAACCGTCAACTGGGAAGCGCTGAAGGCGGAAGAACGTAAAGCCAAGGCGAATGGGAAGCGCCACGGTGCATTGGATGACGTCAGCAGCGGTCTGCCCGCCCTAATGCGCGCCACCAAGCTGCAAAAACGCGCGGCGCGGGTCGGCTTCGACTGGCCGAGCGCCCTGCCCGTGTTTGATAAATTCCGCGAAGAAGTCGAAGAACTTGAAGCCGAAGTCAAAAGCGGCGATGCAAAGGCCATGGAACACGAACTCGGTGACTTGCTTTTCACCTGCGTTAATTTGGCACGCAAACTGGACATTGATCCGGAAGCGGCGCTGCGTCGCGCCAATGGAGGTTTTGAAAATAGGTTTGCGCACATCGAGCGGGCATTGTGGGCCAAAGACCGTACGGTCGAAGGTGCCGAACTTGCCGAACTGGATCAACTTTGGACCGAGGCCAAGCGCGAACAAGATTAGGCTTGCGCTCTTGCGTTGTGTCGCCATCATAGGACATATGACAAACATGAATTTGAAAGCCTTAATGGGCAAAGTGATTTCTCTTGGCATTGGCGCACTGGTGCTGGCGTCGTGCTATATGCCAGCGCGTTTTGATTCGGAAATCGAAATTGATAAGGCCGGTTATTATTCGCTCAAATTCGATGGCTACCTGGCGGACATCGGGCTGTATCAGGGACTCAAAGATGGCAAGATTTCGCCTGATGAGGAAAAAGCTAAAATCGCGGTGATTGAACGCGACTTCGCCCGCGATACAAGCACCAAAGAGTTTGAGTACTTTCACGACGGTCATTTCAGAGTGAAGTGGGAACGCGCCGGCGATCTGTTGAAGGCCAAGACCGTGACCTTTATTCGTCGTAATGAGCTGATTTTTCAACTCAAATACGTCGCAAAATCAGGTTACGTGGTGCTTGAAGGCAAGTCCTTAACCCAAGATAATCGCAAGCGTATTCGTGATTCCGGTTTGGATATGCAAGGCCAATTGCGGCTTAAAACGGATATGCCGATCAAAAGCCATAATGCGACATCGCAAAAGAAAGACCCGCGCGATCCACGCTTCACATGGCTGGTGTGGGACATAGCCAACATCATGAGCCCCCGCCCCCGTGCCATTTTGATCATCGAATAGCCTACCCAAAGACAAGGGGCGCACACCGCCAAGGTGCACACCCCTTTTATTTGTGAAGTAACGCTCTGGTCAGTCGCGGTGCAAGCGCCGGATCAGGCTGGACGTATCCCAGCGCCCACCGCCCATGGCTTGGACATCCTTGTAAAATTGGTCGACCAAAGCGGTGACAGGCATTTGCGAGCCGTTGCTTTCAGCCTCGTTAAGCACAATGGACAGATCCTTGCGCATCCAATCCACGGCAAAGCCGAACTCAAACTGATCATCGACCATGGTCGTGCCGCGGTTGTCCATCTGCCACGATTGAGCCGCCCCCTTGGAAATCACATCGAGCACCAGTTTGCTGTCGAGGCCGGCGCTTTGAGAGAAGTTCAACGCTTCGGCAAGGCCTTGTAACGCCCCGGCGATGCACACCTGATTAACCATTTTGGTCAACTGTCCGCTGCCGCTCGGCCCCATCAGGGTGACGGCGCGTGCAAAGGTATCGATCACGGGGTGGGCCGTAGCAAAGGCGTCGGTGTCGCCGCCGCACATCACGGTCAAAGCGCCGTTCTTGGCGCCAGCCTCGCCGCCCGATACCGGAGCATCGATAAAGCTGATGCCACGCTCTTGACCGGCGGCATAGAGTTCGCGCGCGACTTCGGCGGATGCTGTGGTGTTGTCGACGAAGATTGCGCCGGATTTCATACCTTCGAACGCACCATTTTCACCCAAAACAACGGCCCGCAAGTCCTGATCGTTGCCGACGCACGCAAACACAATGTCTGCACCGCTGGCGGCTTGTGCAGGTGTCGCGGCCATGGCACCGCCAAATTCACCAACCCATGCTTCGGCTTTTGCGGCCGTGCGGTTGTAGACGGTGGTTTCGTGTCCTGCTTTTTGCAGATAACCAGCCATGTGATGGCCCATGACGCCGAGGCCGATAAATGCTGTTTTCATTGGGGAGGTGCTCCTTGAAGGGTCCGCTTGGTCATAGATGTGTTTAATTTTGTGCGGCAGTTTACGGGATGAGTTATCCGTTGAACAAGACCTGATGCAAAGCATCGAAGGTTTGCTCATTCGGGGTCAGTAAAAGCTGTTCGCCATGACCGTGGGTGGCCGGTGCGTACAGGCTTTTGTCTTCGCGAATGCGTGCGTAGCCGCCAGCCTCTTCCAGCATTAAAGTTCCCGCCGCGTGATCCCAAGGCATCAGGTGCCCGCCATACAGGGCAAAATGAATTTTCCCCACCAGCATGTCGAGATATTCCCGACCGCAACAGTGATAGCGCAACAGGTGCAGGGGCAGATTGGTCTCGCCGACGTCTTTTCTTTTTTGCAGGCGTTTGCGCATGCCATCGCCAAGTGATCCGGTCATTTGATCTAGCTTGTCCGGGGCCTCAATCTTCATTTTTTGGCCGCCCAGATAAACCCCTTCCCCACGCCGCGTGGTGGCACACACGCCTGCAACGGGGTCGTATATCCAACCCATTTGTGTTTCGCCACCTTCAACCAAAGCACAAATCATCGCGAAACACGGGATACCTTTTGCAAAATTATTGGTGCCGTCTAAAGGGTCGATCACCCAAACCGGCACGTCGCCCTCTAGTCGGTCAAGTATATTGGGGTTACGAAAGCAGTCCTCTTCACCAATCACGGTGCTAGAGGGCAGCATTTGGGCAAGACCTTCTGCAAGGCATCGTTCTGATTCAAGGTCGGCGATGGTCACCATGTCATCAAGACGGTGCTTTGACTTGATCTCGTGACGTTGTAGCTGCCCAAAGCGGGACAGTACTTCTTGCTCCGCGACGCGGCGAAGCAACTCTTCAACATCGTGTACCAAACTGTCCATGGCGTTATCTTTCGCCAACATTGGCAACGGCACAAGCCTAATTACGGTGAAAAAATATCGCGTTTGCGTATGAAGCCCGCCTTTAAGGCGTCGAGATAAAGAAACGTCGCGGCGTCTTGCTCACCCTTATGCGCCAATTCGCGTACGATGTAGGTACAAAATGCAACCGCCTCTGCCTTGCCGTTCAGACCGTACGCTTCCGATATTTCCTTCAAGCCGTCATGGGTAATTTTGCGCGCCATGACGTTGAGTTGCGACTTTTCCTCGCGGTTTTTTTCTCGCCATTTTCTCTGTGCTTGCGCAGTGGCCATAGCTCATTCCCTTCTGGATTACAGCAATTTATAGACGATTAATAGTCTACTAGTAGCGAAACTAAGTCAAGTCGTGAGCGTATATTTGATTTGGGCACAGGCAAACACACGTCATTCGCCACGGTGGAAATAACCGTGTCAGAAGCGATGTACGGAGAAGCGCAAAAAGAGGCGCGCTAGCCCTTAAGGCGCTCGAACCGACCGGCATCCTCTGGCTCTAGATGAACGGTGAAATGAATGCCGTCATCTTCATCGCGACGGTCAACGACATCACCGTGGGCATAAAGCCACGCCATCAATTTTCCCTCGCTTGGGGACAGGACAACTTCAATCGTGGTTTGCGCTTGTGACAAGAGCTTCTCAACGAGGTCGAGGAACTCGGGAACGCCCTCGCCTGTAACGGCAGACATCAAGGCTATGGGGTGTTCATCGGCTCGGCGAACAACATTGACCTGGGCTTCGTACTCGTCCGTATCCAGTTGATCGGACTTGTTACGTACTTCGATCAAGGAATCGACAAGACGTTCGTCATCAAGCCCCAGTCCTTTCATGACCGAATTGACATCCGCCATTTGCGCTTCGCTGTCGGCGTGTGAAATGTCACGGACATGAACAACAACCTGGGCTTCGAGAACTTCTTCCAGGGTCGCGTGAAAGGCTTCGACAAGTTCATGGGGCAAGTCAGAAATGAAGCCCACGGTGTCGGACAAAATAATGGTCTTTCCTGACGGCAAATCCAGACTGCGCATGGTTGGGTCAAGCGTCGCGAACAATTGATCTTTGACGAACACATCGGAACGGGTCAGGCGGTTGAACAGGGTCGATTTGCCAGCGTTGGTATAGCCCACCAGCGCCACGATTGGATAAGGAACCTTGCGCCGAGATTCACGGTGAAGTTCGCGGGTCCGCTTGACCTCTTTCAATTGGCGTTTCAGTTTGGAGATGCGCTGGTCGATCAAGCGGCGATCAACCTCGATCTGGGTTTCACCGGGTCCGCCCATGAAACCCGCACCGCCGCGTTGGCGCTCAAGGTGAGTCCAAGATCGCACAAGCCGCGAACGTTGATACGTCATATGCGCCAGTTCGACCTGAAGACGCCCCTCTTTGGTGCGGGCGCGCTCGCCGAAAATTTCCAAGATGATGCCGGTACGGTCCAAAACCTTGCAGTTCCAGTCGCGTTCCAGGTTGCGCTGCTGGATGGGGCTGAGTTGTGTATCGACAATAACGATGCCGATATCCCTGCCCCTAATGATCGCGCCAAGGCGTTCAACCGTGCCCTTCCCGAAATAGGTACCGGGCTTAAGAGCGCTTAAGGCTACGATTTCGGTTGCGGTGATATCCAAGTCGATGGCTTCAGCCAGACCGACGATTTCATCCATACGAGCTTCGGGCGAACGCAATGAAGCCCCCGCACCAGAGCGGTTGCCGGATTTCATATATGCATGGATAACCAGACACGGTTCACCGCGGGCGAAGTTTTCATCACCGACGGCTGCATGTGATGTATTGCGCGACGGTTCAGCCTCGACATCAGTCAGATCGTTTTCATCCAGACCCTGCTCCCCCATGATCGGATCGGGGTCTTCATCAGCGTGGTCAGACAAAATGCATCATTCCTCAGTATCAACCGTAGCGTCACTCGTAACGATTTCCGGCTCGAACAGCTGTATGGGCTGCGACGGCATAATGGTGGAAATCGCATGCTTATAGACAAGCTGGGTATGCCCATCGCGGCGCAGCAGCACCGAGAAGTTATCAAACCACGTCACAATGCCTTGCAGCTTAACGCCGTTCACCAAAAAGACGGTGACGGGTGTTTTTTGTTTACGAATATAATTGAGAAAAACGTCTTGAACGTTTTGAGACTTTTCCGAAGCCATGGATGCTTCCTTACTTACACGTTTATCAGCACGGAGCCGCCGGAAATGCGAACCGAGCCCTTATTATTCCCATGTAGGTCAAGTATGTGAAGATGAATTGAGAGGTCAATATGCCCTCTGTATTTATGCCCTCACGAAACAGGACCCCCCCAGATAGAACGTTGATGTTATAGGTTCTTGGTCAGCTTGGAAAGCCCTTGCGGTGAGTCGAGGTATAAGGCTGGAAAGGCACCTTCGAATTCCACCTTTGAGGGGGGCGCGGAACGCAGCAGGACGGGTGTACAGCCTGCATTGAGAGCACATTCCATATCGATGCGTGCATCTCCGGCAAACCATACGTCACGCCCGGCGGCGATGCCACTACCGCCCAACGCCATCATCACCGGGTCCTTAGCGGGCTTGTCGTGGGGTGCATCCGTTGCGCCGATAATATTGCCAAACAGGCTGTCCCAGCCCAGTTTTTGTGCCTCAAGACGCAGAAGCTTGCCCGTTTTGTTGCTGACCACGCCGAGATAAATGCCCATATCAGAAAGGTCGGCCAGCATATCCGCGGCCCCCGGTAGCGGTGTCAGGCGGTCCAGATGAATGGCGGCGAAATGGGCATAAAAGGCTCTGCCCGCGGCTTCCCACTCTTGTCCGAAAATTTCTGGGAAGCTGTCACGCATGGACTTCGCGACCCGCACCTTTGTTTGTTCCAGGGTCCATTCCTCCACTCCGAATTCGCGGAACGTGGCGTTCAGGGCATCCTGGATCACCACCCAGCTATCGATCAAAGTGTTGTCCCAATCGAAAATAATCGCCTTGGGGCGGGACTGTGGGGCGGAGTTCATGCTGGGGTATCTTTTTCCATATAGGCACCATAAAGCTCGATCAATTTGCGGCTAAACGGACCACAGGCCCCATCACCAACCTGCGCGGCATTGATCTGCGTCACAGGGCGCAACATGACCGTCGACGATGTAGTGAAGGCTTCGCGCGCAGTCAGCGCTTCCTCAAGGCTGAACGAGCGTTCGAGATACTTTAGGCCGTTTTCCGCGGCCAGTTTCAAGATCGTCATACGCGTGATGCCACCCAAGATCGCATGATCGGTATGGCGTGTGATCAGTTCGTCATCATGAGTGACGATCCATGCGTTCGAAGACGAGCCTTCTGTCACCATTGCGTTTGCGTCCAGCAACCACGCTTCGGCAGCGCCTTGGGCATGGGCTTCCGTTTTGCTCAACACGCCCGCCAATAACTGTACGGTTTTTATGTCGCAGCGCTTCCACCGAAGATCCGGTGCGGTGATGACTTTGACACCTTGGAATGCAGACTGGATGTTAAACGGTTTCAAACGTTTGACCGTCATGACAAGAGTTGGCACCAAATCGGCGGGCGCGGTAAAATCTCGCGGCGCAACACCACGACTGATTTGAAGATATAGCCCGCCATATCTGATCTTGTTCACACGCAGCAAGTTGCGCATAACCAGTTTCAGCGCAGCGCTGCTCATCGGTGCGGGGATGAAAAGTTCTGTGAGGGAGTGCTGCAACCGATTGAGGTGTTCTTGCTCATCGATAAGCCGCCCATTTTGCACGGCAAACACCTCGTAAACGGCGTCGGCAAATTGGAACCCACGGTCTTCGATATGAACCGTAGCGTCACGGTGATTAAGGTAGCGACCATTTACATATGACACAGTCATTCTAGAAATACTCAAGCTGAACGGAGAACATTTTTTCGACCTGGGTGATGATGTCGCTTGTGGCAAACACCACCACACGGTCCTTTGCTTGAATGATGGTGTTGCCGCGGGGGCTGATCACCTGATCGTCTCGGACTACGGCACCGATCACCAATCCTTCCGGCAAGCCGGCTTCCTTCAACGGTTTGCCAACCATTGGCGAGGTCTCTAGAGCCTCAGCCTCGATCAATTCACCAAATCCTTCGCCCAAGGTATGAACCGAGTGGATGCGCCCACGGCGCACATGCTGGATGATGGTCGACACAGTGATGTTGCGCGGATCGACAACCACATCAATGCCCAGCGAACCGATCAGGCTTTCATATTCACCCTTATTGATCAGGGTGATGGCGCGCCGTGCCCCTTCTCGCTTAGCCAACAGAGACGACAAGATATTGTTTTCGTCATCATTCGTAACCGCGATGACGGTTTCGGTCATCGACACGTTTGCCTCGTCCATGATCTGCATATCCAGAACGTCACCCTGGATGACCATGGTTTTATGCAGTCGGCTGGCACACAAGCTCGCGCGCTCGGCGTTCCATTCGATCAGCTTGACGTTGAGCTTGCTTTCCGACGCTTCCAGTTCTTCAGCAAGGAACAAGCCGATGTTGCCGCCTCCGAAAATGACCAGGCGGCGCGCTTCGAGTTCATCATGGCCAAATGCCGCCATAGCACGATCTTGCTTATCGGAATCAATGACAAAATAAACACTATCGCCCTGCATCATCTGAGAATCGGCATCGGGCAAAAGGAAATTACCGTCGCGTACAATACCAATGACGGTGATCGACAAATCCGGGAACAACTGGTTGATCTGGCGCAAAGGCGTGTTGAGCAGCGGGCAGGCTTCACCACAACGCACGCCAAGCAATTTAACCTTACCCCTAACCAATGGGATCATTTCAAACGCACCGGGAACCGTCAGACGACGCTGAATGGCGCGCGCCACTTCTATTTCCGGCGAAATAATCACGTCGATGGGCATGTGTTCGCGCGAGAACAGATTGGCCCACATGGGTTGCAGATACGACTGGGCGCGGATGCGCGCGATCTTGGTCGGTACGTCGAACAAAGAATGCGCAACCTGACATGCGACCATATTGGCTTCGTCGGCTGCGGTGACGGCGATGATCATGTCGGCATCGTTCGCGCCGGCGCGATCCAGGATGTCGGGGCGCGAGGCGTGGCCAATCACACCTTGTACATCAAGCGTGTCGGAAATCCGCCGAACAAGTTCCGGCGATTGATCGATCACGGTGACATCGTTATTTTCCCGCGATAAGTGCTGAGCAATGTGGAACCCCACCTGCCCGGCGCCGCAAACGATCACTTTCATGAAAAGACCCTTTCCCGTTGAGGATGTGTTGAACCGTTCACAAGCTCGATCCTTCGTTCTTTTTTGCCAAATCTTCGCCGCTTAGCCCCAGAGACTTCAGCTTTCTATGCAGGGCAGACCGTTCCATACCAACGAATTCAGCGGTGCGGGAAATGTTGCCGCCAAAGCGGGTAACTTGCGCCAGTAGATAGTCACGCTCGAACGTTTCACGCGCCTGTTTGAGAGGCAAGCCCATCACTTCACTGCCGTTATTAGAGCCTATCGCCACAGCCGTGTCGGAAACCAGTTCATTGGGCAGGTTGTCGACCCGGATGAGATCGCTGCTGCCGCCCGGCGCCATAATCAATAGACGTTCGATGATATTTTTCAGTTCGCGAACGTTTCCCGGCCACTCATAGGCTTGAAGAGCGGCGACCGCGTCTTCGGACAATTTTCGCCCCGGCTGGCCCGTGCGACGTGATGCCTGACCAATGAAATGCGCGATCAACATGGGAATGTCTTCGCGGCGTATATTCAGGGGCGGCACGTCAATGGGAACGACGGACAAGCGGTAGAACAAGTCTTCTCGGAAAAGACCTGCGGCAATCTCATTTTGAATGTCGCGGGTCGCACTCGCCACCACCCGGACATCAACTTCAACCTTGGAAGTCCCACCCACGCGTTGAAAAATCTGTTCTTGCAAGACGCGAACAATTTTACCCTGAGTTTCCAGCGGCATATCCGTCACTTCGTCCAAAAACAAGGTGCCTGTATGGGCCGCTTCAAAGTAGCCAACCTTGCGCCCTCCTTCACTGTCTTCAGCGGGCGTTTCTGTGCCGAACAATTCAATTTCCAGACGGTCCGGCTCCATGGTGGCGCAATTGACCACCACGAACGGCCCTGCCGTTCGGTTGGAGCGGTCATGTAGCATGCGCGCGACGACTTCTTTGCCGCAACCGCTGGGGCCAGTGATCAACACCCGGGAGTTTGCTGGGGCCACACGTTCAATGGCTTGACGCACATGACAAATCACCGCCGAGGTGCCGATCAAATTATCGTCTGCATCGGTGCGCAAACGCAGTTCTTCGTTCTCGCGCCTCAACCGCGCGGCTTCGATGGCGCGTTCCACCACCAAAACCAACCGATCGGCCTTAAACGGCTTTTCTATGAAGTCGTAGGCCCCGTCTTTGAGCGCCTTAACGGCTGTTTCGATGGTGCCGTGGCCGCTCATCATCACCACAGGCAAGCTGGGATGGCGTTTTTTTACGGCGGCAAGAATTTGCAGCCCGTCCATTTGGCTGCCTTGCAACCAGATGTCGAGCATAACCAGGTTTGGTCTGCGCGTTTCGATCATTTCGAACGCTTGCGCGTCACTTCCGGCTTCACGCGGCTGATAGCCTTCGTCTTCCAAAATGCCAGCGACCAGCGAACGGATATCTGCTTCGTCATCTACGATGAGGATGTCTTGCCCCATGAACCCCTGCTTTGCTGACCGGGGCCTCGCCCATCACCAGCTTGATTGTTTCGTTTCGTCTAACACCACCGGTACCGTTTTACGTCTTTAGAGAATGTTTCTCTAGGTGGTTGTCGAGATATCCGGTGCATTGTCTTGCGGTGAGAACGTCAAGATGACGCGCGCGCCGCCTTCTGGCTTATTCTCAAGTATCAGATCACCGGTATGATCTTCCATGATTTTCTTCACGATCGCGAGCCCTAAGCCTGTGCCTTTGACACGGGTGGTGACATAAGGCTCAGTCAATTGGGCCAAATCCGTTTCCGGTAGCCCTGTTCCGTTGTCTTCTACGACAATACTTGTGAGCTGGCCGCGCTGGGAATCTAGCTGTGTCAGCGTGAAATGAATCCGCCCTGGCGTTGCCTCTTCTCCTTCAGACTCAATGCGTTCTGCGACCGATTCTGCAGCATTTTTTAAGATGTTGGTCAAAACCCGGGTCACCTGCTGAGCATCACAGAGAATTTTGATGTCGGATGTCGGCAAAGACTCGTCCAGATCAATGTCCGGTGAGCGGTTCTTTTCCAAAAACAGGGTCTGACGGCAAATTTCAGATAAATTTTCCAGCTTCAGGATAGCCTGAGGCATGCGCGAAAACGATGAAAACTCGTCAACCATACGCCCCAAATCCTCGACTTGGCGAATGATGGTCTCTGTGCACGTCAAGAATGTTTCTGGGTCATCTTTGATTTGTTTTAGGTATTTGCGCTTGAGGCGTTCCGCCGCCAACTGGATTGGCGTCAGTGGGTTCTTGATTTCATGTGCAATGCGCCTTGCAACCCCCGACCACGCGGCTTTGCGCTGCGCAGATTGCAACTCGGTAATGTCATCGAAGGTCAAAACGTAACCGAACACGTCGCCTTCGATCTGTTCTGCCGCGATCGAGGTGATCAGCGTGCGGGTGTGCCTGTCCCGGGTGATGGTGATTTCCGATTGCGCCACCCGCTCAGGACGATCCATAGCTGCGGCGAGAACTTCTGACATTTCCGGGACAATTTGCGCTAAATGTTTGCCGTGTGCGTCCCCCAGATCGGTGCCGAGCAGCAGGCTCGCAGTTCGGTTAGGCAGGTTGATGCGTCCCTCATCATCCAACCCCACCACCCCTGCGGACACGCCCGATAGGACAGTTTCAGTAAAGCGCCGACGTTCATCCAATGTACGGTTCATTTGCAGCAGGCCGTCTTGCTGTTTTTCCAAACGCTCGGTCATGTCGTTGAAGGCTTTGGACAAGGTGCCCACTTCACCAATGGTGTCGTCGACGCGAACACGCTGACTGAGATCCCCCCCCGAGACTTGCTGCGCCGCTTCGATCAGCTCAGAAATGGGCCGCGCCAACTGGTTGGCCAAGGTCATGCCAATCCAAACAGCCGCCGCCAACAATAACAGCGACACCATGGCGAAGATCGCAACGAAGGTGATTTGAATTTTACCGCTACTTTCTTCCAGGCGTAGATAAGTTTGTGAGGCTTCTCGGACGCTTTCCATGTTGCTCAGAACTTTGGCATCGACAAAACGCCCGACCAGCAGGTACGCACTGATGAAGCGTTCCAAACGCACCAAGGCCCGGACTTGGTCGGCATCGGGAGCCGTCAAAATAACCAGCTCACCGCGGTCTGCGCGTTCAAGGGCCCCCGGCGGCAAGGTGCCAACGCCCAGCGTCAGCATCGAATACTCTGAACGCGCCATGATTTGGTTGTTGCCGTCCAAAACCGTGGCTTCGGTCAAATTGCGTTCGATGGAATGCTTCGACAGTGCACGCGCCAAAAGGCGTGGGTTAGCCGTCAGAAGCTCTTGATCACGGTTGAGATCGTTGGCCATAGCCAAAACGTCCGCACGGATATTTTGAATATGTTCATCAAAGTACGCCCCCGCGACGGCCTGCGAAGCATCTACCGCCGTACGCACGCGTTCACTGAACCAGGAATTGAACCCAAAGTTGAGAAACAGCGCTGCAAAAATGGTCACCAAGATGGCGGGCGTCACCGCAAGCAGGGAAAAGATAACCACCATCCGTACATGGAGCGCCGAGCCTGCCATCCCCCGACGACGCTGAACCCACATCGCCACGGTACGCTGGGTAATCACCAGGGCCATCAGCAGCAAAATCACCAAATCGGCAGCCAAAAGCGCCTGCAATTTTTTGGGGTCTGGCGTCCCCGTCCCGGTTGACGTGCCGGTGAGTAGGCCAAAGGTTGCAATCCCGGATATAATCGCCAGCGCCGCAAGCACGAACGCCAAACGACGACTGACCAATAGCCGCGAGAATGTCTCGCGGATCTTGCGATTGAGGTTACTCGGCTGATGTGAGGACATCTCGCTCATGTCGTTCTTTCGCCAGCTTTCACAAAAATGATTTAGGGCCGCCTCGAACGACGGGAATCTCGAGATCACGAATTTTTTTACGCAACGTGTTGCGGTTGAGGCCCAATACATCAGCCGCCCGCACTTGGTTACCCCGTGTTGCATCCAAGGTTAATTGCAGCAACGGGCGTTCAATTTCGCGTAAAATGCGATCATATAATCCTGCTGCCGGTAGGCTATCGCCATGAGCGGCAAAGTAAGATTTGATATGGCGCTCAACGGATTGGGCCAAGCCCCCGCCATCCCCATCAGGCACTGTAGTGGGAGCCTCGGCCAATTCAAGCTCGATGGTTTCCAAGCTGACTTCTTCTTCCGCACACAGCGCAGCAAGACGCTTCACCAGGTTTTCCAACTCGCGCACGTTGCCGGGCCAAGTGTAACGCTTAAGTCGATCCATGGCTTGAGAGGCGATGGTTTTCCACGGCAATCCTTCGGACGCCGCCTGGGCGAGGAAGTGACGAATCAATTCCGGCACGTCTTCGGGGCGCTCGCGTAGCGGCGGCAAGCGCAAGGGTGCGACGTTCAGACGGAAATAGAGATCTTCGCGAAAAACGCCTTGGCGGATCAATTGCTTAAGGTCGCGGTGGGTGGCGGCAATGATGCGCACGTTGGTTTTAATTGGGGTCCGTCCGCCAACCGTGGTGTATTCACCTTCCTGCAATACGCGCAACAAACGAGTTTGTGCCTCCAGTGGCATATCGCCAATCTCGTCGAGAAACAGCGTGCCGCCCTGGGCCTGTTCAAAACGTCCTGCACTGCGGTTGGTGGCCCCCGTAAAGGCCCCTTTTTCGTGACCGAAGAGTTCGGATTCAATCAGATCTCGAGGGATTGCCGCCATGTTGACGGCGACGAACGGTTTGTTGCGCCGGGGGCCGTAATCATGCAGCGCGCGAGCCACCAGCTCTTTGCCTGTGCCAGACTCGCCGTTGATGATCACCGATAGGTCGGTCTGCATCAACTTTGCAATGGAACGATAGATAGCTTGCATTGCCGGAGACCGCCCGATGAGGGGCAACTCTTCTTCGTCCGCAGCATCAGCAGCGGCCTGTTTGGCGCTGCTTTTTACATCAAGTCCGCGTCGAACAATGGACACCAATTCATTGATATCAAATGGTTTTGGCAGGTATTCGAATGCCCCGCGCTCAGTCGCCTTCACAGCCGTCAAAATCGTGGTCTGCGCACTCATCACCACGATCCGCAAGTTCGGGCGGATCTTCAAAATGCGCGGCACCAGATCAAGACCGTTTTCATCGGGCATCAACACGTCGGTGATGACCAGGTCACCCTCGCCCTTGGAAACCCAATTCCACAAGGTCGAGGCGTTTGAGGTCGACTTGACCTCATATCCAGCGCGTGTGAGGGCCTGTTCAAGAACAATGCGAATGGAAGCATCGTCATCGGCGATCAATATCGTGGAGCTTGCACTCATGCGTCGATGTGTCCTTGCGTGGTGTCGTTTGGTGAGCCGGTCATGTCTTCAATTGCCAATGGTTCTTTGGACATAGGCAATAATATTTGAAATTCCGTACGACCTGGTTTGCTTTTGAAATCGATAACCCCGCCGTTGTCGCCGACAATTTTCGAAACCAGCGCAAGCCCCAAGCCACTGCCATTGGGCTTGGTGGTGACGAACGGGTCGAACAAATGGTCTTGCAAGTCGTCTGTAACGCCGGGACCATTATCTGAAATGGTCACGGACATGGGCAGGTGGATGCGGCTTTGCGAGCCGGGCATGGCGAAACGCACACCGTGTTGATAGGCCGTTTTCATATGCACTTTGCCATTATCCTTAGGCACGGCTTCGCAAGCGTTTTTGATCAAATTGAGAAAGACCTGGATCAATTGGTCACGGTTTCCCGACACGGGCGGCAGAGATGGGTCGTATTCAGCAACAAAATGGACGTGCCGACCAAAACCGTTTTCGGCGATGCGTCGCACACGGTCCAGAACCTGATGAATGTTGACCGGCCCGGTTTTGATGGGGGCGCTTTCGGAAAATATCTCCATCCGTTCAACGAGATTTTTGATGCGATCGACCTCGTCCTGGATCAAGCGGGTCAGTTCCCTGTCTGCTGGATTTGCATTGGTTTCGAGCAATTGCGCGGCACCACGGATGCCCGACAATGGGTTTTTCACCTCATGGGCCATCATCGCCGACATGGCGGCAATGGTGCGGGTGGCGTCGCGGTGGGTCAGACGGTGATCGATTTGATCTGCGATGGAGCGCTCTTGAAACGTCAGCACCACCGCGCCCGGCACCTCGACCATCGGCGCGGCCTGGACGTTGACCAGACGTTGCCCCGTTTTAGGAGTGTCGAGCGTCAAGCCATGTTCGGTGATGGCGCTCCTGCCGCTTCGCACCTGATGGATCAATTCAAAAATGGGACTGTCAGAGGGCAGCAGCTTTTCCAACGAGGCCTGCGACAGGCTGGAGCGGCTGCGGGCGAACAATTGTTCTGTTGCAGCATTGGCGTAAGCCAGTTGGTTATCGTCTGTGACCACCAAAACGGCGGTGCCCAGAGCATTGAGAATTGTGCCGGGTTGAAAAGCGGACCCACCGGGTTGTGATGGCACCTGTTGCGCGGGCTTGACCATTCAGGCGGCCTTGCTTTTCGCGTTCGCATCAAAACCGCGCTCAATGAGCGGCTCGAAAAAACCTCGGACAAAATCGACCACGGTGTCAGGGTCTGTACTGGTGAACACGGACGCGCGGAATTCGGCCGAACCCGGCAATCCTTTGGAATACCATGCAATATGCTTGCGCATGTTGCGAATACCCAAGTCCTTGCCGTAGTGCGACTGCATCGCGTCGTAATGTGCAAGAATGGTATTCATTTGCGCTTCCAAAGTGGGGTCGGCAAGCCGTTCACCGGTTTGGAGGAAGTGCGCCACCTGGGCCGGAAACCACGGACGGCCATATGTGCCGCGCCCGATCATCACGCCATCGGCTCCCGAGCGTTTCAGCAGTTCTGCCGCATCATCCACGGTGGTGACGTCGCCATTGCCGGTCACAGGGATTTTAACGCTATTCTTGACCTCGCCGATGAAGTCCCAATCGGCGTGACCGCGATACATTTGGCAACGGGTGCGACCATGAACAACCAATGACTGAATACCTGACTCTTCGGCAATACGCGCCAGATTGGGGGCATTGCGGTTGTCATCGTCCCACCCGGTACGCATTTTCAGGGTCACCGGCAGACTGACGGCCTCTACCGCTGCTTCCATGATCCGCCCGGCAAGACATTCATCCTTCATCAGGGCCGAGCCGGAATAGTGGTTTACTACTTTTTTCGCCGGACAGCCCATGTTGAGGTCGATGATCGCTGCCCCCCGGTCTTCGTTCAATTTGGCGGCTTCGGCCACATCTTCGGGGTTGGTACCGGCCAATTGAACTGACATGGGGAACTCATCGGCGCATCCCGTCGACATACGCAGGGTCTTTTTGTTGGCATAGATCATAGCCTTGGAAGCGATCATTTCCGACACGACAAGCCCCACACCGAAGGACTTCACCAACCGGCGGTAGGGCATGTCGGTGACACCGGCCATGGGGGCCAGCATGACATTGCTGCTCAGTTCGACAGGACCGATGGTGTAGCTCATGCGATGATGTATCCCACGCTTATAGGCAACAGGCTTTGAGATTGCTGCCCATTTATTGTGCAAAGCATGACAAAAAGCAAGGGTTTGTGCACCTTGAGAGCAGAATGTTCGACTGGAAAGGTTTGATCAGGTCAAAAAAACGTCGGTGACGATTTTGACCCCCAGATACCCCAAGGTCAGCAGCAGGTATGCCAGCAACACAACACGGGCCGCCTTGCGACCGCGCATGCCCGTTTTGTGGTGGGCATACAGCAACGCACCAATGACAAAGAACGCCAGCATGCTGAGGACCGTCTTATGGTCAAAAGCCAGTATTTGGCCGCTTTTTTCATATTCTGCAGCCATGCCGGTGATGAGGCCCAAGCCCAAGATACCCTCGCCCCAGCCCAACAGGCGTACGGTGAGAAATTCGCAATCCGCCACCGAAGGCAACTTGTGGGTCAACTTGGTCGGGCGCTTGGATTTGAGTGCGCGTTCCTGTAAAAACGCTGCGAGCGCCGCCACCGCAGCGATGGTGACCAATCCGTAGGTGACCACGGAAACGGCGATGTGCAGGATAATCCAGCCGTCCACACGACCCGTCTGAAGACCATGCTGGGCGGCATGGGTCCAGATCATGCCGAACGCACCAATGGCCATCATGTAGGGCACCACCAACGGGGTCAGCCGCCAGGATTCCTTGACCGACCACGACAACATGGCAAACAGCGCCATGGTCACGGCAACGGTGATCCACAATGCTGCGCTGAGGCCCGCCTGCCATTGCCCCGATATCTGCGCCAAAGCCCATATGCCCGTCCCCATCACGCCTAAGACAATGGCGGTCCAATGGGCGTAATCGGCACTGGCATCCTTGCGGTGAACCACAAGGGCGGCCGGCAATAACGTAAAAATGGCGATCAGGTTGTAAGCGATGGTTTGTGACATGCGCGCATTGTTTGCCTTAAAGGGGTGAAGATGCAAGTGAAATGGTTGGGAAAATGCATTCGCGGTGTTAGCTTACGCGCTGGTTTAGGCACGCACTGCCCAATTGATGTAACGGGCATCGATGCAAAGGTTTTAGGGGCCTCACACATGGTTGGAACGGTTGCTTTGGTGGTTGCCGCAGGTCGTGGGCGTCGTTTTGGTGGAGAACTGCCAAAGCAATACGCCCGCCTGGGAATGCGGACCGTGCTTTATCACACGGTGTTGCGGTTGCTATCGCACCCGACAATCGATGACGTGCGGTGTGTCATTCACCCCGATGACCGTGAGCTGTACGAGGATGCTGTTGATGATCTCACAGTTCTCGACCCGGTTGATGGCGGCGAAACCCGTCAAGATTCCGTTCGCTTCGGTCTGCAAAGTCTTCGGCCGCTGAACCCCATAAAGGTGTTGATTCACGATGCCGCCCGCCCTTTTGCCTCGACGGCTTTGATTGATGGCGTGATTGAGGCGCTTGACCACCACCCCGGCGCGATTCCGGGCATTGCGATGGCCGACACCTTGAAACGAGGGCAGGATGGGGTGATTACAGCAACGGTCCCCCGCGAGGGCCTTTTTCGCGCCCAAACCCCACAGGGTTTTCGCTTCGCCGATATTCTCAAGGTCCATGAAAGCCTGTCCGGTCACGAACTTACAGATGATGCGTCGTTGTTTGAGCGCGCCGACTTAAGTGTGGCCTTAACGCCCGGCGCTGAGGACAATTTCAAAATCACAACCCCAGAGGATATGATGCGCGCCGAACGTTTACTTGCCACCAACAGTGAAACACGTACCGCCCAGGGCTTTGATGTACACCGCTTCGATGTTGGGACCTTCGTGACACTGTGTGGCGTCGAAGTGGAGCACACCCAAGGGCTTGCCGGGCATTCTGATGCCGATGTAGCGCTTCACGCCCTCACCGATGCATTGCTTGGAACCATCGGTGCAGGCGATATCGGACAGCACTTTCCGCCCTCCGAGGCCAAATGGAAAGGAGCGTCATCGGATCGTTTTGTTCGCCGTGCCGTGGAGTTGATCCACAGCCGGGGCGGTGAAATCGTCAACGTCGATGTCACGCTGATTTGCGAAGCCCCGAAAATTGGTCCCGCACGCGCCGCAATGGTGGCAAAAATGGCTGAAATTTTGGAAATTGACGAAAACCGCGTCTCCATCAAAGCCACCACCACGGAAGGACTGGGGTTCGCAGGACGTCGCGAGGGCATCGCTGCACAAGCACTGGCGTGCGTGCGTCTTCCGATTGTGGCGTAACACGGTCCGGGTCCTCTACTCCATTTATCTGACTAGCGCACTCTACCGAGTTGAATTATTATAAAAGATAGGGGAATTAGAACCGCAAAAATGTGGTCTGAATAATTTGTGCTCTGAGGGCCCAATAAAAAAAGAACTGGGCTTAAGATGGAAAAACTTTCGTTTGATCAGATCGATATCTTATTGATCGATCCGGATCGTGTTGTGCGTACAGCTATCCGTAACATGTTGATTGATAATGGGTTTCGTAACGTCACCCTGGGTTCAGGCATGGCTGATATCAACACCAAAATGCGCATCGGCATGCCCGATTTGTTGATTTCAGATATCAAACTTGAAGATGGAGACCTCAACGCCTTCGTCTATGGTCTGCGTCATCATAACGTTGGATCGAATCCTTTTTTACCCGTGATTGCCACAGCATGGTCCCCGACCACGGATGACGTACGCGGTATTGTTCAATCCGGTGCCGACGACATGATCACCAAGCCTCTATCTGCGGGCCAAATTTTGCATCGCATTAAGATGCTCATCAAGGCACGCAAGCCGTTTGTGGTGACCAGCGGTTATATTGGCCCGGACCGGCGCAAACCGGGCGTTGATCACGATCGTGGCGAGAAGATCGAACCGATTGAAGTACCCAACATCCTGCGCGCCAAGGCAATGGGCGAGCGCGGCAAAGATATCAGCCAAATTCAGCAGCAAATTGATACCTGTATCAAGAAGGTCAACCTTGAAAAGCTGGAGCGACACTCACGTCAAGTCACTTGGCTGGTTGAACGTATTGTTCCCGCCATGGTCTTTGGGGCGCCTGATGAGGCTACGACCAGGTCTCTGGATCGTTTGCTGTACGTGGGTGAAGACATTTCCCGGCGCATGGTCGGCACGCCCTTCGCGCATGTCGGTGAATTGTGCAAATCGTTGATTAGCGTGACACAGCGCATTCTCGATGCCGGCGATTTCCCAGCGCACAAGGATGTGGATTTGCTGAAACCCCTCGCCCAGTCTATCCAGCGCGGCTTCGATCAAACCGATGACGAAGCGACGCACACGGCACAAAAAATTACCGATACGCTAAATATAAAATGATTAATATCAAGTAATTATTGTGTATTACTCACTATCCATCTTAAGAAATCGGCGTTGCCGTCAGCGATGTCGAGGCTAACCACACATGGACAATCGTAACTATGCAGGGCCTTGATGCGGTCTGTGAGGTGTGAGACCAAAGGGCGGCGGGTTTTGAGAATCAAAACGGTTTCCGATGCCTCGTGCAAATCCCCTTCCCATTGGTAAACCGAAGTCATCCCATCGATGATGTTCGCGCACGCGGCCAACTGTTCCGCGACAACCGTCTTGGCAATTTCGAGCGCATCTGTGCGGTTGGCTGTCGTGACATAGACGAGTTGCAGTGCGCCATCGGTCAAATCGCGGGTCTCATTGTTAAAGACCATAAGTTATCCCCAATTCGTGATTCTTGTGAATCCTCCCAAAACTACCGTATTATGGACATCTTATGAATAACTCTCCACGGGAACCTTGAGCCAATGCAAAACCACAGTGAAACCGCTCAAGATAAAAGCACCAAGTCGGATGTAAAGCACGCCAGCGCACCTTCGCAGGCTCAACGCCAGTGGCTGAGCCGCGGCATCGATCAGCCCGGTGGAAAATTGCCCCTATTCGACGACGAGGGCCAGCAGGTTTGTGAGCGCACCGTACGCAGTTGCATCGATAAAGGCTGGGCCGAGCCGTGGTTTTCCAATCCCCTCAAGCCCGACTGGATCGTTTGCAAGTTGACTGACAGCGGGCGTAATGCTGTCGTTTAACAAACCAACATCTAAAAAATAATAACGGTGCCCGGTTTCCGGCGGACGCCTACTCATGACTGCGCATAAAGTTCTTCATTGGACAATGAGGAGCCCATTATGAATTTCACCAACAAAACTGTATTCATCTCAGGTGCCAATCGCGGCATTGGCAAGGCGCTGGTGCAGTCTTTGCTGCAACGCGATGTTCGGCGCGTTTATGCAGCCAGCCGAAATCTTGATAATTTACCAAATTTCGCGGATGAGCGTGTCGTCCACCTGCCCTTGGACATCACCAATATGGACCAAGTGTTGGCCGCGGCGCGTAGCGCACAAGATACAGACATTCTTATCAACAACGCAGGGGCTGCGACCTACACCAGTCTTTACGAAGGGAACCTGGATGGGGTCAAGCATGACATGAACACTAATCTCTATGGCACTCTCAATATGATGCGATCCTTCGTTGACGTTCTGGAGACCAAAAGCAATCCTGCAATCGTCAACATCGTTTCCATTGCCGCATTTGTGAATTTCCCTTTTTTGGGTGGTTACAGCGCATCAAAGGCAGCACTGTTTTCCGCAAGTCAGGGCGCGCGTCTTGAACTGGCGGCGAAAGGCATCGCGGTGCACACCGTCAACCCAGGCCCTATCGACACGGACATGACGAAAAACGTCGAAATGGAAAAGACCAGCCCCAAGGATGTCGCGACGACCATACTCAATGCACTGGAACAAAATGAGGCGGACATTGCCCCGGACCCGACCGGGCGGGCAATGTTCGATATGTGGCGCAACGATTACCGTGATCTTGAGCAATCGGTCGCCAATATGATCTATAATTCGTGACACATTTTTGCCGAGGCTCCCGCATGTTTTTAAATCCTGATCACACGGCGTACTACCGGGCTTTCGTTGCCAAGGATTCCAGCTTTGAAGGGGTCTTTTACGCGGGCATCACGACGACGGAGATTTTCTGTCGTCCCACCTGTACGGCGCGCAAGGCCAAACCGGAAAACTGCGAGTTCTTTAAAACGGCTCAGGAAGCATTGCTCGCGGGATATCGCCCCTGTAAACGCTGTCGACCACTCTCCTATCCTGGTAAAAGCTCTGATCTGATCAGCACGTTGGTCGCGGCTGTTGAAGCAGAGCCGGAAAAGCGTTGGAAGGATGCGGACTTTCGCGCTTTATCCGTCGATCCATCAACAGTGCGGCGGCAATTCAAGAAACGCTTTGGTATGACATTCGTTGCCTATGCCCGCGCCCGGCGTATGGGGTTGGCGCTCAAGGAAATCCGTAATGGCAGTTCCGTCATCAATGCGCAGCTAGATGTCGGCTATGAATCGGACAGCGGCTTTCGCGATGCCTTTTCGCGCATCATGGGAGCATCGCCCAGCACCAAGCCCGATAATGTTCTTAAGGCCGAATGGCTCGACACGCCCTTGGGCCCGATGATCGCCATTGCCGACGACCTCGCGCTCCATTTGTTGGAATTCACCGACCGACGCGGGTTGGAACGCGAGATCGAACGCTTGCGCACACGGCGCAACGCGGCAATTGTTCCGGGGGCGACGGTGATCATGCGCTCAATCGAAGACGAACTTGCGGCATACTTCGCGGGGACCCTGCGCGCATTCAAAACCCCCCTCGCCTTCACGGGTTCAGATTTTCAGATTACCGTCTGGAACACATTGCAAACCATACCCTATGGGGAACTGCGAACGTATTCGGACATCGCCCAGTTGGTGGGAAAGCCCGGTTCGCCCCGCGCAGCCGGACGGGCAACGGGCTCTAACCAGCTTGCCATCATCGTACCATGTCACCGGGTCATCACCGTGACCGGGCAATTGGCCGGCTACAGTGGTGGTCTGGCGCGCAAAAAGTGGCTGATCGAACACGAACAATCGTGTGCAGTTACTCAAGCTCACCAAACAAAAGAATAATCACCGTCATGGTCACCGGGTTGACCACCAACATATCGGTGCTTTGGCCGCATTGATCATCATAGGCAGCTCACCAAGCCAACTGGTTGCTGTGGGCGCGGGAAATTTGGTCCTGACAGCCTCACAATAAGGTCACTCCAAACGCGGAGAGGAGTGATTGCGTCTTTCATCTCGTCTTCACAACAAAAAGGGCGGCCCTTATAGGGGCCGCCCTTTTCTTGGGGGATGCAGCGGTCTTAGTTGACCTTCGCGTCCAGCGTACCTTTTTCGTACTGCTCGAACATGATTTCGAGAGAGTGCGGCTTGATCTTGCTGGCCTGACCTGCGGAACCGAACGCTTCGTAGCGGTTTTTGCAGATGTCGGTCATGCCCTTCGTGGCTTCGGCCAGGAACTTGCGCGGGTCGAAGTTGGAAGGATTGTCATGCAGGTGCTTGCGGACTGAACCGGTCGACGCCATCCGCAGATCGGTATCGATATTGACCTTACGCACACCGGACTTGATGCCTTCGACGATTTCTTCAACCGGAACGCCATAAGTCTGGCCCATGTCCCCGCCGTAATCGTTGATGACCTTCAGCCAGTCCTGCGGGACCGAGCTGGAACCGTGCATGACCAGGTGGACGGTCGGAATGCGGGCGTTGATTTCCTTGACGCGATCAATGCGCAGGATGGCCCCGGTTGGCTTTTTGGTGAACTTATAAGCACCGTGGGATGTGCCGATGGCAATGGCCAAAGCATCAACGTTGGTCTTTTTGACGAAGTCAGCGGCTTCATCCGGGTCGGTGAGCATCTGGTCCATTTCCAGCTTGCCCTCGGCGCCGATGCCGTCTTCTTCGCCCGCTTCGCCAGTTTCCAGTGAACCGAGGCAACCCAGTTCACCTTCGACCGACACGCCACACGCATGCGCCATATCGACCACACGACGGGTGGTGTCCACGTTGTAGTCGTACGACGATGGGGTCTTGCCATCCGACATCAACGAGCCGTCCATCATCACCGAGCTGAAGCCCGATTGGATCGAACGCTGACACACCGCAGGGCTGGTGCCGTGATCTTGGTGCATACACACCGGGATATGCGGGTAAGCTTCAATCGCCCCAAGAATCAGGTGACGCAGGAACGATTCGCCGGCGTATTTGCGGGCACCGGCGGAACCTTGAAGAATCACAGGGCTGTCGACAGCGTCGGCAGCTTCCATGATGGCTTTCACCTGTTCCATATTGTTGACGTTAAATGCGGGCAGGCCATAGCCGTTTTCCGCCGCATGATCGAGAAGCTGGCGCAAGGATACGAGGGCCATAAATCTCTACTCCCTTTCAGAGGTTTCGTTGTTGTTCGCTTACATTCTTGGTTACAGGCGCGCTTTGGCTTCTGCAACCACGTTTTCTGCGGTGATACCGAAGTGCTTGTACAGCTCGCCCGCCGGTGCCGAAGCGCCAAAACCGGTCATGCCGACAAAGCCGCCATCGTTACCCAGATACTTGTCCCAACCGAAGCGCATTGCGGCTTCGACACCAACTTTAACGGTGCCTTCACCCAGAACGCCAGCTTTGTAAGCCGCGTCCTGCGCATCGAACAATTCCCAGCACGGCATCGAAACAACCGCCGTCGGCACTCCGTCCGCCTGCAAGGTTGCGCGGGCCGCCATGGCGATTTCAACTTCTGAACCCGTCGCCATCAAGGTGACCTTGCGGGCACCGCCTTCGGCTTCGGCGAGCACGTATGCACCTTTGGCGCACAAGTTTTCATCCGTGTGGGTGGTGCGCTGTGGGGCCAAACCCTGACGGGTCAAGACCATGCCGGTCGGGGTCTTTTCCGACGCCACGGCAACTGCCCAGCATTCTGCCGTTTCAACAACATCGCATGGACGCATGGTGTTGAAGTTGGGCATGGAACGCAGCATTGCCAGGGTTTCTACGGGTTGGTGGGTCGGGCCGTCTTCGCCCAGACCGATGGAATCGTGGGTCAGAACATAAACCACACGCTTTTCCATCAATGCCGACAGACGGATACCGCCCATCATGTAGTTGGCGAACACCGCAAAGGTGCCGGAATATGGGATGAACCCACCGTGTAGGGTCAGACCGTTCATCACCGCAGACATGGCGTGCTCGCGCACACCATAGTGGATGTAACGACCTGAAAAGTCTGTGTTTGTTACGGATGCGGTGGACGGCGTCTTGGTGTTGACCGAGCCGGTCAAATCGGCGGAACCGCCGATCATTTCCGGGATGGCTGCGGTCAGGACTTCAAGAACCTTGCCCGATGCCTGACGGGTGGCCAGCTTTGGTGCTTCTTCGGCCATCTTTTTCTTGAACGCATTCAGCGCATCTTCCCACCCAGCGGGCAGCGTGCCGGCATCGCTACGTTGGAATTCAGCCTTGGTCGCGGCATCAAGCGCATTCAAACGCCCCTGCCACGCATCACGATCGGCAGAGTTGCGGGCCATGGCGGAACGCCAGGCTTCCAGAACGTTCTGAGGGATTTCAAACGGCCCTGCGTGCCAGCCGAGGCCTTCACGCATGCCTTTGATTTCCTCATCACCCAGCGGTGCGCCGTGGGTGTCGTGGGTACCGGCTTTGGTCGGTGCGCCGTAACCAATGGTGGTTTTGCAAGCGATCATGGTTGGCTTGTCGGAGTTACGCGCTTTTTCAAGGGCGGCTTCGATCTCGGCGGGATTGTGGCCGTCGACCTTTTGCGTGTTCCAGCCCGATGCTTCAAAACGAGCGCACTGATCGTCGGACAACGTCATGTTGGTGTTGCCGTCGATGCAAATCTCGTTGTCGTCCCACATCACGACCAGCTTGTTCAGCTTCAAGTGACCGGCCATGGAAATGGCTTCTTGTGAGATGCCTTCCATCAGGCAACCGTCGCCCGCGATGACATAGGTGAAGTGATCGACGATGTCCTTGCCGTAGCGTGCAGCCTGCATTTTTTCCGCCAGCGCCATGCCGACAGCCGTGGTGATGCCCTGGCCGAGCGGCCCGGTGGTGGTTTCAACGCCGTCCACATGGCCATATTCCGGGTGACCGGCGGTTTTGGAACCCATCTGGCGGAAGTTCTTGATGTCGTCAATGGTGAGGTCTTCGACACCTGAAAGGTACAACAGCGAATACATCAGCATCGAACCGTGACCTGCCGACAACACAAAGCGATCACGATCAGCCCATTTGGTCTGACTCGGGTCGAACTTCATGAATTTGGTGTAGAGCACCGTTGCCACATCGGCCATGCCCATAGGCATGCCGGGGTGGCCGGATTTCGCAGCCTGCACCGCATCGACGGACAGGAAACGGATGGCATTGGCCATTTCGTTATGAGTTGCAGTCATTGGATCATTCCTCCCGGGTTAGATCTTTAATTGCGTCAAATTGCGTGATGACCAAGGGCAGCCTTGACCATGTGATAGGTGATTAACAATTCAGAAAGCGCCAGCGGATGGCTGAGCGCGGTGTGGTTTTCGGCGTCACGGAACTGGCCGACGTTTTCGCGTAAATGAAGGGCTTCGGGAATCAGGTTCCACAGCAGGTCCTCGACCGCCTTGGCCCGCCGGTCCGAAATTTCGCCATGAATATCCAATACGTCCACAGGCTTGCCGTCGATGTCGCGCGCAAGTTCCAGGCGGAAGCCCTTTTTTGCGGCGTCCAGAACCGGTGTTAAATCCGGGTGCGGCAATGTTGGGCGCAGGGTGTGGCGGACGTTCAAACGCGCACCGGTTTCCGAATGGTTGCTTTCCGGTGGATAGAACGACACTACCATATCGGCGAAGGTACGCTGCGGCTGGATGAAGTTGTGACTGTCTTCGGCGCGTTTTTCGATGATTTCAGCAACGCGTTTCACAGCATAACCACGCACTTTGGTATCGCGCTGCATTTTCCACTTGATGCGCAGGTCTTCATCCGGCTCCAGATAAATCTTAACGTCGTAGCAATCGCGCATGGCGCGCGTGGCATAGCCCATCAAGCCTTCGAGAATGATGTATTCCTTAGGCTCGACATACTGACACTGGCTGAATGTGCCGTGTACATGGTCGTAGGTTGGCTTGAGGATGGCCTGACCTTCACGCAGCAACTGAATATGCTGTTCCAGGATATCGATGTGATTGGCCTTGGGGTCGAGCGCTGTGATCCCCATACGGGCGCGGTCGCCGCGATCGTATTTGTGATAATCATCGGTACAAATGCTGACCACGCGATCTGGACCAAGAATATTGGCGATACCCTCGGCAATGGTGCTTTTGCCGGACGCGCTATCACCGACAATGCCCAGGATGATTGGTCGTTTGATGAGTTTAAATGGCATGGTTTTGCATATGTCCTAAGGTGCCCGTCAAACGCTGCGTTCGAGTTCGTGCCAGGTGGTGAGCAACTGGCGACGCCCGGCTTGTCCCGCGCGGCCTGAAATCAACAACGATTGTGTTCGTTCACTGTTGCCTGTGCGTTCGACCCCTTCAAACAACAGGCCCGTCGTGATACCGGTGGCGGTGAAGTGGACGTTATCCGACTTCACCAAATCGTTTAGTTCTAGCCATGCGGTCGTGTCCAACCCGGCGCGGGACACGGCGGCCTTTTCGGTGGTCAATTGCGGATCGATGCGCATAGAAAATTCACCGCCGAGCGCCCGGATTGCAACCGCCGACAGCATGCCCTCGCGCGCCCCACCCGTCCCCATCAGTGCGTCAATACCGACATGTTGGCCCGCATCGGGCATTGCCGCCATCAAGGTGCCCGCGACATCGCCCGCGGGGTATAGCGCAACGCGAGCACCGGCATTGTGGATCTGATTGACCAATTCACGGTGGCGCGGTTTTTCCAGCACAAAAACCGTAAGTTCCGAAACGGGCTTGTCGAGAATTGACGACAGTTGACCAAGTTTGACCTGGGTTGGAGCCGCAGGGTCGATCTTGCCGCGGGCCTTGGCGGGGGCCGCAAATTTTTCCATATAAAATGCAGGACCGGGATCGAACAGTGTGCCTTCGGGGGCCAGCGCCATCACCGCCATCGCGTTGGTCATGCCACGGGCCAGATACGATGTGCCTTCGATGGGATCGACAACGATGTCAAATCGGGTATCGCCATCACGACCGCCGCTGAGTTTAAGACCCGTAGGCAAGCCCGTGACATCAGTCTCAACGTCCGTATCGCCGCCATATTGTCCGATGTCTTCGCCGATAACCACCCGCCCGGACACCGCGAGCTTGTCGAGTTCGCCGCGCATTGCTTCAATCGCCGTGACCGTGGATTGACCACGGCTACCTCGACCGACCTGCCGCGCAGCCGCACGCGCAGCAGCCTCCGTCACGCGACACAAGGCGTAAACGAACAACTGATCATCGCAGCCGGAAACGGCTAGAGACATGGCAAATCCTGTTCTGAAGATAGAAACACCGCGCACAAACCGACAACAAACATCAACACGACCGATTTGAGCTTCATGACCGCTCAATCGTTTTACCAAGGACGGCAATGGGGGCGCCGCCCCCATCACCGAAACCCGCATACAGTGGTCTTACGACACACCGAACTCGAGCCCCTTGGTCTTCCTGAGAGCAGCGCCTCCCCGCGCGCTCATCGGGAATAGAATTGGTTTCGACCTGCCCACCTGTGGCCCGACGTGTAGCATGGCCTTCCCGTGAAGGTCATGAGGTCGGCAACCATCAAACGCCTTGGGGGCTCTGAAGCAAACACCCGGGTGGGGAGCCGGACCGTTTCTTTCGGGTGGCGTACCACCCACCCATTTGGGCTGGTTAATATTAGAGATTCACAAACATAAACATAACTCATTGATTTAAAATAAAATTAAGTGTTTCCGCTGGCGTTAAGATAACATGCCACGGCTTGCGCACGGTTCTTCACATCCAGTTTTCCGTAAAGATTTTTGAGATGAAATTTAACGGTGTTAAGCGAGATGGAAAGATCGGTAGCAATTTGTTGGTTGGTGCGACCACGGGCCAAGGAGGCCAAAAGCTCCTGCTCTCGCGCCGTCAAACTGGAAAATGGATCGGAGCCAGAGCGCGACAAGTCCATGAACGGAAATACCATACGTCCTTCCGACACGGCCAGAACCGTTTCTGCAAGCGTGGTAGACGCATCGCATTTGGAACAGAATCCAGCACCACCGAAACGCATCACCTGACGTGGAATGTCGGGAGCGGAATTTCCTGTGAAAACGATGATTCTTGGCGGAGTTTCGAGCTTTTGCAACGCCTGCAAGACGCCTTGACCGTTCAGGTACGGCATGTTCCAGCCAATGATGCCGACGTCAAACTGGAGCCGCTCGACAGCTTCTATGAAGCGTTCGCCATCGGCCGCCGTGGCCACCAAATTGAAGCGACTGTCCTGATCGAACAGTTGCACCAGACCAGCGAGAATCAACGGCGACTTATCCGCAACAACGACCTCGATCGGGTCGCGTTCCTCTTTTTTTGTCAGCGTGTTCACTTGGCGCTCCTCACTCCCAAAGATGCGCGCCCTGCGATCTAACGAATACGGCACGCCCAAACGGGTAGGCTTGCATGAGGATTACCAGTTTTGACTTCCATATGTAAAGTCTCATACCTACCCGCAGTGCAGCAATTCGCATAACTTTATGTAATCAAAGCTGAAAATTAACAACAAAGCGCAATGTGCGCGGTTCTGTTGGCGCAACAATTATGCGTTCAGTGATGTTTTAGTGTCTTTGACGGCGAACCTACCCAGAAAAAAACTGTATGAATCGTCATTTTTTACATTGGGTAGGATTCTACATTTATTAGTCACACAATGTCGTTGCGCCGAGCACACAAAGACCGTTCTGAATGTTCTTGTGCAAGATCATTCAGAACGGTCTTTATATCGGCCTTTAGGCCTCGCTCTATTTTTTTGTCGGCAAGGTCTGCAGTTTAGCCAGCACGTCCTTGATGATCGACGGTGGCATGGCGGCTTGCCATGCGGGCATTTGATCACCGGGGTGTCCGTGCATAATTTTGTGCAAAGCCTGCCATGGACGTTCCGTCGCCACACGCCCCAAAGGGGGCATGGTCCGTATGGCCTTACCCTCATCCCCGTGACAAGTGGCGCATAGGGTTAAGTAGTACTTTGTACTATCGTCTGCCGTGCCACGCGCTTCTTGCGTGCGGGCATCAATATATTCATTCATGTCCACTTGGCCGCGGCTGACGAAGGTCGCAAGATCGTATAAATCCGCATACTGCAGTTTGTGCTGCAAATCGTGGGTGTCATCTTGCAACACCTTGATGATGGAATTGGGATGCGCGCCAACCAAATTGCGGATGCCGCGAATACCGTGTGCGCCCTTGTAGTCCCAGCCATGGCACTCGACACAGCGCCAAGTGCTCGATCCGGTATCGACCTTTTTCCCCTTGGGAAATGCTGGCTGGGGGTCCTTGGGATATTTGGTAGCGATTTCTTCGGCCCAGTCATCATATAGTTTGCCGCCCCGAGCGATGGAAAACAATGGGTCGCGCGGTGGCAGGCTTTGTACATACGCCAGGGTCGTCAAGGTCGTTCGTACGTCAAAAGCCCTCAGCGCCGGCATGTCATCGCCCGGATGGCCGTTAAGCATCTTGTGCAGTGCCTGCCAGGGGTCTTGACGCGCAGCATCACCCAGCGGCGGAATGGTCGCCATCATTCGCCCATCTGATCCGTGGCAATTGACGCAAATGGTCGAAAAATGTGCTGACGCGGTCACGGGTTCGGACATGGCCCGCCTCGTCTCGCGGTCGATAACGCGGTCCATCGGCACCAAGCCCTTCGCGACGAAGTTGGAAATATCGCGCATGGCTACATCATCGAAAACATCGTCATATCCGTGTTTTTCATCGCGAAGGATGGCAGAAATTTTTTCCGGTTCCTGCCCGATCATTCCCGAAATGCCCTTGATGCCGGTATAGTTATCACCGCTGTTGAAGGCACCCTTTTCCCCCAAATAATCCCATCCATGGCACGTAACGCAGCGCCACGTTTGGGCCGGGTTGTTGGCGAATTTGCCATCGTTTGGATAGAGCGGATGAACTTTCTTCGGCTTTCTCAGCGCCAATTCGCGGACCCAATCGTCATACATCCGCCCCCCTGCGGCGGTGGAAGCGATCATCTCTTGCTCGGCTTGGGTCTGTTTGTAAGCTGCAAGTGGTTCCGCTGCGTGGGTAGAGTGCGCACTCATAGCCCCTGCGAGCGCGAACACAACTACAAACACCGCCATGTGGCGCAAGAGATACGAGGCAAAAATGGGATTGTTCATAGTGTGCCCCTTCATCAGAAATTCGCCCCCTTCGGCAATTCGTGGACCACACCCTTATGGCACTGGATGCAATGGCCGCCGTCTTTTCGAGCTTCTTCATGTTTGCGCCGAGCACGACGCCCCTGCTCGTCGGCGAGCATATCCTCAAAATCGTGGCAGTTTCGGCATTCTCGGGATTCTCGCTTTTCCATTTTAGCCCAGACACGCTTGGCCATTACCAGGCGTTGCTCTTCAAACTGCTCCTTGGTGTCGATGGTGCCGAGAATCTCATGCAGTACATCTTTGTAGGCCAGAACCTTGGCGATCAGCTTGTCGGGATATTCATGCGGAACATGGCAATCGGGGCATCCTGCCTGAATGCCAACGGAATTTTTGAAGTGAAAACTCTTTTTGTATTCCTCATAGGGATGCGTCATCGAGTGACACGAAATACAAAACTCCATGGTGTTGGTCATCGCCACACCCTTGGTGAAAACGACCAGGAAAATGGCGGTTCCAATGATCCCACTCAGCACCCCCGCCCATAGCATAATGGGCTTTTGCAGTGCATTCAGTAGTGCTTTCACGATCCCGAACTCCCCCGCATCGTTGAGCCATAATGATAGAGATTTAGATGTATTGGACAGTCAAAGGCCCCCGTCCCTGATGGGAACGGGGACCCTTGCATGCCGTGTCTAAGACAAAAAGGGTTTTAGCCCCAGGTGTCTTTGCAGATGTTGTTGTACCAGCTGTGCGCGAATTCAACCTCGCGACGCAGCATTTCTGCGGTGGCGTCCATCGAAGTCAAACCACCAGAGCCTTTGATCTTAGTGATCTTGCCTGCCGCTGCGTCATAGCCGTAAACCATCGCGACCGAGAAGCCGTAGTCATCACCGGCAATGGAATAGCAGGTGTTAACATACGACGGGTGACGGATGGCTTTACCAGCCAACATGCTGATGATCGCCGCTGCGCAAACCTTACCTTCAGAATTCGCGGCATAGCCCGATTTCGGCAAGGGAGACGCCACTGCGGCATCACCAAGAACGTGAATACCCTTGTGAACTTTCGATTCAAAGGTATTCAGCTCGACTTCGCACCAGCCCTTAGCGTTGGTCAGGCCGGCTGCAGAGGCAACAACGCCCGCTTTTTGCGGCGGGATGTAGTTAATGACATCGAACTTTTCACTACCCGCTGCTAAAGTTTCAACGGTCATGTCCGCAGCACTGATGGACTCAATACCACCCGTCGAAGCGCCGGAACGCCATTCGATCATGGAGTTATCGGTGCCATAGCCATAGAGGTTCTTCCAAGCCTGGGTGAACAGCCCCTGTTTGGAGAACTTGTCCTTACGGTCGATAACGACAACCTTGGACTTGGGCTTGTGGTGTTTCAAGTAACCTGCGATCAAGCTGGTACGCTCATACGGCCCGGGAGGGCAGCGGAACGGGTTGGTCGGCGGAACGATACACACGGTGCCGCCATCCGGCATGGATTCCAACTGCTTGCGCAAGATTGCCGTTTGCGAACCGGCTTTCCAGGCATGCGTGATTTTGTCGAAATCACCAACGCTGGCGAACGCATCGACCTTGAAGTCGATACCCGGCGCAACCACGCAATGATCGTAGCCAAACTTGGAGCCGCCTTTGGTCGTCACGGTTTTCTTTGCCGCGTCGATACCGGAGACGGAATCCTTGACCACTTTGATGCCCATCGCGACCAAGCCGTCAAATGACTGCTCAATCTCGCTCAACTTGCGCTCGCCGCCCAACACTTCGTTGGACATGAAGCAAGTATGGTAGCTGGCTTTCGGCTCGATCACGGTGACATCGATACCGGGATTGCCGATTTTGAGATAGCGCGCCGTGGTCGCACCGCCGACACCGCCGCCGACGATCACAACTTTACCAGCGGCCGCCGCGTTGGCGAGGCCGGGCGCTGCGAGGGTGACGCCAGTCGCGAGTGCGACGCCGCCAGATGTTTTGAGAAAATTACGACGATTCATATTGCTCATTTTCCGTTCCCTCCCTTACTTGCGGCTGGCATAGAACTGAAGTACGGCTTCGACACCTTCAGCACCATGCTTGTCTTTAAGTTCGGCGAGGGTGCGTTTCTTTTTGCGCTTTTCCTTGTCCGACATGTTCGGGTTTGCATCGATACTGCGCACACCAGATTCGAAATCCATCAGGTTATTGCGCAGATACGGCAGCATCTGTCCGGCCAATACCGGATAGTCTTCAGCCGAATAGCCATCTTTTTCGTGGCAGCTTTCGCACAGGTCTTTGATCAGGGCCTGTCCCTTGGCCACGACCGCTTTGTCTGTTTTTGCTGCTGCAACACGACCAAACGGCATTGACGAAAAATGCCCCGCGATCTTTTTGATTTCATCGTCTGAGTACCCTTTGGCGATCCGCGCCATGATGGTCGATGGGCGCGCGCCGCCGTCACGGTAGGCCTTCAAGGATTCTACGAGATAAAACTTGTTCATACCTGCAATCGTCGGTGTAGCCGGGCCCTGGCTAACGCCGTTGGGGCCATGACAGCCGTTACAGGTGTTCGCCAACATACTCGCGTCGGCGTCGCTTGCTTGTGCACTGGAGAGCCCCATTAGCCCGAACAGAGCACCCGCAGCGAGAGTATAGGTCATTGATTTACGCACGATGCATCCTCCCACTCATTTTGGTTTCGAGCATAACGAATACCACACAGATTTGCGTGTGTGAAAGCAAAAAAAATTAAATAAATCAATGACTTTTACAATATTAATATGCTCATTCTACATTTTAAATCGCTTATTTATATGGAGTTTGCCCAATTCAACAGTTATATTATGCGTTTCTGATGTTGCGGCACAGCAACCGCATAAATTGAATATGTTAGTCCATATGTGTGATGGTAAAAATGATGCTGCAAGACGCCCAAGAGGCCGTTAAAAGTCTTGCAATTGAGTGATGATTCATCAAATCTGTATCTTAAATCTGCTTTTTAGTTTGGGTCTTCATCTCAGGCTGATCATTATTCATCGTATGGAAAGTCATCAATTATGCGTTTGCTTCTTGCCATTCTTCTTCCTTGGTTGCAGTTTTTCACCATTGGGCGCCCATTTGCGGGCATCATTTGTCTGATCCTGCAGCTTTCACTCGTTGGCTGGATTCCCGCCGCAATTTGGTCTGTCTATGCGCTGAGCCAGTACAAAACCGACAAGAAAATTGAAAAGGCCTTGGGCAACTAACTTGCTCCCCGGACTTTTATTTTCGGTCTTTTATTGATGTTTATGGACTAAGCCATGGCTGCCGCTCCACGTATTCCTGTTGTCAAACTTCTGGTCTGGTGTTTGATCATCGGCCTACTTTTGGCCATGTTCAACGCATCGCCCGAGGGCGTTTACGCCTGGGCTGGAGAAACAGGAAAAGCCATCTTTGATTGGATGTGGGAGTTTGGCCAAAAAATAGGCCCCTACATATTGATGGGGGCCATGCTGGTGTTACCTGTGTGGGGTTTGTTTTATTTATGGGGTTGGTTTAAGGGCCGCTAGCAACAGCCTGAAATTAAACACTACACTGCCATTAATTTTTGTGGGCGACGCCATGTGCTGAAGTGGTCGCGAATGTGTTGAGCAAACTCTGCGGCGACCTCGTTGACCCCACTGACGGACGTATACAGATTGATGTAAAACACTGGCAATGCGGGCAAACCTTCATTCTCCCCCAACACAGACACAAAGCTTGGAACAGTTGATTCCAAGACCCCCGTCACCGCCAAATCGGCTTGCACCATCGCAAATGTCGCATCCATGCTGCGCATAGCACTGGTTAAGCGCCAATCACGATCATGGGCCTCCAACGCGCCCAGCATCACGGGACGAAACATACAATTGTCATTGCACAACACCACAGGCAGCGGATGCTGGGTGTAGGCACTCCCATTTTGCGCGCCAACCCATACCAAATCGTTGCGTAACAAAGCCTCAGCGCCTTTCGGGGTATGAGACTCTGTGGTCAGGATGAGGTCCAGTTCGCCCTTGGCCAATAAGTCTTTCAACTCACGCGATGCCCCTAATTCCAGTTCCACACTGACCTTGGGGTAAGTATGGCTAAATGTCTTCAAAATTGGCGCGGCAAACGGCGAGATGATGTCATAGGGAATTCCCAATCGTACCACACCGCTGAATTCAGCCGCGGTAATCAAGGAGAACACCTGATCATTCAAGGCAATCATACGTCCCGCATGCAAAAACAGGCGCTCGCCATCACGGGTCGCAACAAGCCCTTGGCCTGAACGTTCGAACAACTGCTTTTGCAAAAAGCTTTCCAGGCGCTTGATTTGTTGGCTGATTGCACCCTGGGTGAGGTGAAGACGTCCGGCCGCAACAGTCATCGATCCGCTTTCAGCTACAGCGACAAATGCGCGCAGCAAAGCGACATCGATATTGCGGGTTGGTCCGTTATACTCATTAGCATTCATAATGGGTATGATTATGAACATTCGTTTTACTAATAGCAAGCGCGGCATCATATTCACAACAGACGCCACCCACGGCATATGTTTTGAAATGGAAATGCAATCATGAGCAATCTCAACATGCACCCCCAGAACATTATTTTTTGCAACATCGCGGATCAGCCTCGAAACCGCCATGTCACCTTGATGCAGGTGCGCACCCTGTGGCAGTGGTGGCGTAAGGCCCACCAAGTACACGTTCAGCGCCGTCATTTGGTGCGCTTGAGCCCAAGTGCACTTAGCGACATCGGGATCAGCCGCTCAGATGCCCTGCGTGAGGCCGCCCGCCCCTTTTGGGATTTTCCCGAAAGCCGCTGAGCCGAAGCCCACCGCATTACGTTCCCCAGCGTTTTTTTCCTCCGAAAAAAAACGCAAAAAAAGCCGCCGGGCGTTTCTCCCAGCGGCTTTTTTGTACTTAAATGACGGCGTTACCTATCGCGAGCGGCGAGCATTTCTCGCAGGATCGGCGTCAGAATCAATTCCATTGCAAAGCCCATTTTCCCACCCGGCACCAGTGGCTCAGTCACGGACTGGATCAGCCCAGTGGTAAGCTGACCGATACAGGTCGCGAAGCTATGGCTTAATTGTTTTTGCCGTCTTACCCGAAAAAATAAAAACGCTGCCTGATTTTCGGCGGACGGCCACTTTGGCGTGGGCCTATAGTTCCTCATCAATAAGGAAGAGCCAACGCATGGATTTCAAGGACAAAACCATATTCAGTTTGGGTGCCGATTGCGGTCTTGGCAAAGCCTTGGCCCAAACCGCATTACAACGTGATGTTAAGCGCGTATACGCCCGCGCCGTCGCCGTTTGGACATGGTTGTGCAAGGCAAGGGAAGTGCATGTTCAACGCCGTCAGCTGGCAAACCTGAACGAAAGGCAATTGCAAGATATAGGTATCAACCGCGCAGAAGCCCTGCGTGAGGCCGCCCGCCCCTTTTGGGACTTTCCCGAAAGCTGCTGAGCCGAAGGCCACCGCATTACGTTCCCCAGCGTTTTTTTCCTCCGAAAAAAAAACGCAAAAAAAGCCGCCGGGCGTTTCTCCCAGCGGCTTTTTTGTACTTAAATGACGGCGTTACCTACTGCGAGCAGCGAGCATTTCTCGCAGGATCGGCGTCAGAATCAATTCCATTGCAAAGCCCATTTTCCCACCCGGCACCACGATGGTGTTGCGCCGTGACATGAACGAATGCGGGATCATTTGCAGCAGGTATGGGAAGTCCACGCCTGCGGGAATATTTTCTGGTTTGCGGAAGCGAATAACCACAACGCTTTCATCAGGCGTCGGGATATCGCGGGCAATGATCGGATCAGAGGTATCGACCACCGGCACACGCTGAAAGTTGATGTCTGAATACTGGAACTGCGGCACGATGTAGTGAACGTAATCATGCATGCGTCGCATGATGGTGTCCATCACGGCTTCGGATGAATAGCCGCGCTGGGATGTGTCACGGTGAATTTTCTGAATCCATTCCAGGTTGATCACCGGAACCACGCCGATTTTCAAATCCACATGGCTGGGCATGTCGACTTCGCCGTTTTTCACGCTGCCATGCAGACCCTCGTAAAACATAAGGTCGGAACCGGCAGGAATGTCTTGCCAGGGCGTGAACTGACCAGGCTGAAGACCTTCATACGCTGCGGCTTCTTCTGCGGAATGCAGATAGAGACGGCGCTTGCCCGTCCCTGTTTCACCATAAGACTTAAACATTTCCGCCAATTTACCAAACTCATTGGCTTCGGGGCCAAAGTGGCTAAAGTCCATATCGCCAGCAGCTTCAGCCTCTAAGACCTTGGCCTTCATTGCGGCGCGGTCGTAACGGTGAAAACTGTCTCCCTCAATCACGGCGGGGGTAACGCCTTCACGGCGAAACATATGTTCAAAAGCGTCTTTGACCGTGCTGGTGCCCGCACCGGAAGACCCGGTAACGGCAATAATTGGATGCTTTATCGACACGGTTGCAATCCTTCCCTGTTGGATTTCAATTCGTTTGCGCCGCCCTAAATGAGCGGTCTCTAATATACGCAGTATGGCCGAACCGGAACCGGCCCGATAGCCAAGAATTCAACATATAAGACGGATTGAAAACAAACTGTTGCCAATGATAGGCACAGTGAAGCATTCAATCCGGCTGGGGGAGGTCACTGGGGACACCGTAAAAAAACGGTAAAGCCGGGGCGATCGCCGAAACGATCTTATGTAAGTTTAGGTCACATGTACGGCATATATGTGGGCATAAATGGTGTATTGCCCCACATAAAATGGGGTGGCTGACGGGATTTGAACCCGCGACCTCCGCGACCACAACGCGGCGCTCTAACCAACTGAGCTACAGCCACCATAATATCCGGGACGCCCCCGGAAAGCCGACATTATCTAGACGGAACCAATGCCTCCGTCAAGCACCCCTTTTCGTTCAATCGTACGTGTTTTCGCAAAGCGCACTGTCACCGTGGTTCCCACGCCCAATTTGCTTTCAATCAGCAGCACGCCATCATGGGCCTTAATCAGTTCGTTGGTGAGTGGCAGCCCCAGACCAGTGCCTTCGGTCACCCCAGCTATGTGGCTGTTGGTACGCCCGAAAGGTTCCATAGCGGATGCGATTCCCGCCTCGTCCATACCGCTACCGTTATCCACCACGCGAAGAACGATGCACTTGTTTTCCTCAGTGACTTGCAAAGAAGCCTGACCACCTTGCGCCGTAAATTTCACAGCATTGGACAAAAGGTTGAGCAAAATTTGCATGATTCGCCGCTTGTCGCCGTTGAGCAACGGCAGATCATCAGGAACCTCGGCAGATAGCGTGATTTTGTTCAGCTCTGCGTGTGGGGAAAGCTGCAAGAGCGCGGCATCGGCGAGCTCAGCCAGTTCGATTTCGTCCTCATACAGGCTGAGTTTCCCCGCCTCGATCACCGACAGGTCTAAAATATCATTGATCAATGCCAAAAGGTGCGCACCGGACTGATGAATATTTGCGACATATTCCTGGTATAAGTTATTGCCGATAGGGCCGAGAATTTCGTGTTTGATGCAGTCGGAAAAGCCGATAATGGCATTGAGCGGCGTGCGCAATTCGTGGCTCATATTGGCTAGAAAGTCCGATTTTGCCTGATTCGCAACATCGGCCAATTCCTTGGCGAGAACATAATCTTGGGTGCGTTCCACGACCTGTTCTTCCAGATGCTGGCGTTCCTTAAATAAGGTCGCCTCGGCCTTGCGCCGTTCTGCAATTTCATATTCAAGCTGTTGGTTTTTGACCTCCAGTTCCGAACGGCGGTCTAGGGCCAAATTTTCCATTTCTTTTTGCGTTCGCACCATTTTGTTGGCCGAATGGGCGATAGCTTCAAGCTCTGCGTAAGCCATGTTATTGGGATTGATGCTAACCGTCTGCTGTGCCGCGCGGTCGAAAAAAGCCAAAAATGCCGTAAAGTTTTCTTTGAGAGAGTTAGAAATACGGCGTGCGATAAGAAAGTAAATCCCGACGAAGATGAGAAGCACGAGCAAGGAGCGAGCCACATTGGCGATCAAGTGATCTCTCATGGCCGCAAGCCGCTGGTGAATTTGGATCTCAATATCGTCAAGCATCACGCCAGCACCAATGTACCAGTCGAATCCTTTGACCCCCTCCACATAGCTGAGTTTGGGGCGCGGCTTGCCGCCATCAAAGCCTGGGATGTGATAGGTAACAAACCCGCCGCCATTCTGAGATTCGCGGATCAAGCTTTTGACAACTTTGACGCCGTTCTCGTCGGTGACGTCGATCATGTTCTTGCCCTGTTGCGGACCAACCAAGGATAGACCGTCCCACTGACCTGCAAACAGATAATTTCCATTACCGGCCGAAGACGATGCTATTCGTTCCAACATGGCCGTTTTGGTATTTTGAAGAGCGTCTTGCAAATACACCCCGGACCCAATCACCCATCCAAGCGGTTCAAACAACCGCACATAAGATAATTTTGGGTGAGCGTCCCCGCCTTTATCGGGATGGCTCCATGAATGTTCGAAGAAGCCCCCCTTCTGATCGCTTCGGGCAAGCGCCAAGGCTTGCGCAACGTCCGCCTGAATGTTGGGCGGTGATCCGTGCAGAAGATCGCGGCCTTCGGTGAGCGGGTGAGTGGCGGCAAGTTGAGAGATGCCGTCAAGGTCGATGATGAAAAAATAACCACGCCCCTGATCATACCGATAAGCACGCAAAGCCTCACGAACCGCTTTAACCACCATCTTTTTATCCATGGATGGGGCAAGGCTTTTATACACATTGTCGGCAATGGATAAAGCCACCGAAACATGTTGTTCAAGTTTCTCACTTGCACGGTCCTTATAGGCCCCGCGTTCTTCGCGCACATACTTGACCATGTCCGACACGACCGATTGCAAAAACGCCTGTTGTTCACCGATGTGCGTGGTGCGAAATATATCCAGTTCCCGCATCAAGCTGCGGTAATCTTGGTAGGTCCATATTGCCCCAATGGTCACGATGGTTAGCAAAGCCCACAAAGCCAGGCGCGTGGGCACGGTCGTAGCGATGTTTGCTTTTCTCGTCAAAACGCGCCCCCCCCCAAGAGACTGTTTGTGCATACATGGATGCGTCGCAATATTTATACCCACACCACACCGCAAATCTACACATTTAAGTTATAGAATACATATTAACGATTAAAAATAATGGCTGCGTCATGGCTCGCGCGGTTTAATCTTCACCCAAACTGGGCCAGAAGTCTTTTGGGTGGAGCCGAGCTCAACTGCTCAACAATAAGCCAAATGCTTAATTATTGGGCATGTGCAATCTGCGGCCGCCTAATGATGAATATCAGTAACTCCCCTTACTTTACTGATATAAATAGATTAAAATTCCACAGAGCCAGTTGGCACAAGGTGTGCTAAATAGGCATGACGTCAGACTATGATTTTTCTGTGCGTCGTGAGAAAGTGGCCAGAGTGAACCTCATCCAACGATAGGGCCAAGCGGAGAATATAAGCGCGATGAAAAAAATCGAAGCCATCATCAAGCCCTTTAAACTGGACGAAGTGAAGGACGCCCTTCACGAAGTGGGCCTGCAAGGCATCACCGTCATTGAAGCCAAGGGGTTTGGCCGTCAGAAAGGCCACACAGAGCTTTACCGCGGCGCCGAGTATGTTGTTGATTTCCTCCCCAAGGTCAAACTTGAGGTGGTTTTGGACGACAGCCTTGTCGAGCGCGCGGTTGAAGCCATCCAGCAAGCTGCGCACACCGGACGAATTGGCGATGGAAAAATTTTCATTCTGCCCGTAGAACAGGCAATCCGGGTGCGCACTGGCGAAACCGGCAGTGAAGCCATCTAAACGCAACCAATCGAATTCCGGTCCGACATGACCGGCTTTACCTTAAAACCACCATCCACTGAGGAATAAGATTATGTCTTTGGATTGCAAGACCGCTGATGACGTCATCAAGTATTTGAAAGACGAAAATGTTGATTTCGTCGATTTGCGTTTCACCGACCCCAAGGGTAAATGGCAGCACCTCACCATGTGCTCCGAGTTTGTCGATGCCGACGCGTTTGAAGACGGCATTATGTTCGACGGTTCGTCGATCGAAGGCTGGAAAGCCATCAACGATTCCGACATGTCGCTGATTCCCGATGCGACCACCGCCGTGATGGACCCGTTCTCCGCTCAACCGCAGCTGATCATGTTCTGCGACATTCGTGAGCCGTCCACCGGCCAAGGCTACAACCGTGATCCGCGTTCGGTTGCCAAGCGTGGCGAAGAATACCTGAAGTCCACCGGCATCGGCGACACCGCCTACTTCGGTCCGGAACTCGAATTCTTCGTCTTTGACGATGTCCGTTTCGAAGTGTCCATGAACCGCTGCTCGTACGAATTCGACAGCGACGAAGGTCCTTACGTCACCGGCAAAATCATGGAAGAAAGCAACCTCGGCCACCGTCCGGGCGTCAAGGGCGGCTACTTTCCTGTTCCCCCGGTTGACGCAGCACACGACCTGCGTGCCGAAATGGTCACCGTGATGAAGGAAATGGGCCTGTCCATGGACAAGCACCACCACGAAGTGGCACCGTCTCAGCATGAGCTCGGCATGACCTTTTCGACCCTGACCCGCGCCGCTGACGACATTCAGATCAACAAGTACTGCACCCACATGACCGCGCACACCTACGGTAAAACGGCAACATTCATGCCGAAGCCTGTGGCTGGCGACAACGGTTCTGGCATGCACACCCACATGTCGATCTGGAAAGACGGCAAGCCGACGTTTGCGGGCAACGGTTATGCCGACCTGTCCGAAGAAGCTCTGTTCTACATTGGCGGCATCATCAAGCATGCCAAAGCGCTGAATGCTTTCACCAACCCGTCGACCAACTCCTACAAGCGTCTGATCCCGGGTTTTGAAGCTCCGGTTCTGTTGGCCTATTCGGCTCGCAACCGTTCTGCGTCTTGCCGTATCCCATATGTCGCTTCGCCGAAGGGTAAGCGCGTCGAAGTCCGTTTCCCGGACCCGACCGCCAACCCGTATCTGGCATTCACCGCCATGATGATGGCCGGCCTCGATGGGATTCAGAACAAAATCCACCCTGGCGACGCCATGGACAAGAACCTCTACGACCTGCCGCCTGCTGAATTGGCCGAAGTTCCGACCGTTTGCGGCAGCCTGCGTGAAGCGCTCGAATCTCTCGATGCCGATCGTGAATTCCTCAAAAAGGGTGGCGTGATGGACGACGACATGATCGACGGCTATCTCGCACTCAAATGGGAAGATGTGTACAACTTCGAACACACCCCACACCCGGTTGAATTCCAGATGTACTACAGCTGCTAATCATACCGATTCCAGCTCAGTTCATCGAACCGAACGTTAGCCCTCGCCGCATGGCGGGGGCTTTTGTTTGCGTACCCCACGCAGACGTTCACGCTGGACTTTCATCTCATTAAGGTCCCCGTAAGGAAATATCCGTCATAATTTAGAAACAGTCAGAAAGACTGTCGGTCTATAGGAGACGGATATGAAGCATCACCTAGAATCTGGTGAAGAAACCGATACCGAAGTTGCCAGCCTTGCGGACACTTTGGTTCAGCGCTTGGGGATAGAAGATGCCCTGCGCGTCTGTCGTGAAAATTCATGGGATGGTGTAACCCAGGAAATTCAGCATCGACTGGATAAGGGCGTGAGCCACTAAGTCAGGTTTTCGTCCATACCAAAGTTATCTGGCAAGTCCAAGATAGCTGACAATGTATTCGGCCACAGCTTCGACCTCATTGAGGTCGATCAACGGCAACGTTACGCCCTTTGTGCGCGCATCGGCTATGTCATCGGTTGCCAAGGCCACCACACTGTCGTCGGTGAGGCACAGTAGATCTTTCCCCCGAGAAGGCCGGTGAACTTCAATTTTTGGATAATCGTGCGCCTTGAAACCTTCAATCAACAAGATATCCACCGGAGCCATCTTGGCGATCAAGCTTTCCATTTCCGATTCTGGCTCGTCACGTAATTCATGCAGCAAGGCCCACCGTTTTTGCGACGTCACCAGCACTTCGCGCGCTCCCGCTTCGCGGTGTCGAAAGCTGTCCTTGCTGGGTTGATCCATATCGAAATCATGATGGGTGTGTTTCATCGTCGAAACGGAAAGCCCGCGCCTGATCAAATTCGGGACCAGGCTGCTGAGCAACGTGGTCTTGCCGGTGCCGCTCCACCCAATGAATCCGATGATGTGTTTGGGGCCTTGATCCATATTCACGATTTGGGTCCGTCCATGGTGATAATAGTTTTTTTCAATCGATTACAGGATTTCAGCACTGCACCTTCCGCCACGATACGCAAAGAGAAATGATAATATACTCATCCACTTACAGCGACGCAATCGTGCTCATATCATCAAAATCATAGCTTATACCGCGCGCATCAACGATTGACCTAAGGGCGTTCCTTTATTAGCATCAAGGCATTGAAACAGGAGACGGCACCAATGGACCAGCACCCGGAATAATCATTCGATCATCCTTCAGTCGAATACAGGGAATGTTTCATGCCGTCCATTGATAAGCGGGCTGTCGTTCAGACAGCCCCAGATCCCCATACCCCCTATCCTCTTCCCAACGCCGAGCGCGTCGTATTTCTTAAGCCGCACATAACCAGACCCAACATATTGGTCGGGGATTTCACCTATTACGACTCCCCGTTACATCCAGAATGTTTCCAGGACGACAACGTCCTCTATCACTATGCATCACAGAGTGACCGGTTGATCATCGGCAAATACTGCGCCCTTGCCCACGGTGTCACGTTTATTATGAACGGTGCGCAACATCGTATGGATGGTGTCAGCACTTATCCCTTTCCCATTTTTGGCGGAGACTGGGGAAAGCATATGGACCAGCTTGTCGGGTTGCCGTCGCGCGGCGACACGGTTGTTGGCAATGACGTGTGGATGGGGATGGACGCTATGGTACTGCCGGGCGTAACCATTCACGATGGTGCTATTATCTCTGCTCGTGCTGTGGTTAGTGCCGACGTCCCACCTTATACGGTGGTCGCGGGCAACCCTGCGCGTGTGGTTCGCGATCGCTTCAGCCCAAATGATGTGCAACGCCTATTGACTGCCGCATGGTGGGACTGGCCTGTTGAATTCGTCAGCGCAAATATTAGCGTTCTCATGTCCGGGGATGTAAATGCAATTAGCAAAATCGCCGAGGAAAATAAACGCAGCATCTAGGTATCGACTTGCTTATCCCTATCAATGATGGCAAGCGTGAAGCCAGAATGTTTACCCAATACGAACTCCGCGCAACACGCTATACATGCAGAAATCATAGTCGCATCACGAGGACCGTGCTTGGTAATTTGCCCGTTGGTCCAATAGGGTTTTCACAATGGCGGTGTCAGTTTTCGCTAGAAAATCGAACATAGCTCTGTTCGCCGATATTTCTGTCTTGATCGTCGCGGTGTTTTGGGGCGGCAGTTACACCGCAGCCAAAATTGCACTGCAATACGACGACGTGCTGGTTTTTATGCTTTTGCGTTTTGCCTTGACCGCTGCATTGATGGCGCCGATCACCCTGCGTGGTTTACGTGCTGACCTGGGCAACAATCTTAAGATCGGCATTCCCTTGGGCACCATACTGTTTTCCATTTTTATCGCGGAAACCTATGGCATCAAGTACACAACTGCGTCCAATGCCGCGGTGTTGATCAGTCTGTGTGTGGTCTTTACTCCCCTCCTGGATTCCCTTATCACGCGCACACGGTTAGACTGGCGCATCGTTGCGGCCGCAATGGCCTGCGTGATGGGCACAGGGATTCTCATCAATGGTAGCGAAGTCGATTTCAATCTTGGCGATCAATTGATTTTAGTCGCGGCGGGCTTGCGCGCGTTGATGGTCACGGCGACCAAGAAGCTCACAACCGGACATGTTTTGTCATCCGGTGGTTTAACCACAGTGCAGCTTGGCACGGTGGCTGTACTCACGCTGTTCACCTTAATGGCGATGCCTGGACCTTTGGAGTTTCATATCTCAACGGACACTCCTTATGTCTTGGCCGTTCTTTATCTTGTGGTCATGTGCACCATGTTTGCGTTTTATGTGCAGACCAAAATGGTGCGCGCGACTTCTCCGACTCGGGTTTCCATGCTGATGGGCACCGAGCCGATATTCGGCGCGGTATTTGCCGTCATGTTGCTGGGAGAAACCCTGACTCCCTCCGCACTGATCGGCGGCGGGGTGATCGTCATCGCGACCTATGTCGGCATCCGCATAGAATCTCAAAAAGCGTCACTTACGTGCTGTGATCAGACTTTGGATGTCGCAATAGCACCAGGTGATGGCTCAGACGCCGAAACCGAAGCAGAAGCAGAAGCATCTTCATTTCGCAGCTAGGCTGAATAGCATAACACGCGCAAGAGAGGGCTTATGATGCCTTGCGCAGGACCAAAATTTCTTCGGCTTCCGTCAAGTCATCGGGGGTGTTGATGTTGAAGAACGGATCGACTTCCCCTGCTTCGAAATTGACCGTGGCAAGTTTGTAGCGTGACGTCCACGCATCGACCTTGCGGATTTCTTCTTCTTCAACGGCTTTGCGCAATTCAAACCGCAGATCCACCGGCCACAATCCAAACACCGGATGGGTGCGACCATTGGACGCTGCCGTGCCCATACGGGCATCTTCACGCGTGATAGCGCCCATCACACGGCTTACCCAATTGATCGGCACAAACGGCGCATCGGTGGCGAAGGTCGCAACCCAGCGTGCTTGGGGTACATGCTTGGCAACGAAATCAACCGCTGACAACACGCCACCCAGTGGTCCGACGAAGCCTTCGATGGTGTCTTTAAGTACCGGCATACCAAGGTTCGGGAAGCGATCGGTATCGCCATTTGCGTTGAGGATCAGCGATCCCACTTGGGGCATGGCGTTACGCGCTACTCGCTCCAACAGAGTTTTGCCATCCAAGACCTGAAGGCATTTATCACCGCCGCCAAAACGGCGCGACTGGCCACCAGCCAGCAAAACACCAGCAATATCGCGTGGTCCCGTTGGCACGATGATTTGGCTATTTTTCAGGATATTCGTTTCGATGCTCATTTGGGGAGGTCTACCTTTTTACATTCTTTCGTCTCGCGGTGACGTACCGCTTTGATATTCTGCCATTAATATATGACCAAACAGAGACTCGATCTCGTGCGTTTTATATGGGGATTCTTTGCTGCGGTCACAATAATAAAGCCGCAAATTTATGATGCACCTCATTGCACCTTGAAGTGGCCCGGTTCATACTCTAAGTGCTTATATTCAGGGATTTCAGAGGGAGGAACCTCCATGTTCAAAAAAATCGCAATCGGGCTCGGCGTCCTTATTGTTGCCGTCGCAGTGGGCGTCTACTACCTGTCGCAAAACGCAGGCAAAATCGTTGAGACCGTGATCGAAACGCAAGGCTCGCGCGCAACGCAAGTCGATGTTGCTCTGGATGCGGTGAACATTGACATGTTGGATCTCAAGGCTGGCCTGATGGGGCTGACCGTGGCCAACCCTGCGGGTTTCAAAACCGACCGCGCCATCAGTCTTGGTGAAGTCAGCGTGAAAATCGCAAAGAACTGGTCGGCCGATGTCATCGTCATCGACGAAGTTATGGTCAATGCCCCCGAAGTCACCTACGAAATTGGGGCAAGCGGTTCCAATATCGCGACGATCCAACAGAACGTCGAAAACTTCATGAAGGTCATGAGCGGCCCGGATAAAGCAGGCTCCGGCACTGAAAGCACTGGAAACGATGCGGCTGGCGGTCAAGAAGGGCCCAAGATCATCATCAACAATTTCTATTTTAAAAACGGTAAGGTCAATGTTTCGGCCAGTCTTATGCAAGGCAAAACCTTGACCACACCCCTGCCCGATATTCACCTCAAAGACATCGGCAAGGACGAAGGCGGCGCCAGCCCCGCCGAAGTCGTCCAGCAACTGATCGCCGCCATCACCGAAAAAGCCGGTGGCGCCGCTGGTTCGTTGGATTTGACGCAATTGGGTCTAGCCGATATCTCCGGCAAAGCCGCTGAGATCGGTGCTGCCGCCAAGGATGCCGCCAAGGATGCTGCCGAGGGTGCACTTAAGGGTGCCACAGAAAATATCGGCGGCGCTGGCGATGCCGTCGGTGAAAAACTTGGCGGTGCTGTGAAAAACCTGTTCGGCAACTGAGTTACCGCGTACACCTTATGAAACGGGAGGCCCCTGTTGGGCCTCCCGCCTTTGTTTTCACCTTACCCATTATGGGCCTGAATAAGCGACTTCTCCATGCTGTCTTACCAGCACGCCTACCACGCCGGGTGCCCGGCAGATGTCCATAAACACGCCGCCCTGGCGCGGCTTTTGCTGCGCCTGACCGCCCAGGATGAACCACTGACGCTGATCGAAACCCATGCCGGGCGAGGGCTTTATGATCTGAGATCCTTTGAAGCAAAAAAAACCGGCGAGGCGATCCAGGGCATTGTGCGACTGCTCAGTGACCGAAAATTACCCCCCAGCCACCCCCTTCTGAAGGTCATCAACAAGGTCCGCGAAACGTATGGACCATCGGCATATCCAGGCTCGCCCTTACTGGCCCATGCCCTTCTGCGTGCCGAAGATAGCATTCACCTGATGGAACTGCATCCCCAGGAACATGCCGCCTTGGAAGAGCTTTTGGGCGAAGAACCCAATGTTTCCATCCAATATCAAGATGGGTTCAGCGCCACGCTTGATCTCGTTCCGCCGACGCCTCGACGCGGCTTGATCCTGGTCGACCCCAGTTTCGAGATCAAAACGGAATACGCCCTCACTGCGCAGTTCATCTTGGATGTCCATGCCAAATGGCCTGAGGGCATGATCATGTTGTGGTACCCGCTGCTGAAGGCCGGCAATCATGAACCCATGGTGAAGGCCTTGGAAAATGCCCAACTCAAAGGCTTTCACCGTCGGGAAATCCATTTTGCCAAGCCCAAAGATGTGCGCGGTATGTTTGGCAGTGGCTTGATACTCGTTAATCTTCCCCCTGCCTTCACATCCGCGGTTGATGCTTTTGAGTGGCCATACCCATTCTGACGCATCCAGTCGTTTGCCTCTCTGAGCCGTTAATCACTAGAAATCATTTTGACGGCCTCTACTTATCTTTACATTCCTCGCTTGCCCCACCCTCGCCCCCCTTTTATGATGCGCGCCAGATGATTGAGGGCAATCTGCCCTGTTAATTTCCAAGCTGATTTAGGACACCCGGCTCCCATGCTCGAATTCATGCGCAAATCCGCCAATTCCATTTTCATTAAGGCGCTCCTGGGCCTCCTGATATTGAGCTTCGCCGCGTGGGGCATTGGCGACATTTTCAACGGCCGCGCATCAAGCACGGCAGTCGCCACGGTTGGCGAAAGTGAAATCAGTACCGCCGAGTTCCGCGGCGAATATGCCCGTGAACTACAACGTATGTCGCAAATCTTCGGTCAAGAAATTAGCCGCGAGCAAGGCCAGGCGATGGGCATTGGAAATTTGCTGGTCAGCCGTCTGGTGCAGAGCGCGCTCATCAACGAAAGCGCCAAAAACCTTGGCCTGTTGATCACGAACGATCAAATCCTCGATGAAATCAGGCGCACGCCTGATTTTTTCAACGACGCGGGACAGTTTGACCGCAACGTATTCATCAACATCTTGGGCCGCAGCGGTTTTTCCGAAGACAGCTATATCGCTCGTGTTCGCGAAAGCATGGCGCGCTTGCAGTTTCTTGGCCCCATCCGTGAAGGTGCCTTGGTACCGGCCGGGATGATCAAGGTGCTCTACACCCATGCCGCCGAAAAACGCACGGCGGAAATCATTCGTATTGAGCACGCCAAGTTGCAAAACGTAAAAGCACCAACTGGCGACGATCTGACCCAATACCACAAAGCCAACGCTGCTAAATTCATGGCGCCTGAATACCGCAAGTTCACCGCCATTGTGCTGCGCGGCGCGGCGCTGGCCGAAGGAATCGCGGTCTCAGAACAAGATATTCAAACCGCTTACGACGAACATGAAGCTGAATACCTGACCCCGGAAACGCGCAAGCTGCGTCAAATTCTGGTGTCAGATGAAGCCACCGCGAACAAAGCCAAGGTTCTGCTCGCTGGAGGAAAAAGCCTGAGTGACGTCGCAATTGAGGTTGGTGCAAAGCCCGAAATGATCGACATCGGCACGTTCACCACTGCCGATGCCTCTACCTTATCGCCCGATATCGCCACCGCTGTTTTTTCCCTAGCAAAGGGCGCGCACACAGACCCATTGCAAAGCCCGCTCGGCTGGCATGTGTTTGAGGTTGTGGACATCATGCCCAGCGTCGTCAAACCCCTGGCAGAGGTCCATGACGCTCTTGCTCAGCAAGTGAAAATGGACCGGGCACTTAAATCCTTGTTCGATATGTCCAACAAACTTGAAGACCTGTTGGGTGGCGGAATGACATTTGAAGAAGCCGCAGCTTCATTGGGTATTGAAGCCACGCGGGTCGCGGCAGTCGACAATCGCGGTCTCGGCCTTGACGGTAAACCCGTCAACACGCCCTATATCAGTGACCTGATCAAAGCTGCCTTTCCTCTTGAGGAAGGCCAAGACAGTCAGATGACTGAAGCGGCCGATGGCAATGCCTTCTTTGTGGCCCGTGTTGACGCCATAACCGCCCCGGCGCTGCGCCCACTGGACACCGTTACTAAGGAAGTTATGCTGGCGTGGACAGCCAAAACGCGTGCGGAAATGGCCGCAGAATTGGCCAAGACCGCACAGCAGCGCTTGCAAGGTGGTGAGGCCGCAGCGGACGTCGCCAAGTCAATCGGCTTTGGTGCGACCGTTACCAAACCGTTCACCCGTGATGGTCAAGGGTTGGAACAAAATGCCCTGCCCGCCAACCTGATTGAAAGCGTGTTTGCATTGAAAACCGGCGAGGCGACTTCGGCTGAAGGCACAGGTGCGCACACCGTCGCACGTCTGAGCACCATTACCCCCGCCACGCCAGACCCAGCCAGCCCCACGTACCGTGCGGTGGCGGAACAAGCGCTGACGGATATGCAAAGCGACCTGCTGACAGAACTCAGTGTCGCACTGGAAGGCACCTACGACGTCACGATCAATCAAAAAGCAATCAACGACGCGTATTGATCTGGCATTTGGACCTTTAACCATGGACCTGAACCCCGGCACATCGGACTTTGAAAAGACCTACACCGATGGCCGCGCTCAGGTGGTGTGGACGACATTGGTTGGTGATCTGGACACGCCAGTTTCCGCTTACATGAAAGTGGTGGGTGCCGATAACCTCGGTTTTTTGATGGAATCCGTCGAAGGTGGCGCCAACCGTGGGCGATACTCCTTCGTCGGTTGCCGTCCCGATTTGGTGTGGCGCGCCACCAGCAATACGGCTGAGATCAACCGCATTGCGCTCACCGACCCAGATGCCTTTCAGCTCTGTCCGGTGGCTGCGTCCGAAGGCACTTTGAAATCGTTACGCACGCTGCTGGCGGAAAGCCAGATCACCATGCCCGAACAACTGCCGCCCATGGCTGCAGGTCTGATCGGTTATTTGTCTTATGACAGTGTGCGGCTGGTGGAAAAGATTCCAGATAACAATCCCGACGTTCTCAACGTGCCTGACGGGGTGTTTTTGCGCCCGACCGTGATTGCCATCTTCGATAATGCCTCCGACATCGTGTTTGTGGTCACACCTGTTTACCCGCGTGCCGATGTCCGCGCCGACCAAGCATTCGAAGAGGCTCAGGCGCGACTGGCGCGTACAATCAACGATTTTGAAAGCGCCCTGCCGCCACAATCCATGCAGGATCAGGCCCTTGATTTGCCGGAACCGGTCTCGAACATGGCGAAGTCGGCGTTCGCCACCATGGTCGAAAAGGCCAAGGACTACATCCTTGCCGGGGATATTTTTCAGGTGGTGCTGAGCCAGCGGTTCAAGCTACCGTTCAGCCTGCCGCCGTTCGCTTTTTATCGCTCGCTACGCCGCATCAATCCGTCGCCCTTTTTGTTTTATCTTAACTTCGGCGGTTTTCAGGTTGCTGGATCCAGCCCCGAAATTCTGGTGCGTTTGCGCGATGGCACCGTCACCATTCGCCCCATCGCCGGAACGCGCCCCCGCGGCGCAAGCCCTGCCGAAGACAGAGCATTGGAAGAAGACCTTTTGGCCGACCCCAAAGAACGCGCCGAGCACCTGATGCTGTTGGACTTGGGACGCAACGATGTCGGTCGCGTCGCCAAGGTCGGTACCGTCAACGTCACCGACAGTTACCTTATTGAACGCTACAGCCATGTCATGCACATCGTGTCCAACGTCGAAGGCAAACTCGCCGACGGCAAAGATGCCATTGACGCGCTGTACGCCGGTTTCCCAGCGGGCACCACGTCCGGCGCACCGAAAGTCCGCGCCATGGAAATCATTGACGAGCTAGAACCGGAAAAGCGCGGCATTTATGCCGGTTGTATCGGTTACTTTGGTGCAGACGGCGAAATGGACACCTGTATCGCGTTGCGCACCGCGGTGATCAAGGATGGATGGCTCTACGCTCAGGCGGGGGGCGGCGTGGTCGCCGATTCCACGGCCGAGGGTGAATACCAAGAAAGCCGTAACAAGGCCAAAGCCCTGATCCGCGCGGCGGAAGAAGCGGTGCGCTACGCGCGGCGCAATAATTAGGGCTTAAAAAGCCACCGTCGCAAAGGCACGAAGACGTTTTTCTTTCGGCCAAGACATGGTTGGCAAAGGCTTTAATCCTGGCGCTTTGATGGATGTACCTTCGCCCTTATCATCCAAGATAACAGAGCCCCCTAGGGTTCGAACTTCAACAGCGCCGTCCATCAACAAAACCTCCATTGGGTTGTCCAATGGTCCGCCCCAAAACGTGGTGCCACGAATGCCGATGGTCGCAAGCTGTGTGGTTACCTTCATGTCGCGGTCAGATTGCTTGCCCATCTCACCTGTAACGAAAAGAAACACCCCCTGAACGACGCTAACGGCCATGTTGTTCCCCTGGCCTCCCGGAGCGTAGACATAGCTGTCTAAGACAATGCTGGCCTTTTCGCCCAAGGTAAGCGTGGTTCCGTCGACAAACGTGACTTCCAAACGTGCGGCAGCACCCGTCGTCAGCCTGTCGTCTTGGTGTAGTGACATCTTTAGCGTGACGGGGAGAACGTCGCCATCTCGTGTCACCGTTGCGCCATTCTTCACACGCGTGACCTCTGCAATGACTTGATCTGCTTGCGCATGAGCGGGCATCGCAGAGAACATCATAAGTGCAACCAGAAAAAATCGTACCTTGCGCCACATCTGAGTGAGTCTATGCATGGGAAAAACTTTCCTTCTAATGTGCAAGCCTAGTCTGAACAGATTATTTCCTGATCAAAGAGGGATGTACATACAGAAATAGGGCAAAAATATGATGAACGCGATGGACTCTACGCCTGTTTCGGTAATTTTTTTACATAAGATCGTAGATACGCTTTCCCGACCAGATACAACGACACGCCGTTCAGCATGTGCCAAAGGAAATGCGTACCGAACGATACAGTAGCGCACGACATTTGATCGATGGTGCGAAACGTCAGCGATATTGCGAACACCGCCGCCGCGATCAGCATATGCTCAGCGTTGGGGTTTTTCTGTACCACCAACGCAATGCCGATTGCGGTTAGGCCTAGAAAGGGCGGAATATACCCCGCACTGCCATTGAGCGCCTCGATGGGCACCGCCATGTTGACCAGACCTGACATCCCCAAAAAGGCGACCACGCCCCCAAGACACAGTATCCAGCTCAAACCAAAAAATCGTCTGAGGGCAAAAAACAAGAACGCGTGGATGAAGATGGCGATGGGGATCACGTCGGCTAACATCGCCCACTTGGTGGCGACGGTGTGAAACAGGCCGCTGCCGATACCGATCATGTCCACCATGGTCATCAAAAATGCACCGCTTTTATCGAAACCAGCGCCCTTTTGACCGTAGTGACGCCAACACAACCACGCCGCCAACAAGAACGCTAGGTTGGTCACGGCATTGAGCGGCTCACTCAGCAGCTCAGGCCCTGTACGCTCGCAATAAATGTCGATATTGGCGGTAAAATCCATGAACGAAATCCTGCAAAAAAAAAGCCGGGACCGCAGCTGCAAACCTGCAACGGCCCCGACTTTTACAACGATTACGTAACAGTCCTTTGACAGCGCTACAGTGCGCTCAAAACAGCAGACAGGGACAGCCCCCGATCATATGCAATCTTGGCCTCAATCAAGCGGCACTCTGCAATCACCCTGGCGTATTTGGCTTCCGCCAACGTCATGGCACGCATAAAATCGCCGATGGGAACATCACGCGAATCGTCATAGCGCTGTTGAGCTTCAAGCAGGGCTAGGCGATCATGAGCCCACACATCTTGCGCCGCTTTCAGGGCATTCCACGCGGCCTTTTGCTCGACCACCAATGCGGCTAGCGTGCCTGCCGGTGCATGCGGCATGGCCATCGGCGCATCCGGCGCCATCACCAAGGACTCTGCAAAATCAATTCCGGTGAGGGAACTGAGTTCTTTGCGTAAGTTTTGGTTCACCTGAATTTTTGCCTCACGCTCCACCGCAACGGCTTTTGCCTGCTGCTCCAGTTTAGTAATTTCGTTTTTGGGTTTTTGGCCTTCCTTAGCCCGCATGATGGCGAACATCGCCCCGGTACGGCGTTCGTTCATATTCTGCACAAGCAATTCGGAAACGTGTAGATCGTAATACAGTGCTAAGGCCTTCAAAACCTTTTCGGCTGGCACGTCCCCCATCTGCTGAACCAAGGCGACATCGGATTGCGGCATCTCAGCATGGGCATACTGTGGCGCAGCAAGGGGCATTGCGAAAAAAACCGCAAAGGACATTGCAAAGATGCCTGCAAGACTGCGCACTGACATATAAATACTCATCGCTACCTCCCTCAACGACCGCTACGCACAAAAGCCAAGAACGAGGTTCCGTCCTTATACGCTTCGCTGGTCACATACCGACCAGCCGTCATGAAAATTCCAGGCTCTTGATAGCCTGTCAGACGCAAAACGTCCTGGCCATCCTTGCCATAAAAAACAAACAACGGCGTCGCACGAGCGCGCATCTCGAGCGCGTATTCTTTTTCCGTCATGGTTTCGCCCTTATGGGAAACCACATCCAGGGAGCCCTTGATATTGATTTCGAACATGACGAAGTGCGCGTCATATTGGGCCGCGACCTTTGGGTGCGGAAACACACGTTTGCGCATTTTGTCACAATAGGGACAACCATTTTGGCCAAACATAACCACAAGGTTCTTGCCATTGTCCGCGGCATCGGCAGCTTCTGCCGGGATATCGTAATCAAGCGGCTCAATCAGAAATTCAGCGGCGTAAGTGTGCAGGGGGGCGAAAGCCGCAAACGCCATTAATACCGCAACAAGGCCCGTTCGGCGGATGTTTTGTAACATGCTTCGTCCTCTCGTTTTTTTTACACAGCTTAAGACTTAAATCGCCCCAGCGGATAAATATGCTAATCCCAAAGCCAGCATACTACACAACGGTGAGTAATACCTGGTATCATAATGGGCGAAAAGAGTGCCTTTTACTGTTTTGAAAAACCCCACCAATTTAAAATCACCAACAGCCCGCGCACAAAACAGACTACACAGCCCCCACCCTGCATAACCGTAATACGGGTCAAATGGGGCACCTTCAGGCGCACCAAAACCAAGTATTAGTGTGAACAGCGCGCAACCAAGCAGCCCCAAAGCGACCACAACAGTCACGAGCGGCCCTGGCGTGAACGCCGGTTTTCCATTGATATGCGGCACGACGTGTTCGAATCCGACGGCTCCGCCGACAGCCCAATAAACGTGAACGGCACTCAAGATCAAAAATATAATGATAAGGGCGCTGGTTACGACGCTCGTCAACAAATCAGCTTCCACAATCCTCACCTTAAACAAAATGACCCTTTAGGCCGAACCTGCAAACTCAAAGCCCGCGTCTTCAACGGCCTGTTTAACGGTGGCCTGATCCGTACCGTCTACGGATACGGTCTTGTCATCAAGCTTAACTTCGACAGTCGCCGATGGGGCCGCACTCAAAATAGCGTTGGTGACCGATTTGGCACATCCGCCGCAGGTCATGCCAATTACTTTATAGTTATCACTCATAATTTTTGCCTCATGCAGATATTGGAGAACCATAAATCTAAGCCTTCCAGCTCTGGGAAGGTCAAGGCGTATACATTGCCTTATCCCGAGGATTGGGCCATTTGGCGTTTAAGGCGATCTTTCATCAACACCGAAATCGGCACAATCGCAAGGCCGCGTTCCTGCGCCTGGGGAATCCAGGTTTTGAGCACTTCTATAGTGGCGTCGCGGGGATGACCGATGGCGATTGCATGGCCGTATTTGCGCGCCAGCCTCTCGACCTCTTGAAGTTGCTTGAGCACCTTGGCCGGGACATTGTCATTGTCGAGGAAAACATTGCGTTCCAGCTCAGGCATGCCCAGCTTGCGGGCGATCTTGGGGCCGACGGTATGGCTTGAGGTGCGACTGTCCAAAAACAGCAGACCGCGCTTGTTGATTTCTTCCAAGACGATACACATGCCGCGCTCATCTTCGGTGAAGCGACTGCCCATGTGATTGTTGACGCCGACGAAGCCCTCAAAGCGGTCCAGACCCCAATTGGTCAAGGAGCGAATTTCAGCACTGGGCATCGCCGTCAGCAACGCATTGGGCCCCGCATCGATGGTGGCGCTCGATGGTTCCATGGACATGTGCAGCATCAGTTCGTGGCCCCGGCTGTGCGCGGCCTTGGTTTGCTTGGGCAGGTCTTCGGCGTAGCTCATGAACGACAGCGTCAGGGGCGCTGGAACATCTTGCCACATGTGCTTGGAACGTTTGCGATCCACGCCCATATCATCGATCACGATGGAAATCATCGGTGCACCCACCGGTGGCGTAAATGCCACCGCATTTTTCATCCACAGCGGCTGTGGTCCCTTAGGCGATCCATCGACCGAAGGAGACGGCAAGCTCGCGACGTCGTTTGGTGCCTTTGTCATGATAGATGGGACGGACGGGGCGTAGACCTCTTCCAATGCCTTTTCTTCGTAGGCCAAGGTGTTGTGCGGCATATCCCCATTTGGCTCAGGCAAGATGACGCCGCGTAGGTTGTGGGTTTGCTGAATAACGACATGCGGCGGTGATGAAGAATTCGCTACCTGTTCGGTCACACCAAAGATGGATTTGGCGCCCCAATACCCTGCTCCCACCGCACTTCCCAAAACAACGACAAAAGCAACAGTCGGCACCACCGGCAGAGCAAGGTTCATCTTTGGCACGCGAAAGGTCTTAGACAGCCCCTTTCGCAGCGGAACGCGCAACCATGCTAGCCGCATCAAAGCCTTACGGGCCTTATGCTTGGCTGCTGTGCGCAAGGCATGGGCCTGAGCACGGGCCTGAGCATGGGGGGATTTCATCTTGTGGTGGGTTTTGGCAGCGCTTTTGTGCCCGCCCTTGGCCTGTGACTTGGCCGGGCGCGATTTTGCTGAAGATGAGGCAGGTTTACGGGCCACGAAATATTTCCAACAGTGACAGAATCAGAGGGCTAGACTCCTACGCCCTGCGCCCCCAGTCAACGCCAGCCATCACAGATTATCGTGGATTATTTATGGCACGCCCCATCATCGCCACCCAGCCCCGCCAAGCCTTCCAGGATTGGGCAATCTGGGCGGTCATCACCATGGCAACACTGGGTCAGGGTTTTGAGCGTATCGCGGATGCTTTCCAGTTCCTGTATACGGACCTCCACATCTGCGATGTGCTTGAGCGCCACGGCCTTCACATCAGCACTTGCGCGTTTTTTGTTTCCCCATAAATCCAACAGGCTGGCCACATCATCTACGGAAAACCCTAGACTACGTGACCGTTTGATAAAGCGCAGCGTTTCCACTTCATTATCAGAGTAATCGCGATAACCATTGTCGCAACGTACTGCCTTGGGGATCAAACTGACGGACTCATAATAGCGGATGGTTTTTGCCGATACGCCGGAGTGCTTCGCCGCTTGGCCGATATTCATGGTCTGTCTCCCGATGTCCAGCGTTTAAGCAACAATGAATTCGTGACAACCGAAACGCTGCTCATAGCCATTGCCGCGCCAGCAATGGCCGGACTTAGAATTCCACCCGCAGCCAGCGGCAACGCAATTAGATTATATATGAACGCCCAAAACAAATTCTGGCGAATTTTCATCACCGTCGCCCGAGACACATCCAAGGCCCCAGCAACCAACTCCGGCGCACCGCGCATCAAGGTGATCCCAGCTGTGTTCATCGCGACGTCGGTGCCCGAGCCCATGGCAATGCCCACATCTGCCTGCGCCAGTGCAGGGGCATCGTTGACCCCATCACCGACCATGGCGACGGTGCGCCCTTCGGCTTGCAGGCGCTCGACCTCGCCCGCTTTTCCCTCAGGGAGGACTTCGGCAATGACGTCGCTAAGACCAAGACGTGCGGCCATGGCCTGAGCGGTCCTGCGGTTGTCACCGGTCAACATCACAGTACGGATGTTCATTCCCTGCAAGTGCGCAACGGCCGCCTGTGCACTGTCTTTAGCCACGTCACCGACGGCAATAAAGCCGAGCAATCCCCGATTGCGTTCGGCCACCCACACCACTGTGTTACCCCCGTCTTCAAACGGCTGCGCAACGTTTTCGTGGGCGGTCGTGTCAAAAGCATTTTCCGTCATCAAGGTGCGGTTGCCGATCATAATCGCACGCCCATCGAGTGTCCCCTCGACTCCTTTACCGGGGTAGGACTTGAAATCCTCAACGGGGATGAGTGGCTCGTGGACGGCTTTCAGAACGGCCCGGGCGATTGGATGCTCACTGCCGTATTGTACGCCTGCCGCCAAGGCCATTAGGGATAAGTCATCCCCGATCAGCGGATGAACCATAACCACCTGCAACTCACCCTTGGTCAGGGTTCCGGTTTTGTCGAACACCACGGTGTCGATCTGTTTGGCACGTTCCAACGCTTCGGCGTCCTTGATCAGGATGCCATGCTTTGCCGCAACCCCGGTGCCAACCATGATCGCGGTAGGCGTCGCCAGCCCCAACGCGCAGGGGCACGCGATCACCAATACCGTCACAGCGTTGATCAAACCGACTTCCCAGCCGAACCCCGCCACGGTCCACCCAATCCAGGTTAGGGCCGCGATCGCCACCACGATGGGTACAAAAACAGCTGCGATCCGGTCTACTAGTTTCTGTACAGGGGCCTTGGAAGATTGAGCATTTTGAATCAGTTGGATGATCCCAGACAGCGTAGACTCTTTACCCACGCGGGTGGCTATAACCTGAACCATGCCCTCGCCGTTAATCGCCCCGCCGGTCACCCAATCGCCCACATCTTTGCTGACGGGCAGGCTTTCACCGGTGAGCAGGCTTTCGTCCATGGATGAATGTCCGCTCTGAACTTCGCCATCCACAGGCACCCGCTCGCCGGGGCGGATCACCACCACGTCACCCTTTTTGACGCTGCTCGCGGGAAGTTCAACTTCGCGACCATCCGCAGCCAACACCCGCGCCGTTTCGGGACGTAACTTCATCAAGGCGCGAATGGCCCCGGTGGTGCCGCGCTTGGCCCGGCTTTCCAAAAACCGCCCAAACAAAATCAAGGTGATCACCGTGACCGAGCCTTCGAAATAAAGATGCCCATCTGGCGTCGGGCTCAGCACCCTCCAGGCACTCAACGCCCACGCCGCCAACGTACCCATGACCACCAGAAGGTCCATGTTTCCGCTGCCCGCTTTTAGCGCTTTCCACGCCGGACTATAGAACCGCACCCCTGCCCCAAATTGCACAGCACTGGCGAGGATCAATTGAGCATAGCCAGGCAGCATCCAATCCAGCCCCAACACATTCCACGCCATTTGCGCCCAAAGCGGTGTGGTCAGGGCCACGGAAAAGGCTAGATTGAGCATGTCTCGGCGCAACCGCGCCGCCACTTTGGCGTCGTCGGCGGCCCCAAAGGCCACGACGTCTTCGATCACACGCGCTGAGAACCCGGTTTTCTCTACCGCGCGAATAAGTTCGGCAGCGCTGGCTGCATCGACTTTGACCTGGGCCGTTTCGTTTGCCAAATTGACGCTCACCGCGCTGACGCCACTGACTTTGGAGATGCCCTTTTCAACCCGCGCCACGCACGATGCGCAGGTCATGCCTTCGATGCTCAATTCGATGGTGCGCACAGGAACGGTGAAACCGGTTTTTTCGATGGTGTGTTTAACCTCATCGGCGCTCACTTTGGAGGGATCAAAATGGATGTCAGCGGTTTCCGCCGCCAGATTGACTGCGGCATGATCGACCCCATCCAATTTTGCCAGCTGACGCTCAATCCGTGCGGAACACGACGCACAGGTCATGCCTTCCACCGGCAATGTGATATGCGCCGCTTTAGGCCCTAAATTATGTAATGCATCGGCCATGCGCCTAACCTTCCATTTTAGTTTAAGGTTGAGTGTAAACCTTCCTAACACTAGAAGGTCAAGGGGCCGTGTTTTCCTTGACGTTAGGGGGATTGCACAGGCATTCTGCGGTCACTGAATTTTCTGACGGCGCGGATCAACACGCACGCCATAAGGCCTTGAAATGTTTCTGCTTATCGACAATTACGACAGCTTCACTTACAACCTGTTGCATTACCTGGGCGAACTGGGGGCCGAGGTCGAGGTGCAGCGCAACGACGCCATCACCGCCGAACAGGCGATAAATGGTGGCTACGAAGGCATTGTTTTGTCGCCTGGCCCCTGCGATCCGGATCAAGCAGGCATCTGCCTGGAGGTGGTCGCGAAGGCCCCCGATGATCTACCGATCTTCGGCGTGTGCCTGGGCCATCAAACCATCGGCCAGCATTTCGGTGGTCAGGTGACGCGCTCGCCCCTGCCGATGCATGGCAAGGTCTCGGAAATCACCCACACAGACCAGGGCATCTTTCTAGGGCTGCCCTCGCCGCTGAAATGCACGCGTTATCATTCCTTGATGATCAACCGCGAAGAGTTCCCGGACTGTCTGGACATCACGGCCGAAAGTGCAGACGGCGTCATTCAGGGGCTGCAGCACAAAACTCGGCCTATTTTCGGCGTGCAGTTTCATCCCGAAAGCATCGCGTCCGAACATGGACACGATATTCTCAAGAATTTCATCGATATATCGAAAAACAGGAAAGCCGCCGCATGACTGAGATTCCGACCGCTCTCAAGCCGATCCTTACGCAGGTCGCCGACGGCAACGCCCTTAGCGCGACTGAGGCTGAAAACGCGTTCGATATCATCATGTCTGGCGACGCCACAACAGCTCAGATCGCGGGCTTTTTGATGGCGTTGCGTGTGCGCGGGGAAACGGTGGATGAAATCACCGGCGCGGTAAAAATCATGCGCGCCAAGATGCTGACGGTCCATGCCCCTCATGACGCCATCGACATCGTCGGTACGGGCGGCGATGCGTCTGGAACTTACAACATTTCCACCGGTGCCGCTTTGTTGACGGCAGCGTGTGGGGTGCCCGTTGCCAAGCACGGCAACCGCGCACTCTCAAGCAAATCCGGCACGGCGGATGTGCTCAGCGCGCTGGGCGTCGATCTTCAATGCGATATGGATCTGGTCAAACGCTCCATCTGGGAAGCGGGAATCGGGTTCTTGCTGGCCCCGCGTCATCACGCGGCGATGAAATACGTCATGCCAGCGCGCACCGAAATGGGCGTGCGCACAATCTTCAATTTGCTCGGCCCGATGTCCAACCCTGCAGGCGTCAAGCGCCAGTTGACCGGGGCGTACAGTCGCGACTGGATCAAGCCGATGGCACAGACACTGGGTAATCTGGGCACGGAAATGGCCTGGGTGGTGCACGGCAGCGACGGCCTGGATGAAATCACCACCACGGGACCGACCTATGTGGCGCAAATCAAAAACGGTGAATTGACCGAATTTGAAATCGGCCCCGCAGATGCCGGCCTTGGACAAGCAAAGCCTGAAGACCTGAAAGGCGGCAGCCCGGAAGAAAATGCTGCTGCCATGCGCGCTATGTTGCAGGGGGAAACCGGGGCGTTTCGCGATTGCGTGGTGTTCAACACCGCTGCCGCCCTATTGATTGCGGGCAAAGCGACTAACCTAAAAGACGGTGCGGCCCAGGCCGCAGCGACGCTGGACGCAGGTAAGGCCATCGATACGCTGGAAAACCTCATCAACATCACCAACGGTGACGATGTCGCCACTATGACGGACGAGGTGGGTGGCTAATGGCTGACATTTTGAACAAAATCAACGCCTACAAGCGTGATCACATCAAGAAGATGAAGAACGTGCGCTCTTTGAGCGACGTTGAGAACATGGCCTATATGGCGTCCTCGCCGCGCGGGTTCATCGACGCACTCAAAAGCAAGGTGTCCGCTGGGGAATACGGCCTGATTGCCGAAATCAAAAAGGCCTCGCCGTCCAAGGGACTGATCCGCGAAGACTTCAAACCGCGCCAACTGGCCAAGGCCTATCAGGCCGCAGGCGCCGCGTGCCTGTCCGTTTTGACGGATGTGCAGTTCTTCAAAGGCGCTGACGAATATCTGATAGAGACCCGCGGGGCGGTCAAACTGCCCGTTTTGCGCAAGGATTTCATGCTCGACCCCTATCAGGTTATCGAATCACGAGCCTTTGGCGCAGATTGCATTTTGCTGATCATGGCGTCGCTCAGTGACGATCAAGCGACGGAGCTGGAATCTATTGCGATCGAATTTGGCATGGATGTGCTGGTCGAAGTGCACGACGCCGAAGAACTGGAACGCGCCCTCAAGCTCAAGACCGAACTGCTCGGTATCAACAACCGCAACCTCAAGACCATGATCACGGACCTCCAAACCACGGAGGACCTGGCCGCGATGATACCAAAAGACCGCATTATGGTGTCCGAAAGCGGGCTGAACACGCCCGAAGACCTGACCCGCATGTCCAAGGTGGGGGCAAATTGCTTCCTCATCGGGGAAAGCCTGATGCGCGAACAAGATGTCGAGGCCGCGACCCGCGCCTTACTGACCAAGGAATCTACTCATGACCAATAATGCCTCGGAATTCACCCATATGGATGCAGAAGGCAATGCCCGTATGGTGGATGTCGGCGAAAAGACAGTGACGGAACGCTCCGCCACAGCCAAGGGCACTGTGCTGATGGCCCCCGAAACACTGGTCAAAATTCAAGATCGCGGCTTCAAAAAAGGTGACGTACTGTCCGTCGCCCAATTGGCTGGTATTATGGGGGCAAAGCGTACCCCCGATCTGATCCCACTGTGCCATCCTCTGATGCTGACATCTGTGAAGGTGCATCTGACCTGCGACCCGGCCCGCAACGCCGTGGACATCGAGGCCACCTGCAAGCTAAGTGGCAAAACAGGGGTGGAAATGGAAGCCCTGACCGCCGTTAGCGTCGCCGCGCTGACCGTCTACGACATGTGTAAAGCCGTCGATAAAACCATGCACATCACCGACGTTCGTCTTGTGCACAAAGCGGGCGGAAAATCTGGCGAATTTACAGCCGACTGACCAAAGGGCTAAAATCATGATTTCCGTTGCTGAGGCACTGTCCCAAATCATCGCAAATGTCGAACAAACGTGCGCCGAGCAGGTGGCGCTGCCAGATGCCTTGGGCCGCGTGCTGAGCGAAGACATCGTCGCGCGCCTGACCCAGCCATGGGCGGACGTTTCAGCCATGGATGGCTATGGCGTACGCCAAGCTGACGTGACGTCGGTTCCTGCAAACCTCACGGTTATCGGCGAAAGCGCCGCCGGGGGTAGCTTTGCCGGCGTTGTCGGCGTGGGTGAAGCCGTGCGTATTTTCACCGGCGCCCCACTGCCCCAAGGGGCTGATACCATCATTATCCAAGAAGTCACCGAACGCGATGGCGATGCCGTCAAAGTTTTGGAGACATCAGCCAAGGGCCGCTTTGTTCGCCCGGCTGGGCTGGATTTCAAATCCGGAGAAGTGCTGATAAAGGCCAGGCGCGTGATGAGCGCTCGCGATATTGGCCTTGCCGCCGCCGCGAACGTGCCTTGGGTGATGGTCCGGCGCAAACCCCGTGTCGCCATCATCGCCACCGGAAACGAGGTGGTGATGCCCGGTGACGCCCTCGGCGACAACCAGATAATCAGTTCAAATTCAATAATGTTGTCAGCTTTTCTTAAAGTATTGGGTGCGGAGCCTTTGGACCTCGGCATCGCCAGCGACGACACCGCGTCCCTCACCCGCCTGATTAAATCGGCTGAACAAGCCGACATGCTGGTGACCATCGGCGGTGCCAGCGTCGGCGATTACGATTTGGTCAATCAGGTGCTGGGCCAGGAAGGCGTTGACCTCGGCTTTTACAAAGTTGCCATGCGCCCTGGTAAACCGCTGATTTTCGGGCGCTTGGGCACCACACCTGTGCTGGGCTTGCCGGGTAACCCGGTATCGGTCGGCGTTACCAGCGCGATTTTCCTAGCCCCCGCCGTGCGCGCCATGCTCGGTCTGGGGACCGAGACCAACGCCAAGGAAACCGCTCAATTGGGCGCGGATCTGGACGAAAATGACGTTCGTCAGGATTATCTGCGCGCCACCCTCAGTACGGGACCAAACGGGCATCACATCGCCACGCCCTTTTCCCGTCAAGACAGCGCCATGATGGCGCGCTTTGCCGAGGCCGATTGCCTTATCATCCGCGCTCCGCACGCCCCTGCCGCCAAAACGGGTGAAACGGTTGAGATTATCACGCTCAACACCGGAGGTGTTTCACTGTAATGGACATTCGTGAAGAACGTCCCGAAGACTTCGCCGCCATTCGCGACGTCAACGACGCCGCATTCGGCGGTACGGATGAAGCAGAGTTGATCGATAGATTACGCGATGAGGGCGTGGTGGTTGCCTCTCTGGTTGCTGAAGAATACGGCGAAATCGTTGCTCACATCCTCTTTTCAGAGCTTGAAGTGGCCTCTAATGACCACAAACGCACCATTCGCGCAGCAGCCCTCGCACCGATGGCTGTCGCCCCGACCCATCAACGCCTTGGCATCGGCTCTGAATTGGTGCGCCAAGGTCTTGAAAGGTGTCGTGAAAATGGGGTTGAGGCCGTTATTGTTTTGGGCCACGAAAACTATTACCCCCGCTTTGGCTTTAGCGCAGAAATAGCCGAATCTCTAAAAAGCCCATTTTCAGGCCCATTTTATATGGCTTTAGCCCTAAAATACGGCATTTTTGATGGTTTCGTTGGAAACGTCATATACCCGAATGCATTTGGCTTAGATACGCAACAATAGGCTTTATATGTTGGCCTTAAAATCAAGCACTCACCTGAACGCAGGTTGGCAAAGCAGGTCTTAAGCTCTCCAGGCCAATGTGGACTTGCAAATCCCCCCTTGACCGCTAGCGGGAACCAAAGTAGAACATAGATGCATGTTGTTGCTTTGTTCTCACGCTTGTGTTGTGGGTCACACATTTCAATGACAAGCACGATAACAGGCACGATACAAAGCCCATGCACGGCAACTCCAGACGGATGCAAATGACGCCATGTTGACCAAAAAACAGTATGAACTCCTGATTTTGATCGAAAGCCGCATTCGCGAAGCGGGCGTTCCCCCATCTTTTGATGAAATGAAAATCGCCTTGGGCCTGAAATCCAAGTCCGGCATCCATCGTTTGATCAGTGGGTTGGAAGAACGCGGGTTCATCCGCCGCCTGCCCCACCGCGCCCGGGCACTGGAAATTCTCAAAATGCCGGAAAACTTTGGACGCGGCCCAAATGCCCATGCCGGGCATGACAGTGCCCCCCATATGGCGAACGTGGTCAAAGGTGAGTTTGGTGCGAAGCCCACGCCAGCACACACTTCGACAAACAAAGGCGTTGAACTTCCCTATTTGGGCCGCATCGCTGCCGGCACCCCGATCGAAGCCCTGTCGGACCCGTCTGCTTTTATCGAAGTCCCCCCCAGCATGCTGGGCGGTGGTGACCACTTCTGTCTTGAGGTTGATGGTGATTCCATGATCGAGGCCGGTATTTTCGACGGCGACACGGTCATCATTCAAAAAACCAATCATACTGAAAACGGCGCTGTCGTTGTGGCCTTGGTCGACAATGAAGAAGCGACCCTTAAGTACATCCACAAAAAGGGGGACACGGTTGCCCTGGAGCCCGCGAACGTGGCCTATGAGACCCGCATTTTCGGCCCAGACCGGGTGCAAATCCAAGGCCGATTGGTCGGTCTGATCCGTAAATATTAGGCTCAGCGCTTTTGTTTTTCTGACCGCTGCGCTTTTATCACCCAGGGGCGGTCGCCACGACGCCCATTCACCGTCTCAACGCGCATTTCCCCATCATTTTTGGATAGCCATATGGCGTGCGTGCCCAATCGCTCCAGCCTTTTGGTTGTGATGAGGTACTTTACAGCACCACAGCCATTTTTCGGGGCATCCGTGGCCGGTGCGTCGGCAATCAATATGTCGGCGATCCAACAGTCTTCGGCAAGGGCCTCGGGACTTCGGGTGAACGCTACATTACGCCCTTGGGCGCGATAGAAACATCCCAACCCGTCACACCGCAATTGCCCGCCTGCGGGGGACCGGTCCGTCCAGCGACTTATGCCTGCCCTTTCCCCCGGCCCCAATCCCGCGCGACGCAACCAAACACCACGATCAAACTTGGCGTTGGTCAGAGTTGAAAACGCATATCCACCCTCGGGCGTCAGCACAGCAGCCAATTTCCCGCCTCGGTGAATGAGGACATCGGGCATGGATACCGTGGCAAAGCTCAAAAGCCCTATGGCCACACAGCCAATTCCCCAGACCCGCCAGCGCCCCTGCCACAGCGCCAGCCATAGGCCACCCATGGCCACCAGCACAAGCCCCCATACCGGAAACGCCGCAACATTTGAAACCGCACCAAGCCAATGCGCGACCTCATGTGCGGTAGCGATCACCACATTAATTCCCCACCCCATAGGCGTGAGGGCCAGTTGCTCCATGCCCAGTGGCATCAAGGCATAAGCGGCCACAGCCCACGGCATCACCCATAGGGCTGTTACCGGAACGGCAACCAAGTTCGCCGCCAATCCGAAATCGGCCACGCGGTTAAAGTGGTATGCCGCAAAAAAGCCCGTCGCCAGCCCCGCAATAGCGGTGGTTAGCGCCACTCCCACGACATAACGCCCAACCATGCCCAGCCACGAAACCGGGCGCGTGCGCTCAAGGATGCCTTTACGTTGAAGCGTCTCATAAGCCGCAACCAAGCCGACCACGGCCGCAAACGACATCTGAAAACTCGCCCCCAGTAGGCTTTCTGGGCTCAACAGCAATATCGCCATTGCCGCCCAGGCCACCAGACGCATGGAAATAGCCCGACGATCGAACAAAACCGCCAATAACACCAGCGCCACCATCAAATAAGCCCGCTGTGTGGGCACAGTCGCCCCGGCCATCAACGCATAGCCAAAGGCCGCTAAAATGGCACCGAACGCAGCCCATTTCTTGATTGGATAGCGAACTGCTAGGGGCGCGATAAGCGCCAAGAGAGCACGCAGGGCAAAAAAAACGATGCCCGCCACCAACCCGACATGTAGCCCTGAAATAGCCAGCAGATGAGCCAATCCGCTCGCCCGCATGTTCTCAATCACGTCTTTCGGGATCAAGCCGCGCTCACCGGTCATCAACGCCACCGCGATTCCCCCCTCAGCCTGCCCGCTCAGCCCGGCAGACACCCGCTGTGAGATCCCCCCGCGCAGCTGTTGGAAGGCAAAGCCAAGGCTATCGATTCCCGTTTTGGGGGCGTGGCCGGTGACCTCCACCTTGCCAAAAGCGAACCCAACGCCGCCCAGTCCCTTGAAATAACTTTGACGCTGAAAATCGAACGCCCCCGGCATAGCGGGTTCCGGCGGCGGGCGCAGGTTGGCGCGAACCGAAAGCCAGTCGCCGGGCTGAAACGCTGGCTGCGCGCCCAACAGCTTAATCCGCACCGCATTTGGCGTCGCATCGGGGCCAATGCGGGGAATGTGCAGATTGATCAGCGTCACGCGGCGACCGTTCAGCAGGTTTTCCACGGCGTGAACCTGTCCACTCACGCTAACGGCCCCCGTTTCAAAGGAAATAACCGGTGCCGCGACCCACCATGTGCGCAGTCCCGCCACTCCTACACCCAATGCCACCACGGCGCACGCGACACTGAGCGCAAAGGCTGCAGATGGACCTATCCGGCCATTAAACGCCCAGGCGACAAACGCGAACACGCCCACGGCCAGCCAACCTGCCCATAACGGCGGCTCAAAAGGCAAAGCAAAATAAAGCCCAATACCCATTCCGAGGAACACCGGCAACCACAACGCCCAGCGTTCCCGCTCCCCGACCAGGGCACGGCAAACAGAGGCGTAACCATGATTAACGTATTGAAACATCAGGCGTTATGGCTCATTTCAAAATCATTTTACGTAAAAAAATGCATTGCACACAGAAATTAGGCACAGTCAAATGCTGCAATAGCGAAAAGAATGTGCTACACCCCTTTCAAGCGCGATCTAGCGTTATTAGATTACACCAAATCAAACACAAGAAAAGAAACGGCAACCATGACGGTCGTGACACGTTTTGCGCCCTCTCCCACGGGCTTCCTGCACATCGGCGGCGCACGTACTGCGCTGTTCAATTACCTATATGCCAAACACACGGGTGGAAAGTTCCTGCTGCGCATTGAAGACACGGATCGTCAGCGCTCAACCCAGGAAGCCGTCGATGCGATTTCCGCTGGGCTGAAATGGCTTGGCCTGGATTGGGATGGCGAACCCGTATCGCAATTTTCACGCGCAGCACGTCATGCGGAGGTTGCCAATGAATTGTTGGCCAAGGGCAAGGCCTACAAATGCTACTGCACACCTGAAGAACTGACTGAAATGCGCGAATCCGCCAAGGCAGCGGGTAAGCCCATGCGCTATAATGGCTATTGGCGCGACCGCGACGTGTCTGAGGCTCCTGCCAGTATCACGCCCGTGGTCCGTATCAGGGCGGAACAGGGCGGTGAAACGGTTATTCAGGACCTCATTCAAGGCGAGGTGACGGTTTCCAACAGCGAAATTGATGATTTCGTTATTTTGCGCGGTGACGGCACCCCAACCTACATGCTGGCCGTCGTCGTTGATGACCATGACATGGACGTTACCCATGTTGTCCGGGGCGATGACCACCTGACCAACACATTCCGTCAAATGCAAATCTATGACGCCATGGGCTGGCAACGTCCGGTTTTTGCTCACATGCCCTTGCTGCATGGTGCGGATGGCAAGAAATTGTCCAAACGCCATGGCGCTTTGGGTGTGGAAGCCTACCGCGACATGGGGCTTTTACCGGAAGCGGTGAACAATTATTTGATGCGCCTCGGTTGGGGCCATGGCGACGATGAAATCATCTCGCGTGAGCAAGCCATCGATTGGTTCGATATCGTCGATGTGGGCAAAGCTGCAGCACGTTTCGATGCCGATAAATTGGCTCACATCAACGCTCACTATATGCGCGAAGCCGACGACAATCGCCTGTTTGAACTGATCTGGCCGAGTGTTGTAGAAATGCTCGACAACGCCGTCGCACCCGATGCGGCAGAGCGTATAGTAACGGGCATGCCTGACCTTAAGTGCCGCGCCAAAAATACCCTTGAATTAACTGAAAATGCAGCATTTTATGCGCGAATTCGCCCAATTCCGTTGGATGAAAAAGCCACCAAACTTCTGAATGATAATGGCTTGGCTGTCTTGCGCCAAATGAAGGACATTTTAGTCGGTCATGAGCAATGGAAAGCCGAGAGCTTGCAAGATGTTGCCAAGGCATTTGCCGAACAGGCCGACCTGAAATTGGGCAAAGTCGCCCAACCGCTTCGGGCCGCGTTGACGGGATCAAACGTCTCGCCAGGTGTCTTTGAAGTGATGGACGTTTTAGGAAAAGAAGAATCCCTTGGGCGTATTGATGACGCCCTGGCTGGAGCTTGACGAGTACGAGCTTTCTCCCCGGGGCCAATGGGCCTTGGCGGTGGCTCGATAACGCTCAATTACTCTGCGGAACTACCGCCCCACCGTGCACACGGTATGGGTGGCAAAAAACAAAGATGAGGAGTGCGCCATGAAAGTTAAAGACGTTTCCGAACATACCTTCACACTGACCAACAACGATACCGGAGAAAGCTGGGATCTTCCTGTGCTCGAAGGTAGCGTTGGTCCCCGTGTGATCGATATTCGACGCCTATATGCAGAAACGGGCCACTTCACCTATGATCCAGGCTTCACCTCGACGGGTAGCTGCCAGTCCGGCATCACCTATATTGATGGCGATAAGGGTGAATTGTTGTACCGCGGCTACCCCATTGAACAACTGGCTGTGCATTCCGATTATGCTGAGACCAGCTACTTGTTGATTTATGGCGAACTGCCGACCCAGGAAGAAAAAGACAAGTTCAATCACCGCATCACCTATCACACGATGCTGCATGAACAGATTCACAGCTTTTACCATGGCTTTCGCCGTGACAGTCACCCAATGGCGGTCATGGTCGGCGTGGTCGGCGCGCTGGCTGCGTTCTATCACGACAGCACCGATATTTCCGATCCCAAGCATCGCTTTATCGCGTCTACGCGTATGATCGCGAAGATGCCGACCATTGCCGCCAATGCGTACCGCTATTCTCAGGGCATGCCGTTCGTGTACCCGCGCAACGACCTGAACTATTCGGAAAACTTCCTGTACATGATGTTTTCCAACCCGTGCGAGGAATATCAAGTCAACCCGGTCCTGGCCCGCGCCATGGACCGCATCTTGATTTTGCACGCCGATCATGAACAGAACGCCTCAACCTCGACGGTTCGTTTGGCTGGATCGTCCGGCGCCAACCCGTTTGCATGCATTTCCGCCGGTATTTCCTGCCTGTGGGGCCCTGCGCATGGCGGTGCTAACGAAGCCGTCCTGACCATGTTGGAAGAAATTGGAACAGTCGATAACATTCCCGAATACATTGCCCGTGCAAAAGACAAGGAAGATCCATTCCGGCTTATGGGTTTTGGTCACCGCGTCTACAAGAACTTCGATCCGCGCGCCAAGGTCATGCGCACGACGGCGCATGAAGTTCTCAAGGAATTGGGGGCGGAAAACGACCCGCTGCTCAAACTTGCCATGGAACTGGAAAAAATTGCGCTGGAAGATCCATACTTCGTCGAGAAGAAGCTCTATCCAAACGTCGATTTCTATTCCGGCATCATCTTCCGCGCCATGGGTATTCCCACCGATATGTTCACAGTCCTGTTTGCTGTGGCCCGAACTGTTGGTTGGGTTGCGCAATGGAACGAAATGATCGAAGACCCATCGCAGAAAATCGGGCGTCCGCGTCAGTTGTTTACGGGGCATTTGGCCCGCGATTACACAAGCATTGATGGGCGTGGTTGATACATCAATGACCTCAGGCTGATTCAAGCCGCATCAAACCAATAAAACGGCGTCCTACGGGGCGCCGTTTTTTTCTATATAGAATTTTTCCAATCTGTCCATACGATCAAACACGTATTTCCCCGCCGTTGTAAATTGTATAATAATCTAATGATCTAATGATCTCATTCCATTGCATTCATACACAATAGACCACACCACCATGCCCTCTCCAAGCGCTTCAAACCGTTATACATACCTGCGGTCTTTTGTGATCGTTGTCGTCATTTGTTTTGCCGTGGAATTGGTGATGATGGCGGCGCTCGATACGGTTATTCAACTCGATCCGATTGCATCGGCATTCCTAGATAGCCTCGTGGTATCTTTAACGCTGGTTGGCGGACTGTATGTCTGGGTGCTTCCTCGTCTGAACATGGCGATTAACCAAGCGCAAGATCAAGAACAGCTGCAAGACACATTGATCAATGCCATCCCAGCACCAATTTTCTATAAAGACCGCACCGGTGTATACACGGGGTGCAACAAACAATTTGAATCTTTTATCGGCCTTAAGCGCGACCAGATCATCGGACAAACAGTCTACGACGTTGCGCCTTCTCCATTTGCAGACGTTTACCATAAGGCTGATCTGGATTTGATGCAGAGAGCGGGCACCCAAGTCTACGAGGCAATGGTGAACCATGCCGACGGCACCAAGCACGACGTCATGTTCCACAAAGCCGTTTTCCACAAATCGAACGGCGACGCTGGCGGCATCATCGGCATCATGCTCGACATTACCTCACGTAAAGAACTGGAACGAAAACTACAAAATCTGGCCAGCATGGATGCCTTAACAGGCCTTCCCAATCGCCGCGAATTGGACAACCGGTTGGAACAAGCCCTGGCCCGCGCCGCTCGATCCACCGCCATAGTGGCCTTACTGTTCATCGACATGGATGGCTTTAAAGACGTCAATGATCTGCATGGTCACGAATGTGGGGATCGGGTTTTGAAAACGATTGCCGACCGCATCACGATGCAGTTGCGCAAAAGCGACATTGCCGGGCGCATGGGCGGAGATGAGTTCGCGGTGGTTCTTGAAGGCAACATGTCACATGAAGCTGCGGCATTGGTGGCGAGCAAACTCCTCGTCACGCTCGCTGCCCCCTATGAACTTGCGAACGGCCACAGCGCCAAGTTATCAGCCAGTATAGGCATCGCCTTTTCGCCCGACGACGGAAACGATCTCAAGCACTTACTGGCTCAGGCTGATGGCGCGATGTATGAGGCCAAAAGGCTCGGCAAGAACCGCTTTATCCTGGCTGGTGAAGCCGCCGCATAGATACGCGCGAACAATATGATTACAGTTTATTCTTAAATATCTGGACGATCTGTTCCGCCAACTCCGGGCGTTTTCCGCCTTCGATATCAATGGTGATGTCTGCCGCCTTTTCGTAGAAAGGCAGTCGGCGGTTCATGACCTCTTCGGTGCTACGTGTTTCATCCAGACTCGGGCGTTCCGCCTTATTTTTGACCTTTTCCACAAGCCGCTTGATGTCGCCCTTTAACCACACGATGGTGCCGCTTGTCTTCAACGCCTCAACTTTGCGTTTGGAATAAATTTCATTGCCCTTTTTATCCAGGTCGACAATGACGCCACCACCGCAATCCACAATTACGCCGTCCATAAGCGCGATTTTCTTCACCACCTCAAATTCCTGATCGCGAAAAGCCTGCCAATCTCCATTGCTTTGGGCGATCATGTCAGCAATGCTCACCCCCCCATTTTCGTATTCAATGAGGGTGTCTGACGACAGCACGGGACGCTTGGTAAGCAAGGCCATGCGGCGTGAAATGTTCGACTTTCCGGCGCCCCGCATACCGATCAGGATGATATTCATGAAGAGTGTCTACTTTCGTTCGATCAATTCAATTTTGTAGCCGTCTGGGTCCTCGATGAAAGCGATGACGGTGGTGCCGTGCTTCATTGGTCCCGGCTTGCGAGGAATGGACACACCGTCCTTTTCCATGGCGTCACAGGCCGCGTAAATATCGGGTACGGCGACAGCCAAATGACCAAACGCATTGCCCAGATCATAAGCCTCTTCCTGATCCCAATTGTGCGTGAGTTCGATCATGGGGTGATCTGTCTCATTACCATAGCCGACAAAAACATTGGTAAATTTGCCTTCGGGATAATCACTGCGGCGTATCACCTGCATGCCCAAATAACGGGTATAAAAATCGATCGATTTGTCCAGGTCCAGAACCCGTATCATCGTGTGCAGGAAACGAAATTTTGAAGTGTCCATATCATCGCTCTCGCTTTGTTTTGTTCATTACGCTTAAAACCACGTCCGCTGCACGTTCGCCCGGATGTTGCCCACCAAGTCCCAGTTGGGTGAGTGCTTCGACGGCGGCCCCCCGTTGGGCCGTACGCGCTCCTTCATCGTCCAGCAAGCGCGCCAATTCATGTACCAGGTTTTCAGGTCTGCATTGATCTTGAATAAATTCCGGCACCGCTTCGCGCCCCAAGCAAATGTTGATGAGGTTCACATAGTGGGTCTTGATCAACATCTTGCCGATAAAGGCCGTCAGTGCGTTGACACGGTAACCGATCACATGCGGGACCCCTGCCATTGCCAACTCCAACGTCACGGTACCGCTGGCCGCCAATGCGACATTGGAAGCCGCAAAGGCATCTGCTTTTTCGCCGGGACCGACGACCACTGTGGGAACCGCCCACGACGAAACCGTCGTCTCGATGGCATCTGTCAAATGCTCTACCGCCACAATCACAACCGTGAGGTTCGGAAACTGTGTAGACAAGCGTTGAACCGTATCTTCAAATACGTTCAGCAAACGTGTGACTTCGCCCAAACGGCTGCCCGGTAAAACACACAACAGCGGCGCATCAGATGGAATGGCGTGATGATCGCGAAAGGCTTTTCCTTGCCCGGCCTCTGGGTTAGCGCCAACCACCGGATGACCGACAAAGGTCGCATCTAGCCCTTCGCGCTGGAAATAGGGCGGCTCGAACGGTAACAGGCATAGAAGATGATCCAGAAACTTAGCGATCTTAGCCGCACGGCCCGGTCGCCATGCCCACACACTGGGCGCGACGTAATGCACCACCGGTGCCTTGACCCCGCGGGCTTTGATTTTCTTGATTACACGAAAACAAAAATCCGGGGCATCAATGCTCACCACCACATCCGGGGCAAGGCGTTCAATGGCGTTAGCCGTTTCTTTCATGCGACGCAGCAGGCTTGGCAACCGCGGCAAAACCTCAAACACCCCCATGACCGCAAGGTCCTGCATGGGGAACAGGCTATCAAGGCCTTGCGCCTGCATTTCCGGTCCGCCGACGCCAGCAAATTGTATCTCGCCACCGGATTTATGTACCAAGGCACGCATTAGACTCGCACCAAGCGCATCACCGGAATTTTCCCCGGCGATCATGAACACCAATGGCTTGCGAGTCTGATTGCTCACGTCTCGACCCCCACGACAAACAGCCCTTTTGCGTTGGCTGCAGCGATCACTTCATCGCGCTCGACGATGATCGAACCACCAGCCTCAACCACGATACCGTTTAGGCCGGCGGCGTGGGCATTCTCAACTGTTCTCGCACCTATGGTGGGCAGGTCGGCGCGGCGTTCCTGGCCCGGCTTAGCCATTTTTGCAAGCACACCGCCTCGCGCCTGACCCGATTGGATCAGCCGGGTGAGCATGGCATCGGTGCCGTCTTGTTCTTCAAGGGCGACAATCGCACCAGCCTTCACCACAGCGGCCTGCCCCTTGTCCGCAGCCCCCAGATCCTGAGCAGCTTGGATGGCTGCCGCAATGTTGATTTGGTCTTCATTTGTTGGAACAACGCTGCCGAGAATACCTTCGGGCGAAAGCAATTGCGGCATAACGTCATGTATTCCGATCATGCGAAAGCCTTCTTCGCGTTCCAAACCGGAAATGATGGTGCGCAGAAGGCCGTCATCACCCTTGTTCATCGCCCCGCCCGCAAGAAAGCGAATGGCGCGGGCATCCGGCAACAATGCGGCCATAGATGGGCGTCTGATGTGCCCGGCCATCACCAGCTCTTGGACGCCATTGTCTTTTAACAGCTGAATGGATTTTCCCGCCGCCCCCAGACGAACCCAGGCATGATCAATGCCAACGACAGTGGCCTCATCACACTGGGCCTTAAAGGCGATGACAAAAAACTCTCGCCCGGACGAAAGACAGGAACGGACCAACAGCCGTGGCAGATCACCACCACCGGCCAGAATGCCCAGCTTTGGCGCGTCAGGCGACATCTTCCATTTTCGGCTGGCAAATGGACCGGGAACTGTCTGCAGCAATAAACTGAATAATTTCCATCACCGGCTCGTTGTCCTTGAACATTTCGGCAACGTCCTGCTGGCGTTCGGCCATTGTACCTTCTTGAGCAAACAGCAGACGATAGGCGTTGCGCAAGGCATGAATGGTTTCGCGGTCAACACCACGGCGCTTCAAACCCACCAGGTTCAGACCCGACAAATGCGCCCGATTTCCCGTTACGGTGCCGTAGGGAATAACATCGTTTTCGACGCCCGACATGCCGCCCAACATCGCATGCTTACCGATGCGAACAAACTGGTGTACGGCAGACAGCCCACCGATGATGGCGAATTCGCCAATTTCGACATGGCCGGCAAGGGTCGCATTGTTGACCAAAATCACATGGTCCGAAATCTGGCAATCGTGCGCAACATGAGCGCCAACCATAATCAGGCAATTGTCGCCGACCTTGGTCAGCAAGCCGCCGCCCTTGGTGCCCGGATTCATCGTGACGTGTTCACGAATAACGTTATTGCAGCCGATTTCCAAACGTGACGCTTCACCGCCAAATTTAAGATCTTGAGGCTGTAAGCCAATAGAGGCAAAGGGGAAAATGCGTGTATTTTCACCAACCGATGTATCCCCCCCGATCACCACATGGCTTTCCAATTGCACGCCACCGCCCAGTTTAACCTGGGGACCGACGATACAATATGGACCGATGGAAACGTTGTCGCCGATCTCGGCGCCATCTTCGATGATCGCTGTGGGGTGTATGTTGGTCATATCAACTATCCATAATCATGGCGGAAAACACGGCCTCAGCCATCAAAACACCGTCTGCGCGGGCTTTACCCTCGAATTTATAGACGTTACCGCGCGAACGCAGCTTCGTCACAGTGATTTCCAGTACGTCACCCGGCGTCACAGGTTTGCGAAAGCGGGCATTGTCCACGGACATAAAGTAAACCAGTTTGCCCTCGGCCTCTGCGCCTAAGGTCTCCACAACCAAAACAGCCGCTGTCTGGGCCATGGCTTCAACAATCAGTACACCAGGCATCACGGGGTGATTGGGAAAGTGGCCTTGAAAGTGGGGCTCGCTCGCGGTCACATTTTTAATGCCAACCGCTTGCTGGTCAGGGATGACGTCCTTGACCCGGTCGATCATCAAAAACGGATAACGATGCGGAATCATTTCCATGATCCGGTTTACATCAATCACTGTATTGGAACTCAATGCTCAAGCCCCCTTTTTGGTCTGTGCAAGTTTCTTCACTGCGGCGGTTTGGCGCCAAAATTCTTTTGCAGGCATAGCAGGCGAACCAGCCACGGTTTGACCGGGTTCAACGTTTCGCATGACGCCGCTGCGCGCAGCAATACGCGCTCCATCCCCGATGGTCAGATGCCCGGCGACGCCTGTAGCACCGCCCATCATGACATAATTTCCGATCTTGGTGCTGCCGGAGATACCCGACAGCGCGGGAAACAGGCAACTATTCCCGATTTCAACGTTATGACCGACCTGAACCATGTTGTCGATTTTGGTGCCGGAACCGATAACCGTATCCGGTCCGGTGCCCCTGTCGATGCAGGCATTTGCGCCGATATCCACGCCATCGCCAATCACGACGCGTCCCAGTTGCGGCACTTTGAGGTGCACCGCGCCTGGCGCGAAGCCAAAGCCGTCTTGACCGATGCGAGCGCCAGGGTGAAACACGCAGGCTTTGCCAACCACGGCACATTGAATGGTCACGTTTGGCCCGACATCGCAGCCATCGCCCAGAATCACGCCAGGACCGATGTAAGTGTTCGCGCCGATGCGACACGCGGCACCAATTTCTGCATTGTCTGAAATCACCGCGCCGGCATCAACCTGACATCCAGGCATGAGAACGGCGCTATCGCTAACATGTGCACCGGGGTGAACAGACGCGACCGGCGTTTGGGGCGGATAGAACGCATGCGCGACGCGTGCGTATGCCCGATAAGGTTCTGCCGTCACCAAAAGCGCTATGCCCTTGGGTGCGCGCTCAACAAATTTGGCATCACAAATACATGCGCCCGCCGTGCTGTTCTCAAATGCCTCAACATAAAGTTTGTTGTCGAGAAAGCTGATCTGCCCTGCCCCTGCCAAATGCAAAGGCGCAACATCATCAAGCGTCATTTGAGCATCACCCGAAGTGATTTCAGCTTCGGCTATTGCGGCAAGTTCTGTAAGGCTGAACGGGCCTGCTTTCGAAAAAAACCTGGGGTCAGCCATAGCTCGCCCCTCTTACTTATTCGGATTGGCGACCTGAACAGACGGCAATCTCTTATCCAAGTCTTTCAGCACAATGGCAGTAATATCAAGGTTAGGGTTTGAAAAAACCACCTGGTTTTTTTTCAACACGACCGTAATACCGTTTACCTTAACCACTTCAGCGACCACTGCGCGAAACACATTGGAGACCTTTGTCGTTGCCTCTGCACGGATTTGGGTGAGCTTCTGATTGCTTTCCTGAACCTTGCGTTGCAGGGCGACGATGCGATTTTGGAACTTTTTACGTTCTTCCGCCAAAACCTCAGGCGCCAGCAAGTTGCGTTTGCGGACCAGTTCGGCTTCTTCTTTTTTTGCGGCCAGTTTGTCCTTGTCGATCACAGTCTGAATGTCGGCCTGATACTTGGCCATCTGTTCATGAATATTTTTCATGGCTTTCGACTGTCCAATCACGGCATCCGTATCCAGGACCGCGAAAAAAACGTTCGCAGTTGCCTTAGGCTTTGTTTTGGTGTCTTGCGCGTTGGCTTGATTAATCGTTAGCCAGCTCCCCAAAAGGACTGCACACGCAAACGCGATGGATTTGAACTTCAAAGCCGTCTCCTAGAATTTAGTGCCGAAATTGACACGCATTGTTTCTGTCTTATCGTAGCTTTCTTTCATCAGCGCCTGAGCGAAATCAAGGCTGATGGGCCCAACCGGTGACACCCAAGTGACACCAACACCAGCCGATGAGCGCACAGAACCGTCATCGACGACGTTGGTTCCTGATGGGTTGACCGTCATCGCACTGCCCATGTCCGTGAATACTTTACCGGAAATCCCCAATTCCTTCGGGAAGCCCAGCGGTACGGTCAATTCGAGGGCAGCGGTGTACATAAATTCGCCCCCCAATGCATCATTGGTTACGATATCTCGTGGACCGATACCGGCATTTGTAAAGCCGCGAAGGTTGTCGCCGCCGACAAAAAACCGATCCAACAACCCGACATCTTGACCAATGCCGACAATCAGACCCGTATTACCGCGCGCCGTGGTCACCCAACCATCGGCAATTTTATAATAATAGGCACCATTGACGCTGTTGCGGAGATAGCTTGTGTCTCCACCTAAGCCCGCCAAGTCATTCGACATGCGCGCAACATAGCCTTCGGATGGGTTGGCTTTACTGTTGCGGCGGTCGTAAACAAGGCTGTGACCGATTTCCGACAAGGTTTTATCACCAGCCTGATCCTTTACGTAAATGGATGCATCCGTTGGCACGCCGGAGATCTGTGACGTTTTCAATGTGTACCGCCAGCCCTGATCAAGATGCCTGGAAATCGGGTAGCCGAAGCGAAGCGAACCACCGCTCGTTTTGGTGTTATATGAACTGGTCGACTGGTTATCCGTTTCGGTGCTGAAGACATCGAACCCAGCAGAAACATCCCGGTTCATAAATTGCGGTTCCGTAAAGCTCAAATCGATCTGACTTTGACGTTCGGAAATTCGCAAATTAAGGCTGAGATCCTGCCCGCGGCCCAAAAGGTTGCGTTCACGAATGCCAAATTCGGCCAATGCGCCAGTGCTGGTTGAGAACCCGGCCCCGACGGACAATGAACCCGTGGATTTTTCCTGAACTTCAACGTTGACGATAGCCTTATCCGGCGCGGAGCCTGGCGCCTGGGTCAGATTGACCTTTTCAAAGAAGTTCAAGTCCTCAACCCGGGTTAAAGACTGACGAATTTTAGAGGCGTTGAAGGCATCCCCTTCGACCACGCGGAATTCACGGCGCACGACTTCATCCAAGGTCCGCACGTTACCAGTCACATTGATCCGCTCAACGAAAACACGCGGACCTTCTTCAATGTCGAAAGCAATCTTGATGTCCCCGGTTTCCGGGTTACGATCAACATTCGGGCGAACATCAACAAAGGCATAGCCCAAATTGCCTGCCGCTTGGGTCAATGCCTGAACTGTGTCATCAACCGCCGTGGCGTCATACCACGCACCGGTTTCGAATTTAACTTTATCCATCAAGTCTTCGGCTTTGAGATCACGGAGTTTTGCATTCAAGGTGATATCGCCAAACTTATAACGTTTTCCCTCTTCAACCGTGAACGTGATGAAGAATTGGTTGCGGTCCGAGGTCAGCTCCGCGACAGCCGACAAAACCTTGAAATCCGCATAACCGTTCCGCAAATAAAACCGGCGCAATAACTCGCGATCAAAGGTGATGCGATCTGGGTCGTAGGTGTCGTCGGTGGACAAAAAACGATACCAGCGCGTTTCACGGGTGCGAACGACATCCTGCAAATCGCCATCGTCGAAAATGCGGTTACCGACAAAGCGGATATTTTGCACTTCGGTCAGGGACCCTTCGTCAATTTCATACACCAAATCAACGCGGTTCTGTGGCAACTGAATAATTTTAGGTTCAACAGACACGGCGAAACGGCCGCTTTTTTGATAAACGGTCTGGATGCGGTTGACGTCGTTTTGAACTTTGGAGCGGGTATAGATAACCCGCGGCTTCAACGAAATTTCAGCCGTTAGGTTTTCGTCTTTAATGCGGTTGTTACCTTCGAAGGCAATGCGATTGATGACCGGGTTTTCAGAGACCACAACGACCAGCGTGTTGCCCTCGCGGCGTAGCGACACATCGGCAAACAATCCGGTGGAAAACAACGACTTCAAGGAACGATCAATGCGCAAGGGATCAAAACTGTCCCCTTCGCGCACCAACAGATAAGAGCGGATGGTTTCGGCCTCAATACGCGCTGCACCCTCGACCGCAATGGCGGCGATCGTGTTACTTGCCTGAGCGTAAGCAGGCGGGGCCTGAATGCAAAGCATCCCCCCCAAAACCAATACAGACATCAATCTGAAAATTGCAACCCGCACGATGTCCCCCAACCTTTCGTTATTATCCATTTTCATGTCAGCCCCAGACGACAAAACCCGCCTTCGAATGCCTTCTTTAAGTCTGGTTTACAAAATACCAAACTTTTCAAAAAGGCGCCCCAAGTCGTTCCAGGTCGCAAATCCCATCAAAAGGAGTACCAGAACCAAACCAAAACGGAAACCGTATTCTTGTAGCTTTTGACTCAATGGCTTACCGCGCACAGCCTCAGCAGCATAAAACACCAAATGTCCACCATCCAGAACCGGAACCGGAAACAAGTTGATTAGGCCGAGGTTGATCGACAAGATCGCCAAAAAGTGCAGTGCGCCAGTGATGCCACTCTGCGCGGCTTCCCCGGAAAACTGTGCGATGGACAGCACCCCGCCCAGTTCTTTCGCACTGCGCGCGCCGGAAAACATTTCGCCCAATCCGGAAAGGATATTGGCGGTGAAAAAATACGTTTGCTCTACGCCTAATTTTAAACCACCCCATAAACCACTGCGTTCCATTTCCACATAATCTGAAGATGGTCGCACGCCCAAAAGCCCCCTGGGGGGGGTGCTGTCGGCGTTAGCCTTAGCATCCCCGACCTCATTGCGCGCCCGTGGCGTAGCCTGCACGTTGAGAACGTCTTCACCCCGGCGGACCTTGATATCCAAAAGGACATGGGCATTTTGCGAGACGATGTCGCTAAGTTCGCTGAACAGCGTGATGTCTTGCCCATTCACGGACAAGATCACATCGCCAGCCAGCATGCCGGCGTCTTCAGCGGCACTGTCTTCGATAACGGCCCCCACGGCGGAGAGAAACGTCGGCACGCCGAGCGCTGTATTAATGCCCCAAAACACCAGTATCGCGAACAAAAAATTGGCCAATGGTCCAGCAAAAACAATGGCAGAGCGCTGACGTAATGATTTGTGATGAAAGGAAACTTTTTTTTCTTCATCAGTCATTGGGCGGTCTTCGGTGTCGTCCACACCTGTGATCATATCGCCTTCGCCGAACATCTTCACATAGCCGCCCAACGGCACGGAACTCAGCCGCCAACGGGTACCGTGTTTGTCGTTAAAGCCCCAAAGCTCATGGCCAAAGCCGACCGAAAACACTTCCACCTTTACGCCATTCCAGCGCGCCAGAAGAAAATGGCCAAGTTCGTGAACAAAAACGAGGACCGTTAAAATCGCGAGAAACGGCAGAACGTATTGAGTGATGAAGTTAAGGAATTCCATATTTTCAATTTCTTATTCTATTTAGTTCAGGTTTCACTCAAGATCGAGTTTGAGCAATGAAGGCCGCGGTTTGCTTACGGACAAGGGCATCGATGGCAAAGACAGTGTCGAGATCATTAAGCGGCACGATGTCGGCACCATCCAATACCCTTTCGACCACCCGCGCAATGTCGAGGAAGCCAATTTCATGGTTCAAGAATGCCGCCACGGCGACCTCATTGGCCGCATTCAGGATGGTTGGCGCGCTGCCCCCCGTCGTTAGGCTTTCACGGGCCAAACGCAAGGCAGGAAAGCGCTTCGTATCCGGTGCGTGAAAGCTCAGCGTCCCAATATCGGCCAGAGACAACGTTTCAGTAGGCGCCTCCATGCGTGCAGGCCACGCCAATGCGTAGGCAATCGGGGTCCGCATATCCGGTGCGCCCAATTGCGCCAACACCGAGCCATCCACGTACGACACCATAGAATGGATCACGGATTGGGGGTGAACCAACACTTCGATAGCGTCTGTTTCGACCGGAAACAAATGAAAGGCCTCGATCATCTCAAGGCCCTTGTTCATCATGGTGGCGCTGTCGATGCTGATTTTTGCCCCCATGTCCCAATTGGGGTGCGCCACGGCCTGCGCCGGGGTCATGGCCCCCATCTCATCTAGGGATTTCTCACGAAACGGGCCACCTGAGGCCGTAAGCGTAATTTTGGAGACCGCTTCAACACGGTCGAAATCGAAAACTTGAAAGATGGCGCTGTGCTCGCTGTCCACCGGGATCAAGGTGGCTCCGCCGTTTTTGACCTCCGCGGTCATGATTGAGCCTGCGGAAACCAGGGTTTCTTTGTTGGCCAAGGCCACCAAGGCACCTCTTCGAACAGCTTCCAGCGTCGGTTTAAGGCCCGCCGTACCGACGATGGCCGCAACCAAGACATCGGACGGACGCCCCGCTGCATCGACAACTGCGCCATCACCTGCTGCAACTTCAATCGTCGTGCCGGACAACAATGATTTCAATTCACCATAGAGGCTTTCATCTGCAACCACGGCCACTTTGGCAGCCAATTGGATCGCCTGTTGGGCCAAGAGCTTCACATTCCGATTGCCGGTCAACGCCTCGACGGTGAACGAACTCCGATTGCGCAGCAACAGATCGACCGTATTGCAACCGATGGACCCTGTTGAGCCCAATACGCTTACGGAGCGGGTCTCGGGGAACCTGGCTGCTTGTATATTCGCCGGTTTCCGTTTTGAGGATGCGCCTACGACAGCCATGCCAAAATGTTGCCCTGCAATGCGATGTTAACCAAAGCCACGGCGATTGCCGTCGCGACGAGGCCGTCGACCCGATCAAAAACGCCGCCATGACCGGGAATAATATGGCCGCTGTCCTTGACGCCGAAACGGCGCTTAACCCAGCTCTCCAGTAGATCTCCGCCTTGGCTGACGACGGCCAATGCGGCGCTGTACAGTGCGATTTCTAACGCAGCTTCTGGGCGAAAATAAGATACCATTGCCCACCCGGCCAGTGCGCCGAGCAATGTACCGCCGACGAACCCCGACCACGTTTTGTTGGGGCTGATACGCGGAGCCAACTTAGGTCCCTTAAAGCTGAGACCAAATGCATATCCGCCGGTATCCGCGCCCCAGACCACCACAAGCAGCCACAGGACGGTCATTCGCCCCCATTCAGGATCAAGGCGTAAGCGCCACAGCGCCCAGACAGACAAAGCAACGTACACGACGCCCAACGCCATCCAAATGGGTCTGCGCCCGACCATGTTGGCCCACTCCAGGGCCAAAATCAGGCCCATAACGCCAATCAAGGCGTTATAAAACACCCCCCCATAATATACGCTCGCCAGCACGAGCGGCCCCAAGATTAAAGCCGAGACAAGGCGCAGCAGAAATGATTTGGATAAAATGTTAGCCACTTACGGTACCGAACCTTCGTTCGCGCGAATGAAATTCAGCAAGGGCGATTTCAAACTCTTCGGCACGAAAATCCGGCCACAGGGTGTCTGTGAACACAAATTCCGTATACGCCAACTGCCACAACAAGAAGTTTGAAATACGGCGCTCGCCGCTGGTGCGAATGAGGAGATCCGGATCAGGGATGTCTGCTGTTTCCAGTGCATTGGCGAACACGTTTTCGTCAATGTCTGCGGGCTGCAATGCCCCGGATTTAATTTGCTCGGCCACGGCACGAGCAGCATTGGTGATTTCCGCTCGCCCGCCGTAACTCAAGGCCAAGACCAAATTCAAACCGGCATTGGCGCGTGTGCGCTCTTCAGCCGTCACAATCAAGGTCTGGATATCTTGCGGCAGACGAGCGCGGTCGCCAATCACGCGAAAACGCACCCCCTGCTTATGCAGTTCGGCCAACTCCTTGCGCAAATAAAGGCGCAACAGGCCCATCAGGTCCATCACCTCACCCGAGGGGCGCTTCCAATTTTCAGAAGAAAATCCAAATAATGTCAGATACTTAACGCCAAGACGTGAAGCGGTTTTGATCACCTCACGAACGGACTCAGCGCCCCGGCGATGACCTTCGGTCCGCGGGAACCCACGAGCGGCCGCCCACCTGCCATTGCCATCCATAATGATGGCGACATGCGTCGGAACGGATGCATCGCCAACTTCGGGCTGAGGAGTGATCTGCATGGTCTAACGGCCTGTTTTCAAATGAAAATCATTGCAGGACTAAACCTGCATGATTTCCTCTTCCTTGTGCGCCAACGACTCATCGACCTTACTTACGCTGGCGTCGGTCATTTTCTGAATTTCGTCTGCAAACTGGTGCTGTTCGTCTTCGGAAATCTCGCCGTCTTTTTCAAGTTTCTTCAATTCGTCCATACCATGCCGCCGAACGTTGCGCACCGCTATGCGCGTTTCTTCGGCATATTTTCCGGCAACCTTTGCCAATTCCTTGCGCCGTTCTTCGTTAAGGGGCGGAATGGGAATGCGCACCATCTGGCCGTCGGCCTGCGGATTGAGGCCCAGCCCCGCATCCATGATTGCCTTTTCCACGGCCTTAACCATGCCTTTATCCCACACCTGAACCACCAACATGCGGGGCTCGGGAACACCCACAGTGCCGACCTGGTTGAGCGGCATGGCTTGTCCATAAGCTTCAACGGTAACCGGGTCGAGCAGGCTGGTCGATGCCCGGCCAGTGCGCAGCCCACCGAATTCCTTGTGCAAAACCTCAACTGCGCTATCCATGCGCCGCTTTAGGTCAGATTTAAAAGCGTTTACATCCGCCACGGTTTATCCCCTTATGATCTCACAATCTGTTCTTTTACAACGCCATAAACTCAAACAATATCAAATACTTGAGTCCCAACGCATCATTCTACAATCGTATATGTGCCCCGTCTGTGCACAACATCCGCAAAAGCACCCGACGTTTGCAGTGAAAACACCAAAATGGGTAATCCATTGTCCCGTGCAAGGGCAATCGCGGAGGTATCCATCACGCGCAAGTCCTCGGCCAGAACCTGCTGATAACTCAGCGTATCGTAGCGCTCAGCATCCGGTACCTTCTTCGGGTCGGCATTATACACGCCGTCAACTTGGGTGCCCTTCAGCAGCGCATCCGCCCCCACTTCGATGGCGCGCAGTGCCGCTGCCGTGTCGGTGGTGAAAAAGGGATTGCCGGTACCCGCCGCAAAAATAACGACGCGGCCTTTTTCCAAATGGCGCAAAGCCCGACGACGAATAAACGGCTCACACACAGTATCCATAGGAATAGCTGACTGCACGCGCGTATCGACACCTTTTGCCTCCAGGGCGCTTTGCATCGCCAAGGCGTTCATGACCGTGGCCAACATGCCCATATAGTCAGCACTGGTGCGTTCAATCGTGGAAGCCGCTGCGGAAACACCGCGAAAAATATTACCCGCACCAATCACCAGGCAAATTTCGATACCCAGGTCATGCACAGCTTTGATTTCATTTGCGATGCGGTCCACTGTTTGCGTACACAGACCGAAATCCTTGTCGCCCATCAGCCCCTCGCCCGACAACTTCAGCATCACACGCCGGTATTTTGGGGCATCGGACATCGCGGTTTTGTTCCTATTCATAGAAAATTCACACGAGGTGCGACTCTGCACCCAATTTTGATCGGGATATTACACCAAGGCACCCATTTTTCCAGCCTTTTAGCGTAATTCAAGACAAAGCAGGTGTTCAAATTCTAAATGCCTCTCCTCATATGAGGCAACTCTATTAGATGCATTTGATAACGCTTATGCTGCAAAGCCCTTTTATTTTTTCGTGGCATGTGTTTTTTGAATAAACAACGTTAAGATGGATAGTCTCATTGGATGACCAATTGGAACTACCGCGAACAATAAGCTGTACTGTAAGAGGCGTTAAAGAGTAATCGATGCGAGCAGCCGAATTCGTAGATAAATCGTTACAAGCAGACACGGCTGATGAGCTGTTTGAGCTGTATCGTTTTGCTATGGATAACTTGGGGTTCGATCGCATTGTTTATGGCGCGTTGCGTAACGCGCCGGGCCTTACAAGCAAAACCCCGAATTTGTTTCATTCCTATCCACTTGAATGGGTCGAGCATTACGTTCAGCAAGGGTATATGGAGACGGACCCTGTGCGGCTCAAGGGACTTGCCTCACGGCGGGCCTTTATTTGGAACGACATGATCGTCAACAATAAGCTCACCAAACCCCAGTTGAAAATTATGAACGAAGGACAAGATGCCGGGCTGAACGATGGTGTCGGCCTCGCGTTCCATGGCCCTTTGGGCGAAACCTTCGGCGTCGGCTTGGCTTCCAGTTCAGCAAACAATGACCACGGTGACAACTTAACGGAAATCGAGGTCATCTCGACGCAGTTTCACCTGCTTTTTTCAGCCAAATTTGAACGCCCCACGACACCTTATATTCAGCTTACCAATCGTGAGCTTGAGGTTCTGAAATGGGCTGCTGCGGGCAAAAGCAATTGGGCGATTGGCGAAATTCTTAGCATTTCAGAGCATGGTGTCGATTTTCACATGCGCAATATATTGCGCAAACTTGACGCCGATTCACGCCTTACCGCCGTCGTCAAAGCCCTACACGGTGGAATAATTAGTCTTTAATCACCACGACCCTACGCGGGTCCGTAGGCGTCTCCCTTTTATATACATGCGAGCTTCAATTCCAGAATAGTTCACGGAATATGGAGCCCGATATGATTGATTGCCTTAACATTACAAATGCCCATTACTATGGCGACGCACTGGCATCGCAGCACCGTCTGCGCCACCGCGTATTCATCGAGCGCCAGGATTACCAAGTCCCGACGTGGCGTGGTATGGAATATGATCAGTTTGACACGCCTGCCGCACATTACATGGTGTGGCGCGATCAATTCGGGGACGTGCGTGCCGTTGCGCGCCTGTCGCCGACATCCAAGCCCTATATGCTCGAACATGTATGGCCGGAAAAAGTGACTGAAATGAACCTGCCCCATTCCAGTGCAATCTGGGAAGGCACGCGCTTTGGCGTCGATCGCGATATTTCACCGCGCTTGCGCACCCAAGTCATCCGAGAAATGGTCGTCAGCTTCACGGAATTCGCCGAATTGAATGGCGTAGAAGCGTACATCGGCGTCATGCCGGTCGCGATCTTGAAGTCTTTTTTCGAACGCAATGGCTGGCCCGTCGATTATATCGGTCCAATGTGGGAACAAGACGGAATTCGTATATGTGCCGCTCGACTGCACGTCACCGACGAAATCACTCAAAAGGTCCGCGACAAGGTCGGCATACATCGCACCGTGATGAGCAGCACGGCTCAGCCCTTGGTGCACACCGCACCACAAATTCAGGCGGCTTAAGGGGGGCAACATGAGTATTTATGACATTAACCAGACTTCGCAGGAAAATTTTCACGCTATGCTCGATTACATCCAATGCGAAGTCGAGCAGGCCGAAAGTGCGGAACAAATTGCCGATGTGTTAAAAATCATCAAGGCCATGCTGACGGATAAACACCCCGTCAACGCCGTGAAAGGCCTGCCCAACGTCCGCGCCGAGTACATGATGAACCAGCCGGTCCAAGCGTGGAATGTGTCGACCAACGTTCCCGAAAGCCTCATTTCAACTTTCTATGATCTGTCGGATAAAATGAACAAACTGCAAAATGAAGACCCGGAAACATTCCATAATGCGTCTAACGCTTTGCATTGGTTAGCCAACAACGACAAGTGCATCAACTAAACTGGTTTGTTTGACGCCGAACATAAAAAAATGGGGGCTCCCTTAGGCAGGAAGCCCTCATTTTTACGTGAGAAGATGCTTGGGCGGTTTAGTTGCCGCCAGCTGCTGCGGCCACTTCGGCTGCAAAATCTTCTTCTTTTTTCTCGATGCCTTCACCAAGACCGAAGCGAACGAAAGCTTTCACTTCGACGCCAGCGTCTTTAGCGGCCTTGGAAACCTTGCTTTCGCCGTCGATGACGAAAGTCTGCTCCAACAGGCATACTTCGGCGTAGTACTTGCTGATACGACCAACGATCATTTTTTCAATGATTTCCTCGGGCTTACCGGATTCACGAGCCTGCTCGGTGAGAACCTGCTTTTCGCGTTCCAACAATTCCGGGTCAAGGTCGTCCGACGACAAAGATGCGGGGTTGGTTGCGGCAACGTGCATGGCGACCTGCTTACCGAAGCCGGCTGCATCTGCACCCGTAGCACCAACCAAAACACCGATTTTACCCAAACCGTCGGCAATGGCGCCGTGCACATAAGCGGCAACTTCGCCGCCGTCCACAGAAAGCACCTGCACGCGGCGGATGTTCATGTTTTCACCGATGGTCGAGATCAGGTGCGTCAGTTCTTCAGCCACGGTGCGGCCCGTTTCCGGGTAATCCATAGCGTTCAGCGCATCCAGGTCACCGTTGGAGACCAAGCCGAGCTTGGCAACGGTGGACACAAAGCCCTGAAACTGCACGTTGCGAGAAACGAAATCGGTTTCAGAGTTCACTTCAACCACGGCACCCTTGGCACCATCGACGTACACGCCGACGAGGCCTTCGGCAGCGATGCGACCGGATTTCTTAGCGGCAGCAGCGAGACCCTTGGTGCGCAACCAATCGACGGCACCATCAAGGTCACCGTCGGTTTCGATCAGCGCCTTTTTGCAGTCCATCATGCCCGCGCCAGATTTCTCGCGAAGCTCTTTAACCAAAGCAGCAGTAATAGCAGCCATCTTAAAACTCTCCTTTAAGATGTTGTCTTAGCAGATCGCTATGACAGTTTTTTTTAAGCGGAAGCTTCCTCAGTGGAAGCAGCTTCAACAGGGGCGTCGGCTTCAACAGCGACGTCAGCTTTGGCAACGGCCGCAGCTTCAACAGGAACGTCAGCTTCGGCAACGGCCGCGGCTTCTGCAGCAGGCAGTACTTCGGCAATCGGCTCAACAGCCGCACCAATGTCGCCACCGCTCTTGCCGACTTCGGCCTGGATACCATCCAACACAGCGCCGGAAATCAGTTCACAGTACGTGGTGATGGCGCGAATGGCATCATCGTTGCCTGGAATTGGATAATCGACGCCCTTAGGGTCGGAGTTGCTGTCCAGCACAGCCACAACGGGGATGCCCAGCTTATTGGCTTCGGCAATCGCGATGGCTTCCTTGTTGGTGTCGATCACGACCATGATGTCGGGAAGACCGCCCATGTCTTTGATGCCGCCGAGCGCCAGTTCCAGCTTGTCGCGTTCACGCGTCAGCTGCAGCAATTCTTTCTTGGTCAAGCCTTCGCTTTTGATCGTATCGCCGAGCTGGGTGTCGAGCTCACGCAAGCGTTTGATGGAACCGGAAATGGTGTTCCAGTTGGTCATCATGCCGCCAAGCCAGCGGTGGTTGACGAAGTACTGACCACAGTTACGTGCAGTTTCAGCAACTTTATCAGATGCCTGGCGCTTGGTGCCGACGAACAATACACGGCCACCACCGGCGACAGCTTCGCGAACGGCTTCCATGGCGCGGCTCAGCAAAGGCGCGGTCTGGCCAAGATCGATGATGTGAACCTTGTTGCGCGCACCAAACAGGTACGGCGCCATTTTCGGGTTCCAGCGGCGGGTGTTGTGACCAAAGTGAACACCAGCTTCAAGGAGCTGGCGCATGGTAAAGGTTGGCATTGCCATTGTTTTATTCCTATTCCGGTTAAGCCTCCGCGGACACTCGTCTCCCCCCTTGGTGTGTTTTGGGGCTGAGACACCGGAGCGACGATCCGGCGAATTTGCGCCGGTGCCGCACGTCCGCGTGCGAAATCACGTCCCCTCATGGAACGTGTGGGCGGTTTCTACGCCTCCAGACCAAGGATTGCAAGGGCTTTTTAGATTTCCATCACTTCGGCGATGCCTGCGATGGAATAAACCGCGTGGAGCAGCTCCGGGGTCACGGAAACAGGCTTTTGCTTGAGATCGATACGCGTCTCAAACTGCGGCGTGCGCACCACGATCCTCACCTGCCCCCGCCCCGGTTTGGCATCCGCCATCAGTGCCTGTAAATCCGCGATCGGCTTGTCGTCGATGATGGTGATTTGCAGCCCGGCCGAGGTCTGCGCCGCCATCTGGTCCAACCCCCTCACCGATTGCGCGGTCATGCGTACGGTTTCGCCCTCGAATTGCGCGGTGGCCTTGATCAGCACGGCGGTGCCCGGTTCCAGCAATTCAGCAGCGGCGGACAGGGTTTCGGAAAACGTCGTGACCTCATAAGACCCCGACGCGTCGGAGAACGTCACGAACGCATAGCGGTTGCCCTTTTGACTGATGCGTTCCTTCTTACTGACCACGGTACCGGCCAAGGTAAAGTTGCCCGCCTGCCCCCGCGCAAGGACCTTGGAAAACGGCACCACGTCCAGACGTTGCAGGCTTTTGCCGTAACTGTCCAACGGGTGGGCCGATAGATAAAAGCCGATGGCGTCGAATTCTTCGCGCAAACGTTCCATCGGCGGCCACTCGGAAACATCAGCCAAACGAATGGTCTGCTTGGGCTGGTCGCCACCGCCGAACAGGCCGATCTGATTGCTTTCCCGCTCCGACTGCTGGGCGGAGGCTTCACCCATGATCGCCTCGATCCCCATGTGCAGTTGCTTGCGGTTGGGATTGAGGCTGTCAAAGGTGCCCGAGCGCACCATGTTCTCCATCTGGCGCTTGTTGACCTGATGAGTGTCGAGACGCCCAGCGAAGTCTTCCAGGTCCTTGAAGGGACCGTTGACTACGCGCTCACTCACGAGGGTCGCCATCGCCGCTTCGCCCACATTTTTCAGCGCCGCCAGAGCGTACCTAATGGCGGTAGGCTTGCCGTCCCCATCACGCTCAACCTTGAAGTAGGTTTCCGAGGCATTGATGTCTGGCGACAACAGCTTGACCCCCATACGGTCAAGTTCCTGGCGATAGGCGTTGAGCTTGTCGGTATTGCCCAAATCCAGCGTCATCGACGCGGCCATGAATTCATAGGGGAAATTGGCCTTCATATAGGCCGTGTGATACGCCACCAGGGCATAGGCGGCGGCGTGCGATTTGTTGAAACCGTACCCCGCGAACTTATTGACCTGATCAAAGATTTGATCGGCCTTTTCAGGCGGCACCCCCCGCGCCTCGGCACCATCGACGAACAACTTGCGTTGCTGATCCATTTCCGCCTGGATCTTTTTACCCATGGCGCGGCGCAGCAAATCCGCCCCGCCGAGCGAATAGCCCGACAGTACCTGGGCGATTTGCATGACCTGTTCCTGATAGATCATGATGCCAAAGGTTTCCTTGAGGATCGGCTCAAGAGTCGGGTACAGATAATCAGGCTCTTCCTCGCCGTGCTTGCGACGAATATAGCTTGGAATGTTTTCCATCGGGCCAGGACGATAAAGTGCCACGATAGCGATGATGTCTTCGAACGTGGTCGGACGCAGACCGCGCAACTGATCTTTCATGCCCGCAGATTCCAACTGGAACACGCCCTGGGTTTCGGCGCGCTGCAACAGTTCGAAACTGGGGGCATCATCCAGCGCAACGGTGGTCAGGTCGATGGTATGCCCACCGACGGCAGCAAACTTCACGGCGGTGGACAGCACGGTCAGGGTTTTCAAGCCCAAGAAATCAAACTTCACCAAGCCGACCTGCTCGACGAACTTCATATTAAAGCCCGTCACGGGCATGTCGGAGCGCGGGTCGCGGTACAGCGGCACCAACTGATCGAGTGGGCGGTCACCGATCACCACGCCCGCAGCGTGGGTCGAGGCATGGCGGTAGAGACCTTCAAGCGGCTTGGCGATATCAATCAGCTGGGCGACTTCATGCTCTTCGCGGATCATACGCTTGAGTTCGGGTTCCGCTTCGATCGCTTCGGGCAGGCTCATCGCCTTGCCGGGATCGTTGGGCACCATCTTGCAAATGCGGTCCACCTGACCGTATGGCATTTCCAAAACGCGACCGACGTCGCGCAGCACCGCACGGGCTTGCAGCTTACCGAACGTGATGATCTGGGCAACGTGATCGCGGCCGTATTTGTCCTGCACATAACGAATGACTTCGTCGCGGCGGTCCTGACAGAAATCGATATCGAAATCGGGCATGGACACACGTTCGGGGTTCAGGAACCGTTCGAACAGCAGGCCAAAGCGCAATGGGTCCAGATCCGTAATGGTCAGCACCCACGCCACCACGGAACCGGCACCGGAACCACGCCCCGGCCCCACCGGAATACCTTGGTCCTTGGCCCACATGATGAAATCGGCAACGATCAGGAAATAGCCGGGAAAGCCCATCTGGATAATGACGCCGAGCTCAAACTCCAACCGTTCGCGGTAAGGCCGGGCAATGGCCTCTTTTTCCTCATCCGACAAGCCGGGCGTATAGACCTGGGTTTCGAGGCGTTTTAGCAAACCTTCGACGGATTGCTTGCGCAGCTCGTCTTCTTCGTTCAGCCCTTCGCCACAATCGAACGGCGGCAAAATAGGCGGCACCCGTTCAACCTTATAGGCACAGCGCTGGGCGACGACCAAGGTATTGGCGATGGCTTCTGGCACATCGGCGAACAGCACCTTCATTTCTTCGGGTGACTTAAAATAATGATCGGGCGTCAAACGACGGCGTTGGTCCTGACTGACGTAAGCGCTTTCAGCAATACAGATCAGCGCGTCGTGAGCCCGAAACATATCGCGATTGGTGAAAAACGCCTCGTTGGTGGCGACCAGCGGCAGATTCTTGTCGTACGCCATATCGATCAGGCGTTTTTCGATCTGCGCTTCTTCTTTCAGGCCGTGGCGTTGCAGCTCAATGTAGGCTCTGCCCGGATATATATTGGCGAGACGGTCCAGACATGCCTCGGCCTTGTCGAACTGACCATCCACCAACAACCGCCCCACGGGCCCGTAAATGCCGCCGGTGAGCATAATCAGACCTTCTGAGTACGTCTCAAGGTCATCCAAGGTCACTTGCGGATCTTCGACGTTGTCGCTTTCCATATAAGCCGTGGACAGCAACTTCAAAATATTTCGGTAACCCGCATCGTCTTGCACCAACAGAACCACTTTATCCGGCTGGGTGGCGGTAAGCGTGCGGCCCAAGCTAGGGTTATCGCCCCCCTCGCGGGTCACGGCGATTTGTCCGCCAATGATCGGCTGCACGCCAGCATCAGCAGCATAAAGCGAAAATTCCAGCGCGCCGAACAGGTTGTTGGTATCGGTCACCGCGACGGCAGGCATTTTGTGCTTTGTGCACAAGCCCATCAGATCCTTGGTGCGGATCGCCCCTTCGGACAGGGAATAAGCGCTGTGAACGCGCAGATGGACAAAATCAGCGTGGGACATGGCGTGAATCAAACCACACCCGCACCGATTCTGCCCACACAAAAGTTATCCCCATCTTTTGCATCCTGTACCCCACCTTGATTAAGTGGCGAGAACGGACCGATTAGAACTGACCATCTTCGATGCGGGCTTGTTCGCGCTGCAACTGCGCCATCAGCTCGGATGCAAAAGCATCATCAGAAGTTTGCTCAAAGCCTTCGAAATGCGTGAGTTCGCCAATCGGCAGGCGTGGTCGCCATCCGGCTTTTTGCAATTCCGGCTTGTCCTTAAAATGCGACACATGGCCGAGACACAGGTACGCCACAGGCACGATGTTTTCGGGAATACCCAAAACCTGTTTCAGGCGGTTTTGATCCAGAATGCTCACCCAACCCATACCAAGCCCTTCGGCGCGGGCCGCCAGCCACAAGTTTTGCACCGCGCAAACGGTGCTGTAGAGGTCCATTTCAGGTATGTGCGTGCGGCCCACAACCACAGGCCCGGCGCGATCCTTGTCGCAGGTGATACAAATGTTGATCGGCGCTTCCAAAATGCCTTCCAACTTGAGGTTGCGATAGGTTTCGCGCTTTTCGCCTTCAAACATTTGGGTGGCTTCACCGTGGGCCTTTTCAAACAAGGCATGGACCTTTTTCTTGGTCGCTTCAGCGCGCACGACGATAAAGCTCCACGGCTGCATGAAGCCAACCGAAGGCGCATAATGCGCCGCCATCAAGATGCGGCCTAACATCTCAGTCGTGATGGGTTCAAGTGTAAACTGTCCACGCACATCGCGGCGTGAATAGATAGTGCGGTAGAGCGCATGGCGTTCGTCGGCTGAAAAATGATGCTGCTGAGAGTTTGCGTTTTCCACTTAAGTCCCCTTCATGGAAGAAAGACACGGCGCCATCCACGCGCCGCGACAAACTCTTCAGGCCGGTCTTCTGGCTTAGGGTTTCTTATCCTGGCCCCTTCCCGCAACCGAAGTTTCAGTGGGTATATGCCGGACAACCCCAGTTCACACTGGGCCCCATACAGCGTTGGGCACGCGACGGCATCGCACCGTCTTCCCGATTCTTTCCAACGACCAATGGCACGTACGGAACACCTGAAGAAAACTGCGGCGTCGATAGGAATACCACCGACGCCGCGTCTATCATTGACACCTCAAAGAAGGGAAATCAATCCGCAGGCAAGCAAATTTTGCCGTGCCGTATGGATTCAATGGTGCGCACCATCAGCAATACCAACAGAAGGTTGAGTATCACAAACAAAACCAGCGCCAAAACGTGGAACCAGTGCTTGCCCGTAGCATCAGCCATCACAAACGTGGCGATGGTCATGGCCGCGAGCGGAAACGAATAAGCCCACCACGACAAGAAGAATTTCAATCGTGCAAACTTCACGAACTGGGACCCCAACATCAACGTCACGAACAGCGCCGTGTGATAAAGAATGGTCGCAAACGCATCCACGCTCCCGGTTATTTTAACGTATGAAATAAAGCCCACGGCAGGCGGTGCGATCAAAATGAAGAGCGTCGGCAGCAATTTATCGGGCATCGGATTGTGGAAGATGATGCGATAAAACACGATCACCATCAACACCAGCCAGAACATCAGGCCGACGGAAAAGAAAAACCACGAACTGTCGACATAACCGTGCTGCATGCCGCCGATGGGCGCCACAATGTTGCCCACAACGGGGATGAACCACGCCGGGTTCATATGCTTGATATCGAAATGTGATTGGTTCATCCACTCCGACAACACATAGAACGTCAACAACAGGTGAAGCACTGCTCCGCCTAGCCACAGTCCTCGGGACAAAACGGCGTTGTATTCATAAGCAATCACCGACAGCGAAAGTATGTTGATGGAAATGGTCGGAAAGTAACTGATAAGCACTGGATGATGCAGTTCCGTCAGAACTGCCTTGCGGTGCAAAACGTATTTGGCCGCATAAAACCCCAAAAGCAGCACGAACACCGTTGCGGTGATTGCCGCGAGGAAGGGGCTAGCCTTAAACGGCATAATGACTGCTTGTTCCGCCTGTTTCCACGTTAAGGTCAACCCCACCAGCCCCATTACAACTGCAAAAAAAGCAATTGGCATATTGTTGAGGCGGCTGGTATTTGCGGGAGCGGCAGGCGACGTTTGCTCGTTCGTATTCATAGCGTTCATCCCTTACTTGTTATTATCGTAACCGTAGGGCCACCAGCAGAAGTAAACTTAGAGAATTGATGTGCCGTATCAAGCGTCAAGAAAGAATAAAGTTAATCTTCGGCAAGGTGGCCGTTATCGACCCGCACGATGCGGTCCATACGCGCCGCCAGTTCCGGGTTGTGGGTCGCGACCAAGGCCGTCAGCCCTGCCTTACGGGTCAGGTTCAGCAGCATATTGAAGACCTCACCCGCCGTTTCCGGGTCAAGGTTTCCGGTTGGCTCGTCCGCCAACAGCAGTGTCGGTGCATTGGCCAGCGCGCGACCAATGGCAACACGTTGTTGCTCACCGCCAGACAGTTTGGCTGGGCGGTGGCTGGCGCGATCCTTCAGACCAAGCATTTCCAGCAATTGAAGTGCACGTTCGCGCGCCTCAACCTTGCCGAGACCGGCAATAATCTGCGGTATGACGATGTTTTCCAAGGCTGAGAATTCAGGCAACAAATGATGGTACTGATAGACGAACCCCAAGTGCTTTCGGCGGATCAACGTGCGCCGGTCGTCGCCCAATTTCGAACATGCCTCGCCGGCGATGGTGATCTCACCACTATCGGGTTTTTCCAACAGTCCCGCGATGTGCAACAGTGTCGACTTGCCCGAACCGCTAGGGCCGACCAGGGCAACAATCTCGCCCTTGTTCAGTTTCAACTCTGCACCCTTCAGCACATGCAGCGCCGTGTGGCCAGTGCCGAAGCGACGTTCGATCCGCTCCAGGTGCAGGACTGGCGTCTTGACATCACTCATAACGGAGCGCCTCTGCCGGGTCCAAACGCGCCGCGCGCCAGGACGGATAGATGGTTGCCAGGAACGACAACCCCAAGCCCAACAGCACGGTGTATAGAACCTCCGTCGGGTCGACCTTGGCAGGCAATTGCGACAAAAAGTAAATTTCAGCGGCAAACAGTTCTGTCCCGGTGATCGATTGCACCCATTGACGGATGCTTTCTATATTGAGCGAGAACCACAAGCCCAACGCGAACCCAACCATGGTGCCGATCACGCCAATGCTGGCACCAGCGAGGAAAAACACCCGCATGATCATGCCCCGTGTTGCTCCCATGGTGCGCAATATAGCGATATCGCGGCCCTTGTCCTTTACCAACATGATCAGACTGGAAATGATGTTGAACGCCGCGACCACGATGATCAAGGTCAGGATCAGGAACATCACGTTGCGTTCAACCTGAATAGCATTGAAGAAGCTGGCGTTGGTTTTCTGCCAATCGAACACCCGCGCCTGATCATTCAGTGCACGCTTGATGTTTTGGCCAATTTCTTTGGTGTGCTGGGTATTATCGACGAAAACTTCCAGATTGTTCACCGAGTCCTTCATCTGGAAATAAATCTGTGCCGCATGCAGTGGGATGTAGGCGAAGCCGCTATCGTATTCGAACATGCCGATGGAGAACGTGGCAACCACCTCGAACGCACGCATGCGCGGCACGGTGCCGAATGCAGTGGGTTGGCCCTTTGGTGAGATGACGGTGATGCTGTCGCCCACCCGAACACCCAAGCGCCGCGCCAATTCGGTGCCGATGATGATGCTGTCGTCCGCGCCAAAATTTTCCAGGTTACCCGACAAGATGTTGGTGGCGATCATCTTGCGGGCCATCAGGTCGGTTGACTTAATGCCGCGCAAAACCAGACCGCGCGCTTGACCCGCGTTGGTCGCCATGACTTGGCCCTCGATCAACGGCGAGGCACTGATCACACCCGGAACGGAACGCACCAACTCAGCTTTGGAATCGTAATCCGTCATTTCACCGATGGGGGCGTAGATATTCACATGCCCGTTAAGGCCGAGAATGCGGTCCATAAGTTCGGCCCGAAATCCGTTCATCACGCTCATCACGATGATCAGGGTCGCCACGCCAATGGCGATGCCCAACAGGGAAAACCAGGCGATAACGGACACGAAGCCTTCCTGCCTGCGGGCACGGAGGTATCTTATGGCCATCATCCACTCAAACGCGGAAAACATCGGTAAAAGAATTCCTTAAAGGGTTTCGGGGGGCAAATACTCGGCGACTTTAGGCGATGTCCCCCCACGGAGCAACCGGAGGCACATCTGCAAAGGTTTAGAACTCAAATACGGCGCTATTGTGTTCCATTTTATGGGTTTTTCACGTTCAGGAGCATCTTGCAGGCGGTCTCGACCGCGCGTACATCCTCGTTCAAAAGGGGCTTACCGTTAAACGTCAACGCCCCCGATTCCAAGTCATATTCAATGGTGGCGATCCCCGCAGTGGCGTCAAACAAGGTCGCCGCGCCAAATCCATAGCGTCCGGCCAAATCAAGGCCGAAATCGATAACGATTTCATCGGGGGCTTGGATCGCACCGAGGGTTGGCAGGTCGGCAGGCGTCACAGCTTTGCCCCGCACATCGACACCCGGTTTGTAGTTCACATCCGGGGGTGCCTGGTATTTCACCAAACTCCGACAATCGTCTAAGCTCACCGACATGTGGGTCACGGACTTAGCCGTTTGCCCCGGCTCTTGCTGAGCAGATGCAGAAAACGTCAAAAGCGCCACGATCGAAGCTGTGAGTACATGTTTCATGTCAAAGTATATCAGAATTTAGCCTTTGCCGCCGTCAACCACGGTGGATTGGTTTTGAGAACGTCCCTGTAAACGGGACAGTTCTCTTCATGTGCTCCACCAAGATAGCCGGTGCTCATGAGAAATTCGTTAACCACTTCGGGGCCTGTAAATTTAAAGGTCTTTTTGAACAACTTCACCCACGCGCCCAACTCGAGCGGATGATGCTGCCCCAGCCATCCGACAAAGCCGCCCTGCCCGTCGGCGCTGGTGCGCAGTCCTTGTATGATACCGGCATTGTGAATGATCGAAGTGATTTTAAGGCGGTTGCGAATGATCCCTGGATTGGCAAGCAGTCGTTCAATTTCTGTCTCGCCATAGGCCGCAACGCAATCCACATCAAAACCGTCAAAAGCTTCGACCGTGGTCGGGCGTTTTTTCAGCACCAATTCCCATGACAATCCGGCTTGAAAGATTTCCAGACACAACAGTTCGAACAACGCCCGCTCCCCCTTGCCGGGAAAACCGTATTCGGTGTCGTGGTAAGGGCCATGCAGAGGATGACCGGGGGCGCTGTTGCAGTATTCAGTCACGAGTTTTCCTCACCACCAATTGTTGCGGTACGCCGCGTGGATAAACAACAGCGAAAAGCTCATCAATCCAATAAAGGCCACGCACACCAACACCCACATGACCACTTTGGGGTTCATCCGCGCCACGCGTTCTTCGCCCATGCGCTGGGCTGGCTTTGTGTTCAGGTCCTGCGCCATAGTTCAATATCCACCCGTGCTGATCGTCGGCGGTCTTGATGTGGCGCTGATTTCAAACATCCAGCCCACAACGCCCGTAAAAACGACCAAAACAGCGATGATGATCGCCACCCACTTTTTGTTCACCGTAATCTGACTGTGTCCGGTGATTTCAATGCGCCGCGGCGTGAATTGGGGGCGTGGCCCCTCAGATTGTTCGTTCATATACACCTCCCAACCGTGCCGGAGGCTATACCAGTTGTGCTCAGGCTTGCTCCAGCTCGATCAGAGTAGCGCAAAAATCTTTTGGATGCAGGAACAAAACGGGTTTGCCATGAGCGCCGATTTTGGCCTCCCCACTCCCCAAAATGCGCACGCTTTCGGCAGACAATTTGGCGCTGGCTGCGTTGACGTCATCGACCTCAAAGCACAAGTGATGGATACCGCCGTCTGGATTTTTAGCGAGGAAGCCATTGATCGGGGAATCATCACCAAGCGGCTCCAAAAGCTCGATCTTGGTGTTGGGCAGCTCCACAAACACCACGCGCACACCGTGATCGGGTTCGTCCTTGGGGGCTGAAACTTTCGCCCCCAGCAGATCGCGATATTTTGCGGTGGCCGCTGCCAAATCGGGAACGGCGATGGCGACGTGATTGAGATTACCGATCATGTGAAGGCCTCCTGCTAGGTTTACTCTTACCCCTTCACCCGAACCAAATGGACCGTGGTGACGGCATTTTTGTTGAAGTTTGAACGAAAATATCGACGCACGGCAAGGCGTACGGCTTCCGAAATAGCATCGTCTTTGCGCCGGTCTTTTTTCGACAGACGCTCAATCGCATCGTCGGCGGCGTCCATGACGTCATCTTCAAAATCAAGCTCGCCCGGTTCCAGCAAACCGTTGGTGGTCAGGATCGGATCGTCGATCACATTGCCATTGGTGTCGACGATAACGGTGATGGTTACGCTGCCGTTCAATAACGCCCTCACACGCCCCCTCACCAGTTCGCCGTCCATGGGCACCACGCGCCCGCCCTCCAAGGCCAAACGACCGTAAGGTACCTGTTCGATTACACATGCAGGACCAGGCGCCAGACGGATCATGCCGCCGTTTTCGTTGATAAGGGTTTCGTCCACCTGACATTCGCGCGCCAACTTGGCGTGTTCGGTCAAATGGCGTATCTCACCATGCACAGGGATGGCAATTTTTGGCTTAACCGCCTGATACATTTCCACCAGTTCATCGCGCGCCGGGTGGCCGGAAACATGAATGAAGTGGTCCTTATCGGTGATCAGTTTGATGCCGCGGCGCACCAGACGATTTTGCAACCGCCCGATGGACACTTCATTACCGGGGATTTGACGCGAGGAAAAGATCACCGTATCGCCTGAACTTAAATAAATGCGGGGGTGCTCATCCGCTGCAATACGCGACAGTGCGGCGCGGGATTCGCCTTGCGATCCTGTGCAAATGATCAGCACTTTATCCTTGGGGATGTCGCCGCACATTTCTTCGTCAAGATAGTTCGGTGCATCTTGAAGATAACCGTTTTCCTTGGCCGCATCGATCATGCGCCAGAACGATCTACCAGCTAGAACAACATCGCGACCGACAGCCTTGGCCACCCGCGAAATGGTATCCAGACGTGCCACATTGGATGCAAAGCACGTCACCACCACGCGCCCTTCGCACGGTTCGACCACTTTTATCATGCTTTCGAATATATCGCCTTCGGAACCGCTGGTGCCGGGGGTGAAGACGTTGGTGCTGTCACAAACAATCGCCAACACACCATCATCGCCCAGACGCCGCAACGCAGGCATATCATAGGGTTCACCGATCACCGGGTCGGGGTCGAGCTTCCAATCGCCGGTGTGCAGCACGGTGCCGAGCGGCGTGCGGATCGCCATACCGTTGGGTTCGGGGATCGAATGGGTCAGCGTAATCAGATCAATCTCAAACGGTCCCACTTGGAACGTGCCGTTCAGCGGCACTTCGACGATCGGCACGATGTCCAACAAGCCGACCTCGGCCAGCTTGCGCTGCAAGATCGAAACCGTGAACGGGGTCGCGTAAATGGGACAACCGAAACGTTGCCAAAGATACGGCACCGCGCCCAGATGGTCTTCGTGGGCGTGGGTGAGTACGATGCCCGCCAGCTTGTCCTTGTGCTTTTCGATGTAAGCAGGGTCCGGCATGATGACATCGACGCCCGGATGAGTGCCGTCGCCGAACGTGATGCCCAGATCGACCATCATCCAGGTCGGATTGCCCGGGGTGCCATACCCATACAGGTTCAGGTTCATACCGATTTCGCCGGCACCGCCCAAAGGCAAAAACAGGAGCTCTTCGTCTGCCATCGTCTAGCCTATATTCCTTTTGTAGATCAGATACAGGCCCCGAAGCGTCAGGTCCTTGTCTGTCCAATTGATGATGCGCGTGGCCTCAGAAAACATCTGCGCCAAACCGCCCGTTGCAACCACATCCATATCGGCGCGAAATTCTTCCCGAATACGCGCCACCATGCCTTCGATCATCGACACATAGCCCCAATAGATGCCCGACTGCATGGCCGAAACCGTACCTGTACCGATGACCTTTTTGGGGCGTTCCACTGCGACACGGGGCAACTTAGCCGCCGCCATGTGCAGCGCTTCCAACGACAGGTTGATGCCCGGTGCGATCACGCCACCCGCGTAGTTACCATCATGATCGATGATGTCGAACGTGGTGGCGGTACCGAAATCGATACAGATCAGCGGACCACCGTATTTGGCATTGGCTGAAACCGCGTTGACCAAACGATCTGCGCCGACCTCATGAGCATTTTCGATCTTGATCTCGACGCCCAAATCCACGCCGGGATCGCCAATCACGAGCGGCGTTGAACGGAAATAGCGTTCACACAGGGTTTTGAGGTTGTGCAAGGTGGCGGGCACGACCGTGGCAATGATCGAGGCATCGATATCGTCGGGCGTAATGCGTTCCAGTTCCATCAAACGCAGCAGCCACACGCCGTATTCATCGGACGTGCGGGTTGCGGTGGTGCTGGCGCGCCATTCGCCTTTGACCTCGCCATCATCGCCGAACACGGCAAAGACGGTATTGGTGTTACCTGAATCAATTGCTAAGAGCATGGTGCATACCTATCACCCACGGGTCACTGCGCCAACTTCTTTTCGCACCTGCGAATACCAAAGTGGGTCAGCGTTATTATAGGCCTAAATCTATATTTCATGGGGGTGCATGGGGATAAAAACGTCCCCAGCCGTGATGCGGCGGTTGGGGTGCCCGTCCAGATGCAGCACCAACGCGCCGTCTTCATCAAGCGCACCGAACACGCCCCGCAACGTTTCGTTGGGCAAGCGAACCGTCACCGGTCCGCCAACACCGCGCGCCCGCGCCAGCCAATGGCGCCGAATGGGGCCAAAACCAAGGTTCCGCCATGTGGCGACCCCCGCCAAAAAACGTTTTGCCAGGGTGTCGAGCATTAGGGCCGGAGCAAGCCCCTCCCCCGTTACGCCCTGTTCCGCCAGCGACGTTGCCGGGTATCCGCCGTCTTCGACCACCGGGTGACTTGCAAGGTTGACCCCGACCCCCAGAACCAACCATTTAAATGCGCCCGTTTTGAAATCGGGTTCGCCTTCCATCAAGATGCCGGAAACTTTTTTGCCTTCCACCAATACATCGTTGGGCCATTTGACGTTAACGAATGTGCCCCGTGGCGCGGCCACTTGCACGGCGTCGGCAACCGCATTGGCGGCGACGAAACTCAATTGCGTCATGACCTCCATCGGATAAGGCATACGCAGCAAGATGGAAAAATAGAGGTTGCCGGGGTCTGACACCCATTCGCGCCCGCGCCGACCGCGTCCGGCGGTTTGACGCTTGGCCCAGACCACGGTGCAATCGGGTGCGCCTTGTTCGGCAAGGCGCTTGGCTTCGGCGTTGGTGCTGTCGATGCACTCCAACTCCACAAGTCGATATGGGCTTGGAAGTTGGAGGCTCGAATTATCAGACATGCTCGACCAAAGCGCGCTTAGAACAGCGACGCGGCCGCTGCCCCCGCCCAGGTGATCACCGGGGCCGGAAACACGATGAACAGGATAATCACCAAGCTGCTCACCACCAGCACCCCGGTGATGGAGCGCGGCAGCGGGCTATCCAGTGGCTCGATGCCCGGCTCGTCGAAATACATAACCTTGATGATGCGCAGATAATAATACGCAGATACCACGCTGGTCAGCACGCCGATGATGGCCAAGGTATAGAGGTGAGCTTCGATCGCAGCGAGGAAGATGTAGAGCTTGCCAAAAAAACCAGCCAAGGGTGGGATACCGGCCATGGAAAACATGAACACCGCCAACGCAGCGGCCATCGCCGGATGGGTTTTACCCAAGCCGCCCAGCTCGTGGATACTTTCCAAATTACGATCGCCACGGCGCATGGCCATGATGCAGGCGAATGTGCCGATGTTCATGAACACATAAATTGCCAGATAGACCAGAACACCTGTCACGCCAGCTTCGTTACCGACAGCAAGGCCGATCAATGCGTAACCGACATGACCGATGGAGCTGTAAGCCATCATGCGTTTGATGTTGGTCTGCGCAATCGCGGCGAAAGCACCGATCAACATAGACAGCACCGCAATCACCACAACGATCTGCTGCCATTCGGCAACCAGACTACCGAACGGACCAACCATGACACGCATGAACAGCGCCAATGCAGCGACCTTCGGGGCCACGGCGAAGAACGCGGTGACCGGCGTCGGTGCACCCTCATAAACATCGGGGGTCCACATATGGAACGGGGCCGCAGAAACCTTGAACGCCAAACCCGCCAGCACGAACACCAGACCGACAATCAAACCCAAAGAGGTATGTTCTTGGGCTGCGACCGTGGTCGCGATGGTGGCGAAATCGGTGGTGCCGGTAAAGCCGTAAACCAACGAAGACCCGTACAGCAAGAAACCCGACGCCAGCGCGCCCAGAACAAAGTACTTCAAACCCGCTTCGGTCGAACGGTTGTCTTCACGGTAAAATGCCGCCAGTACGTAAAGCGACAGGGATTGCAGTTCCAGCCCCATATACAACGACATCAGGTTACCCGCAGACACCATCATCATCATGCCGAGTGTCGCGAAGATCACCAATATGGCGAATTCAAAACGGTGCGCACCTTGGCGTTCCAACCAGTCCTGCGCCAAAATCAACGATAACGTCGATGCGATCAGGATGAGAATTTTCACGAACGATGCAAATGGGTCGGAAACGAACAATCCATCAAACGCAACCAGCTTGACGCCCGATACGGTGAACACCAGCACCAATGCCAAAATCAGCGTCACGACCCCCAATCCAGATGTCATACGCGATGCGCGAACAACGCCTTCGGGCGTCGCAGCCTTTTGAAACACGCCCAGCATCAGCAAGGACATGGCCGCCAGGGCGAGAAAGATTTCCGGCAGTGCCGGGGCGATGTTGGGAACTTCAGCCATAAACCTAACTCTCCCTTAGTGGCCAGCCACAATGGCGGCGTTGCTGGCATCCAGCGCAAGCTGAACTTGACCCAGCAGGTTATCAACAGAAACGTGCATCACATCCAGGAAAGACACAGGATAAATACCCATCCACAACGTCAGCACGATCAAGGGCGCGAACACTGCCCATTCGCGCGGGCTCATGTCGAGCATCTTCTTGACCTTTTCTTTTTCCAACGCGCCAAACACCACGCGGCGATAAAGATACAGCATATAAGCCGCACCCAAAATCACCCCGGTAGCGATGAATGCCGCGACCCAAGTGTTGGCCTTGAACAAGCCCATCAGTACCAGCAATTCACCGACGAAACCGCCCGTTCCCGGAAGCCCGACCGAGGCCATCATGAACAACATGAAGACCAGCGCGTATGCCGGCATCTTGTGCACCAGACCGCCATAGGCGGAAATTTCACGGGTGTGCAGGCGGTCATAAATCACCCCGACGCACAGGAACAACGCGGCCGAAACCACACCGTGACTGAGCATCTGGTAGATTGCGCCTTCTACGCCCTGGGTCGTCATCGAGAACGTACCCGCGGTCACAAAACCCATGTGTGCAATCGACGAATACGCGATCAGCTTTTTCATGTCCTGCTGCACCAAAGCCACCAATGAGGTGTACATCACCGCAACGATGGACAGGCCGTAAATCATCGGCGTGAAATACACCGATGCATCCGGGAACATGGGCAATGAAAAGCGAATAAAGCCGTAACCGCCGAACTTCAACAACACACCGGCCAAAATGACCGAGCCTGCCGTCGGCGCTTCAACGTGCGCGTCCGGCAGCCAGGTGTGCACCGGCCACATGGGAACTTTGACCGCAAACGATGCAAAGAACGCCAACCACAGCCAAATTTGCAAATCAGGGGCAAAGCGGGTCGCCATCAATGTTGGGATATCAGTGGTGCCTGCCTGCAGATACATCACCAAGATCGCCAGCAGCATCAGCACCGACCCCGTCAGCGTATAGAGGAACAACTTATAAGATGCGTACACCCGGCGCTGGCCGCCCCACACACCGATGATCAGGAACATCGGGATCAGCACGGCTTCGAAGAAGATGTAGAAGATCATAATGTCGAGCGCGACAAACATGCCGACCATCATGGTTTCGAGGATCAAAAACGCGATCATGTATTCCTTGACCCGCGTTTTGATGCTGTCCCAACTGGCCAGAACACAGATCGGCGTCAGCAAGGTGGTCAGCAGCACGAACAGCATCGAGATGCCGTCCACACCCACATGATAGGCAATGTTGTAGGTTGGGATCCAATCGGCTTTTTCGACGAACTGGAATGCAGCCGTCGAATTGTCGAAATTGAACCACAGAAACAGCGACAAAAAGAACGTGATCGTGGACGTCCACAATGCCACGTTGCGGGCATTGCGCGCACCGACTTCGTCCTGGCCACTGATGGTAAGGATAAAGCCTGCCCCCGCCAAAGGCAGGAAGATCAGGAGCGATAGGATCGGAAAATCAGCCATTTATCTCATCACCCCGCGATGTACATGTACCAGCCCACCATGAGCACCACGCCGACGATCATGGCGAATGCATAGTGGTAGAGATACCCCGTCTGCAACACACTCGCCTTTTCGGCGGTGTCTTGCGTGGCTTGTGCGATACCATTAGGGCCCAAACCGTCGATGACAGCCTGATCACCCACTTTCCAAAGCCCCCGCCCCAAACGGAACGCAGGTTTGACGAAAATGGCGTCGTACAACTCGTCGAAGTACCACTTGTTGAAAACGAATGTGTGCAGCGGCTTGATCGCCTGAACCAACTTGCCCGGCAGGCTGGGAACGAACATGTACATCACGTACGCCAAGCCGATACCCACACCGCCCACCACCAATGGCAGGTATTTAACCCACGCCGGAACATGGTGAGCATCTTCAAGCGCCGGATGACTGTTCAACACCAAGATGGAATTGCCCCAGAATTGTGCTGCGTCATGACCGACAAACCAGTTGTAACCTAACCAGCCCGCACCGCAGGCCCCAGCCGCCAACAACAGCAACGGCAGGATCATGACCTTGGGGCTTTCATGAATATGCGCCATGGTCTTTTCATCTGCACGCGGTGCGCCGTGGAACGTCATGATAATCAGACGCCAGCTATAGAACGCGGTCAGGAACGCAGCCGTGATGCCCATCCAGAACGCATAGTCACCAACATTCGTCTGCGCCGCCCAAGCAGCTTCCAAAATGATGTCCTTGGAAAAGTAACCCGCGAACGGGAACACGCCGGCCAATGCCAATGAGCCAATCCACATCAAGGTGTAAGTCACCGGGATCAGTTTCCAGGTACCGCCCATCTTGCGCATATCCTGTTCGTCGGACATGGCATGGATAACGGAACCCGCGCCAAGGAACAAAAGCGCCTTAAAGAATGCATGGGTCATCAGGTGGAAAATCGCCGCCTGATAGGCCGACACGCCGATGGCGAAGAACATATAGCCAAGCTGCGAACAGGTCGAATACGCGATCACGCGTTTGATGTCGAACTGAGTGCAGCCGATGGTCGCGGCAAAGATCGCGGTGGAAGCACCGACGATGGTCACCACCTGCAACGCAACATCTGAATATTCGAACAACGGCGACATGCGGCTGACCATAAACACACCTGCCGTCACCATCGTGGCGGCGTGGATCAAGGCCGAAACCGGAGTTGGGCCTTCCATAGCATCGGGCAACCAAGTGTGCAGTCCCAACTGAGCCGACTTGCCCATAGCACCAACAAACAACAGCAGACAGATCACCGTGATGGCATGAAATTCACCCGAGAAAATAGAAATGGTTGCATCCGTCATGGTGCCAGCTTGGGCGAAGATGCTATCGAGATTGACCGTACCGAACATCACAAACGTGGCGAAGATACCCAACGCAAAGCCGAAGTCACCCACGCGGTTGACCACGAACGCCTTGATCGCAGCGGCATTGGCCGACGGCTTGTTGTACCAAAAACCGATCAACAAGTAAGACGCCAGCCCGACGCCTTCCCAACCGAAGAACATCTGCACCAGATTATCGGCCGTCACCAACATCAACATGAAGAACGTGAACAAGGACAGATACGCCATGAAGCGCGGCACATCGGGGTCGTGATGCATGTAGCCAATGGCATAAACATGCACCATGGCCGAAATCGTACATACCACCACCAGCATCACGGCCGTCAGCGTATCGACTTTCAGCGCCCAACTGAGATCCAAGTCACCGGATTGAATCCAGTGCAGCAGCGTCACGGTGTAGCTATCACCGTTAAGACCAATCTGTTGGAAGGTCAGCCATGACAGAACCATCGCCACCAGCATGAAGCCCGCAGTGGACCATTGCGCGTAAGTGTCGATCTTGTGTTTTTTGTGTTTGTCATCGCCGCATTTCACAAACGCCAATGCGCCCGCGAACATGGCTGCCAGAAGCGGCAAGAAGACAATGGCTTTAATCATGCTCATTTCTTAGTCCTCAGCCTTTCATGGCATTGATGTCGTCGACGGCGATAGAGCCACGACTGCGGAAGAACACCACCAAAATGGCCAACCCAATAGCGGCCTCGGCGGCGGCGACGGTCAGGATGAACAGCGAGAACACTTGCCCCACCAAATCCCCAAGTTCGACGGAGAACGCCACCATGTTGATGTTCACGGCCAGCAACAACAGTTCGATCGACATCAAAATGACAATCACGTTTTTGCGGTTGAGGAAAATCCCGAACAATCCGGTCGCAAACAAGAGTGCGGCAACCGTCAGATAATGTACCAGTCCGATATCAGCCATCAGATGCCCCTCCCCGTTTCGACTTTTTTCAGCACCACGGCTTCCTTAGCGTCACGCGCCACTTGATTGGCGATGACTTGTTTTTTGCTGTCTTTGCGTTTGCGATGCGTCAACACGATCGCGCCGATCATCGCCACCAACAAAATCAAGCCTGCGGCTTGGAACAAATAGACGTAGCGGGTGTAAATCAGTTCCGCCAAGCCCGAAGTGTTTTGCAGTTCAGGCGCCTTGGCCTGGATATTGGCCAGTGCTTCGGGCGCCATATGCCAAGCCGCTGTGGATGCCAGAATTTCACCGGTGAAGACCACCACCACAACCAAGCCAATGGGCAGATAATTGAGGAAGCCTTGCTTCATCTCAACAACGGTAACGTCTAGCATCATGACGACGAACATGAACAGTACCGCGACGGCGCCGACGTAGACCACGATCAGCAGCATGGCGAGGAATTCGGCCCCCGCCAACACGAACAAGCCACCCGCGTTGAAAAACGCCAAGATCAGGAACAACACCGAATGAACCGGGTTGCGACGCGTTACGACCAGCGCGCCGGAAACGACGCAGCCGATAGCAAACATGTAAAAAACCAGAGTTGCGATCATCTGTCCCTGGCCCCCTTAACGATACGGAGCATCGGCGCGCAGGCGAAGGTCAAGTTCGACCTCCCAACGTGCGCCGTTGTCCAAAAGTTTGGCTTTGTCGTACATCAGTTCTTCCCGTGTCTCGGTCGCGTATTCAAAATTCGGACCCTCGACGATGGCATCCACAGGGCAGGCTTCTTCACAAAAGCCACAGTAAATACACTTGGTCATGTCGATGTCGTAACGCGTGGTGCGGCGTGAACCGTCCGCGCGCGGTTCAGCCTCGATGGTGATGGCCTGGGCCGGACACACCGCTTCGCACAGTTTGCACGCGATGCAGCGTTCTTCCCCATTGGGGTAGCGACGCAGCGCATGTTCACCACGAAAGCGCGGGCTCAGCGGGCCTTTTTCATACGGATAATTCAACGTTATCTTGGGGCGGAACATATAGCGCAGCGTCAGGAACATGCCTTGCAGCAGTTCCGTCAGCAAGAATGCGCGGATGTTGCGGTCGATGAAGCTCATAGTTCAGGTCCTCCTCAACCCGCGCCCAGGGCACTGTTTGGCAACAGGTCGAACGTCACCAGGACACCCGATACGATCACCACCGCGGCCAGCGACATCGGCAGGAAAACTTTCCAACCCAAACGCATCAACTGGTCGTAGCGGTAACGCGGGAAGCTGGCGCGCACCCAGATGAAAATAAACAACAAGGCGGCAATTTTGAACGCGAACCAGATCGGGCCCGGGATCAAATTGAACGGCGCAATGTCAAACGGCGGCAGCCATCCACCCAAGAACAAGATGGTGGTCATGCCACACATCAAAATCATGTTGGCATATTCGCCCAAGAAGAACAGAGCGAACGTCATGGCCGAATACTCGACGTTGTAGCCAGCAACCAATTCGGCTTCCGCTTCGGGAAGATCGAACGGGTGACGGTTGGTTTCCGCCAGCGTTGAGATGAAGAACACCACCGCCATCGGGAACAACGGAATGATAAACCACATGCCACGCTGGGCTTCGACGATCGCGCTCAGGTTCAACGAACCAACACACAGCAGCACCGTAATGATGACAAAGCCCATGGAGACTTCATAAGACACCATCTGCGCCGCAGAGCGCATCGCACCTAAGAATGCGTACTTGGAGTTGGACGCCCAACCGGCCATCAAGATGCCGTAAACGCCCAAACTGGAAATCGCGAACAGGTACAAGATACCGACATTGATGTTCGCCAGCACCAGCCCCTCGCCGAACGGAATAACCGCCCACGAAGCAAGAGCTAAGAAGAAGGTCAGCATTGGTGCAATCAGGAACACGGCACGGTTGGCGCTGGATGGAATCACCGTTTCTTTCAAAAACAGCTTCGCGCCATCGGCCAGCGGTTGCAGCAAGCCCAGTGGCCCCACAACATTTGGGCCGCGGCGCAATTGCATCGAACCGATGATCTTGCGCTCAAAATACGTCAGATAAGCCACCGACAACAAGACGGGGACAATAATGACCAGGACCTTGATAACGATCCAAATCAACGGCCACAGATAGGCATCCCAAAGCTCAACCATTGGTGCCGGTCCTTTCCGTCTCGTCCATGAACTCTGCCGTACAAGCCGCCATGGTTTCCGACGCGCGTGAAATCGGGTCGGTCATGTAAAAATTGCGAATGTGCGATGACAGCGGCTTCGATTGAAGATCGCCAGCCGTGCCAAAGTCCAACCACTCGGCGGACTGAACAGTATCGAGAGTGGCAAACACCGGGTTGATCGCGACCATGCGCGTGCGCACCTCAGCCAAAGTGTTGTACGTGAGCGTTTTGCCCAACACACCCGACAGCGCCCGAACGATAGCCCAGTCTTCCTTTGCCTCACCCGGGGCGAACACAGCCAGATGACCACGCTGAACGCGGCCTTCGGTGTTGACGTAGGTGGCATTCTTTTCGGTGTACGCCGCACCCGGCAAGATCACGTCGGCCATATGGGCGCCGCTGTCACCATGGTGCCCCTGATAGATGATGAAGGTATCGGAAAGTTTCCCCGGCTCCATCCCGTCAGCGCCGAGCAGGTAGAGCACTTCAATCTTGCCCTCGCCGCATGCATCCAAAATACCAGCCGTGTCCAGGCCACCCTTTTCAGGGGCAAAGCCAATGTCCAGACCACCGACGCGCGACGCAGCAGTTTGCAAGACGTTGAAACCGTTCCAGCCGTCCGTCACCATGCCCGTGGCATCGGCAATGGTCTTGGCCACCGCCAAGATTGCTGCGCCATCGGCACGCATCAATGCACCTGCACCGATGATCATCATCGGCTTCTTGGCCGTTTTGAGCACCTTGGCAAATTCATGCTTGCCCGATGCGATATCGTTCAAGATCGCGGCATCGTCGCCGAAGTGTTCATACTTATACGTAAGGTCGGCCTTGAGACCGACCACACCGACCGGGAACTCACCTGCGAGGTAACGCTTGCGGATGCGCGCGTTCAACACCGGCGCTTCGATGCGCGGGTTGGAACCGATGATCAACAGCGCATCGGCCTCTTCGATCCCGGCGATGGTGGTGTTGAAAAGGTAACTGGCGCGTACGGAAGGATCGACGGCGCTGCCTTCCTGACGGCAATCCATGGTGTGACTGCCCAGATTTGCCAACAGATCCTTCAAGGCCGTCATGGCTTCGACATCGACGGTATCGCCAGCCAAGGCGGCGATTTTCGATCCATCCAAGCCGTTCACTTTGGCTTTGATGGCGGCGAACGCTTCGTCCCATGTGGCCGATTGTAGCTTGCCGTCTTTTTTAACGTAAGGCTTATCGAGACGCTGGCGTCCCAGCCCGTCACAGGCAAATCGCGATTTATCACCCAGCCATTCTTCGTTCACGTCTTCATGCAAACGCGGCACAATGCGCATGACCTCATTGCCACGCGTATCGACGCGGATGTTGCAGCCCACGGCATCCAGAACGTCGATGCTTTCGGTCTTTTTCAGCTCCCACGGGCGCGCTTGAAACGCGTATGGAGCCGAGGTCAATGCGCCAACCGGGCACAAATCAATCATGTTGCCCGACAATTCGCTTGAGATCGCATTATCGACGTAAGTGCCGATTTCAAGGTGTTCGCCACGATACACGCCACCCAATTCAGGGCTACCAGCGATTTCGCTGGCGAAGCGCACACAACGGGTACAGTGAATACAACGTGTCATGACACCGCGGATCAGCGGGCTAAAGTTTTTTTCTGGTACCGCGCGCTTGGTTTCCGTATAGCGCGATAGTCCGGAACCGAACGCCACGGCCTGGTCTTGCAAATCGCATTCGCCGCCCTGATCGCAGATCGGGCAATCGAGTGGGTGATTGATGAGCAAGAACTCCATCACCGATTCACGCATCTTTTTGACTTTTTCGGTGTTGGTGTGAACCACCTGACCTTCGGCGACCGGCATGCAGCACGACGCCACAGGCTTGGGCGCGCGCTCCATATCGACCAGACACATGCGGCAGTTGCCCGAAAGCGGCAGCCGTTCGTGATAGCAGAACCGGGGGACTTCAGCCCCCGCCAGTTCGCAAGCCTGCAGCACGGTCAAACCGGCCTCGACTTCGATTTCTTTGCCATCAATGGTGAGCTTTGGCATGGCTCCCCTTCCTCTTACTTTCTAATTATTCGGCCGCAGTGGCAGGAATATCGGCGGGTGCGTCGGCTTGAGTTCCGGCTTTATCCAAAATACGAGCTTCCATTTCATCTCGGAAATGGCGGATTAAACCCTGAATAGGCCAAGCGGCCGCGTCGCCGAGGGCGCAAATTGTGTGCCCTTCGATCCGGCGGGTAACATCTTCCAGCAGATCAATTTCGTCGATACGGGCGTTGCCCTCACCGATACGTTCCATCATGCGCCACATCCACCCGGTGCCTTCCCGACACGGGGTGCACTGGCCGCAGCTTTCATGCTTGTAAAAAGCGCTCAAGCGGGTGATGGCGCGAATGATATCCGTCGATTGATCCATGACGATCACCGCAGCGGTGCCCAAACCGGAACCGTGTTCTTTCAAACCGTCATAATCCATCAAGGCGCTGTCGCACATGCCTTTGGTCATGACCGGAACAGAAGAACCACCGGGGATCACACCCTTAAGATTGTTCCAACCGCCGATCACGCCGCCGCAATGTTTTTCCAGCAATTCCTTCATCGGAATGCCCATTTCTTCTTCGACCGTGCAGGGATTTTCCACATGGCCAGAAATGCAAAACAGCTTGGTTCCGGTGTTGTTTTCACGACCGATGCCAGCAAACCAGGCCCCGCCCCGGCGCAGGATTTCCGGCACCACGGCAATGGATTCAACGTTGTTCACGGTGGTCGGACAACCGTACAGTCCGCAGTTGGCCGGAAACGGCGGCTTCAAACGCGGCTGGCCTTTTTTGCCTTCAAGACTTTCGATCAGCGCGCTTTCTTCGCCGCAGATGTAAGCACCTGCGCCTAAGTGAACATAAATGTCGAAGTCATACCCAGATTTGCAGGCGTTCTTACCCACCAACCCGGCGGCGTAGGCTTCGTCTATGGCCCGTTGCAGGGCTTCGGCCTCGCGGTAGAACTCGCCACGCACATAGATGTAACAGACATGCGCGCCGATGCCGACAGATGCCAACAGTGCACCTTCGACCAGCTTATGCGGTTCGGAGCGGAGAATTTCACGGTCCTTACAGGTCCCCGGTTCGCCTTCGTCAGCGTTGACAACCAGATAGCTGGGGCGCTTGTCTTCCTTGGGCATGAACGACCATTTCATGCCGGTGCCAAAACCAGCTCCGCCACGACCACGTAGGCCGGATGCCTTCATTTCTTCGACAATCCACTCACGGCCCTTTTTAACGAGGTCCGCGGTTTTGTCCCAGTCGCCGCGCGACTGAGCACCCTTGAGGGACAAGTCATGAATGCCGTAAATGTTGGTGAAGATGCGATCACGATCATGCAGCATGGTTCAGCCCTCCCCCCCTGGATTAGAGGTCAGTGTGGTGAGGCCGCCTGCGGGCTGACAGCCCACGCGCTTACCCGCTTGCGAACCGGGCTTGGGCGTTTCGCCCTTGTCCAGCGCATCGAGAACCTTTTCCGTCGTCTCAGCGGTAAGGTCTTCGTAATAATCATCATTGACCTGGATCATCGGCGCATTGACGCAAGCGCCCAGGCATTCGACTTCCAACAAGGTAAACTTGCCGTCCGGCGTGGTTTCGCCATTTCCGATGCCAAGCTTCTTCTTGCACACCTTGAACACATCGTCGGAACCCTTGAGCATGCATGAGATATTTGTGCACACCTGGATGAAATTTTTGCCCACGGGTTTGAGGTTGTACATGGTGTAAAAGCTGGCGACTTCGTATACGCGGATCACCGGCAAGCCGACCATTTCGGCGACCAATTCGATCGCTGAGCGGGGCAGCCAATTGTCATTTTGGCGTTGCGCGAGGGTCAACAACGGCATGGTCGCGCTGGCTTCGCGGCCTTGTGGGTACTTCGCCAAAAGGGCCTTTACAGCGGTTTGATTTTCCGCCGTGAAGGCGAACGCCTCGCCCGTATCATTCATGGGTGACTCTGTCATCGGTCGATCTCACCAAACACAATATCAATGGAGCCGATCACGGCAACGGCGTCAGCCAACATGTGGCCCTTGCACATCATGTCCATGGCTTGCAGATGGGCGAAGCCCGGCGCACGGATTTTGCAGCGATACGGTTTGTTGGTGCCGTCCGACACCAGGAATACGGCGAACTCGCCTTTCGGCGCTTCAACCGCGGTATAGGTCTCGCCCGCAGGGACGTGCATGCCTTCGGTCATCAGCTTGAAGTGATGGATCAAGGCTTCCATCGACGTCTTCATTTCGGCGCGCGGTGGCGATGCGACCTTGCGATTTTCCGTGATGGTCGGGCCTTCGGGCATTTTTTCGATGGCTTGGCGCATAATCTTCAGAGATTCGCGCATTTCCATCATACGCACCAGATAGCGGTCGTAGCAGTCACCGTATTTGCCGACGGGGATGTCAAAATCCATCTTGTCATAGGCATCATAGGGCTGTGACTTGCGCAAATCCCACGCGACGCCAGATGCGCGCAGGTTCGGTCCGGTAAAGCCCCAATCCAGGGCCTGGGCCTCAGTAACCTTGGCGATGTCCACGGTGCGCTGCTTGAAGATGCGATTCTCGGTCAGCAACGTTTCCATGTCGTCGATCATCTGCGGGAATTTTTCGGTCCACGCCAGAATGTCTTCGGCCAAGCCGTCGGGCATATCCTGAGATACACCGCCGACGCGGAAGTAGTTCATATGCATCCGTGCGCCGGAAACGCGTTCGCAAAATTCCATCAACAATTCGCGGTCTTCAAAGCTCCACAACATCGGGGTCATGGCGCCGACGTCCATCGCATAAGACGAAACATTGAGGATGTGATTGAGGATACGGCCAATTTCGCAGTACAGCACACGGATGTACTGGGCGCGCTCTGGCACTTCGCAACCGAGCAGCTTTTCCGCTGCCAACACGAACGCGTGTTCCTGGTTCTGCGGCGCAACGTAATCGAGACGATCAAAGTACGGCGTGGCCTGCTGATAGGTCTTGTGTTCGATCAGCTTTTCGGTGCCGCGGTGCAACAACCCGATGTGCGGGTCGGCACGGTCGATGATTTCGCCATCCATCTCCAACACCATACGCAACACGCCGTGGGCGGCGGGGTGCTGAGGGCCGAAGTTCAGCGTCATGTTCTTGATCTGGTTCTGAGCCATGATTAAGCACCCTTCCCTTTGCCGTTTACGGCATCCTGAGTGGCTTTTTCATCACCGGGCAGAACTGTGGGTTGCTCGGCAGTCATGCCCTCCCACGGACTAAGGAAGTCAAAGCTGCGGAATTCCTGGGTCATTTTCACAGGTTCGTACACAACGCGCTTTTTCTCGTCGTCATAACGAACCTCGACAAACCCCGTGAGAGGAAAGTCCTTGCGCAACGGATGACCGTCGAAACCATAATCGGTCATGATACGACGCAGATCCGGGTTATCTTCGAACGGCACACCGAACAGATCCCAGCATTCACGCTCGAACCAACCCGCAGTGGAAAAGACACTGACCACACTTGGCACAGGTTCCCCGGCAGTGCGGATTTTTACCCGGATGCGACGGTTGAGCGGCATACTCAGCAGGTTATAGACAACCTCGAAGCGGGCTTCGCGTTCGGGATAATCCACACCGCACAGGTCCAGCAATTGCTTGAACTGGCAATTGACGTTGTCGCGCAAATAGGTGAGCACGCGTACAATGTCGCCGGGCTTCACCTGTAACGACAACTCGCCGCGCGTTTCCGCCATGCTCAAGGTGGTGTCCATGACGGACTCCCCCAATGCGCCGACAATGATTTCTTTCAATTCTTCAAGGGCTGGATCCATAGGTCCAAAAACTCCCGGTCCGTCTCAGGTAGACAAGACTTAACGAAACAGAGTGCCTGTTCGTTTGATCTTCTTTTGCAATTGCAGAATGCCGTACATCAAAGCTTCCGCGGTTGGCGGGCACCCTGGTACATAAATATCGACCGGCACCACACGGTCACAGCCGCGCACCACCGAATAGGAATAGTGGTAATAACCGCCGCCATTGGCGCACGAGCCCATGGAAATCACCCACCGTGGCTCGGACATCTGGTCGTAGACCTTGCGAAACGCCGGGGCCATTTTGTTGGTCAGCGTACCAGCGACGATGATCACATCCGATTGACGCGGGCTGGGGCGCGGCACGACACCGAAACGGTCGAGATCGTAGCGGCTCATGTACGCGTGGATCATTTCCACCGCACAGCACGCCAAACCAAAGGTCATCGGCCACAACGAGCCGGTGCGCACATAGTTCACCAGCTTGTCGACGTTGGCGACGACAAAACCGCGTTCGTTCAGCTCATCCGCGACCTGCGACAAAAGCGCGTCTTGATCGTCGCCCTGCCCGGTGTTGGGAACCATAAGCTGTTCGCCCGGCTTGGAATCTACTCCCATTCCAGAGCCCCCTTCTTCCATTCGTAAATGAAGCCAATGGTCAGTACGCCCAGGAAAAGCATCATCGACCAGAACCCGAACAGCCCGATAGCCCCCAGATTAGCCGCCCACGGGAACAAAAATGCCACTTCCAAATCGAAGATGATGAATAAAATCGCCACCAAATAAAAGCGCACGTCAAATTTGACACGCGCATCTTCGAAAGCTTCAAAACCACATTCGTAGGCTGAATCTTTTTCAGGGTCAGGTTTCTGCCGTCCAATGATCCAACTGGCTGCGATCACAAAGACCGCCATCACGCCAGCGATACCGAGAAACACCAGAATCGGAAAATAGTCGGATAAAAGCGCGTCGCTCATACTGAGGCTCCCACCGAGGAAGCCCATGAGCCGCAGCCCAACCCAAAACCCAGCACTAGCTCAGCCGTCAATCGCACCGGGTGCAATTCATCAGCAAGCTCATGGCGCATAAAGAATGGCGCAATCATAGGATTTTGGAACTCCCCAGGACGTTCCGTTGAAAATCTTGTCTGTACGTTGCAAATGCGCAGGTTGGCGGGGATCGTTTTTGTGATCGTCGTCGTACGCATCCGAACCTCCCCTCGAGGCCGATATATTTATAGGACATTTCCCATAAAACACATATCCCCAATTGGGTAGGGCCACACTACCCCGTTTGTGAGGACGTTCAAGTCAAGAATGATTGATTTTGCATTTTTTTGTGCAGTGCAGCAAGGTATGCGCGTATTGGCAGGGATTCATGCGCCCCACAACACCAAAGAGATGAAAAGTGGAGCCAAAAGCAAAAAACCGCAACCCGTTAGGGTCGCGGTTTTTGAAGCGAGAGTGGCGGGAGTGACGGGACTCGAACCCGCGGCCTCCGGCGTGACAGGCCGGCGCTCTAACCAACTGAGCTACACCCCCTTCGCCGTTCTCTTCCCCAAGCTTCAAAGCAGTTTTGCCGCCTGAGGACGCGTCTATGTAATCCAGCCCCCGGCGGGCGTCAAGCTTTGTAGGAGCCTTTTGTGAAAATAATTTGACGACCAACCTCTCACAGCCATTTCCAGAACATTTCTTACGTTTTCACCAAGGTTGCCAAGGCGTACCCAAGCGGGCAATGTCAGGAAATAATACTGAATGTCCCGAACGCGAAACCAAAGGATTCACCGTGAGCACCGATATCAGCCAACAGATGAAAAATCGCGCCCAGGCCGTATTCACAGAATCCGCACAGATGAAATTACAGATCGCCGCCAGCGACGTGCCGGACCTTCTTGTGCGCATGGCGAACATTGCCGGGACAAGCATTCACAACGGCGGCAAACTTCTGCTGTGCGGTAATGGTGGTTCAGCCGCTGACGCCCAACACATCGCGGCTGAACTCTTGGTGCGTTTGCGGTCTGACCGGGAACGTCGCGCCCTGCCCGCAATCACCTTGGCACAAGACACATCGACATTGACCGCGTGCTCCAACGATTACGGCTTTAACCATATTTTTGAGCGCCCGCTCTGCGCCTTGGGCAATCCCGGCGACGTCTTGATCGGCATCACCACATCGGGCAATTCAACCAACATCATCCAAGCCATGCTGGCGGCGCGGGAAAAAGGCATTCATGTGCTGGGCTTTTTAGGTGGAGTCGGAAAAACAGCCGGCGGCAAAGCGCTGGCGTTATGCGATGAAGCCTTCGTCGCCCCCGCCACAGACACCGGGCGCATCCAGGAAGCGCATATCACGGCAGGCCACATCCTGGTCGAGTTGATTGAAGACGTCCTGAACGCTAAGGCGTGAACAACCCTTTCCAATGGAAAGATTAAGGGCGCTCCCGAATCCGAGCGCCCTTAACCAGCTCTATTTATTCTGATGCATACGCCATCAGTATGGTCACTTGGCCTGAGGCTTCATGGAACGATTCATCAGCCCCTTTAAACCCATACGCCCCATAAAAACGGCGTCCGATCGTATTTTCCTTAAAGACTTCGACTTTTAGTGACCCTTTCTCGGCAACGGCTTTATCGACCAAAGCCTTTCCAAGTCCCTGCCCGTGATATTTGGGGTCAAGGAAGAGACCGCCGATTTCATCTTCGATCAGGGCGATAAAGCCGACAACGCTGCCATTCACTTCGCTCACCCATGTTTTTGCAAAAGGCATGTACACATTGCGTACATTGTCGGCCTCTCGATCTAGGAACGCCTTTGTGAGGAAAGGGTGAGCAAGCTCACTTGCGACGCGCCAGGATGAAACCACGGCATCAATATCTTTATCTTCGTACTTTCGTATCATTGTCTGATTGATCTTCCACGTCTTGACCCCCCATGCAATATGAGTGGTCATGCTGATATTTATTTGAATAAGGCAAGAGAACAGGACCGCAGCGCGCATGCGCATGCCGTTTCGTCTGTTCTGCTCGGGATGGGGCGCTCTTGAGTGCCCCCGTATCAGCGGGACATAAAATCTCCAGTTAGAATCACCATCAAACTAACCCGCCGATTGGAAAAAATCAAAGGCTTGTCGAAGCTGGAGTCTTCAGCGCCCTAACGTACGTTGCTTGCAGATCATTGACCCGCTTAACACTCAACCACGTTGACAGCGAGACCGCCTTGGGACGTTTCTTTGTACTTGGACTGCATGTCCAGGCCGGTTTGACGCATGGTTTCGATCACCTGGTCGAGGCTGACAAAGTGCGCACCGTCCCCCTTGAGCGCCAGACGCGCGGCGTTGATAGCCTTGATCGCGCCCATGGCGTTACGTTCGATACACGGAATTTGCACCAAACCGCCGATGGGATCGCAGGTCAAACCAAGATTATGTTCCATACCAATCTCAGCGGCGTTCTCAATTTGCTCATTGGTACCGCCCAGCGCTGCGGTAAGACCGCCGGCCGCCATAGAGCACGCAACCCCCACTTCACCCTGACAGCCAACCTCAGCCCCGGAAATAGACGCTCTGGTCTTATACAGGGCGCCAATGGCAGCCGCAGTGAGCAAAAAGTCCCGAACGCCATCCTGCGCTGTGGGCGCACGATGGGGACAGAAACGTTCATAGTAGCGAATCACCGCCGGGATGATCCCCGCCGCACCGTTGGTCGGCGCAGTTACGACGCGCCCTCCTGAGGCATTTTCTTCGTTCACCGCCAAAGCATAAAGGTTAACCCAGTCCATGGTGGTGAGCGGATCGCGCAAAGCCTGTTCCGCATGAGCGTTCAATTCGTTGAGCAGCTTTTTAGCGCGCCGAGGCACGTTCAAACCACCCGGCAAGTTGCCCTCGGCGCTCAGTCCCTGTTCAATGCAGCCGTCCATAACCTCATGAATGCGATCGAGAAAGACAAAGGTCTCTTCTTCTTCACGCCAAGCGGTTTCATTGACCAGCATGATTTGAGCAATCGAGAGGTCTTCTTCTCGGCCAATTCGCAGTAGTTCTTCCGCCGACGAAAAAGGATAGCGGATTCGCACGTTATCCCCGGCGCTGTAGGTAACGGCCTCATCGTCCCCCTCTTCCACCACGAAACCACCACCGATGGAATAAAAGGTGCCCGTCTTGACGACCTGACCGTCTTTATCATGTGCCGTAAAACGCATGGCATTGCTGTGGCGTGCCAGAACCTCTTCGCCCATAAAGACGATATCCTTATCTGGTTCGAAGCAAATACTGACTTCACCGCCCAGCATCAGTGTTTTGGTGGCCGTGATCTCTTCGACAATCGCCGACACTTCATGCACCTCGATGGTGCGGGGGCGCTTGCCCGATAGCCCCAGCAACAGCGCTTTGTCCGTATGGTGACCGCGCCCGGTCAAAGCCAACGAACCGAACAACGTAACGCGGACGTGCGTGACCCGCGTCAATTCTCCGGATTCTCTCAATTCTTTGACAAAACGATAGGCCGCACGCATAGGGCCGACTGTGTGCGAACTGGACGGCCCTATGCCTACAGAAAATAAATCGACGACACTGAGATTAGCGTGATTGGAGTGATCAGAATCCTGTTGCGGCATGGGGGGCGTGCTTTCAAAGTGTTCGTATTTGTTCAAGAAAAAATGGATTGTTATTTTTTATTCAATCACAATTCTTCAAACAGCGCACCTGAACAAATGAGGAGAACACCATGACATTTCAAGCACCATGCCTAACTTTGCCTTAAAAGCCACTCACACCACAGACATGAAATAATACTATTCACGGGGCATGCGAATACACGCGACAGTCCCACCACTCATAGCATTTTCGATTTCCAGGGTACCGCCTAACAACTGAACCTTGTTTTGGACGATTTGAATCCCCTGCCCCCAGCCCTTACGCTGCGAATGAGCATATGATGTCGTTACGGAGCCACCCTTCATCAAACTCATCAAAATCGTCGTTGGGATGCCTTTGCCGGTGTCTTGCACAATAAGGATAAGGCCGTGATTTTTGTAATCCAGTTCCCCCTTAACGGTCACGCTGCCGCCTTTGGGGGTGAACTTGATCGCATTGCTGATGAGATTCGACATGATTTCGTAAAGCACGACAGGGTCCGTATGCAAAATTGGAAAATCATCCGCGATCACATAGTTCAGTGTCACATCGCGTTGGTCGGCATCTATTTCGAACGTTCGGATAATTTCAGGGCATAGAGCGCGAAAATCCACGTCCTCCTTTACGATCACTGCTTTCCCTTGAACGGCTTGGTCGAGAACACGCTCACAGATTTGGAGAAGCCGCCTTGTCGCTGTGTTGACACGATCAGCGTAGTCAAAGGTCGTTTCCTCCGACAACGGCTGAGGCAGCGCCCCCTTTTGCATCATCGCAGAAAAGCCCAACATCGCATTGAGGGGCGTACGTATCTCATGCGCAAACTCGCGCAGCAACATGTGCTCAGAATCCTGCTGGGGCGCTTTTGTATCCGACATGAGGGCCTCTAAACTCGGGGGGGGTCGCGCGTTGCGGTCAACAATAATACAAATACCGCTCAGTGAATACACCTAGAGTTGAAATGCTAAGATTTTAATGAACTGCGAATTGGGTACGCAAAAAAGGCGGCGCTGGTTGCGCCGCCTTTTTTGAACTGGTGGGCGGTGACGGGTTCGAACCGCCGACCCTCTCGGTGTAAACGACCCCGAACCGTTGCAAGCCTTACCAAATCTGTCCAACCAGCCATTTTCCTAAATGGCGGAATTCCTAGCATTTCTGAGTGTGTCGAAATCGTTTCGCAAACTGGTTTGCAAAACTCCATTTCGAAATTCAGCCTATTTATTCAAAATTTGGCTGGCTGGGCCTCCTTTGCAAAGGGAGGACGCCATGTCTAATCGCACACGTCCTGGACATATCACCCTCACCCTTGAGATGCCGATTGAGGTTGCCGACTGGTTGTCTGCGAATGCAGAACGCCTGGGAAATGAGCTGCGCATTGCTTCTGTAAAAGCACGTCATACAGAAGAACAAACACAAAAAAATGAGCAAGAGCGATCCAATGATCGGCGTACATATCTGATCGACTTGGGAAGAACGGGCTATCGTCAATTACGGCGTGCGGGCGTTACCAAGTACCTTGCAAAAAATCGAGATGTGATCGGAGATGTTGCAGACGAGCTTGGTGTCTCGTCGCAAGTGCTCGAGATTGCTGTCACCCGCTTCAAACGGAACCTGGACAAGGAATTACAGAAGCGCCGGAGCCGCGAAATTGGGCGTCTCTATTGGGCTGGGTTTGGCAACCAAGAAATAGCTGCCCGACTTCACATTCATCCGAATACTGTCGCCAACCATATCCAAAAGGTCATTAAGCCGACCGGGCGGCGTGCATGAGCGCCCATCGACCACAAACGAGAAACGGCGGGACAATGCCCGCCGCTTGCTTCGATGTACGGCCATCGCCGTCCCCGGCTGTTCCGTGTCGTGATAATAGCAAGCCCAGGACTCCGCGCAAAGCCCCTACTTTCACCCTCTCCCCCCGTGAGGTGTGCGAGGCTCACGCACAAACTCAAAACGCTTGCTTTGATGTTCCCAATATCCCGGGGTCCGGGGCAGCGCCCCGGGTGCTTTCGTTTCCCTCTGTCGCCAGCGACACGAAACGAACCGGCTCTTTCCAACAAGTGGGTGGCATTGCCTCTGCCGTCGTCTCTGCCATTGCCTGCGCCCGGACCAAAAAGCGGGCCGGCCAATGACCTGGAACACAAACACATGGGCCGCACGAGAAGCTGATGCCCGCGCGGATCGCGCCGAGCGCCAAGCCACGTACTGGAAAAATATCGGTGCCAGTAGTGACAAGCCAAAGGCCAAGCGACGGTTCCCAATGCCGAAAGAGAAATCGGCAAAGGACGATTTTGGTTGGGATGCAGGTAAAAACGAAATCACCTCTGGTGAAATTTGGGAAACGATGATCGGGCTTGAAGTTGCGCGCGACACATTTCTTGATAATCAAATCAAGGCGCGTGAACTGCGTGAGCAATCCGACGCCCTTGTGTCGCGGCTTGAACGTATGGGCATCCAGGGCCGCACGCCCCGCGGCGAAACCGCCGTTGTTGGATTGGTGACAGGTGAAGCGGAACGCGCAACCGATTATCGAAACTGCAATCTCATCCCTGCCCAGCAATCAAAAAACGTTCATGACATGCTTCGGCATGTTCGTTTTTTGACGGACGTCACGAAAACCAAACGCCTTCGTATGCTGGTTATTTCAGGTGGGTGGTGCCCGGTTGATGGTTACCGGAAACACCACAAGGCGCATACCCGTCGCATGTCAAAATTTGCAGCACACCCAAAGCTGAAAAGCTTGGGCATTTCGATTGAGTACTACAACGTCGAAGACACCATCCACCGTGATGCAAACGGCACAGCAATGCTGAATATGCACAGCCATGTTCTGTTTCGCTGTAACAGCTTCTTGGGCAAAAAGAGGTGGACTGAGTTTCTTGAATTCGCCAAAGGCTTTTTCCCAAAAGGCTATGTCCACGACAGCAAAATTGAAAAGCCAAACGAAGCTGTGAAGTACGTCTTCAAACCGTCTGAATTGGAGGCTTTGAAAGACGAAGAGTTAGCCGAACTGTTTATGCAGATCGTTGGCGGTCGCGAGAAGGTCGACGACGAAACCGGAGAGGTTTTATGCCGCCCCGGCCCCGATGGTGAGTTGGTGGCCATCTTGGAAGGCCCGCTCAAATTCTTCCATCCGCTTGGCGAAATGCGCCGGTTCCGATCGGAGCTACGGGCAAACGGCCAAAAGCTCATTTTGGTCCCGACGAAAGATGATCGCTGGATTTGGCGCGTCACCGAGAAAAAGACCCGTGAGGAACGCCCGGAGAGTGACGGCGGACGCACCGAGAACATCGTTGTAGCCATCACGCGCCCCATGCCGAAGTTCAGCCCGCGCATGGAACCGTGCGTGATCGTCGAAAATTACACAGGCGATTTTGCCGCCCTCATCCGCGAAAACAGGCTTGAGGAGTCCGTAGGTGAAGCTCGAGGCATCTACCAAGGCCGCGTCAAAGAAGACGCTGTACGGGCCGCGCAGGAGTCCTCATCGGGTGTCTCCGAGGGTGCATCCAAGCGAAGCGCCCCTATGAAGCACACTACAACGACAACTGTCCCGGAAAGGGATGCAAAAACACGGTCGAAACATCGACCGCCACCCCCTTCCCGTCATGAAGAGTTCAGAGGAACGCTTCAATGACCAAAAACAACACCCCAAAATCTTCAAAACAGGCTGCACAGGTTCACCCTGCCCTGAATGCTGCCTTCACTCATCGCAGGGCGAAAGGAAACTTAAACAATGACCAAGATGACACGTGACATTCCGAGCACCGAAGGCATGACCGTTGCCGACCGCCTCAAGGCGGCGCGGCAAGATGCTGAACTGACCCGCAAGGCGCTGGCCGACGCCACCGGCATTCCGGCCAGCACTTTGGAAAAATACGAACGTGGCGACATGGACCCCAACACAACGCGTCTTCAAACCCTTTGCGATCATCTGGGCGTGTCGGTCAATTGGGTGCTTAACGGTGCCGACGATTTGGAGGCCTCCGAAAACGCAAAACCCGTACGGGAAACTCAACCCTCCGCGAAAGTCATGGAGACCATGAAAACCGCAGAAACACAGCCCTCCGCGAAGATTTTGGAGACTTCCACGGAGACATTTTCCCAGGGCAAACCGGGGGGCACTGAGACAGCTTCACCGGCCAACGAAACCGACCCCATGGACCATATCCGTGGGATGCTTGCCGACTTGGATGATATGCGCGCTCATGAATTCGAAGGTGTCCAACGCGGCGCTATGGCGTTAATCGAAGATATCCATGCGGCTCTAAAATATCTCGAACCAAGCGAACTGTTGAAAATGGCTTTTGAACGAAACCTGCATGAGAGCGATTGCGAAACTGCTGACAGCATCATCCATCTTTTCCGCGACGACACCGACAAGGCTCAAACACTTTGTGGAAACATCGAAGAACGCATAATCGACACGGCAATCCTTGGGGTTGATCTTCACACTTTGGACAGCAAAGGCCTGATCGATATCGCCAAGGAGCTTTCGGAAGAACATGGCTTCGATACACCCAAGTTTTTCAGTTGGGGCAAACATGAAGACTTCGTGCCGCTTGTCCGCCCGCCCCTTAGGGAACTCGCCATCAAGGCTAATGGATATGACTTCGAGGACGAGGAAGAGTTTCCCAAGAGGGAAAAAACCGCCGAAAAGAAAGCTAAGTCCTCTTTAGAAGACCTATTAGGGCTGTAGCGTCAGTTATTGCAAACCGTGGAGAGGCCCAGAGAGCATATCTCGGGCCTCTCTTCTTTTTTAGGCCTGTATATAGTGGATCATTGACACGGCCTCCATATGCGGTGTAAAAATAGGGTGAATTTTCACCTTATTTTGAGTAGACATGTTTTCTGATGATACCCGCACCGATGATGAAAAGAGGGCTGCAGAGCTTATCCGTGAACTGCGTTCGCTGCACAAAAAAGGCAAAATTCCACCTGAAAATGATTTCCACAGTACCGTTGGATCAATGATTTGGCGGGCGAGAGAGGAAAAGGGGGTTTCGCGCGCTCAGTTAGCAAAAACAACCGGAATTAGTCAAAACTCTCTCGCTAAATATGAAAAAGCTGGTGAAGAAGATGGACAATACCCCCCTCTCCCTAAAATGGCCCTTCTTTGCAAAGAGTTGAACTTAGACCCACGTAAAGTGATGCTCCGCACATTTTACTTGGATGAGGCTTTTTTAGGCCGAATAGAACCTAATTATTTTACGTTTGATGAATTCCTAGGAACACTTGACGTTGATAAACGCGAATTGGAAATGACTTATCAAACATTAGAAGGCGAAGTTGCAGAAAGCCAATACTACCGAGAACAATGCAGGAAGCTTGAAATAGAAAAAAAAGAACTTGAGAAACAGGTAAAAAAATTGCCCCTCAAACCGGCAAAGCAAAACGGCCCAGATCAAAATGATCTGAGCCGTCCTGAAATATCAACAACCAACTCTAAAGCTGTTAGCGCAGCTTCAACCAAACCAACGAAAGGTAAGTCTGATGACGTTGCTTGATGATCGACATCATACACATACGCCCGCCTTCCCTCAAGTCCATAAGGGTGAGATATCCAATCGCCTTTACACGCTGAGTGAAATCGCTGCAATTATCGGATATTCGTATGAAACTGTTCGCCAGCTTGTCCATAGTGGAAAGTTGAAGGGATACCAACGTGCACATGGTTGCGCGATGCGTGTCTCCCAAGAGCAGCTTTACGAATTTTTGGATCAGCAACGATGTCACGCCCTAGAAAACCAGCACGCCTCGCCCAAATTCGAGGAAAAGAAAACTGGTACGTCCGCGATGGGCGGGAAGTCTACAGCACAGGTACTTCGGATGAAGGAGCGGCTCAATGCTTCTTAAGCGAATACCTCGCGGCCAAGAATGCGCCCAAGTCTCCAACCGTTTCAGCGTTGTTGGATTTACGGCTGGACGACTTGAAATCATCGGGCAAAGCCAGGGCGGCAAAAACACCCACCTTTCACAACCAACTGAAAACGCATTTTGGCCCGATCCGACCGGAACGGATCACGCCGCAATTCGTCAAGGAATACTGGAAAAAGCGAAAGGACGTCCCTGCGGCATTGCGCGAGGAACTTTTCGAGCTTCGAACCACCTTGCGCATGGCAGTCAAGAACGACTGGATCGAAAAGGCCCCGCACATCGAAATGCCTGCAAAGCGGCCACCCCGGGAACGGTTCCTTACGCGGGATCAAGCCAGGGCGCTGTTCGAGGCCGCAAAGCCCATGCACCTGCGCTTGTATCTGTTGATCGCTATGACAACGGGGGCACGGAGGGGCGCGATCCTGGGGTTAACCTGGGAGCGCGTGGATTTCGATCATGGACGGTTGGACTTTACCGACCCGGAAATGGCGATCACAAAAAAGCGCAGAACGGTGGTCCCTGTCAGTCCGGACGTGATTGCGGCGCTGAGCGTGGCGCTGGAGTATGCGCAAACGGATCATGTGATCGAGTACATGGGCAAACCGCTCAACAACATGAAACGCTCATTTGCGGTTGCTGCGTCCAAAGCGGGCGTGCCCTGGGCCTGTCCGCACATCCTCAAGCACTCGGTCATATCGTGGCTGGCGGAGGATGGCTATTCAGTGGACAAGATCGCGGACTTGACGGCAACGCACCCCAACACGGTGCGCCGTATCTATCGCAAGTTTTCGCCGGATTATTTGGAGGATGTGGCGGAAACACTGGGCAAAACGCTGAGTTTAGCAAACCAGTTTACAAAACCCACTTAACGGCAACCACCACTCACCACCCTGAAAAAGACGAAACCCCCTGGTTTCCCAAGGGGTTTCGGTGGTGGGCGATGACGGGATCGAACCGCCGACCCTCTCGGTGTAAACGAGATGCTCTACCAGCTGAGCTAACCGCCCTTAAATCGTCAAAGCGTGGCGACACTACTGCCAGCCTTGCCGGAACTCAAGACCAAATAGGCCTTAAACACCAAAAATGCGAAACGGCCACCTCCCTTTGAGGAGATGGCCGAAAATCGCAAAAAACGATGTCTTAGTTGACAGCGTCTTTAAGAGCTTTACCAGCCTTGAATTTCGGCTGATTGGAAGCCGGAATCTGGATGGATTCGCCGGTGCGTGGGTTACGACCGGTGGAAGCTGCGCGAGCAGCAACACTGAAGGTGCCGAAGCCCACGAGACGGACTTCGTTACCGGATTTGAGAGACCCCGTGATGGCGTCGAGAACACCGTCCACAGCTTTCGTGGCGTCCGCTTTGGACAATTCGGTGCTCGTCGCTACAGCGGCAATCAGATCATTCTTGTTCAACTTAAGGCCCCCTTCATAAAATCAAGGATTGGTACAGAGTTAGCGCTGTTTGGGCAGCGCAGTGATTCGTTGATGGAGGACTTTAGGGGGGAAACCCGAACCGCGTCAATCAAACATGTGGAGTTTTCCCCAGTTTTTTGCGGTTTTCAGAGCATTTTGATAAAATTGTATCCACATTTTTTTTGAAACTGACAAGTTCCTGACAAAAAAGGCCCCGGCGAAAATATTTCTTCGCCGGGGCCCAATCAAGTCCGCCGCTTATTTCGGCTGAAAGGCTTCATTCAATGGGTGAGGATATCGTTCGTATCGTTATCGTCAGCATTGTTAACCACGGCAGCATCAACGGCATCTTCATCCCACTCAACGGGCGTGAGCGGCCCGACCAAAGCATGCTCCAGCACCTGCTCGACCCGCGCCACAGGGATAATTTTCAGTCCCTTGGTGACGTTATCGGGAATCTCAGCCAGATCTTTTTCGTTGTCGGCCGGAATCAGCACCGTTTTGATGCCTGAACGCAGGGCCGCCAACAGCTTTTCCTTCAAGCCACCAATGGGCAGCACGCGACCACGCAAGGTAATTTCACCCGTCATGGCAACGTCCTTGCGTACCGCAACACCGGTCAAAACCGAAACGATCGACGTCACCATCCCGACACCGGCGCTGGGGCCGTCTTTCGGCGTCGCGCCTTCGGGTACGTGAACGTGAATGTCGCGTTTTTGGAACAACGGCGGCATGATGCCGAACGTCGTTGCCCGTGACTGAACAAAGGATTTAGCCGCCTGGATCGATTCCGTCATCACATCGCCGAGCTTGCCGGTGATGGTCATACGTCCGCGTCCGGGAACCATGAGGGCTTCAATCTGCAAGATTTCTCCGCCAACCTCGGTCCACGCCAATCCGGTGGTGATGCCGACTTTGTCTTCTTCTTCAAGCTCACCATAGCGAAAGCGTTTCACGCCGGAGTATTTTTCCAGGTTGCGCGACGTCACCTTGACGTGATCGACCTCAGCTTCCATGAGGATTTCCTTCGTCGCTTTACGCACCAGCTTGGCGATTTCTCGTTCCAAGCTACGCACACCGGCTTCGCGGGTGTAATAGCGGATCAAATCACGCAAAGCGCCGTCGGAAATGCTCCATTCCCCAGCCTTGAGACCATGTGCCTCAATTTGCTTTTGCAACAGGTGCCCCTTGGCGATTTCGACCTTTTCGTCTTCGGTGTAGCCCGACAAACGAATGATCTCCATACGGTCCATAAGTGGTCCCGGCATGTTCATGGTGTTCGCGGTGGTCACGAACATCACGTCCGACAGATCGTAATCGACTTCAAGATAATGATCGTTGAAGGTCGCGTTCTGTTCCGGGTCCAGCACCTCAAGCAATGCCGATGCAGGGTCACCACGCCAATCGGCACCCATTTTGTCTATTTCATCAAGCAAGAACAATGGGTTGGATACTTTAGCCTTTTTCATCCCCTGCACCACCTTGCCCGGCATCGAGCCGATGTAGGTGCGGCGATGACCGCGAATTTCAGACTCATCGCGTACACCGCCCAAGGACATACGCACGAACTTACGTCCCGTGGAGCGTGCTATGGACTTACCCAGCGACGTTTTGCCAACACCCGGAGGGCCGACCAAGCACAGAATCGGGCCTTTGAGCTTTTTGGTACGGGCCTGAACCGCAAGATATTCGAGGATGCGTTCTTTGACCTTTTCCAAACCATAGTGATCGGCGTCGAGAATTTCCTGGGCCTCGTTCAAATCCTTTTTGACCGGGGATTTTTTCTTCCAGGGAATACCCAAAATCCAATCAAGATAGTTGCGCACCACGGTGGCTTCCGCGGACATGGGGCTCATGGACTTGAGTTTCTTGAACTCGGCCGTGCACTTCTCGCGCGCTTCCTTGGACAAGCGGGTTTTCTTGATTTTTTCTTCCAGCTCGGCATTTTCATCTTTGCCTTCTTCGCCTTCGCCCAGTTCTTTCTGGATGGCTTTAAGCTGTTCGTTCAAATAGTACTCGCGCTGGGTTTTTTCCATCTGGCGCTTGACGCGTGAACGAATTTTCTTTTCCACCTGCAAAACGCCGATTTCGCCTTCCATGTAGGAATAGACACGTTCCAGGCGTTCGCCGGTGGTCTGGGTTTCCAGCAATTCCTGCTTTTCGGAAATCTTCAACGCCAAATGCGACGCGACCGTATCGGCCAGTTTCGAAGCATCTTCGATCTGGTTGATGGACACCAAGGCTTCCGGCGGAATTTTTTTGTTCAGTTTGATGTACTGCTCAAACTCGGAAACGACCGAGCGCGACAGGGCTTCGAGTTCTTTCTCGTCGCCGTCTTGTTCATCAATGAACTCGACCTCAGCTTGAAAAAAATCAGTCTTATCGCCGTATTTCAGGATTTTCGCGCGGCGACCGCCTTCGACCAGCACCTTGACGGTGCCGTCGGGTAACTTCAGCAATTGCAGAACGGTGGACACAGTGCCGACGCTGTAGATGTCTTCAGGCTGAGGCTCGTCCTGAGCGGCATTCTTTTGTGCCACCAACAAGATTTGCTTGTCTTCGCGCATAACATCTTCGAGGGCGCGTACAGATTTGTCGCGGCCCACGAACAGCGGCACGATCATGTGTGGAAACACCACGATGTCGCGCAACGGGAGGACAGGAAGCATTTCGCCTTGAGAAATGAGGGAACTCATGTCGGCACGAAGTCCTTATGAAAGAAGTTTGTTCACCGGAGAAACCGGTTCGGGGGTCTTATATCAAAAGATGGCCCCCTTTCCCCCCATCTTCAAGGCCCACACGCACAAATATGCGCTGAAACTGGGGATAAGAGACAAAAAACAGGGGATATATGGCATAAAACGACAAAACCGCCGAGCTTTTGACAGCTCAGCGGTTCAGCGCATGGCTTTAAAGCCAAATTTTAGGCTCATAACGCGTATTAAGCGCTCGATTCCACCTCTTCGGTGCGATCAGCGTAAATAAACAGGGGTTTTGCCCCCTCGGCCACCACTTCACGGTTGATCACAACCTCTTCGACGCCGTCCAGACCGGGCAGATCGAACATGGTGTCGAGCAAAATGGCTTCCATGATGGACCGCAGACCACGCGCGCCGGTTTTACGTTCAACGGCCTTCTTGGCAATGCTGATCAGGGCACCATCGGTGAAGGTCAACTGAACATCTTCCATATCGAACAGACGCTGGTACTGCTTGACCAAGGCGTTCTTCGGTTCGGTCAAAATGGTGATCAAGGCGTCTTCGTCCAGATCTTCCAATGTGGCCAAAACGGGCACGCGACCGACGAATTCGGGTATCAGGCCGAACTTCAACAGGTCTTCCGGTTCCAGTTCGTGCAAGATTTCACCCACGCCACGAGAATCGGGAGCCTGAACATCGGCACCGAAACCAATCGAAGAGCCTTTGCCACGCGAAGCGATGATCTTGTCCAGGCCGGCGAACGCGCCGCCGCAGATAAACAGGATGTTGGTGGTGTCGACCTGCAGGAATTCCTGCTGAGGATGCTTGCGCCCACCTTGCGGCGGCACGGAGGCAACGGTGCCTTCCATAATCTTCAACAACGCCTGCTGCACGCCTTCGCCCGAAACGTCGCGGGTGATGGACGGATTGTCGGATTTGCGGCTGATTTTATCGACTTCGTCGATGTAGACGATGCCGCGCTGAGCACGTTCGACGTTGTAGTCGGCCGATTGCAGCAGCTTAAGAATGATGTTTTCCACGTCCTCACCCACATAACCGGCTTCGGTCAGGGTGGTGGCGTCGGCCATGGTGAACGGCACATCGAGGATGCGCGCCAAGGTCTGCGCCAAAAGCGTTTTGCCGCAACCGGTCGGGCCCAACAGCAAGATGTTGGACTTAGACAGTTCGACCTCATCGGACTTGGCGCTGTGACCAAGGCGCTTGTAATGATTGTGCACCGCCACGGCCAGCACGCGCTTGGCGTGGGCTTGGCCGATCACGTAGTCGTTGAGAACGTCACAGATTTCCTGCGGAGTAGGCACGCCCTCACCGGACTTCACGAGCGAGCTTTTGTGCTCCTCGCGAATGATATCCATGCACAACTCAACACACTCGTCGCAGATAAAAACCGTGGGTCCCGCAATCAGTTTGCGGACCTCATGCTGGCTTTTGCCACAAAACGAGCAGTAAAGCGTGTTCTTGGCATCACCACTACTGGACTTGCTCATGAATTCTCCGTTCGTGTTATTCCCCGCCGTCTTCTTGGGGCTTTGGCGAGGTTTGCAACCGTCTCGTTACAAGACATATTAGCCACTGGCGGGCGAAGGGGACAATCCCCTTGTCGAATATTTCGACGTTTGTCTCCGCTTGGGAAGGCGTGCGTCTCATCGGCCCGTGTAGCCATTTTTAATTATATAGGACCCGTTTGCGGGGTTCGCCAGCTTTTACAATATGTTGACCGGTACAGTCAGCCGTTTCCGTCTGCGCCGATAATCCACCGTGAAATCTGCATGGCTCAAAGATGTATCAGCCAAATTCTTCGATTTCCTTAATTTATCAGCCTGAGAAAATCGAAAACCGTAAAAAACCCCTACCCGACGGCTGCATGACCGCGCACGGTAGGGGTATTTTAAGCCGTAATCAGGTGTCCGACGTGCTCGCGTCGTCATCGTCATCGAGCGGGCGCTGGTCGACAACTTCATCGATCAGACCGAAGGCTTTGGCTTCTTCCGGGCTCAAGAACTTATCGCGTTCCATCGAGCGTTCGATATGGTCAAGGTCCTGGCCGGTGTGCTTGACGTAAATATCGTTCAAGCGCGCCCGCAGCGACAAAATTTCCTTGGCTTGGATTTCAATGTCCGTAGCTTGCCCTTGAGCGCCACCGGATGGCTGGTGGATCATCACACGGGCATTGGGCAACGCGTACCGCATACCCGGCGCACCAGCAGCCAACAAAAGCGACCCCATGCTGGCCGCTTGGCCGATGCACACGGTCGAAACCTTTGGGCGGATGTACTGCATGGTGTCGTAAATCGCGAGACCGGACGTCACCACGCCACCAGGCGAGTTGATGTAAAACGAAATGTCCTTTTTCGGGTTTTCGCTTTCCAGGAAAAGCAACTGCGCGCAAATCACGCTGGAGACGTGATCTTCGACGCCGCCAGTGAGGAAAATGATGCGTTCCTTCAAAAGGCGCGAATAAATGTCGTACGCCCGTTCGCCGCGGTTGGTGGTTTCCACTACCATCGGAACCAAGCTGCTCATGTAATATTCAATGGGATCGCGATCGCGCATAGCCAGAACCTGTCCTCAATTAATCGTTGTCTTTGGGCCGGAATCGAAACCCGCCCCACAGAGTATGGGGGCGGGAAACGAAAAGAAAAGTCCCAATTGGCATTTTCTGCGCGAAATCAGTCCGCTTTTTTAGCAGCGGCCTTTTTCGCCGGTGCCTTTTTCGCAGGTGCTTTTTTCACAGGTGCCTTTTCGTCAGCAGGCTTGTCGCCTTCGTCAGCCTTAGCAGCTGCTTTTTTCGGTGCAGCCTTTTTCGCGGCCTCTTTCTTCTTCGGCTTGGCGGGCGCGTCATCGTCAGCCATCAATTCCTCGACGGACACAACCTTGTCGGTGGTCTTCGCCAGTTCCATGATGAAATCGGTGACTTTGTCTTCAAACACCGGGCCAGACAGTTGCTGCATAGCCTGAGGGTTTTCCTGGTAATACTTGAAAACCATCTGTTCTTGACCAGGATAATTCTGTGCTTCTTGCATAATCGCTTTCTGCAAATCGTCCTGGGTGATTTCGATCTTGTTGGTGCGACCGACTTCTGCGAACAACAGGCCGAGCTTGACGCGACGGGTGGCGATGTCACGGAAGTCCGTTACACGCTCTTCGTCAGTCATGTCTTCGACTTCCTGACCGGCTTCCTTGGCTTCGGTGTATGCCTTTTCGATGCTTTCGTATTCAGCTTCCACCAAGCTCGGCGGCAATGCGTAATCGTAAGCGACGTTCAAGGCATCCAACAGCGCACGTTTCGCTTTTTGGCGTGCGATCTGGTTGAAGCCCTGAGCATGCTGTTCGCGAATGGCGGCCTTCAATGCTTCCAAGTTTTCCATGCCGGCTTTTGTGGCCAGCTCATCATCGATAGCTGACGGCTTGGATTCCTTCATCTCGTTGATCTTGACGCCGAATACGGCATCCTTACCAGCGAGGTTTTCGGCACCGTATTCTTCAGGGAACATGACGTTGACGTCGAGTTCATCGCCGACGCTTTGGCCGATCAACTGGTCTTCAAAACCGGGGATGAAGCTGCCCGAACCCAATTCCAGGTCAAAAGCATCTGCCTTACCGCCGGGGAATTCCACGCCGTCCACTTTACCGACAAAGTCGATATTGAGCACGTCACCGGATTTGGATTTACGTTTTTTCGCAACAGGTTCCGAAGTTTTGTAGGCTTCAGCCATACGCTCCAGCGTGCTGTCGACTTCCGCTTCGTCGGTTTCAGCGGTCAGACGTTCGACCGAAATCTTGGAGAAGTCGCCGAGGTCGATTTCCGGCATGACATCAACGGCCATGGAAAATTCGAGGTCTTTGCCTTTGTCGAAGCTGGTGATTTCGATCTTCGGCTGCATAGCAGGGCGCAGATCGTTGTCGCTCATCACTTTGGTCGAAGCGTCCTGGACTGCTTTTTCAAGCGTTTCACCCATCACATTTGAGCCATACTTTTGGCGCAGCAGGCTGACGGGCACTTTGCCCTTGCGAAAGCCCGGCATCTGTATGGTTTTTGACATCTCTTTGAGACGGCTGGCAACCTGCTCTTCGAATTCGCTCGCCGGGATGACGATGGTGAATTCGCGGCTCAGTCCTTCGTTTTTCGTTTCAGTAACCTGCATGGTGAAACCCGTTCGCATTCTCTAATAAAAACAATAGGCGCCTGCCCGTATCAAAAGTAGACACGGCGAGCGCCCTGCTCAATTCCCAATCGGCATCCGAGGACCGGCATATGGTTGGTGCGGGCGGAGGGACTTGAACCCCCACGGCGTTTCCGCCACCAGAACCTAAATCTGGCGTGTCTACCAATTCCACCACGCCCGCCGAAGGCCCCGGATAACCGGGCGTGGCGCGCACTTTATACAAATCGGCTTCGCTGTCAACGGGCGCGAGCGCCACTTTAGGGCAGCATCTCCAACAACCAGCCGAGCACATCGGGTAACTCGTCGATGATGTCTTCGGCAATCAGCCCGGGACCAAAGGCGCTGGCAGCCTCGCCGTGCAGCCAAGCGGCGGCGTTGGCGGCTTCAAACGCGGGCATGCCCTGGGCCAGCAACGCCCCGATAATTCCGGCCAAAACATCCCCGCTCCCTGCGGTTGCCAGGGTTCTCGGCGCATTGGTGGTCACCGCCGCACGCCCATCCGGGGCTGCGACAACGGTATCGGGGCCTTTGAACAGCACCACGCACCCGGAACGTTTCGCCGCTTCGCGGGTCACCGCCAATTTACTGTCCTTGGCGCCGCTTTTGTTGCCTTCAGGGCGAGCATAACGGCGCGCCAAGTCTGGGAACAGTCGTGGGAATTCGCCACCGTGCGGCGTCAAAACGATGGAATCGATCCCGCCTTGGGCTTTGCGGATTTCCTTCGCCGCCTTGAACAATGCTTTCGGGTCATTCTCAAAAACCGACACCGCATCAGCGTCCAACACACATCGCTTGCCCAGAGCAACCGTGCTCAACACCATATCGCGTAGAGGCTTCCCGAGTCCGGCCCCCGGCCCCATCACGCAAGTGTTCTTGCGTGGGTCTTTGATCAGGTTGCGCCATCCCTTAGGCCCCTTAAAGGATGGGACCAAAGTTCCCGGGTCAACGCTTGAAGCATAAATGGGGAAAACGCTATCAGGTGCCGCAACGCTCACCAGTCCGGCCCCGGCACGGCGTGCGGCCCCCGCCACCAAACGTGCGGCACCGATCATCGTAGCACCACCCAACACCAGCACATGCCCGCGGGCATGCTTGTGGGTATCGGCCTCATGGTTCGCAAACGCCTGCCCCCACAGATCAGGTCCATTGATAAACGTACGTTTCGATACAGAGCGCACCACATCGTCGGAGATACCAATATCGGCAACCACGATTTCACCGCAAACGCCGCGCCCCGGCATCAAAACATGCGCCGGCTTGGGGCGACAAAAGGTCACGGTGAGATCGGCATGAAAACAAATTCCGCCGCGCCGGTCACCGGCGCCAAGCGCGCGACCGGTATCACCGCCCAATCCGCTCGGCACATCAACCGCGACCACAACCGGGGCATTATCCTGGGCTTGGGATACCGTCAGCAGTTCTGCAAGAATCTTCGCTTCATCTTCAAGGGGCCGGGTTAAACCCGTGCCGAACAACGCATCCACAACCAACAAATCATCCGCGTTTTCCAACCCTGCGATCACATCAAGGGCGGAGGCCAACGGTTGAACCTTCGCACGCCAGCGTTTGGCGCAAATCGCCGCCTCGCCGCTCAGGGCCGTTTTATCACCGTACAAAAAGACCGTGACGCCCCAACCCGCCTTTTTCAGCAGGCTCGCAACAACAAACCCATCGCCGCCGTTGTTGCCGGGGCCCGCCAGCACCGCAACCGCACGTTTTTCCCAGCGCGCCTGAATGGCATCGGCGATCGCCTTTCCCGCACCATCCATCAATTTAAGTGCGGGAATCCCCGCAGAGATCGCGGCTTGGTCGGCGGCCCTCATTTTAGAAACGCTCAAAATTTCCATGGAAGGCTCCTTTTGCTCAATTTCGACAGGAATACATCCGCACAGCGTGTTACGCAAAATGCAGCACATGCTTCCAGTGCTGTGCACCTGCACCTTGCACCGATAGTTAGGTTTCTAACACAAGAAAATATCCCCCATGTACCACAAGCCCCTAAAACTCCAAGGCCCAACCTAAATGCAAGCTGAACAACTAAACATTAACATATTATAATTTAATAGATTTAATATTTCTAATTAATGCACCGCACAATTACAATATTCAGTGTATTTGATAAGAAAATTATCCATCAATTATTGTCATAATCATGAGATATTTCAAAATATTTCTTGAATTTAGAAAAGATATAAGCTTCCTTTTAGTAGCGCGTTTCGGGAGGGACGCGGTCAGGCCAAACGGTTATTTAAACAGACCGAGCGGGCTGACGGACTTCATGAAGCGTATTGAACAATACACACGACACAAAAAACGCTTCACAGAGGTACAACCAATTTCTATGGGGAAACTTCACATGACACCTATGACTCAACGCCGGGGCTTCGCTTCTCTGGTTGGCTTTGCCGTTCTTGGCTTAACGATCACGTCTACGTCGGCTGCTGCCTCAAGCGAAGAACTCGACCAGCACGTACAAGCTGTTTTTGACAAAGTCATCAATGCCAATATTCCTATCTCATACGACCGTGTCGCAACACTGATGCGTACCGACAACGCCTTTGGTGAGGGAGCGGCCTGCATCGTTTGCCACAACTCTTCAAAGGCCTATAACGGCCTTGATCTATCGAGCTGCGAGGGCATCCTCAAAGGTGGTCTCGGCGGTGCATTCGTGACGCCGGGCAAAGGCAGTGGCGGCTCCATGCGCCGTTCCTTGCGCGACAACCGCATGCCACTTGGTATTTCGCCATCTTATCCGTCAAACACCAAGAACCACCTGATTGTCTTTGATTGGATCAAAGGCGGGCTCAAAAACGACGCTAACTTCCAAAAGAAAGTTCTGCCGTTATTTGCAACGGCTGGCGCGTTTGGTGGCGAAACCAAATGCACCGATTGCCACATGTCGAACCAAGAACCGCCCTCGTTCCACGAAATGGACCTGACGAGCTGGTCCGGTATCGTTGAAAAAGGTGCTGACTCGGTTGCCAAAGCCGCCGAAGGTCTGCCACCGGTAATGATCGTCAAACCAGGCGATCCAGAAGGTTCCAAGCTGTGGATGCGTTTAACCCACAACCGCATGCCCTTGGGCATCGCTTCCGATGCGGATCGTGACCCCTACAATTTGCACATTCTCATGAAATGGGTTGGTCAGGGCGCAAAGTGCAACTAACCGCACCTTAACGCTCATACGATGAAAAGGGACCGGGACAACCCGGCCCCTTTTTTCTTGCCGTTTCACCCCGTCTCACTCACCCGATAAATTGCTTGGGGGTTGTCATGCCCTTAGCTTTCGCGCTTAACTTCAATGCCCTGACTTACTTTGTTGCGGTTCGGGCACGGGGAAAAAGAAACCAAAAATGCTCAAACAGGCCAGGCCCATGCGCACAGACATACACTCATTACCCATGCTTTTACGCGCCCACTTCTTACGCGTGGCCGTGCTCTCAATGGCTGGGCTCGCTGTTTTGAATGCCACCGTAACGCCAGCACATGCCGGTGCACGCGAACCTAACGAAATGAAGCGTGCCATGGACGAACCTGCCGCCATTTTGGGGCAATGGCAAACAGGCAACGCACAGTTACGCCCGTTCACCTGTACGTCCGATCGCATATACCTGTCCGGTGACACCACGGCAGAACTGTGGGACACCAACGGCAAGCAACTGTGGCAGACCGCGTTGGCGGTTGAAACGCACTTTCGTCCACGGGTGAATGACGGCGTGATGGTTGTGGGCGGTCGCAAGGGCCTGTCCGCACTGGATGCCAAAAGCGGACAAATACTATGGACGCATACGGTCGGGGAAAAAGAGCAATTGAGCGTGCCGTTGATTGCCGCTGGAAAGGTGATCGTCGGACAAGACAGTTGGCTCAAGGCATTCGATGCACATACAGGCGAAGAGCTGTGGGAGTTTGAAATCGTCGTGCCACGCCTCATCGCCTACCCGCCCATCGCCTACAAGGACAAGTGGGTGTTGATGGGGCCGGGCGATGGAAACCTATACGCCATCGACATCGAAGACGGGTCTTTGGTGTGGAAAAACAATACCGGCAAGCGTCGCTGGCAGTATCTGCGCCAACTCTACGTCACCCAGGATGCCACCGGTCAGGATATTTTGGTCGCGGGCGGCTACAAAGACGACCTCTATGGCATCAAGATCGAAAACGGCGAACCCTTGTGGCGGTTCTATGGCGGCAACTTCATCAACAGCCACATGGTCGCAAACGATCAAACCTATTTTTGGTCGCCCACAGGCTGGCTCTATTCGCTGGATGTACGCAATGGCAACATGCGATGGCGTCACCTTACCGACGATCACCGCGCATCGTCGGGCTATAAGAAATGGGGCCACTTCATGGCCGAGCTGATCTCCGACGACAAGGCCGTTTACGCCTTGGACATGCGTGATACGTTACACATTCTTGATCGCAAGAATGGCGATGAACTGAAAGCCTACGATTTGCCGTTCAACGCACGTTTTTTCCTGTGCACAACAGGTGACAACAAAACCGTGTTCGTCGGCTCGCGGGATGGAGAAATCGTAAAGGTCGGCGTAGACTTCTAACGCGTCACGTTTTAAACCCATCAGAGCAACAGTTTACAGATTGCGGTGTCGAAAATGAAAGTCATTGTCCTCGGTGCAGGTGTCATCGGCGTGACCAGCGCTTACGAGCTGGCCTGCGATGGTCATGACGTGACGGTCATTGACCAACGTGAAGGCGTTGCACTGGATACCAGTTTCGCCAACGGTGGGCAGTTGTCGTCGCACCATGGCGAACCTCTGCCGGGTCCGGGGGTCATTGCAAAAGCACTCAAATGGTTTGGGAAAAAAGACGCCCCCCTGCTCTATCGACTGCGTCTGGACCCCGCACTGTGGTCGTGGACTTTAAAATTTCTGTCCAACTGCCCTGAGCCGAAGTTTTGGAACAATGCCGAACGGATACTGCGACTGACGCTGTATTCGCGCGAACGCATGAACACCATCGTGGCGCATGAGGGAATCGCGTTTGATCGCCTGACCAACGGTATACTCAACCTCTACCAGGATGAACGAGAATTCGATCAGTCGTTGGAAAACGCACGCGCTATGAAAGAGCTTGGCTCCGAGCGGCAGGCGATCGATCGTAAGGGCTGCATCAAACTCGAACCTGCCTTGGCGCACAGCGCACTGTTGATTGCTGGCGGCTCATATACGCCACGCGACGCCAGCGGCGATTGTTATGAATTCACCAAGGCGCTCGCAGAGCGGTGCATCAAACGCGGTGTAGACTTTAAGTTCAACACCACGGTCAAAGGATTACAGCGCGACGATTGGCGCATTGCCGCCGTTGAAACGGATCAAGGGCCCATAACGGCGGATGTGTTCGTTATGGCGCTTGGCAGTTATAGCCCGTTGATCCTCAAGACCGCAGACCTGTCACTACCCGTATACCCCGCCAAAGGCTATTCGGTGACGGTGCCTATTCTCGACGACACCATGGCGCCCAAGGTCTCCATCACCAGCCAGGCCCACAAACTCGTATTCAGCCGCCTTGGCAGCAAATTACGCGTGGCGGGTATGTTGGAATTAAACGGTTACGACACAGATCTGAACGAGGAGCGCGCCCGTTTGGTGTTAAGGAACGCCTTACAATTGTTCCCCCGCGCAGCGGAATCAAAGCACGCCACCTATTGGACCGGATTGCGTCCGATGACCCCAGACAGCGTGCCGATCATCGGTCGGGGCAAACAGGAGAACCTGATCCTCAACATTGGACATGGCATGTTGGGCTGGACAATGGCCATGGGCTCAGCCCGCATTGTTGCCGATTTGGCTGCCAGCCACGCCCCTGAGGTCAATCTGGAAGGGCTGGGCTGGGAACGGTTTTCTTAAACGCTTCCAAACAACCTATGAATGTCTTACATATAATACCAAAGTGTACGGAATAATCGGGGATAAAGCACATGGAACTGATCGACTTTCTGTTTCCCATCACCAGCACGGCCCACACTCTGGCTGCGGTGATCTGGGTTGGCGGCATGTTCTTCGCCCACATGGCACTGCGTCCAGCGTTGATGGAGGAAGACCCCGCGACCCGTCTGCGGGTCTGGAGCAATGTGTTCCCGCGTTTCTTCGCCTGGGTCTGGCTGTGCGTGGTTGTGCTGCCCCTGACCGGATACGCGATGGTGTTTGTCGATTTCGGTGGGTTCGCCGCAGCCGGTTACCATGTCACGGTCATGCACAGCATCGGTTGGGTCATGGTATTTTTGTATGCGTTCTTGTTTTTTCGCCCATTCGCCAAGTTCAAGGTGGAAGTCCACGCTGAAAACTGGCCTGCGGCTGCTGGTCACCTTGGCCTCATCCGACGCATCGTCACAACCAACCTGATCCTTGGCCTTGTGGCGATCGGCGTTGGTGTATCGGGGCGCTTCTGGGGCTAAGCTCCGGCCTTTCCCGCATCTGTGCCTTCACGGGTGACAACCTTGACCTCGGCATGCAGAGTTTTGTGCACGGGGCACCTGTCGGCGATTTCCAGCAAGCGTGCGCGGGTGGCGAGGTCCAGGTCACCCTCCATCACCACTTCACGGTCGATCACATCGATCTTGCCGTTCTTGGTCTGACACTCATGACAATCCTCGGCATGTATTTTGTCGTGATGCAGACGCACGGTCACTTTATCCAACGGAATTTTCTTGTGATCTGCATACATGCGCAACGTCATCGACGTGCAAGCCCCCAGACCTGCCAGCAACAAATCGTAGGGCGACGGCCCTGACCCAAGACCGCCATAGGTTTCCGGTTCGTCCGCAACCAAATAATGCCGCCCACCGATGACCATGTGCTGCTGGAACTTTCCGCTTCCGGTTTCCCACACCACAACCTCACCGGGGCTGCCGGGTAAAATGGTCTCATCGACAGCCTTGGGGGCGTCCATATAACTTTCCGCCCACGCCGCGATCACGCCGGAGATATAATGCGCATCGTCGGGATTATGCAGCAGGTGATCGGCATCAGCCAGCGATACGAAACTTTTAGGATGCTTGGCGGCGACAAAAATTTGTTCGGCGTTCTCGATGCCGACGATCTCATCGCGCGGCGCATGAAAGACCATCAGCGCACGGTCCAACTGTTGAATGGCATGTTCCATATTGTGCGCAGAAATATCATCGATGAAATGCTTTTCAATCGTGAACGGCCGTCCGCCCACATCGACTTGGGCCGAGCCCGTATCGATGATTTGGCCCAGCGCCACGCCGAAATGTCCGGTCACATGATTTGGGTCAAATGGAGCCCCTATGGTGGCGACGGCCTTGCTTTCAGGGATACGATGAGCCGCCGCAAGCACGGCCGCACCGCCGAGCGAATGACCGATCAGGATTTGCGGCGCGCTGTGATGGTCACGCAACCAATCCGCGGCGGCCACCAGATCGTCAATGTTAGAGGTGAAATTGGTGTTGGCGAACTCCCCCTCTGAACTGCCCAGACCGGTAAAATCGAACCGCAACACCGCAATGCCGTGATGGATCAACCCGTTCGCCAAGCGACTGACGGCGCGCAGGTCCTTTGAACAGGTAAAGCAGTGCGCGAACAGCGCGAAGGCTCTAGGCGGCCCCATGGGCAGGTCAAGCCGTGCCGCAAGCATTTCACCCGCGCCGCCCTTGAATGCAACTTTTACACTTGTTTGCGCCATCCAATCCTCCACATCCCATGAGGTAAAAGAAGTGCGCTTACGACACGATGATTGCAAGCCCATATGTGACGCTCTGGAGCGAAACACACTCCTCATTAACAACTTGAATGTGATCAGGCGCCACGCTCTACTGATGCCCTCATACAGCGGAGCTTGAGCCATGACGAACACCCAACCACTGGCGACGGAAACCTTCACCACCAACGATGTCGAGGTGGTGGAACAACAGCGCGTCCACAACGGGTACTTTAAAGTCGATCAGTATCACTTGCGCCACCGCAAGCACGAAGGTGGATGGACCGACGTCATGAGCCGCGAAGTGTTTGAACGCGGCCATGCCACAGCGGTGCTTTTGTTCGATCCCATTCTGGACAAGGTTGTGTTCATCGAACAGTTCCGTACCGGAGCATATGCGGCTTTCAACTCGCCTTGGTTCGATGACAAGACCCAATCACCATGGCTGTTGGAATGCATCGCCGGCATCATCGACGAAGGCGAGACGCCGGGTAATGTTGCTCGCCGCGAATGCCTGGAAGAAGCCGACTGCGAGGTTCTCGACCTGGTCCCCATCAGCCACTATCTCGCCAGCCCCGGCGGCACGTCGGAAAGTATTTTTCTGTACTGCGCCCGGATTGACGCCACCAATGCCGGGGGCGTTTACGGCCTGGACCACGAAAATGAAGACATTCGGGTACTTTCTGTCGATACGCAAACCGCGCTGAACTGGCTCAATGAAGGACGCTATATCAACTCCGCAACGCTGATCGCTATGCAGTGGTTCAAGATCAACGTGTCCGCACTCCGCAATCATTGGGCAAAAGCCAGCGGAGATTCTGCCGACGCGTGATCACCATCAACGTATAGCGTTTAGCGACTTTATTTCACGCACCCTAAACCTCACAATGGGACCTCAACAAATTTACGGGGGGCGCGTTGCAAGACAAACGTCGCTCCAATCACAAGCAAAAAGCCGGGATATGTGAGAAGCGGAGGTGCTTCGTCGCCAAGCGCCAGACCGATCAGCAATACCAGCGTGGGATGTAGGTAGGTGTAGGACATGACCTTCGTGGGACCGATGATCAAGGTGCTCCACTGAAAAATGAAAAACGTGACAGCGGTAAAACATGCCAAATATATGATGCCGTAATAGGTGATAGAAGGCACCGCAGACCATGAGACAGCACCAAGACGCGGCAACGACAGGATCAGCAGCCATACAGTGCCCGTGACCAATACCCAAAACGTCATTTTCGCCATAGGCTCGCCCCGATGAAGCACCTTTACCAAAGAACCGTAGAACCCCATTGCCACGGTTCCGATCAGAAAAATGACATCGCCCTTGTTGAAGACCATCGCACCGAGCGATGAAAAATCCCCCCGGTAAATAACCCATACGGCCCCTGCCAGCCCCAACCCAAGGGCCACCATGGTTCGTGAACTTGGCCTTTCCCCCAACAAAATAGCCGCCGCACCTGCGCTGATCATTGGGGTCAGGGTAAAGAGCGTGGCCGTATTGAGCGGCGACGTGTAGCGCAAGGCTTCAAACATGCCCGCAAAAAAAACAACCAAAAGCGCACTGATGGTTGCGTATCGGCTGAGATCCCAAAGCGTTAGACGCTCGATCCCATATTTCCACATCACAATCGGCGCCAGCACCACAATGGAAAGGGCAAACCGCAACAAGGTAAGCACCACGCTATCCAGTCCTTGCGTGATAGCGGCACCCACGGGAAAAGACGTGGCCACGATGAATGTGGCAAGCAAGCACAGTGCCTGAGCGCGGTTTTCGATTGCGGGCATTGCAGCGGATCCATTGGACATGGCCATTCCTATTTTTGTTTCATGAAGCATTTAGGGCGCATGGACAAATTACCGCACCCATTTTACGGCTTATAGTGGCAATAAAGGCAATTAATATCGTTAATACGCCACATTGCACGCGCACTAACCCCGCTCTATCACGACGGGATATATCAATGGGCGATAACGACTTTTCCCACATTTTTACGGCCTTCGAAGTGTTGCCAGGCTTTCTTCGCGTCGGAAAACGGGAACACGCTGTCGATTTTAGGACTTAAACGGTGCCACGCAATCGCCCGGTTCATGGCTTCAAAATCATCTCGACTGCCGACTGCGATGCGCCGAAGCGACACACCGCCCATGAAGAGGGCCATAAAATCCACTGGGTCTTTTGCATCGGCAAGAAACCCGATGAGGCAGACTTCTCCACCGGGAACAGTCGACCTGATCGATTTGCCGAGCGTTCCTGCGCCGCCAACTTCAACGACACGATCGACGCCTCGCCCATCGGTGACATCTCGCACGGCCTGGTCCCAGTCCGGTGTTTTGATGTAGTTGATTGTTGCGTCCGCACCGAGTGCATTTAGAATTTCCATCTTTGCATCGCTTGACGTTGTTGCGATGGTGCGCGCACCGCTCAATTTAGCCAGTTGCAGTGCAAACAGGGATACACCTCCAGTGCCCTGGATCAGCACACTGTCACCCGGTGCAATCGGTGTCGGACCATAGAGAGCCGACCACGCCGTGAGCGCTGCGCAAGGCAAGGTCGCGGCCTCTTCGAAGCTGAGATGCGCCGGAATGGAAACCAGAGCCTCTTGATCGACGGCCTTGAATTCGACAAGCCAACCATCACGGTCGCTGCCATACTGCTCAAAAGCATGAAGCATCTCAAAACGCCCACCGAACCAACGGGGGAAAAAGCTATTGGCGACCCGGTCGCCGACCTTAAAGCGCGTGACCGCCGAACCGATCTCCACCACCTCGCCTGCGCCGTCCGAAAGGGGGATAAGCCCCGGCTTCACCGACATCGGATATTGCCCGTTAAGTATAGCAAGATCACGGTAATTCAGTGTGCTCGCGCGCACCCGCACCAAGACCTCGCTGGCCTGTGGACGAGGCGTGTCCTCAGTATGAAGAACGAGGCCGTCAAGGGTGCCGAAATGTTCGAGTCGGTAAGCTTGCATAATGAAACTCCTGAAATTTAGGGCTTGAAACGTATCGTGCGATGAGCGCCCTGAAGTCATAACGACACAGGTCGGTCAAGGATTGATGCGCCAACAACGATGTGCGACCATAGGGCTTCTGGATAGGCAAAAACCGTCAAAATCAGCCTGTTTTTTATCCAATCGTCTTATATGGTACAACTGAATGGACATAATTGATGAAATATTCGCGGCCATGCGTGTTGAAAGCGCGTTGTATGCGCGTTTGGCAGCAACGGCCCCTTGGGGGATCGATTTTAACTTCGGTCCCGAAGCGCGCTTTGGTTTGGTCGTTCGCGGTGGTTGCTGGCTAAAGTCCCCAGCGCTCGACCAACCGATAGCGCTAACTGCGGGGGACTGCTACTTCGTCGCGCCCGAAACACCGTTTTCGTTGTGCGATAATCCACAAAGCCAAACCCGCCCCTGCAGCGATGTGTTTCATAACAAGGATGGTGATGATGTCGCGTTTGGCGGTGGCGGGCAGCCCACCGATGTCGTCGGCGGATGGTTTTCTTTCGACCAGGACGGTGCCGAGCCCTTGATGTCGGTACTGCCAAAAGTGATGCGGATCGGCATGGACAACGCCCGTGTCCAGGCATTGCAATCAACGCTGCAACTGATTGCCATGGAGACAGCAGAGCATGACCTCGGTTCGAAGCTGGTCGTCAGTCGATTGGCTGACATTTTGTTTATTCAAGCCGTGCGGGCACATTGCCTGTCTTGTGCTGGTGCAAAAATGAACTGGCTTGCGGCCTATGCCGACCGGCGATTGGGCGCAGCAATGCGGGCCATCCATGCAGATATCGGACATGACTGGACGGCGCAAACGCTAGCCGGTACGGCATCCATGTCACGCTCAGCCTTTGCGCGACGGTTCAAAGAAACGGTGGGCGAAACCCCTTTGAACTACGTCACGCGGTGGCGTATCTACAAGGCAAAATGCCTTTTACGCCAGAGCGATCTGTCGCTTTACGCAATTGCCGAGCATGTGGGCTACGCCACGGATGGCGCGTTTAGCCGGGTCTTCAAGCGCTATGTCGGTGAAACACCAGGACGCTATCGCCGCAATATGGGCACGTAGACAGCTGTGAATGACCCCGTTGTGGACTAAAAAAACATCCATGACGATATTTTTTGGCATATTAATCACGCCACGCTTCGGCCTCAAATCGCTTTTAGAACAAGGCGGATAAATCTTGAACCCCATTAATTTTGTATTTAATGTGATACAACAATTTACAAAGCGTAAATAACATAAATCACCTAAGGGAATGATATAATGGATATCCAGTCCGGGTTTCCCGATGCTGTCGGTAACACGCCGTTGATCCGCCTCAACGCGGCATCGGAGGCCACCGGCTGCGAAATTCTCGGCAAGGCTGAATTCATGAACCCCGGCGGATCGGTCAAGGACCGCGCGGCGTTGTTCATCGTGCGCGACGCGCAAGAACGCGGCCTGTTGAAACCGGGCGGCACCATTGTCGAAGGCACCGCGGGCAACACCGGCATCGGTCTGACGTTGGTCGGCAATGCACTGGGGTATAAGTCGGTGATCATTATCCCCGACACTCAAAGTCAAGAAAAGAAAGATACCCTGCGCCTGTGTGGCGCGGAATTGATCGAAGTCCCTGCCGTTCCCTACAAAAACCCCGACAACTATGTCCATGTGTCGGAACGCAAGGCACAGGAACTCAATGCCATTGCTCCCGGCAGCGCCATCTGGGCGCGTCAGTTCGACAATGTTGCCAACCGCCGCGCCCACATTGAAAGCACGGCGCCGGAAATTTGGACGCAAACCGATGGCAAGGTGGATGGTTTTATCTGTGCAGTCGGTACCGGCGGCACCCTTGCAGGCGTGGCGCTGGGGCTTAAAGACAAAAACCCGAACATCGTCACCGCGCTAGCCGACCCGATGGGTTCGGCCTTGTTTGAACACTACAAGCACGGCACGCTAAAATCCGAAGGCTCATCCATCACCGAAGGCATCGGCCAAGGCCGCATCACCGCCAACCTAGAGGGCGCGCCCATCGACGAAGCCTTCCAGATTTCCGATCACGAAGCCTTGCCCATCGTTTTCGATTTGCTGAAGCATGAGGGGCTATGCCTAGGCGGGTCCAGCGGCATTAACGTCGCAGGCGCAATCCATTTGGCCAAACAAATAGGACCGGGACACACCATCGTTACGGTGCTGTGCGATTTTGGCACCCGCTATCAATCAAAACTATTCAATCCCGTCTTTTTGAAATCCAAAGGGTTACCCGTGCCCGATTGGCTGGAATAGCAATTCATAACTTGCTAATGTTCAAAAAAAACAATGAACAGGTCGAGGCAAGCTCCATGAAACTCAAACACCCCGAAGCGTTGGTCAGCGGTGAATGGCTCGAAGCGCATTTAAATGCGCCCGACGTGCGTATCGTCGATGCGTCCTATCACCTGCCCCACGATGACCGCGACGCTTATGAGGAATGGACCTATCGCCATATCCCTGGCTCTGTGCATTTCGACATCGACACAATTTGCGACAGCGACACCGATCTACCTCACATGTTACCCAGTCCTGAAAAGTTTTCATCAGCAGTGCGCAAGCTCGGCTTGGGCGACGGCAATAAGATCGTCATCTACGATAGCAATGGCGGGTATATGGCCGCGTGCCGGGTGTGGTGGATGTTCCGCCTGTTCGGCCACAAGGACGTCTGTGTATTGGATGGCGGATTGGTGCGCTGGGGCAAGGAACGTCGCCCGGTGGACTCTGAGGTTCCCCAAATTCAAGAACGTCACTTCACCGCACGCATGAACAATGCCCTGGTCAAAAGCAAAAGGCAGATGCTCGACAACCTGGAAAGCCACAAGTTCCAAACTCTCGATGCACGCAACGAAGGACGCTACAAGGGCGTAGATCACGAACCCCGACCGACCGAACGTCGCGGACACATTCCCGGTTCATTGAACCTGCCGTTCACCTACATCACACCACCATCCAAGGACTTCACGTTCAACAGTGCAGAAGATATTTGCGAACTGCTCAACGGCATCGGGTTCGACATGAACAAACCCGCAGCAGTAACCTGCGGATCCGGCGTCACGGCCTGTGTGGTGGCTTTTGCTTTGTACCTGTTGGGCAAAGAAGACGTCGCCATCTATGACGGTTCGTGGGCCGAGTGGGGCGATGATCCGGACGCGCCAACATCCACCTAAAGGCGCATCTCGTCACTCACTGGCAGGTTAGGAGACGTGTTGGGGGCTGGTTTCATTGAAGATTTCCTTCAATGTCGCGAACAAAAGATCAACCTGAAACGGCTTGGTCAAATAGGCCCGAAACCCTGCACGGATTCCATCTTCGATATCTTTGGGCATGGCATTGGCGGTGATCGCGACGACTGGAATGTGTTTGGTCGCCTCCATGCTGGCAAGCTGTTTCATGGCGGCGACCCCATCCATACCGGGAAGATTGATATCCATCAAAATAAGATCAGGGCTGCGCTCTTCAGCAATAGCAATCCCAATTTCAGCGTTATGCGCCGCGATCATTTCATACTCGGGAACCAATTCCAGGATGTGTTCCATCAACGACATATTGGCAGGGTTATCCTCTACGTAGAGAATTGAATACGTGCCCGTCAGACCTTGCCTCACTTCACTTATGCTTTGCTGTTCAGCGTATTTCTCAACGGCGTCATTCACGACGTCTTCTCGGGGGTGTGATATGGGCAACTCAATCATGAACGTGCTGCCTTGCCCCTCCACACTTTGAGCGCTGATGTCCCCGTCCATACTATGCAATAATTCACGGGTGATGGTGAGACCGATACCGGTCCCCTCGATTTCTGAATTTTCATGCCCCAACCGCTCGAACGGCTCGAACAAACGACTTTGTTTTTCTGCCGCAATACCCAAACCTGTATCCGTAATGCTGATTTTCACCCTGCTATCATCCGTCGCATCGACTGAAACGGAAACGCTGCCTTGGGCATGATTGTATTTAACGGCGTTGGACAACACGTTCAGCAAGACCTGCTTGAGTCGCGTCTCATCTGCACGCACGGTAATACCATCACCAGACATCACAGCACCGTGGACCGTAATTTCGCGCCTGGTTGCCGTTGTTTGAATGATCGACAGGCATTCATCCAGCACCCCAGAAACGTCTACATCCTCGATGTCCATGACATATCGACCAGCCTCGACCTTGGATAACTCCAGGACTTGATCGATCAATTCCAAAAGGTGTTCCCCACTGCCGATGATGAGTTTTGTGAACTCTTTTTGGGCAACCGACAGAGGCTCCTTTGGGTTTAATTCCAAAAGCTGGGCAAACCCCAAAATCCCGTTAAGTGGGGTGCGCAATTCGTGGCTCATGGATGCAAGAAAGTCAGACTTTGCATGGTTCGATTTCTCGGCTACCTCCTTGCTGTGGCGGAGCTCCTCTTCAGTCCGCAAGGTATGCGTAATATCGCGAGCGACCCCGCGCACGCCTTGGAACTTACCGCTTGTCACTTGGTAATAAGGCGTCCCACTCAGCAAAAACGTATAGTGTTCACCATCGCGTCCGAGCACGACAAACAACTGATCGCGAAACGGTTTACGCCACTTCCAATCACTTTTTGTTCCATCAGGATTGATGAATGTGCCAACGTCCTCGAGTTTATTACCGACCCACTCATGGGGAAGAAAACCTGTGAGTTCGCGCAACCGAGACGACACGTTGCAAATCACAAGATCCTGATCCACATCCCAAATCAGATCGGATACAAGTCGCAAGATGTCATCAAAGTGCTGCCACAGCTCCTTGTGGGCCTCATAAATATCCGGTAGCTCGTCGACATTCATATCAGCTTTCCCCCACCCCAATTTCGCGTAAGGCAGATAGATAGTCTTGGTTCAGGCGCCAATGGTGCATGACCTGCTCGGCTGCTGAAAGGGGAAAACTATCGTAAAAATTTAAGGCCAAACGCACATTTTCCTTAAATTTTGCAGCACCTTCCATTTGCGTCCGTCCCAAAAGGCCTAAGAGTGACGCGTAAATTTTTTTATCATAACCAAGACCTTTGCAGATGACGGCAAGCCCCTCACCTTCCGGTTCCAATGTCAGCTTAAGAATCAGGTTCTCACGAACTTGCGAAACCTCGGACAGCAGCGATACAAAAAGATGAATTTCCCCGACCGAGAGCACATCAATCAACAAGTCTGGATTGAACTGACCATCAAGAATCAGTTCTTTCGCTAAATTTTTCGATGTGTCGGAATATTCGCTCTCGCCAATTGTAGAGGTGTACAAATCCATCGCCGTTTGCTCAAGCAACCCGTCAATGACATCCGTTCTCACGTCGAATTTTTCCGAAATGATTTCCCGCAACGCGGCAGACACCCATAAGTACATGCGCTGCGCAACGACAGCGGGGAGGTCTTCCCGACGCAGCAAAGGCTCTTGAAAGGTATCGACACGTCGGGATTCATCTTCGAGATAATCAAATGCGGCCTGTGAAATGGAAGCCGATTGATTTTTCAGCAGCTCACGGATGACCTTTTCGTTACCCGTATTGATAAGCTCCTGCGACACGTCAACATTGACGTTTTGCCGCATGGAAATTGCAATCTGGTGCTCCTGCGACCTTTTCTTGATGATATCAATCAGGTCCTCATCCTTGAGAACGCCACTTTCCCTAAGGATTGGGAACGCCACCTCGGACGTGTCGTTTGCCAAAAAATGGATCAAACTTTCCGGTACGTCGGCCATCTGAGACAAGCGTATGCTGATCTGAGCCCGAACGGAGACCTCAATCGAAGCAACCGTTTTCTCCAATATCTCAAGGATAATGGACTTTTCTTTATCCGATATGTGTCCTTGATCATTTGAAAACAGCTCACCGATCAGCGTGACGAGTTTCCGTCGCCCTTGCGTTGACCTGTCACGAGACAGGGCTAAAAGTCGGCTAACCTCATTTTCTTCGTGCAAGTTGGGCCCCTCACAAAGTGTGCTAACGTAACGTGCCTGACGACACCCATTTATATATGGTGAGTGAATGCAGAACACTCAATCATTTCATCATACAACGCCACGTAGTTTTGCATACTTATATATGTAAAATTGGTGGGTTATCACGCCCCCACACGTCACTGTTTGGTTCATCAGTTAACCCAACAACAAAAGCCCCGACCATGTGGCCGGGGCTTTTGTTATGAGAGACTGTATCTGTTCAGCGCATGCTGTCCAGATTCGCAAACAAGGCGTTGCGCACGCGTTTGATCTCTTCCGCGACCTTATGGGCGCGATCGCGATCTTCTTCGCATACCTGATTATATGCAACAGTGGCGCAGCGTTCTCGCTCTTCCAAAAGTGCTTCAATGATGGTCTGCTCGATCGCCTTGATGACTTCTTCGTCATGCCCGGCACAAGACACATCCAGAATTTTTTGCACCTTGAGTTTGGCTTCCTCGGCACGCTCACGCAGGCTTTTTGGTAACGGTGTCATGGACCTTACCTTCCCACTCAGTGGTTCAAAATTTGGCTGAGGAACATCTTGGTGCGGTCATTTTGCGGGTTGTCGAAGAATTCATGCGGATTGTTTTCTTCGACGATTTGCCCCGCATCCATAAAGATCACACGGTTGGCGACCAACTTGGCGAAGCCCATTTCGTGGGTCACACACAACATGGTCATGCCTTCTTCGGCCAGCTCCACCATAACGTCGAGCACCTCTTTGATCATTTCCGGATCAAGTGCGGAGGTCGGCTCATCAAACAGCATGATTTTCGGGTTCATGCACAAAGAGCGCGCAATCGCCACACGTTGCTGCTGACCGCCCGAAAGCTGACCAGGGAACTTACCGGCCTGTTCGGGAATCTTGACGCGTTCAAGGTAATGCATCGCAATTTTTTCAGCTTCCACCTTGGGCATCTTGCGCACCCAGATCAAAGCCAGCGTGCAATTGTCCAGTACCGTCAGGTGCGGGAACAGGTTGAAGTGCTGAAAGCACATGCCGACCTCGCGACGCACCTCATCGATGCGTTTGAGATCTTCGGTGAGCTCAATGCCGTTGACGACGATTTGCCCCGCCTGGTGTTCTTCCAAGCGGTTGATGCAGCGGATCATGGTCGATTTACCGGACCCCGAAGGCCCACAAATGACGATACGCTCACCGGGGGAGACATTGAGGTTGATGTCTTTCAAGACATGAAACTCACCGTACCATTTGTTGACGTCCACCAGTTGGACGGCCAGTTCGTTTGAAGTTGTGTTTTCCATAGCCATATTTTTCCTACTGAGGACTTAACGTTTATGCCCGGTGTGCAGTTGGCGCTCGAGCTTTTGGCTGTAACGCGACATGCCAAAACAGAACACCCAAAAGCACGCGGCGGCAAAGACATAGCCTTCAATCGCGACATTGCCCCAAGCTGGATCGGTGATCGCAGCTTGAACCGTTGCCAAGATGTCCAGCAAGCCGATGATCAGCACCAGCGTCGTATCCTTGAACAGTGCGATGAATGTGTTGACGATGCCCGGTATCACCAGCTTGAGCGCTTGCGGCAAAATAATCAGCGCCATGCTTTTCCAATAGCTCAAGCCTAGTGCCTTGGCGGCCTCATACTGACCGCGGGGAATGGCTTGCAAGCCACCGCGGATCACTTCGGCCATATAGGCGGACTGGAACATGGTGATGCCGATCAAGGCGCGCAGCAACTTGTCGAAGTTCATGCCATCGGGCAAAAACAACGGCAACATGACCGACGACATGAACAGCACCGAAATCAACGGCACACCGCGCCACAGTTCGATAAAGGCAATACAGAAGGTCCGGATTACCGGCATTTCGGAACGCCGTCCCAAGGCCAGCACAATGCCGAACGGCAGGGCCGCGACGATGCCGACATAGGCCAGCATCAGCGTCAATGCCATGCCACCCCATTTTTCAGTCTCGACATGCTCTAAACCGAACGTGTCGCTGCCCGAGATCAAGACAAAACAGATCACTGGCAAGCCGGTCAGCGAGAAGATGCCCAACGGCATTTTATAGGAGAACTTCTCGAAAAACTGTGGCCCAAAAGACAAAATCAACAGTAAAAATGACAGATCCAGCCGCCAGTATTCAGTGGATGGGTAACTTCCGTACTTAAAGATATCCAGGCGATGGCCAATAAAGGCCCAACACGCGCCGCCGGACACACACGCTGATTTGTCATCGCCCGTGAAATTGGCCGAAAAAATCGCCCAATCCAAAACCGGAACCAACGTAATGTACAGCACGTAGGCCACCGCAATGGTCAACACCGTATAGAGTGGCGTTGAAAACAAATTGGTGCGCATCCAACCAATGACGCCGGTCGTTGCAGAAGGCGGCGGAAGGTCGGGAAGTGTTTTGAATTCGTTCATATCCTAACGCTCCTTCCCTATCTTTCGACCAGGGACATTCTTTTGTTGTACATGTTCATAATCGCCGAAATCGACAAGCTCATGATCAAGTATACGGCCATAGTCATGGCAACGATTTCCACCGCTTGCCCCGTTTGATTCAAGGTCGTGCCCATGAACACACCAACCAAATCGGGATAGCCGATAGCGGTTGCCAGAGACGAGTTCTTGGCCAAGTTCAGATACTGAGACGTCAGCGGCGGAATGATCACGCGCATGGCCTGCGGAATCACGATCAGACGCAAGGTCGGACCGTTGCGCAGACCCAACGCACGCGCGGCTTCGGTTTGACCGTGATTGACGGCCAAGATGCCCGCACGCACGATTTCAGCGATGAAGGCCGCGGTATACAGCGTCAAAGCCCACCACAGCGCCATCAATTCCGGGATCACACGAATGCCGCCTTGGAAGTTAAAGCCCTTAAAGGCGGGGACATCTGCGCTCATCGGCATACCCATGATGAAAAACGCCACCAACGGCAAACCTATGATCAGCCCAAGCCCGGTTAAGGCCGATGGAAACAGCTGACCGGTTTCAGCCTGACGTTTACGCGCCCAACGTACAATCACAAACGTCGCCACGGTGGCGATCAGGAAAATCGCAGTGACGACACCAAAGCCGCTTTCGGGAACCGGACCGGGAACATAAAGACCGCGACCGTTGAGAAAGATACGATCCCAAAAGGTGATGCTGTCGCGCGGGTGCGGCAAAGTCGAAAGCACCGCGAAGTACCAAAAGAAAATTTGCAGCAGCAAAGGGATGTTGCGCAAAACCTCGACATATACCGTGGCGATTTTGGCAATCAGCCAGTTGCTGGACAGACGCGCAACGCCGAGGATAAAGCCTAAGATGGTCGCTGTGACGATGCCCATCACGGACACCAAAAGCGTATTCAACAAGCCGACAATAAACGTGTCACCATAGGTATACGTCTCGTCGTATTCGATGAGCGACATCAAAATGCCGAACCCGGCGGTGCTCTTGAGGAACGCAAAGCCCGTGGTGATGCCACGGCGTTCCATGTTCGTCAGCGTGTTGTCAAAAATCGTGTAGAAAAACCAGCCGATCGCTGCGGCAGCCAAAACCTGAAAGGTGATGGACCGGAACGTTGGATCGTTCCAGATTGCCGTCTTGCTTGGACTGGGCGTCGTTCGCGTATGTGTTGGGTCGGCCATTTGCCCGGAATCTCCCCGTCCCCACTGTGCTCAATGAAATTGAGCCAATCCTAGAGCCTAAAAGCAAACCGGCCATGCCCTATGGGACATGGCCGGATCACCATATTGACTTAGCGGATAGGCGGTGCGTATTGCAGGCCACCATCGCTCCACAGTGCGTTCAAGCCACGGGAAATGGCCAGAGGCGTTTTAGGTCCGACATTGCGTTCGAACATTTCGCTGTAGTTACCAACTTGGCTGATGGCGTTAAGCGCCCAGTCAGCGCTGAGGCCCAACTTCGTGCCAGCATCGCCTTCGGTGCCCAGCAGACGTTTGATGCCTGGGTTTTTGCCCATGGACTTGTCTTTTGCGTTTGCAGACGTCACGCCCATTTCTTCAGCGTTGACTTGTGCATACAGGGTCCATTTAACGATGTTGAACCAAGCGTCGTCGCCTTGACGAACCACGGGGCCAAGCGGCTCCTTGGAGATGACTTCAGGCATCACCGTAGCGCTGCCTGGGTTGGCCATCTTGGAACGGATCGCATAGAGCTGAGATTGATCAGACGTCAGAATGTCGCAACGTGCGGATTCAAAGCCTTCACGAGTTTGATCGGACGTGTCGAACACAACTGCGGAGTACTTCATGCCGTTGAGACGGAAGTAATCAGCCAAGTTCAGCTCGGTGGTGGTACCAGCCTGGATGCAGACCGAAGCGCCGTCGAGTTCCTTAGCGGATTTCACGCCGAGTGCTTTTTGCACCAAGAAGCCCTGACCGTCGTAGTAGTTCACGCCGGCAAAGTTCAAACCCAACGAGGTGTCGCGGGTGTGAGTCCAGGTGGTGTTGCGCGACAACATGTCGATTTCGCCAGACTGCAACGCGGTGAAGCGTTCTTTGGCGGTCAGCGGCACGAAGCGCACTTTTTTGGCGTCGCCCAGAACGGCGGCGGCAACGGCACGGCAGGTATCGACATCGATGCCGGTCCAGTTGCCTTTTTCGTCCTGTGCGGAGAAGCCCGGCAAGCCGGTGCTAACGCCGCAAGACAGCGTGCCGCGTGCTTTAACGTCTTCAAGAGTACCAGCCGAAGCGGCCGTAGCGAACATAGCAACAGCTACAGCGCCGAGTACGGTAATGGATTTATTCACGGTTTTTCCTCCGAAATTCCCAATTCATTTATTATCGATACAGACACATGACCTCACATGTCGGTACTTTTTTGAAAGTAAATCCCCCGGTTCCCCAACCGTTAGCTATTTTCGCAGGAATTTACCTCGCATCAGATGCTTCAAGGCGTAACACAATTGTTTCAGCCTACTCAAGCCTGAATTGTACCGAAACAATCCACAAGTGCGATCCACCAAATGTATTATGTGGTGATAAAAGGTTCCGATCCCAAGCTGAAAGCTGGCTTCAACAACAGTTACACGCCACACTGTATTGATCTATTTACTTATTTCCACAGCCCATCACGGGTATATTACACACACAAACACAACCGGCACCGAGGCACTCACATGACGAAAGCACCTTCGAATAAGCGCGGCGACACACGTCTCATCACCAAAGGGCGTGATTCTGAAGCCAACTTCGGCATCGTCAACCCGCCTGTATATCATGCGTCCACGGTGACTTTTCCGACGGTCGCGGCCCTTCATGAGGCCGAAAAACATCGCTTTGACCGTGTTTATTATGGCCGCTATGGCACACCGACCACCTTCGCGTTCGAAGAAGCCGTCGCCGACTTGGAAGGCGCAGACCATTGCGTTGCGGTGCCGTCTGGCATGGCGGCAATCGCCGTGTCCCTGGCCGCGAGCTTGCATGCAGGCGATCATGTTTTGGTATCCGACAGCGCGTATTTCCCAACCATCAAGTACTGCGATGGTTTTCTCAAAAAATTTGGCGTCGAAATCAGTTACTTCCCGCCCATGGCCAGTGCGGACGAGATCAAAGCTCTGATGCGCGACAACACCAAGATCGTGTTTGCCGAAGCCCCCGGCTCGATCACCTTTGAGGTCCAAGATATCCCCATGATTGCCCGCGTCGCCCACGATGGGGGCGCGAAGCTGATCCTCGACAACACCTGGTCGGCGGGATACCACTTCAAGCCGTTCGAACACGGCGTGGACATTTCATTGCAAGCCGCGACCAAGTATATCGTCGGACATTCCGACGCCATGCTCGGTGCGGTAAGCGTCAATGACCGCAACCTTTATGAGCACATCAAAATCACCCAGGTGGGGCTGGGCTACTCCACTGCGCCGGATGATTGCTATCTCGGCCTGCGTGGTTTGCGCACCTTGGCGATGCGCATGCCCCGTCACGAAAGCACCGCCCTCACCTTGGCCAAATGGCTGGCGGCGCGCCCGGAAGTCGAAACTGTGCTGCACCCCGCACTGGAAAGCTGCCCCGGTCACGACATCTGGAAGCGCGACTTCACCGGTTCTTCCGGTCTGTTCGGCTTTGTCTTGAAAGACGGACCGAATGAGGCAGATCTCACGCGCATGCTTGACGGCATGGACTTGTTCGCCATGGGCTATAGCTGGGGTGGTTTTGAAAGTCTGATCATTCCTTCCGACCCACGTACGATGCGCACCACCTACGACTGGCCTTACAGCCAGCCGGTCCTGCGCATCCATGCAGGGCTGGAAGACCCTGATGATTTGCTTGAGGATCTGGAAGCAGGGCTTAAGCGGTTGGTGAAATAGCCTCCTGCAACAAAAAGCATATATGCGTAATCAATTGATCACACCGCTGTAACCAACTCGGATTACTAATGCGTTTGCACTAATCAAAGTGCTTAGCGAGTGGACCGAGATGACATCTTACAGCACAGATACCAACCTGCTTCTCAAGGTCGTGTCACAAGCGATACTTGATTACGGCATTGCGTATGGCATCACGTTATGGCGCCAGGGCATCAAGGAACAGCGTAACTGCATGGGCGAATGCATCTTTGGCTATCGCAATGACAGCTACGCCTGTGCACATTGTCTGGAGGGTGGTTTGCGAGCGAGTAACCTATTTTTACGGATACCCGCTGAGGCAAATTGCTCACTTTTGAGAGCCGCAGATATGGTCCGCACAGGCTTGGCCAACCATAACGTTGCGGCGAATAAAGCCGCGTAAAAAGGCTTATGAGCGCGTTTTGGCCAATAGCCCCAAAACAAAAAGACACGATGCCGCCACGACGACACCTGGTCCCGCAGGGACATCGAATTGGTAAGATGCCCACAGCCCCACGGCAATCGATATCACCCCAGCAAGCGCGGACAAGGCACCCATAGCCTCAGGCGTACGCGAAATTCCCCGCGCTGCGGATGCCGGAATGATCAACATCGACGTCACCAGCAAGATCCCAACGACCTGCATCGCCAGCGCCACCACGATGGCCAACAGCAGCATGAACGCCAAATCCATGCGCCGTACATTGATGCCTTCCACCTGGGCCAAATCGGCATGTACCGTAGCGCTAAGCAGGCTGCGCCACAATCGCGACAGCGCAACCAAAATCAAAACCGCGCCACCCCAAGTCCATGCGACATCGCCCCAGCCCACGGCCAAAATGTCGCCGAACAGATACCCCATCAGATCGATACGCACATTGTCCATCATGGACGCGACGATCAACCCCACCGCCAACGCACTATGGGCGACCACGCCCAAAAGCGTGTCCAAAGACAGGCCGCGCACCCGTTGCAAACCGCTAAGAACCAAAGCCACGACAACGACCACGAAACCAACACCGATCACCGGTTCGACGCCCACCAAAAAACCAAGCGCCACCCCCAGCAAGGCTGTGTGCGACAACGCGCCGCCAAAATACGCCATGCGTCGCCACACCACAAACGCACCCAAAGGTCCCGCCACGATGGCAACGGCAATCCCGGCCAACGCGGCGCGGACCAAAAATGCATCGACGCCCCAGGCGCTCATATCCCACTCATTCATGATCGCAATGCTCCCCATGCACATGGCCGTCGAGGGCATGTTCGTGATCATGATGATGTGTGTAAACCGCCAGTGTCGATGCGATCTCATCGCCGAACAAAGCGACGAATTCGGGATGACGACTGACCGAACTGGGATGGCCCGCACAACATACATGACGGTTGAGACAGATCACATGATCGGTCTGCGCCATGACCACATGCAGATCATGGGAGACCATCAACACGCCGACGTTTTGCTGTTCGCGAATATCTTGGACCAAGCGATACAGCTCAGCCTGTCCGGTCAGGTCGACGCCTTGCACGGGCTCGTCCAAAACCAAAAGATCGGGCTTGCGCAACATCGCGCGCGCCAACAAGACGCGTTGCATTTCACCGCCCGATATGCCCTGCATGGGCTGATCAATAACGTGGGCAGCGCCGACACTTTCCAGTACCTGGGCGCACGCTCCATTGGCATTGCGCACTTCACGCGGCGTGCCCAATTCCATGAACCGTTTAACGGTGATGGGCAACGCCGGGTCGATGCTCAGGCGTTGCGGCATATAACCGATGGTCAAACCTTTTTTACGCTGGACCGTGCCCACGGTGGGCTGAAGCAGTCCCAGCATAACGCGCACCAAGGTGGTCTTGCCCGCACCGTTGGGGCCGATCAACGTGACCACTTCGCCCGCGCGCACGCTGACGTTCGCACCGGACAAAACTGTATTTCCGGAAAACGCAACCTCGACATTGCGCGCTTCGATCAGCGCGGGTTGTTCAGTCATGATGTCTTGCCTTTTCAGGTGCATCCACGCTATGGCGACACCGTGCGCACACCCCTTCCAACTCGACCGTGGGATGCTCGACACTGAACCCAGCGGCGGCGGCCCCCTGACCAATGGCCGCATCAATGCGCTGATCAACCAGTTCCGCCGCCACGCCACAATCGCGACAAATCAAAAATTGCCCCGCGTGATCGTCGCCGGGCACGGCGCAACCGATGTAGGCATTCAGACTTTCGATGCGGTGGATCAGGCCTTGTTCCAACAAAAAATCCAGCGCCCGATAGACCGTCGGCGGTTGTGCTTTTCGCACCCCATCGGTGAGGCGTTCCAAGATGTCATACGCACCAACGGGGGTATGACTTTGCCACACCAATTCGAAAACCTGTCGACGCAGGTCAGTCAGACGCACACCGTGAAGTGTGCAAATATCTTCCGCCTGCGCCAAGGCCATGCGCACGCATTTTCCATGATCGTGTTGACGATCGGGAAAGGTACCGGGCTGTATGGGAGCGGATAATTTCTTATCGCCAGTAGCTTGCTTGCGAGGCCGTGCCGTCATAATTGAAATCCAGGTTCAGTATTTTGTTATGTTATAACGTTTTTAACTTGACCTGCAATCGCTAGATTGTCACGTTCCCGGCTGGTAAGTTTCAGCCTTCAGCGCGCCAAAGGATCATGCACCCCATGTTGTCAACGTATCGCCCGACTGCTGTCTTCTCCCTGCTGGCAGCTTTACTTATGATCTTGGTCGCGGCAACGACCTCAACATCTGCGGTTGCCGCCCCACCGCAAGTCGCGACATCTATCAAGCCGGTTCAAGCTTTGGTGAAAATGGTGATGGGCAGCCTTGGCAATCCGGGATTGATCATCCCGGCGACGACATCACCTCACCTGCTGACGCTGAAACCATCCCAAGCCAAAATGCTTGAAGATGCCGACGTGGTGTTCTGGATTGGTGAGACGCTCGAAACCGCGCTGACGGGGCCATTACAAAAGATCGCCGCCAAGGCGCGAGTGGTGGAACTGCTGCAAACCCCAGGGCTGAACCTGATCCACTTTGATGCCCAGCCCCCCAACACCGAAGATGCCCATGGTCACGGCAACGTCGACCCCCACATTTGGCTATCGCCCAGCAACGCGCGCGTTTTGGTGAGCTACATCGCAGACGTTTTCAGCGAAATCGATCCGCCCAATGCGGACGTGTACGCCAAGAATGCCAAAAAGGCCCGTCAACGCATCGCCATTTTGATCCGCAAAACCACCGAATTTGTTGCCGAAATGCGCACCACGCCCTATCTGGTGCAACACGACGGCTTTGGTTATCTGGCACGAGAATTCGGCTTCACCCAGGTCGGCCATATTCAAACCACGCCGGGGCGTGAACCCGGGGCGAAACATGTTGCGGAGATTCTTGCTCTGATCAAGGAAAAGCAGGTCAAATGCCTATTTCACGAACCGCAATTCGCACCCAAACTGGCGAAGCGCCTGAACCAGGAAACCCATGTGGCGTTGCGCGAAATCGACTCTATGGGAATCTATTTGTCCTTGTCCGAGACCACGTATGTGCGCATCATTCAGGGCATCATCACATCGATGGAAACGTGCCTGTACCCACGCAAAAGCCCAAGCACCACCCAGCCCCAATAATGGACCTGATTTTATGAATGCCTTTGCCCCCATCACAGCCGAACTTGCGGCCCAAATCGCCGATCAGTTGAAATACACCGCTGACGGCCTAATTCCCGCCATCGCCCAGCAGGACGCTGAACAGGGAAATGGCGGCGAAGTCTTGATGATGGCGTGGATGAACCGTGACGCGATTATCGAAACCCTAACCACCGGGCGGGCGTGCTACTACTCGCGTTCGCGTTCCAAGCTGTGGCGCAAGGGTGAAAGCTCCGGCCAAGTACAGACCTTGATCGATTTTCGCTGGGATTGCGATCAGGACACGGTGCTGATGCTGGTCGACCAAAAAGGGGTGGCCTGCCACACCGGGCGTCGCAATTGTTTTTACAATGCGGTGCGCGACGGCAAGGTACAAAGCATCGCCAAGGTCAAAATCAGCCCGGACGACCTGTATGGCTGAAACCACCCCTGAAAAACTGCCCGCCGCCATTGCCGTCACCGTTTTGACGGGCTTTCTCGGCAGCGGCAAGACCACCTTACTCAACCACCTTCTGAACGATCCGGACCTGTCTCAGTCCGCAGTTCTGATCAATGAGTTCGGGGCCGTCTCCATCGACCACTTGTTGGTGGAAAAGGTCGATGAGAACACAGTGTTGCTGCAAAACGGTTGCGTGTGCTGTTCGGTGCGCAGCGATATGGTCAAGGCCATGCGCGACCTGATCGCCAAACGCGCAGACGGGCGCGTGCCAGCCTTTGAACGCTTGATCATCGAGACCACAGGGCTGGCCGACCCCGCCCCCATCGTGCATACGCTGATGAGCGACCCGATCATCGCTGGACAATTCCGCTTGGATGGCCTGGTGACCACGGTCGATGGTGTGCTTGGTTTCACAACGCTGAATAAGCACCCCGAAGCGGTCAAGCAAGCCGCCATCGCAGACCGTATCGTCATCACCAAGTGCGACATGGCAGACGATCTTGATGCACTACAAGCCCGGCTTGCCGACTTGAACCCAGCCGCGATACTGATCCGTTCCGAACACGGTCGCGTCAGGGCACGCGACCTTATCGAAGCGGGACTGTTCGACCGCGACTTTGTCGCCCATGCCGAGCGCTGGCTAGGAGATGAACAGATCAAGGCCCATGATCATGGGCATGGGCACCGCCACGACAAGACAATCCAGACCTTCGTACTGGAAGCCGAAGGCCCGATCGATTTCATGGCTTTTCAAGACTGGCTGGAAACGCTGCTCGCCACCCAGGGGGCAAACATATTGCGCATAAAGGGCATACTCGACGTCAAAGATGTGGATCGCCCCGTCGCGGTGCATGGCGTTCAGCACGTCTTTCACCCGCCTGCAGCCTTGCCATCGTGGGACGGGATCGACAAGCGCTCACGTCTTGTATTCATCACACGCGGTCTTGGTGAGCAAGCCGTCCGCGATACCTTCGCAGCGCACATACCGGGACATTTGTGTCCACGTTAACGAACGAAACAGACCAAAAAATTAAACGAGATTGCGCATTTCACCGGTCAGGCCGAGCGCCTCAGTTAGGAACGTATAGGCTGGAGCGTCCAAGCCCAAATACGAAACGGCAAAACGACCATCATCCGTACGCACAACGCGCGCAGGTAGATCAACGGTGAGAAGTTCCCCATCTACACTGCCGATCCCGTCCACAGTAACCAGCGCGCCGATTGACAGGCTTCCTTCATAGTCATTCAACAAAAAACCGCCCATGCTCCAATTGGTGACATGATGGATTTCACCTTCTAAGTGCACGACCAACCCAATCCGTTCTATGCGGGGGTGCTTGCGCCGCTCCTCGTTAATGCTCAGTTCCATTTACCCGTTCTCTGCTCTCGCGGTCTTTGTCTTCAGCCCCTGAACTGGAGCCGCATGGGGGAAACCCACACCACGCCAGACCGCAATTTCCCCATTACCTAAATAACACAAATATGACAACTTATGTGTGATGATCGTCACACGTCATAATTGCCCAAGTTCCATAGCTGCGAATGCATCCATCTCCGCTCCACTCGCATGCCACACTCCCGAGCTGGCACCGCCTTGACATCACGGCAGAAACGTTGGCGTTATATACCTTAATATACAACGCTTTTGTGAGCATTGCGCGCATGCGACCCCAACTCTATCAAGCCTTGATTTCGTGGATGGTTCTGTTCACATGCGCCGGAACGGTCAGTTTTGCGCACGCCCAAGCCGCATCTCCAGACCGAACTGTGACCGTGTTCGCCGCCGCCAGCACCAAGCCTTTTATGGATGCGCTGGCACCACTTTTGAAGCACCGCAATATCGTCTTGAAAACGGTTCATGCCGGAAGTTCGGTTCTCGCGCGTCAAATCGAGCGCGGTGCGCCAGCCGATATTTATATTTCAGCCAACGTGAGATGGATGGATAGCCTCGCAGACCGTGGCATGATTGTTCTCAGCAGCAAACGCATCATCGCCCACAACCAGCTGGTGCTGATTTCCGGCAGCCATTTCAAGACGGCCGTTGGAGTACAAGGCAAGGTGTTGACGTCACGCTTCCCTCTTCGCACGATGTTGCAGGGTGAGCGTCTGGCTATTGCCGATCCCGATCACGTCCCAGCAGGCATCTATGCCCATGACGCCCTCACCACGCTGAAGCTTTGGACCGATGTGCAAGACCGTTTGGCGCGGACCCAGAACGTGACCGGAGCATTGATGATGGTGGCGCGCGGCGAGGCCCCATTGGGGATCGTCTATGCATCCGACGTTAAGCGCTCCGACAAAGTATCACTGCTCGCTGCCTTCCCCACATCCAGCCATAGCCCTATCGCCTATCCGGCTGCGATCGTCATGGGACACGAGCGAAGCGAGGTGCATGAGGTTTTAGACCTGCTCACCAGCCCCCAAGGACAAGCTGCCATTCAGGCCGCTGGGTTTGAGGGCGCGCCATGACATGGACTCTAACCCCATTGGAGTGGGAAGCCCTCGGCCTCAGCCTCAAGGTTGCGATTTGGGCAACGGCGGTGAGCCTGCCGCCCGGAATTTTCTTTGCCTGGCTACTGGCGCGTCATCAATTTGTCGGGCACGGCATCGTCAACGGCATCGTCCACTTGCCGCTGGTCTTACCACCGGTGGTTGTGGGCTATGGGCTTTTGATCGTGTTGGGCCGGGGCGGCGTGGTCGGTGGATGGCTTTTCGAAACCTTTGGCATCACGTTGGCCTTCACCTGGAAAGGCGCAGCCGTGGCCGCAGCGGTGATGGCTTTTCCACTGATGGTGCGGGCCATGCGTCTGAGCCTTGAAGCGATCGATCCCGGCTTGGAACATGCTGCACGGACCCTTGGCGCGACACCGGCTCGGGTATTTATGACCATCACCCTGCCGCTGATGCTGCCCGGAATCGTCACGGGCTCGGTGCTTGCGTTCGCTCGTGCATTGGGCGAGTTTGGCGCGACCATCACATTCGTTTCGAACATCCCCGGAGAAACCCGCACCCTGCCGTTGGCGCTGTATACATTCACCCAGGTTCCCGGTGGGGAAACCAGTGCTCTGCGGCTGGCGATATTGGCCGTGGCCGTGGCCCTGATGGCACTCCTCGCCAGTGAGGCTTTGGCAAGGCGGGTACAGCGCATGACGACGGGAGACGACCATGCGTGAGCCTCTCCTCGCCCTTAACCTGCAGCACCGACTCGGAGATTTCACCATTGACGTGAACATTGAATCCGGACCGGGCATCACAACGTTGTTTGGCAAATCAGGGGTTGGTAAAAGCACCATCATCGCCATGCTTGCGGGTCTCATTAAACCCGACAGCGGCACCATCCGTATCGGCGGCGAAACCTTGTTCGACAGTAGCCAGGGCATCAACGTACCCGCAGAGCAACGCCAAGTCGGGTACGTTTTTCAAGATGCACGATTATTTCCGCATATGAGCGTAAAACGCAATTTGCGTTACGGCATCAATCGACTGGATGCGGACAAACACCAAGAAACTTTCGAGCGCGTTGTGTCCCTTTTGGGTCTGGAGGACATCCTCAATCGTCGCCCTGGCAATTTGTCGGGCGGAGAAAAACAGCGCATTGCCATCGGCCGGGCGTTACTCAGTAATCCGCGTATTCTTTTGATGGACGAGCCGCTGGCGTCTTTGGACGCTGCACGCAAAAGCGAAATTCTGCCCTACATCGAACGTCTGTCCTCCGATTTTGACTTGCCGGTGATTTATGTTTCCCACGCGGTGGAAGAAGTCGTTCGCCTATCAGATACCTTGGTGTTGATATCCCAGGGGCGTGTCGCAGCGCAGGGCAATGTCGAAGACATCATGGGACGCATAGACCTTGGCCCCCTCACAGGTCGATACGAAGCCGGTGCGGTGCTCAATCCCATCGTGAAAGACCAGATCCCCGAGCACGGCCTCACTCGACTGACCTTGAAGGGGCACAACATGTTCGTACCTGCGGTTGACTTGCCCGCGGGTCAGTGTGTGCGTCTGCGGGTGCGCGCACGGGATGTATCCCTTGCCCTCACCCGTCCCGAAGGCACATCAATCCTCAATATTTTGCCGTGCACCGTGCGCGAGATCGACAGTGCCTCAGGCGCCCATGTCGAAGTCGCCCTCAGCGTCACCCCTACTGATGGGGCACCGGACGGACCTGACGACGCGCAACAAACCGTGCTCGCGCGGATCACACAAAAATCCTTCCATGACATGCAACTACGCCCTGACAGCCAAATTTATGCCCTCATCAAGGCCGTCGCCATAGATCGCCACAGCCTTGGCGGTCATGGGACGGGGACAAAACGCGTGTAACACCAATGAGTTCCATGCATTTTACCCTCATGGACACAGTCCACATAATCTATTTATACAGTAGCGCAAGCCTGCCCTCTGCCTTACGAGTACCAACATGTGTTAATTTATTCATATGATGATATAATTCATGGGTGAATATTCAGTGCGGATCAAAAAACATGGCGCTCCCCCCCCCAAAAAAAATGCGGCCCAAGTCAACGACTAAGCTGGGTTCCAAACCACGGGCGGGCGGTAAGCCCAAGAAACCTGCCATGGATTCTGACACCAAAACTCTGACGCAGATTGTGATCGGTCTTGGCTCAGTTGCGTTATTAATGTTTGGCGGCGTTGGCGCATACACTTATTTCAATCAACCCGAGAAGCCAAAACACACACTCACAGCCGCATTGGGTTCCGACCCTGCATCCAAGGCAACCGCGCAGGGCGGCAGTTCTTCCACCACGAACGCATCGGTCTCCACATCTCAGGCGGCTTTTGACGCATATGAGGGGCAACGTTCGACTTTTGATGCCGCAAGCTCATTTGAGCCTGGTGAAGTGATCATTGCCGCCCCCCCTGCTGGATTCGAAGACAAAATTCGCTCATCCGGCTTTCGCGTACTGGAACATATCAACTTGGGGCAATTGAAGTTGGCGGTGGTACGCGTCTCCACACCGTCGGGAATGAGTGTTCCCAATGCCATCAAAAAACTCAGCGTTCTTCTGCCGGGGGTCACCATTGACGCCAATCATCAGTTTGAAGGCAGTGCCGCCAAAACCTCACCCGGCATGGCTGGGTCAAACCCCCGCGCCATGGCGGGATGGGAAAACCTGTCTGCATCATGCGGCACGGGACTCATTTTGGGCCAAATCGACAGCGGGGTCGACCTCACGCATCCGGCACTCGTTGGACAAAAAATAAAATACCAAGCTTTCACCAAAGCAGGACGCAAGCCCGGGCCGCCCGATCACGGCACCGCTGTGGCCGCGATGTTAATTGGCAAAGCCGAATGGGGCGGCCTTTTGCCCGGTGCCCAGCTTTACGCGGCCAACATGTTTGAAATCAACGAAAAAGGTAAAAAGGTCGGTTCCGCCGTCGGCTTGATGAAAGCCATCAACTGGCTGGCCATGCACAAGGTGGATGCCATCAATCTTTCCATCGCGGGCAATGACAACAAAGTTGTGCGTAAGGCATTTTCCCTTGCCAAAAGGGCCAACCTGATGCTGGTTGCCGCCGTCGGCAACTGGGGACGTGCGGACAAACCCGCCTACCCCGCCGCTTATGAGCACGTTGTGGCCGTGACAGCGACCAAGGGGCCTGAATTGATCTACAGTCACGCCAATCAAGGGAAATACGTCGATTTCGCCGCGCCGGGTGTCGGTATTTACACAGCCCTTGCCGGTGGTGGTGGAAAGCCGCAAAGCGGCACATCGTTCGCCACGCCTTACATCACAGCGATGGCGGCGATCTTGAGCCATGCGGGCAAGACCCCCACAGCGAACGACCTGCGCAGAGCGTTGAGCGCGGCGACACGCGATCTCGGCAAGCCGGGCAAGGATACTGTGTTTGGCTATGGTATGGTCAAAGCGCGCCCCGCCTGCAAATAACCGTCCAGCCATCGACAGAAAGCATCCGAAATCCAGCTAGAATGAACGCTCAAGCGATCGCCGTATTCGCGTTTGGCGGTATAGAGGAGGGATTGTTGGCGTTTATTATTGCGGTGTGAAGTGTACTCAATAACTCTTCACCGCCAAACGGTTTTTCCAGCGTTGCAGCAGCGCCAAACAGCTCTGCGACCTCAACAAAGTTCTTTTTGACAATTTCACCGCCGCCCGAGATCGCTATGATGGGAAACTCAGGATACTCCTGCTTCAGCTCCCGGATCGTTTCCAATCCCTCCTTTTGCGGCATCACCAAATCGATAATGGCCGCATCGAACGGATGGGTGCGTTGCATCTGGATTCCGGCGTAAGCATCGCCGGCATCCGAGACATCATACCCAGCGCCTTCCAACACAGCACGGATGGAAGTGCGGACAAATTTATCGTCATCGATCACCAGAATGCGTCTCATATTCCCTCCGCCGGTTGTGATGGCGTGTATATAATTAAGAACAAGGTGAGCCTTTAAACAGGCTTCTCTATACGGCAAATGATATCGTCTCCCAGTGATATCAGGTATCACCCAGATGGATGACATATGTACGCTTATTGTTCACCGATGTTGAGGATTACCTAAAAGGAACAACCGATGACATCATCAAAAAACACTGCTGCGCTTAGCGTTTTTGGCCGTTATTTGAGTTTGTGGGTCGCGGTTTGCATCGTGATTGGCGTTACATTAGGGGCTTTTTTTCCCTCAGCCTTCCAGGCCATCGGCACCCTGGAAATCGCCAAGGTCAATCTACCCGTGGCGGTGCTGATTTGGTTGATGATCGTGCCCATGCTGTTGAAAATCGATTTCAGCGCATTGCGACAGGTGGGCGAGCATTGGCGCGCAATCGGTGTGACATTGTTTGTGAATTGGGCGGTAAAGCCATTTTCCATGGCCCTGCTCGGTTGGCTGTTTATCGGTCACCTGTTCGCGCCTTACCTGCCCGCAGGCGAACTCAATTCCTACATCGCCGGACTGATCATCCTAGCCGCAGCACCGTGCACGGCGATGGTGTTTGTGTGGAGCAACTTGAGTAATGGCGAACCTCACTTCACTCTCAGTCAGGTGGCGCTCAACGACATCATCATGATCTTCGCTTTCGCCCCTATTGTCGCCCTATTGCTCGGGTTATCGGCTATTACTGTGCCATGGGACACATTGTTCCTATCGGTTTTGATGTACATCATGGTGCCGGTGGTAATGGCCCAAGCGATCCGTCGGCACCTGTTGACTGTTGGCGGTCCGCCGCGCCTTGAACGCGTTTTACTCACACTGGACCCGCTATCAACCAGTGCCCTTTTGGCGACATTGGTGCTTTTGTTCGGTTTCCAAGGTGAACAGATCCTCGACCAGCCACTCATCATCGCCATCTTGGCGGTGCCGATTCTGATCCAGGTCTATTTCAATTCGGGTCTGGCCTACTTACTCAACAGAGCGGTTGGCGAAAGTCACAATGTGGCCGCACCGTCAGCACTGATCGGGGCCAGCAATTTTTTCGAGCTTGCCGTTGCTGCAGCCATCAGCCTGTTCGGGTTTGACAGCGGTGCCGCGCTGGCGACGGTGGTGGGGGTTTTGGTTGAGGTGCCGGTGATGCTGTCGGTGGTCAAAATCGTCAATGCCAGCAAAGCTTGGTACGAACGGACCTAATAGGTTGGTCCGCACCGCGTTTGCTCTCAAGCATTCAAAGAAAATTTGAAAATAATGGTGACCCCGACAGGATTCGAACCTGTGACCGTCGGATTAGAAATCCGATGCTCTATCCAACTGAGCTACGGGGCCCCATGGCCCCCAAAACATCAGGGGCAAGACGGGATAAACAGAAAGGGCTTAACGCACTCTGTCGAAAGCAAAGCGGTCAGCATAGGCTTTATGGATTTTTTTGGGCTCATGCGGAAGTGAAATTTCAGCTTCCAATCCCATACGCTCAGCATAGGCCACCGCCATCTCTTGCGTATCGAAACGCAGCTTAAGCTGCCCGCGCGTATCACCGGAACCGGTCCAGCCCATCAATGGGTCAAGGGTTTTGGCTTCGCTGGGTTCAAATTCCAGAACCCATTTCTTCATCCGTGCCTGCCCAGATTGCATCGCGTTTTTTGTCGGTCGGTAAATGCGTGCGCTCGCCATATCCATATCCCCAGATGTAAATTCTCTTCATGCAACTCTATCGTCAGTGCATCGTGCCTGTTTCAGATGTAGCCAAAGCCACGCAGACGGTGCAATCGAAAGAGTTAATCACAAAATGAATAAGCTAACCATATGATTTAAATTGTGTTTCAGGACTTTTGCATCCTTATCAAAGGCACCTGCGTAGACCTTACACATACGCCCGACGGCTGACAAGACCGAGGAACACATGGAACGCTACCGGTTAAGGCCGGCATCAATCCCACGCATGGCATCAATGAGCCCCTCCGATTTATGGCACGAGCACGTACATTGAAGAGGGTCATTAAAATTAAGCGTCAAGGCACTTGGCCTCGGCTCTACGCATATCGAACAAAGCTCACGGACTGCTTCCGTAAGCTTTTCACGCATCCTTGCGAACTCGTTATCTGTGATCATTCCGGCTTGGCTCGGCATATTTAATCCTAAACAACAACATGCCACTTTTTGCCCCATGTGCACACAAAGATCATACTATTCAACGCAATAAATACGGCGGGCTCGCCACGGGAACAATGCCGATAGCAAACGCCATAAATCAGGACTGATTGTGTATTCAGGGAAATGGTCGGGGAGACAAGATTCGAACTTGCGACCCTCTGGTCCCAAACCAGATGCGCTACCAGGCTGCGCCACTCCCCGACAGAGGGGTTTCTAGGTGCTTTGACGTTTATAAGCAAGCGTTATATTGAGCCTAAGTGGGAACAAATGAACTTTGTGGAAAACATCACCCTGCATCAGGCTGCCTTCATAGCAATGCCAGCACCCTACACAATCAGATTATTGCCACGTAACAAATAATAAACCACACTTATAAGGAGATTTTTAACATGAATCTCCACCAACAAATATATTCAGCCACACAAAATCACAAAAAATGGGGGTAGGAACGCATAGGGCATGCGGTCCAAGCTAGAGATGCTGAGAGACTTTAACTCCAAAACTCATCCGGCGCTTCAGGCCGTGGTTTTTTCGCTGAAGGTCATGCTGCTTATGGCGGCTCTCGTTTTCTTGTGGGAATTTTTGATTAAGTCAAACTGGGAAAGCTGGGGCGCTTTGGCTACGACCGATATCGAAATGCAAACCATCGACGACCGCTTTCGTTCGGTTTCAACCATAACATTTTTTGCCGTGGTGGCGATGATCGCACCGACCTACACCCTATATCGCTATATCGTTCGCCGCGACTTGGCTGAAGCGCAAATCAAACATATGGCGACGCACGACACACTGACCGACATTCCCAACCGATGCCTGTTTTTTGACAGACTTGAACACGCCATGGCCAACGCCAATCGGCATAAGGAAAAACTGGCGGTGTTGTTTGTGGATCTCGATGGCTTCAAAACCGTAAACGACACCCTGGGGCACGATGCTGGCGACCACATCCTCAAAACAACCGCCAAGAGATTAACCACCGTTTTACGCGAAACCGACACGGTCGCACGATTTGGTGGTGATGAATTCGCAGCGGTTCTCACGGAAGTCAAAGATACGGCGAAAATAGAAGAGGTCATCAGCAAGCTCAAAGCCGAAATCGCAACATCGTTCACGTTTAAATCCAGGGTCATGAACGTGCAGGCCAGTATCGGTTATGCCTTATACCCTGACCATTCCGATAGCGTAGACCAATTGGTCTGCTTGGCTGATCGTTCCATGTACGCCGATAAAAAGCGCCTGTATTCAAAGCCGGGCGTTACACCGATCACCGCACCTGCAAACGATCACCAATCCCCAGTTTAAGCCTTTCAACCGTCCCGGCGGGGACTTCAAGGACGTAGCGTATTGCCATAGGTGTGGCGATTAGATCCTGTGTTAGAGGCTCTGTATGCGTGGCCATATGCGCAATGCGCCCTTTCTCGTCGAAAAACACCATATCGAGCGATATAAATGTGTTTTTCATCCACATGGCTATGCGCCGGGGGGGATGATAATCGAACAACATGCCGTGGCGTGCGCCCAGGGTTTTGCGAAACATAAGACCGCGGCTTTGCTGTGTCGGGGTTACGGCCAATTCCACCTGAAAGTCGTGGCTATAACCGTCGGCTGTGGTGATGGTGATGTGCCCAGTTTGGAACATCCCCGATTCGCCACCCTCAATCGCTTCCCCCGCTGCTGCGCGCGCGGTAAGAACGGCTGACAGGTCAAACCATGAAAACAGGGCAATTGCGCCAAAAACAACCGCAATAACCACACCAGATCGTATGAAAAAGTTGTACATAATGGCGGATCATAACGACCGCCATGCACGGCGTCACCCTACGATTAACGCCCATATGCCATCGAGGCCGTCCGCTCCGGGCAGAGCGTCGGGCGCAAAGGACGTCAGGGTTTATCCCGTTCTGTGGGAAACAAGCCAGTTTAGGGCCGATCTCACTTGCGTCACGGGGGCACCGCTCCTATTCTCCGATCAGTGAAGAGGTTAACTGCGGGAGCCAAAAAACGTGTTTCATGCCATATCACTGGGCACGACCCTCGCCGTGCTTTGGGCGTTGCTTTCGGGCATGTTCGAGCCACTGCTACTGGGACTCGGTATTGCCTCCGTAGTGCTAACGGTGTGGATTGCACATAAGATGGATGTCGTTGACCACGAAGGTCACCCCATTCACCTTGGTCCTCGCGCCTTATTATATTACCCGTGGCTGGGTTTGGAAATCGTCAAGGCCAACTGGGACGTCGCCAAAATTATCCTCAGCCCACGGATGAAAATCCAGCCGCACATCTTTAAAACCAAAGCCACGCAGCTGAGCGACGTCGGTCTCACCACCTATGCAAATTCAATCACATTGACGCCCGGCACGGTGACGATCTCAATGGATGACGAGGGCATGTTTGAAATCCATGCCTTGACCCATGCCGCACGCGAAGGAGTTGAAAGCCTAGAGATGGACCGCCGCTGCACCGCCATGGAAGCCATGGATCAGCCGGACGAAGAGCACACTGAGGAGCGGTCATGACCATCTCCATGTTTGCCGTTGCAGCACTTGCCGTTCTTGTGTCGATGATGCTGAGTATGATCCGCGCCTTTGTCGGACCGACGGTGTTCGACCGCATTCTTGCGGTAAACGTCACCGGCACCCTGACGGTGGTACTGATTTCAGTTTACGGTTTCCTCGACGGACGGCCCGAATTTCTCGACATCGCCCTGCTGTATGCATTGATCAATTTTATCGGCACCATTGCAGTGACCAAATATGTCAAATTCCAGGACCTCGGCCACCCCATGGACGGCCCCGACGAGGGGGACGTGTGATGCCGGAAGTGATCAGTACGTTTTTGAGTATGCCACTCGGCCCCCTTCCCCTCGCCGACTGGATCAGCTGGATGTTCATCGTCACCGGCGCGTTCTTCGCCGTCGTAGGGGCCTTTGGAATCGTGCGCTTGCCGGATATCTTTTCCCGCATGCACGGCGCGGGCATGGTCGACACAATGGGCATAATGATGATTTTGGCCGGCCTGATGTTCCAGGCCGATGATTGGATCGTCGTGGTCAAGTTGGGCCTAATCTCACTGTTTATCTTCTTCACTTCGCCAACCATCACATTTGCGTTGGCGCGCGCGGCCATTTATGGCGGCGTCAATCCTGGCTCCACAATTGAAGAGCTCGAAGAAGCCCAGCAAGATAAAAGCAGAAAGTCCAAAAAGGAGACTGACCTATCGAACACCTGATCGTCATCTCCTTGTTGCTGTTCATGACCGTAACCGCGTTCTGGCTGGTGCGGCTGCGCAACCTGTTTACCGTGGTCATGCTGACCGGCATCTATTCACTGTTTGCCGCGGTGCTCTACGTCGTCATGGATGCCGTCGATGTGGCCTTTACCGAGGCCGCCGTGGGCGCAGGTATCTCCACTGTCTTGATGCTCGGCACCTTGTCCATGACCACGGATGAGGAAAAAGTCCACAAGGGCCTCTCGCCCCTCGCGCTGCTGCTGGTATTTGCCACGGGTGGGGTCTTGATTTATGGCACCTTCGACATGCCGCGTTACGGTGATGCCAATGCACCGATCCACCGACACGTTGCCAGCCGCTTCATCGAAAAGTCGGGTAAAGAAGTCGGCCCGCCCAACATCGTCACATCCGTTCTGGCCAGCTATCGCGGTTACGATACACTTGGCGAGACGGCAGTGGTCTTTACTGCGGCCGTCGGCGTATTGGTGATCATCGGTCGCTCCAAAGGCAGTGTCATGCCTAGTTCCCGCGCCGCCCGCCGACGTCGCGAAGACGATGAGGAGGCCTCATCATGATGGTCGAAAAAACCCTCTTGCGCGTTGTCGCCAAGCTGCTGATCCCGCCGATTTTGTTGTTCGCCCTGTATGTGCAGTTCCATGGCGACTTCGGACCCGGCGGCGGCTTTCAGGCCGGTGTTATTTTTGCCGTGGCATTCATCTTGTATGCCTTGATTTATGGTGTGCGCATTGCCCGCCTGGTAATCCCGGCATGGGTGAGTCGCTGGCTATTGTCGCTGGGTGTTTTGATTTATGGCGGCACAGGCGTGGCTACTCTTTTAAAAGGTGGCGAATTCCTCGACTACAACGTGCTCGCGTCCACCGTTCACGGTGCGCAGCACCTAGGCATTTTTGTCGTTGAGTTCGGTGTCGGTATGACCGTCGCAGGCGCCATGATTACCATTTTCTACACCTTCGCCGGCCATGTGAACGATGACCTACCGTTTCGCAAGGGCACCCCGGGGGACAGAGAACGATGATGGACATGATCGATAAAATCGACTGGGCCACCGTTTCCGACCTGCTTGGACTGCTTAACTACTGGGTCGCGATCGTCTTGATGATGGCGGGTTTCTATACCGTTATTGCCCAACACAATCTGGTGAAAAAAGTTGTCGGGCTAAACATTTTCCAGGTCGCCGTGTTCGTGTTTTACATTTCCATGGGCAAAATTTCCGGTGGATCAGCCCCGATTTTGAAAGACACCATCGAGGTCTATTCCAACCCCCTGCCCCATGTGTTGATTCTCACCGCCATTGTGGTGGGCGTCGCGACCACGGCGCTAGCCCTGGCCCTGGTTGTGCGCATCCATCACAGCTACGGCACCATTGAAGAAGACGAAATCCAAGTCATCGAACACGGTGAGGAGGAAATCGCATGAGCGGAGCCCTAATGTCGTCTGATCCGTGGCTGATCCTGTTGGTCGTAGTGCCCTTGTTGGCGGCCCCCGTGTGTGTGTTGTTGCGCAGCGCGGGTGGAGCTTGGTCGGTGGCCACGGGCGTATCTTGGGCGGTGTTCGCCATCGCACTAAAGCTGCTATCCACGGTCTTGGAGCATGGCGAAGCCGTCTACCGCATTGGCGGATGGGATGCGCCGTGGGGCATTGAATACCGCCTTGATCCTCTGGGTGCGTTCGTAGTTTTGATCATCGCGTTGATTGGCGCGCTGGTTATGCCGTACGCCAAACGCAGTGTTGAAAAAGAAATCCGCAAGGACCGCATCTATCTGTTTTACGCCATGATGCTGTTGTGCCTGTCGGGTCTGCTGGGCATCACGGTCACCGGCGATGCGTTCAATCTGTTCGTGTTCCTGGAAATTTCCAGCCTGTCGAGCTACGTCCTGATTTCGCTTGGTCAAGATCGCCGCGCACTGACGGCGGCGTTCCGCTATCTGATCATGGGCACCATCGGCGCGACGTTTTACATCATCGGCGTCGGCTTGATGTATCAAATGACCGGCACCTTGAACATTGCCGACCTCAAAACCATCATGCCCGCCGTGATCGACACCCGTACAATTCATGCGGCATTGGCTTTTCTCACCGTTGGCATCAGTCTCAAGCTGGCGTTGTTCCCACTGCACCAGTGGTTACCCAACGCCTACACATTTGCCCCCAGCGCAGTGACTGCGTTTTTGGCCGCGACTGCGACCAAGGTCTCGGCCTATGTGTTGTTTCGCATCATCTTCACCTTGTTCGGGGATGTTGATCTGTTCGCCTCCTTCCCCTTGCAGCCGATCCTCATCACCATGGCGGTGGCAGCCATGTTCCTGGCCAGCCTCAGCGCCATTTGGCAAGAAAACGTCAAACGCATGATGGCTTATTCGTCGATCGCACAGATCGGCTACATCGTGCTGGGCTTGGCATTGGCGTCTGAAACAGGACTGACCGGCGGCATCATCCACATGTTCAATCACGCCCTGATCAAAGGGACCGCGTTTTTGGCCATCGGTGCGGTGATTTTTTCCACCGGCGCTGTGACGCTCAAAGACTTGGAAGGCATCGGCAAACGCATGCCGTTCACCATGGCCGCGTTCGTCATCGCCGGATTGGGACTTGTGGGCGTTCCGCTGACGCCCGGCTTCATCAGCAAATGGCAACTGGTCACGGCGGCGCTGGAACTTGATATGTGGCCGCTCGCGGCGTTGATCTTGTTGTCCAGCTTACTCGCTGTCATTTACGTGTGGCGCGTGTTCGAAGTCGCGTACCTGCGCCCGTCCCCGATCAATGCAAGCCCGCAACAAGAGGTTCCACTGAGCATGCTGTTGCCCACCTGGGCGTTGGCGTTGGCGGCACTGTATTTTGGCGCCAATGCGACCTTCACTTTGGAATTGGCGCACACCGCCGCACGTCAATTGATGGGGGGGCTATAGATGCTTTTTAACTTCATCGACGAAGCTCAAGCCATCCAGTTGGCTGTGGTGCTACCGCTGTTCGGCGGCATGCTTGTCCTGTGGATGGGCGAGCGCAACCGCAATCTGCGTGAAGCCGTATCGCTGATCACCGCCGTTTTTGAATTCATCTTGGTCGCCAGCCTAACGTCCGAGGTATTGGACGGTGCCCGGCCGTCCGTCGACTTGTTCGAAATGCTGCCGGGCCTGACCATAACCTTGACGGTAGAGCCGCTGGGTCAGCTATTCGCACTGATCGCCAGTGGGTTATGGATCGTCAATACGGTCTATTCCATCGGTTACATGCGCAAGAATAACGAAGGCAACCAGACGCGTTTTTATGTCTGTTTCACCATCGCCATTTCTGCTGCCATCGGCATCGCGTATGCGGGCAATTTGCTGACGCTGTTCTTGTTCTACGAAGTGCTGACCATCTCCACCTATCCGCTGGTCACCCATTCGGGCAAGGCCGAAGCGATTCGTGGCGGTCGCATCTATCTCGGCATTTTGATGAGTACGTCGATCGGCTTTTTATTCCTCGCCATGCTGTGGACCTACAACATCACCGGCACGCTGGACTTCGTCGAAGGCGGCATTCTCAGCGGTCAGGTACAAGGGCCTGAACTTGCGGTTCTGATGTTCCTGTATATGTTCGGCATCGGCAAAGCCGCCTTGATGCCGGTACACCGCTGGTTGCCCGCCGCCATGGTCGCACCGACCCCGGTGAGCGCCCTTTTGCATGCGGTCGCAGTGGTCAAGGCGGGTGTGTTTTCGGTGGTCAAGGTGATCGTCTACATCTTCGGCCTTGATTTCCTCACCATGTCCCATGGGGACGACTGGCTGTTGTTCATTGCGGGCTTCACCATCATTTCGGCATCCATCATTGCGCTGCGCCAAGATAACCTCAAACGCCGCCTCGCCTATTCGACGGTGAGCCAGTTGAGCTATGTGATTCTCGCCACCGCCATTTTGGCCCCCATTTCGGTGGCCGGCGCAGTGATGCACATCGCTGCGCACGCGTTTGGCAAGATCACGCTGTTTTTTGCCGCCGGTTCGATCTATACCGCCGCGCACAAGACTGAGGTCAGCCAACTGGATGGCATCGGCAAGCGAATGCCGTTCACCATGGCTGCGTTTGGCATTGGTGCCCTGTCGATGATCGGCATACCGCCGACGGCAGGTTTCATTTCCAAGTGGTACATTCTCAGCGGCGCGTTGGAATCCGGTGAAGCGTTCGCCATCTTGGTGATCATCGCCTCGACGCTGCTCAATGCCGGGTATTTCCTGCCCATCGTCTATGCCGCATTTTTCAAAGATGAAAAGCCGCGTGGTGATGACGACCCCTATCAAAAGTACGACAACCACGGCGAAGCGCCGGTGGCGATGGTGCTGGCGTTGAGCTTTACGGCGCTGGGTACCGTTGCACTGTTCTTCTTCCCCGAAGTGCCCTTGGCGCTCGGGCGCGCGCTGGTGGGAGGATAAGCCATGAGCGATGACAACAAGTCCCCTGAACTGCCCCTTGGGGCTCCCACGGCGAAGCCCGCTGCAAAGCCAGCAGCGAAACCCGTTGAGAAGCCCGTAGTACAGGCCGCAGAAAAAACCACAGAAAAAACCGTAGAAACGAAAACTGAATCCGCTCCGCTACTCGACATCACCGGCCAGCCCATGCACTGGCTCGTCCGCCCCAAGACCATCAAACTGTTGTGGGTGGGCGGTATCGCATTGCTGGTGTTCGTTACATGGCTTGGTACCACGGTGCATCCACATGCGACGTTCGGCATTGAAGGCACAATCGGTTTTTATTCGTGGTATGGCTTCATCACCTGCGTCGCCATGGTGTTGTTCGCCAAATTCCTCGGTCTGATGCTGAGCAAGAAGGACACGTTCTATGACAAGTGACTTTCTGATCTCGCCATCGTTCATCCTCATTTTCGGCGCGTTCTTGTTGCCCGTCGTCGGAGGCTGGGGCCGCAGTGTTTTGATTTTGGCCCTGCCGCTGTTAACGCTCGGTGCGATCTGGCAGGTTGGCGACGGCGTTCAGATGACGGCGCAATTCCTCGACTATCAACTTGAGCTGGTCCAAGGTTCCAATCTCTCGCGCTTGTTCGCCACCATCTTCGCGATCATGGCGTTCGCAGGTGGACTGTTCGCGCTCAACCAGAAAAATACTGTTGAACTCAGCGCCGCATTTGCTTACGCGGGCAGCGCCATTGGCGTGGCGCTGGCGGGCGACATCATCACCGTATTCATGTATTGGGAACTGATGGCGGTTGGTTCCACCATGGTGGTGTGGGCGGCCAGAACGCCTGCATCAGGTCGCGCGGCGATGCGTTACGCGCTGGTGCATTTGTTCGGCGGCGTGATCTTGATGGTCGGCGTGGTTGCCTACATTCAAGAAACTGGATCAATCGATTTTGCCACCATGGGGGCCACCAGCTTCGCCACCTGGATGATCCTGATCGGCTTTCTCATCAACACCGGCGCCCCCCCCCTTTCGGCTTGGTTGCCCGACGCCTACCCCGAAGCCAGTTGGTCGGGCACAGTGTTCTTGTCGGCCTTCACCACAAAGACTGCCGTATACGTGTTGTTGGTCGGTTTTGCCGGTGAACAGATCCTGATTTGGATCGGTGTTTACATGATCTTTTACGGCATCATTTATGCGCTGCTGGAAAACGACATGCGCCGCATTCTGTCGTACTCGATCATCAACCAGGTGGGCTTTATGGTCGTCGGCGCGGGCATCGGTACCGAGATGGCGATCAACGGTGCCGCATCTCATGCCTTCACCCACATCATCTATAAAGCCCTTTTGCTGATGAGTGCAGGTTCTGTCATGTATATGACCGGCGGCAAGCGCAAATGCACCGATCTGGGCGGCCTGTTTCAAAGCATGCCGTTGACCGCAATCGCGGGCATCATTGGCGCACTGGCGATTTCATCGTTCCCGTGGACCAGTGGCTTTGTATCCAAGTCCATGACCAATCAAGCAGCCTATGACACCGAAATGATGGTGGTGTGGTTCTGCCTGATGGCGGCCAGTGCAGGCGTATTCCTGCACGCAGGCATCAAATTCCCATGGTTCGTGTTCTTCCAAAAAGACAGCGGACTGCGGCCCAAAGATCCACCGTGGAACATGAAGGCGGCAATGGTGCTGTTCTCGGTCCTGTGCATCTGGATCGGCGTACAACCCGGGCCGCTTTACGCCCTGCTGCCATTCCCAACGAACTATCAGCCCTACACCAGCGTGCACGTTTACGAAATGCTGCAATTGCTGCTCTATGCAGGCTTGGCGTTCTTCGTCCTGCTGGGTTTGATGAAGCGTAAACTGACCATCACGCTCGACTTCGATTGGTTCTATCGCAAGCTGGCGGTCGACAGCGCAGCAAGTTTGGCCCAGACCACTTCCAAATTTATCAGCGGGTGTGTTTGGGTACGCGACATATTGGTCAACACCGTGATCGATTTGGCATCCCAACATCACAACCCCAAGGGCATCTTGGCCCGCACCACACCTGCGGGTGTGATGATGTTTTGGGTCGTGGTGGTGCTGTTCGCTTATTTGCTCATGTATCTGTTTGTCTAAGCTGACCATCGTCGCATGATCGATCAGACGCACATCAAGGGTTCGGCTCTCGCCGGCATTGCTTACATGTGCGCCGGTGTGTTGATGTTCGTTTCCGGCGATGCGTTGTCGAAGTCATTGGTCGTCGCCTACTCTGTACCGCAGATCGCATTCGTCAAATCCATCGCGACGCTGATCGTACTTTTGCCGTGGATCGTGCGCTCGAATACCCGTGCGCGGCTCAAGACCAAACGTCCTTGGATGCATCTTGTACGCGCCAGTTTCGGCTTGACGGAAATGGCGTGTTTTTTGTTGGCGCTGCGCACTCTACCGCTGGCTGAAGCCACATCCGTCTATTATGCCGCACCGCTAATCGCAACCGGCTTGTCGGTCGTCTTTCTGCGCGAATATGTCAGCTGGCAACGCTGGGGCGCGGTGTTCGTCGGTTTTATCGGCATGTTGATCATCTTACAGCCCGGCACCGGGTTTACGCTTGGGATCGGCACGCTCTACATCACCATCGGAATGGTGCTGTATGCCGCGCTGATGATCATCAACCGACTACTGGGTGCGACGGAAAGCACCACATCGATGGTGCTCTATGCGGTGATATCCGAAGCCGTCGTCATGGGGGTGCTTGCGCCCTTTTTCTGGACCCCCATGTCGCTGATCGACACTCTACACATGGCGGCACTGGGGCTGATCATCACGTTGGGTATTTTCGCATTCACGCGGGCCTACATGTACGCCCCCGTGGCTACGGTTGCGCCGTTCGATTACACCACATTGGTTTGGGCGGTGTTGTTCGGGTTTATATTTTGGGGTGAACTTCCAGCCCTGACCGTATGGATCGGTGCATGTCTTATTTTGGTTTGCGGCCTTTATATTCTTTACCGCGAAAAGGTCGAAGGCGTCATCGAAAATGACAAAGGCCGCCCGTTCGACCATCACGAATAGAGGCATCAAAAATGAGGGCGCAAGCGGCTTGTCTGCCCCTTGCGCCCTCTTCTCATGACATTCGTAGATGATCAGCCGCCGAGGAACAAACGCCCCACATCCGGGTCTTCGAGCAGATCATCGCCCTTGCCCGCCTTGGCCAGTTCACCGGACACCAAAACGTATCCGAGATCTGCAAATTCCAATCCCTTTTTGGCGTTCTGTTCGACCATGATGATGGTCTTGCCTTCGGCCTTTTGCAGGTCTTCGAGAATTTCGAAAACCTGATCGATGAAGCGAGGCTCCAAACCAATGGATGGTTCATCAACCAGCAATACATCTGGGTTCATGATCAGTGCCCGCGAGATTTCCAGCAAGCGACGCTCACCACCCGACAGCACGCCCGCCTTTTGGTCGCGGCGTTCATTGAGACGGCTGTATTTTTCAAACACCCGCTCCGCCGCTGCATGGGCTTCATCTGTCTTGTCCGTCAAAAACCCGCCCATCAGCAGATTTTCTTCGACCGTCATATCTGGAAAGACTGAGTTGTCTTGCAAAATATAAGCGATGCCCGCGCTCTTGAGTTTATCTTTCGGTCCCATCTTGGTGACGTTATTACCGTTCACCGTGACTGAACCTTTAAAGATGTTAGTAAAGCCATAGATGGAATGCAGGATCGTTGACTTACCCGCCCCATTGGGGCCGATCAGGCACAAAGACTGACCACGTCCAACCCGCAGATTGAGGTCGTGGAGAATTTCCATCTTGCCATAGCCCGCATGCAAGCCGTCGATGCTCAGGAGGGTATCGCCTTCGACCAACCCATCGAGCACGTCGATGGGTGGTGCGTTATCCGACAGCTTCTGCGCTTGCTGGGCGACGTCATCGACCGACAACACCGTATCAACGGAACCGCTGCCGTAACCGCTGATGCCTTTTTTTTGCTCCGCCGTGGGAGTGGTGGTTTCATTGCTCATCCGCCGCTCCTTAATGTGCGCCAAGATACGCGTCGATGACGCGCTGGTCGTTTTGAATGTCCGTCGGTGCACCTTCAGCCAAGAGCTGTCCGTGCGCCAGACAGTAGATATGTTCAGCCAAGTTCATGATCACGCGCATGTTGTGCTCAATCACCAACAAGGTGATGCCGAACTCTTCATTGGCGCGTTTCAAACGATCGATCAAACCGTTGATCAAGGTTGGGTTGATGCCCGCGGTGGGTTCGTCCAACAACAGCATTTTCGGCTCGTTCATCAACGCCATGGCAAACTCCAAAAGCTTTTGCTGGCCGAACGACAAGTCGCCCGCCATTAAATTGCGTTTGGAATACAGACCAACAAATTCCAGCAAGCCATCGACCCGATCCATTTCCGCCTTGGGAAAGTGGTGGAACATCGACGCGAACCCACCGACCTTGTTCGACATGCTGATCTGCATGTTTTGCACGCAGGTCATCTTGCCGTAAATGCGGGTTTGCTGGAACGTGCGCAACATCCCCAAGCGGGCGATGTCGGGCACGCGCAGGGTGGAAATTTCCTGGCCTTCAAACGTGATCGAACCTTCGTCCAAGGGATGATACCCAACAATGGAATTGAACAGCGTTGTCTTGCCCGAACCGTTCGGTCCGATCAGACCGATGATCTTGCCCTGCGGTACATCGATGGAAATATCTTGGTTGGCGACCACGCCGCCAAAGCGTTTACCGACGCCACGGACTTCAAGCATATTGCTCATTTGGCGTCTCCTTGCTCACCAGTCGCAACCTTGTTGCCGAATTTATCCGGCCACTGTTCCCGTACCCAACCCATTATGCCTTGCGGGAAAAATACGACGATCACAACGATCAGCACGCCCAACGCAACGCGCTGCCAGCCCAACAGATAGGTCCAGAACAGTTCCTGCATAATGTGGAAGATAACAGCACCCAGAACCGGCCCCCACAAGGTGCCCTTGCCACCAAGGATCGCCATCAAAACCATCCACACGCCAAACGTCGGCCCAGCAAACGCCACATCCTTAGGATCGATAAAGCCGATCAGGTTACCTGCACCGGCCCCCGTGATGCCAAGGAAAAATGCGGAGATCATCCACGCCATGGTTTTGTAACGCGTGGTGCGAATGCCCATGGCTTCGGCTTTGTCTTCATCATCGCGAATGGCGTTGATGGCCAGGCCAAAGCGTCCCGCATACACCCACTTGAGAGTGAAGAACGTGACGACAGACCAAAAGAAAAAGAAGAAGTAGAAGAATATCTCACGCCCACCCAGTGCACCGGGAAACTGCGGCGTTGTCATGCCGGAACCTGCACCGATAAAATCGATGCCGCCCGCAATCTCGCCCGCTGCGATACCAAGGCCCAGTGAACCAATGGCAAAATAGTGACCGCGCAAGCCCAACATGCCCGAACCCAGAACCATCGCCACCACTGTTGCCAACACGGCGGATATAGCGACGCCAATGAAGAAATCGGGGAAGTAACCGGCCCCCAAATCACGCTGCACCACGGCGGTGGCATAGGCACCAAGGCCGAAGAACAAAATATTGCCAAACGAGTTGTAGCCCATCTGACCGCCCATGATGTCCCAAGTCATGGCAAACAACACCATCACCCACAAGAACGCCAACTGCGTGCGGTAATCGGGAAAGAGGAATGGCGCAATCAATGAGACCACAAGGATGCCGACCATCAACAAGGTCTGCTTATTCATAATTAATTTCGTCATAACCAGCCCCTTAGCTCAAATACTTGCGTTGACGTTTCAGACGCAGCGAACGCCACACCAAAATCACCACCATCAAGGAGAACACAAAGGCGATTTGAAATTCTGCGCCCAAAATGAAGCCCGCGAAGTTTTCCGCGGCCCCAAGCCCAAGCCCGGCAATAATCACCATGGGCAAGTTACCCAACCCAGCGACAATCACCACCATGAACGAACGCACCGTGTACGGCAGACCCACATAGGGATGAATGGTCCACGCCATCACCACCAAAGCCCCCGCCGCGCCACACAGCGCCGCGTTGATGCCATAGGTGGCGGCATAAACTTTATTGGTATCGATACCAAGGATACGTGCAGCACGCGCGTTTTGCGCCGTGGCGCGAATGGCTTGACCAAGGCGCGATTTTTTCAAGAAAAGCCACAACACAAGTCCCGTCACCAGCGCCAACACAAAGGCGATAAACTTAATCGCGCTGACCGATACCATGCCGTCCATAAACAACCATGTCGGCATGTGAGCATCGGCGATTTGAACATCAGCGCCAAAGATTTCATTGCTCAACTGAGCAATCAAAATCGACAGGCCAAAGGTGGCAAGGATGGAAATGAACATGTCTTTGTCCACCACCCGATATATGACGGTGTGGTAAAGCCCCCAGCCTATAAAATAGAGCACCACCGCAGCAACCGGCACACCGAACAGTGGGTGCAGGCCCAAGTACTTCATCATCGTCAAGGTGACAAAACCACCCAGCATAACGAATTCGCCCTGCACGACGTTGATGATGTTCATCACGCCCCAGACCAGTGCCATGCCAAAGGCCGCCAGCGCAAAGATCGCGCCGATCATCAGGCCGTTGACCAACAGATCAACGGCGAACACCGGTGCCTGAATAAGAATATCGAGATTGGCTAACATAAGAAGGTATCCAAAATAAATCGAACGCCCGTCCCACAAATGTGGAACGGGCGACGACGAGAGAGAGACTTAACGCTGAGACCAGGGTTTGGTCGGCCAGCGCAATTTAGCTGCTGCCCATTTGACCGGCGCGACAACAACATACTTGCCATCTTGGACTTGCTGCAGAACCATCGGCTTGGCGATATTCATGCCTTCGGGGCTGAACTTCACGTTGCCGTAAAATGTTTCCATATTGGTCGCAGAAAGCGCGTCACGCACGGCTTTGGTGTCGAAGTTGTTCGCACGCTCGAAAGCATCCTTATAGACCTGCACAGCAGCTGCCGATTCAGCAGCCTGATACGGCGGTGCATAGCCATAGGTTTTTTCAAACAGTTTTGCAAAGTCTTCGGCGGAGCCAAACAGCTTATCGCTATACTTAAGCGAACGATCCCACTGGAACGCACACAGCGTATTTTCAGCCGCAGCACCGAATTTACCAATGATGTCTGCGCTATCGCAGTGCGTCATCGCCAACATCGGTACGTCGACCTTCATTTCAGAAACCTGACGAATGGCCAGAGCCGCACCCTTGGCATGACCGGAAACAACCAAAAGGTCAGGCTTCAACGCCTTGGTCTTGGTCAGCGTCGCCGCCATGTCGTTTAGTTCCGGCGGAAGCTTGTCATCGATGACCAGTTTGGCGCCGATTTTCTTCGCGTCGGCGATCACACCATTGCGGATGTCTTGGCTGAACGGGTCGTTTTCAAATGCGCCCGCGATGCGGATGCTCTTGCCACCGTTGACTTCGCCAGCCAGCGCCACAGCCGAAGCCAAGTACTGTTCGGTCGAGGACAGCACCGCGAACAGATACTTGTAGCCCTTGTTGAACAGGCTGTTGGACGCGCCGTTGGCTTCCACCATGGGAATGCCATACTTTTCCGTCACCGGCGCCATGGCTTTGGTCAAACCGGAAGAATACGGCCCAAGCATATATTGAACGCCGTCCTGATTGATCAGGCGTTCAGCCAACTGTGCGCCGCGTGCCGGGGTGCTTTCGTCATCGTAATAGACGATTTTAATTTTGTACGACTTGCCACCGACCTTTACGCCGCCAGCGTCGTTGATCATCTTTGCGGCCAAGTTATAGCCGTTTGTGGTGTGCTTACCATTGGTCGAGTATTTGCCCGTGGCCGAAACGGCCGCACCAAGAACAATGGTATCGCCTTCTACTTTGGCATGCGCCGGGGTTGCCAGGGCAATCCCGGCCATTGCGAAACTGGACGCGACAGCGCCCAGCAGTTGCCTGCGTTTGATCATTATTGTACCTCCCTAGTACATCGACAGTTTGGGTCGACTATGTGCATTGCCGGATACCGGACCCGTACCCCTACGGTATCCACCAGCTTATGACAGGACGCCCCTGCTCTTGTTTTGAGGTTAGGTGGGGAGTCCTCGCAAGAGTTTAGCCAACCCACACCTTAGGGCAAGCCTTTTGAACCAATTGTACATGAGATTGATACGATTGTGCCAACGTCCCACAGCCGTAACTGGTAATGCCTATGGCTTCGTACCCGGCAGCCACGTTTTAACCTTCACCGGGTCGCCCGTTTGCGTGACCATCACACGCTGACCGTCCACACCCCGGAAATGACGCGCCACTTTGGAATCTTTTTTCTCAGATTCGGCTTTAAACGCCATGACCATCGTATCGAGTTCGATTTCCGTGCGATTGCCTTTGCGCAACGCAATGGAATAGGCCGTGTTCGAAGTGGTGATACGCGACAACTGATCGGGTTTGAGGTGGCCGAAGCGACGCCAGATGCTGGCCAGGAACATCTCGATATCCGTCGACAGAAACAGCTCGACATCCACATCGGGACGCCCCCGTGAAAAAGCGTGATAAACCGTAGGCTCCAGCGGCCCCTGCTCGTCAGCAACGAACACCGCCGGCATCAATTTTCCGCCATCATAGGCAATCGCATAAAAGGCCTGAGCCAAATACAAAAGCCGGTGCATTTTTTGAGGCTGGAGGTATTCGTTTTCGTTCAACGCCTGATCGGCGAACCAGATTGCGACATCGAACGTGGAATTTACGGCAAACGTCATTTCGTCAGTCTGTCTAGTGGAGACGGTATGTTTTTAGCGTGCGAAACTTTATCACAAGATTTGGATAAAAATCGTTAACACGCAACCCGCATAACATAAACCGAGATCAGCCGATCTCGTCAAGGAGAGTACGGGACAATTGGTCCGCAACCTTCAAGACCTTGAGGCTTGCGCTATAGGACGTCTCGGCAAGGAGCAGATTAACAAACTCTGTCCCAATGTCGGTGGTGGACAACTCCAGCGCGCCGCTTTGGATCTGGCCCGCCCCACCGCTTCCGCCGCTCAGGTAGGTCGGCGCCCCAGATGCGTCAGTGGCCCGATACACGCCACCGCTTTCGGCGATCAACCCCGACGGATTGGTGAATGTGGCGACGCGTATGTTTGCTATCGTGCGCCTTTCTCCATTGTCGAACTGCGCCGTAATGCGCCCATCCTGCGCCACATTCACGCCACTGACCGTACCAAAGCGCGCACCATCCGCCTGCACACTGCCCAAGACAAACTCGGAACCGTATCGTGTCAGGCCATTCGCTCCGCCCACTTGGCCAAAGTCCAGCTGGATGGACAGATCACTGGCCCCATCGGACAGACCTGAAATATTCAGCACCGGTGGCGTGGCGCCCCCGTCAAAACTGGCAACCGTACCATCGGCGGAAAAGCCGACCGTCACGTCGAAAACCGGACCGGCGTTGGTGCCTTCGCGCGCGATCGCCGTTGTGACGCCCGTAGCGGTTTCAGTGACGGACCCCACGGTTACACGGTAAGCGCCGCCTGTCTGAGCTTCGAAATTAAGCTGAATATCCAGCCCGCCACCTAAGGAATCCGTGGCCCGTGCGTTTACATTGAATTGATCGCCGGGCTGGGCCGTGGCAGGCAAATTGGCCACCACAGAAATTTGAGATGTCGCTTGCGCCGTACCGCTTACGGCGCCCAGATTCACGGGCGACAGTCCGCCGCTTCCATCGGGGCTGGCCGCCAGCAGATAGTAACCGCTGGAATTGACCAAATATCCCCGATTATCGGGAGCAAACGAACCATCGCGCGTGAACAGGCTCTCACCGTTGCTGGCGCTCGGGGTCGACTTTGAAAAACTGGTGCTTGATACGGCAAAAAAACCATCACCGGAAATGGCGAGGTCGGTGCTCGAAACACTTGGCGCCAAAAGCCCCTGAACATTGCTCAACGAACGGGGTACAGCCTGTACCCCGCCCGGCGCATAGGCTGATGTGCTTTGCCGGGTGGCGATTGTCTGGGCGTGAATATCCGTGCGTTTGTAACCGGTGGTCGAGACATTAACAATGTTGTCAGCGGCCGCGCCAAGGCGCTGAGCATTGATGCTCAGACCCGATACAGCTGCGCTGAGAATGCCCGAAACCACACAGACCTCCCGACCGACGAAGACGCGAAAACCAAACCATATGACCAAGTCATACTTGGTCTATGTTTATCGTTTCACAATTACGTGGGCCGCTCTGTGACGAAAATCACACCTGATCAAAACACGAAACACTTCTAAAGTGACAAAGACACGCTTCCACCGAGCAAATTCGGCGCGCCGCCAATCGTCTTGGCCGTACCTTCGTAAGCGCGAATGGCTTTGTCCACTAGGCTTTGCATCCCCAAACCCTGCTTGACCTTACCCGGTGCATTCATATCCACATCGCGTTGATACTGGCTCAAAAGGTGCACAAATGTCGTCGAAGTTGTGTCGAAATTTTGTGATGTAGGGGGCTTTGGCTGACGGGATTGGCGCTGCCCATCCGCCCAATTGGTGAACCCCTGAAAACTGAAATTGGGATCGTCGAAGACCTCGCCTTTGGGACTGAGTTCTTCAATCTGCGCAAACGCCGAGGACGCAATGTTACGTCCTCCCGACGGCATATGCGCGGAAGATACATTGGGCCCTGAGGGCATACCCACTGGTCTGGCAGAAAGGGCCATGACCGTTCCTCGTCCAATTCCCTGCACCAAGCCATTTTCGAATTTGCGCCACCCCACCGGGCTGACACGCCATCGAACGCGACTGGCGCGTTTAGCGTTCCTGGATTTTTCGGTGGCAAAACCCCGCTTTTGGTCGAGCGAACCCAAAACAAAGCACCGCACAAAGCTCCTTAGCATCAAGAACTTACACGCAAAAAACCCTCGGCCATGACCAACCCTTTCTGGGCTCAAGACCGGGAACTATTATTTATTGAACAACGGATATCGATCACTTCTGTGAAAGCCCGTTGATTATGCTTAATATTATACTAAGATATCTGTGGATTGTGCCAGCTATATCTCGCACCACGAAATCTAGTGGTGGTTGCCGAATACATATATAATCAGAGCGACTTCGCTGTTCGAGATGCGTCGATCTTGGCTAAAAATTCCAAAATGCCCCCCCCTGCACCAAAATCGTACAAATCATTGTGATCGGCCCGGGCGATCCACATGCTCTCCTTTGGAAAATTGGCAGCTTCAAACAACCGCTTTCCCAAAGTGATCGGAACGGTTTGATCCAATTGGCCATGAACGACAAACACCGGAACGTGGACATCTTTAATACAAGCTAAGGAATCGAATGGGTCTTTCAGCAACATACGCACCGGCAGAAAGGGGTACTTTGCCGCCCCCACGTCAACGGCGGATGTAAACGGCGCTTCCAAAATCAAGGCCGCGATCAGTGCGCCCCGCTCTTGAGCTTCAGCTGCCATTTGGGTCACAACCCCAGTGCCTAGAGATTCTCCATAAAGCACTGTATCGGCCTCCTGAACGCCTTGTTGTTTTAAGGCAACCAACGCGGCGCGCGCATCAGCGAAGAGCCCTTCTTGCGTCGGCTTGCCGGGATTGCCGCCGTAACCGCGGTATTCCGCCAGCATAACGCCATACCCCGCATCCAAGAACACCCGTGCTTTAAAGCCGCGTCCGCCAAGGGTTCCAGCGTTGCCGTGAAAAATCACTATGGTGGGCTTTGTCGAATCTTTGGCCGCTGCGTACCAGGCATAGAGATCAAGGTCGTCTGCGGTGGTGAAGGCCAACTCCACCATATCTGCGACGTTACTTTGCGCCCGCGTTGGCTTGGGCGCACCGGGATAGTAGAGAAGATTGCGTTGAAACGCATACATAAGCACGACAACCGCTACATAAACAAATACGACACCCAACCCGACTGTGGTCATGAAATTGGTCATAACGGATAGTGAACCCTTAGCCATGCGATGCTCCTCGGTCCTACTTACCATATCCTCATTACCCTTACCCATCACCTTTGCGCGGCATACTGAATAGCGGTGCTTTTGGTCGAAATTTTCATGGAGATTTCCACGCCCGCCTCTGGACACGTTGGTTCGGAAAGGCCATGATCCGCGCCATGAACACCAACAGCAACATAGAAACCAGCAAAGCCCCCCTGATTGTCGGTATCACCGGCGCAACCGGCGCGGCGCTGGGCGTTGAAGCCCTGCATGCGTGCCGCGACTTAGGCATTCCGGCGCATTTGATCATCACCGAAACCGGGGTGCGCGCCCTCACCCTGGAAACGGGTTTGAGCCTCAATGACATTAAGTCAATCGCCACAGAGACGTACCCCAACAAGGACGTTGGCGCTGCAGTGGCCAGCGGCTCATTCAAGGCCCGCGGCATGATCGTCGCGCCATGTTCGATCAAGACCCTATCCGGGATTGCCAATTCATTCTCCCACAACCTGATGATCCGCGCCGCCGATGTGTGCCTCAAAGAACGCCGCCCAGTGGTCTTGATGGTGCGCGAAACACCACTGCATAAGGGTCATCTGAATTTGATGGGCCGCGCGGCCGATTTAGGCTGTCACATCATGCCGCCAATGCCTGCGTTCTACGCCAAGCCCGAAAGCATCGCCGACATGGTTCGCCATACGGTCGGGCGAGCACTGGATTTGTTGGATATCGAACACGACCGGGTCGAACGCTGGAACGGCGAAGCCTAACGCCTCTCTTTACGACAGCTCTATTATTTCAGACCTCGCCTGACCATGGTCAAGGCGGATAACTGTGGTCTGCGTCAATTCTTGGTCAAAGCCCCTTTATCACAAAAACAATAGGATACCCCCCTCATGACCATCATCAAATGGAGCGGTGACTTACAACGTGGCCTCACCTTTCAAGACGATGACCACGAAGAAGCCGTCGCCCTAATGAATGCGCTCCAGGCGTGCGCCGAAGAAGACCTGCCAAAACTGTACAAAGACCTCTTTGATCACACCAAGGCGCACCTTCAGCGTGAAGACGAACTGATGGACAGGATCGGCTTTTTCGCCAGCGCAGTCCACAAGGGCGAACATGCCCGTGTCCTAGCCGAAATGCAGGCTTTTCAAGATAAGCTTGACGCCGGTGAAATCGCCGCAGTGCGCACCTACGTCGAGGAAGCCTTACCCAACTGGTTTCTCAACCACCTTGATTCCATGGACACCGCCACCGCCATGTTCGCCCGCCAAATGGGCGAAAGCTAAGGCCTTACACCTGAACATTCCACCTCAACGCTAACGGGCCACCACCACAGCCCGCTCACGAATGGGTAAATGAATCAACGCCGCTGCGATGCCCAGCGCGATGGCGATGTTCCACGATCCACCGTAGTTGCCCATCAAGTCGAACAAGTAGCCGCCGATCCACGCGCCGAAAAAAGCGCCGATCTGGTGGCTCATCATCACAATACCAAACAGGGTCGCGACGAAACGCGGCCCGAACAGGTGCGCCACCAATCCGCTGGTCAACGGCACGGTTGACAGCCACAGCATGCCGAACGCCGCAGCGAACAACAGGACCGAAGTTTCCGTAACCGGAAAACTGATGAAGACCACGATCACCAAGGACCGCAATCCATATATACCCGCTAACAGGCCTTTTTTGGCATAGCGTCCACCCATCCAGCCCGCCAGCAGCGTGCCACCAATGTTGAACAGTCCAATGACTGACAGCGCCCACGCCCCGACGGAAGGTTGCAGCCCGCAAAAGCTCAGATACGCGGGAAAGTGGGTGGCGATGTATGCAACGTGAAAGCCGCATACAAAAAATCCGGCGTTGAGCAACCAAAACCCAGGTGCCTTGGAAGCCTCTCCCAACGCCGCGCCCAGCGTCATATCCAGCGGTGCGCCAACAGCCTTGTGCGGCGCGTCAAAATCCGCGCGCACCAATAACAAGGCCGCCGGGATCATCACCACTGAAATCCCCGCGACGGTATACAGCGACACCATCCAATCGGCGCGTTCCATCACCGCCACGATCAGCGGTGGTAAAATGAACTGACCGAACGAGCCCCCCGCTGCGACCATGCCCAATGCCAATGAGCGACGGCGGTCCGACACAATCCGCCCGACCACGGCCAACACCAGCGGAAATCCCGTCGCCCCGGTGCCGAATCCGATCAGCGCCCCCGCGCCGACGATGTAACCCGCAGGCGTCACCGACAGGGCCATGACCACAAGCCCGGCCGAAAACAAAACCGCCCCCACCGCCAACACTTTGAGGGAACCGAAGCGGTCCGCCAACGCACCGGCAAACGGTGTAAACACTCCCCAGACAAGGTTTTGCACCGCCAGCCCCATGGCGAATTCGGTGCGGCTCCACGTATTGGCCAAAGTCATGGGTTCCAGGTACAGGCCAAGGCTTTGGCGCACGCCCATGTTGACGGACAAAATAACCCCGCCCGCGACTGCGGCCAAAACAATCAACAAATGGGATGGCCTGAGCGGCGCAGGCTGTTTCAGGCTCGAACTCATCTCCACCACCTCAACAACCAACGGATGGGCACACCAAACCCGTCCGCCCCATCAATTGGATAGCCATGTCGCTCACTGATCAGCTCAGCGGGCAGAGGCCCCATTGCAGGACGCATGTGCATAATACGCTCGACCCGTTCTTGCGTGATGGGATGCGATCTCAACAAGGATGGTTCCGAGCCTGGCTGGTGCGGCAAAAACACATGGCGGAACAGACCATTTTGTTGAATTTCCAGTTTTTCCAAGGCCCGTGCCAAGGCTTCGGGATCACCGCTGATGTCAACCGCACCGTGATCGGCTTCAAACTCGCGCCCTCGCGACAAAGCCATTTGCAGCAAAAAACTCAGCAACGGCGCCAACATCAATAGCCCCAACGCAGCCCAAGGCATATATCCACCACCCGACACCGCCAGCGGGATGTTGAACAACACCAACACCAAGCCCAGCACCGACAACGTGCGGGTCATGCGCGTGATCGTATCCGCCATGCCCATCACCGCAAGATCACCCGCAGCGATATGGCTGATTTCATGAGACAGAACACCTGCTATTTCCCGCGCATTCATGCCCTGCACCAATGGCCCGCTGAGTACGATGGCGGCATCGTCTTGCGATTTCCCGGTGGAAAAGCCCAGCATGCCTTCGGCGTCCATCAGGTAAACATCGGGCGCACGGCCCAGGCCCGCCCTCAGCGACAGTTCCTGCACAATGGCATGGATCACCGGGGCCTGATCGGGACGCACTTTAGCCGCGCCAATGGCCGTGAGCATCCATCGGCTTGACGCGCCACGCCCCAGGGACAAAAACATGAAAACGAAGGCCACCGTGATGATCAAACCATCGCGACCGCCGAGAATATAACCGACAGCCCCCAGCACTGCCGTCATCATCGACAACATAAGGGCCGAGTGCAGAAAATTACGCATGTTCATGTTTTCAGCCCCTTTCGCACACGTAAAGATCAAGGCTTATCAGTCGTCGCGCTTCGCCTTGACGATCATATCGCAGATTTCACGCACGGCACCCTTGCCGCCAGAACGCACCGTAACAAAGCGCGCAGCCTGTATCGCTTCGGGCACCGCATCCGCCACCGTCAAGGGCAAGCCCACCCTGTTCATCAAGGGCACGTCGGTCAGATCGTCGCCCATATGGGCGACTTCGTGCAAATCGACACCCAGTTCACCCGCGATCTCACGCAGGTGCGTGAGTTTATCCTCTGACCCGATGCGCACATGCTGAATGCCCAGGTGTTCAGCCCTTTTGAGCGTCGAAGTTGCCTTGCTGGCTGAAATAATGCACATTTGTAGACCGGCTTTGATCGCACACTTGATGCCCAGGCCATCCTTGACGTTGAACTTGCGAAACTGCGTGCCGTCGTCAGTGTAATACAAACCGCCGTCCGTCATCACCCCATCCACGTCCAGCGACAACAGCTTAATCTGGCCCAAACGCAACTCGGCTTCGCGGGCGGTAAGTTTATCGGTCATCTGTCCCTCGTGATTCATGAATTTTAAACGTTAGCACACTTAATACGCGGCGAAAGTGTGCTACCTTTCTTACATTAATCCTATGTATAGATGCAGTTTAAGTAATATAACGGCGGAAGCATTCCGCAATACACGTAATATTTAAGGTTCGCTCATGAGCGCGCTATCGCTTCGCACCAAGTTGATCTCCGTCGTGACCCTCATTTTGCTGGTCGGCTTTGTCGCGACGAATGTGCTGAACTACGAGGTGTCCAAGAGCGCGTTGCGCACCACCATCTTGGAAAACGAACTGCCCCTGTCCAGCAACAATGTTTACTCCGCAATCCAAGCGGATCTTTTGCGCCCCATTTTCATTTCGTCCTTAATGGCCAACGATACCTTCGTCCACGACTGGGTAACGGGCGGTGAAATTGGCCCCGAGCGCATGGTCCGCTATCTGGGGCAAATTCGCGAACGCTACAAAACCACAACCGCCTATTTCATTTCCGGGAAAAGCCAGCGCTACTACCACTACGATGGCATCGGCAAAACCTTGAACGAGGCGGCACCCGATGATAGTTGGTTCTTCGCAGTACGCGACTTGAAAGAGGACTATGCCGTCAACGTCGACTTCAACTACCAACTCGACGATTCCATCACTATTTTCATCAATTATCGCGTTACCGGTACGGAGGGCGAATTCCTAGGTGTCACAGGTGTCGGTCTGGGGTTACAGTCCGTTTCAGATTTGGTCAAAACCTACCAAAAGCAGTTTCGCCGCAACGTCTATTTTGTCGATGATACCGGTCTAATCCGCGCCCATGCCAACCCGGATGTCGCGGGTAACGTGAACATCCATGACTTAGCGGGCCTGGGGGAAATTGCCGACCTTGTATTGAGCAAAGAACAGGGTTCACATACTTATGAAAGTAAGCACGACAAGATTTTGCTCACCACCCGCTACATTCCAGAGCTGAAATGGCACCTGTTTATCGAGCTACCGGAATCGCAAGCGCTCAAAAACATTCAACGCGGCTTTATCCGCAACCTCCTGATCGCCCCGCTGGTCATTTTGATCACCATTTTCTTGATCATTTCCACTATCAACATTTTCCAGCGTCGCCTGGAAGAGATGGCCATCACCGACAAACTTACCGGCCTCAACAACCGCCAGCATTTCGACCTTTCGCTCCAACAATCGATCAAACGCTATCACCGCGACGGGCGTACCTTTTCGATGCTGATGATGGACATCGACCATTTCAAACCCATCAACGACGAACTGGGCCATTTGGCTGGCGACGATGCCATTTTCCGTGCCGCGTCAATCATCCAAAGCAAGGCCCGTGAAAGCGATATCGTGTGCCGTTGGGGCGGCGAAGAGTTCACCATCCTGGCCATTGACTGCAACGCTCAGGATGCACTGCGTCTTGGCGAAGCCATACGAGAAGCAATCCGCACAACGCCCTTCTTCCCCGACGCCCCTGATAAGATCATCACAATAAGCATCGGCATCACGGAAGCCTGCGCGAACGACGATGAAGTCAGTCTGATCGCACGCGCCGACAAGGCCATGTTCACCGCCAAGCAAAACGGGCGTGACCGAACCGAACTTGTGTAAGGAACATCACGCGTGAAAAGCACATTGCAACCCGGCATCGTTTTTGAGCACGCCTATATCGTGCCGAATGACAAGACCGTTCCGGCGCTTTACCCCGATGCGCCGGAGTTTCAGGAAATGCCCGATGTGTTCGCCACCGGCTTCATGGTCGGTTTTTTGGAGTGGGCCTGCATCAAGGCCATTGAACCGCATCTCGACTGGCCCGATGAAATGACCGTCGGCACGCATATTGACGTCAGTCACGAGGCGGCGACACCACCAGGATTGACTGTCACCGCCACGGTCAAGCTGACCCATGTGGACGGCAAACGCTTGACGTTTGAGGTCGAGGCCCACGACGGCGTGGACACCATCAGCCGAGGCCGCCATGAACGGTTCGTCATCAACCGCGATGCATTTAGCGCCCGCGTAAAACGCAAAAGCGAAACGACACAGAGGCAGGCTTAGTCGGCCTTGCTCATCTCACTCTTTGCAGCGTTTCGAGCATCCTCAATTTGCGGATAAATGTAGGTTACGCTCCAGTCCTTCAAGACCACCAACGCCGGTATAAGGCTTTGCCCTAGCTCCGTCAGAGAGTATTCCACTTTGGGCGGCACCTGAGCATACACCTCGCGGTGCACCAACCGGTCAGCCTCGAGGTCACGCAATTGCTTGGTCAGCATGCGAGGCGTGACCTTAAAGAGAATTTTCTGCAATTCACTGAAACGTTTCGTGTTGTAGGACAGCTGGAACAAAATAACAGCCTTCCACTTCCCGCCGATGACGTCAAAGGCTGCCTCCACGGGGCAATTCGCATAATCAATGTGACGCTGTTTGCGCATGTCGACCACCCATTAGTATACAAAAGTATAGTATATACATTAATTGTGCCTACTTCCCAATATACAACTTATCATCATAATCCTCTCTGAACTCAAACCCCATTCAGGGCCAACCGCAGAGCGGAGACACAATGACCGCATCACAAGTCCCAAGCCCAGAGCTGTATTGGCTGACGCTCACCATTTTAATGTCCGCATTGCTTTGGGTACCCGTCATCCTCAACCGCATCCGGGAAATGAAGTTGTTACCGGCCGTACTCAACCCCGAGCCTGATCAGCAAGCCGAAACACGCTGGGCTGTGCGGGCTGACAGGGCGCACAAAAATGCCGTTGAAAATTTGGTTTTATTCGCCCCCTTGGTTTTGGTGATTGAAGCAACCCACATGGCGTCAGCGGCAACGGCCATTGCATGCATGATTTATTTTTTCGCCCGGCTCGCCCATTACGTGATCTATGTTTTTGGCCTTCCCCTTCTTAGAACCATCGCATTTGCCGCTGGCGCGTGCGTGCAACTCTTCCTCGCCCTAACAATATTGGGTTGGGCTTAGCATCGCCCCAACAAAGCGAACAGGTCCCTCTTGGTGCGAGCCTGTTCGCTTTGAACCCGCGCCTGAGTGGGGGTTGCGTGTTACGGTTAATCAGGTTATCTGGGGCATGCACAATCGGGAAACACCCCACATATGCTGCCAAAACCACCCTTTGTCTTAATTGATGACGCCCGTGTGCCCGCCACGGCAAATGGCGGCGCGCAGCTGTTTACCAATCCATCCCAAATTCTGACCTGCGAGCGCCCTGAAGACGTCCCCGCCGTGTTGAAGCAAATCGACCAGGCCCTGGCTGATGGACATCACGTCGCGGGTTATTTGGCTTACGAACTGGGCTACGCGTTGGAACCCAAACTTACGGCCTTGATGCCAGCCCCGCAGATGGGGCCCTTGATCTGGATGGGGGTATTCGACGCCCCACACATGCTCAAGGACGACATGTTCGAGGTCTGGGCGCGCGAACCCCACAGTGTGGGCGACATGCGTGCGCCATTGAGACAAGATGAATACATCGCCCAGGTAGAGAAAATCCGCGCCCATATCCGCGCTGGCGACGTGTACCAAATCAATCACACCTTCAAGCAACGCTTTGACTTTTCCGGCAGCCCATTGGCGCTGTATGCCCATCTGCGCCAAAAACAACGGGCCCAATACGGCGCGCTCATCGCAACAGGCGAGCAGCACATTTTATCGCTGTCGCCGGAATTGTTCGTCGCACGCAACGGCGCCAACGCCCAAACCCGCCCCATGAAAGGCACCGCAGCCCGCGCTGCCAAACCAGACGATGACGAAACGCGCAAGCATTGGCTCTGTCATGACGAAAAATCCAAGGCTGAAAACCTGATGATCGTCGATTTGCTGCGCAACGACCTCAGCCGGGTCGCAGAACTAGGTTCCGTCCAAGTCACGGACCTGTTCACCGTTGAGACCTACCCGACCCTGCATCAAATGACCTCTGGCATCGAAGCCAAACTGCGCCCCGACATAACCTTCAGCGACACGATCAGGGCCCTGTTTCCGTGCGGTTCCGTCACCGGCGCCCCCAAATTCAAGGCCATGGAAATCATCCGCGGCCTCGAAGCTGAACCCCGCGGCGTGTACACCGGGGCCATCGGTTATGCCGCGCCCAAAGACATTATGCGTTTCAATGTTGCCATCCGCACCATTGAGTTGTCCAAAACCCAAGGCCAGATGGGCATCGGCAGCGGCATTGTTTTCGATTCAAACCCCAATCAGGAATGGCAGGAATGCCACCTGAAGGCCCGCTTTCTTACCGCAGCCCATCACCCGTTCTCTCTTTTGGAAACCCTGCTGTGGGAGCCGGACAATGGCTTTACGCTCTTGGAACGCCACCTTGCCCGTTTGGAATCCAGTGCGCGCTATTTCTGTTATCCCTACGACGAAACCAACGTGAAGGGTGCGTTATCGCGCGCTATCCCCAAAGCCTGCGAAACGGCCCAAAGGGTACGCCTTTTGCTCAACGCTGATGGAGAAATCCAGATCGAAGCGATAGCGTTCACACCGCCGTCAACCACCGCGAAAATGCGCTTTACGTTGGCCCGCCAACCGATTGACCGCAGTAGCCCCTTCGTCTACCACAAGACCACCGACCGTGCGTTTTACGATGATGAGCGTATCCGCCAGCAGCAGGAAAACGGCTGTGACGAGGTGGTGTTCATCAATGACATCGACGAACTCACCGAGGGGTCCATCACCAACCTCTTTATCAAGCGTGGCGACATTTTGTTAACCCCCCCCGTCTCATGTGGGCTTTTGGCGGGGACGTTGCGCCAAGATCTGATTGACACCGGCCGGGCCATTGAGGCCGTGTTGACACCTGCCGATCTGGAAAATAACGAAGCCATTTATCTCGGCAATTCACTGCGCGGTCTGATTTTAGCGCAGTATGTGTGATCCTCGACACATCCAAATCGCCCCCCACCTGCTAGTTTAAAATCAATCAAAGCAAACGATTCGACAAGCTCAGCAGGAAGCGGGTTATGGCTTACATGAACTCACGCAATACCAAGCAGGGTGTTCCCGATTACGACTTCGGAGACGAAGTCCTTTACAAACAGCCCAAACTAAAAAGCCCACGCAAGAAAAATGACATCGTGGTGTTGTTGGCTATGTGCGCGTTTGTGTTTTTGGTTCTGGGCACCTTTATGGCGATAAAATTCACACCCGGCGTGGAATTCAAGCTGGGTTCGTTCTTTTCCATGATCGGGTCGAACGGCCAATCTCACTATCAACTGGGTAACGTGAAGCTCGGCACCACCTTGAACGTTTTGCGCCAAAGCCAGCCCAATGCACAAAAAGCCATCACCTCGGGCGGTGCCATATTGCTGTCATTCACTGAAGGTGACGCCAAATACATGGTCTGGTACGGCGAAGATGGCCCCTACCACATTGCCTACAAGGCGCGACAAAACCGTATCATCACCGGGATGAGCGAAGACGATTACATTGGCACCATTGCCAAACGCTACGGCGCACCATCCGTGTCCAGTTGCACGCGCCGTATTACCGATGGCGTACGCGATTGCCGCTTTAGCTGGTGGATGCCTGGTGAGATCCGTCTGGACTTGATCAGTCGCCAAAACAAAACCGCCTCACTGCCACACTTGGATATCACTATGATCGCCACCGACACACGATTGGAAGGCCGGATAATGCGGGATCAATTGGCAATCTCGGTTGAACGTCCCAACTGACCGATCTCAAAACACTCTGCACACTCAAAAGGCCTTCGCGACAAACGAGGGCCTTTTTGCATGTCATTTACCCCTCAAAAATCAATACAATTTTATCAAAATTTTCATTATATTATCGATGTTTTAAACGCAAAAAAATCTTTCGATAACAAACTATTAACAAGTTATACTCATGTCTACTGTGAAGGGTGAAGATGTCTCCCGCACACCACATAAATTGAGGTTTCCCATGGACAACCGTCGTGCCAACATCGCGCAAGATCGTGGGTATGAACGCGCAGAACGCGACGACTCTCTTGAGTTCGAAGCCCCAAGACGCACACCCCAAGTGACGCGCAAAAGACAGAACCGCAACCGCGTAGTGCCAAACCTCTTTGCCGCGGCCGTCTTGATCTCCATTATGATGATTGGTGGCTATTGGCAAATTTTCGGAACGCCGTTCCAACTTTCCATGATGCCCGTAACCATGGCGACCTTGATCAGTGAAGATGCCACGGGCGAAGACGCGCTGGTCAACAAACACTTCAACATGGGCGGCGTGCGTCTCGGCATGACCACCGACATGATGCGCAGAATTTACCCAGCTGCTAAATCCCAGGAAAATCGCGAAGGTAGTCGCGTCGTCGTCACCCCTACCAAACGGGGCATGTTGGTCGCGTGGCTGTATGAAACCAAAAAATACACACGTATAGACGGCGAACTGTTTCTCAATGGGCCGCAACGCATTTATCGCATGCGCCTGGACGAGGCCTATACAGATGTTAGCGAGCAAGACATCGTCAATCGCCATATGCGCACCTATGGCCGCCCCCTGGAAGCAAAGTGCGAGCGCAATCAATTGGGCGACACTCCGCGGTGCACCTATCGCTGGTGGGGTGGCGACGGCATTGAGCTGACAGCCATTTTGAAAAGCAAAACCGACAGCAACGGCCAAAAATACGTGCTGCTGACGACCATTGCGACCAACACACTGAAATCCATCAAACAAGCATCAACAAGCCGAGTTCAACTGAAGGGCTAAGGCCAAATGAATCAGGTTGGTTTATGTGGCACATGACAGACCAGATTTGACCTGATAGGAGTCTCGGGTTCTGATTTCTGACAACGGAGCCCCAAATGACCTCCCCATCCACACGACCGCATTTTCAATGGCAAGACCCTCTGATGCTCGATGAGCAGCTGACAGAGGAAGAACGCTTGGTTCGCGACACTGCGCGCGACTATGCTCAAGACAAACTGATGCCGCGCATTGTCGAGGCCAATCGCCATGAAATTTTTCACGCCGAAATCATGACCGAAATGGGTGAGTTGGGTCTGCTGGGTTCGACCTTGCCCGAAGAATACGGCTGCGCGGGCGTTTCCCATGTGGCGTACGGTTTGGTCGCACGCGAAATCGAACGCGTAGATAGTGGTTACCGCTCCGCCATGAGCGTGCAGTCGTCCTTGGTCATGCACCCGATTTACGCCTATGGCACTGAAACGATGAAGCAGGAATACCTGCCCAAGCTGGCCACCGGCGAGATGATCGGCTGCTTTGGCCTGACCGAACCGGACGCTGGGTCGGACCCTTCGTCCATGCTCACCCGCGCCGAAAAGGTCGATGGCGGCTATATCCTGACCGGCTCGAAAATGTGGATCACCAATTCGCCCATCGCCGACATCTGCGTTGTGTGGGCAAAGCTGGACGGCATCATTCGCGGTTTTGTGCTGGAGCGCGGCGCAAAGGGCCTTTCCATGCCCAAAATCGAAGGCAAGTTTTCCCTGCGCGCCTCAATCACCGGTGAAATCGTCATGGACCAGGTGTTCGTGCCCGAAGAGAACCTGTTTCCCTATGTTACGGGCCTCAAAGGGCCGTTCGGCTGCCTCAACAAAGCGCGTTTCGGTATTTCTTGGGGTGCTTTGGGCGCCGCGGAATTCTGCTGGATGGCGGCGCGTGACTACACCATGGACCGCGAGCAATTCGGTCGACCGCTGGCCGCGACCCAGTTGGTACAGAAAAAGCTGGCCGATATGCAGACAGAAATCACACTGGGCCTTCAAGCCTGTCTACGCCTGGGGCAATTGTTGGATCAAGGCAAGGGCGCACCCGAAGCGATCTCCATGCTCAAACGCAATTCGTGCGGCAAAGCCCTGGACATCGCCCGCGTGGCTCGCGACATGCACGGTGGCAACGGCATCGCCGATGAATTCCACGTCATCCGCCATGTTATGAACCTGGAAGCAGTTAATACTTACGAAGGCACCCACGACGTTCATGCCCTGATTTTGGGCCGCGCCCAAACAGGTTTTCAGGCTTTCGGTGTTTAAAATCCCACATATGCACGCGGGGTAATACTTAAGATCGCTCGGTTAACCCTTTCGCGTGGGTTGAGGTTTATCTCGACCCACGCGATGCTGGGTGAGAAATAACGAGCATCCTTAAGGAGCCGTCGATGCAAACAGACCCAAACCACTCAACAAAAGCTCAACCTTTCGGCTCGTCTCACGACGAGCTTCAGGGCACACCGAGCGGCGCGCCCGTGGTTAAAACCTTCACCATGGCGCTCGACGGTGTGGATGTGCCTTTGATTTTAACGCGCAAAGCTCTCCTGGACTTTGAACTACAGGGGCTTGAAGTGATGGACGAGTGCTTGTTCAAGATCACAGAACGCCTGACACCCGCCAATGCGCCGCACCTCTGCCCCACTCCGCTCGATCTGATGGGGGAAATGATGCTCGACGGCGCCAACACAGGTAACATCCGAAAAGTCATGTTGTGCGCTTTGTGGCTGGGCCACCATTACCCTTCGATTTCCGGGTTGGTCGGCACGGGGCCTTCGCACAAATTCGTATACCACACCACATCTCACGACACAGTCAGCAACAAAGCCTAACCATTGGCCATTGGCGCTTTTGGACATAGAACGTGGGGGCTTTAAAGCCCCCGTTACGGCATTGCTTGCGCATTTCGCCTTGCGCACCCCCCTTCCCCACGCCTATCTAGAGCGTTAGGATGGCGAATTCCACGATTCCTACGAAAACGACAATTATGGCGGGACAATCCCGGGAACAATCATGACCGATACCCTACGCATGCCAGCCCCCACGGCGAAGACCCTGCAAGACATTGATCCGCACCTCGACCTGGAAGCCGAAATCAATCGTTTGCGCACGGAAAAAAATGCCGTGATCTTAGCGCACTATTACCAAGAAGGTGAAATTCAGGATTTAGCGGACTTCGTCGGCGATAGCCTGGATTTATCGCGTAAGGCCGCCGCAACGGATGCCGACATGATCGTCTTTTCCGGCGTGCGTTTCATGGCCGAGGTGGCGAAAATCCTCAGCCCTCAAAAAACCGTCGTCATTCCCGATGCCGATGCCGGCTGTTCGTTGGAAGACAGCTGTCAGGCTGCCGAGTTCAAGGTGTGGCGTGCGGCACACCCCGACCACATTTCACTGACCTACATCAATTGCTCAGCCGAAGTCAAAGCCCTGTCCGATGTAATCGTGACGTCGTCGAGCGCCGAACACATCATCAACAATCTGCCCAAGGGCCAGCCGATCCTGTTTGCACCAGACCGCCATCTAGGCGCATACCTGCAACGCAAAACCGGGCGCGAAATGGTTTTGTGGCCGGGCACCTGCATCGTGCACGAACAGTTCTCGGCCCGCGAAATCACTCGTCTGAAAAGTCGGCACCCGGGCGCGATGGTTGCCGCTCACCCCGAATGCCCCGAAAGCATTGTCGAGGTCTCTGACCATGTCGGCTCGACCAGCCAAATTCTGAAGTTCGTTCACGACAATCCGGCGCAAGAATTCATCGTAGCTACCGAACAGCACATCATCCACCAGATGGAAAAAGACTCACCCGACAAGACGTTCTATGCCGCACCGGGGGCCGATGGAGGATGCAGCTGCGCCAGTTGCCCGTACATGGCACTCAACACCATGGAAAAAATCTATCTCGCTATGATCAACGAAGCCCCAGCCATCACCATGAGCGAAGACTTGCGTCTACGGGCCTTGAAACCGCTGGAACGCATGTTGGAACTGGCCCCGTCCGCCAAGCCGGCTGCGGACGCAGCTTAACATCATGGCCCCACATCCTTCCCACACTGTCAGCGCCGACATCGTCGAACGCCTGATCCAGAACGCGTTGGCCGAAGACTTAGGATCAGGCGGCGACATCACATCGAACGCCACCATTCCCGCCGACATGCACTTTCACGGTGTCATGGCTGCACGTCACAAGATGGTCGTCGCCGGACTGGATATCGCCGGACTGGTGTTCAAAACCGTCAATAGCGCCATTGATTGGCAACCGCAGGTCAATGACGGAGATGTCGTTCGGGCGGGCGATGTTCTAGCCCGCGTTTCGGGACCGGGGCGCGCCCTTTTGACGGCGGAACGCACCGCCTTGAACCTGCTGCAACACCTTAGCGGTATCGCTACACTGGGCAAAACCTATGTGGATGCGATCCAAGGCACCGGGGCAACCATTTTGGATACGCGCAAAACCCTGCCTGGCTACCGCGAACTGGCCAAGTACGCCGCACGCATGGGCGGGGTCACCAACCACCGCATGCGACTGGATGACGCGGTACTGATCAAGGACAACCACATCGCCGTGGCGGGATCCATCACCGCCGCCATTCAAGGTGCCAAGGATGCCGGGCTCAGCCCCATCGAGGTCGAATGCGACACGCTGACCCAAGTCCGCGAAGCCCTGAGCATCGGCGTAGACGCCATATTGCTCGACAACATGACCCCAAATCAACTGCGCGAAGCCGTGGCGCTCATTGATGGTCGCGTCCGATCCGAGGCTTCCGGCGGCGTCACCCTGGACACCGTGCGCGCCATCGCCGAAACCGGGGTCGATAGTATTTCCATCGGTCGCATCACCCAATCTGCGCCCGCCACAGACATAGGGCTGGATTGGCAAACGCAGACGTAATAGGGGCTGATGGGCTGGCGCTTTTAACCATAACCCCTTATAACCCTAGTCCAATTCAAATACAGGGTGATGAGCGTGAGTTCAAAAAACCAATTTGACGTGCTGATCGTCGGCAGCGGCGCCTCGGGCTTGAACCTGGCCCTAGAGCTGGCTGCGTTTGCTCGCGTTGCGGTCATCACCAAATCCGAACTCCACGAAAGCAATACCTACTACGCCCAGGGCGGTATCGCTGCCGTCTTGGATGAACACGACAGCGTCGAATCTCACATAACAGATACGCTGGATGCGGGTGCCGGCCTGTGTGACGAAGATGTGGTGCGTTTCATCGTCGAACACGGTCGCGAAGCGATTGAAAAACTCGCGAATTATGGCGTCCAGTTCACGACCCAGGCCGACAGCGATGGTAAATCGGAATATCACCTGACACGCGAAGGCGGCCATAGTCATCGCCGGGTGGTGCATGCTGCCGACGCCACCGGACAAGCCATCGAAACCACACTGGAAGAACGCGTGCGTGAAGCCGAAAGCATCACCGTGTTCGAACACCACAACGCGGTAGACCTGTGGTGCAATCGCGATGAGCAAGGTCGCTCCAAACGCGTCACCGGGCTGCATGCGCTCAACACCAAAACGGGAGAGGTTCTGGCCTTTTCCGCCCCATTCGTGGTGCTGGCGACCGGCGGGGTAAGCAAGGTGTATCTCTACACCTCCAACCCCGACATCTGCACCGGAGACGGCATCGCCATGGCCTGGCGCGCGGGTTGTCGGGTGGCGAACATGGAGTTCACCCAGTTTCACCCGACCTGCCTGTTTCACCCCAAGGCCAAGTCATTTTTGGTGTCGGAAGCGGTGCGCGGTGAAGGCGGCTTGCTCAGACGTCCTGACGGCACCCGCTTTATGGATGACTTCGACCCCCGCGGCGAATTGGCGCCCCGCGACATCGTCGCGCGCGCCATCGATCATGAAATGAAGCGTCTGGGTGCGCCGTGCATGTATCTGGACATCAGCCACAAGGGCCAAGCTTTCATCGAAGAACATTTCCCGATGATTTACGCCAACACCAAGGCCTTTGGTTTCGACATGGCCAAAGAATCCCTGCCCGTGGTGCCCGCCGCGCACTACACCTGCGGTGGGGTGATGGTCGATAAGAACGGCCAGACGGATGTGGCGGGCCTTTATGCCATTGGCGAAGTCACCTATACGGGATTGCATGGTGCCAACCGCATGGCCAGCAACTCGTTGCTGGAATGTTTGGTGTATTCGTCCGCAGCTGGCCGCGACATCCGCACGCACCTGCATTCTGACAAACACAAAGCCGAGAACCTGCCGCCCGCCATTCCGCCCTGGGATGTAAGCAACGTCACTGAACCCGACGAAGAAGTCGTGATTGCCCACAACTGGGAAGAACTGCGCCGCTTCATGTGGGATTACGTTGGCATCGTGCGCACCGACAAGCGACTTGCGCGCGCCCACACCCGCATTGATATGCTGCAGGCGGAAATCGTCGAATACTACGGCAACACCCGGGTTACTGGTGACCTTCTGGAACTGCGCAATTTGGCCGTATGCGCCGAACAAATCATCAATTCCGCCCAGGCGCGCAAGGAAAGCCGGGGGCTGCACTTCACACTGGATTACCCTGAACTGGACGCCACCCAACCGCCCCAGCCGACCGTGTTGGTGCCCAAACGCTTTCCCGGCACCAAGGGACACGGCGCATGAAGGGTCCGTTGTCGGGAAAAAGAGCGTTGATCACCGGGGCGTCAGGCGGCATCGGGCTAATGGCGGCACGCGCCCTAGCGCAAACGGGATGCGACCTGCACATGGTGGGGCTAAAATTCATGCCCATAGAACAAGCCGCCAGCGACATCAGATCGACCTTTGGCGTCGATGCCGAGGCCCACACCGGCAACCTCGCCACTCCGGTGGATGCCGAAGCCCTCGCTATGGCCTGCGCGGATGCTGAGATTTACATCAACTGCACCGGCAACCTGCCCCGTGGCACACTTGAAGACATCGAAGACGAACGCTGGCGCAAAAGCTGGGAAGCGGCGGTGTTCACACCGATTAACATGGCGCGTGAAATGATCGGCCACATGGGCGATGAGGGTCGCGGCCTGATCGTGCTGTTGATCGATGCTCCGGTTGGCGTCGATGCCAATGACTTGTGCGCCAGCGCCGCAGGTGCGGTTCTGCAAACCATCGTGCAGGGCCTCAGCCAAGATCTGCCCCAAGGTGTGCGCATTCTTGGTCTCAACACCCACAGGGAGGCCGACGCAACGGCGCTTTCCGAAGCCATCACGCGTCTTGCGATCGAGCCAGAGCGCTTTGCAACCGGCTCTCTCATCACCGCCCAGGACGTGATCAAGGACGAAGAAGACACCGCATGACCGCCTACCCCAAACCGACATGCTTTCCCCAAGGCGCCTGCTTGACGGATGGGGTTTGGACCCAAACCCTTACCGACAAAGCCCGCACCCAAAACCGCCCGGCGCTGTTTTTGGATCGCGACGGCGTGGTGGTCGAAGAGGCCCATTACCTGCACAAGGTCGAAGACGTGCGCCTGACCCATAATGCCGCCGAAACCATCAAGGCTGCCAATGATCGCGCCATCCCGGTTATTTTGGTGACCAATCAGGCCGGGGTCGGCTATGGCTATTTCGGCTGGGATGATTTTATTGTGGTACAGACGCGCATCCTGGCGGATCTGGCCCAGAGTGGCGCACATGTTGACGGCGTTTTCGCCTGCCCGTTTCACGCCAAGGCCCAGGGCGTCTACGTCCATGAAAATCACCCCGCACGCAAACCCAACCCCGGCATGCTGTTGTTGGCCGAGGCACAAATGGGTGTGGATTTAAAGGCGTCCTGGATCGTCGGCGATCGTTCACTCGACGTTCTAGCGGGTAAAAATGCGGGGCTTTGCGGGGGGATTCATGTCCTTACAGGACATGGCATCAAAGACGGCGAGCGCGCTGCCGCCCTAGCGGTGAGCGACGACAGCTTCAACGTGTCTCCCGCCGCCAACTTAGGCGCTGCACGCGGCTTGATCCCAATTTTAGATTAATCGGCCTTCACGACCTGATTACGCCCACCGTGCTTGGCGGTATATAGCGCTTTGTCCGCCTCATCCGATAGGACCGTCGCCGTATCGTGCCGCGGGAAAGCCGCAACTCCACAACTCAACGTCACATTGAAAGTCTTGCCATCGGCGTGAAAGACAATTTCCGAAAAAGCCTGACGGATCGTGTCGAACACCTGAAAGGCCTCATCAACGCCGCTATCGGGCAGGATAGCCGCAAATTCCTCACCACCCATACGACCAATCACATCCGCACTGCGTAGACGTTGGCGCATCAAGCGTGCCAGAGCCTTGATCACCCGGTCACCAACACTGTGCCCATAACTGTCGTTGACGTTTTTAAAATGGTCGATGTCCAGGGCCACAAGCGCCAATTCCCCACCGCTGCGTTGAGTACGGGCAATTTCGTTATCCAAAAGCTGCTTCGTGGTCGTGTGGTTAAACAGCCCCGTCATGCTGTCGCGGACCATAAAGGCCCGCAATTCGCGAAAGCGTGTAACGCGAATTCGCACTGACGAAATCAGATGCGAAGCACGGATCGGCTTGGTCAAGAAATCATCGCCGCCCAATTCCATGGCCGACAATTGCTTGTCCTTATCGGCTTCCCCCGACAAAAACACGATGGGAATGCCCGCGTACTCTTCCCGTTGGCGAACAACAGCGGCAATTTCCTGCCCGTCACAGCCCGGCATGTAGAGGTCCAGCAAAATCAATTCGGGCGAAAAATCGTCCAACACGTCAAAAAGGTTCATGGGGTCCGTCGTCATCCGGGTTTCCATGCCCGCCCCTTGCAGCACAAGTTCCGTATGAGACGCGATGCTTTCGTCATCATCAACGACCAAGACGCGATAGGGCTCATCCTCGTGACGGTGGGTCACCTGATCTAAGATGTCGATCATGTCAGCCATATCGACGGGCTTAACCAAGTAGGCACTCACCCCGACGCGCACCGCGCTCAACCTTGAGGCAAAGGAATCGAGTTCTGTATGCACCACGACGGGGATATCTTTGAATTGCGGCGTATCACGCAACACCTTCAGGGCCGAAATGGCGACATCCTCATCCCCCGCAAACTCAAGGTCGGTGACGATTACATTTGCGGCGCCGCGCGCATGAAGGTCGTCAAGAATTTTGCTCGGATGATCAACAATACGGGCGTCAAAACCGAAATGGTCCATTTCCAAAATCGTTTGCATCGCGATGGCCCCATCATAAGGCATAACGAACAACACTTTTTGGCGCGAACTTCCATGCAAATCCGGAACGCTTTCGCGCGAGCGCACACGCTCCTTATCGACGTTTGCATTTACGACCTGTGGGGTAACTCCTTTATGTGGACTATCTCCCTGCTGAAAAGAAGCCTTGCTCAGGTCCTCCAGCATCGCCTCCAGGCGCTTGACCAAATCCGGAGCGCCTTCGCTCCCCGTTTCTATCGCAGCAACGCACGCCTGTTCGATTTTACGCGCGGCGACCGAAATTTCAGGAAATCCAAAGGTTGCGCCAGACCCCGCGAGTTTATGGGTTGCATCACGAATCGAGTGAAGCGCATCTTGACGTGCGCTGCCTTGCCCACCGACAAAGCCCCGAAAAGTTGCCTGTAACTCGTCAATACGCTCGACGATTTTCAGGGCATATTGAGCTTGCAACTGGGCCAGTTTTTCTTCCATGGAAGGCTTGTCATCCGCCATGATATTTGCTCCAGATATCCTGAAGGCGATTGGCGAGAGCCATGGGATCAAACGGTTTCGCGATCACATCGACTGCGCCAAGTTCCTTATAACGCTCAACATCGGACGGCATAACCTTGGCGGTCATGAATACCGCAGGTGTCGCGTGCAGACCTTCGATGGTGCGTAGATTGACCAGCGTCGTCGGGCCATCCATGCCCGGCATCATCACATCGAGCAAAATCATATCCGGTTTAAAATGAGGCGCTTTTTCAATGGCTTGCGGACCAGAGCTGCATATAGAGACCGTATAGCCACCGACCACTTCCAAGGCCATTTGGGCGACGACCTGAATATCGAGATCATCTTCAACATAAAGAATTTTGCTGAGTTCAGGCTCACTCATATGCGATCTCGACTTCCCTCTGAACCATCAACGCCCTACGCAACAGTATCCTTGTTTTTGCCATTTTGTCCAAAAGCTAATTTCAAGCCCTGAAGATGGATTGAGCGTCCAGAAGCGTCGGCAAACTCATTGTAACATATTGTGAGATAAGGCTCTTTCTACAAGAGGGAACTTTTCATGCATTGATTGTATCATAAACAGATCGAATTAATACATACAATAACACTCATAACCTAAAGTGATGGCGGGCAACTAGCTCGCGTGAAGTAGGTATCGGGCGATTTCAATCCCCACCGTAACGAATATAGTCGGACCACATTCGCTCAATTTTTCGCAAGCAGTCACCTGCCTGGGTCAGGTCTTCAGGACCTAGCCCTGCTTGCGACACGGCAGCGGCGTTGGCATCTTCCAGTTCATGAATGCGCTTAACAACCTCGAGGGCTTTCGGCGTCAAGCGCACGGTAACTGAGCGGCGGTCATGCTTGGAACGCTCCTGTTCCAGATAGCCCATATCCGTGAGCTTCTTGATATTGTAAGAGACGTTTGAACCTTGGTAGTAACCGCGTTCGACCAAATCACGAATCGCAATGTCTTCCGCGCCGATGTTCGAAAGAAGCAGCGCCTGCACTGCGTTCAGTTCCTTGACCCCCATGCGCCCCAACTCGGCACGCAACACGTCGAGAAAACGGCGATGCATGCGTTCAATCAATCGCGTTAATTCCAGATAATCTTTTTTCACGTAAACAGCGCCCCTTAAAATTCATCTTTTTGGCCGCAAGGCCGAGGATGCGGCCTGATTTACACAAGCCTCATAGCGGTTTTAATACGTTTACCAATGGCCACGGAAATAAACACTGCGCCAAACGCGGCCACATAAGGGTCACCGTATGGCAACATAGAAAACAAGCCCGCCCAATTGGCCCAGAAAAACATAAACGTGCTCATCTTATGTCTCCTTTCCTCATCACCCGCCACCAAAGTCCTGAGCGGCTATCGCTTGTGATCTGAAGATTGAAGCATAAGCATAGACATAACAACGCATGCGCTCAGTGAGCTTGATCACAGAAAGCGAATACAATCCATAACTTTACATAAAATGCATAACAAATTGATATTAATGCATCTATTTACGAAATCAAACGCCGCGAACTTTATTCAGAAGCTCTTCAAGGGTCATATTCACTTCAACAACCCCCTGCAGAGACATCTCGATCTGGTCGCCTTCCAACACCCACGAATCGAGCTTCAGACGTGCAATGCTGTTTTCACAAAAGGAACGATAATTGCCCAGCGCCCGGCGATCCCCCACTTCGTACGCCAAAATGTCCAGCGCCAACTGATAGGGGCCGCTGCCCACATAGCCCCATTCATACCCTTCACTAGACAACGCGCGCAGATCCAGACGCGAACGCAAAGGTTCACCATCGACAGTGACGCTTGTCACTTCACCGGCACGCGTACCTATGTATGTTGACATCGTATCAGGCTCCGTTTCAACGCCGACTTAGTCTTTGTAAGCACAGCGACGTTAACATGAATTTTATCGCTTACTGGGATCATAAAGCGGTCTTTGAGCGTTGTCTTGCAGGCGGTCTAGTTAAGAAGTTACAGTTGTACGGACGATCCCGGTGTTATACTCTGAAAGAAAAAGAACTTTTGGTGTTTGTGTGGATATTATTCAAGGGTTTGTTCGTGCCGCTGATGATGGGGTCCATTTGGACGTATCACAGTCAAATACGCTTCCGGTTGATATTTGTTTTGCAGCATCAGGCAGCATTTATGCCGGGTTCTTTTTTTCCCGTACCACTTGGGGTCGGGTTCTGTTTCGACACACCAAAGTGCGAGGATAGGGTTTCATCATGAGAGTTGTCATTATTGCCCTGGTCTTCGCTGCCGTCATACTTGCCGGGGGCACCGCGTTTCTTCTCAAATCCTACTTATCCTCTCAAGAGGCTGAAATCGCATCAATGGCTCCCAAGGCCCCGACCACGCAAGTGCTGGTCGCCAAGTCCGATGTACCCGCTGGTACCGTCATCAATCCGGGCAATACGGAATGGCGCGATTGGCCGGAAGACGCATTGGAAGGCGATTACTTGGTCAAGACGCGCGATGCCGATCCGCTCACCTCCATCACCAAAGACAAGCATGTGACGCGTCGCGCCATGCTTAAGGGTGATCCCATCACGATGGCTAAACTCTACCAGTCAGATAATGCTGGCTTTATGCGCGGCTCGCTGCGCCCAGGCATGCGCGCCATCGCGGTCAAATCCACCGTGGACAGCGCCTCCAGCGGTTTTATCCTGCCCGGTGATCAAGTCGATATCATTTTGACCCACAATTTGTTGCGCCGCGCCATGGAACGCACGGGTGAAACAAGTGACAAATTTGTCGGCCTGGAATTCACCAGCGAAACAATTTTGCAAGACATCCAAGTTTTGGCCGTCGATCAAAACGTCGATGAGCTTCAAAACGGTGCGGTGATCAGCAAAACGATTTTGTTGGAAGTGACGCCAAAACAAGCCGAAATCGTCAACACCGCAAAAGTCATGGGCACGATCTATCTGGCCTTACGTTCTGCCGAACCCGGTGATGTTAAAAGCGGAACTCATTTCACCACCGACGTCGAAGTCAGCCCGATGTTGAGCAACTTTAAATCCTTTCTATCGGGATCGGACGCGCCGGATGGAAAGGCTGCCATCGACGCCCCCCCTCCGGCCCCTAAAGCTGTCGCAGCTGCGCGACCGAAGGCCACTCGGGTACTAAAGAAAAAGGCGCCACAACGAGACATCACGATTTACCGCGGTGCCGGCACCCCGCCCGCATCCATGAGCTTGCCGGATACCGCAGGGGACATTGCACAATGACTGTACGTTTGACCAAACCCATGATCAGCGCAGCCTGTGCGCTCACGTTGCTCGCATCTTCCGCCTCCGCGCAGCAGGTGCCCGGTCGTGGCGCCACCATTGCCCCAGCCACCCTGCCCGCCAAAACGAAAATCGTGTCCACGGCACCGCTGAGCCCGACCATGAAGCCCCAGTGGCTAATGAGCGAAGAGGCTGAATTGGTGCGCGTGCCGCTCAACAAGGTCGTATCTGTGCGATTGCCCGGCGAAGTCCGCAACGTGGTGGTCGCCAACCCTGACGTGGCCGACATCATCCTGCCCCAAGATGGTGCGCGCACCCACGTTTACATCCTCGCCCGTGCCGTAGGCTCGACCTCGGTCATTTTCGAAGACGTCGACGGCAAAATTCTGTTCCAGGGTGACGTCCAGGTCGATGTCGATGTGTCCGGCATTTCCGCCGCGCTCAAAGAGTTGATGGGCGAAGAAAAAATCATTGTTACCTCTCAGCGCAACGGCGTGTTCATCAAAGGCTTTGTGCGCGATGCCGGAACCTCGGCGCGTGCCGTCAGCATTGCCCGGCGGTTCGTGCCCGACAACCTGGACATCATCAACAATCTGGAAATTCTTGGCAGCCGCCAGGTGATCATGCAGGTTCGGGTTTCCGAAATGAAGCGCACCGCCATCAAGCATCTAGGGCTCGACGTCAACTATTCGTTCAACCTAGGCGCCACATCCGGCAGCCTCGCAAGCGTATCGCCCATCCCCAACACCGTCACGGCCTTTGCCACCGGATCAATCTTGCCGGCCATCACTGGGTTTGGAAACATCGCCTATCGCGCGCTGGAGCAAAATGGGCTGGCAAAGACACTTGCTGAACCGACGCTGACAGCCATTTCCGGAGAAACCGCATCTTTCCTCGCGGGTGGCTCGTTCCCGATGCCCACGTCCATCGATTCCAATGGCACTGTGACGTATGCGCAGCAGCCTTATGGCGTACGTCTCAACTTCACCCCGACGGTGATGAGCGAGGGCCAAATCAGTCTGCACCTCGCAACCGAGATTTCGAAACGCGACGATGTGAACAAGGTTGGTATTTATCCGGCCCTGACCATGAAGCGCACGGAAACGATCGTTGACCTGCCGTCGGGTGGTTCCATGATGATTTCCGGCTTGATCCAAAACGACATCACCAACACCATCGACGGCATCCCCGGTCTCAAAGACATTCCGATCCTCGGCGCGCTGTTTCGCAGCGATCAGTTCCAAAATGAAGAAACGGAGCTGGTCATCACCGTCACTGCCTACCTTGCAAAGCCAGTCGGGCATGACGCACGCCTGTCGCTGCCTTCGGACGGCTTCGTCTCCTCAAGCGATATGGATATCTATCTGCTCGGCCATCTGCACAAGCAGTACACCAAGACCGAGCTTCCGCCCTACGCCACCCCTTTGGCTGGCCCTTACGGCTACATTATGGAGTAAGCGGTCATGAGCACCATTTTCACATCAAACCTCAGCCAAATCATCATTACCGGATGCCTCGCAGCATCCCTGACGGCCTGCGCCGTCCCGGAAAAACCCGCTGGGCATATCATCACAGAAACGCACCGCATCCAGGTCACCAGCGAACAGGTGTCAATCGCCATCGCCCTGCCGCAACGTGGCGAGACGCTTGCGCCCGGCGATGCCTCCCGGTTCAATCGCTTCCTGCGCGATTACGTTCAACGTGGAAGAACTGCGGTGACGGTGGAAAGCGCGCAACCGACCGTGGCACGCGCCGTGCTGCTGAACCACGGCTTGCGCGACAACGAAATTTTCATTGCCCCCGACGCCACCATCAAAGCGCCCAACGCCCTGTTGAGCTTCACAGCGAACAAGGCCGTAGCGCCCGAATGCGGGGATTGGAGCGGCTCACCAACCTCGCCGATGGGTAACGCACCGCATACCAACCATGGGTGCTCTGTACAACGCAACACCGCAAAGATGGTCAGTGACCCGGGTGATTTCATCCAAGCTCAGCCAGCCGCAGGCGACAATGCCAGCCGCACGGACGCTGGTATTTTATTACACCAGTCCGGTGAGAAGAAAGAACGGCTTCTCGATGGCCAAGGCTCAACTGTTACGACCCAATGACCATGAACACTTTCAGTCAGAATCATGACCGCAATGGATATAAGTTAGGGAGGTCCACTTGATTCTCAGAATCAACATCGGCGCATTCGTCTTAACGGATGCAGTGCGCGACGCGGTTAACGCCTTGAACGACGACCGTCTGTTCTTGCGTTCGACCATTTCCGTGCAAGAAGGCGGCATGGCGAGCGCGCTTGAGTTCCTCACCCAGCGCTCAACCCCTGAACTGCTGCTGGTTGAAACAAAGTCCATGGACGAGGCGTTGTTCAACGAGTTGAACGCCCTGGCCGACGTCTGTCAGCCGGGCACGCGGGTTATCATTGTTGGCGCCGAAAACGATATCAACCTGTTCAAGACCCTCATCGACCAAGGCATCAGTCAGTACTTCCTGGAAACGGTCACCGTAGAAGAATTGAAAACCGCCATTGTCGACGCCTTTGCCGACAAGTCGCTGAATGCCAAAAGCCGCACCATTGCGTTCTCCGGTCTGCGTGGCGGGGTGGGCAGTTCTGTTCTGGCACACAATGTCGCTTCCGAATTGGCGCACCTTTACGACGAAGACGTGATCATTGTTGATTTGGATATTCCGTTCGGAACAGCCGCGCTGGGATATAATATACAACCAAGCCAAACGGTCGCGGACGCTATCTCCCAGGCCGGGTCCATTGATGAAACGCTGCTCATGCGTTATCTGGAATCGGGCGGTAAGAACGTGTCTATTTTGTGCGCGCCGGGCAACCTCAACAGCGGAATTGAGATCACCCCTCAGTCCTTGGAGGCCGTGCTTAACATCGTGAAACAGATGGCCAGCTATGTGATTTTGGATATTCCTCACGTATGGAATGCCTGGGTGCAGGACATGGTGGTGGATGCGGACGACACGGTTATTGTCGGGGTTCCAGATCTCTATAATCTGCGCGACGGCAAAAATATGTTTGAGTTTTTGTCCCCCAATCGCGGCCTTGAAGCCCCGACCCGTCTGGTCTTGAACAAAGTTGGTGAATTGAAAAAGGGCGAGCTGTCCGAAAAAGAATTCAAGGACGTTTTGGGTACCAAACCGTCTCTGAACATTCCGTTTGACCCGGATGCCTTCAGCGCCGCCATGAACAATGGTGATATGCTGCGCAAGGTTGCGTCGAAGTCCAAGGCGGCGCAAGCCGTTGAAATCTTGGCAAAAATGGTCAGCGGCAAAGAAATTGCGAGCCAATTGAGCAAGCAATCGGGGGGCGGACTTTTCGGTTCTCTCTTCAAGAAATAAGACGAATTAGCGTAAAGTAGAGCATTGGCCTTAACCTAAGGCTTTCGACAGAACGGAAATGCACCACACAAATGTTTGGACGACGCGGAACAGCAGGCCCTAAGTCATCGACGCCGAAGCCCTTTGGGGGCGACGGTGACGCAAAAGTCGCACCCGTTGCGCCGAAGTCCGCTCCCCCAGCAGCGCCTAAACAAGCGGCTGCGCCCACCAAAGCGCCTGCCAGTGCCAAAACCAAAAAAACCGCAGCAAAACCTGAACCAATAGGCAAGATGGGGGCACCGCTGAGCGCAGAGGCGAAGGTCAAACTCGACGAAGTCAAAATCAATGTCTTCAACGACCTTATGGAAGCCGTCGATTTGGGCGAGCTCAGCTCGCTTACCCCGGATCAAGTGCGCGATGAAATCAATGACATGGTCAGCGAAATCATCTCGATGCGTGGGCTGGTGCTGTCGATCCAGGAACAGCAAACCGTCATCCAGGACATCTGCAACGACATCCTTGGACTTGGCCCGCTCGAACCCTTACTGATGCGCGACGACATCGCCGATCTGATGGTCAATGGTCCCGACGTTACCTACATCGAAGTCGATGGCAAGATGGAGATGACAGACGTCAAGTTCCGTGACCAGGCGCAATTGATGAACATCTGCCAGCGCATCGTGTCTGCCGTGGGACGCCGCGTCGATGAAGCCAGTCCGATCTGTGATGCACGCCTGGCCGACGGTTCACGCGTCAACGTCATTGCCCCCCCGCTAGCCATTGACGGCACAGCACTGACCATTCGAAAATTTAAGAAAGACAAACTCACGCTGGAAGACCTGCTCAAATTCGGTTCCATCACGCCGGAACTGAAAACGGTGCTTGAGGTCATTTCCGCGATCCGTCTCAACACCCTGATATCCGGCGGTACCGGTTCAGGTAAAACCACCTTGCTCAACTGTATGACCGGTCACATCGACCCAACGGAACGCATCATAACGTGCGAAGATTCCGCTGAGCTGCAATTGCAACAGCCCCATGTGGTGCGCCTGGAAACTCGCCCCCCCAACTTGGAGGGTAAGGGTGAAATCTCTATGCGTGATCTGGTGAAGAACTGCCTGCGTATGCGTCCTGAACGTATCATCGTCGGCGAAGTTCGTGGCCCAGAGGCCTTCGATTTGCTGCAGGCCATGAACACCGGTCATGACGGCTCGATGGGCACTGTCCACGCTAACAATCCTCGCGAGTCCATATCGCGTATTGAAAACATGATCATGATGGGCGGCTACAACCTGCCCTCCAAGGCCATGCGCGAACAAATTTCCGGAGCTGTAAACATTATTGTTCAGGCTGCGCGTCTGCGCGACGGTTCACGTAAAATCACCCATGTGACCGAAGTGATCGGCATGGAAGGCGAAGTGATCACCTTGCAAGACATCTGCGTCTATGAGATCGAGGGCGAAGATGCCAACGGCAAATTGGTCGGCCGCCACAAATTCACCGGCATGCGCCCGTCCTTTTGGGAAAAAGCACGTTATTACGGGCTTGAAAGCAAATTGGCGGAAGCCATGCAGTTCTCGACTTAACAGGTGGAGCGTTCATGAACATCGACCTTCCCGTTTTGATGATGATCGTCGGCGCCATCGGCATTTTTCTGATGCTGGTGATCGGCGCCGCGATCTCTATCACCATGAAGCCCAAAATGCGGCTGAAAAAGCGCATGGAAGCCATTGGTACCTTCGCTAATTCCGGCAGTGTTTCGGCCAAAGCGGAAAACCGGCGGCAGAAACGCATCCAGGACAAACTCAAGGGCGTCGGTGAAGTTAAGAAAAAAGAAGGCATCGGCGACAAAATTACCATCGCGTTGCTGCAAGCCGGTTTGCAAATCGAAGTAAAAGTCCTGATGCTGGTTTGCATCGGCACGGGAATTCTCGGCGTTGTTGTCGCCATTCTGACCAATGCGCCTCCTCTGGCAATTGTGGCCGGAGGCGTCATCGGTGGCTTGGGCATGCCGAAATTTATTTTGGGACGCATGGCGCAACGCCGCCAAAACGAGTTCACAAAACACTTCGCCGAAGCCATTGACGTCATCACCCGCGGTATCCGTTCGGGCTTGCCGGTTGGCGAATGCATCAACGTGATTTCGCGTGAATTCGAAGGCCCGGTCGGCGAGGAATTCACCATGGTGATCGAAGGGCAAAGGCTGGGCATGAGCCTGGAAGACATTTTGGCCCGAGCGCTCAAGCGTATCCCCACCGCCGAATTCAAGTTCTTCGCCATCGTCTTGCAAATTCAAAAACAGACCGGCGGCAACTTAGCCGACACCTTGGAAAACTTGTCAGAAGTGCTGCGCAGCCGCAAACGCATCAAAGACAAGGTCAAGGCACTCAGTTCAGAAGCAAAAACCTCTGCCGGTATTATTGCAAGTCTACCGTTTTTCGTGTTGGCCATGTTGTCATTGGTCAACCCTGAATACGTCGGTGTCTTGTTTACCGATGGTATCCACTTGGTGTTCATAGGGTTGGGCATGATGGCTTTTGGCATCTTTGTCATGGCGCAGATGATTAATTTCGAGGTTTGAGGTCATTATGTTTGGTATTCCCACGCCTACGCTGATCGTCTGGATGGCCGCCTTGGCCGCCATCATATCTGTGCTCGCCATCGCCTTACCGTTCATTCTGACCGACAACTCTTCCAAGCGCGTCAAAATGGTGAGGAACCGGCGCCAGGAATTATCACACCAGCAAATGGACGGTTTGACGTCAAAAGGATCTTCTATCCGTCAACGCCAGGCGCAAACGCGCACAGATGTGATGAAGAAAATTTTGCACGCACTCAAATTGGATGAGGCCCTGTCATCCCACGAACTCAAGGACAGCTTGGCTCAGGCCGGATACCGCAGCCAAAACGCCTTGATCATGTTTACGTTTATGCGCGTCGCCATTTCCATTGGCGCATTCGCCCTTGCTGTGGTCGTCATCTCAACTTGGAAAAACTTTCCTTACCCCCTGCCCGTCAAGGCGCTGATGATGGCAGGCGCTGCGGCAATCGGTTTCTACCTGCCAAAGATTTTTGTCACCAATGCCGCGCAAAAACGTCAGGTCAATCTGAACAAGGGCTTCGCCGACGCACTGGATTTAATGGTAATTTGTGTTGAGGGCGGCCTGTCGGTAGAAGGCGCATTTGACCGCGTTACAAACGAAATTGGCGATAAATCCCCGGCACTCGCCCAAGAATTCGGTCTCACATCGGCAGAACTCGCCTATCTGGGCGATCGCCACAAGGCCTACAGCAATTTTGCCGAACGCACTGGCCTGCCTGCCATCAAGTCACTATCCACAACATTGCTTCAATCTGAAAAATACGGCACCCCGGTTGGTCAGGCTCTCAAAGTTCTGTCTAAAGAACGCCGTGAAGATCGCATGGCCGCTGCGGAAAAAAAGGGTGCATCCCTGCCCGCTAAATTAACGGTGCCGATGATTTTGTTCTTCCTGCCGCCGCTGTTCATGGTGGTGATTGGCCCTGCAGCCATCAGCATTTCCAATATGTAGTCTGCGGGCCAGTTTCACGCCGTCAGGTTACCCTACAATCACAGAAAATATATCGCGCCACACGTCGGGAAACAGGCTCATGCGTGGCAACACGGCAATGGCACCTGCTGCGATGGCAATTCCGTAAGGAATAGACTTATTTCGCTCGAACAGGCCCTTGGCGGAATGCACCAACCAATCTGGCCACATGCCCAAACCGGCACGTAGCAAAACCACCAAAACCGACAGAACGCCGCCGAACAAGATGACAGCTGCCACAAACCAGAGAGATTGATCTAAACCGACCCATAAAGCACAAGCTGCTAGAAGCTTTGCGTCTCCCCCACCGAACAATCCAAACGCAAACAGAGCGAACCCGACAACCAAAATCGCCAGCGCAATCGCAAGGTGCCAGGCAATACTCTCTAACGAAAGTCCCGCCACCAAAGCGGTGGGCAAGAACACCCCCAACAATGCCAGAGAAAGCCCGTTTGGGATGCGTAGCGAACGCGCATCAGACCACGCGCCGTATAGAACGGCGCCAATGTAAAATAACATCAATGCGGAATGCAAAATCACCACATCAAAACCTCCACATAGCGCAGACAACACCCATGAAAAAACCGCCTTCGACCACGGGCCGAAGGCGGTTCAATCTCAGTAAGCGTATAGCAACCTTATTTAAGGTTGGTGCTCACGGTCCCGAACATGGTCTTAAGGTCACCGCCAACCGTACTCAAAATGCCGACGATGGCCACAGCGATCAGAGCCGCGATCAGACCGTATTCGATCGCCGTCGCACCGGTTTCGTCACGCGTAAAACGGGTCATAAGATTAGAAAACTTAGCCATTATCACAACTCCTACGTCTTGCTCAAGGCCATCAAAAAAGACCGGACATTTAAATTATATGATCTAAGATTGGCCCAATGAATTGGGGAAGTCAAGCACCTGCGACCAATTTTCCTTATAAACCAAGCCGCTAATATTCATCAACGAAAGCCTTGGTTAACATACCTTCGTATGCTGAAAACCACTACCTCAACTAGCCTTTGCAGACCCAACTGCACTGACTGAGAGGCAATGCCCACGCGGCGGTGCATTCTTGCATGTCACACCACGAGGTTGGTGAGAACACATTAGCCCAGCCCCACGCCGCCATGTATGACGCTCATCACACATAAGAATTATTTTCGAACCTTGGAAAAAATGTGCGCAAAGCCACGCTGTGCTTGCAAGCAAGGCAATTACAAATTGAGGAGCATTTGCAGCCGCTCATAATCCTTAATGACCAGGGATTTGTGCTTACGCCCAACAATGCCTTCCCGCGCCAGATGACCGATGGCCATGGCGACATCTTCACGCGATGTGCCGCTCCAACTCGCGATATCTTCATGTTTGGGCAGAAAATGAATCATCCAGGTCCCATCGCCCTGGGTGTTGGGTTCTGACATCCGCAGAAGCTCAAAATAAACGCGCTGGTGGGGGCTCAGTGTACTGAGCGATGTCACACGGTTGTTGAGCGTACGGATCAACCCGGCGAAGCGCTTAAGCAACATGATCGCAATGCCGGGGCAATCCATCAAAAGACGGCGAAAATCTTTGCTCGGCAATTTCGCCAGCGTGGTCTCTTCAATCGCGCTGACACGCGCCGAACGCCGAGAAGCATCAATCGCTGACATTTCACCGAAACTGCTGCCGGCGCTCAATTGTGCCAGAGCGATTTCCTGGTCATTGGCCAGAAAGTCCAGGACCTTCACGGCACCCTTAACGATGAAGAAAACATCCGTTGATTCATCGTTACGTTCCACGATGGTCTGATTGGGTTGATAGCGCACCCAAGTGCAGGCTTGCTCAAGATCGCGCACGGCTGTTGGCGGCGCTTCGATCAAGAGTTCGATGCTATCCAGTTTTTGATCTTGTGGGTCGACTGTCTGGTCTTGTTCGTCGCTCATAAACCTAAGCTTTGTCAGTCGTGGGCCTTGCCGCCATCATGGCAAAAAACCCCTGTTGTTTCAATGGGTTTAAACAATTGATTGAAGTTCAGTCTTGATCTTCGCGCGCCGCGTCTTTCTCATCGTGGCGATCTGCGTGTTCATTGGCAATGCGCCAACGATTGGGCATCAACTTTTTCAGCACCACACGACGGCGCAATTCAGGGTCGGAGAACGTCAAGCCGACAACACACTCATTCGGCTTCAGCCATGCGACTTCACCGTTCAGCGCCTTGTAATCGCTCAGACGCTCAAACACCAACTGGACCGTCTCATTCTTCACCAATCGAGGGAAATCCTCGGGATTCTTAATTTTTACTTTTGCGCCACCTATGGAAACGTCGGAAATGATACAAGCATACGCCTTGCCATATTGACTGATACGACCACCGTAAACGGTGGTCAAACGTACGGCCTGGCGCCGCGAAACGCTCTCTGCCAACGGCTCCGCTTCGGACTTTTCCTGCGGCTCGTCTTGTATGACCTGATCACTCATCAATGCTGACCTTCAAAACGGCGATAGAAAGACAAGTTCGTTTCCAAATCGCTCAAGCCCAAGTCCATCGACGCCAAGGCCCGCGCACGGTCCACATCACCATTGATGGCATATAGCAATGCCAGGTTTTGGCGCACATGCATATTGGTGCGGTTGATGCCGGCAGCTTTTTCCAACGTACCGATGGCATCGGCAAGGTGGCCGGACATCGCTTGCGACATGGCCATATTGTTCATCACCACAACATTGCCCGGTGACAACTCAAGCGCCCCACGGTAAGTCGTAATGGCCTCACCGTACTGGCCGAGCGCATCGTGGGTGATGCCTATGGCTGAATGCACCTGCCAATCGCCAGGCTTTTGTGTATTGACCTCATTCAGCGCTACCAAGGCATCTTTTTTACGCCCTGCCGTCAACAGTGCCTTGGCGTATTCGAACTTAACGCCAAAATCTGTCAGCATGTGCGGCGTTTTGCTTTCAACGTAGCCAACCACTTCACGAGATCGCCCGCTGTAGCGCATGTTGCGCACAAAGGCCGCCAGAACGGTGGGGTCATGGGGACGGACTTCATACAATCGGCCGTAGATGCCGGCTGCGGTTTCGTAGGTCTTGGCCTTTTCAGCCTCACGAGCGGCTTCAAACAAGGTCTTTTGAACACCACCGGACTCATAAAGGCCACCCTGCCCCCCACCGACCGATTGAGATGTGGTTTCGCAGCCCGCCAATATTGCGATGACGCCGCCGACAGCCGCCATGCGCGCCAAAGTCCGCACACCTTCACCCCAGTTCATCCTAACCATCTTTAAATCAAGCCTCGTCTACCCATAGGATCATTTACTGTACAACAATCGCTCGCCGTATACATCCCAGTTGCACATCAAACGCAACATCTCCCCGATCATAGATTCAATTCACATGAGGGTGCGTGACGGGCATCACTGCTTGCCATTCTACATTACCGGACAATGACACTGCATACACCGCCTTTGACAAAGATAAATGGTCCGCTTGCCCACCCCGGCAACATATGCACTTGTGCCATATGTACTGGCAAACCCTAGACCTAACGACACCGCGTTGGCATACCGACCCATGGCCGTCTTAAGCCGATACGAACCGAAGGCCTAGATTGCCTTTGCCGATTTATAATAGATATGGTCCTATGAGGCCAGATACGGATAACTTAATGAACATAAAGTGCAAAATGTGTCGGCTCTTTCTACGCCAGGACAAAGGCGCCATCGCGTTGATGTTTGCGATGATGCTTCCGGTCATCATCGGCTTTGTCGGGTTGGGCGTGGAAGTTGGACTTTGGTATTCTGCAAAGCGTAGCCTGCAAAGTGCTGCCGATGCAGCGGCGATTGCCGCAGCCTACGAAATCAGCAGCGGAAGTTCCGCGGCGACAATCGCCAGCGCAGCACAGACCGATGCGGTGCGCAACGGATTTGATACGGCGATTGGCACCATCACCCTCAATGTCCCACCGACATCAGGTGCCTACACCACCAATACCAATGCTGTCGAAATTCTGGTGAGCGAACCCCGCCAAACGCTATTCGCCGCTATCCTCACCACGGATAGCGTAACCATCGTTTCGCGGGCTGTGGCCTTGTCCGGTGGCGATGGCGATGCTTGCGTCCTTGCCCTCAACACGACGAAACAAAAAGCTATGGAATTCAGTGGGAATTCCAACATCAATGCGACAGGGTGTGTCGTGGCTTCAAATTCCAGCCATTCATCTTCCATTGAAATTACAGGTAGTGGGACCGTGACCGCGGATTCGCTCTCCACCGTTGGCGGCTACACAACACAAGGGGCCGCCACACTGAATACGGTTTCAGCACCGCAAACCAATGCATCAACCTTTACAGACCCATATGCAGGCATAGACGTTCCCGCATATTCGGCATGCGACCAAAGTGAGTACAAAAGCAATCCTAGCGACACGGATACCATCACGCCGTATTCAACCACGGTACCCTATGTGTTTTGCAAAGGGCTGGATATTAAGGGCACACTCACCTTATCCCCGGGCATCTACGTGATTGACGGCGGCACCTTTAACCTCAACGCCGGGGCCGTCCTAACGGGGACAAATGTTTCCATCATTTTGACCAGTTCGTCAGGCAGCGGTTATGCCATACTCGACATGAACGGCACCGCCTCGGTCAACCTAACGGCACCCACAACAGGTGACTATTCAGGTGTTTTGATGTACGGCGATCGCAATGGCCCCTATCAAGTGAACACCTTGAACGGCAACGCCAGCGCTACGTTCAACGGCGCACTTTATTTCCCTTCTAGCCTCGTGAAGTTCCAAGGCAACAGTTCGTTAGGCGCGAGTTCCTGCACCCAAATCATTGCCGACTCAGTCGAGATAACGGGATCAACCGGGATCTCTACGACAGGTTGCCTGTCTGCTGGCGGCACTCCTGCAACAGCCAGCGGAGCACAACTTGTTGAATAACCTTCTCCCCATTTCGCCGAGCAAGCCGGTGCCTCACTTAGCGCCACGTAAGTTACGGTGCTTGAAGGCATTTGGGCCGTCTCAAAGTGGTATAGCGGCTGTGGAGTTCGCCTTGATCGCCCCCATCATGATGGTGCTTCTTTTGGGGCTTTTGGATTATGGTATTGCCGCATATCACTCCATGGAGCTTGAAAGTGCGGCGCGCTCCGGTGCGCAATACGGCAGGCTGGATTCCTCGAACACCGCACTGGTTGTGACAACGGTGAGGAATTCCACGTTGCTAGACGCCACCAAACTGACTGTGAACGTGACAGAGTTCTGTGAGTGCTCTGATGGTTCCAGTATCGTTTGCGGGACCACTTGTGGCGCAGGAAATGTGCGTAAGTACATGCAAATAAATGCAAGTTATGCTCATACGCCCCTTTTCATACCCGGCATTATGACCCTGTCGGGTGCCAGCACCATTCGCACTCAATAACGCAAAGCATCACCATCATGAACTTACGCTTTTTTCGCAAAGGATGGACAAAGGGACGGCGCGGTTTTGCCGACTCGCGCGGAGCCATGGCGATTGAGTTTGCCATCGTTGCCCCAGTATTCCTTATGTTTGTGATCGGCATAATTGATTTCAGCCGTCTTTTTTGGATCAAAAGCACAATGCAGTTTGCCGTCGAGCAAACGGCACGATACGCCATGGTCAATCCCAGTGTTTCACTGGCAGCCCTACAAACATATGCCGCAAACGAAAGTACCGTTACTGGAGTCACGTTCAACGCGACAACCAGCGCCATGTCAGGTGTAAATTTCCGCACAATTACAGCTAATTACACATTTTCCTTCCTCGTCCCACTGATCCCCATGGGAGACATCATACTTGCGGCCAGATCCTCAACGCCGGTCAACAACCTCTAGACTGTTGAACCATTCCCCAAATCGTGATGTGGCGCATGCTTGCACTTGAGCAATGTGCGCCTTAGGTTATGGGCACAAACCAAACCGGGACGGAAAGCCACACACGCGCATGAGCAACGATCTGATTAACAAGTATGACCTGCGCGTTCCGCGCTATACCAGCTACCCCACCGCGCCGCACTTCAACGAAGACGTGAACGGTGCCGTGTACAAAAAATGGCTCTCCGAACTGACGCCGGACACCGAACTTTCGCTCTATTTCCATATCCCGTTTTGCGATGAGATGTGCTGGTTCTGCGGCTGCTACACAAAAATCGTCAAACGCTACGACCCGGTGAAGGAGTACCTCGACGCCCTGCTGGCCGAGATTGATCTGGTCGCCGACGCCTTGCCATCGCGTTTCACCGCCAAGCACCTGCACTGGGGCGGCGGTTCGCCGACCATGCTCAAGGGTGAGGACTGGATGGCGATCATGACCAAGCTGCGCGAACGTTTCGACGTTGCTGACGATGCCGAAATCGCCGTCGAATTGGACCCGCGCACCTCCACAGAACCCTACGTTGAAGAGCTGCAACGCGCGGGGGTCAATCGCGCCTCCATCGGTGTGCAGTCCTATGAGCCGAAAGTCCAGGAAGCCATCAACCGCATCCAACCTTACGAGGTCACCAAACAGGTGATCGAATGGCTGCGCGCGCATGACATTACGCGCATCAATATGGACTTGATGTACGGCCTGCCCTATCAGGACACCGACGAGATTGAGCGCATGGTCGATATGACCGTCGAATTGCAGCCTAACCGCATCGCGCTGTTTGGCTATGCCCACGTACCGTGGATGAAGTCGCATCAAAAGTTGATCAAAGAAGAAACCTTGCCCGATGCAGCGGAGCGCTGGAAACAGTTCTCCCTGGCGGTTGAACGGCTCAAGGCACGCGGTTATGTGCAAATCGGGTTCGATCACTTTGCGCACCCCGAAGACCCCATGGCCAGCGCTGTTGAAACAGGTGAGTTGCACCGCAATTTTCAGGGCTACACCACCGACACAGCCCCCGCCATGCTAGGCTTTGGCGCATCGGCCATCGGTTATATGCCGCAGGGCTACGTGCAAAACGAACAACCTTTGAAAGCCTATCGTCAGTCCATATATTCCGGCATCTTGCCCGCCGCACGCGGCATCGCGCTGAGCGCCGACGACAAGCTGCGTCGCGACATTATCGAACGCATCATGTGCGACCTGACTGTGGACCTTGGCGAAGCCTGTGAGGCCCACGGCGTGGATGTGAAAACAATGGCAGCAGATGTCGAAAAGCTCGGCCCCTTAAGCGATGATGGCATCTGCACCTTTGACGGTAACCGCATCACGGTCAGCGAAGAAGGCCGACCGTTCGTGCGTTTGGTCGCCAGCGCATTCGATGCATATTTGGGATCAGGCCTGGGACGTCACTCGAAAGCCGTATAACGTCCCCCTATCAATAGTAATTAAATGGGCGCTTCACTGCACCCTCCTGCTTTTTGACTTCCTTGTCCGTCAACATGTCTTGAGCGACCACTTTCAATTCGTTCAATGTACTGCCACCATCAGGATAGGTGGATGAGCCGATGCTCGCCCCGATCTTCAACGTGTAACCGCCGACGCTGTAAGGTTTGTCTGCAATCACGTCCGTCAACGACCCGGTAATGGTATCCACGACCGACGGGCTGGCGACCTTCACCAAGACCGCGCCAAATTCATGATCGCTCAAGCGGGCGACGACGTCCGTGGCGCGCAGTTTGTCGGCGATCCGTTCACCCACTTGTTTGAGCAATTGATCGCTGACCTCGTCGCCATAATCTTCGTAAACCGGATCCATGCCGGTCAGGCCGATCATCAACAGCCCGACCTTTTCCTTACCGCGTTTGGCGACTTCCAGCGCATGGCGCAGGTGTTCATCGAACAACGGCACATTGCCCAGCCCCGTGACGTGGTCGCGCACGGCAGCCGCTTCCATTTCGATTTCTCGGTATTTCCAATACAGGGCGTAAGAAATGCTCTTAGCGATATCAAAGCTGGTGATGCGGGACTTCACCAGGAAATCCTTGCCGCCCAAGTTGAGCGCTCGCAACGCCGATTTTTTACTGGGCTTGTCCGAAACGAAAACCAATGCGGTGAACGTTTTTCCCAATCTGGTGAGGCTTTCCTTGTGAAAGCCAAAACGATCAGCCATCTCAAAATCAAGGAAGCACACATCAAAGGCGTGATCTTCAAGCCTAGCTGCGGCCTCTACGATCGAGCCGACAACCTCCACGCCGCTATCTTGCGCGCAGCTCTCAAAAATCAATGTTTTCAGTAACTCGGCGAAATCTCGATCACGATCAACGACCAAGCATTTCACCCCAACACCCGGAGTGCTCATAACACGCCCCCTTTGCAAGGCGTTCATCTCATGGCCTAGATTAAGTATGAACTTGGTCGCAACACCTTTCAATACGAAAGAAAATACGTGCGATACGGCGTTATAATGAGCTTGGCGGAACCACGTTAGTCCAACACGGATGCGTCAAGATGGTCAAAATAAGCCGCCAATTCTTTGTGCCAGATTTCGACCGACACCCGAATATTGTCCCAACTGACGCCGCCCTTGAGGTTGACTCGCCACGCCAGTCGCGGGTGGCCTTCCTTGATGAACGCTCGGGTGTGCCCAACATCCCGGTTCCAGTCGGCGTAGACCTTGTCTTTGATGGGGAAACCCGGTGTCAAATAAGCCCGGAACTCAAATCCGTCGCAGCGCCGTTGCATAAACATGGCCTCTTTGGGTTGGCAGTTCATCATCCGCATAGCGAATCCCTTGCGCTCAGCGCTCCCTAAATCAGAGGCATCGCTCACCAGCAACTGTGGGCGGTCTTCTTCATCTTCATGGGCAAAGACCTCATAGCCCCACCCTTGCAACTGCACCTTCAACTCAGCAGGAGAAACATCGCTCACCACATCGCCGGACCACGCAAAAGGTGCGTACATGAATACGACAGCAGCGAACAAAAGACGCATCATCACTCAGTTTCCGTATTCAATCCCAGGCGTTTGCGCACCTCGGCCGCGATTTCAAACGCGGCGTTGAGGGGCTCATGATTCCAGCGCTCCAATCTCTCAACGTCTTCCAGACGCTTCGCGTAACACTTTGCGTATAGGTCTTGATGCAACTTGTCATGCTTGTGCGCGGTCAATTTTTTGGGTGCAAAAATATAGACCGGACGTCCCGTACCGCAGGCTTCGGAGCACATGGACACACTGTCACCGGTGACAATGATGTAATCAGCCAAAGCAAGATACCCCATGTAGGGGTTCTCGCCTTCGTCGCCCCATTTGAACACGGACGCAGCGACATCCCCCAATGCCGCCACCAGCGCGCTGGTGGCTTCGGGTGTGGACCGACGCGATGTGGTGACCAACAAAGAACCACCGGAATCTGTGGCGAGTTTGGCCGCCCGCTCGCCCAATTCACGGGCCATATCGGGGGTGAATTTCTTGCGCTTGGTATCGCCGCCGACGATTAGCGCAATGTGTGGTTTTGGCAGATGATCGAATTTACCGCCCCACGCTTGCGTGGCTTCGGCGAGACTTTCCGCTGTTACGCCGTGGGGCGCACCGGTCATGGTGAAGCGGTTATCCGCCTCCCCCATACCATCGTGGCGCGGTACGGCGATCAACGAGAAATCGTCTTCCCCGGTTAAACCGGGGTGCATGATCTGCACCAGGAATGCCTTTTTGCCCGATAACTCCTTGATGCGACGCCCAACGGGTGCGGTGCGCCGCCCTGCCGCGATGACGACATCGGGCCATGGTGCCGCCAAATTGACACGGCTGGATTGGGTCAACATCGAAAACGATGCCATCAACATGTAATTGGGCAATGCCGCCGACGCGGTGTAATCGATATTTTTAATTTCAAACGACAGTCCCAGCGCCCGAGCAACCCCCAGCACCTGAGAGCAGTTGCCCGCCCGGTCGTCGATCAAAAGCCATACCCGTTTTTGGGCGCGTGCCGTGTCGCCTTGAAAGGCCATCAGGGTTATATTCCTGCTTATTGTTGTGTTTTCAACGCTGCTTGCCGGATCGCATCCAACGTGGTCCGGGTCGAGATGATATTGGCATCAAAGCGCACGTCAAGCACCGCGACCTTATTCGCCGCCAGTGCACTTTCGATTGCCGGCATGAATTGTGCCGACGTTTCCACCGTATCGCCATACGCACCGCCCGCGCGCGCCAGTGCCGCGTAATCGGGATTGCACAGATCCGTCGCCACCACACGTTCGGGGTGCTTGCGTTCCTGGTGCATGCGAATGGTACCGAAAATGCCGTTGTTAAATATCAAGATCAGTAAATTTTGCTTCTGTTGTACGGCGGTGGCGATTTCTTGCCCGGTCATGCCGAACCCACCATCACCAACGAAGACCACCACTTGGCGATCGGGGTACGCGATCTTGGCCGCCACACCGCCCGGCACGCCAAAACCCATCGCGCCGTTGGTGGGGCCAATGAATTTGCGGCCGCACCCATAGGTCAGATAACGTTGCGCCCAACCGGAAAAATTGCCCGCATCGACCGATATGATGACATCATCGTCCAGAAATCCGTCTAAATCCTGCATTGCACGGCCCAGATCGAGTGGCCCGGGCACCGAGTCCGGGCGACGCCAAGCATCATAATCTGCACGCGCCTGTGCCCGCCACCCCGCCCACTGTGTGGCCGCAGGCGTTAGGTTTCTCGCGGCTTTGGCGAATGCTGCCGGTGTACAGGCCACACCGATCGCGGGCGGGTATACATGCCCGAGTTCCGCCTCGTCCACATGGATATGCACCAGCTTATGCTGTGTGTCTTCCGGGTTCAAAAGCGTGTAACCCTGGCTGGTCATTTCCCCCAACCGTGCCCCCACCACCAACAACAAATCCGCATCTTTAAGACGCTGCAACAGGTTGGGGCTGGGCGCGATGCCCATTTCGCCCACGAAACAGAGGTGAGTGTTGTCAACGATATCCAGGCGGCGCATGGAACAGCACACAGGTAAGTCCATTTTTTCCGCAAAGGCAAGGAGATCGGCACGGGCCTCTGGCGTCCAGCGACTGCCGCCCACCATCAGCATTGGGCGTTCAGCCTGATTTAAGCGATGGTGGATACGCTCCAAAGCGCCCTCGTCCATGTCCGGGTTGTTTTGCGGCAAGGGTGCCGGAATGCAGGCGTTGGTCTTTTCACGCAGCATGTCTTCGGGCAAAATCAGCACCACCGGGCCGGGGCGTCCCGAAAGCGCGGTGTCAAACGCCCACACCACATCCGCGGCAGCTTGTTCGGTTTTGTCGACCATGCGCACGGCCTTGGCCAGCGGCGCGAACATTTGTTCGAAATCAACTTCCTGAAAGGCTTCACGGCCGATGTCTTCGCGGCGCACATGGCCAACCAGCATCACCATGGGCGACGAGTCCTGAAATGCGGTGTGCACCCCGATGGACGCATTGCACGCCCCCGGCCCTCGCGTGACCATGCACACCCCGACACGCCCGGTCAGCTTGGCATAGGCTTCCGCCATGAACGATGCGCCGTTTTCATGACGGCAGGTGACCAGCCGGATGGTGTCTTGATGATCATAAAGGGCATCCAAAACCTCTAGATAGCTTTCGCCCGGCACACAGAATGCAGCCTCAACGCCATGAGCCACCAACGCCTTGGCGATCAGCTCGCCGCCGGTGAAGGTTTGCACCTCATGGGGATGTCCTTGATGATTCATATCGTCCTCGGATGTGATGAGGGAAACCCTCATTTTCATGTTGTTAGGCAAACAAAATGCCACGATTAAGGCCCGCTGCAAAGCTGTGGTTGACCCCCGTGTCGATTCGCGGGAAGCTGAAAGCAACAGAGGCTTGGCTGGGCCCGTTCGTTCGGCGTCAAACAAGCCCCAGGCTGGCTATGGAGAATGCCCCGTGCCCAACAATCCGACGAAATATGACCTGGCAAAACGTGAATACGCAAGGTATGCGGTCGGTCAAGTGATCCACCACACGCTGTTCGATTATCGTGGTGTTATCGTGGACGTCGATCCTCAATTTCGTGTCGGCGCGCAAATGAGAGCCCAGGAATCACGCCCCAAATCGCAATCCAACGATTTTCAGCCTTGGTATCATGTGTTGGTCGACGGCACAGCCCACCGCGCTTACGTGTCAGAACAAAACATTGAGCCGGACCGCGAAGGCGGCCCCATCGACCACCCCGACGTGATCGATTATTTCACCAATCTGGACGAAGGCGTCTACGTAAGCCATTCCAGTAAGGTTCACTGACACGCGCCCCGCGCTATAGCGACCCTTTACAAGCCTTCCTTGTACGGCCATAAACGGCAAAAGTGTTTCACTCAAAGTTTGGAGGCGTCCCTGTGAGCGTCAAGCGTAATCCCGTCGGCCTGGAAGCGGCCAAAATCCTTCTCGACATCGAGGCTGTCAATTTCCGTCCCGAAGACCCGTACATCCTGACGGCCGGTTGGGCGAGCCCGGTATACATCGATTGCCGCAAACTGATTTCGTTTCCGACCGAGCGCACGCGCATGATGGAAATGGCCGTCGATACGCTGAGGCGCGATTCCGACCTCGCCGCGGTCGACGCCGTCGCAGGCGGCGAAACGGCGGGTATCCCCTATTCCGCCTGGATCGCCCAGATCACCGGTAAATCCATGCTTTACGTGCGCAAAAAGCCCAAGGGCTTTGGACGCAACGCCCAGATCGAAGGCTACATGCCCGAAGGCAGCCACGTCCTGTTGGTCGAAGACCTGGCCACCGATGGCGGTTCGAAGATCAACTTCGTCAATGCTCTGCGTAAAGCCGGGGCGTCTGTATCTGACGTATTCGTGGTGTTTTTCTACGGTGCATTTCCCGGTGCTCTGGACACGCTGGAAAAAGAAGGCGTCGCCATGCACTACCTCGCCACTTGGCAGGATGTTTTGGAAGTCGCCGAAGAACGCCAAGCCTTTTCACCAGCAGCCATCCAGGGCGTGAAAGACTTCCTGGCAGATCCCATCGGTTGGTCGGTGGCCCACGGCGGCAAGGGCGCATAATAAGCGGGTCGAGCGGTATCCCGACCTGGTTGATATCCATGTAACGGATCACTTGGGAGACCTCCATGTTTTGTTTTCGCACGCTTTTATTCATCGCAGCGCTGGCGCCAGTTTTGGCTTTCTCAACCACCGCTCAATCGGCCAGTTGGCTTGACTCCCTGCAAGGGGTGACCGGCACGATCGCCAAGGACGCGATCAGTCAGGGCGGTGGTGCGGCAGCCATCGGCAAGGTCGCTGGCCTGTCGAGCGAGGATATTGTTGCCGGGTTGAAAGAAGCCTTGCGTGTCGGTGCGCAGACAGTCTCCACACAGCTGGGGGCTGCGGATGGCTTCAATGGCGACCCAGCCATCCACATCCCGCTGCCCAAGGAACTCCAAACCGTACAATCGACGCTCAAGCGCGTCGGGCTTTCAAGCCTTGCCGACGATGTGGAACTGAAGCTCAACCGCGGTGCCGAAGCCGCCATGCCCAAGGCAAAGGCATTGGTGTGGAAAGCCATCAACACCATGACCTTGGACGATGCCAAGGCCATCTACGATGGCCCAGACGACGCCGCGACCCAGTACTTTCGCCGCGTTGCCACGCCCGAGCTTGAAGCCACCGTGGCACCGGTCATCGATACGGCCCTGCGCGACAGCGGTGCGGTCGCGGCCTACGATCAATTGATCGGACGCTACAAAACGATACCGTTTGTCCCCGACCTGAAAGCAGACCTTAAGGCGCACGCCACCCGTGCCGCCCTCGACGGCCTGTTTTTATATCTTGCGCGCGAAGAAGCTGCCATCCGCCAGAACCCAGCCAAACGCACCACGGAAATTCTCACCAAGGTTTTCGGCGCAAAATAAATGAGCCTTTGATGACCGCCCTTACAGCAAAGCCCCTGACCCAGGCCGCGTTCTCCGCATTCGGCCAAGTGCTGTCTGCCAGCGGTGACACGCCCGAACGGGTTGCCTACGCCGGTCAGGTTGAAAACACCCGTCCGAACGCCATCGCCAATTTGACCTTCATCCGCTCAGCGCCCAAACCGCCAATCATTCGCGTTCTTGAACGCCACCCATTTTCAAACCAGTTTTTCATCCCCATGAAGAACGCCCTGTATCTGGTCGCGGTCTGCCCACCCCTGAGCGACGGGGCACCGGACGTTGAGCGCCTTGTCGCCTTCATTGCGAAAAGTGGCCAAGCGGTCAACTACAACCTCGGTGTCTGGCATGCGCCATTGTGTGCCCTGGAACAGCCTGTCGATTTTGTGATGCAACGCTGGGATGACGGTGGGCCGGAAGATACGGTCGCCATCTCTCTTGAGACACCGATTGCCGTCACCTACACCCTGTAGGCCTTGGCCCGCATCAATCGCTTTGCGGTAAAGTAACGCGGGCGTCGAGCCCGCCCCCCTGAAGATTAATCAAATCAATCTGGCCGCCGTGAGCCTGAACGATGGTTTTCACCGCAGTAAGGCCCAGACCGGTGCCGCCGGTTTCGCGCGAACGGGAACTTTCCACCCGCACGAAGGGATCGAATACGCGTTGCATCATCTCAGGCGCGATGCCGGGACCGTCGTCGCTGACGCTCAGGCACACGTCATCGCCTTCAATGTCAAGCCTGACCCGTGCGCGTTCACCGTAACGCACCGCATTGCCGATCAGGTTGGACACCATGCGTTTCAGACCCACTTCACGACCGAGAAACGCCAGCGTTTGCGTGCCGCTATAGCTGACATCATCGCCAGCCGCGCGGGCATCGTCACACAGTCCGCGCACCAATGCGGCAAGGTCCACGGCCTTGCTCGGCTCGCCGGTGACGTCGTCTCGGGCGAACTGCAAGGTGGCGGCGATCATGGCCTCCATTTCGTCCAGATCGCCGAGCATTTTGCTGCGTTGCTGCTCGTCTTCGATGAATTCCGCGCGCAACCGCAAACGCGTAATGGGGGTGCGCAGATCGTGACTGATGGCCGCCAGCATATGGGTGCGGTCTTTGACAAAAGCCTGCAAGCGGCGCTGCATACGGTTGAACGCAGTGGCGGCACGGCGCACTTCACGCGGGCCATCTTCGCTCATCGGCGGCGCGTTGACATCCAGCCCCAGCCGTTGCGCGGCGCGGGCGAAACGGCCAAGCGGATGGGTGAAACTGCGCACGGCCCAACCCGACAACGTCAACACCAGCAAAAGCGCCAACGCGCTCGGCAGGAAAAAGCGGCCGGCCCAAAGTGGGCGCACGGGTGCGGGAGGGGTCAAAAACGTCAACCATGACCCGTCCCCTAAACGGTAGCTGATCAATAGCACCGGCAAGGCAGCGGCAGCGTCGCGAGCAGCGCCGTTGGGGCGCGGGAACCCGCCACCACGTCCCTGCATCATGCGCCCCATCATTTCGCTGTGACCGCGCTCTTCCAAGCGTTTGCGCCATTCCAACAGGCGCGTGTGTGGCACAGCCCGTGCGGCATCACGGTAGCTGGCCATTTCCATACGCAAACTATACTGGTCGATGTCGCCAACGAACTCTTCCAACATGTGGCGCACCTGTTGGCCCTGCCAATCCAGTTTTATCGGCGCCAGAACGCCGTCAGGTGACCAAGCGGCGCGAAACCCCGGCGTTTCAAATGTGCGGGCCAAAACGGCGCGCTCCGTTGCTGGTGCATCTTCCACCTTGATGATGATGTCGGCGATGCGTTCCACCCCGTGCCAACCACCGATGGACAGTATCAAAGCACGGCGTTCCAGAAACTGATAGGCGAACGCGATCAGGGTGCTGAGCACAATGCCCGCCAGCAACACCCCCAACATGCGTCCCATAATGGTTTGCGGCCACAGTTTCATCACGGCACCTTTGGCACGCCGATGGCAACGGTGGGGGTGAACATATAGCCGCCGCCGCGCACGGTTTTGATCAGGGTTGGATTTTTCGCATCGGGTTCGATCTTTTTACGCAAACGGCTGACCTGTACATCGACGGAACGATCGAAGGGCTGCGCATCGCGCCCTCGCGCCAGATCCAACAATTGGTCGCGATTGAGCACCCGGCCAGGATGGGTGACGAAGGCCTGCAACAGATCAAACTCGCCACCGCTGATGGTCACCGTTTCGCCGTCGGGATTACTCAATTCTCGCGAATTGAGATTGAGGGTCCAATTTAAGAAACAGTGCATCTCCTCATCATCCGCGTCTGTCTGACTCACATGGCTTGTGTGATTTTGCGGCAAGGCTTCAAAACGCCGTAAAACGGCCTTAATACGGGCCAGCAGTTCGCGGGGATTGAACGGCTTAGCCAAGTAATCATCAGCCCCCATTTCCAATCCGATAATGCGATCGGTTTCTTCGCCCATGGCGGTGAGCATGACGATCGGCACATCCCCACCATGTGAGGTTCGGTTAGCACGAAGATTGCGCGTCAGCGTCAGGCCGTCTTCACCCGGTAACATCAAATCCATAACGATCAAATCGATGGCGCCGCCTTCAAGCGCGGCGTTCATCTCGCGCCCGTCGGCGGCGGTTGAAACACGTAAGCCATGCTTTACCAGAAACCGGCTGAGCAGATCCCGGATTTCACGGTCATCATCGACGATCAAGATGTGTGGCGTTCTTTCCATAACGCCAATATAGCGCCTTTTTCCGGCGTCGTGAGGGGAACTTGGTAACGAAATGTTACCGGACGCCCCTAAGCAACACGACGTTACAAAACGCCTTGATCCAGACACCCTCCGGCAATGTACGGGGCGCAAAGTAAGTGCTGTCGGGAGGGAAGCGTTTCTCTTCACCTCCCCCAATTCACCCCTTACGTCGAGGAGACGTGTCATGAAAACCAAAACTCTTATCATCACCGCCGTTGTGGCCGCCGTCGGCCTTGGTACACTGGGTCTGAGCGGTGCATATGCTCACGGCCCCTTCGGTAAAGGCGGAAACGGCCCCGGATGCGGCTCAGGCTACGGCATGATGCAACACGGCCAGGGTTACGGCCCTGGTATGATGCAAGGCCAGATGGGCCAGGGCTATATGGGCCATGGTCAAATGGGTCAGGGCTATGGCCCCGGTATGATGCAGGGTAAAAGGGATGGCGCAAACTGCCCATACGGCCAGGCTCAAGCCCTCGCCACCCCGCTGACCGTCGATGATGTGCGCGCCAACCTGGAACAGCACCTGCAATGGCGTGGGAACGATCGCCTTAAGGTCGGCGCTGTGACGGACAAGGACGATAAAACCATCGTGGCGGAAATCGTCACTGTAGATGACAGTCTGGTGCGAAAAATTGAAATCGATAAAGCGACGGGACAGCGCAGCCCGGCTAAATAACACCACATAATTGTTCTGGTCTAACGGCCCCGCCCCTTTTAAGAAGGAGCGGGGCCGTTTGTTTAGACAATAACGCCGCAGGACGATACAAATTCACGACTGGAACTTCCATATAGCACCGAATTTTATCACAAATTCCCACTTAAAAAGACTACAGTTGATCATTCATTGCTCTTGAGGCTCACATTGCTAATAAGAATTTTTGCGCTTTTAAACGCGGCGATGCCCGTGGCAGTTGTGCTTTGCGCCCTCATGATTGTTCACCATGCCGTGGCGCAAGATGCGGTAGACAGTTGGCGCGCGGGGCCTATTGCGCCCTTGCCCGCCACCCCCCCGAGCATGCCCAATACGGACCCGCGCAAGGTCCGCCTTGGCGAAAAGATGTTTCACGACCTGAGATTGTCTGGAGACAACACCATCAGCTGCGCCAGTTGCCACAACTTGAGCAGTGGCGGCGCCGATGGCATGAAAAAGCCTGTGGGCATCGGCGGCGCCCATGGCACAGTCAACACCCCCACAGTTTTCAACAGCACCTACAATTTCACACAATTTTGGGATGGCCGCGCTGAAAGCCTGGAAGAGCAAGCCTCGGGACCGGTACACAATCCGGTTGAAATGGGGTCGAACTGGAAACAAGTGCTCTCCAAGCTGAAGCGCGACAAAAACATAAAAGAAGCTTTCCTCACCCTCTACCCAGACGGCATCACCAGTGACAATATCGTCGATGCCATTGCCACTTTTGAGCGTACCTTGGTGACCGTCGACGCCCCATTTGATCGCTATCTCAAAGGCGATAAAACAGCCATCAGCCCGCAAGCAGCAAACGGTTACGAGCTATTCCAATCTTACGGCTGCGCATCGTGTCATCAGGGTGTCAGCGTTGGCGGCAACATGTATCAGACCATGGGCGCAATGGGTGACTACTTCGGTGATCGCGGCGATGTAAAGGACAGCGATTTGGGGCGTTACCAAGTCACCCAGCGCGAAGCAGATCGCTATGTCTTCAAAGTTCCCAGCCTGCGCGTGGTTGCCCGCACTGCACCTTACTTTCACGACGGAACAGCTCAAACATTGGAGGATGCCGTTCGCTACATGGCCAAATACCAGCTCGGTCGAGACATCCCCAACCAGGACATTAACGCCATCGTCGCGTTTCTCAAAAGCCTTGCCGGCAAGTACTTAAGGTTTGACCCGCAATGATCCGCAGCTCTCGCCCACTCCCCTTGTTGCTTTTGGCGGCGACTGCCGCGCTGGTCGTGGCCTTTTATTTCCAGACCCGTTTGATGGATGTGGACCGCCACAACGCCGTGTCTCAAGACATCTTGACCCTTAAGCAGCTTGATACTCATCTGAACGAACAAACGCTCAAAGCCGTATCTTTACAGCTGATACAATATGACAGTCTCGTCAGCACCGTAAACCGCATGAAAATGCTGGACAAAAGACTGAACGCCCCCTCGACGGGACTTTACGATCATGTCGGACCCGGTGTGAACAAACAGCTCAAAATTTATACGTCATTGATGCTGGCCAAAATCGATATTGTGGAATCCATAAAGTCTCACACCGCGATTGTACGCAACACCCTCAGCTATCTGCCCCTGGAAATTGAACGCGTCACCAAGGGCCGCCATGAGCCTGAAGTGATGGACATACATCGACTTTTAAGTGCGGTATTGCAGCACAACCTCTCCCCTAGCGAGAACACCCGAGCCAACGTGCTTGCCATAATGAACACCCTGAGAAGTGCAAACCTCAAAGCAGTGGACCGCGCTGCCGTTGACAATGCGCTCATGCATGTCCGCGCCAACCTAAAGGCCAACGAGGCCATCTCGAAAGACATAGAAAAATTTATACAATTTCCAACCATCCGTGCGCTTGACTTGCTGTTCGAAGCCCATACTGAATTTTCCACGGCCCGTATTAAGGAAGCCAACCTCTATCGTATTGTGTTGTTGGTTCTCTCACTGGTTCTGTTCGCCGGCTTGGCCTTTGCGTTACTGAGGTTACGCAACGCCCACGACTTGGCGGAACGCACATCGCGTCAGTTTCGTGATGCCGCGGAAAGCATCGGCGAAGGGTTTGCATTTTTCGACGCAAAGGGCAGACTATCATTTTGGAACGCGACCTTTGAACGTCTCCACCAGGGGGTCGGAGAATCCCTCCACACAGGCATCAAGTTCGATACCTTTTACAAAGCTTGCGTTGAAGCTGGCGTTTACAAAGACGTCATAATGGATGATGCCAAGAACCACGACACCGGGGGTCGAGCACGAGGTCACCCATACGTTGTCAAATCAAGCGGCGACATTTGGATGCTGGCCAGCGACAGCCGGATGGCGGATGGCGGTACCGCCAGCGTGCGTGTCGATATTTCCGACAGCAAACATGCCGAAGAAGAATTGCGCAAGCTGTCGCGCGCCGTCGAACAAAGCCCCGTCAGCGTGATGATCACCGACACTGACGGCTACATCACCTACGTTAATCCGAAATTCGAAGACGCAACAGGCTACGCCGCCGCCGAAGTGATTGGGCAAAGGCCCGGCCTGATCAGTTCCGGCGAAAAGAGCGCCAGCCAATATAGTGAATTGTGGAAAACCATTTCAAACGGTGGAGAATGGAATGGCGAATTCCATAACAAGCGCAAAGACGGAACCTTGTTTTGGGAATATTCTTCTATCTCACCAATCAAAAATGAACGCGGTGAAATCACATCCTACTTGGCGGTCAAAGAAGACATTACGGACCGCAAGCGCGCACTCTCCGAACTGCTTAAGGCGAAAGAGCAAGCTGAACAAGCCAGCCACGCCAAGACTCAATTTTTAGCCAACATGAGCCATGAGCTGCGCACGCCGCTCAACGCCATCATTGGCTTTTCAGAAATTATACAGGGTCAAATGTTCGGCCCCCTCGGCAACAAGAATTATGTTGATTACAGCACCAATATTCTATCTTCGGGGCAGCATCTTTTAGGGGTGATCAACGACATATTGGATATCTCGCGGATCGAAATTGGAACCATGGATTTGCATGAAGAAGTCATGGATTTCACAGCACTGTGCCAGAACTGCCTTGGCATGGTGCAACCACAGGCCGACCTCGCAAAGCTCATCCTGAGCGCACATCTTCAAGACGGCTTGCCCTTCTTGCATGCTGATGTCATCCGCATCAAACAGATCATTCTCAATCTGCTGAGCAACGCCGTCAAATTCACCCCACAAGGGGGCAAGATCGACTTGATTGCACGTCAAGAGGATAGTGGCGCAATCTCCCTAATTATACGCGATACCGGGTACGGCATCCCCCAAGACAAACAGCAACAAATATTGGAACCGTTTGAACAGGTCAGCGACATCTACACACGCAACCACGAAGGCAGTGGCATGGGCTTGTTCCTGGTGAGTTCGTTCGTGAAGCTGCATGGCGGATCGTTGGACATTGACAGCACTGTGGATACCGGCACCACCATCACCATCACGTTTCCAATCGATCGCACCATCACAGCCTGACGTTTAATGCGCCATCAAGACCGGTATGGTCATGTGCTCCAGCATATGCCGGGTCACGCCGCCCATCACCAATTCGCGCCAGCGCGCATGCCCATAAGCGCCCATCACGAACATATCCGCACCAAAGTCCGATGCACGCGACAACATCATCGCCCCTATTTCTATATCGTGCACTTGAAGATGCTGAGCTTCAGCCGTAATGCCGTGACGTGCCAAGTGGGTGACGATATCCGCCCCCGTTGCAGGCGCGTGGCCGTGGCCGTGAGCAGAGGTATCGGGATTGACGCTGAGTACATTCACCATCTCGGCCTCGTGCATCAAAGGCAAGGCATCGCCCAACGCCCGTGCTGCGGCACGACTGCCATCCCAGGCAACCATCACACGCTTACCGATGGCACCAAAAGACCCGGCATAAGGCACCGCAAGAACGGGCCGCCCCAACGTCAACGCCAAACGCCCAGCGACATCCTCACCCCCAACGACACCCGGACCGTTCGGGTCAGTCTGTCCAACAATCACCAAATCCGCCGAACGCCCGACCATTTGAATCGTATCGACCCAATCGCCTTCCAACATTCGCCACTCAGCCGACAATCCGCTGGCGTCAACGGCTTGGTCGAAAGCCGTTTTGCATTTCACCTGCAGCTCTTCAGCATTGCGCGCCTGTGCCGCCACGACTTCGGCGCCCAACTGGGCCTCGATGTACGGCGGAATGTCAGGCTGCGTCGAAACATGAAGCCCCACCAAATGCGCACCGTTCTGGGTCGCCAGTGAGGCCGCCACATCAACACAGCACTGACGGGCAGAACAGCCGACATGAACCAGAATATCTTTGATCGCCATTGCAAATCTCCTAACGGCGTTTGCACCCTCTGGTCCTATTTAAGACCTAACATCAAGGCGCTGTCCACGGTCTCTGTTTCTCGCCCGTTCGGGTGAAAAAGGATTGCTCTTGCTCCGGCAATGATCGAAGCTGCTTACACCGCAACAAACCGTGACGAAGGCCACCATGTCCACCACAATACCAAACTCAACCGCCCAGCGCGATATCGACTCCCTGATCCACCCGTACACCAACCTCAAGGCACACCAAGGCACTGGGCCGCTGGTGATCACGCGCGGCGAAGGCGTTTACGTTTACGGCGAAGACGGAAAAAAATATATCGAAGGCATGGCTGGTCTGTGGTGCACGTCGCTGGGGTGGAGCGAGCAACGTCTGATCGACGCCGCAACCACCGCCCTGCAGCGTCTGCCGTTTTATCACTCCTTCACCCACAAGGTGCCGGACGTAACCGTTGATCTGGCGGAAAAGCTGTTGGAAATCGCGCCCGTAAAAATGGGCAAGGTGTTCTTCGCCAATTCAGGGTCAGAAGCCGTGGACACAGCGCTAAAACTGGTGTGGTACGTCAACAACGCGCGGGGCAAGCCAGAAAAGAAAAAGGTTATTTCTCGCGAAAAGGCTTACCATGGCGTCACCATCGCTGGCGCCAGCCTGACCGGCCTGCCTGCCTGTCACAACGATTTCGATCTACCCATCGCGGGCGTGTTGCGCACGGGCTGCCCCCATTATTACCGCTTCGCAAACCCGGGGGAAAGCGAAGAGCAGTTCGCCACCCGTCGCGCTGATGAACTGGAACAATTGATCCTCAGCGAAGGCCCAGACACCGTCGCCGCTATGTTCGCCGAACCGGTCATGGGCGCTGGCGGGGTTATCGTTCCGCCTGCGACCTACTTTGAGAAAATTCAGGCAGTGTTGAAAAAGTACGACATCATGCTGATTGCCGACGAAGTGATCTGCGGCTTTGGTCGCACCGGCAACATGTGGGGCAGCCAGACCTATGATCTCAAGCCCGACATGATGACCATGGCTAAGGCTCTGTCCTCGGCCTATTTGCCGATTTCCGCCTTGATGGTCAGCGACGAAATTTTCGCAGATATGGTCAAGGAAAGTGAAAAATTGGGCGTGTTTGGTCATGGCTACACCTATGGCGGCCACCCGGTGGCGTGCGCGGTGGCCCTGGAAACGCTGAAAATTTATGAGGAACGCGACACCGTTGGTCATGTCCGCACCATCGCACCGGTCCTGCAGGACGGTCTACGCGCTCTTCAAGACCATCCGTTGGTAGGAGAAGTGCGCGGCGTCGGCCTGGTCGGCGCGGTGGAACTGGTCAAGGACAAAGCCAGCCGGCAAGGCTTCAACCCCAAGCTGGGGGTCGGCACGAAATGTGCGCAATTCATGCAAGACAATGGCGTTATCAGCCGCGCCATGGGCGACACGTTAGCCTTTTCCCCGCCCCTGATCATCACAGCCGACGAAATCACCGAAATGCTGTCGGGCTTTGCCAAAGCCCTAGACTTAACTCTGGAATGGCTTAAGTCAGAGGGCCATTTGGCCCCCTAATTGCCCCATTTCCGCCGCAAATGCCGATCAAATTTAGAAAATAACACTATTTTGAGTGCAGAATCTTGCGGTGAATCCGCCGCATCGGCTAAGATGGGCTCAATTAAAAAGAATACGCTTGTGCCGGTTGCGGAAAATAGGCCGCGATGAACACATATACCGGGCTTGCCCTTGCGGAGGAATCCATGAACTACGAACAGTTCTTTACCGATAAAATCGCCGAACTAAAGGCCGAAGGTCGCTACCGCGTTTTCGCCGACCTGCAGCGTCAGGCGGGCAAATTTCCGACGGCAATCGTCCACCAGGACGGCGCGGTAAAGGAAATCACCGTATGGTGTTCCAATGACTATATGGGCATGGGGCAAAACCCCGATGCCATTAAAGCCATGCAGGACACTGCTGGTGGATACGGCGTCGGCGCGGGGGGCACCCGCAACATTTCCGGCACCATGCACGAACATGTACTTCTGGAATCCGAACTGGCGGATTTGCACAAAACCGAAGCCGCATTGCTGTTCCAGTCTGGCTGGATCGCTAACATGACGACGCTCTCGACCGTCGGCTCCATGCTGCCCGGCTGCGTGATCATTTCGGACAGCAAAAATCATAACTCTATGATCGAAGGTATCCGCCATTCGCGCGCGGAAAAGCATATTTTTTGCCACAACGACGTCGAAGACCTGGAAAACATCCTCAAGACCATAGATCCCGAACAGCCCAAAATGATCGCATTCGAAAGCGTCTATTCCATGGATGGTGACATTGCGCCCATCAAGGAAATCTGCGATCTGGCTGATAAGTACGGCGCCATGACATTCCTAGACGAAGTCCATGCGGTTGGCCTGTATGGCCCACGCGGCGGCGGCGTTGCCGAGCGCGACGGGGTGATGGACCGCATCACCATCATCCAGGGTACGATGGCCAAAGCCTTTGGCGTCATTGGCGGCTACATTGCCGGTACTCAGTCCATGTGTGACTTCGTGCGCAGCTATGGCACGGGCTTTATTTTTTCCAGCTCCATGCCGCCAGCCGTTGCCGCAGCGGCACGCGCCAACGTCAACCACCTGAAAAATCACAATGAACTGCGCATCAAGCACCAAGAACGCGCCGCGACGCTCAAGCAGCGTTTTCGCGAGGCGGGCATCCCTGTGATGGACAGCGTCAGCCACATCGTCCCGGTTTTGGTCGGCGATGCGGTTCTGTGCAAACAGGCGTCGGATGATTTGATGGAGCGTCACAATATCTATGTTCAGCCCATCAACTACCCGACCGTCGAACGTGGTACGGAACGCCTGCGCTTCACCCCCACCCCGCACCACACGGATGCGCATATCGACCACTTGATCGAAGCGGTGCAGGAAGTGTGGGGGCGATTGGGCCTGAAAGCCGCCGCATAGGCGCGCAATCTTCTTGTTACAAACATTTGGCACACTCTTTCCAATTTTAGAGGAGAGAGCGCTTGATACTGAACGATCAACACATACGTCGGCTGTGTCTGAATACCGAGCCTCACCCACCGCTGGTGGTGCCCTATGAAGACGCCTTGGTGTCAAAGTCCCCGGATGGTCAGCGCATCATCTCTTACGGGCTGTCATCGTTCGGCTACGACGCGCGCTTAGATCGTTCCTTTAAGATCGCCACCAACGTCTCGCCGCTGACCGTGGTCGACCCCAAGGTCGAGCATTCCGCCGCCTACATCGAACAAGAAGGCGATGAAGTCTTGATCCCGCCCCACGGCTTTGTGTTGGCGCAAACGTTGGAATATTTTCACGTACCCGAAGACGTGATCGCCATCTGCCTGGGCAAGTCTACCTATGCCCGCACGGGCATCATCGTCAACGTGACGCCGCTGGAGCCCGGCTGGCACGGTCACGTCACGCTTGAAATCAGCAACACCAACAGCTTGCCCGCACGGGTCTACGCCGGTGAAGGGATTTGCCAATTTCTCTTTTTCAAGGGTGAACGCCCCGAAACGAGCTACCTTGACCGATCCGGAAAATACCTCGGCCAAACCGAGGTCACCCTACCCCGCGTTTAATTTACGTTTCCGACCAACTCAACGGCGACTTCGAAAGAGGCCGCCGTTTCGCTTTATTTAACAGATAGTTGCAGCAGGCCCCCGCACTCTCCATATTGAGCTATAGCACATTCGTGACCACCACTCGGCACTTCGCTATACTGACGAAGATTCTCAAGGAGATATGCGCCCCGCCATGTTTGCCGACAACACACTGACGCCCAAGGAAGCCATTCGCCTATGTGCGCTCGGCACCCTTGCGCTTGCCGAGTTGCCGCTGCGTTACAGTGAACTGGCGGGCGCCATTCGTCACTTCACCAGCCGCATCACGGGGCCGTCTCTGGACATCATGGGGACCTCGATCGAACTGTTGAAATTCGAAGGCCTGGTGGAGCCCATCGACGGGATCGGCATGGAAGACGATGCACAACTGCGCCTCACCACAAAGGGGACGGACGAGCTGACAAATTTGCTGACGTCTCGTATCCGCTCCGCCGGGGGCGAGGTCAACAAGCTGATCACCACGCTCAAATTGCGCCTTCTGCACCTACTGGACATCGAAGCCCAGTGCGAGCAAGCAGATTTGCTGATTGAGAACTGCGAAACCGAATTGGCGCGCCTGGACGACCTGCGCACGCACCACGCCAAGGACCCAGGCTATCTGGGTCAATGGCTGGACCATGACATCGACCAGCTTGAATCGCATTTGGATTGGCTTGAAGCCTTCCGCGACCGCCTGGAAGGCACGAAATAGTCGTCTGCAATAAACCGAATTAACACCGAGTATTATACTTCAGTGTTATCGCAATTCAGTCTGCGATACCCAATATGCACATAGAATACAATGTACACTTGGGTGGAAGGCGCAGAGATGAGCTCGATGAACACAGTGGTGACATACCAAAAAAACGTGATCAAGGACCTCTTGTGGCTGATCAATTTCGATCAGCACGAACTCGCGGTCAGCCTATGGTCTGATTATCAGCGCCATGTGGTGAGAAGTTGCGACGGCTGCCTGAACGAAACTTCAGCCTGCACCTTCACATGCGGAAAATGTATGGAATTTGCGCTGCAACGCAGCACAAATAATGCCGACAATGTCGACGCACCGTTCGGCTATCTTTCATAGCGCCCAATACGCTCTGAGCCGCCACACCAAACAAAATCTCATTCGTGTAGCGGCAACTTAAACCAAAAAACACTGCCTTGACCAACCACACTGTCCACGCCGATTTCCCCCTCCATCAGCTCCACCAGCTTCTTCGTGATGGTCAATCCCAGCCCTGTGCCTTCGATTGTCGTCTGTTCTGCACCAAGACGAGCGTAAGCCTGAAAGAGTGTCTCAAGCTGCTTTGGCGACAGTCCCTTGCCTGTATCTGCGACGGAAAACACCAAGTACCCGCCTTCAACCTGACAATCGGTTCGAACGGTTCCGTTCTCTGAATTGTATTTGATGGCATTGCTCATAAAATTGAGTAGAGCTTGACGGACACGCCCGCCGTCGGCACGCACCAACGGCAGGGTCTTATCGACCGTGAGATCGATCATTTCAATTCCGGACTTGGACGCCTGCATCACGGTCAGGTTATGACATTCCTCAACAACCGGTTTTGGATCTACGGACTCAAAGTCCACCTGGAATGTTCCCGCCTCAATCTTGCTCAAGTCCAGCAGCTCGTTAATCAAATCCAGTAAATGCTCACCACTTTTCTTGATGATGCCGATGCCGTTTTCCTGGCTTGGTGTGAGCGGGGAACTTTTGTCATATTCCATCAATTGAGAGAAACCAAGTATCGCATTCAGCGGCGTGCGCAATTCATGGCTCATACTCGCCATAAACCCACCCATGGCTTTCTGCGCCCGCTCGGCCTCATTCTTGGCGCAGAGCAGGTCTTCGGTCATCGCGACCAACTCAGTCGCTTGCTTTTCAAATTTATCCTTAGCCATTTCCAACTGAACATTTTGAATGCCCAATTGATCGTGAGCTTTACGCAACGCTCTAAAGTTACTTTTGATCTTATGAGCCATCGGGCGGAACACAAGCAGTCCCGACGACAAAAGCACCGCGAGCATGGCGAAAAAGCCAGCCTCCTGAATGGCCTTAAGCCTGGATATTTTTTCATCTGTTTCCCGTTGGTAGGCTGCAACCACTATATCCAGTCCGGCGTTAATCTCAGGACGCATTGAACTGATCGCGACAAAATAGGCGTTATCAGAAGGAAAATTTCCACCGTCCGAAACGCTCAAAGAAAATCCGTACTCAAGAAATTTTCGGACTTTTGCATCAAGATTTGTTTTGGTGTCAAAAAACAACGATTGAACTTCTGCAGACATAGGCAAAACAAGCCCATCGCCCATATCACCATAGGCAAGTTTTAAATGCGTTCGCTCAAGTTGATCCAAGGTCTCTGACAATTGATCTTGAAGAGAACGTCGAATGTCACCATCCGTGACGTAGAGCAGCCGTCCGCCGAGCATCTCAACTTGCAACGCCAGTGTACGCTGTTGACCGCTAACGCTGATAACCTTGCCGTCTTTTTGCTGTTCCAGTGTGACCGAATACGAAATCCAAAAAAATACCCCCGACAGCAGGGCGATCAAAAGCAACACCCCCACATAACGCAAGGTGAGATATAAAAAATTCGTATCTGAATAAGAAGTACGCCCCTGCGTCATCTAGCTTAGCTCTCCAATAATCTAGATGAAAAAGCATCTTACCAAATGCCAATTATAAAAATTGACCGCGGGGCATGGGTTAAACCTTGTCGCCGACCAGCGTCAACCCCATCAAAAGCTGGCGTCCCTCGTTGCCGCCATCACCTTTAAGGCTCTTGGTGATGACCACACGCATGGCATCGATATGGACACGAACCATTGTCAGTTCTCTTGGGCCAACAGTTTCCATTCTCTCCACCATCCGGCACAGCTGATCGCCGATCGCCGTCATCAGGTCATAACCGAAGCTACCCCCCTGGCCCTTCATATCGTGGGCGATTTGAAAAATGCTGTCTAAATTTGCCTTAACGTCACCCTCACCCTTTTTGAGTTCTTCATAAGCCGTTTCAAGACGAACGAGATCCTCTTTCACCCAATCCAAATAATCGTCAGCAAGATTGGCGATCACCTCTTCAGCCTTGGCGAGCGCATCAAGATCAACAGCGCCGGGTCCACCCTTATCAACCTTGTTTTGCAAAGTTTTAGGGGGATGGATCACCTGTGCCGGCGCGGGCTTTTCGTCTGACATTCTGGCCTTCCTATGCACATGTGAGCGCAAGGCTCACCTTTTTTGGTTTTAGCTCGATCAATGGCCTGACGTTTTAACCATTGAGCAAGGCATTAATCTCGTCTTGAGACAATTCTGGAGCATCTCCACCACTGTCCGCACCGCCACCACCAGCATTTTCAGGCTCACATTCGGTTTTACGCCGTTCGGCGCCATTGTAGTTGGGGTTGGCCCGCCGACGGCGATCCGGCCCGAAATAGAGTCCCGCGCGCACGAAAGAACGAGGATTTTCGATAATTGAGCGAATCCGTGAATAAAGTTTCTTCGCCGAAATGGGCTTGGCTAGGAACTCATGCACACCGCTGTCACGCGCTTCCATGACGCGGTTCATTTCGGTATGTCCGGTCAGCATGATGATCGGCACGAAGGGATTCGGGCTGTCCGAACCCGTGCGCACCATGCGAACGAAATCAAGGCCGTCAAGCGGCGACATGTTCCAATCGCAAATAATCACATCGGCTGGAAAGTGGCGCAATTCCTTGAATGCATCGGCCCCGTCCCCGGCTTCAAGGACGTTTTTGACCCCAAGCGCATGCAGAATACTCTTCACCAGAGCTCGCATATGCTTGTTGTCATCAACAATCAAGAAGTTCAGTCGCGACAGGTTATAATCTGACATGCACTCTCACACTCAAATCGCCGTTCATGGAAAACCCCATGAACCAGCTTACGGCTTCTTTGGTGAATTACCCCACCTCAGTTCGGTAACATCAAACTGCTTCCTCTAGAAACATATTCTCACCATTTACGCACTGTAAAGCCAGTGATTTTTGTCACATACGGATTCTCACGCCCGCAAGCGTGCGCCCGTCCCCCTTTACGCGCCGGTGACATAAGACTACATCTGGAAAACCAGCATTTGCTGCATCACAAATTCACCCTCAAATCGGCAAGATTCTAGAAAATGCATGAATTTATCCATGTCAGTGGCGCCCGCGAACACAATCTAAAAAATATCGAGGTCAAAATTCCCCGCGACAAGCTGGTCGTGATCACCGGATTGTCGGGATCTGGAAAGTCATCCTTGGCGTTTGACACGATTTATGCCGAAGGGCAGCGGCGCTATGTGGAAAGCCTGTCGGCTTACGCGCGCCAATTTCTGGAGCTGATGTCGAAGCCCGACGTCGACTCGATCGAGGGCCTTTCGCCCGCGATTTCCATCGAACAAAAGACCACCAGCCGCAATCCGCGCTCAACCGTGGGCACAGTCACGGAAATCTACGATTACATGCGTCTGTTGTGGGCCCGCGTCGGCGTACCGCATTCACCCGCCACGGGTCTGCCCATCGAAAGTCAGACCGTCAGCCAGATGGTCGACCGGGTCATGGCAATGAAGGCCGGAACACGCTTGTTGCTGTTGGCCCCAATCGTGCGAGGGCGCAAGGGCGAATACAAAAAAGAACTCCAGGAACTGGCCAAGAAAGGCTACCAGCGCGTCAAAGTCGATGGTGAAATTCACGACATTGAAGACGTGCCGCCGCTCAACAAAAAGATCAAACACGACATTGAGGTGGTGGTTGATCGCCTGGCCATCAAAGAAGGCCTGGGCACCCGCCTGGCCGACAGTTTTGAAACCGCGTTGGGCCTTGCCGATGGCTTGACGTTTACCGAAGACGCCGACAGCGGCGAGCGCACGACCTTTTCCGCTAAATTTGCCTGCCCCGTGTCCGGCTTCACCATTGATGAGATCGAACCGCGCCTGTTTTCGTTCAACAACCCCTTCGGTGCCTGCCCGTCATGCGATGGGTTGGGTACGGAAATGTATTTCGACCCCGAACTGGTGATCCCCGACGAGCGCCTGAGCCTGACCCAAGGTGCGATAGCACCGTGGGCGGGATCGTCATCGCCCTACTACAATCAGACGCTGGAAAGCCTCGCCACACACTTTGGTTTCGATCTGCGGGCACCCTTTGCGGATCTGGACGACAAAACCCAGAACATCTTGCTATACGGCACCGACGGCGAAGACATAACCATGCGTTACGACGATGGCCGCAAAAGCTATCAGGTCACCAAGCCGTTCGAAGGCGTGGTGCCGAACATGGAACGACGCTGGTTGGAAACCGACAGCAACTGGGTGCGCGACGAGTTGGGCAAATACCAGACCGTGACCAATTGCGAAGCCTGTGGCGGGCATCGCCTCAAACCCGAAGCGCTGGCGGTCAAAATCGGTGGTCTCAACATTTCCGAAGTCACCGCCATGCCCATCGACGAGGCCGCCCAATGGTTCCTTGGCGCGGCCAAGGGCATGACCAAGCAGCAAAATGAGATCGCCCGGCGCATCCTGCGCGAAATCAACGAGCGGCTTGGTTTTCTGGTCAACGTCGGCCTTGAGTACCTGACCCTGAGCCGCGCCTCTGGCACCTTATCCGGCGGCGAAAGCCAGCGCATCCGTTTGGCATCGCAAATCGGTTCCGGTTTGACGGGCGTGCTTTACGTGCTTGATGAGCCATCCATCGGTTTGCACCAACGCGATAACGACCGACTGCTCGAAACCCTGAAACGGTTGCGTGATCTGGGCAACACCGTGATCGTGGTCGAGCACGATGAAGACGCCATTCGCTCGGCAGATTACCTGCTCGACCTTGGTCCCGGCGCGGGCATTCACGGCGGCGAGGTTATTGCGCACGGCACCCCCAAAGAGGTCATGAGCGAACCCAAAAGCCTGACAGGACAATACCTGACCGGCAAACGCGCCATCCCGGTCCCGCCCACGCGCCGCCCGGGGCGCAAGGACCAGTTCATTTCCGTTGTCGGGGCCGAAGCCAACAACCTGCAAAAGGTCAACGTCGATATTCCGCTGGGCACATTTACCTGTGTTACCGGGGTATCTGGTGGCGGCAAATCATCGCTGGTGATCGAAACTCTGTACAAGGCACTGGCGCGCCGCCTGCACGGGTCGCGCCTGCATGCGGGCGCACATGAGCGCATCGACGGGGTGGAATTCATCGACAAGATCGTCGACATTGACCAATCGCCCATTGGGCGCACGCCGCGGTCAAACCCCGCGACCTACACCGGGGCCTTCACGCCGATCCGCGAATGGTTCGCGGGTCTACCGGAATCTCAGCGCCGAGGCTACAAGCCCGGGCGTTTCAGCTTCAACGTCAAGGGCGGGCGCTGCGAAGCTTGTCAGGGCGACGGCCTGATCAAGATCGAAATGCACTTTCTACCCGACGTCTACGTCGAATGCGACACCTGCAAAGGCAAGCGTTACAACCGCGAAACCCTGGAAATTCAGTTTCGCGGGAAATCCATCGCCGACGTTTTGGACATGACGGTCGAAGAAGGTGCCGAATTCTTCAAGGCAGTACCGAGCATCCGCGACAAAATGTCGACCCTCAATCAGGTGGGACTGAGCTACATCCATCTGGGGCAACAGGCGACTACGCTATCGGGTGGCGAGGCGCAGCGCGTCAAGCTGGCCAAGGAACTGTCGCGCCGCGCCACGGGCAAAACGCTTTACATCCTCGACGAACCGACCACCGGGCTGCATTTCGAAGACATCAACAAACTCTTGGAAGTACTGCACACCCTGGTCGATCAGGGCAACACCATGATCGTGATCGAACACAATCTTGAGGTCATCAAAACCGCCGACTGGATCATCGACATCGGCCCCGAGGGTGGATCCAAAGGCGGCAAAATCATCGCCGAAGGCACGCCCGAAGACGTTGCCAAGGTCAAGAAAAGCTACACGGGCCATTATCTTGCGCCCTACGTAAAAAAGCGCAAAAACAGTACAAAATGATTAGCGGCCATCTTGGTTTTATATACCCGTCATTGATGTACTCACAAACTCACGCCTAATGACCATACACGGTTTTAATTACATTGGTTTTTATACATTATATTCGTCTTTAACGATAACGCACTGACATATGCAAACCCCGGCGCGAAACACGAACTACCATCTCAAGCGTGTATATATCCACTATATTTGACAGTATCTCCTTAGCGTGAAATTCCGCTAAGAAATCAACTCATTATAGTGGCGGGGCGACTTGATATGGCGCGCAAAGCGATGCGTTTTGAAAGCATTTTGTCGAAACGAGAAGCTGAATGTCTATCCTGGATCTCCAGCGGCAAGACGTCATTTGAGGTCTCTCAAATCCTTGGCATATCCGAACGCACCGTCAATTTCCATGTAAACAATTGCATGAAGAAATTCAATGCCGTGAACAGAACTCACCTCGTCGGCTTGTTCGTGAAGTCCCATCTTATGAGAGCCATCGCGGAATCAAAACTTCACCATAAATGCACGACCTGCCCTCTTCATTTTGGCGACCGGGTTCTCGATGGAGACATCACCGAATTGATTTGCGGTTTCATCTGCGGCAAAAAAAAACCAACCCAGACGCACTTGGTCCAAGCACAATGATCACGATCAGTCGGGCATTTCTCAAAGATATGATCGATCGTATCTGCAATCTTGATGTGGGCAATGCAATCACGTCCTGGCGCGAGAAAATGACCCATGAGCACACACAGTGCAAAAGCTGTCCCTATGAACACATGCTGGCTCGACGGTGTTGCTGCATGTGTCTTGAAGCCAGTCTAAGCAATACATCACTCTACCTAAGTCTCGACGAACGCACAGAGGACCAGATCCGCATGGCCACGCATGCGCTCAAGTCGTACCGTTCCGAGGGATGCTCGCACTGCGTGGCAGCCAAGAGCTAACCGCCAGTTACCAAAACGTCTTTGTGCTGCGGAAGGTTTTCCAGGCTTTGAGAAGGTCATCTTCACGCAGGCTTTGCGCGTGCAGGTACCATCCCTCGACCAGGCCCGCACCGCGGTGAAGCACCAGCGCGTCCTGACCTTGAACGCCCTCAGCCAATTCGGCCATGAGACGTTCCGCCGTGGCCAGATCGTTCAAATGACCGAGGCTATTTTGCAGCCCCTTCAGACCTTCCAAATAGATCTGCGTGGTTTTACCGGGAAAAAGATCGGCAAAAAATTCCGCTGCATAGCGTACTTTCTTAATCACGATGCGCAACAGATGACGCTGTTCGATGGACAAGGATTTAAGCCCCTTGCCCGCCTTCAACAATCGTTTGTGGCGTTTGGTCAGAATGCCCTTGGCGATGTTTTTCGCCGAGGCGTCAAACAGGGCTGACGTCTCGTTGGGTTGATCGCCACGCCATGCCGTTGTGCCGACCCACACCAAGGCATCCGTCAACAGACGTGCGTAAGCATCACTGTGAATAAAGGCGTCCGCGTCCCGGTAGGCTTGATCCTGTTTCATCTGCGCGCGAACGCGCATCAGCGCTAACGCCGGATTGTTTTCAAAGCCTACCTCTACCGTGTTGAGCACCTCACCCAGAAACACATCCCAGTCCCGCGCGGGTCCCAGAACCGCTCCCGCGTCCTTAAGATTTTGGCTGAGATTTTCGAACGTTCCCGCAGGCAGGACACTTTTGTAAGTGGTGATGACCGAGCGCATGCGCCGCAAGGCCACCCGCATCTGATGCACACCTTCAATGTGGCAGCGGGCCAGCACACAATCCTCATTGGCGATGAGATGTTTTAAGCCTTCCATCACCGAACATCGCAACACGTCTTCGCCGCTGGCGGATTTGGCCATTTGCGGATTTCTAGCTTTTTCCCAAACGGGGCCAGCACCCTGGGCCAAGGCAACTCCCCGCATGGCTTTGGTCCGGGTCGAAAGACGCGCCGGCACCACAGAGGTCACCGATTGGGCCAGTTTCAGCAATTCGCCCACATCGCCGGATAGGAGCTCAAGCTCGAGTTCAACAAGCGGGGCCTCAGCCCCCCCGCCCATCACCCGCCCCTGATCGAACTCGCACACGATCCGCGTCCCCCCCGGTGCCACCAAATCACGCGACTGACGTTTGATATCAGTGCTGTAAAGCACACATAGGTCAGATATTTTGACGCCTTTGAGTAACGTCTTGATTTGAGGGTTCCCCCGCAACAAAGACGCATCCAAGTCGGGGCCGGGCACCCGCCATTCCCATTCGTGGCGTGCAAAGCCCGTGACCGACGCACCCTCGGCATTGGCCTTAAGGCATTGCACGTAAGAACGGCTTTCCTTGCGCACGCGCAGCGACACCATCCGCTCCGCCAGTTTAAAGTCAGGTGTGTCGAAATACGTCGCGCGCAGAGTTTTTGTGCGGGGGCGACCCGTCAACATCGCCTTGAACTGGGGAGATCGCCATAAAGCACGCGCACCGTCCGCCGTCAGTTCGAACTTGAACTCAACTTCCAAGTTATTGTGCTCACCATCGTGACCGCCATCGGGGGCGTCACCGGATGCATCATTGGCGCTGGCTACGCTGGTCATTTCTGCCCTCGGCTGAATTTAGCTAAAACACCTTATCATTGAGGCCTCTTCACATTATGACACCAATGTTACAGACAAGGAAATTTCTCTATTTTTCAGTATGTTCATTGTACAATGACCTCAATAATGAGTATAATGAAGACGCGAGTGGGATGACATCCTTCAGACTTTCTCGCTGCTCCTGGGTGCGTGTGCATGGTTGTTTTTTTGCATGCTGCCGCCCCTCAAAAGGGAGAACCGAGCCATGCGCCCTACAGGACTTGAGTGGTCGGACAAGTTTTCCACCGACATCCTTTCAGTTGATAACCAACATCAAGAGTTACTGTCCCTTTTGCAGAAGGTGCTCGAGGTGGTCGCGAGCGACGACGCTTCGCTCGAAGAAAAGCAAGCTGTATTCAAGACATTGGTCGATCATGCCCTGGCGCACTTCGACTACGAAGAACGCATCATGAAAAACATCCACTATCCTCACTTAACGCAACACATTCTCGAGCACGACGATCTACGCTCCGAAATTACGGAACTTTTCAACGATGTCATGAGTGGCGAAGGTGTTGAGGATTGGAAAGGGTTGGTCAGCCTTGTTCAGGTGTGGCTCTTACGTCACATCCTGTCCAGCGACACCCCAATTCGGGACTATATTCAGCGTGGACACGCATCAGGCGATATAATTACTAATTAAAATCAAATGACTAGCCATTCAACGCGTCCCTTGTGATGGCCGTCACAGTTGCATCAACGCAAAACCTTTACAAAAGGTTAAGAAAATAGAGGTGCCGTCGTAACACTTCATAGTTAGAGTTGTGAGCATGAGTGATATTCAGTGCAACCGAACCGACTGTTTTTATTTGGCCAAGGGCCGATGCACCAGCATCACAGCCCTTGATGCTGAAGGCTGCACGCGGTTTCGCGCCAAAAAACAAGCTCGCACGTTCATGCTCCCGCGCCGCCTCGACCTTGCCATGACCCGCTGGCGTCTTGTCCAGGCGAGTCTGACCGATCAGCAGATCAACGCCCCGGCGGCCCTGGCGGCCTCACCGATCGCGCCGACACTGAGCCTTTAACCCACATTCTCAAAAAATGGCCTGTACAAACATTGTTGTGCGCGTATTACGCACGGCGGGCTTAACGCTTGAACGAAACCGGGTAACCGGCACGATTCCAGCGGCTCATGCCGCCGCCCATGATCATCAGGTTCTTAAACCCCTTTTGGAACAACACACGCGCGGCACCCGGCGAGCGATTGTCGGTACGACATGTCACCACGATGGGATCGTTTTTGTAGGGTTCCAGTTGCTCAGCCAGTTCAGACAATTTGGCGCTCAGGGCTGACGAATCCAGGTTCAACGCACCTTCGATATGGCCTAAATTCCCGGTGAATTCACCCGACGTCCGCACGTCGACGACCAAAATGTCTTCGCCCGCATCCATGCGTGCTTTTACGTCGTCGGCGCTGACGAACGGAATGCCCAGCATTTTGGCCTTGATCCGCGGTAAAAAGCGCAAAAAGACGATCACGGCCACGCCGATCAGGACAATTTTATAGGTCTCGGTCTGGAACTGCTCCACGGTGCTTCTCTCCTTATTTCCCTCAAAGGACAGGTAGCCTCCCGCCCCCGGACTGTCAAGCGCCGCACACAGTTGGAACACGAGGGATTGCAACCAACGCCGCACACGATTAAGACAACTCTCATGACAAAAGAAAACTCCCCCATTCATGTAATCGGTGGCGGGCTTGCTGGCTCGGAAGCCGCATGGCAAATCGCCCAGGCCGGCATCCCCGTGGTGCTGCACGAAATGCGCCCGGTGAAAACCTCACCCGCCCATCAAACAGACGGGTTGGCCGAGTTGGTCTGTTCGAACTCGTTTCGCGCTGACGACCACACCGCCAACGCGGTCGGATTGTTGCATGAAGAAATGCGCCGCTTAGGCTCGCTCATCATGCAGTGCGCCGACACCAACCGCGTGCCTGCGGGCGGTGCGCTGGCGGTTGACCGTGACGGCTTTTCCGCCGCCGTGGAAAAAGCCCTGAACGAGCACCCCTTGGTCACCATCGAGCGCGAAGAAATCAACGACCCTGCCCGCCCTGACTGGGACAGCGTGATCGTCGCCACCGGGCCGCTAACATCGAACGACCTGTCGCAATCGATCCGCACCCTGACCGGATCGGACCAATTGGCGTTCTTCGATGCCATCGCGCCGATTGTCTACAAAGACAGCATTGATTTCAGCAAAGCCTGGTATCAGTCGCGCTATGACAAGGGTGACGGCAACGACTACATCAACTGCGCCATGGACAAAGAGCAATACCACGCCTTTATCCAGGCGCTGCTGGACGCGGAAAAACAGGACTTCAAGGATTGGGAGAAAAACACGCCCTATTTCGAAGGCTGCTTGCCCATAGAAGTGATGGCTGAACGCGGTGTGGAAACCCTGACCTTTGGACCGATGAAGCCGGTGGGCCTGACCAACCCCAACGCGCCGGACAAACGTTCTTACGCCATCGTGCAACTACGCCAGGACAATGACCTTGGCACCATCTGGAACATGGTCGGCTTTCAAACCAAGCTGACGTATGGCGAACAAAAACGTATCTTCCGCACCATTCCGGGGCTGGAAAATGCCGAATTCGCCCGCCTTGGCGGCATGCATCGCAACACCTTCATCAAAAGCCCTGAATTGCTGGACAAGACCCTGCGGCTCAAATCCCGACCTGAAATCCGCTTCGCCGGGCAGATCACGGGCTGCGAAGGGTACGTGGAAAGCACCGCCATCGGGCTGCTTGCCGGGCGTTTCGCCAGCCGTGAACGCCTTGACCAAGACACTACACCGCCACCGCGCACCACCGCGCTTGGGGCGTTGCTGGGCCACGTTACTGGTGATGCAGAGGCGGAAACCTATCAGCCTATGAACATCAACTTCGGCCTGTTCCCGCCTGCCGACATTGACGACCGCCCACCGGAACTGCGCGGCAAACGCATGGGCCGGGGCGATCGCAAAAGAGCCCGCAAAGCCGCCGTGTGCGCCCGCGGATTGAAGGATCTCGTGAAATGGATGGAAGAGAGCAGATAGTTCCTTTTCGAATTTTTCGATTGCTCTCCAGAAAATTGTTCACAGTCAGAATAAAACAACGATTACTTACCGAGTATAAGTCCTATCACCTGCGTACCAATCGCACTCAACACGACCAAACTTAATATAAAATACAGTGTCCAGTTTGGCTTTCTGTTATGCCCCCACTTGATCCATGAGGCAATCAAACCACCAGTAACAACCAATGCAATAAATCCGATGAATGGGTATCCCGATATAATTAGGAAATAAACACCAAATATTTCTTTTAATATGAAAATTATAAAATCAAAAACTGCTTCAATTATAGCCATAGGCTCCCCCCCCTATACGACGTCCACCCCACAAGACATAACCTTTGGATGATAATTCAATGCAATACTACCCCAGTAAGTGTATCCCCTAAAGTGCAAACCACATATTAAAAGATGGGGCTGACCCAGATAACTCGATTTTGGAGTTATCATGGGGTCTATCCGGAAGAGCGCACCCGCATGCATGGGCGAACGCCCAGCCATCAAAAAGGCGGGCACGTCCTAGACGCCCCGCCTTTTCGCTATCAGTTCACCAGAGCGATTACTGAATAAATTCAGCAATCGCGTCCGCCGCGTCTTCGACATAAAAATCGAGGAAGAAGTGATCCGCGTCTTCGATGACGACAAGCTGAATTTTCTCGCCATCCGCCATCGGTTCAACCGCTTCGATCAAGCCCTTGACCACCGTATCCTTGGTACCTGCGATCACCAACACCGGTTTGTTGATCAACGGTAACAGGGTTGGCGTGTTCATGCGCTCATCCGGAGTGTAATAATCAACGAAGCTGGCGGCTGTAACGTCGGCACCCGGGCAGTAGAGAACACCCACACCCTTCATGAATTGCGCACCATGTCCGGCGTCTACCATGGCCTTGGCATCGGCGAGCACTTTGGCCAAAGGCTGCTTGTGGGTCTTTTCGAAACCTTTGGCTGCGCCTTTGGCGGTCCAGGTTGCGGGGGCGATCAACACCACCTTGGACACGACCGGATCATTTTCCCGCGCGGCGAACCACGCCGTTTGGTTGCCCCCCCGCGAATGCCCCGCCAACACGACATTTGTCGCGCCCTTATTCTTCAACCAGTTCAGCCACAGGCCGATTTCGGCCATCGCGTCGGAATGCTTATGGGTCGTGGGCACCTTGCAGTCGTACATGCCGGTGCGGTGATCAACGCCCAGGCTCAGCGTAGGGGCAAGCGAGCTAATACCGCGTTCCGCCAACAACTTTTGCAAGTTGACGATGATTTCCATTTTGTTGTGCGCCAGCGTGCCGTGGGTCAACAAAACAACGCCGTTCGCAACCGTTTTGCCATCCGCCAGGGTTAAATTGGCGCCCAAGGTCAAGCCGTCGGCATTTTTCATGCTGACGTCGGCAGCATGCGCACCGAAAGCAACCGAGCACACAGACAAGGCTGCGATGAAGCACGTTTTCAAAGTCTTAAACATGTTTTGCCATTCTCCCACGTAGGGTTTTTGCTATACTTTTATAAGGACCCTATACTGATGATCGTGGTATAGCAATTCGCTGGAAAGCGTCAAATATTGATCGTAAGACATCAATGACCATATTCCATGATGTAGGGCCCAAAACGAGAGATTAAGGGATTTAAATGGGCCGCATGCCCCATAAGACGAGCACACGTATAAATTTTACCCTCTGCGCGCCTCACCGCACGCGGGTACGTGGTTTTTTGTATGTCGCGTCGATTCTGGCGTTGCCCCCAACAGTTGCCACCGCGCTTACCCCACTCGGGCTTGAATTCGTTTCACAGGCCCAAGCCCAGCAAACATCTGGGGAAGCAACGCAAGCATTGTTCTTAGCCGTGGACCGCAACGACCTGGAACAGGTTCGCGCCGCCATTGCGAAGGGTGCGGATATCCAAGCTCGTGACTTCACCGGCACCCAGCCCGTCGACATAGCCATCGACCGTGGCTATTTTGACATCGCCCATTATTTGATTTCGGTGCGCAACGCCGCACAAGCCAAACAAAATGGAACCCCGGCCTCGCCGACGCCAAGCGCCGAAGAGCTGGCGCAAACGCAAAGCCTTTTCAAAGCACCATCCAGCGTCGCCACACAGGCCCCGGCCCCATCTCCACCAGAAGCACCTACACAGACGGACTTGGCGGCCAATCCGTTCGAAACAGATGGGGTTCCCCAAGCCGTCGCTTCACCGCCTGACACCCCTGTTGCGCCCCCTGATACGCGCCCAGACGCGCCCCCCCTTGCGCCGTCTGTCGAGATAGCCTTGTCTGAAGCGCCACCACCTGAGGCACCACTACCGGAGAACGTTCTTGACCGGGCGACTGACGATCCGTTTGCCTATGAAGCACAACCTCAGTCACCCGCCCAGGCACCTGTTGCTGGGGCATCCCCCGCGCCAACAGCCCCCGATGTTGCGGCACCTGTGCCCACACCCGCATTGGCCCCAGAACCAACGCCAACGCCGGCAAAACCTGTTGAGGCTATTGCTGCAGATAAATCATCCGCGACCAAACGGTTCATCACAACGTTTTTGGATTTTTTCAAGCCGCCCGACATCACCGGCGTAACGCGCCGCGAAAGTGATCGTGCGCAGCCTGAGATTGGGCTTTCCGAACAAGAGCTTGCGCAGCAACTGCATGAGATTGAGGCTGAACGTGGCGACGCCGCAATCAAAGGACCAGAAGTTCCCATTTCCCCGGAAGAACTGGCGCAAGAACTCCCCCCCTCGCCGACCCTCGAGGACATCCCCCCCGATGAGCTCGCCGCCATGAGCACCAACACACCGGAGTTGCCGGCCTATGCTGTAAGTTCACCGCGTACTGGGAGTGCCCCGCCGACGGTCGAACCGATGCCCGCGGCGGAAGACGCCTTTGGCAATATGGAAATCAAAGACGCCACAGCCGAGGACGAACAGCCCCTTGAGGCTTCATCGTCCACAGCCACACCCGATTTCAAAGAAGCGCCAGGCGTTCCCGGCAAGCGTTATGATCCCAAAAAACCTTTTGGTGGCGGGGTAGACCCCGAGGTGCTCGCGCTCCTGGGCCTTGATGAACGCACCGGTGAAAAACCACAACAGGCTGAAGGCGTGAAAGGCGTGCCCGAATCGGATGCCGCCACGACCTTAAACGCTGCGCCGCAAGACCCGTTAGAAAATCCATTCGATACCCTCGAAGGCACAAAAACACCGGAACTTTCCGACCTACTTGAAGGTTTAAACGCCCCCCAAGAGGTCGCCAGCACACCGCCGAAAAGCCCGCCATCTCCCGATGGCGCGACGACTTCTGAGGATTTCCCCGGCCTTGAGATGCCATCCGGTTCGGACGCACCGCAGGGCGACGTTAATGAACTGGCTGGTCTTTTGGAAAGCACCGGAGAAAGCGTCAAGGGCACCAATGGTTGGGACGTGAAAAAAGTCGAAGGGGCCGACATGCCCGACGAAGTCGCCATGCTCACCGACATTGAACCGACCGGACAAGTTTTGGACGGCGTTGAACTGGCCATAGGTGAAGACACTGTGATTGGTCAAGAAGTCGGTGCTGATCGCATGTTGCTATTGCAGCAGAAAACCATCCATAAGCCCTGCATCGCCAAAGACGCCAACGACTCTATTTTCTGCATCGACACCGTGACATGGCCGTTCGAACTCAGCGACGATTTCCTGGTCGACACCATCATGTATCAAGGCACCCGCGCAATCGGGCGTTACGACGCGGGACGGGCCACCAATTTTCTCACCCTTTTTCGCAGTGCCTCCCTGACCAAGGTCTTGGCCTACTACACCTCGCGCTACGGGCCACCGACCCAGTCCATAGAGCGCGCTATTGCCCCCCTTGCTGCACCCCGCCAAGCGAACCCAACCTATTTGTGGCAAAGCCGTGAACCGGGAACAGATACCATCACCACATTGGAAATCCGCAAATTCGACGATGCCCAAAGCGGTTTCCCGGACACAAAGCGCGGGGCGCTTTTGCTGTACCGCGCTCACGCCAAGTCGATTTTTCCACAACTGTCACAATTGGAATTGATGGTACTGAAAGCCGATGCAACCGCTGCGGACAATGGCGAATCCCCAACCGACCCCGGCAACATCTGGAACTGATGACCACGCTTAAAAGCGGCCTGTCAGGTTTCCCCACCAAACTGCGGTGACGGCACCAACACCTGCAGGTGGCTCTTCTCTCAACGCCGGGTCCCAAGCTTGTTTTTCCAGACGTTTGATGTGGCGGTCGGCAAGACGTCCCACCAACAAAGCCGCCAAGGCCGATTTGGGAACGGCATGCTGCCTAGCCTTTTGCAGCAGCCCATCAGCATGTTCCACAACCTCGCGCACCGTGGTGCCCTGGGGCAGCATGTCGCGCCGATGCCCGCCTTGATTTTGATACGGCAAAGCACGCATCACCCCGATCAACGCCCATGCAGTGCCTATGTCATGTGCGGCGAAAAATGCATCATCGCCATGAGCCACACCCAAGATATCCAGCATCAAAGTGTGCAACGTGCCGCCCGTGACCTTGGCATATGCGCTCAATGCCTCTAGAGAATCAGGGCGCGCTTCTTCCAGATCGAAATTGCGGGCTTCGGCCAGGGACCTCAATTCGGCGGAACGGTCTGCCAGCACGTCGCGCACCTCGGCCAATGCGCGCGCCACGGGATGAGACGGTGGACGCCCTTGCAAGATGCCGGGAATCACATCGATCCACCATTGCAACTTGATGCGCCCCAGCATGGGTTCGCAAACGCCCCCTGCGATCCGCGCCAGTTCCTGGTTAAACGCAATCAACGCCATCAGCCCCGCGCGCCTTTGCGCAGGGGCCGTCAACGCGCACAGGTGACGCTCGCGGTCCAGACGGCTGAGCTCGAAAACGGTGGCATCGGATGTGGACATAGTGTTTTTTGTTCAAATCATTCGTGAATTTGTGCGCTATCATAAGGACAAATCATCAACGATGCGCAAAATTTCAATTGTTTTTGATTGTTCATTTGAAATTTCTGCTGGAACCCCTATGTTCTGAGCAATCGTTTAGAACTGTTTCAATCATATCAAACTTAATGAGGTCAAAAATGGCTTTTGAACTTCCCGCCCTTCCCTACGCCAAAGACGCGTTGCAGCCGCACATTTCGGCCAACACGTTCGATTTCCACCACGGCAAGCACCACAATGCTTACGTTGTGAACCTGAACAACCTGGTGGCCGACACCGATATGGCCAGCATGTCTCTTGAAGAGATCATAAAAGCCACCGCAGGCGATGCCTCCAAGGCTGGCATTTTCAACAATGCCGCTCAGGTCTGGAACCACACCTTCTTTTGGAGCTCCATGAGCCCCAACGGTGGCGGCGAGCCCACCGGCGCGATCGCCGATGCGATCAACACAGCTTTCGGTTCCTATGCTGAATTCAAAGAAGCCTTCAAGACCGCTGGTATGACCCAGTTCGGCAGCGGCTGGGCTTGGTTGGTCAAAAAAGACGGCAAGCTTGAAATTGCCAAGACCCCGAACGCCGAATGCCCGCTGACCGGCGGCGCAACCCCGATCCTCACCTGTGATGTTTGGGAGCACGCTTACTATCTCGATTACCAAAACCGCCGCCCGGACTTCCTGGAAGCGTTCTTGAACAATCTGGTCAATTGGGACTTTGCCAACGCAAACTTCGCTGGCTAAATCTATTCAGACCGACGAACAAAAGGCCCGGAGGAGCAATCCCGACGCATTCGGGTCCTTAGGACATCCGAAAGAAATTAATGAAGTCAGTGGGGAAACCACTGGCTTCATTTCTCTTTATAACCCTTCAACGCCGTCTACCACTTGGCAGCCATTTCCCTGAGCTGCAATCGTCAAGTTTTTGTCGTTTGTGACCAATGTTAGCCCTGCTTTAATTGCCGTTTCAGCAATCAGAGCGTCTCTAGATTGGTTTTCGGGCAGTTTCGTTTTTTTCGACATTTCATCGAGATGCTTTACGCGATCCAATATCGCCTCATACACCCCATCATTGTCAGACCACTCACATTGCCCCCACCTTGAAACACCCCAACCAGCTGATTTTGTTGGAATAAGATTGGGGGCCACATATTTAAATACGGAAAGTAACTTTATGCGCCGTTCCGAGGAATTGGTTTGTTCAAGCTCATCACGTTGGACATGAGTAGCAAATAGTTCATGTCCTTGGAGTTCTTCCGGACTTATTTTTCCATCCAAAACATGATTAAAAACATTGGTGTCCAAAATATATTTTCTTGAGTCAGTGATTTTCTCATCTTCGCCTTCCATGCCGCCAGCCTCTTCATATTAGCCACGCCGCACTATGCTTATGCGTGTACATAAGTATATCAATGAATACATAGGCTGTAGGCATAAATAGAGATACAAAACGGAGTAAATTTACTCCGTTTTGTATCTCACATGATCAGCAGAAACATTGGGCGACAGGACATTGATGTCCTAAAGAACCGAATGCGTCGGAGTAATCCTCCGGGCCTTTTTTTTTAAGCTCAGGCTATTTCATCGTTTCTCGGGCTGGCTTTTGGTCCGAACCTTATGATGGCTCAACAGGCTGCTGAGGCGACACAAACGCGGCCCCCTTTACGCCATGGTAGTAGCCATTGGAAAAGGCACCGTCGCCAATCAGATCCGTAAGTCGTTCGTCGGCAGATTCGGGATCAAGCTTGGCATTCAGAACTCCGCGATAGATATCGGCCACCGCAACCATATCGGCGCTGTGCGGCGACAGGCGAAAATGCTGGATACCTATGCTTTGCATCTCGGCCAACTCGGCGCTCAGATTTTGATAATTGTGTGACATCGTCTGTGTGCCATTGACCACCAGAAACGGTTCATCGTCTAGGGTATCGAGTTCCATCCCGTCCGGGTCCTGCTCACAAACGAACTGGCAGCTGTCCTTGTGCAGCATATGTGAGCGTGCATGGTAACACCGCGCTGAAACCGCCAAGGGCAAGCGCCCAAACACCTGAACCTCCAGCTCGGCCGACGTCCCTGCAACCAGCTCCGTCATTGCATCACGGCCCAGTTCCACAGGCAGACATACCCGCACCGCGCCCTGGTCGGTAAAGTACTTGAGCGTGCCTTCATTGTAGATATTGACGTAGGGGCCGGTGGCGTGCGGACGCCCCGCCAAAAGCGCACACGCAGAAACGTCATTGGCCTCGACCATCAAATCGGTGCCCTGCGCGGTATCGCGTAGCTCATTCATTTCCCGGCCACTCATGATCAGCGCCAATGTGGACAAAATGACGTCCTTGCCCGCCGCTTGCAGCCGTTCGACCACGTCGGGAATGTGCTGAGCATAAAAGGGCGCGCGTTTAGAGCACACCGTTTCACCGACAAAGACCGTATCGACATCGGCCTCATCGGCGATGCGGAAATAAAAATCACGCCAAGCGTCGGCCTGCCAATTGAACAGCACAGGGCCGAGGGAAAGTTTCGCGTTCATTGGGTCGTATCCCTCATCGCCAGCTCTTGTTGTACGCACCAGACGTTTTGGCCTGGCCTTCGGTGATGGATTCCAGTCCCAATTGCGGCACGGCTTCACCTGCCCCAACCGCGTCGGCGGCGCGGCGGAATGCCGCCACCACTTGCGCCACGTAGGCACGACCGCGCTGACGGCCCTCAATTTTCAACGCCGTCACGCCCGCAGCGGCAAGTTCCGGCAACATAGCTGCCGCATTAAGGCTGGTCGGTTCTTCAAACAGATATGATGCTTTTCCGGCTGTAACGAAGCGACCTTTGCACAGTGTTGGATAGCCTGCTTTTTCATTTGCGGTGAAGGCATTGATGGTGAAATCGCCCAGTTTTGAAACCATCCGATCCCCCTCGTCTTCGTAATGCACATGAGACGCGGGCGAACACACTCCGTTAATGTTGGGGGATTCGCCGGTGGCATAAGACGACAACTGACAGCGTCCTTCCGCCATCACACACAAACCACCAAATACAAACACTTCGGTTTCCACGGCGATCTCTGCATTCAAGGCTGCTATTTCAGGGATGCTCAACACCCGCGGCAGAACCACACGTTTGACATCGAAGGCATCGACATAAAAATTAATTGCATCCGCGTTTGATGCCGACGCCTGCACCGACAAATGCCGACGCAGGTCCGGGTGCTGGGTCGCAGCATAATTCAACATGCCGATATCAGCCAGAATCACGCAGTCCACACCCAAGGCCGCAGCATCGTCCACGGCCTTGTGCCAGGGTCCGGGGTTACCAGCCTCGGGGAATGTATTTACGGCCAGAAACACCTGACAGCCCCGGTCATGGGCGTACACCAAGCCCTGTTCCAATTCCTTGCGGTTAAAATTCAGACCGGGGAAATTGCGCGCGTTGGTTTCGTCACGAAACCCCAGATAGACAGCGTCCGCGCCATTGTCGACGGCAGCATGCAGTGAGGCCGGGGTTCCAGCCGGGCAAACCAGTTCGAGTGTCTCACTCATGTGCGCACCGCCCGCTTGGTTGGCCGCGAAGCCGTCGTGAGTTTTTCTTCCAGTTGGCGCAACTTTGCCGCTTGCCCATCGACCCGGCGCTGGGTCGGCGCGACCAGCGCGCCGTGCAAGATTGCCAGATCATCCGCTGCGCGCGAAAACAAGCCCTGGCCCAATCGCGCCAAACGCCGAACCGGGCCTGACAAGGGACCAAACGCCGATGTCAGTTCGGTCAGCAAATCCACCTCGACCCCATCTACGGCATTGCGCAACGCCACCACGGCCTCGGTATCGCCTTCAATCACCAAATCGCGTGAAAAGAACAAGGCATCACCATCTATACGGCCTTCAAGCAGGCTGAGCAGCACCATCAGCGGGCCACGCACGGTGGCACGCACCGTATGCCCCGCGCCCGAACGCACCGCCGTCACCGTGGGGTTTTCAGCGTCAGCAACAAGCACAAATGCCAGCGGCAGATCAACCGGGTCGATCAGATATGTTGGCGTGTTCATATTGGAAAGCCGTTCGAACAATCCGGGATGACGATGCGTAATTGCCTTCATGGCGCTGTTCAATGCGGGCTGCAACACACTTGGTGGCAGCGGTCTGGCGAACAACCCACCCAAAAGGATCGGGGAAAACGGCGGTATCTGCGCGGATGAAAACATCCCTGACCTTCCTTAGAATTATACCAATTAAACAGATTTAGTATGTAAATTATACATGTACGATGACCGCGCACAAGACGAAACAGAGCCCCTCACCAAAGGATGATGACTGCCGGTCATCATCCGCAAAAAACGCGAGAAAAAGGGTCGTTATTTGACCACCAACTTGAACGTCGCATGACATCCAGTACAGTTGGACATCAAGGTGCCCAACTCGCCCATCACACCTTCGGGGCCAAATTCTGCGGCCTGCGCAAGTTCCTCAAACGCAATATGCGTGCCGCGGCCCATTTGGTGGAACTCCATAGGCATTGCCCGCCCCATGCCGCCCCCCATGCCGCGACCGCGGCTCATGGACCGTGATGAATCAGCAACAGCTGGCATGTCCCCTTCCGCCAGCGCCAGAACGATGTCTTGTACCGTTACCAAAAAGGTCTGCATTTCGGCCCGCATCATGTCGCGCTGCTCAGCGCTAACGACAATGGCTTGGCGGTCGTCTTGCGCATATGCAGGAGCAATTGCAGACAATAGAGCCGCAGACAATCCGCCTAACATCAACATCGTTTTCATCAGTCTGAGACCTTTACTGCCTACTGCACGGCAACCAGCGCCGCAGCAACGGATCGTTCTTCAATCGCAAGCACGTTATAGGTCCGACACGCTGCGGCCGTATCCATCCACTCCAAAATAATGCCGCGTTGCTTCAAGGCGACGCGCAAGATTTCATCCGGCAGTCGAAACGTGGGGCCGCAACCGACAACCAAGATATCGGGTTTATGAGAACCAATGATGACAGGAGACATCGCCTCAATGGTGAGTTCCCCCGACCACGCCTGGGTTTCATTGAGCGACACCAAAACCGAACCATCCCAGGAAATGGCGGAAATCTCAAAACCACCATCGCCGTAAGCCTTGATGATTTGGCGTCCGGCTGGCACCCGTGGCGTGATATCGAAGGACATGCGCCCTCTTTCCGTTTTGGGCTTACGGGTTCTGTTCGGCCGATGCGTTATCTTCTTCGATGGTGCGGCGCTGGACTGCCATGTGCAGCAACAACGGAACGGCAACACCGATGGAAGAATATGTACCGATCACAACACCCCAAATCATCGCAAAGGCGAAATCACGAATGATTTCGCCACCGAAGATATAAAGCGCAAACAACGCCAACAATGTGGTGAAAGACGTCATCACAGTGCGCGACAGAGTGTCGTTGGCGCTCTGGTTGAGCAACTCGTCCATCGGCTTGGTCTTGTATTTACGCAGATTTTCACGCACCCGGTCGAAGACAACCACCGTATCGTTGATCGAATACCCGGCAATGGTCAGCACTGCCGCCACCGTGGCCAGGTTGAATTCATGCTGAATCAGCGAGAACACGCCGATGGTGGTGACCACGTCGTGGGTCAGCGCAATCACCGCGCTGAGACCGAATTGCCATTCAAAGCGAAACCAGATGTAAATCAGGATCGCCAAAATGGCGGAAATCACCGCATACAGACCGCTCATGAACAGCTCGTCGGAAACTTTGGGACCGACCAATTCGGTGCGACGATATTCAATGCCGTCGCCCAATGCCGCCTTCACCGCGTTCACCGCCATCTGATTGGCGTTTTCGCCGCCGTCTTGAGCTTGCAGCCGGATCAAGATGTCATCGGGGGCACCGAATTCCTGCAGTTCAACCGCGCCCAGGCCGATATTTTTCAACTTGGCGCGCATTTCCCCGATTTGACCGGGAACGTCGGTCTTGACCTCAATCATAATGCCGCCAGTGAAATCGATGCCGTAGCTCAACCCCTTGACACTAAAGATCGCAACTGATGCCGCCACCAAGAAGGCAGAAAAGGCAAAGAAGAACATCCGCTTTTGCACAAAGCTGAAATTGGGATGGTCTGGAAGAAGTTTGATCCGCATGAGAGTTTCCTTCTCCTCAGATTTTCAGGGTCGTGGGGCGGGTACGACGCAACCACGCCACAATCAGAATACGTGTCACCCAAATGGCGGTGAACATCGACGACACAATGCCGATGGCCAACGTCACGGCAAAGCCCTGTACGGGGCCGGAGCCGAACGCGAACAGTAGAACCGCGGCAATCAAGGTGGTGATATTAGCATCCATGATGGTGCCGAATGCACGCTTGTACCCGGCGTCCACAGCCGATAGCACGCCGCGTCCAGTTGTAAGCTCTTCGCGAATACGCTCGAAGACCAGCACGTTGGCGTCCACCGCCATACCGATGGTCAGCACGATACCCGCAATGCCCGGCAGCGTCAGCGTGGCACCGAAAAACGACAGCAGCGCAATGATCAAAACCATGTTCATCAGCAACGCGACGTCAGCGAAAACGCCAAAGCGACCATAATAAACGACCATGAAACAAATCACCAAGACGAGGCCGATGATCGATGCGATCTTGCCTGCGGCAACGCTGTCAGCCCCAAGGCCCGGACCGACTGATCGTTCTTCCAACACCGTCAAAGGCGCTGGCAATGCACCCGCACTCAGCAGCAAAGAAAGCTCCTTGGCACTTTCAGTGGTGAAATTGCCGCTGGTGATCTGGCCGGAACCGCCGGGGATAATCCCCTGAATGGTCGGCGCGCTGATCACCTTGCCGTCGAGCACGATGGCAAAAGGTTTGCCGAGGTTTTGACGCGTGATGTCCGCAAATTTCTTGCCGCCCACGCCGTCGAGGCGGAAGTTCACTGCGGGACGGTTGTTTTGATCAAAACCGAGTGAAGCACTAACCAGAGTATCGCCACTGACCGCCACGCGTTTTTTCAGCAAATACATGCGTGGCTGGCCCAATGCACCGACTTCATCGACGGATGGCGACAACATCGACCCCGGTGGTACGCGTCCCGCCATCGCATCTGCCAACGACCCCTTGTCGTCCAGCAAATGGAACGTCAACTTCGCCGTTTGGCCCAACAATTTTTTAAGCGATTCAGGATCTTCCTCGCCTGGCACCTGCAACAAGATCCGATCGTCGCCCTGGCGGGCGATGGTCGGCTCTTTGATACCCTTGGGATCGATGCGACGACGCACGATTTCAATGGATTGTTCCACCGCCGCGACCCGACGCGCTTTCAAGGACTGTTCGGTCAGGTCCATGGTGATCCGCCCACCATCACCCAAGCTGGCTTCGAAACCGGTGTCGAGCTTGCGAATGATGTCGTAAGCCTTCTGAGCTTCGCCCACGTCCTTAATGGTGACGTTAACGCCCGTCGATCGTGCCCCCAGTCCACCGTAACGAATACGTTCTTTACGCAATTCGGTGCGGATGGTGTCCACCAACGCTTCCAGGCGCTCCTTGACCACAACACCGACCTCGACCTCCAACAAGAGATGCGATCCACCTCGCAAGTCGAGCCCCAGGTTAATTTGGCTCTTGGGCAAGAAATCCGGCAATCCCTGTGCCGTCTCACTGTCGAGCATATTCGGCGCGGCAAACGCAAAGCCCAGCGCGCACAGAATGCCGACCACGGCAAGCTTCCAGGTTTCGATCTTGAGCATGTCAGGCTTTCGGTTGGAGGGTCAGAAAAAGAAACGCATTCAACTTGGCTAAGAACAAAGCCTAAATCAGCCGCCCAGCAGTTTTTTCAAGCCGCTCGACTTGCCCTTGCCTTCGCCACCAGCCGCATTTCCGTCAGAACCGGCACCGGAACCATCGCCCGCATCGTTGCTGGCCTTGTCCGCGGCTTCGGTCTTGGCCATCACGGTGGAAATGGTATCACGCGCAACCAACACCTTGATGCCGTCGGCAATTTCCACCTGAACTTCGCTGTCGCTTTTGATTTTGCTGATGGTTCCGAAGATTCCGCCACCGGTCAACACACGATCGCCACGGCGCAATGCGCCCAACATGGCCTTTTGCACCTTCATTTTCTTTTGCTGCGGACGGATCAACAGGAAATAAAAGACCACGAAGATCAGCAGCAAAGGCATGAACTGAGCGAACATGTCACCAGCGGAAGAAGCGGCGCCAACCGTTTGCGCAAAAGCGGGGGAAATCAACATGAGAAACTCCTCAGGACCACGACTGCGCGCCAGGATGGCGCGACCGAACCGGCCCTTGCAAAAAAGACTGCGGAATATATAGCCGTAAAGCCCTTGTATGCAAACGTAGAAAGGCTTTTTTAAGGCCAACAGATCGTCACAGGGTGGATTGACGGCGGAGAATTCCCCAATTACCGTCCCTGCCCATGACAAATCGCACCCTATTACCCGTACTGGAACGCATCGCCGACGCCCTTGAGCGTTTGGCGCCAAGCAAAGACAGAACCCAAGACCTCAGCACTGCCGAGGCCTTTGTCTGGCAGGCGGAACAGGACCATCTGGCCCCTGTCACACGCGTTAATCGTGTCGATTTCACCCTACTGAAAGGCATCGAATCGCAAGCTGAGACCCTGTTGCAGAACACCCGCCAGTTCGCAGATGGGCGTCCGGCCAACAACGCGCTGTTGTGGGGCGCGCGCGGCACCGGCAAAAGCTCGCTGGTGAAATCGGTTCAAGCCCTGATCAATCAGGACCGATCCGACCCAATGCTATTGGTGGAAATTCACCGCGAAGACATCCCAACCCTGCCACGGCTTTTGGAAATTTTGCGCGACTCGGCACGACGCACGGTGATTTTTTGCGACGATTTGTCATTTGACGCCGACGATGCCGAATACAAATCGCTCAAAGCCGTCCTTGATGGGGGAATCGAAGGACGGCCCGACAACGTCATTTTCTACGCCACATCGAACCGCCGTCACCTGATGGCCCGCGATATGATCGAAAACGAACGTTCCAGCGCCATCAACCCATCCGAGTCGGTCGAAGAAAAGGTTTCCTTGTCGGACCGATTTGGCCTGTGGCTGGGCTTTCACAACCTGGCCCAAGCGACTTACTTCGAAATTTGCGAGGGCTATGCCACCCATTACGGCCTCGACAGCACCACCGAAGACCTGCGCGCCGCCGCCCTGGAGTGGTCCATGACCCGCGGCGCAAGGTCCGGACGCGTTGCGTGGCAATTCATCCAGGATTTGGCCGGCAAGCAGGGTAAAATTCTCGATTAATGCCGTCCGGACTGAGGGGTCTTGTGCCTTTTCTATGCACCACTTCTATGCACCCCAACTATGCAGCCATGGGCAAGGCATGGCCCAACCATGCGTGATATCATCACCACATACAGTTAAGATTTCAGGGATTCCAGCACGAAGCCCTGCTTTTTGCACACCGCGCGCATGGCGAAGATGGAACGAATACGCGCGACACCGGGCAGGCGCGACAGATACATTTTGTGGATGCGCTCGTAATCTTCAGCCGACGGCACCGCGACGCGAACCAAATAATCAGCCTCACCCGCCATCAGATAACACTCCATGACGTCTGGAATTTGGGCGATCGCGATCTCAAACGCGTCCAACACAGCTTCACTTTGGCTCGACAACGTGATCTCGATGAAGATGTTCGACGCACGCCCCACCGCTGCCGGATTCAACAGCGCGATGTAGCCATCGATCACCCCATCCTCTTCCAAACGGCGTACCCTGCGCAGGCATGCCGACGGTGACAGGTTAACCTTGTCCGCAAGGTCCTGGTTGCTCATGCGCCCATCCACCTGAAGGTTATTGAGAATTTTGAAGTCCATTGCATCGGGACCAGCCATTGCACACATCTTTCTAATACTCGCATATAATTGCGCTTAAATTCATAAATGAAGCTAATTATTCTGAATAATCGGAAAATAGCTCTACCTTTGCAAGTACATTTCTCAAATTCATGGCTACTCTCATTGCAGATTCAACGTGAAAAACTCAGGGAGATTAAGAACCATGCTGATCGGTGTTCCAAAAGAAATCAAAAACCACGAATACCGTGTCGGCCTAACGCCCGATAGCGTGCGTGAATTCGTCAACCGCGGCCACAGCGCCATCGTCGAAACCAATGCCGGTGCCGGTATCGGCTGCCCCGACGCGCTGTATGAAGCCGCAGGCGCCACCATTGTCGGCACCCCCGCCGAAGTTTTCGCCCGCGCCGAAATGGTCGTTAAGGTCAAAGAACCCCAAGCCGCTGAACGCAAAATGTTACGCGAAGACCAAATTTTGTTCACGTACCTGCATCTGGCGCCCGACACAGAGCAAACCCGCGACCTGGTCGCCAGCGGCGCGGTCTGCGTGGCTTATGAAACCGTCACCAATGCTGCAGGCGGCCTGCCCCTGCTTGCCCCGATGTCCCAGGTTGCCGGACGTATGTCCATCCAGGCGGGTGCTCATTCGCTTGAAAAAGCCCACGGCGGCGCGGGCATCCTGCTCGGCGGCGTTCCCGGTGTGGCTCCCGCTAAAGTCGCCATCATCGGCGGCGGTGTAGTTGGCGAAAACGCCATTCAAATGGCGCTCGGTATGGGTGCTGACGTCACGGTCTTGGACCGTAACGTCGACGTTCTGGGGCGCCTGGGCGCACGCTTCGGTTCCGCACTGAAGACCATGTACTCGTCGGCTTCGGCCTTGGAAGCCTGTGTGCTGGATTCCGATCTGGTGGTCGGCGGTGTGCTGGTCAAGGGCGCGGCGGCACCGAAGCTGGTGACCGCTGAAATGATCAAGGCCATGCGTCCGGGTTCGGTTCTCGCCGACGTCGCCATTGATCAGGGCGGCTGTTTCGAGACCTCTCACGCCACCACCCACGCCGACCCGACGTACATCATCGACGACGTTGTGCACTACTGCGTCGCCAACATGCCCGGCGCAGTTCCGCGCACGTCTACATACGCGCTGAACAACGCCACCTTGCCGTTCGGTCTCGACCTCGCCTCCAAGGGCTATCGTCAGGCCTTATTGGACAACGCACACCTTCTCGAAGGCCTAAACGTCATCCACGGCAAAATCACCTATCAGGCCGTGGCCGAAGATCAGGGCTACGACTTCGTCGACCCCACCAAAGCGCTGGCGGCATAAATTATCTCCCTGTACTCAACTGAAAAGGCGAAGCTTTCGGGCTTCGCCTTTTTTTTCGTCACTCAGGAGCGTCTTCTGCGGGGGACGGCTTCTTAGCCGCTGTTTTTTTGGCTGCCGGTTTACGGGTTGCAGGCTTGCGCGCCGCCGGTTTTTTGCGTGGTGCGGGCTTCGGCTTAACCTCAGGCTTAGCCGCTGGTTCAGGCTCCGACGCATCAGGTTGAGACACATCTGGCTGGCCCCAATCGCTCACCGGATAGGGCATGTGGTCGGTTTGATAAGTGAGAAACCCGGTCACATCACGAACATAGGCCCCCAGGTCGCCCCCAAGAGCCTTCAGGCGCGCGTTTGGGGCCTTGGTGAACAGCGCGGTAAAAAACTGTACCACAGTGATGATTGCGATGAGGATTTCGGCGATATTGAACGCCACCGCAAACAGCACGATGTAGATCAGCCGCATCCAGGTCGATTTATCGGTCAAATTGTCGCGAGTTTTGTCTTCCATATCACCCTCTTGGCTCTAGCCACACCGGCAAGATGCCTACATGTGTTTTCTGGGGTCGACGGCAGTCGAACCCTTTCTCAATTCAAAATGTAGTTGCGGTGTGCTGACACTGCCAGTGCTGCCCACCTTAGAAATATCTTGTCCGCGCCTGACCCGGTCGCCGCGCTTGACCAAAAGTTGGTCGTTATGGGCGTAAGCCGTCACCCAGCCGCCATCGTGTTTGACCAGCAACAGATTGCCGAACCCGCGAATTTCATTGCCCGCATAGGCGACCACGCCGTTTTCGGCCGCCTTGACCAGAGTACCACGCGGTGCGGCGATGTTGATGCCGTCATTGTGAAACCCCTTGTCCTTGGTGCCGTAGCTCGATAGCAATTTGCCTTTGACGGGCCAACTGAACTTGCCGCCGGATCGCCGGGGAGGTTCGGGCACTTTGGTTTTAACCTGAGCCGTGGTTCTTGAGCGCGTCGGCGTGACGGTGCCGGATGGCGACGTCTGCGGCCTTGGTGCGGCCCTGGACGACGACGCACTGGCAACATCCACCCTGGAACCGCCGCGCGGAATACGTAACTTTTGACCGGGATAAATGGTGTAGGGCGCACGAATAGCGTTGATGCGTGCGATGGAAAACGCATCAGAGTTATAACGCTTGGCAATCAGCGCTAAATATTCGCCTCTTCTGACCGTGTGCAAACGTCCCTGGGGCAAAACCAGACGCTGTCCGATGTTCAATTCATAAGGCGGACGCAGGTTGTTCGCATCAATGATGGCGCGCGGCGAAAGCTTGTGACGACGCGCGATGGAATAGACCGTATCGCCCTTGCCCACCTTGACGGCGCTGGCGTTGATGAACGCATCGCTGCTGGAACCGGGACGATTGATCGAACGCGGGCCATCACCATCGGACGAGAACTCAAGTCCACCGCATGCAGACAGCGTGAGCAAAACGCCCACAACCACAATTTTTTTGAGAATCTGATCCAAATCCAATACCATAGACGGATTATGACCTCAGCCGCGTCCGGCTTCAATGCTTAGGGGAACCCGTTGATATTTAACGGGGCTATGCGGGCACGTCGCCTTCGACGAAGGGCACGAACCGCACCCAGCCGAGATCGCTGATTTTGGTTGCGTCTTCACCGCGCACCACCTTCACCAAACGCTGGTCGTGTTGATCATCACCGATGGGCACCACCATGATGCCGCCCACAGCCAACTGTTCGACCAGCACTGGTGGAATGTCGATGGCCGCAGCGGTGACGATGATGCGGTCGAACGGGGCCTGTTCCGGCCAACCTTTCGAGCCATCGCCAAACCGGGTGGTGATGTTGTGAATACGAAGGGTGTCGAAGCGTTGTTGTGCCTCGTCCATCAGTGCACGGTGGCGTTCGATGGTGTAAAGACGCCGACACAAGGGCGCCAGCACGGCGGCTTGATAGCCGGACCCTGTGCCGATTTCCAAAACCTTGCAGCGATCATTGAGTTCCAGCGCCTCGGTCATCTGCGCCACAACCAGCGGCTGGCTGATGGTCTGGTGATGGCCTATGGGCAGTGCCGCGTTTTCGAACGCCCGATCCTGAAAGGCCTGGGGCACGAAAATTTCACGCGGCGTGCGCTCCATGATGTCGATAATTTCCGGCGCCACGCCGTTTTGACGCAGGTCCAAAACCAGCTGCATCATGCCCGGATTGCGTGGCACGGACGACGAAGGCGGCACCATCAGAAGGCCTCCTTCAACGTTTTCATCATGCCCCTATGGGTGAGATCCATGCTCAACGGCGTGAGCGACACGGCATTGCGGCTGGTTGCTTCCAGGTCCGTGCCCTTCAATGAACGATCTTCGTCGCGCTGTGCGCCAATCCAAAAATACGGCGATCCCTTAGGGTCGCGACCTTGCAGCAACTCGCATCCGATTTTGCGCCGCCCCTGACGGGTGGTCTCAATGCCCGTAACCTTATCCGCCGGGCAATCGGGGATATTGACGTTGAGCAACACGCCGCGGGGAAAGCTCACCCCGGCCAAATGTGAGATGACCTTTTCAACGTAGATTTCTGCCGTCTTCCAATGCGCTTTTGCTTCGTCTGCCGCGACCAGTGAAAAAGCCACCGATGGAATGCCCAGAAGCGTGCCTTCCATCGCGGCTGCCACGGTACCGGAATACGTCACGTCTTCGCCCAGATTGCCGCCGCGGTTGATACCGGACACGACCAAATCAGGACGCGCACCTTTCATCACTTCATGCACCGCCAGCATCACGGAATCCGTCGGCGTGCCGGTGACGGCGTATTTTTGCTTGGAAACCTTATGGATCCGCAACGGGGACCGCAGGGTCAGCGAATGACCGGCGGCACTTTGTTCGGTCGCGGGAGCGATCACCCACACCTCGCCCGCGATGCGCTTCATCACCCGTTCCAGTGCCTTGATGCCGGGCGCGTCGATACCGTCATCGTTGGAAATCAGCACCCGCGCGCGGGACAGGTCGGGCACGCGTTCGCGCATATCAGGGGGTTCCCCAAAGTTTAAGCACGTATGACCTCTAGCCCGCCCATGTAGGGACGCAGGGCTTCGGGCACAGTGATTGATCCGTCTTCGTTTTGATAGTTTTCCAGCACCGCCACCAGGCACCGCCCAACAGCCAAGCCGGAGCCGTTCAGGGTGTTAACGAATTCCGGCTTTTTCTCGCCCGCGCGTTTGAACCGCGCGTTCATGCGTCGCGCCTGAAAATCGCGGGTATTGGAACAGCTGGAAATTTCCCGGTAGGTGTCTTGGGCCGGCACCCACACTTCGATATCGAAAGTCTTCACCGCGCCAAAGCCCATATCGCCGGTACACAGCGCCACGGTGCGGTATGGCAATTCCAACGCTTCCAAGATGCCTTCCGCACAGGCGGTCATGCGCAGCAATTCAGCGTCGGACTCTTCGGGTTTAACGACCGAGACCATTTCCACCTTGGTGAACTGGTGCTGGCGGATCATGCCGCGGGTGTCTTTGCCCGCCGCACCCGCTTCGGAACGAAAACACCACGTCATGGCGGTGTAGCGGCGCGGTAGATAATCTTCCGACAGCATTTCGCCCGCGACGATATTGGTCAGCGGCACTTCAGCGGTGGGGATCAGCCAGTAGTCGTCTTCAGTATGAAACAGGTCCTCGGCGAATTTCGGCAACTGCCCGGTGCCGAACAAAGCGTTGTCTTTAACCAGTGCCGGTGGGTTCACTTCGGTATAACCGTTTGTGTCCGTCTGACGGTCGAGCATGAAATTCGCCAGGGCGCGTTCCAAACGCGCCAGCTTGCCCGACAGGATCACAAAGCGCGATCCGGACATTTTGGCGGCGGTTTCAAAATCCATCTGGCCAAGGCCCTCGCCCAGATCGACGTGGTCTTTAGGCGTGAAATCAAACGCACGGGGCGTGCCCCATTTTTTGACTTCGACGTTGTCGTCTTCAGACAGGCCATCGGGGGCATCTGCGTCGGGAATGTTGGGAATGCCCGACAGGGCCGCGTTCAGTTTGTCGGTAGCTTCCTTGACTTGACGTTCGGCATCGGCTTGCGCGTCCTTGGATTTGGAAACCTCTTCGATCAAATCGGAGGCATCCTCCCCATTTGCTTTACGCTGGCCGACTTCCTTGGCCACCGCATTGCGCTTGGATTGAATGTCTTGCGCCAAGGTGCCCAGAGACTTGCGTTCGTCGTCGAGCGCCAACAAGGCGACGCTCATCGGCTCGGCGCCACGGCGCGCCAATCCTGCGTCAAAAGCCACAGGGTTTTCACGAATTTTGCGGATGTCATGCATCGGCTTTTCCCTCAGGCAATCTTAGGGTTCTGGGACGTCGTCGAATTTGTTTTTGTCGCCGTGCTCAGACTTCTTTTCTGGCTCTGCGGGGCCGGTTTCGTCTTCGTCGAAGACCAAACCTTCTTCCTCATCGCTGTCATCATCCATGTCTTCTGCACTACGGCGCTTATCGACCATGGCGACGGACAAAATGGAAATTTCGTACAGCAACAATGTTGGGATCGCCAAGCCAATTTGAGTGATCACATCAGGAGGCGTCAAAACAGCGGCGGCAACGAATGCAATCACGACCGCATAGCGACGCTTTTCGCGCAACCCTTTGGCCGTAACCATGCCCGCACGCCCCAACAGGGTCAGCACCACCGGAAGCTCAAAAGCCAAACCGAAGACGAAAATCAACCGCATCACCAACGACAGGTATTCGCTAACCTTGGTTTCCAATTGAATGGGCAGGCCGCCGGCACCATCGACACTTTGGAAGCTGGCAAAGAACTGCCACGCGACGGGGAACACAAAATAGTAGGCAAGCGCGGCACCCAAAAAGAACAAAACCGGCGACGCGATCAGGAACGGCAACAAGGCACGTTTTTCGTTCTTGTACAGACCCGGCGCCACAAACTTCCAAAACTGCGCCGAAATGAACGGAAAGCTGAGGAACAGAGCGGTGAAAACCGACACCTTGATGCGGGTGAAGAATGCTTCATGCGGGGCCGTAAAAATCATCCGCTGTGAGCCAAAGCCCTGTTCGATCAGAACATCGGCGAGGGGTTTGGCCAGGAACGAGTAAATTTCCAACGACACGCCATAGCAGGCGAAAACCAGCACCACCAGTATGCCCATCGAAATCATCAGTCGCTTACGCAACTCCAACAGATGGGACATCATGGGCGCTTTGAAGTCGCTGCCATCATCGGCGGGAAGGTTTTGATCGCTCACGATTTCGGCTCCGTCTCGGCGGAAGCAGCCGTAACAACCGGCATCACGTCGTCGTCTTCGTCAACTGAAACATCGGGCGCAGCAGCCGTACGCGCGGCTTCGGAACTGTCGCCCGGTTCCATCACCTCATGTACATCCACGTCGGTGGCAGTTTTCGAAATCACCTTTTGGGCTTCATCCTCGCTCAGGTCCAGGTCCTTGGCGATATCCGTGCCGACAGTGTTTTCCAACTCTTTCTTCAGCTCTTCACTGCCTTCGGTGAGTTGTTTTTTCACATCAGCCAGTTCGGATTCGCGCACCATATCATCGACACCCGTCTGAAACTCACGCGCCATCATCCGCGCTTTGCGGACCCAACTCATCACAAGCTTAATGGTTTTGGGCAGGTCCTTGGGGCCCACGACAATTAGCGCGAGCAACCCAATGATGAACAATTCCTGCCAGCCGATGTCGAACATGGCCGATTACCGTTTGGATAAAGGAAAGAAACACACCGCCCCACATGGGGCGACACACGAAATGGAAAAAACCTTAGGAGGCTTTGTCCTTGTCTTCGGCTTTCGCGTCGACGGTCGCAGAGGTTTTTTCCTCGATCGCTTCGCTTTTCGCCACAGGCACATCGTCGTCGTCAGTATCCTTCATGCCCTTCTTGAAGGACTTGAGGCCTTTACCGAAATCGCCCATCAGGCCGGAAATTTTTCCGCGGCCGCCAAACAACAGCAATACGATCGCAAGAACGATCACCCACTGCCAAATACCCATAACACCCATGTCGTGTTCCCGTTCGTCTGGTGTCTTAAAAACTTTGCGTAATCTCGCGAGATTGAGGACTTTTTTCTAAATTTAGTTCTCAAGCCTCCCCTTGATCGACACCCCGACCAAGGCTCGCAAAAACGTGTGAATGACTTTCATACAGAGCCGTTGAGCTGGGATCAAGGGAAACGGTGCAGTGCAGCGAAATCAGCGCAAATTCTTTTCCAAGAACTTACCATTTCCCCTCGGAATCGCCCGTTTTGCCACCGGGCTCATCATCGCCCTCTTCGTCGTCCTCAGCTTCTTTTTCTTCGCGTTCCAGGGCCATAACAGCGCTTTTTACTGCATTGGCAACCGCACCCATGGCGGCGTCAAGCTTATCGGCTGTGGCTTTGGTGGTGCCGGAACGGTCCATTTCCTCTTCAGGCTCGGGCTCAGGCTCAGGCTCGGACACAAGCTCAGCATCGGCCTTTGGGGCGTCATGGCTTGCTTCAATGGCATCCTCAAGCGGCGTGTTGTCCAGTGGATCTGTCGCGTCCCCGTTTTCGCTATGATGCTCGGCCCGCACGATTTGAGCTTCGCCCAGCACCATACTTTCCTGCACCTCGGCAGAGGTCTGCATATCTCCGCGCACCGAATAGGCTTCCATAGCCGGGCGCGAATCCAACAGCCCCATGGCCCTGAGTTCTTTGAGGCCCGGCAGCTGGCTGACGCTTTCCAGACCGAAGTGATCGAGGAAGTTGTCGGTGGTGCCCCATTGCATGGGACGCCCCGGCGTGTCGCGCCGACCGCGGGGTTTGATCCAGCCTTCCTCAAACAGCAGGTCAAGGGTGCCCTTGGACAAGGAAACACCGCGAATCTCTTCAATTTCTGCACGGGTCACAGGCTGGTGATAGGCAATGATTGCCAATGTTTCGATCGCTGCGCGCGACAGCTTGCGTGACACTTCGACCTCAAGGTTGAGGCGCGAGCCCAAGTCCGGCGCGGTGCGAAAGGCCCACGATCCGCCGCGGCGCACCACATTCACGCCACGACCATCATAGAATTCACGCAATTCGCGCAGCAACGCCTTGACGTTAACGCCTTCGGGCAAACGGTGGGCAAGCGAGCGCTCGGATACGGGTTCGCTGGACGCGAACATCACCGCTTCCAACAAGCGCACCTGCTCGGGGTCAATCTCGGCGGCGGCACCATCCTGATCGTCATCCAAATCATCCAAGTCGTCGTTTTCAAGCTCATCAAATGCCTCATTTGCGGCTTTGATGGCGGCTTCACGGTCGCGCTTGGAATTGGCGGGGGTAACGTCTTCTCGCTGCACCGAGACGCTTTCGCTTTCGACAAGCGCGGACTCGTCGCCCTCATAATCCTCAATCATAGGATCATCGCTCTCAGGCGCATCTTGGACAGGTTCATGGACAGGTTCATGGACAGGTTCTTCTGGCACTTCGTTCTCAATTTCAGTCATGCTTCGTCACCGGACAGCTCTTCGTAAAATGCGTCGTCATCAGTTTCATTATCATCCGGCTTAGCATCGTGGACGAAGGGCTTGGTCCAATCCTCGGTGGTTTGGAAATAAATTTCGCCGAACGTACCGTCCTGGCGAATTTTCATGCGGCCTTCTTTGGCCAATTGCAACATCGCCCCAAAAGTACTCGCCATCGCCGAACGGCGCGTCAACGGACTTTGCAGGTCGTGCGGCAGGAAGCTGGTCAGGGTATGCCAATTGGGCGTATGCCCGACCAATTGGCGCAAGCGTACCAAGGCATCCTCAATAGCGTGCAGTTCCCACGACTGTTCAATATGCAGGGTGCGGCCTTTGGTGTTGCGGGTTTTTTGGTGGGCATAGGCCTGAATCAAATCAGTCAGGTTGGCGTCGAAAATGGTCCGCTGAGTGGTGTGGAAGCGCTCCCGTGCACCACGGGAATAAAAATCCTGGCCCAAGCGCGCCAATGCCATCAACTCGGCACCAGCGTTTTGCATCGCTTCCAGGCGTTGCAACTGAAAATGCAGTGCCGCCGCCAGCTCTTCACCCGACGGTTCGTCTTCCGAACTCATGTCGGGGATCAGTAGCCGTGATTTTAGATACGCCAACCATGCCGCCATGACCAGATAGTCGGCAGCCAGTTCCAAGTTGCGGCTGGAGGCCTCCATAACGAATTTTAGATACTGATCGGCAAGCTGCACGATCGAGATGTGCAGCAAATCGACCTTTTGCTCGCGCGCCAGGGACAAGAGCACATCAATGGGACCCGCATAGCCTTCCACCTCGACCTCGAACGGCGAGATGGTGGGCATTTCGGTCAAGCCCTCTTCATCGAAATCAGACAGGTATGAATGTTCGTCTGACATAAATCCCCAATTCCTTACTTGATCCCAGACCCTACTTGATACCCGTAAGCGTGACGATGAGATTCATCAACGCCTGCGCCGGAACCAGCACCAACGTCCTAAACACATTCAAATCGACACCGATCTTGCCACCTATCCAGGGCAGGATAAACAGCCCGAACATCAAGATCGCGAATCCCACGCGCTCAAGTCTCGCCACCATACCCGAAAATGGCTGCGGCAACAGCCCCACGGCAATACGCCCGCCATCAAGCGGCGGCAGCGGCAACAAATTGAACATCGCCAAAATAACGTTTATTTGCAATGAATTGAATAGATTTTCGGCGACCCACGGCGCCATTGGTTCGGGGGCAAAGTGCGCCACATGCAGCAACAGTGCCGATACCGTGGCGATCAAAATGTTGACGCCGGGTCCCGCGGCGGCCACCAAAATCATATCCCGGCGAGGGTGGTTCAGCCTGAAGAAATTGACCGGAACGGGCTTGGCGAATCCAAACATGAATTGCCCGCCACTGAGGATCAACAGCACTGCTGGCAACAAAAAGGTGCCGAACAAATCAATGTGCTTGAGCGGATTGAAGGTTACGCGGCCCATACGCAGGGCCGTATCGTCCCCCAACTTCGAAGCCACCCAGCCGTGTGCGGCCTCATGCAAGGTCACGGCAAGCAGCACCGGAACCACCCAAACGGAGGCGACAAACAAGAAATAATACAGATCAAAGTCCATCATATGGAATGTGCTATCCCAGCAAGGTGTCGAAACGGTGGCGGGCCTGCGCCAGATCGGCCTCCGTCTCAAACGGCTGGGCCGCAACGGTGCGGTGAAGTTCACCCAGCTTATAGCGCGCCCAAGCCACTCGCGTCATCACCGAAGCGCCTTGGGCCACCTGAACCATCTCGTCCATCTCGCCATTGCAATGCAGTGCGACATCGCACCCGGCCCGCAAACAGGCATCGGCCCGGTCGGCAAAACTGCCGGACAAGGCTTTCATAGACAGGTCATCGGACACCAACATGCCCTGAAAACCAATGGTTTTTCGGATCACATTTTCGATCACAGTGGAAGACAACGTTGCGGGCTGGTCAGGGTCTAGGCACGGATACACCACATGCGCGGTCATCGCCCAAGCCGCCATGTGCAGGGCGCGAAACGGCATAAAGTCGGTGGTTTCGAGTTCGCCGATGTCCGCCGTGACCACGGGCAGGTCCTTGTGACTGTCCACCAGCGCCCGACCATGGCCGGGAATATGCTTGATCACCGGGGCGACGCCGCCCTTCATCAGGCCATCCATAAATGCCTTGGCAAGCACGGAAATGGTCTCAACATCGCCACCAAAAGCTCGGTCGCCGATGATCGGGTCGGCACTGGGCTGTGGCACATCCAACACAGGTGCGCAGTCGATGGTGATCCCAAGCTCGGACAGTTCATGAGCGATCAAGCGCCCCCCCAGTCTTGCAGCCTCGACCCCTGCTGCGGGCGTTTGTGCACAAAGGTCTGCATAAGCTCTTGCCGACGGAAATTCAGGCCAATGAGGCGGTTTCAAGCGCGCAACACGGCCACCTTCCTGATCAATCATCACCGGTGCGTCCGCACGCCCCACCGTGGCGCGCAGTTCGGCCACCAAGGCACGCACCTGATCAGGGGCGTCACAATTGCGCTGGAACAAGATAAAGCCAAGCGGATTGGTTTTTGTGAAAAAAGCACGTTCATCAGGCGTGAGCGTCAGCCCCGCGCACCCGAACACCACCGCTAACGGCTTGATGTGAGGCTTAGGGCTTTGCAATCAAGCACCCTACGTTGCGCCGAGCCAACTCGGCGCAAGCGGCTTTGGCTTCATTTCGATTGGCAAACCACCCACCGCGCACCCGAAAAAAGATGCCCTTCGCGCCTAAATCAGCGCGCTGGATCACCAATTTAAGCCCGCCCAAGACATCCGAATGCTTCTTCGCCAAACGCGCCCATTCACTCTTGGCGTTGGCTTCGGCGCGCACAGCTGACAACTGGATCAAAAAGCCCTGCCCGGGCTTTCCGGTGGCCTTAATGGCGCTTGGTGCTGATGTCACGGGTGCGGGCGCAGTGGGCGCAACCTTGGTTGCCACCACTTTCGGAGCAGGTGCTTTGGGGGCTGGGGCCACGGCCTGTGCTGGCCCTGGGGCATTCATCGCGGCTCTCGTCGCGGCTGGCGGCGCGGCAGGCGGCGTCGGCACAGCTTCGATTGCGGCCGATTCAGGTGCCTTCATGGATGTCGGCTCAGGGGCCGGCTCGGGCTCCAATACTCTCGGCATGTCCTTGGGCGGCTCAATCGGCGTTTCGGGCGGCGGCAACAGGCGTTCCACCTGATTGGCACCGCCACTTTTTTGGTCCCCCGCCATGCGATCATAAACCAGCTTATCGCGGTCGGGGATTTTCATACCGCCAGGATCGGCCGGTTTTTCTTTCAGATCGAACTGGGGCGCCAGGATCATCGGCACATTGCCGGCATTGGCCATTTCATCCGCGCCCTGATCTTGCATATACATCCAACCAGCCCAGCCACCACCGGCAAGCACCATCACCAGGACAACCCAAAGCCACAGGCCATGGCCCTTTTCGGGCTGGCTTTTGGCGATGAGCTCAAAGTCCAGCAGTTCGGACGCGTCCGGGACGTTCTCATCGTACAGGTCTTGCGAATCAGGTTCTTTAATCATGGACAAATGTTAGCGCTAAATGGTTAACGCATCTCTTTCAATGGGGTCACACCAAACACCTTGAGGCCCGACGCAATCACGTTGGCCACGGCGCGGATCATGGCTAGGCGCGCAAGGGTTAACTCTTTATCGCCCGCGATGATAAAGCGCAGCGATTTGTCTTCGTTGCCTTTGTTCCACAGGCCATGAAATTCCGCTGCCACGTCGCCCAGGTAAAACGCGATGCGGTGCGGTTCGTGCGCGGTCGCGGCGCTTTCGACAATGCGCGGCCACTGACAAATCAGCTTGATCAGGTTCAGTTCGCTATAGTCAGTCAAGCGTCCGAGGTTCGCGCCATGCACGGCATCATCCGTGACCGCATCCGCGCCCAGCTCGTCTGCCGCCATGCGCCCGACCGAATGGACCCGCGCATGGGCGTATTGCACATAAAAGACCGGATTGTCTTTGGACTGCTCCGTGACCTTGGCAAAATCGAAATCTAGCCCCGCATCGTTTTTGCGCGTCAACATGATGAAGCGCACCACGTCTTTACCGACTTGATCGACCACGTCGCGCAACGTCACAAATGTGCCCGCACGTTTGGACATTTTCACCGGCTCGCCATTGTCCATCAACGACACCATCTGGCAGAGCTTAACATCCAGTGCGGCCTTGCCGCCGCTCAGCGCCTTGATGGCAGACTGCATGCGTTTGACATAACCGCCATGGTCCGCGCCCCAGACATCAATCATATCGGAAAATCCGCGACGATATTTGTCCAAATGATAGGCCATATCGGTGGCGAAATAGGTCCATGATCCGTCGGACTTGGCGACCGGGCGGTCCACGTCGTCACCAAATTGAGTAGCCTTGAACAAGGTTTGTTCGCGCTCTTCCCAATCATCGGGCAGTTTGCCCTTGGGCGGCTCCAGAACCCCTTCATAAATCAGCCCTTGTTCGCCAAGAAAGTTCAAAGCCTCATCGACCTTACCGGCCTGCACCAGCGAGCGTTCGGACGTGAACACATTGTGCTCAACACCCAGCGCGGCCAGATCAGCGCGGATCATATCCATCATCGCATCGATGGCGAAATCGCGCACGACGGGCAGCCATTCGGCTTCGTCTGCGTCTTTCCATTTATCACCATCGCGCGCAGCCAATGTCTGGCCTGCGGGAACCAGATAATCGCCCGGGTATAGGCCCTCTGGAATTTTCCCGATGACCTCGCCCAAGGCTTCGCGGTAGCGCAGGTGCAGCGAACGCGCCAACACGTCCACCTGTGCGCCCGCATCGTTGATGTAGTATTCACGGCAAACGTCGTAGCCCGCCTTATCCAACAGCGACGCCAGCGCATCGCCGAACACCGCGCCACGCGCGTGGCCGACGTGCATCGGTCCGGTGGGGTTGGCGGACACATATTCAACGTTGACCTTGCGCCCTTGCCCCACAGTGCCGTCGCCGTACGCCACGCCCGCGTCCAGCACATCACGCAAGCGGGTCTGCCAAAAATCATCGCTTAAACGCATGTTGATAAAGCCCGGCCCGGCGATTTCCACCCCGGTCACACCGACCAAGCTTTCGGCCTTAGCCGCCAGCAGGGCCGCGATTTCGCGCGGGTTCTTTTGCGCAGGCTTGGCCAAAACCATGGCCGCATTGGTGGTCACATCGCCGTGCGACGGGTCGCGCGGGGCTTCCACCGTGATGCGGCTGAGGTCCAGGCCACCCGGCAAGGTGCCAGCGTCAACCAACTCATCAATCAATTCGGAAATCTGGTCGCGAAAGTGGGTAAACAGGTTCATTTGGTTTCTCGGTTGTCCTCGGGATGTTTCCCGAAATCTAGTTCTTATCCAAGCGTGAATTCGCTGGTGCGGGCCTGCAAATCAAACAGTCGTCGGTGCTCATCCAAGGCGTAGCGATCGGTCATGCCTGCGATATAATCGGCGACGACGCGAGCGGTGGTTTCTTCACCCGGACCACCTGCGCCCCGCTGCCATTCGGTGGGCAATGTACCCGGCTCGTTGAGGAACAGTTCGAACAAGTCCTTAACCACGCGTTTGGCCTTCGACGTCATCCGATTGAGCTTGTAATGCTTGTACATATTGGGAAACAAGAACTCTTTCAGTTCCCGGTCATTTTTTACCATCTCGTCGGAAAATCCGACCAAAGGTTCACCATAGCCTCGCACGTCATCGACGGTTTGCGGTTTGGCATCTGCCAAGCGCTTGCGGGCTTCGCCCAAAATATCTTCGACCATGGCGCCGATGGTGCGGCGCACGACTTCATGCACGGTGCGTGAAAAATCCAGGTCAGGGTAGAGTTTTTCAACCTCGGCAAAGGTGCGTCCGACGAAATCCACTTCGCGGATATCGTCGACGCTGAACAGTCCTGCGCGCAATCCATCGTCGATGTCGTGATTGTTGTAAGCCACATCGTCTGCAACGGCGGCGATTTGCGCTTCGGACGAGGCGTAGGTGGACAGCTCCAGGTCTTCTTCCTTGGCGTACTCCACGATGGCCCAAGGCAAAGGCTTGGCCCCGACAAACCCGACCAGTGGACCGTTGTGCTTCACCACACCTTCCAGGGTTTCCCAGGTCAGGTTCAAGCCATCGAAATCCGCGTAACGGTGTTCAAGTTTGGTCACGACGCGCAGCGATTGAGCATTGTGATCGAACCCACCAAAGGGATGCATCAGGTCTTCCAGCGCAAACTCGCCCGCATGACCAAAGGGCGTGTGCCCCATGTCGTGGGCCAACGCCAGGGTTTCCGCCAGATACTGGTTGAGATTCAGGTTTTGGGCGATGGATCGTGCGATTTGCGAGACTTCCAGAGAATGCGTCAGGCGGGTGCGAAAAAAATCCCCCTCATGATTGACGAATACCTGGGTTTTGTACTGCAAGCGACGAAACGCTGCGGCATGGATAATGCGGTCACGGTCGCGCTGAAAACAGCTGCGCGTGGCGCTTTCAGGCTCACTGTGGAGCCGTCCGCGGCTTTGTTCCGGGATGCAGGCGAAAGAGACAAGGTTTTCCATAGGGGGAAACTACCCTTCCCCCCCCTGCCCCGCAAGCCCTCACCGTTCTTCACAAGCAATTGACATTTAAGCTTTCGGCATTACATGAAAGGGCAAATAGGCTATGATTGAGCCTGAGTTTGCAAACGAGGATCCCATGCCAGACACAACAGAAATGCAAGACGGCCTGAAAATCGGCGACGGCGCGGTCACCCGCATCAAGGCGCTGATTGAAAATGAAAGCAATCCTGAGCTCAAGTTGCGCATCAGCGTCACGGGCGGAGGGTGTTCCGGCTTTCAATACAATTTCAGCCTCGACGACAAAGTTGGCGACGATGACGTTTTGTTTGAACGCGAAGGCATCAATGTGGTGGTGGACGAAACCTCCGTCCCATTCGTCGGCGGTGCAACGATTGATTTCAACACCGATCTGATGGGTGCCTATTTCACCATGAACAACCCCAACGCCAGTTCGACGTGCGGCTGCGGAACGTCTTTTTCCGTTTAAGGACCGCCTAGTCGGCCTTAAGGCCGGGATCTGCGTTTAAGAGCTGTTCCGAATCGTGTTACCTAGAAGGCCCCTAATCGCGGGCCTTCTTGCTGTCTGGAGTTGTTATGAAAATCGCCACCTGGAACGTCAATTCGCTGAACGCACGCCGCGATCACCTGATCCGTTGGCTGGGCGAATTCGACCCCGACGTGGTGCTGTTGCAAGAACTCAAAGGCGTCGAAGAAAAATTCCCGATGATGGAGGTCAACGCCGCCGGATACGAGGCCGTCGTGGTTGGACAAAAGACTTACAACGGCGTCGCGATCGTGTCCAAAACGCCCATCGAAGTCACCGCCACCCGCCTTCCCGGTGAAGAGGAAGACGAACAAGCGCGTTACGTCGAGGGCATCATCCAGGGCGGCAAAGGACCTGTACGGCTGGGCTGCATCTATCTGCCCAACGGCAACCCGACGCCCGGCGAAAAATACGACTACAAACTGCGCTGGATGCGTCGGCTTTACGCCCACGCACGCGAACTGCTCAAAACAGAGGAAGCGTTCGTTTTGGGCGGCGACTACAACGTCATCCCCGAACCCGAGGATGTCTATAATCCCGAAAAATGGGGCGGCGACGCGCTGTTTTTGCCCCAAAGCCGCAACGCCCTACAATCCATCGTGAATTTAGGCCTGACCGACGCGTTTCGGGCCTGCAACACTGAGGGCGGACGCTATTCGTGGTGGGATTATCGATCCGCTGGGTGGGACCGCGATGAAGGCTGCCGCATCGATCACCTGCTGCTCAGCCCGCAAGCTGCCGACACCCTAAAAGCCAGCGGCATCGACAAAACGCCGCGCGGCTGGGACAAGCCGTCGGACCACACGCCGGTTTGGTGTGAACTGGATGTTTAGTTAAGCAAGACCGAGATTGGCGCTGGCCGCAACAAGCGGCACCGCCATGGCGACGCGGGAAATGGTTTCCAGCAGTGTCCGCGCCTTGATGGGTTTTTGCAGATACTCCGCCACCGACAGATCGCTTGAACGCTCTTTCAAAACATCCGTAGAATAACCGGTCAGCATCACCACCCGGGTCGGCAACTGTAATTTCTCCACCTGATGAGCGAATTCGGTGCCGTTCATGTCGTCCATCACCCAGTCGCACAGAACCACGTCGGCAGGGCGCTCGGACAAGCGCGAAATGCCCTCGTTGGCGTTGTCGATCACCTGGATGTTGCGGATGCCCACGGCGCGTAAAATGGTTCGGATCAGGCGACGAAAATTGGGGTTGTCATCCACCACCATAACGCGGATATGTTCCCACTGGTCAAAGCTGGTTCCACCCCCCAAAAACGCGACTTGTCCGGCGGCATGGGACGCTTCGACATTGCCTATACACGTATCACGATAAGCAAAGTCCGAGCCCATAATATGATCGACCAACCACGATTGAAGAAAGTCGCGAACTTCAGTGGGGTCAACGGTCCATGGGTTGGCTTGATAAGTGTCATAAGCGCTACGGACGCGACCACTGAGGGCACGGTGCGTGGCTTGATGGCTCTCCAGGTCCGCATAGTCGCTCAATTCCATCATTTTTTCTTCACGCAAAAAATGATAATCCGTGTATTCGACCAACGCATCCAAAACGCTACCAAGAACCGTCGTTTCTTCTTTTTCAGAGATGCAGTCATGAACTTGATTGAGCAGATTGATGAGAACCTTATGATCCGAATCGACGAAAGCGACACCCGTTTCCAGTTCTTTGGACCATTCGACTAACACGGTTTTCTATATCCTCACGTTTCCAGATCTAAGCCCGTCCGGCTCATCCAAGCAAAAGCGATACTTGATATTGAACACAAGATCAATGGGAAATCACGTTTATCAGGCCCGTGCTATAGCACAAGCGCATCGCCATAACGGCTTGATTGCACTTGTGAAAATCCTGCGTTAGCCCAGCATTCTTAGGGTTTAGCGTTCGACCTGACTGACGTCACGCACCGCCCCCCGGTCTGCACTGGTCGCCATCGCGGCATAGGCCCGCAGGGCAGCGCTGACCTTGCGCGGACGATCTTTAATCGGCTTCCACGCATTCGCGCCGCGCGATTCCATTGCCGTGCGTCGTGCGGCCAAAACGTCATCACTGACCGCGACATTGATGGAACGGTTGGGGATATCGATCTCGATGGTATCGCCCTCTTCCACCAAACCAATGGCACCGCCCTCGGCGGCTTCGGGAGAAACGTGACCGATCGAAAGCCCGGAAGACCCACCTGAGAACCGACCGTCAGTAAGCAACGCGCAATCTTTACCCAGCCCCATGGATTTGATGTAGCTGGTCGGATAAAGCATTTCCTGCATGCCCGGGCCGCCTTTTGGCCCTTCATAAACCACCAACACCACGTCACCGGCCTTAATTTGACCGTCGAGAATTTTTTCCACCGCTTCATCCTGGCTTTCGCAAATGCGCGCCGTGCCGGTGAATTTCAGAATCGACGCATCGACGCCCGCCGTTTTGACGATGCAGCCATTAACGGAAATATTGCCGTACAGAACCGCAAGCCCGCCATCGGCGCTGTAAGCGTGCTCCTTATCACGGATGCAGCCCAGCTCGCGATTGGTGTCCAGGGTTTCATAGGATTTGTTCTGACTGAACGCCACCTGGGTCGGCACCCCACCGGGTGCGGCGCGGTAAAAGGCCTTCACCAGTTCGTCTTCGGTGGTCGTCACGTCCCAACGGTCCAGGGCATCGCCCAAGGTCTTTGTGTGCACGGTGGCGACATCACGGTGGATCAAACCGGCACGATCGAGTTCGGCCAGGATGCCCATGATACCACCCGCACGGTGTACGTCTTCCATGTGGAACAGTTGTGTCGATGGCGCGACCTTGGCCAAATGCGGTACCCGGCGGCTCATGGCATCGATATCTTTGAGGGTAAAATCGATTTCGCCTTCATGCGCGATGGCCAGAATGTGCAACACCGTGTTGGTCGATCCGCCCATGGCGATGTCCAGCGCAATGGCGTTTTCGAACGCTTTTTTACCGCCCAGGTTGCGCGGCAGGACTGAGGCGTCATCTTCTTCGTAATAGCGCTTGGTGATTTCCATCACGATGCGTCCGGCCTCTTCGAATAGATCCTTGCGCGCTGCGTGGGTGGCCAGCAACGATCCGTTGCCCGGCAACGCCAAGCCAAAGCCTTCGGCCAGACAGTTCATCGAATTCGCGGTAAACATGCCCGAGCACGAACCGCATGTCGGGCAACTGGCACGTTCGAAATCCATCACCGTTTCATCGGACACGTTAGGATCGGCCGCCTGGATCATCGCATCAATCAGATCAACGGCGATTTCCTCGCCATCGACCACGACCTTGCCCGCTTCCATCGGTCCGCCCGAAACGAACACAGCTGGAATGTTCAAGCGCATCGCCGCCATCATCATGCCCGGCGTGATTTTATCGCAGTTGGAAATGCACACCATCGCGTCGGCGCAGTGCGCGTTCACCATATACTCGACGCTGTCGGCGATGATTTCACGGCTCGGCAACGAATAAAGCATACCGTCGTGGCCCATAGCGATGCCGTCATCAACCGCGATGGTATTGAATTCCTTTGCCACCCCCCCGTGAGCTTCGATCTGACGCGCCACAAGCTGACCTAAGTCTTTCAGGTGGACGTGACCGGGCACAAATTGGGTGAACGAGTTCACCACCGCAATGATCGGCTTGCCGAAATCGCCATCCTTCATCCCTGTGGCACGCCACAAGCCCCGCGCACCCGCCATGTTACGGCCGTGGGTAGAGGTACGTGAACGATATACGGGCATGGCTTAAATCCTTAGTATTTGGGCTGTTGTGTTCATCAAAAAATAGCGGTCTGCGGCGACAAATACCAGCGCGAAAAATCGCTCCTCACGCCCCTTTCCAGTCCATGGAAATGGTGATTTAAGTCTTACGCTTCAACCACCCAGCATAGATTTGATCTGAATTGCCGGGTTCAAGGGATCATCTTCGGTGCGTTGCGCGCGTTTGTTCTCATAGTCTGCTGCATCTTCCAGATAAGCTTCATAAGTTTCCACCGCGTGCTGGAAATCAAAAAATGTGGTGGCGACGCCTCCATTCCAGGTGATCGCAATGGGGCGTCCAGGGTGAGCCTTGAGCATGGCTAAAATGCCCACAGCGGTGCGTTGCCCCGGATACTCGTTTTTCACGATGCCTGTCGTTATGTAGCTTTCAAGATTGGCGCGAAACTGCGTCCAGGGTACCAGCGACATCCCCGCAAGCGTGGCGTAACCGGCCATTTCTTCGAGGGCCTGAGGCGATGTATCCTCGGCGACGCCTTGATAAATAACGTAGGCCGACTGACGGGCATCAATAAATACGTCAACCAAATCGCCGTTGGCCGCTAAAACAGGGTGTACCCCCTTTAGCGCTGCGAGCAAGGCCAACAGGACCAGCATCACAACCCGGAAACACGATCTGGGGTGAACGGCAATTTTCATGGACGGAATAGTATAGCGAAATGGTGTGGAACCAAAACAAAACGGAGCCTGCTCCTATCAGGCAGGCTCCGTTCTAATTTAGGCGAGCGCGTGTGCTTAAGCGGCAGCTTCCAGGTCTGCTGCCACGCTTTTAAGCAGGTCTTGAACTTCCATCGCGACGGTGCCCAATTCAGGGTTTTCGATGGCTTTCATAGACGCGATCGGATCGACAATCGACACTTCAATCTTTCCGTCGTCGCGTTGCTGGACCAAAACATTGCACGGCAACATCACGCCGATTTTGTTTTCCGCCGCAATAGCCTTGAAGGCGTGAGAGGGGCTGCACGCACCAAGAATCGTATAAGGGTTGATGTCCTTATCCAACTTTTCCTTCATGGCGTTTTGCACGTTGATGGTGGTCAACACACCCAAGCCTTTGGCCTTAAGCGCCGCGGTGGCCTTTTCAAGCGCTTCGTCGAAGGTGCAGCTCAGGGTGACGGTGAAGTGGTAGCTCATGATTGCTCCAAATTCTTATAGGTTTCGAGGTTATGCGGTGCGGGGAAACATTCTACTTGCCGAAAGTGGTATTTAAGCCCTGGCGTTTCAACCCAACAGCCGTATTTTTTATATCCGGTTTTGCAAATTCTTCCGGACACACCAAAAATAATTCATTGATTGTAGGTGGTTAAATCCGTACCGTCTTTATATGAGTGAACGCTTGAACAGTCTCAACGATCTGCAAATTATGGCCCGGTACAACCGCTGGGCCAATGCGCGCTTGTTCGCCTGCATGTCCGGGTTGTCTGATAAGGATTACCGCTGTGACCGTGATGCCTACTTTGGCTCTATTCACGCGACCCTAAACCATATTTTGGTTGGCGACCGCCTTTGGACCAGTCGGGTCATGGGCGAGTATTCAGGGGTCAAAAGCCTGGATGAAATCTTGTATGACGATTTCAGCGCGCTTAGTTCGACCCGCACCGCTATGGATGAACACATCGTGCGTTTGGTAGATCGTTTGTCCGTAGGCCTTGACGGCGGTCTTGAGCGAGAAGTGCGCTACCGCATGATGTCCGGCAGCGAAAAGCACGCGTCGCCCGCACGTTTTGTCTTTCTCACGCTGTTCAACCACCAAACCCACCACCGGGGTCAGGTGCATTGCATGTTGACCCAGGCCGGGATCGAAAACCCGCCTTCGCTCGACGTTATCGTCATGCTACACGAGATGGAAGATAGCGAAGAGAGCATTTAGAAAGCCTCCTATTTACGCCACAACCCTCCCATTACATTTGTATTTTCTCATATAACACTTGAAAAAATGCTAAATCCGACCTATTTAGTCGGGTAAGGGCCTTCCCGATACATATTGGCGGAGGGCAAAACTGATATTGTTCTCCAGGAGGGACACATGGATTTTCAAACTGATGGCGAAGGCTTTTTGCTGAACCGCAACGAATGGACTCCGGAAGTCGCACGCGAAATCGCATCTCGCGATGGCCGTGAAATGAACGACGAACACATGCGCCTCATCGATGCCGCGCGCCAGATGTACGACGAGAACGGCACAGTCCCCGCGCTGCGTAACTTCACCAAGGCCATGGGCGTGGACAAAAAACATTTGTTCGATGTTTTCGAAACCGGCCCGATGAAACTGATTTGCAAATGGGGCGGTTTGCCCAAGCCGACCGGCTGCGTCTAACGCCCGCTTGGCTTTGCTCATTTGAAATAAAAGAAAGCGTGGGCCCAGATAGAATGGAACCCACGCAACTTAAAAGGGGACGGTCAGCCGTCCCCTTTTTTTCTGGTCTAATTCAATCCAACATCACGCGACAAGGGCATTTATCCCTTTAAAGGTCCACCAGACGCGCTGCGGCTTCACCCAGCTTTGCACGTTCCGCCTTGAGCGCTTCAAGACGTTCTTGCTGTTCAGCAACCACCTCTGGCGGGGCTTTGGCGAGGAAGCCTTGATTGGTGAGCTTCTTTTCGTACTTCATGATTTCCGGATCGAGCTTTTTAAGCTCTTTGCCGAGACGTGCTTGCTCACTGGCCACGTCAATGACACCCGACATGGGCAACACCACGGTGGTTTCGTCCAACACTGTTGAGACCGCGCCCTTGGGCACCTCGCCTTCGAGCGCACCGCTGTCTTCGATGCGCGCCAAACGGTGGATCAGGTCACGATGCGTTTCCAGCCGCGCCAAGGTTTCACCCGACGCATCTTTCAGACGCAGGGTTAACTGAGCCTTGGGCTCAACGTTCATTTCCGAACGTACCGCGCGCACGCTTGAGATCAAACGCACGACCCAGTCCATTTCAGAAGCTGCATCGGCGCTTTCCAAGCCCTGCAATGTCGGCCAGCCTGTCAGCATCAACATGCCGTCGCGGTCTGCGATCTGGGTCCACAGTTCTTCCGTCACATACGGCATGATCGGGTGCAGCATCAACAACACCTGATCGAATGCCCAAGCCATTGTGGCGCGGGTTTCCGCTTTGGCGGCTTCGTCGTCGCCATTGAGAATTGGCTTGGTGAATTCCAGATACCAATCGCAGAACAGGCCCCACGTAAAGTGATAGCCCGCGTCGGCGGCTTCGTTGAAGCGGTAGCTTTTGATCGCCGTTTCGATCTTAGTCACGGCCTCGGCTGCTTTGCCGATGATCCAGCGGTTGACGGTCAAATTGACCGCGCTGGGGTCAAAACCGGCGACCGGTTTACAATCGTTCATTTCCGCATAGCGTGCGGCGTTCCAGATTTTGGTGACGAAGTTACGATAACCTTCAATACGGCTGATCGACAATTTCACATCACGTCCCTGCACCGCCTGCGATGTCATGGTGAAGCGCACCGCGTCAGAGCCGAACTGGTCGATCAGTTCCAAGGGGTCCATCACGTTGCCCTTGGACTTGGACATTTTCTGGCCTTTTTCATCACGCACCAAAGCATGGATGTAGACATCCTTGAACGGCACGTCCTTCATGAAGTGCAAGCCGAACATCATCATGCGCGCAACCCAGAAAAAGATGATGTCAAAACCCGTGACCAGACAGTCGGTCGGATAATAACGCTTCACCTCGGGGGTATCGTCGGGCCAGCCAAGGGTCGAGAACGGCCACAAGGCTGACGAGAACCAGGTGTCCAACACGTCTGGATCGCGCTCCAGCTTGACCGGCTCGCCATAATGCTGTTCCGCCGCAACCAACGCTTCTGCTTCGGTGTATTCGACGAACGGGTGACCATCGGGGCCGTACCACGCGGGGATCTGATGGCCCCACCAAATTTGGCGTGACACGCACCACGGCTGAATGTTGCGCATCCAATCGAAATAGATGTTTTCATAAGACTTGGGATGGAAAGTGGTGGTGCCGTCTTCGACCGCTTTGATGGCATCGACGGCCAGCGTTTTGGCATCGACAAACCACTGATCCAAAAGCCAAGGCTCGATCACCACGCCGGAACGATCGCCATAGGGCACCGTCATGGGGTTTTCTTCGATCTTTTCGAGCAGACCTAAGCCTTCCATTTCCTTGACGATCACGTCACGGGCTTCGAAACGATCTAGTCCGCGCAGGTGTTCCGGCGCGTTTTCATTGATGGCGGCGTTGTGATCCAACACGTTGATGACGTCCAGCTTTTGCCGACGACCAACCTCGAAATCATTGAAGTCGTGCGCGGGCGTGATCTTCACCGCGCCGGAGCCCTTTTCAGGGTCGGCGTATTCATCGGCGACAATGGGGATCAAACGACCGGTGATGGGCAAAACGACGTTGAGACCGACCAAGGCGGCGTAGCGTTCATCGTCGGGATGCACGGCCACACCGGTATCGCCCAGCATGGTTTCCGGGCGGGTGGTGCCGACGGTAACGAACTCATCCTTACGGCCTTCAACGGGGTACTTGAAGTACCACATCTTACCGGTTTGTTCTTTGTTCTCGACCTCTAGGTCGGAAATCGCGGTGTGCAGTAGCGGGTCCCAGTTGACCAGACGTTTATCGCGATAAATCAGGCCGCCCTTGTGCAGTTCGACAAAGACCTTTTGCACCGCCATGGACAAACCTTCATCCATCGTAAAGCGTTCGCGCGACCAATCGCACGATGCGCCCAGACGGCGCAACTGGCGGGTGATATTGCCACCGGATTCGGCCTTCCACTCCCATACGCGCTCGATGAATTTTTCACGGCCGAGATCATGACGGGTCAGCCCTTCGGCTTCCATCTGGCGCTCAACCAGCATCTGCGTGGCGATGCCCGCATGATCGGTACCGGGTTGCCACAATGTATCCTTACCAAGCATGCGGTTGTAGCGGATCAGGATGTCCTGCAAGGTGTTGTTGAGCGCATGGCCCATGTGCAGGTTGCCGGTCACGTTGGGCGGCGGAATGACGATGGTATAAGCGTCTTCGCTTTCGCTTTTGCCGCACGCAAAAGCATCGGAGCTTTCCCACTTTTCATAGATACGCGCTTCAACGTCGTGGGGGGTGTAAGTCTTATCCAACATCAGATTTGCCGTCCGTGACCGAGAGTTTGTTTGCCCCGCCGCTCTGCGGGAAGGTAGCCCGGGCCGTAGCGCCGTTCACCCGCATTGCGTTCTATAGCAAAAACGCCGCTCGGGAAACCCTGAGCGGCGTTTTGTTTGTCATCGTTTAGCGCCTGAATTTAGCGACTGGCACCGCTACCTGAGAGGCTACTCGTCCAACCGTTCCGCACGGTTGATCATGCGGTCGATCTCTTTCTTGACCAAACGTTCAATCAGGTACGGCAGGTTTTGGTCCAGCCACTCTTTCAACAGCGGCCGCATCATTTCGCGGACCATGCCTTCAAGGGTGACTTCGGAACCGCCAATCTGCAATTCACGCTGACTGAGGATCGCACGCGCCAAATCGGACAGAATATCCGTCGAAGCCCGATACGTACCCGCCGAAACCATGGAATTAACCACATCCGCACCTTCGGGCAAAGTTGTGATCATTTCTTCAGTCAAATTAAGAATCGAAGAAATATCCGGCTCTCCACCTGGGCGTGGCGGCGGCGGCGGCGGCGGCGGCGGTGAATATGCTTCAACCGGCGGCGGCGGCGGCGCAGGAGCCATAACGGGTTCCGGCACAGGCGCTGGCTCAGGTGCTGGCTCAGGCACCGGTTCTGGTTCTGGTTCGTCTTCTGCCAGTTCAATGACCGGCGTCGGGGTTGATGCTGGTTCGGCCTCCATGTCTGCCATGAGGGCAGCCATGTCCATTTCCTCTTCAGGCTCAGGCTCAGGCTCAGCCGACATTTCTTCCATGGCAGCGGCCATGTCCATTTCTTCTTCTGGCTCTGGCTCTGCGGCCATCTCCGCCATAGCCGCAGCCATGTCGTCTTCCGCCGGTGCAGGTTCCTCAGCCGGAGCCTCTTCCTCACCATCCTCTGACAGGATGCGGCGGATAGAGGCCAGAATGTCCTCCATCGAAGGCTCTTCGCCGTTTTGTCCTTGCGCGTCTTCGCTCATAAAAAGCTCGCTTATCCCCCGAGGTGTTTCTGACCCGGTTACTTTAAAAGTTTACTTGACGCCGTTGTCCCCAACATTGCCGCCAAACCACTTATCCCGGACCTCCTGATAATGCCCTTGTGCATCATATAAATCCACAGCGAGGTTCAAATCCGCCGCCGTCAAATTTCCGACAGAGGACAGCAGCGTCAACTCCGCAACTGTCTCATCCCTTTGAGATTTAACAAGATTTACGCGTGCGTCCAGTAATTCCTGCTCCGCATCGAGGACATCTAGAACTGTTCGAGACCCGACGCCAGCTTCCCGCTGAACGCCCTCCAAAGCCGTTTCAGCGGCCAGAACCTGAGTTTTGATGGCTTCGATTCGCGCCCGGGTCGCTGCTAAAATCTCCCATGCGGTGCGCACCTGTTGAGTGGCATCGCGACGGGCCTGATTGGCCGTCAGACGCAAAGAAGACGCATTTTCACGGGCTTGACGCAGTTGCGAGTAGACCGAACCGCTTTGATACAAAGGCACGCTCAGCGTCACCTTGGCCTCATATGCATTGGACCAGTAATTGTCCGCAACCGTGTCGAGCGAGCGCGAAGCGGCACCGGTCAAATCCACTGACGGCAAAAGCTTGCCCTTTGTCGTGTCGATGTTGTCGCGAGAAGCGCGTTCCGCGAAGACAGCAGCATTCACTGCCGGGTTGGATTGCTCTGCCAAGCTCAAGGCGTCATCCAGACTCGTGGGCAGCGGCAGGGCCAAACGAGAGGGCTGCAAACGTTCGGGAGCTTCCCCCATCAGGTTGGCATACGCTGCGCGCGAAGATTCCAAGTCGCCTTTGGCTTGAATACGGTCGGCCGTAGCACCAGCCAAACGCGATTGGGCCTGATGCACATCCGTACGCGTAATTTCACCGACGTTGAAACGGTCCTGCGTAGCATCCAACTGGCTCTGCAACACTTCTTCGTTCTTTATGTTCAGCCCAACAACCGCTTGATCGCGCAACACATTGAGATACGCCGTCGCCCCGTTCAACAAAACGGTCTGCTCGATTGTCTTAAGGCGCGCGCGTTGGGCGAGCACCGTATTTTCTGCCGAGGAAACCGCCGAAACGGTCTGACCGCCCTTATACAACGATTGGGTGAGGCTCAACGCCAAGGTCTTTGGGTTGGTGTCAACCTTGTTCCCTGGGGTGGAGCTGGTTTCTTGTTGCTTGGCCGAGGACGTGCCGCTAACCGACACCGATGGCCGCCAGCCGGACAGCGCTTGAGGCACACCTTCATCCGTGGCGCGCAAGGTCGCACGAGCCGCTTGCAGCGAGGGGTTGGTCGCATAGGCTTTCGCCAATGCATCCAACAGCGTTTCGGCCTGTGCCGAGGTCGCAGTCGCGCCCATGCTCACACCCAGAACAAAACTGAGAAAGGCAATCCGGGAAACCGTGCTTTTTAGATCTTGCATCTTGATTTGTATCGCGCTTTTCATGTTTTTCGAGCCTAAAAAAATCCATTATGGATTGAGGTCAAGACTACACATCCCCAGCGACAAAGACCATAGCCCTGAGGTGTTAACGTTTGGTGAGCCTACAAAGAACCGGAGTTCGGCCAGAGTTTGGGGCGTTAAGCCGTCATTTCCTCGTAGCGCCGCCACGACGCCATGCCGCCCATCAGGGACTGAGCATTTTCGAATCCGTTTTGACGCAACCACTGTGCTGCCATCAAAGAACGACTGCCGTGGGCGCAAATGACCACCAGATGATCCGCGCGGGGCAACTGATCGAGATGTTGAGGTAATTGATTCAAGGGGATATTGGCGCTATCGCCCGCCGGGGCTTGAGACACTTCCCAGGGCATCCGCACGTCGATAAAGGCGGCGTTCAGGTTTTCCGTCTTGAACTTGTGCAACCCGTGGGCATCAACTTCAAGGGGCAGAGGCGCGTTCGTCATATTGGGCTCCACATTTTTCTATGTCGTTCACACACAAATCTTGGTGTTTGTGTCATGTAAGCATTTCGCGTCGCACTTGCCACCGTGACGACCGAAATCGAACTGGCGTCGACCAGCAAGCCGTCTGCAGCACTACGCTGAACATTAGATAATTCTTAAATAGGGAAATATCAAGGCTTCCCCCGCCGTCCCTCAAGATAGAGGCCGGGAGAGAAAAACCATTCGTGATGGATTTAGAAGCTGAACTGAGATTTGGCCGCGAATTCCGGGATTGCAGGCACGTTGGCGTCGAACAGTTCCGTTTCAGACGTCACGCCTTCGACCTTGGTCACCAACATGGCCTTGTCCGTACCTGCGCCTGTCTTGATGTATACCAAGCGCCCACCGTCGGCCAGTTGGTCCAGCAAACTGTCCGGCACTTCACCGGCAGCGCCATTGATGAAAATCACGTCGTAAGGTCCCTGACCGGGGTGTCCCGTAGCCAGTTTGCCTTTGAGCATACTCACCGTGTCGGCGCCTTGTTCCGCCAGATGCTCGACCGCAGCGCGGTGCAAGTCCAGATCGGATTCGATCGCAACCACGGCAGAGGCGATTTTCGCGATGGCGGCAGCCTCATATCCTGTGGCAGCAGCGATGACCAACGCCAAGTCGGTTTCTTCGATTGCCGCAGCCTGCATCAAACGCGCAAGGACCATCGGCTCCATCAGGATACGCCCAGCACCAACGGCCAAGTCTTCATCTATATAAGCAATGTTTTTCAGAGCGTCCGGAACGAATACTTCGCGTGGCAGAGCCTCCAACGCCTCAACGACCAACTGATCCGTAACCTTATTGGTGCGGATTTGACCTTCGACCATGTTGCGGCGGGCGAGTGCGAAGTCCATGGGATGATCCCCTCTGTTGGTGGTGCCAATTGGCAGCGTCTGCATATGATGGAAACGGTCGTTCCAAGGCCTCCAAGCCGAAAAATAACCGCCGATGGACGGCACTATAGACCGAGGCGGGTGCACCGCACAATGGAGATGATTGTCGCTCGCCCCCCCCTCCATCAAGCCAGCGATTCCCGACCAAACGCCGATTGCTCGACATGACATCTGGCCAAAACGCCCTCCTCGGACGCCTTGAAATATCCCACTTTTCGGGCAAAAACCGGGGCGTTTGGCAGCGTTTCAAATTAATTTCAAAAACCCCACTTCGGGTGCTTGACCGATAGAGAACGTCGTTCTATGTTCCAGCGCCTTCGCGAGGAGGGTCAACGCCTCCGCAAGGAGGACAGGAGCTCCACGGCTCCCCTTGTAAACCAAGCCGATAGCCACGGTTTGCATTGGACAGGATGGCGCGGTGGCGGAGTGGCTACGCAGCGGCCTGCAAAGCCGTGTACACCGGTTCAAATCCGGTCCGCGCCTCCATCCACCGTCTCGCGCAAGGCACGCTTGATCCGGCGTAGCTCAGTGGTAGAGCAATCGACTGTTAATCGATCGGTCGTAAGTTCGAATCTTACCGCCGGAGCCAATGACAACAAGGCCTCACCCCATAACGGGTTGGGGCCTTGTTTCGTTTGAATATCTCATAGCGGTCGGCGAAGCCTAAATAGCGCCAAATTTAATGAGCTTTCTCCAACGCCATATTTCTGCTTATATTTTGCCTAGAAGCGTGTGAAATCACAGCTGCTCGATGTGCGCACAACCACCACCTTGTGAAATACATACGCTATCCATTCAGTCGTCACGGGTACCCCACCATGAACATCTCGATCCTCATAGCTATTCTCGGTTTCGGTATCGCCTTGGTGGCGTTGTGGCTGGTGAGTGACGTCAATAAAAAAGTGGAACGCCTACTCACAACGTTTCTGCACACACATATTAACCCGATCCACGATGATATCCGCAACACCAACCGGGCACTTGCTAAGGCGATTGTAGATATTAAGACTCTAAATAAGAACATTACCGCGATTGATGATATGCGTGGCCGTATCGCAATGCTCGCGGATGCTTTGGATAAGCTCGATCGCTCGATCCCAAAGAAAATCCGCGCCGATGAGCAGACAGATAAGAAACCCGTGCAGAAGGTCCGTGCGAAACCAGTAACGACCTCTAAGGGATAAGGCTTTTTCACGCCCCAACATTGCAACCCAAGCATTGCATTACAGATATTCCAAACATGCATGTCATCGGTGCGAAATACATTAAATGTATATATTTCAACTAACTACGATTTAAATATAAGATTTTACTAATATAATCTTAACGGAAACTGAACGCCACCATCAGGTTGGGTTCAGTTGCGCTGCCTATAATTCATCTCAACGACACGCCATTCAAAGTCATTTGGTGCCCGCGAAAAGGCCCGAAAAGGATTTAGCCATGCCCCAGATCAACAAATTTGCTTTCGCCCTTGTATTCGGTGCCGCAGCAACGACTTTCATCACGCTATCCGCTATCGAGGCCTCTGCCGCAGATACATACGCCCAGTATGAAACCCAGGCAGACCTTGGCAATATCACCCAGATGCCGGGCAAAACGGCAAAGACCTACGGCCCCCGCAAGGTCAACCACGCGCGGTATGAAGTTATGGCCGAAAAGGGCATCTTCATTCAGCCAAAATCGGACGAACCAACCCCATCCGAATTGGCGAAGCGTAAAAATCATGCCGCATATGACGTTCAAAACGACATCGACGGGTAACCCCTCCCTCCCTTCCCGTCGTAACAGATGCGGTCCCGGCCCTGCCGGTGCCGCATTTTTTTTGCCCGCTCCCCTTCATACAAACGTCACAGAACCTTGGTTTGTTATGCCGCGTCGCGCTCCCTACGCTGGAGCGTGACACCTGCCCCATGGAGCATGAGCAGACAAATGCGAATTCTGTCGAATACCCAACGCCTCTTTGCGACCCGCTGGAACATCATCAGCAGTCTGGCTATGGTGCTGATCGTGGCGACGGCTACAGGGGGGATTTTCATTGGCGCAAACGCAATTCGCCTGTTCAGCGACATGCGCGACACATGGCACCACTACGATCAAGTCTCGGAACAAAAGGTCACCTACCTAACCCAGATGCATCAGTACTTGGGTTATTCCGGTTTATCCCAGCACCTCAAAGACTACTTATTGCATGGCGAAGATCATGTTCTGACTTGGCTCGACATTGATTTGGATCAGGCAAAAAATGCCGTCGACACATACCGTCTTCTCGACATTAATGACGAGGAGACGGCAGCCTTGGCCGATTTGCGGGCCTTGATTGTTAAAAGCCGCGCCCAAATTCTGGAAATCCCCAAGCTCCGCCAAGGCGGCATGACCCCCGCGCAAATCGACAAGCAAATCAATCTGTCCCCGGATGCTGCCATTGCCGCACTCGATCATTTGCGCTGGGCGTGGCGACAGCAGGCTGCTGTTGCGGAAGAAACGCTCAACAGCACCTCAAAAACCGGGGCAAATCTTGTTAACCTCGGCTGGGTGTTCATCCCCATCATGGGGCTGATCGGCATCATTGTTTTTTGGCTGGTCAACAGGCTGCGGCGCCAAGTCACCGCTTATGAACGCGAAAAAGCCGCGTTGGAAACGTCAGAGCGAAAATTCCGCGACATGGCGGCCAACGTACCCGGTGTGATTTTCCAGTGGTATGAACGACGCGGCGGCGAACGCGGGTATCTCTACGTCAGCCCGCGCTGTCAGGAAATTTACGGCGTCAGCCCTGCCGAACTGCAACACAACTGGCAGGCCCTTTCGATCCACCCCGAAGACAAAGCCCGCTATATCAAAACCGTCAACCATGCCTTTGAGACCCGTTCCGAATGGTCGTTCGAGGGCCGTTTCCTAACCCCTGAGGGCGAAGAAAAATGGTGGCGCGGAATCTCCAAACCGGTGCCGATAAACGACGATGAAATCATCTTCAATGGCGTGATCATCGATATCTCGCTGCAAAAAAAGATGGAAGAAGAACTGCGCGCCCTGGCCACCACAGACGGCTTGACCGGGGCCTACAATCGCCGCCATTTCATTTTTGAGGCAACGACAGAAGTCCCCCGGGCAAAGCGTTACGAAAATCCGCTAACCATATTGATGGTGGACCTCGACCACTTTAAAAACATCAACGATGACTACGGTCACGCCGGTGGCGACGAAGTGCTGCGACGCTTTGTCGCGACGGCCAAGGAAAGCCTTCGCGGCCCAGATGTTTTAGGTCGTATCGGCGGCGAAGAATTTGCCATCATGCTGCCGGAAACCGACTTGGCCGGAGCCATTGCCCTGGCGGAGCGCATTCGCACAGACGTGCAAGACCTCAATATACGTTGGGACAAACAGACCATAAAGGTGACGGCTTCCATCGGCGTCGCGATGCTGCAAAAAAATGATGCCGACATCCACACTCTTTTGGCCCGTGCCGACAAGGCGCTCTACACCGCCAAGGCCGAAGGCCGCAATCAGGTTATGGTCAGCGGCGGCACCGTCGAACTTTCTACAGACACCGTGACGGAAGTCCTGGACCTCACCACCGCCGGTCCGGGACCGCACGGGGCCAACTAGCCCCCCTAGCCCCCCCTGTCTCACGGAAACAAATCAGCCCCCCACACGAAAACACCCAAAACGATGACTGTGTTTGCAGTTCACATCGGCTAACCTTGCGTAATATAAGGATTTGTCGTTAAATCGTTGCACAAGATCAAAGTTGGTGGCCTACAAGATGAATTCGGGTTGGTTATGAGTGTTATACTGGAAGAAACAGACGAATTGCTCGTCGCACAAACGGAAATCCGCCACCTGAAAAATACCATTCAGGCGCTGCGTGAGAAAATGGAACGGCTGCGTTTTGAAAAAGACGAGGCCGTCTCTGCCGCTGTGTCCGAAGCCAACCAGGAAATTCAGCAACTGCGCGCCACAGCGGGAGCGTTGCGCGATGAGTTGGAAAGCCTTCGTTTCGATAAAGATGAAGCCGTTCACAGTGCTCTTAAAGACGGCAAAGACGAAGCCATTCAATTGCAAAAAACGGCTCAGGCCATCCGCGACCAAACGGATGACGTGAAATTCAAATACGAAGACCAAATTGAACAGTTGACCCGTCATGCTCGTGACGAGGTCAAGGAATTGCATGATACGATCCAAACGCTTCGTGACGAACTCGAAGTGCTCAAAAATCAAAAAACTTAAAATTGAGGGAAGCCCATGGCCGACACACAGTCGACCCACACAGCAAACCGGAAGCCCCGCGCCAGCGTCAAGAAAACGCCGGTAAAAAAGAAACGCGTCAACGGCAAGGCACCGGTAAAGGTCAAGACGCGCGACGTCACCAAATTGAGCGAGGCGGAAATTCACCGCCTGCAACGCGCCGACCTTTTGTTGGGCATTTCGCGCCACATGGCGGGTATTGAAACGCTGGATGAAGTGCTCAAGGAACTGGTGGATATTGTCAGCCGAGAAACCAACGCGGAACGATCCTCGCTGTTTCTCAACGACATGGAAACGGGTGAGTTGTACACCCGCGTGGCCCAGGGCAAAAACATCCGCGAAATCCGCATCCTCAACGACAGCGGCATTGCCGGCTGGGTGTTTTCGTCAGGCAAAGGTTCCATCATCGACGATGCCCATTCGGACGCACGGTTCAACAAATCCATTGACGAGCAAACCGGCTTTCGCACTCGATCCATTTTGTGCGCACCGATCAAAACCGTCAAAGGTGACATCATTGGCGTGGTCCAGTCGCTGAACAAAAAAGACGGGCGTAAGCATGTCTTGTTCGAAAAAGACGACCTGGAATTTTTGCAAGACATTGCGACCCAAGCCGCCGTCGCACTGCAAAGCACCGAGTTTGTCGAGCGCATGCAAAAAAAGCGCAGTCAGGAAATGGAGTTCCTGGATGTGGTGTCAGACGTAACCTCGGAAATCAACCTCAACGCCTTGCTGGCCAAGGTCATGGGCGAAGCGACGCGGATGTTGAATGCGGAACGCTCGACCCTGTTTCTGAATGATGAAAAAACCGACGAGCTGTGGTCCATGGTGGGTGCCGGGCTCAACGCACTGGAAATCCGCCTACCCAATCACTTAGGGATCGCGGGCACGGTGTTCACGTCGGCGAAATCCATCAACATTCCTTACGCCTATGCCGATCTGCGTTTCAACCCGGCGTTCGATAAAAAGACCGGGTTCTTTACCCGCTCCATCCTGTGCACGCCCGTGGTCAACAAGGAAGGCAAGTGCATCGGCGTAACCCAGGTGCTGAACAAAAAGGGCGGTCCCTTTAGCGACGAAGACGAACAACGCCTAAAAGCGTTCACCGCACAAATCTCCATCGGCCTGGAAAACGCCAAGCTGTTTAGCGATGTCCAGAACATGAAAAACTACAACGAAAGCATGCTGGAAAGTATGTCCAACGCTGTGGTCACCACCGATGAAGACGGCAAGATCGTCACATGCAACCGCGCTGGTCACCGCATCATGAAGCTGGATGGCGACAGCGACGTCATCGGTAAAATGGCGGAAGAATTTTTCACCGGCGCCAATGAATGGGTTATCAACAAAATCAAGAAGGTCGATGAAAGTCAGATCACCGACATTTCCATGGATGCAGAGCTGGTTTTCGCGGATGAGCCGACGTCGGCAAACGTCACCACCTTGCCGCTGATTTCCAGCGAGGGCAAAAAGCTTGGCTCTATGGTCATGATCGAAGACATCTCGTCCGAGAAACGCATGAAATCGACCATGAGCCGTTACATGGACCCGGCACTCGCCGATCAATTGATGGAAGGCGGCGAGAGTGACGACTTTCTCGGCGGGCGCTCCACCGATGCCACTGTGCTGTTTTCCGACATCCGTTCCTTCACCACGCTGACCGAGACCTTAGGTCCCCAGGGCACCGTTGCGCTGTTGAACGAATACTTCACCATCATGGTCGACTGCATCACCGAAGAAGGCGGCATGCTGGACAAGTTTATCGGCGATGCCATCATGGCCGCGTTCGGCATTCCCGTGGGCCATGACGACGATGAAGATCGCGCCATGCGCGCCGCCATCAAGATGCTCACCAGCCTCAACGATTGGAACAAAGGCCGCGCCGCCCGCGGCGAAATGACCATCGATCATGGTCTGGGGCTGAACACTGACAACGTAGTGTCGGGCAACATCGGTTCGCCCAAGCGCATGGACTACACCATGATTGGCGATGGTGTGAATCTGGCCGCACGTTTGGAAAGTGCCTGTAAACAGTACCACGCTCACCTTCTGATTTCCGAATTCACATATAAGAAACTCAAAGGGACGTACCGTATTCGCGACGTTGACGACGTGATCGTCAAAGGCAAGACCAAGCCCGTGCGTGTGTACGAGGTGCTCGACTACCACACAGATGAAACGTTCCCCAATTTGATGGACGGGGTGAATTACTTTGCCGAAGGGCGCAAAAACTACCGTGCGGGCAGTTGGGACAAGGCCGTTTTGTCGTTCAAGGATGTGCTGAAAGCAAACCCTGGCGATGAGCTTTCGAATACCTATATAGAAAGATGCCAGCACCTCAAATTAGAAGACCCCAAGGACTGGGACGGGGTGTGGGTCATGAAGTCTAAATAATAAGCGTTCCGGGCAACGGAACCGTTACACCAAACGTGCAATAACGGGGAGTGTGGACCATGAAGATCGTACTTGTTGACGACGACCCGGACCTAATCGACATCATGCAAATGGCACTTGGTCAGGCTGGCCACGAGGTCACGGCCTCACCTGCGGGGGCCCCCATTATTCGCGCCCTAAAAGACAATCCACCCGATGTGCTCGTCACCGATTTGATGATGGCCGAACTGACCGGCCTAGAACTGTGTGAAATTCTGCTGGCCGACGTCCGCCTCGCGAACACCAAAATCATTTTGATTTCGGCACGCACAGACAAGCTATGGAAAGAAAAAGCGCGGGACTGCGGGGCATCTGGCTTTATCGACAAGCCGCTTGATCCACTCACCTTCGCCGCCAAGGTCGAGAAAATTGCCGCGTTGGCCTGAACTTTTGTGAAGCGCTGCCATGAACTCGCGCCCAGACCTCTCCGAACTTGAAGAAATCGCCCGACTGCCCTCGGGCCGCACGGTAACGCTGCGCCCCATCCGTCCAGAGGACGAAGCCCAGCATCTTGATTTCCTGCACCATTTATCCCTGGAAGATACTCGGCGGCGTTTTTTCGTGACCATCAAAGACATGAGCCATGATGAAATCAGTCGGTTTACCTGCATCAACTATGAAACTGACATGGCCTTCATCGCCACACATCAAACGACGCAGGACCAACCCGAAACGCTGGGCGTGGTGCGCGCCGCGATCTTGCCGGGGTACCTAGAAGCTGAGTTCGCCATCGTCGTGCGCACAGGTGACAAAAGCCAAGGTCTCGGCTGGGTTCTGACGCAAAAAAATGCTGCGTTATCTCAAGCAATGCGGTGTTAAGAGCGTGATTGGAGAGGTTTTTCCCGACAACTGCACCATGCTGGATTTTGTTCATGATTTGGGATTTAAAAGCCATTTTTCAGCCGCCGACGGCGTAACCAAAATCAGGAAAGACTTGGCCTGACTACTTGGTCGTTGCCGTAAACACGCCGTCCCAATCTGCTCCCGGTGGGTTGGCTTCGCCTTCTGCGACACGCTCATCGTAAAGTGCATAGAACGTCTCGTCGATGTCATATGGCTCGCCGATTTCGCGGGCCTTGACGATGGCAGCCCGCGCCCCATCCCAATCCTGAGAACGGTAGAGCGTCAAAAGCTCGTCAACCTTGGCTTTAAAGGCCTTGAAGTGATCATCTTGGGCCATATCTTCATCACCAGCGAGCGCAAAAATCCGCACAGCTTCGGTTTTGCCCTTAACCTTGATCAGGTCCAGCTCGATGGTCGCCAGCGTCGGCACCTGCATCCAGGTCGCATAGCCAATGACAACCCGAACGCCATAGTTCTTGGATTGCCCTTCCAAGCGCGCCGCCAAGTTCACCGTGTCACCCAACACTGAATAATCAAAGCGTTGATCCGATCCCATATTACCGACAACACATTCGCCCGAGTTCAAACCCAAACCAACTTTCAACGGTATATGTTTTCGGCCTTCCTCTTTGGCTTCAATTTCAAGGCGAGCGTTAAGCGGGGCCATTTCAGCCAACATGGCCAAAGCCGACAAGCAGCCATGCTTTGCGTGCTCTGCGTCATCCAGCGGGGCATTCCAAAATGCCATGATGCAATCGCCCATGTATTTATCGACCGTACCCTTGCGCGCCAAAATCACGTTAGTGAGCGGCGTCAAAAGCTTATTGATCAGCTGGGTCAGGCCTTCCGCGTCGAACTGCTCGGAAATGGTGGTAAAGCCGCGCACATCGCAGAACAGCAGCGTCATATCGCGTTTCTGCCCACCCAATTTCAATTGATCTGGATTTTCGGCCACAACTTTGACCATGTCGGGCGATAAATATTTGGAAAACGCCGTTCGGGTCTGTCGTTTCGCCGCCTCTTCCTGCGTAAAGTTGATATACGTCAGCGTGGAATAGAGCAGGAACGTCGAAATCACCGCGAACGTCGCATCCAACAAGATACGTTCTTCGGCAAACAGATACCAAGACCCGCCGATCGAGCCCCCCGCCATCACCAAGAACACAACCAACGAGCGGGTCGCACCCAGCATCGGGGTCAACACAATCATCAACAGGCCGCCAAGCGCGATGAGGATCATCTCGCCGCCCTTGATCAGTTTAGGGCGGCTCAAAAATTGATCGGCCGCAACCACTGCGCCCAATTCCCGGTCAATGGCCAGGGCATTTTCAACCACTTGGGCGTGAACTTCGACCCCCGGAATGATGGGATCGATCGGCGTGGACCGAATATCAAGCAAGCCCACGGCCGAGGTGCCGACAAACGCAATTTTTCCCGCAATTTTCGACTTGTCGACCGTGCCGTTCAATACATCAACCGCAGAAACATATAGGCTCTTGTCATGATGCGCAAAATAGGGCCTCACCTGCCCGCCTTCGCTGGTCCTGATTTTCAAACCCTTTGGTTTGACTTTGCTTTTGGGCGCAACGCCAACGCCGACAATGCCAAAGGGACTAACCTCCGCCATCAATGTGGAGACCTGGAAACCAACGCGAATAGCCTCAACGGACAAGGACGGATACAAATTGCCCTCGTGCTTCAAAACCAGCGGGACCTCACGAATGATGCCGTCTATGGATGGATTGAGCGAGAACATGCCAACGCCTTTTGCCCCCTTTTCCAGCACAGCCAAATTTCTAATCAGGGTCGGAATGTTGGTGAGGAACGCGGTCGGCTCCGGCGTGTCTTTGGTGTTTTTGCGCACAGCTACGGATTTTCTGAACGGTTTGCCCGCATCGTTGGGCAACTGGTCCCAATAACCCGCTTGGCCCAACACCACGTTCGCCTGGGAAATGACACGACCGAAAATTTCGTCGTTGCTTTCCAATTTAAGGATTTTTGCCCGCACATCGTCGTCGATGCCCACAAGCGCATCCACCATACCCGCCGGGTTCATCCGGTCGGGTTCGGAAAACACAATATCAAATGCGGTTACGCCCACGCCGAGATTGTGCAGGTTGACCAGCATCTTAGAGAGTGTTTTGCGCGACCAAGGCCACTGGCCGACTTCCTTAAGGCTTCGCTCGTCAATATCGATAATCGCAACCAAACGATCTTGTGGTTTGGGTAACGCCCGGGGTTTCATTTTTTGATAGATGTCGAAGCTTTTTTCACGCATAAACTCAACGGGATAAGGGTCCAGTCGTGAAAGCACGAGCAACGCCACAAGCATGCCCAAGCCCACCACGCGGTCGCGCCGGAACACCTTTTTCAAAAACGCCTTCATATCAAATCACCCCAAAATGCCGCACCAACTGGTGAAAGCACATCCCCTTAATCCCCACAACAGCACGACCATGGCTATCATCTTGTCATAACTAGACAATTTCCAAGCCCGCCCGGTCAAGAGAAATTGACCTGCAATTCCAAGAAAAACACCCCATATGATATGCATATGACGATCGCATAACCCTTGTATACAACATCACTTGAAAACCCTTTGAAACACAACGCAAAAAATCAAATGAGAAATGCACTTTTTCTTTACGGCACGTTAACCCGATTCTATGATGATATGAATGGGTCATTGGGATGCGCCAATAACACCCTGTGCAAAAGTAATAAAGCCCAGAAAGCGGCTTTAATCAAAAGCACTTGAGCGGAGAAACCGGTTTGGACCAGTCGACAGATAAGTCGGCCAAAAGTTGGCTAGCCCCCTTTTTAAAACCAATGACCCCCGTCTTCCGTGAAGTCGTGGGCATGTCTTTCTTTGTCAATTTGCTGGCCTTGGCGGTGCCAGTCTTCACCATGCAGGTCTACAATCGCGTGGTAAACAGTAACGGCATCAGTACCTTGCAGGGACTGGTCGTGGGCATGATTTTGGTCATCATATTCGACTATGTGCTGCGCCAATCCCGGGCGCGCATTTTGCAAACAGTTGCCTTGCGCGTGGATGTGCAGCTGGGTCGTCGCCTGTTTCGCAAGATCATGCGCATGCCCATGCAAAAACTGGAAACGCAGCCATCAGCCTACTGGTCATCGTTGTTTCGCGATGTGGATGTGGTCCGCAACACGCTTTCGGGGTCCACCGCCCTGCTGGTTGCCGATCTACCCTTCGCCATTTTATTTTTGGTTTTGATTTTTGTGATCGCCGCCCCAGTTGCCTGGGTGCTGCTGGTCATGCTGCCCGTTTTCATGATAGTGGCGTGGCGTTCTGCAAATGTCATGTCCGATGCCAGCGGGCAGGAACGCAAATCCACCCAAACGCGAGATTCCTTGATAGCGGAAATGATCGCAGGGCGCACCACCATCAAGGCCCTGGCGTTGGATCGCTCGATGGAGCCGGTATGGGAGCAAAAACACGCCGAAAACATCGAAAGCGCCATCAGCCGTGGGTCCAAAACCGATGGTTTTTCCAACCTGGGCGCATCGCTGGGTTTGCTCACCTCGTTACTGCTGACCACGGTTGGCGCGTTGGCGATCATCGACCAGAACCTGACCATCGGCGCCTTGATCGCGACCAACATGCTGTCAGGGCGTATCATGGGCCCGCTCAACCAATTGGTCGGTACATGGCGGCTATATTCCGGCTTCTCGCAGGCGACCGAGCGTTTGGGCAATGTGTTCCTTGACGTAGCGGAACGTGAAGCCAGCGAAATCAAGCTGGAAAAGCCCAAAGGCGCGCTGAGCATTGAAAATGTGATTTTTTCGTACGGCGAAGACATGGCCCCAGTTGTATCGGGAATTTCCGTCGATATTGCGCCCGGCGGCGTTCACGCATTGGTGGGCCGTAACGGTTCGGGCAAGACCACACTGTTGAAAATCATCCAGGGTCTTTATCAGCCGCAAAAGGGCCGCGTCACGATCGACGGTGCGGACATTGCTCAGTTCACCCGATCTGAGCTGGCCGACTGGTTGGGCTACGTGCCCCAGGAAAGTGTGCTGTTCGCGGGTACGGTACGTGACAACATCATTTCGCGGATGCCGAACGCCACCGATGAAGAGGTTCTCAGAGCCTCCACCGAGGCCGGCGTGCACCAATTCATCATTGATCTGCCCGACGGCTACGCGACGGAAATCGGCGAGGCGGGCGGGCGGCTTTCCGGCGGTCAACGCCAGCGCATCGCGATTGCTCGCGCATTGGTCGGCGATCCACCCGTGGTGCTACTGGACGAACCGTCCTCCAGCCTTGACCGGCATGCGGAAACCGAACTGAAAAACACCTTGGTTGATATCGCTAAAACGCGAACCGTTATCATGGTCAGCCACAGCCCGACGCTACTGTCGGCATGCGATTTTTTGTATGCGCTGGACCGTGGCAAGTTGGCCCTTTCAGGTCCCGCACGCGAGATTTTGCCCCGCCTGTTTGGCGGCAAAACCCCAGCCAACAAGGATGCTGGTGCTGCACCTCCCAAGGCAGCGACTCCTCAGGCTTCCGAGGGCAAAACACCTGCTGCCAAAACCACCGGGACACCAGCCGCACAGCCCCCCACGTCTGCGCCAGCATCACCAGCAGCCAAGGCGAAGGCCAAGGCACCTCGCCCGCCCCTGACCGCTCTGGAAAAAATAGCCCTCGCACATTCACAACCGTCTGCCCAAGGTCAAAAGCAAGCGCAACCGTCTCGGGTCAAGGCCGCCGCCACACCGCGCGGCAAGGCACGCCCCATAACAAAACCACAAGCTGGTGCTCTGCCCAAAACGGAACAGCACGCCCCCAAGGGGCGCGTTCAGTTGCGCGGCAAAGAGCGTCCGCACCTGCGGGCGGTGAAATCGGAACCCGCCCCCTCAAATCATTCCGCCGCAACCCCGCAGGTACGCGGTCCGCGTCTGGTCCGCCCACACGCGAACGCCAGCGCGCAATCACTGTTGAAAGCCGCTGATGTTTCTCAGCAAAAGAACGATGCCGCGCCAAAGGGAACGGCAACGCTAAAGGCTGGCGCAACCTTGCGACCAACGGTTCAATCCTCCCGCCAAGGCTGGAACGAAGACACGCTCTCCCCGCCCGCGCAACGCACAGATAATAAGGGACGCGGTGTGGGCGCCCGTGCACGCGCCACCCCCACCTTGCGTTCCAAAGGAACGGCTGGAGAATAAGCATGACGCCACCAGCCCAAGCCAACCCACTTGATTCATTACTGGTTGATCACCCTGTACCAACGTGGCGTAACGCGGCATGGCCGGTGATCGCGTTGATTATGTTTGCAATTGGGTGGGCGCACTTCTCAAAAATTGATGAAGTTTCTGTCGCCCCCGGCGATGTGATCCCGCTCGGTAAATCCAAAATTATCCAGCATTTGGAGGGCGGTATAGTCCAAGGTCTTTTCATCAAGGAAGGCGAGATCGTCAAAGCAGGACAAACGCTGATGCAATTGGATCTGGGTTCCGGCGGTGCCAATCTGCAAGAGTTGCAGGTTCGCCTCGACAGTGAACTTTTGACCCGTGCGCGATTGGCCGCGGAAGCAACCGGCTTGGAGACGCCTGATTTCCCCTCTGAAGTCGCAGCCCGCATTCCCGATCAAGCGCTCGCGCAACGCCAGGCTTTCGATGCCCGAAAGCGCCAGCTGTCCGCCGGCATTGCGGTGATGAACGAACTGGTCAAGCAACGCAAACTTGAGGTCCAGGAACTTGAAGCACGCCTACGCGCCGCCCAAAACAACCTGGTCAGTGCACGCGAACGCTTCAAAATTTCCGAAGACCTGCTGAAAGACGGCCTCACCTCGCGTGTAGACCATCTGCAATTGGGGGCGGAAGTTGAAACCCTGAACGGTGAGCTGCAATCCATTATGGCAGGCATCCCCAGGGCGCGCGCGGCGGTCTCGGAATCCGAACGACGGCTCCTAGAAGACGAAACCCGTTTTCGCCGCGAATCTCAAGACGAGCTGAACAAAACCGAGCAAACCATTGGTCGCATCAACGAGTTGCTGAAAAAAGCAACCGAACAAGGTGTACGTGCCGAAATCAAAAGCCCCATTGATGGCGTCATCATCAACCTGGCCTTCACCGCCGAGGGCAATGTGATCAAACCTGGCGAGCCAATTATGGAAATCGTCCCCACCGGAGAAAACTTGGTGATTGAAAGCCGCCTCAACCCAACGGATCGTGGCTACGTTGCCGAGGGACAGAAGGCACTGGTGAAAATTTCCACATATGACTTCGCGCGCTATGGCGGCTTGGATGCCAATGTTATTTTGGTGGCGGCGGACACCAGCTTGGATGACAACGGCATGCCGTATTTCCGCGTTGTGGTTCAACCGGAAAAATCCTATTTGGGTCAAACCAAGGGCTTTCTGCCCATTATGCCGGGCATGGAAGCAACAGTAGACATTCACACCGGGCAAAAAACCGTTTTGGATTATTTGCTCAAACCAGTCCTGAAACTGAAAGACGAAGCTTTCCGCGAGCGTTAGCCGACACACGTTTTTTCTTTGTAAATCAAATTGATTATGCCCATGGGGCAAACTTTAGATATGATCGAATACGAGGGGCGCGATTCGCGCAAAATGTGTTGTTAAATAAAATTCCGCATATTTTTATATGCGGGGCGATTGGCTTTACCGATCGGGCCTAGAGGGATAAAGCCCAATGAGTATGTCGTTTTCCACAATTTTTTCGCTGCTGCTTGCCTTTGGCATGTTCATTGGCGCCATCGTCTGGGAAACAGATCACTACATCATCTTTTTTAGCCTCTCGAGCTTCATCATGGTCGTCGGCGGCACATTGGCCGCCGGGTTCGTATCGTATGAGCCACGTTACGTTATCTTGTCCCTGAAACTTATCGGGCGCATTCTGTTCACACCTAAAGTTGGCCGCGACATTCTTAAGGCTGAGGTTGGACGCATGATCCGCTGGGCCTATATCGTGCAAAAGGGCGGCCCTCCTGCGCTGGAAGCGGAAGCATCCAAGGCCGTTAAAGGCGATAAATTCCTCAAGTTTGGCATTGAAATGGTGGTCAGCGGCTATTCCGGTGATGAGGTTCGCGACATCATGACCAACCTGATCGAAACCACTTTCGGACGCAACACGGTGCAGGTGAACATTCTTCGCTTTTTGGCCTCGACCTCGCCTGCCTTCGGCATGATCGGTACGCTCATCGGTCTGGTCATCATGTTGGACAAAATGGGCGAAGACCCTACCAAACTGGGCCCCGGCCTAGCCATCGCGTTGATCACCACCCTTTACGGCGTTCTGTTTGCGCGCCTCATCTACATCCCGGCGGCGAACAAGATCATGCAGCGTGAACAAATCGTGCGTTTTCGCAATTACCTAGTCGCCGAAGGTCTGATCTTGATGGCGGACCGCAAAAGCCCCCGCTACATCCAAGATAAGATGAACAGCTATCTCGACCCATCGATCCACTTCAACATCGATACAGCGCGCCGCAAATAGGCGCAGCCCTGACGAGGAAACGGTACTGTGCCGCCACCCCCACCGCTCACAGAAGAACCCGAAGACGAAGAATGGCTGACCACGTATGCTGACGCCATCACCCTTCTGATGGCGTTCTTCGTGATGTTGGTGTCGTTTTCCAAAATTGACATTCCCCTGTTTGAAGAGGTGATGTCAGGCATTCAACAAGAAATTGGCATGGGTGCGGCTAAGGAAACCACCACAGCCGAGGTCAAAACAAAAATAGAAGACATCGTGTTCCAGGTCGGTATGGAACAAGTGGTCGAGGTCCAAAAAGACACCCAAGGCGTCACCATCGACATGGCCAGTGCCAGTTTTTTCAAACCCGGCACGGCGATCATTCTCGATAAAGCCAAGCCCATGTTGACACAGTGGTCCAAACTGCTGATGGCGGAAGAGTATAAATACTTCCTCATCGAAGCCGAAGGTCACACCGACGATGACCCCATTCACACAAAGCAATTCCCCTCCAACTGGGAATTATCGGCGGCGCGCGCCGCTGCGATGGTGCGCTTCATGCAAGGGGTCGGCGCACACAAGTTTCAGCTGAAAGCCTCAGGGTTTGGCGATTCTCATCCCAAGGTCGACAACCGCGACATCGACGGCAACCCGATCAAAATCAATCAGGCTAAAAACCGCCGCGTGTTGATCCGCCTTGTCCCGATGAACACCAAGCTCAAGGACGCGTTCATCCAAGTCTTGCTCGAAGAGCGACTGGCCGAAGAAGAGCGCAAGCGCCGCACCAAAGATGCAGCCGATCGCCAAGCCATACAAGACAAGGTCGATGCTGCCGCAAAAGAACAAGGCGTTCAAGACCAACCCAACACCACGGCACCGGCGCCGGCACAATAAGGCTATCCCTTTCACATGAGGTGCCGGCAGAATAAACACATCAAAAAAGCCGCCTCTAAGAAGGCGGCTTTTTTGATTAATGCTATTGAGTTCCCGGTTCAGTCTTCGCCGTAGACCAGCTCCATGCCCTCGCGAGCGACGAATGTGCCATCCCATTCCTTCTTCGCTTCCTCACCCAACGCCGCCATGAAATCATCGTCGTGTTCCGGGTCGTGGTGGAAAATGGCCATGGACTTTGCACCCGCTTCACGGCACAGCTTCACGCCCTCGTTCCAGGTGGAATGGCCCCAGCCGATTTTAGAAGGGAATTCCTGTTCGGTGTACGTGCTGTCGTAGATCACCAGATCGGCGCCTTCGATCAATCCAAGGATGTTCTGGTCCAGCTTACCCGGCACATGTTCGGTATCCGTCACATAGCAGATCGAATGCCCGCCGTGCTCAATACGATAACCGGTCGCACCATTGGGATGGTTCAGCGGTGCCGTGCGCACATGAACATCATCGTAAATGTCGAAGGAAGATCCAGCTTCGAAGTCTTCAAAGCGCATTTTCGCCTGCATAGCCGAAAGCGGTACAGGGAACATCGGATTATCCATTTGCGCGGCAAGAACGTTCTGGATGCCTTCGCCACCGTGCAGATGCCCCGCCATAATATGGACGGAACGCCGCGGATCGTACGCAGGCACGAAAAAAGGGAAGCCGTTGATGTGGTCCCAATGGGTGTGTGTCAGCAGAATATGGACTTGACTGACGTCGTCTTTCAGAAAGGTTTGCCCCAAACCACGAATGCCGGTGCCTGCGTCCAGAACCAGACGATGCTCGCCAACTTTCACCTCAAGACAGCTGGTGTTTCCGCCATACTTGATATGATCTGCCGAGGGGCAAGCAATACTGCCGCGCACGCCCCAAAACTTGACTTTTAAAGTCATTAGATTCCCCGTAGCACAAACTCGTTTGCGGCGCCCACAAGACATCAACCTTAGGTGCGCGCCGAATTGGGCCAGCCAACTGAATAGTAACGCAATTTCAGTTAGAAAAGAAAGTGATCGACATCACACCTGTGTGATTATTACGCGGGTTCCGGGGCCAATATCCAGAATATTCTGCGCATTTCGTAAATTTGCCGATATTTCCACCAGCCCAACGGCATTTTCATACACAAACAGCGCCCCCGGATCGACATCCGAAAAGGTTCGGGCGCGAGGCAAAACCTGGCCCTGAACCTCAAGTGTGTCATTGTTCTTAAGGCTGCTCCAGCGCAAACCGGTCATCAAATTTCCGAAGCCGTCTGCATAAATCACCTCGGCCACATCATCCTCGAATTCTCTGTGGCGCAAGTCCTCGACAGCCAAGGCGCTAAGCCCATCGATTCCCTGCCCTTGGCTCACTGCGATCGCGGCAGCCACGGGAGAAAACAAATCGCGCCCGTGAAAAGAGGCGGACAGGTGCTCAGATGACCATGTGATCTCGTAAACTTTCGTTTCCCGGTCCGGCCAACGCCTCAGCACATGTTCGAACAAACCGTTCAGCGGTCCGACAAACCACCGTCCACCGGCGAACACGGCCCCCGGACGACGCGCGCTTGAACCGACACCCGGATCGACGACACACACGAACACGCTGCCCACCGGAAAATCATTTGCATGGGCCGCCAGCAGAACCGAACCCGCACGGACATCATGCCTCGGCACGTCGTGAAACAAATCGATGATCGGGTGATGCGCCACATCAGCGCCCAGCACATCAACCATGCGCACCTTCATCTGACCAGTATATGGCAGACCAAAGTCGCAAAACAAAACAAGGGGGGCGAACGAAAAGGCCATGACGCGATTATCACGTCATGGCCTTTGTAATCCAAGCGCCAAATGGGCTTAACCGGCGAACGAGGCGTCCCCAGTGTGTGCGACATCCGCGGCCAAAGCATTTTCCGCTGCTTGCTCAAGCCCTTCCATCTTGCCGGTCATCGCCTTTTGCACCTTGTCAAAAGCGCGGACTTCCAATTGGCGCACGCGTTCACGCGAGATGCCGTAGTGCTGGCCCAGCTCTTCCAACGTCACCGGATTATCTTTCAGGCGACGTTCGATGAAAATATGACGTTCCCGTACATCCAGGGTCTTAATCGCGCTTTGCAGCAGTTGGTGCTGAAGACCGCGTTCTTCGCCATCGGCGAGAAGCTCTTCGGGCGAAGCGCCTTCGTATTCCAATTGATCCTGGAATTCGGCGGTCGAACCTTCGTCTTGACTGACCGGAGCGTTGAGGCTCATGTCCTTGGCCGACAAGCGGCGGTTCATGTTGACGATTTCATCCGCCTTAACATTCAGGTCTTCCGACAGGCGGTTCGCCTGATCTGGGGTCAGCTCGCCATTGTCGTGAATGCCCAAGCGCTGCTTGTGACGGCGCAAGCTGAAAAACAGTTTCTTTTGCGCGGCCACGGTGCCCATTTTGACCATGGACCAGGAGCGCAAAACGTATTCGGTGATTGCAGCCTTAATCCACCACATGGCGTAGGTGGACAGACGGAAACCGCGTTCCGGTTCGAATTTTTTGACGGCCTTCATCAGGCCGATGTTGCCTTCCGACACCAGATCGGAAACCGGCAAACCATATCCACGGTAACCCATCGCGATTTTCACCACCAAGCGCAGATGCGAAGTGACCAAAGCATGTGCGGATTCCACGTCGCCCTCATCGCGCCAACGTTCCGCCAAAGCCAGTTCTTGCTTGGCTTCGAGCACGGGATAGGACCACGCTTCTTTAAAATAGCGTGCAAGGCCTTGTTCGGTGACCGTGGTGGGTAAATTGGCAGAGGCCATGGCGACTAATACTCCCAAATCAACACTAAGACTTAACGACAAGACGCCTGAGATCAATCCCTGTGAACCGTACGATCAACCGCACGCCTCAAAACGCGTGATTTCACGCGCACGGGTCTGAACACAGCTTGCATAGATGGGAGGTACACCAGAAAAAGCGGTGCGGCCAGAGCCAAAATAAACGCGATCAGCGCATCAATCGTCAACATGGCTATCCTCCAACCGAAGCAATAGTCCCGACAAACTTATCTGTGCTCATATAAACCAGACAACGTGGCAATTAGATGGCAGGACGGTGACCGGCAACCAACCTTAAGTCGGCTCCTCCGTCTGCATCGAATGCCCCACGCGGGCCACGAACTCAGACAAGTGCGGCCTTCCATTTCAGGCAAGACCACCGCTTGTGAACGATCCGAAAATCATTGGCCCTCATGACCAGTGGCTCACGCCACCCACAAACACAACCAGCCCCTTATGGGCACTGATCGATTTTATCCTCACACAATACCCAAGCGGAGTCAAGGGTTTTGACCACATACAGAGGTGACAAGACTCAACAAAACCCATATCTATCATGTGGTTATACAACAATGACATCTCACCTAAAATGGGCACATTGACCTGCACCCAGCCCTTTTCTGGGGCGCAAAAGAAGTCTATGGTCGCCACTTGAGCAACCCATTGGAAAACCTATGAACGCCCCTCTTCGTGTCATTCTGGCCCAGCCGCGCGGCTTTTGCGCTGGTGTGGACCGCGCCATCGCCATCGTCAAAAAAGCCTTGGAAAAATATGGCGCGCCGGTCTATGTGCGCCACGAAATCGTCCACAACAAATATGTGGTCGATGAACTGAAAGGTCTGGGCGCGGTTTTCGTTAAGGAACTCGATGAGATCCCCGCAGGCGGACACACCATTTTCAGCGCCCACGGCGTTTCCGATGCCGTCGAACATGAAGCCCAGCGCCGCGCCCTGCCCTACATCGATGCGGCCTGCCCGCTGGTCACCAAGGTGCACCGCCAGGGACAAAACCATGCCGCACTGGGTGATGAAGTGATTCTCATCGGGCACAAAGGCCACCCCGAGGTCGAAGGCACGCTGGGGCGCATCCACGGCAAAACGCATCTGGTGGCCACCGCCGACGATGTTGGGATGCTGGACATAGCGCCCGGCACAGCCTTGGCCTACGTCACGCAAACGACGCTGAGCGTAGACGACACCCGCGCCATCATTGATGCACTGACGGCACGCTACCCAAACATTCAGGGCCCCGACCTCAAAGACATTTGCTACGCCACACAAAACCGCCAACAGGCCGTTCGCGATCTCGCGTGCAACAAAAAACAACGCGTCGAGCTGATGCTGGTGATCGGTGGCAAGAACAGCTCTAACTCAAATCGGTTGCGGGAAATCGGTGCTGATTGCGACGTGCCCAGCTACCTGATCGACGACGCCAGCGCCCTTGATCCAGCATGGCTGGATGACATCGACATCATCGGTGTGACCGCAGGTGCTTCGGCTCCTGAAGTTCTGGTGCAAGGTGTTTTGGACCGTTTGGGCGAACTGCGCGAAACCAGTATCGAACTGCTCACCGGTACCGAAGAGAGCATGCACTTCAAGCTGCCGCCTGAATTGCGCGATTAGGCCATTGCACGACTAGGGTCTGGCCGCGCAACGCCGCAACACCGCCTCTGCCGCCAGTCGTCCGGATTTGACCGCACCTTCCAGTGATGCGGGCAGACCCGTGTCGGTCCAATCTCCAGCCATGTAAAGATTGCTAAGGTGGGTGTTCGTCTGTGGACGTTTGGCAAGGGCGTCTGGCGTCGCGACAAAGGTCGCTCTGCGCTCCTTGATGACCCTATAGGGCGGCACGTTGCCCGCTTCACCTTCTCCCATAGCCTTTGACACTTCGGGCCACAAGCCATGGGCGATGGCATCTGCGTCTTTGCTCATCCATGCGTTGGCGGCGCTGATGGTCACCGACACAATGTTGCCCCGCTGAAAAACCCATTCCGCCTCGCCATTCACCAGCCCCAACATCCGGGGAGAACTCATCGTTGTGCCCACACGGTAATGCACATTCAAAACGGCTTGTGTGTCCTCCGGCGTGGTGATGCCTGTGATCAGGTCCTTAACCGCATGATGCGGCACGGCGAGGATCACCGCGTCTCCATCCCCCAAAACCTCAAACGCGTTGCCAATGCGCAAGGCCTTCACGCGCTCGGCCTCATCGCCACAGTCAAGCGCTGTAATGCGGTGTTGAAAATGCAAATCTGCGCCACAGCCCCGAAGCACCTCTAGCGCCGGATCGACCAGCGCCCCCCCCAAACCCTTAGGCGCAAAAACGGGTTTGGCGAATGCCCCCCCCTTCAGCACCGTCTCGCGCAGGACCGCCCACATCATCCGCGCCGCCCCCACGTTCGGTTCGACGTTAAGCACCGCCAGACACATCGGTCGCCAAAAATTTCTATACGTCTGTGACGATGGATCAAGGCACGCTGCCACACTGCGTCCCTGCCCGCGCTGCAACGCCCAGACGTCTTTGAGAAACGAAAGTGGTTTCAGTCCCGGCGGTTGATGACGCCGGTCCAATAACCACCGGATCAAAGACACTCGCCCCCCCATCGCGCCAAGGTCTACATGCCAACCAGAACCCGTACTCACATCATGAAAATCAAATCGTGCGCACGGCATTTTGTTCAACATTGAACCGCTGCCGCACAAATCGACGTAGTCCAAAACTTCATGGTTGCCGCTCAGAAGTAAGTGCGTGCCGTTGTCGATGGTGGCATTGAGTGTTTCATCGTAAAAGCTACGACACCGTCCCCCGGCATGTTTGGCGGTGTCATAAAGACTGACTTTGACCCCAGCCTTGCTGAGGCGTACAGCGGCAGATAACCCCGCCATGCCCGCGCCGATCACATGGACCTGGCCCACTGCTTGCCCCACCATGATCACACCAGCCCATGGCGCAGAACCAGCCAGAGTTTTTCCAACTTGTTCAACCGCACGCGAACACCGGTTCGCATCAGCCCACGGGCCAGGACCTTTTCCAGCACACGGCGATAAAGCGCCAACATCATACGAGCCGGACGCGTTTTAGATCGATCCAATTGGGTCAGCGCCGCACAGGCTTCGTCGTAATGAATGTGGGCTCGCCCCGCCAATTCAGACAATGGAATGTTCAGGTTTTCGTGCGCCAGAACCGCGCGCGGATCATCCGTTTCAATGCCATGACGACGCAACAAACTCAGCGGCAGATACAGACGACCGCGTTCCGCGTCTTCATCTAGATCGCGTAGAATGTTGGTGATTTGCAATGCCCTGCCCAAGTGATGCGCCAAGCGCTCCGCCGCCGGACCATCCACGCCGAACACCTTGTCCGACAACCGCCCAACGGACGACGCCACACGGTCCAGATAAAGGTCGAAAGCCGCCTCGTCACCCATGCGCACGACGTCATGCGCATCTGTTTGCATGCCGTCGATCACGGCCAACATATCGGCTTTGTCGAGGCCGTAGCGTTCCACCACCGGCTTCAAGCATTCCACCGCAGGCGCGGGGGCACCACTGGCGAACAGACTTTCCACATCGCGACGCCATGTCTCCAGGCTTGCCATTTTGGTGGCCACGTCATCTGTTCCATCCGCGATGTCATCGACCTTGCGGCAAAAGGCATAAATGTGGAACATGGCCTCGCGCCGATCTTGTGGCATCAGGCGCAATGCCCAATAAAAAGAACTGCCCGCCGCTTTCGTCGAAGACGAATGCCCACGAGGCGCAAACACGCGAAGTGAAGTTAATTGGTCCATCGTGTTCATGGATACACCACTCAGCCCCAAAACACAGCCCGAAACGCGCCCCACACAAAACGTGCCCCCATGCTTAGCCTGCTCAGTTCCACCCGCCCGGCCAACGGGTCGCTGGTGCGCAAAGCTTTTGCCAATCCCTCGGCAATGGCGAGGATGCCGCCTGCTTCGCACGCCAAAGGTTTTGAAACGATAGCACCCGGCAGCGGTTGCGCTGCTGCCAGCAAAATATCTACCCCGCCCAAGGTTCGGTCCAATACCCGGCGCAGCCCAGGCGAACACGTCGCGGCGCGAAGATCCGCATCCACAACGCCTTCCTCCGCCAGCCAATCACCGGGCAAATAGACGCGGTCCATATTCACAAAATCATCCTTGATGTCTTGCAGATGATTAAGAACTTGCAACGCAGCACACAAGGCGTCGGATGGCGCATAGTCATCGCTCCTAATCCCGCCCAGAAGATCGATCAGATACCGCCCGACAGGTGCCGCGGACACATCGCAATAGGTCATCAACGCCGCCCAATTTCGAGTGCGCGGGTGTTCGACATCCCACATGAAAGCCTTCAGCAAATTTTCTGCATGACAAGACGAGACGTAGGTGTCGGCAAGACTGCGAGAAAGTGCAATAACCTGAGGGTAAGGTTCCGCTGCACCGCTTTGCAACTGAACGTTCATAGCCTGAAGGTGATCGAGTTTGTCTTGAGGAGAAATCCCGCCGAGTATGGATGCACAGGGTGCATCCGCAACATCATCAGCCGCGCGGGCGAAGCGATAGAACGCAAAAACATGGGGCCGTGACCACGCAGGCAACAGTTTCGAAGCAACAGGAAAATTTTCGTTTCCCGCCCCTTTGACGCGCGCACCTGCAGTACCCACATGCTGATCGCTAAACGTAGTTCGTTGCGTTTCGATCATGCCCTCAATCCAAACGCCGGAGCCGGAACCAGATCAATTGGCCCAGATCAGTTTGACAGGCTTTCGACCTTCTTGCGCAAGACGTCCAAAAGCCCGGCGACCTTACCGCCGTTGGCACGAATGACGGAGGTAAATTCCTTGCGCTGCGACTGGCTCATGGAAATGCCTTCGACATACACATCGATGATCTTGTAGACATCTGACTTGTTGCGCACGCGCCAATCGATACGGATCGGTGCACCGCCTGTGGGTCGACGAATTTCGGAAAACACCAAGGAGTCTTTTCCTGGGTCGGAAATGGTTTTCACCACCTTGATGATTTCGCCTGAATATTGATCGAAGCGCTCGACATAAGTGATGACCACATAATCTTCGAACAGCTTTAGGTACTCTTCCTTCTCAGCATCCGTAGCGGTGCGCCAATAACGGCCCAAAACCCATTTACCGATCACCGGCACGTCGAAGTTATGGCTCAGCAGTTCGCGGAAACGGGTAATGCGATCGCCACGGTTGACGCCTTCGGCGGTCAGCGCCTGAACCGCTTCTTCCGCCAGTCCTTCAATAAAAACTTGTGCGGTGTCTTCATTTGCGAGTGCAGCGTTTGCAGCAACAGGAGAAACAAGAGGGGTCATCCAAGCGGCCACGGCCAAAATGTACAGCGAGGCCAGTGCGGTGCGACGTGTCATCATGTATCAGCGTTCCCAGACTTAAATTACTTCAGCTCTTTGAACCCAACCCACCCCGATTGGTTCCATAAGTGTCTGGATCATAGGGTTTTCACATCGAATTGGCAAATGCCTCAAAAGGCTTAGTGCTAACAAAATAACCAACGTCAATTCAGCTGATCTGGCGGCGCACATCATCCGTAAATCCTTGCAATATAACACCTTTAATTTCAAAGACAGGCCGTTTAACCAACGTCGGGTGTGTGACCATCAAGCTTATCGCACATGCAGCATTCAGCTCACTCTTGTCCGCATCCGGTAAGTTTTTCCATGTTGTCGAGCGTTTATTGAGCACCGATTCCCACCCCTTTTCATCAACCCAACGCTGCAGCGTATCAGCCTCTAAACCATCGATGCGAAAATCATGAAAGTTGTGTTCAATCCCTTCTGCCTCCAACCATTTCAGAGCCTTGCGCACGGTGTCGCAGGTTTTGATGCCGTAAACGGTGATCATGGGTGATAAATCCTTATGGCTGTTTTTGACCTTGAGTACACTTCTGGCCTAACGTGTCTTCATCCTTGGAACAAGTCTAAATGAGAACCTGAAAATGCTCTGTGTCATTTCTCCCGCCAAGCGCCTGAACCTCAAGGAATGGGACCGCACCACCCCCGGCCTGACGACGCCGGATTACCCTGACGACACCGCCAGGTTGGCCGGCATCGCGGGCAAGCTGCCCACGACGGAAATGGAACGACTGATGCACATCAGCGCAAAACAGGCCGCGCAGGTAAAAAAAGATTACGCCGTTTTTTCCTTCCCCCACACGCCCGAGAATGCAAAGCCCGCCTGCTGGATGTTTGACGGCGACACCTATGTTGGCCTGGATGCGGAAACGCTGAGCACCGAGGACCTGAGCTATGCGCAAGATCATCTTGTGATTCTCAACGGTCTCTACGGCAAGCTGCGCCCACTAGACCTGATACGCCCGCACCGCCTGGACATGGGTGCGCGCCTGGAAAATCCGAAGGGCAAAAATCTTTATGCATACTGGGACACCCGACTGTCCGATGCCATCGTTCAGCAAGCCAAGGCCAACAAGACCAAGACCGTGGTGTGTTTGGCCAGCGTCGAATATTTCAAGGCCGCGCGTGGCGAAGACCTGACGGCAGCGGGCCTGCGCGTTATCACCCCGGTGTTCAAGGAAATCCGTGAAAATGGTGAAATCAAAATCATGAGCCTGTTTGCGAAACGCGCACGCGGCATGATGGCGCGCTGGATCGTGCAAAACAAAATCACTGATCCCGAGCAGCTCAAATCCTTTGACGTCGGCGGTTACACCTTCCAACCGGACGCATCCGAAGGCGACGAATGGGTGTTTGCGCGCCCGCAACCCGACAAGAAGACCAAGCCCAAAAAAGTTCTGAGCGATCAGACCCCGCGGCTGCGCAAGTACCGCGATGGAGCCACGGTATAAGCGCTCCCCGTAACCACCAAGCCCACAACAACCGTAACTAGGGTGGCAAGCAGCGCAAGCTGCAAGCCACCACCAATTTCAACCTGCCAAGCGACCAACCCTGCCGCACGCGCGACAATGCCCGCTACAACCAGCCCCAGCGGCACCGCGACGAGTGACACAGCCAAACCCAGCACCGCGAACTCCGCCGCCAGTTGAACCAGAACCTGACTGCGTTTTGCGCCCAACACCTTAAACAAAAGCACTTCATCCAGGCGCTCGCGAAGTCCCTGCAAGACGCTGCCCGCCAGCACCATCAGCGCCGCCGAGCCTGTCATCAAGGCTGCGACGCGCAAGCCTGCGATCACCGCCCCCAAGGCATGAGACAACGCGGAAATGACCGTTACAACTTTCACCCGCGCCAATTCGGGAAAGGCCGCCCCCATCAGGGATTCCAATTCCACTGCCCGCCCTGGCTTTGCTTTCAAAGACGCCGCATAGGTATGGGGGACACGTTCAAGCGCCCCCGGACTGGCCACAATGGGAAAGTCCAAATCAAGCTGGGCCCAGTCGACCGCGCGTAGATTGGCGATGCGCCCGATGATGGAACGACCCGACACATTGAGCGTCAGTTCATCGCCCACCACCAGCCCCAACCCGGCCGCGATGTCCACATCGACTGACAACAAACTTTGCCCTCTATCGTCTTCGCCCCACCATGCCCCCGCGGTGAGCACGCTGCCACTGGGCACATCCGTGGCGAACGAAACGCCGCGGTCGCCACGCACCACCCAATTCAAAGACGCGGGGATTTTGACATCGCGCACAGGGACACCACGAATGGCCTCAACCCGCGCATGAAGGAACGGCAAAATACGTTTTGACTGAAGACCATCCCACGCAGACAAAGCGTCATCCAACTGCTGGGCGCGATCCTTAGGGATGGAAAACAGCACCAGGTCGGGCGCAGTTTCGGGCAACGTGGTGGCGACGTGACGGGCCGCCGCGCGTTCAATCCCATCCAGGGCCACCAGCAACGTCAAGGTCAGCCCCAGCGCCATCACCACGGCACCGGTCGGCGCGCCGGGGCGGTGCAAATTGCCCAACGCCAAACGCATCAACACATGCCCCGCCCCCAGCCGCCCTGAAAGGGCTTTAGCCAGCCGGATAAACAGGTTTCCAAGCGCGAGAAACAGCGCTGCCATTAACACTCCGCCGAGCAAAAAAGCGCCCGTCAGCATAGGTATCGGCGAAATCCAGAACACCAGCACGCCAAGACCCAACACGATCCCCAACGCCCCCAACGCGCCCCACCACCCGATCCGTGCCAGCCCTTGATTCAGCGGTACGGGATCGAAGCGTTCGCGCAACACTTCACGCGTGGTAGCACAACGTACACTCATCAACGGCCACCACGCAAACAATACCGCCACCAAAAGCCCAAACAGTCCCGCCCCCAGCATGGGCTTCACAGACGGCCACGACGTCAGCGCAAACGGCAACTGATCTGCCAGCGCACTGGCCGCCAGCAACGGACCAAACGCCCCCAGCAGGACGCCCAACACCGCACCTGCGCCAGCCCCGGCGAGCACTTCAAAGCCCAGCGCCAAAGCAATCACGTTCGGTGGCGTTCCGATGCTTTTGAGGATGGCGATGATGTCCATTTTTGCGGTGATGTGCGCGCGCACCGCACCGCTGATACCCGCGCCGCCCACCAGCATCACCCCCAGCCCGATGAACAGCAGCAACACATGGACCATCGCCAAAGTGCGCTCCACCCCGGGCACGCCCGCGTGGGCATTGACCATGCGCCAGCCGGACTGTGGAAAGCGTTCGTCGATAAGGTTCAGGGCTCGGGCCGGGTCGGTTCCGGGGGCTACTTTGACACGGGTGTAAAAATAAACCTCCGCCCCCGGCTCCGCCAGGCCCGTGGCGGGCAAGGCATCAACCGACACCATAACGCGGGGCCCCAGGGCAAAGGCGCGAAAGACGCGGTCAGGCTCATGCACCAATTTGGCCCGCAGTTGAAATGTTTCCGCACCGATCCGAAGTTCATCGCCGATTTTAAGGCCCAGTTCTTCCAGCAAGGCTGCATCCGCCACCGCGCCACGGTTTTCCAGCCACGCGGATAGCGGCCTTTGGGGCACGGTCAGGATCTCGCCATATAAGGGGTAATTTCGGTCCACCCCTTTCAATTCGACCAACAGGCTTTTGCCCCCTGCCTGAACCATCGGTCGCAGTTCGGCACTGAGGGTGGTTGTTCCGAGCGCCGAGATGGTGCTGAGTTCTTTCACCGTCGGCCCCCGGTGAAATAGGCGCAGGGACAAATCACCACCGACGGCTTCGAGCGCGCCGATGCGCGCACCGTCGCGCAGACTTTGCGCACTCGCCCCGACCAGCGCCACCGCGGCGACACCCACCAACACCCCGGCGATCAACAGGCCTAACGTGTGCGTACGCGCGCGCATACCGCCTCGTAAATCTCGGCGTGCAATGTTAAAAGCAAAAACAAGGTGTTGAAAAAAAAGCACAAGCTATCCTGCGCGGTGAAAAAAACCACGTTTAAGATGACCAAGCACACGGCAATTGTCTAGCGACACCAACGTCCATCCGAAAAACGGCCCAGACTATTGTTAGCCCTTGCCGTCTATTGGTAGCCCTTGCCGTTGATGTAGTCGCGCATCTGCACACTGTCGATTTGGCATTCCGCAAGACTGTGCTTAATCAAGTCACCGATACTGACAATACCGACCAGCAGACCACCGCTTTTGACCAAAACATGACGGGTCCGGCGTTCGGTCATGATCTCGCGGACATCCTCAAGGCTGTCGTCGGGGCCGATGCTGACGATATTTTCGGTCATGACGTCTGCCGCCGACAGGTCGGCGAAATCGTCCCGAGTTGCCAGCGCATGAACGATGTCACGCTCGGACACCGTGCCGGTGGGTGCGTGTTGGCCATTTTCAACAATGGCGAAGCCTATGCGCTCAGTCTTGAACAACTGTGCGACGTTACGAACGGAATCGGCTTCCGAAACCTTAATGAGTTCCGGTCCCTTTTCGTCCAATACGGATTTTACAAACATTGGTCGTTCCCCTGCTCTTCATTCAAAAGGAACCCCCACACCAACATGTTAGTATAAAATGGTGTTCCCGCCACCCTTTCTCAAGCGGTTTTGCATTTACCTTGGTTCACGATCCCCCTTAAACTGTTGGTAGTAACCACACAACGAAACAAACGAAATCGGACACGATGACGAAACTCAACCCCACCACAGTACGTGAGCGCCTGCTCGCTGAACGCAAAGACCTGCTGCACGATGCCGACGTCACCGCCAAAGAACGCGGCGTTGTCGAGTTGGATCAAACCGCCGTCGGGCGCCTATCGCGCATGGACGCCCTGCAAAACCAAGCTATGCAAGTTGAAACGGAACGCCGTCGCGAAATCGAACTGAAGCGCATTGATGCAGCCCTCGCTCGCCTGGACGAAGGCGACTATGGTATCTGCGTATCGTGCGGTGAAGACATTCAGATCAAACGCCTGGACATGGACCCCGCCACCCCGGTGTGCGTCGATTGCGCCCACAAAGCCGACTGACGGCTCTTAACCAATCCATGAACAGCCTTCTTTTCCTTGTTAGCAACCGCAGATTCCTTGCTTTTGGGCTGGCCTGTACGCTGGCCAGCAATTTCGGCCAGACGTTTTTTATTGCCCTGTTCGGCGCTCAAATCCGGGCGGACTTTGGCCTCAGCCACGGCGACTTTGGCACGATTTACGGTGTCGCTACGCTGGTCAGCGCCGGGGTAATTTTATGGGCCGGGCGGCAAATCGACCGCATGGACTTACGGTTGTTCGCGGGGCTTGTCTTTGCCGGGCTTGCCGTTTCCAGCGCCGTAATGGCTGGTGCGTTCAGTCCGTGGATTTTGGGCCTTGCGTTTATCGGTCTCAGGCTCTTCGGACAAGGGCTGCTGCGCCACACCGCCGTGGTCAGCATGGCGCGTTATTTCGACACCGCCCGCGGTCGCGCCATGAGCGTGGTCGGCCTGGGCTATCCCATTGCCGAGGCTGTTTTCCCAATCGTTCTGGTCGTCATTTTGGCGAACTTTTCATGGCGCGAAGCGTGGGGCGGGTTTGCCGTATACATATTGGTCCTACATCTGCCGTTGGCGCTTTGGCTGCTCAAGGGCCACGGCGTGCGTCACGCCGAATTCCAGCGCCGCCTTGATGCCGAAGACACAGCCGACATAGAACTGACCCAACGCCGCCTGCTCGGCGACAGGCGGTTTCAGATGATCGTGCCTGCAGCCCTGATGGGACCGTTCATAATGACCGGGTTGTTTTTTCACCAGCTTGCCGTCGCTGAAGCCAAGGGCTGGGACATCGCTTTACTCGCCGCCAGTTTTCCTGTTTTCGCCGCCTCTACGGTGGTGTCCAGCCTGCTGACGGGTTGGGTGGTGGATCGCAAAGGACCCGGCGTCGTATTGCCGGTGTTTGTGCTGCCGTTGACGTTGGCCTTAATCGTCGTCGCCACTTTGAACCAAACCTGGTCAGCGCCTTTGTATATGAGTTTGGGCGGCCTCACGGTCGGCGCCAGCAGTATTTTGATCAGTGCCGCGTGGGCGGAAACCTATGGTGCACGGCACCTGGGGGCGATCCGCTCGCTAACTTCCGCAATGACGGTGTTGTCGACGGCACTTGCGCCCGTGCTTGTCGGTTGGCTTTTGGATGCCGGCGTCCGCGTGTCTTCGATCGCGTTTGGTGGGGCTTTGGTGGCGCTGCTTACGGGGCTGTTGGTGATGGCCCCGGCACACGAAATGCGCCTGAAAAAATCAAAATCTGCGCATTGAACAATTTCTTTAACACATGATTTGGTAAAATAGCTCGTTGGTCGATTCGGAAGGAGAGACTCTAAGCAATGCCAAATCCGATTGGTTCAGGACGAAACAACTGTCCGCCACCTCACGCAGAGAGCTCATCGCGGGCTTTGGCATTCGTCTTCTTCGAGTCCACCTCGAACGCCTTCGAACTTCACCACCGCACACTATTTCAACGCCTCCACTTTGGGGGCGTTTGTCATTTGTGCCCAACCCCAACCAGCGGAGACCACCATGGGTAAGAAATACCGCCGTCAACAGGCCACCAAAACCGCCGACGTTCACGCCCTGTATCCCGATGAGGGCAAGAAAAGCTGGCACCCTTTAAAGAGTGAACATGATGACCACGACGAGCGCAGAGACCAAAGTTACGTCAAGAACGTCACCCCCAGAAGCGAGGGGCAAAAGCGCCTTATGGACGCCATCGACCAACACAATCTGGTCATGGCCTTAGGACCCGCAGGCACCGGCAAGACCTATCTCGCGATCACCAAAGCGGTTGAAGCGCTGGCGAAGGGGCAAGTCGGGCGCATCGTGTTGACCCGCCCCGCCGTTGAAGCTGGGGAAAGCCTGGGCTTCCTGCCCGGTGAAATGGAAGACAAGATTGCGCCTTATCTGCGTCCCTTGTTCGACAGCCTGACCGACCGCATGGGTGGGAGAAACCTCAAGGGCATGATGAAAAACGGCGAGATCGAAATCGCGCCCGTGGGCTTCATGCGCGGGCGGACACTCAACAATGCCTTTGTGGTGATCGACGAGGCGCAAAACTGCACCTACACCCAGATCAAGATGCTGCTCACCCGCATGGGCTGGAATTCGACCATGGTGGTCACCGGCGACCCGGACCAATCGGACCTGCTGCCCGGCATGTCGGGATTGGCGGACATCTCCCACAGGCTCGACGCACTCGACAACGTCGCTGTGGTGAAACTCAAAGACGAAGACGTGGTGCGCCACCCCTTGGTGGCGGAAATGCTCGGCGTGATCTGATGCCCCTCGCATTTTATTAAGACATTGGGGTGCAGTCGATTTGGCTGCGCCCCATTTTTGCGCCTGCTCATCCACGCATAAACATTTTGCATAGACATTTAAGTTCGGGAGTTCACAATACCTTGGTCCGATACATCTTTGACGAGGGTCTACATATGCGCTTTTTTGCACACGCCTTACCACTCACTGCAGTGATGATCGGTACGATTGCCGCCATTCAGCCCGCGCACGCGATTGAGCTCAACCCATTTTCCTATGTTAAAGATGCGGTCGAGGCCGTGATAGAAGATCGCAGCGCCAGCGACATCGCCAAAGACACAAAAATCAAAGCCAAGATTTTTGCCGCCATTACCGACCAACTGGGCACCGACATGATCGCCTTCAACACCGATGTCTATGAACAAGACGTGATGATCACCGGCGTCGTTGAAGACGGAAAGCTCAAGTCCAAAGCCGGACATATCGCCAAGAGCGTTGAGGGCGTAAAGGTGCTCTACAACGACGTTTTGGTGATCCCCAAGGTCAAACAGGAAAAGGGCGTGGTCGAGGGATTCGTCGATGACACCGTGATCGAAACAAAAATCAACGCCCAGATGATCGACGCCAAAGCTGTTAACGTCACCAACTTCCGCTGGCGCTCCATCGGCGGTCATGTGTTCTTGTTCGGTCGCGCGTTTTCCAAAGACGAACTCAACAAAGCTGTGAAAGTCGTCAAAGGAATCGAAAACGTCACCAAGGTCACCAGCCGGGTGAAGATCAAACCGAAAAGCTGATGCCTCTGATGGTGAACAGGCGCTACACGATTAGCGCAGAACATGCCAACGGCATGACAAATAGAGGCTGGATTATACTTATTGAAGGAACAAAAGATAAAAACGACATTTTATAAAAAATATATGGGGCTGACCCAGATAACTACCTCAGATAACGTTTAACCCATTGTCTTATCATCGATAATTGGACTGACGGGTCACTGTTGTTAAATCGCCACTCACA